>VOFI01003169.1_pt1:1350000-2012801 | contig 2012801 bp, 2590 predicted proteins | sample 5384131 | NCBI WGS metagenome assembly VOFI01 (sample SAMN12384728, study PRJNA508395) | human gut metagenome | isolation source: healthy gut H | host: Homo sapiens
CGAAAAAATCGGTGCTTGCTTAGGTAAAGGTGACTTCGGTGGAGCTATCGGATTAATCGATGATGACTTACTCCATGCATTCTCCGTAGCAGGTACTCCTGATGAATTCATCCCTAAAGTAGAAGGATTAGCTGAAATGGGTGTAACCCAATACGTAGCTGGTTCTCCAATCGGAAAAGACGTAGAAGAATCCATCAAATTATTAGGAGAAGTAATCGCAAGTTTCTAAACTCCTAATTTTTTTTTTTTATTTTTTTAAATCATTGCTGTTTTGATGCCCTGTTTTTTACAAATTCTTACTACTTTTCTATATAAATTATTCTGATACTTATTTGAAGGATATTCCCTATTATAAAATAAGGTTTTTACATCATCCAGTACTTCCGGAAAATTACTTTTAACAAAATTATAATACTTTATTCTAGATGAAATTTCACTGCTTCCAAAAAGTGACAGTGCTCCGGGAATTAAATAGGCAGCATTGTTTTTCCTAAATACTTTAATAAAATTTTCAAGACTTTCCAAATCATCATTAATATAAGGCAATATTGGCATCAATGCAACTCCTACATGAAAACCTTCATTAGCTAAGGTGCTCATTGCTTTTAGTCTTTGTGAAGGCAAAGGTGCATTTGGCTCAACCAAACTAGCTAAATCATCATCAACTGTTGAAAATGAAAATGTTACACAAACTTTTGATTTTAAACCTTTCAAATCATCAGGCAGTATAGCTGCATCATTTATCTTTTTTAGAATGTCAGTGTCCCTTAAAATTAAGTCAGATTTTGTTATAATGTGTACGGGATATTTGAATCTTAGAAATATTTTTAAAATCTCACGTGTTAATTCCAATTCCTTTTCTATTTCCATATATGGATCAGATGCCGAACCGAAATTTAAAAATGCTCTTTCGTGATTTCTGGCTAATTTTTTTAATTTGTTATAAACCAGATCACATGCATTAGATTTTACATAATAGCTGTTGGTTTTCTTTGCATATTTACTTCCGTTTATATAACAGTATACACAGTCAAATGAACATCCCATATATGGATTGATTGTATAATCCTCTAAAAAAGAGATTAAAATTTCTTTTCCCTTTTCTTTTATTGAAAATTGAATTTACTTTTTTGTTTTTAAATCCATATTTTTTAAGATTAAATCATTACTATTAGCAAAGTTTTTAATTATATCAACACCTTAAATATTAATATTAATTTTATTATAAGGTATATATAATGGAGATTGAAAATTTAACTAAAGAAATTAGAGCCCGGGCTTTTGAGAGAAAAGATCCAAAAACCCCCAGCCAGGTAGCAGCCAGCTGGTATAATGATGATTTGACTTATGACGGAGTTGCAAAAACTTTATTTATTATATTGCCTACACCCGGATGTTCCTGGGCAATTGGAGACAGCGGCGGATGTACAATGTGCAGTTATGTTTCAGACTGTACATTAGAGCCAATCGACAGCAAAACCATAGTGGACATATTCAAACAGCACCTAAACCGTTTTCCGGTTAATGAAGAAGATAAAATAACTGTAAAACTATTTGCTTCAGGAAGTTTTTTAAATCCTCGTGAACTTCCAAAAGATGCCCGTAATGAAATTTTAAATATTTTAATGGATCTGGGCAATGTTCATGAAATTGTAGTTGAATCCAGAGCAGAATATGTTAAGGAAGAATACATCGATGAAGTGGTAGATATTATTGGAGATACTTTATTTGAAATCAGCATGGGTTTGGAGACTTCCAATGATTATACCCGGCTTAAAAAAAAAAATAAACAAAGGATTCAGTTTAGATGATTTCAACAATGCAGTATCATTAATTCAAAAATTAAATAGCAAAAAAGGATATAATCTTAAATCCAAAGCATACATTTTTGTAAAACCTATTCTTTTAAATGAAAAAGACGCTATTGACGAAGCTATTGAAACTGCAAGATACTGCGCAGACCATAATGTTGACAGACTCTCTTTCTGCCCTGCTACAATACATGGAGGAACTTTAATTGAAAGAATGTGGAGAAAAGGAGCATATCAGCCTCCTTGGATTTGGAGCTGTATTGAAATTATAAATACAGTACGTAAAGAGTTGGATATTCCTGCATTACTTGACACTTCAGGTTTCGGTTCAAGACGCGGACCTTACAATTGTAAAAAATGCAATAAAGACTTAAAACATATGATAATAGCAAATAACTTAACACAAACTCCAATTGAGTATGAGTGTGACTGTAAAAACAAATGGTTAGCTGAAGTTAATAATGCAGATATGAATAAGTCAACTGTACCTGCAAAACATCTCCCATTATATTAAAAAAAAATATTTTTTCTAATATAAAGAGATATAAAATTTAATTTTTATTTTTAAATTCCAATATTTTATCAACCAGCAAATAATCTAAAATTATCATTACAAACAAATAATTTAAATATATTCTGCCATCACTAGTTAATGAAGGAGTAAAACCTGAAATAATCACAGATCCGAAACCCAATATTAATAGTACAAATATAAAATAACCTAACTTTTTATTGTCTTTATAAATCAGATAAATTGAATATAAAGGTATTAATGTAATTATAAGATACATCACACCACAGCTCAGCATTCTTATAAATCCTAAACTTAATAAACCATGTTTCAAGTTAGTTAAATCAAAATAACTATAAACAGTGGTGAAATTTGCGAATCTTAGTGATGCAAAAAATAATACTGCCAAACAGGGAATTAAAGTAATTATAGTTATTTTCTTCTTATTAGATATTAAATAAGTATAAACACCAAGCAAAGCTAGGAAAATTACTGAAAATAAGTCTTTTGCCATTAAAATCCAACTTAAGAAATAATTAATCCCCACATCTAATTTATTTATGATGTTGAAATTAGCATAATCCGGAAATCCCAGTTTAGTAACTACTTTTACTCTATTTATATTTCCCGGACAGCAGAAATCATAAATGAAATTAAAAAGAATTATGATTATAAATAAATAAATTAATTTAGGAATTTCAATCTTTTTATATAAACAATAAACTATAGTAAATAAATATGCGCCACCAACCATAACCAGTAACTGTTCAGAGCTAATAGCTTCCAATAATGTGATAATTAAAATTAAATATATTATTGCCCTTTTAAATTTAGATATGTCCTTATTTTTAAATATAAATTCTTTAAGTAGATAAAAATGTATTAATATAAAACAAATCGGCCATATATAATTTGTTGTAGTTGCTAACCAACCTGCAGATTCCAATATTTTAGAAAAAGTTAATATAAATAAACCTACAAATAAACAAGCCAAACAATTATAAAAGAAAGGACTTTCATTATTATTAGCCAGTAATTTACTTAATAACACAGCAATAGCTGCAAAAATAACTGAATCCAATATTCTCCAAATTTCTGTAGGAACAGATACCAATACCCCTACATTAAATTCTATAAGAGATCTGGAACTCCCGGTTGCATACCTATAACTTAAAAAATCCATTTTTAGTTAATGATAATAAAGGATGTTTTGAAACTATTGTCTGGAAAGTAGGATAATCTGCAGTAACTACTGCTAATTTCCAATGATAACACAATAAAATGATTAAAAATATCAAAAAAGGAATATATTTAACATATTTTTTAAAATTCATATCACTATTTCCAGCTAAATCAATAATAATTAATATTATTTAAACAACATGATAAAATTTTTGCATGGATAATTTTAACTACTTTAAAAAAAAATATATGAATATATAAAATATTAAAATTAATACGGAGGAAAAAGATGAAAAATAAATTTGTTAGTTTACTGGCTATCATTTTAGGAATAATAATCATCGCATTTCCAATGATTGGTGTTATTGGGACCAGTTCCTTAATAGGATTATCTGTTCTTTTAATTTCTATTTATCTGCTTGTTGCAGGCGTAGCTATTATAGACTATAATAAATCCGGAGCAATTATTGATTTAATTTTGGGAATTATACTGTTATTCTTAAGTCTTGGTTTAATATTTAATCCTAATTTATTTGCATTTCTTGCAGAAATTTCACTTTATCTTGCAGGAATTGTACTGATTATTGTTGGAGTTGTTGCTTTAGTTAACAACCGCCACGCAAGATTTGGATTTTATATAGGCATAAGCGGAATAATATTAGGTTTACTCTACATTATTGTTGGTACTTACGTTGCAGACCCTATTATTCTAGGTACTTTAATAGGATTATGGTTAGTAATAACCGGTGTTTTAAAAATTATAGATGGTTAACCCCATCAACTTTTTTCCTTTTTTTGGTGTTGAAATTGATAGCTATTAGTGCAGACTTTGACCCGGTACACAAAGGTCATGAAAAATTAATTAAAGAAGGAAGAAAACTAGCTGATGAAAAACAAAAAAAGCTAGTTGTATATTTAAATAAAGGATACAGTGCTAATCACAGTCCATTTTTTGTAAATTTTGAAGCCAGACGTGATATGGCTTTAGCTCTTGGAGCAGATGAAGTAAAATCATTCGAAGGTCTTCACCATAGACTTGTTTTATCATATAGTGTTCCAATCAGATTAAATAAAATGTACGAAGATGGTGCTACTGATTATATTACCTCAGCACATATTTCACTTGACGAAATTAAAAATAAAGCTCAAAAATTTGTTAAACAGGGAAATTTTGTCGGCATGCCTAAAAATTATCCCAACAGAAATGAAATACGCTGGTATGCCCTAAATGAATTTTTAGGATCACCTTTGGAATATCATGTAATTCCCGAATTTAACAAAGAGAAATATTCCGGAAGAAAAATCAGAAAGTCCATCTTAGATAATGACATGACAATTCCTAAAGAAACCAGAAAGCTACTTCCAAAAACAACTATTGAGATTCTTGAAGATGAAATAGCTGCCGGCAGAATTCCAGGTGAGCGCAATTGGGCTGAAATTTATAAAAGAATGAATACCTATTCAAGAGGAAATCTTGAAAAGATAGCTTACCTAAACGGAAATACTATAAATGAAATAATTAAAAGAAGAGTTTATAGAGATCCGGAGTCAATTTGGGCAGTATTCAGAAGGGCAAATTACGGACCAGTTATGACCAGACTGGCTGTAAGTGCTATTGAAGAGGAAGTTACTAAAAATGAAGTAATGGATCTTATGAAAAGTTATGAAGCTAAAGGAGTTATTCCTGAAGGTCAGAAAGTTCAAAGAGTAATTGACAGAGCATGGTACGTTGCAAATGAAGGTGAAAAAGGAGTAAGCGCCAAAGAAGCCAATGAAACCTTTAGAAACAAAAACATTAAAGTTGATACTCCTCCATTGAACATTCATGCAGGTTTAAATTTAACCAAATTCGAAACCAAAATTGTTTCAGAAGGACTGAATGCTGATTTATATATTGATAAAGATAATAAAATTTCAGTTCAGCTAAAAGCAGACGGTAAAAAGATTAAAACCAATTTAAGATTACCTGCAAAAGAAGTTACTTATCTTAGATACATCATGGATTCAAACTTTATCCCAACAACTGCACATATAAAAAAGGATAAAAAAGGATATAAAGTTGATATAACTATCGGTTAAGCTTTTTAAAAGAAGCTTTAACCATTGTCAAATCCTGATTTTCAAAATAGTCAATTATCTGTTCTAATTCTTCAGCCTTTCTTTTTTTGGAATTTTTGTATTGTTAATTCTTGACAAAGCGCTTTTTTTTTAAAATCTTCTCCTTCGGTTAAAGATAAAATATCAAAAAATTCCTCTTCCAAATTCAAATTTTTAGCTACTTCAGAGCTTTCTATTAAAACAGCTGAAAGAGACTTGGTATACATACTTCTAAGTAATTTTAATTTAGATGCATCACCAGGATTTTCACTGATTTTTTCGAATTTCCAAAAAATCATTTAAAAAATCAAGACTTTCCAGATTTTTCCCGGACAGATATAATATCGGATTTGCAGAATCTATTTTTCCAATAATCGCCCCTGTCTACAAAATTATTTACATGTTTGTTAATTTCTAAAGTTTCTTTAGGAGAAATGTTATTTAAATCCATATAGATTCCTTTAGAATACTTCCCATATTTGACAGCTACATCCAATGCCTGATTTGGACTGTTTGCTGAAATTAAAATATCTGAAAGAGTAGCCACCTCTTTAAAAGTATCTAAAATTTCCACATCAGATTCTTCCATATTTTTAATCGTGTTTTCTGATCTGTTTTGGGCGGAAGTTAAAAAAGTAATATTTTCAGAGTTAATTAACCGTACTAAGTTTCTAGCTACCTTTCCGAATCCAATAAATCCTATTTTCACAAAATTCCCCCAAGAGCTGTTATTAACACATAAATGGCCCCAATTATAATTAATATTGCAAATATTTTCTGAATATGTTCTGTTTTCTTGGCAAATCTGGAGATATCCATACTAGAAATTATATATCCCAGAACTAATAATGTTAATCCGAATCCAAGGCAATACAAAAGAATGTTGACTGCTACAAAAGCAGGATTTCCCGAACTTACAAGCAATGTCAAAAGTGAAATTAAATATCCGCTGTAACATGGTGCCCAGGATAAAGAAGTTAAAAATCCTAAAATAAACGCATTGTCTCTATTTTTATAAGTTAATGCTGGAAACCTACATGAACATGAAGTTAATAAAAATCCGCCAATTAAAAGTAAAACTAATGCAGATATACCTCGAATATAATTTAAGTATCTGTAAATGGCCGCTGTAAAATATACTGTTGCAAACAGTATAATTATAAAAATAGCAAATAAACCTAAAACAAATGAAATAATTTCAGTACTTTTTCTCTTTTTAAATTAAATCCTATAAAAATAGGTAAAACAGGTAAAATACAAGGAGATAAAATTGAAATTACTCCTGTAATAAAAAGAAACAAACAGAAAAATTTCCATAATCTCTCCTCATATCATTTTTATTAAATCCTCTGGCCCATAATATCCTTCAATAGATTTTAATTCATTACCTCCACTGTCTAAAATAAGCATAGTAGGAGTTGAATAAACATTGTACTTACTGGCTATTTCAGGACTGTCATTAACATTAATTATGACAACTACATAACTTTCATTAAGTTTCTCCATGACTTGAGCATCATTTAGAGTATTTTGTCTTAACTGATGGCAATAAGTACAGGTATCTGATTCAAAAACAGCAAAAACCTGTTTATCACTTGTTTTGGCTTTTTGAAGTGCTTCAGACAAACTTCCTGCAGTATCAATAATGTTGAATTCTGATTCGGAAGCTTCATCTTTTTCAAAATCACCATTGATTGAAAACCATCCGCTTAATGCAATAATGACAATTATTATGAAAATAATGAAATATAAACTACATTTTTTCATGAATATATTATAATAAATCATCAGATATATTAGTTTCTATTTTTTAAAAGTAACATATCATGTAAATTTACACCAATATTTTTTTGAAATTGTTGTACACTTGGAACATAATAAAAAGAAAACTTCCTTAGAAGACAAATCTATTTCAGTTAACCCCTCATAATTTCCCATTCCTTTAGAAATTATAAAATCATGAGCTGAAAAAATTTCTCTGAATTCATCTGAAATTTCACTGTCTACATATCCGACTGTTCCTGCACCAATATCTACAATTTCCCCAAATTCATCCAGCCCCACATTGATTGCGTCCTGTCTGCATGCATCATTTATAATTGGCCTGGATTTGACAGCTATTGTAATATCCAAATCATACTGTTTTTTATTTTAGAAAGCAAAAGTTTGTCAAATACAATTTCACCTGTATTGTCAACCAAATACAGTACTTTATCATATTTTTTTAAAGCATTTTCAAACTCATCAATGTCTTTAACAGCCAAATTTCTTTCTAAAGCAGAGCTTATTAAACTTCCAACATCAGTATCTATAGTAAATGCTCCAAAATCCAGAATATTTCCTATAATAGCTATTTTAACATAGTTTTCCAAACTATTATTCTTTTTTGAGAACTTCCTTAACTGCCGGCAGATATTTTAAAGCTATTTTGTTGCCTGCAATTTTTTTTTCATTGATATATGGATCTTCACAGCCGGTTTTTTCCTGAATCATATTATGGATGGTTGAACCTGTTTTGTTTGAATTGGTTGTTTTATAGAAATTGGAACTTAAAAATGTAAATATATCATTCATAAGTTCTATTTTAAGGTCCTCATCATCACCAGCTAAATCCATAGCCTCTTTTGCCTGTCTTAAAAAAACATGCCCCGCATTCATAATTGATTTTCACTTAACCACCATAAATAATCTGAATTAATCGTATTTCATCATCATCATGGATTTCACTTTCTTCAATAACTAACTCTCCATTTTGTTTTGGAACAATAGTTTGTGAAGACAATTCCAAATCATTTAATAAATCTTTAATTGTGTAATTTTCTTTTGGTATGTCTCTTTTCTCATTGATGTCTTTGAATATTAATGTAAATGTCATATCATCACTTTCCTAATTCTTCTAAAAATGTACATGCTTTGCATAATCTGTTGGCTGACGGTTCACCGCACCTTTCACATCTTGATTGAGGATAAGTTTTTTTAAATCCGTCTCCAATAGCTTCCTTAATCTTGTCATATCCCCTAAGTGCTGAATATTTTATTGTAGGATGTTTTTCTGAAAGTTTGTTTATCAAATCTGAAACTTCCCCTCTGAAGGACTGCTGCGCATAAGGACAGCTGTCAAAGTGAACTTCCAGTTCTTTTTGCAACTACATACAAACCTATTTCCCTTTCAGGAATTTCGCGTAAAGGTTTGATTTTAACTGTGAATTCTTTAGCTTTTGAAGATGATTTGGCTCCTAATTTAGTTAAATTATCAGTGTTTCCTTCAAGATAATTCATCATAATAGCCTGAACTTCATCATCCAGATTATGGCCGGTAGCTATTTTAGTAGCACCCATTTCACGGGCTGCCTTATTTATTATGGTTCTTCTGAAAACACCGCAGTAACTGCATGAACCGATATGATTATCCTTTTGCATTATTTCATCTAAAGTTATTCCATATTCCGCTTTAAGAGAAACTACCTTATGTTCAATACCTAAACGTTTTGCATGACGAATAGCTATATCTACACCTTCCTGGCGGTAGTTGTCAATTCCTTCGTCAACAGTTACTGCACAGATATCTATAATGTTCATTTTACGGAAACTGTTTAGGATTTCCAAAGTTGTTACACTGTCTTTACCTCCTGAAAGTGCAACTAAAACTTTATCTCCTTTATCCAACAATTTTTCCTTTTTAACTGTTTTAATAACTTTTTTTCAATTGATTCAATAAAACAATCCTTACATAAGTATTGGCCGGATTGCTGTTTTTTAATAATAACTTGAGAATTACCACATTTACTACATTGCATAACTACACCTACATTTGCTCTACAAATTGAGCTAATTGATTTAGAGTATTTACTTCAAATACATGAGCTCCTGCATCTTCATATAATGAAACACAACTATCTACAATATCCCATTTATTTCTGTCTTCAGGATTTAATATTACAACTTTTTTAGAGTTTTTAACCATTTCACCGACCAAATCCACACTTGCCGGAATGCCTTTTACTTTAGGTCCTGCCCAATCCCTACAATCAGACAGTATAATAACATAAGACTTATTGTTTAACTTAGCCACATCCATAAACTTCTCAAATGCAGTATACATATTGGAGGTTCCGTGAACCATTGCATTTTTAAGTCTCATGTCTTTAACTTTTTTGTAAATGCATCAATTAAATATTCCTCCTTTAAAGCACCCGTTGTTTCAATAACCTTATTATCAAATTCAAAAGTTCTTGAATTTTTAAATGCACTTTGAGCTGAAAACATCAACATGAAAAACCAGCTACTGATCCATTCACAGGATCCACTGATATCATTTAGGAACAGGTGTTCATTTTTATGAGGACGTGGTTTAGTTTTTTTAATCAGTTCAAAAGGAACGCCACCATATTTCATATTTGCCCTTATGGTTCTTCTGATGTCTATTCTATTTGAACTGGTTTGAATTTTTCTTCTTGAACGTTTGTTAGCTATTTTTCTGCCTAATCTTTGACAGATTTCAAGCATTCTTGGGTCAAATTTGTTAAGTTTTGTCAAATCCTTATTTAACAATTCTCCGTCTCTTTCAAGTTTTTGAACTTCATCAAGCAAAGGCTGGCCAGATAACTGTTTCAGTTTTTCATTATCAATTTTTTTTTCTTTCTTAATTTTGGTGGAAATATTGCCCTGTTTTTTAATAATATACTTATTAGATTTAGGTCCTGTTCCCTTGTAGGCTTTGCCTCTCTGTTCAGCATCAAGAACTTCCTTTTTCTTGGCTTCCTTTTTGAAAACATTTTCAAATATCTTGTTGAACTTAGGAATATCATATTTATCTTTAACATAAATTGCTCTTAAGGCTGTTTTTAAAAGATTTCTGTCCTCTTCGCCTAATTCACGATAAATTTGAGCAGCTGACTGTGTACTTCTAACACTAACAGGCAAACCTACTTCCCTTAATTGATGAGACAAATCTGCAACTTTATCAATCATAATATCATTATAATTAATATTTCTTATGAATTACGTCTTTTAAAACTCTTTTTTTATCACTTTCAGTTTTAATAGCTACACCAATACTGTCCTCTAAAGATTTATTGAAATTTTTAGTACCTAAACTGGAAACTGATCTAACCCAATCTACAGTCCCTCTTACAGATGGTTTTTTCATTAAATTAAGATTACGTATCTCATGCACTATTTTAACTATTTTTGAAACTGTTTCATCTTCAGCACCAGGAAGTCTTGATTTTACAATTTCAATTTCACGTTCAACTGAAGGATATGGGATATATAAAAACAAACATCTGTCTTTAGTTTCATCAAGTAAAGACCTTTGAGAGTTAGATGTTAAAATAACAATCAAATCATTTGCTAACTGGAATGTTCCTAAATCATTTATAGTTATTTCTTTTTCACCTAATGCCTGAAGTAAAAAACTTTCAACTTCCTCATCTGCCTTATCAATTTCATCAATAAGTAAAACAGAATCCTTTTCATTTAAAAAAGCATTTAATAAAGGACGCCTAATAAAGAATTCTTCATGAAATATTTTTTCTTCATTGTCAGATTCGTTTTTGGCTGCTTCAAGGTGTAATAATTGTTTTTGATAATTCCATTCTCCAACAATCTGTTCAAAAGTGATACCTTCATAACATTGAATCCTGAAGAAATCCCTATCAAAAGCACTGGCTATTACTTTAGCCAGCTGTGTTTTTCCAACACCTGGAGGTCCTTCAATAAGCATCGGTTTTCCAAGTAAAAAAAAGATAAATATAATGTTGTTGAAATCTCGTTATCCGGGACATAATTTTCATTTAAAAGAATTTTGTCAATTTTTTTAACAGATAAATCGTCAATTTGCACAATCAAACCTTCTTTATTATTATATAATTACAAGTATTAATGATGCATTTATTTAAAAGTTTTGAAAATAGAATTAAATTTTAAATTCGTCCGGATTTTTAAATAAATCAAAGTCCTGAACATATTCTTTTCCAGTAATCATAGCTATTTGTGCTTTTTGAAGCTCACTGCCCAAATATGCTGCATGTTCCATTCTTGTTACAAGTTTTTTATTTATTATTTCTTCATAAATTTCTTTTGCAGTATTTCCAACAATTACCAGATCAGCTTTGTTCTTTTTAAAATGTTTAGCTATAATCCTGCTGGATTTAACAGTAGTTCCATAATCAACACTGATTTTGAAACTCCCTGCTTTATCTCTTACAAATTTCATAGGTTTTGCCTGTTTAACTTCAGGAACGCCGTCAGTTTCATTTTCAATTATATCCAATCTTTTATGCTTATCTTTAAATTCAACAAGGTTAATTCCAAGGTCTTTTGGAATAGATTGTCTATGTTTAGCCAAAAACATCATTTTAGATGCTGTTGATAATTCATAAACACTGCCTCTTGTTTTTCCACTTTCTTCTGGAGTGAATAATATGCTTACGCCCAATTCCATACCGATTCCTGCAAGAAGAACATTAACTCCTCCCGAATCTGCATCCATCAGTTCAGTAACATTTCCAACTCCAAAAACATTGGCGCCTTATTTGTTTTATGAAATTCAAAGCAGGCCATAATTGATTCAACAATACTGCTGCTGTTTACAGGATCCAAAATTAAATCTGCAACATAATCAATACCTTTTGTATCTTCAATTAGCTGGTTCATTGCATTTACTCTCTCTTCAGGAGTTTTTGGAGTGAAACCTTCTGAAAAATTAGTCGGAAGTAAAACAGCAGGAGTATTAGTTTCCTTTAAAACATCAAGTACTTTGGAATTATTTCCCAAATCCAAACTTAATACTAAATCAATACCATGTTTTGCGGCTACTTCTATTTCCTTTGCATTTAATGTGTCAATACTTAACGGCCTATCTCCAACAATTGGCCTTAAGGTATCAATTAATTCAGGAACCTTATCTGAAAAATCTTCACCTGCAGCCATACCGATATCAATCATATCAGCTCCAGAATCCACAAAATATTGGCATTTATGAATTAAAGCTTCTTTTGACAAAAATGGAGCATTAGCTATTTCAGACAGCACCCGCATTGGAAAATCTTCACCTACCGGAAGATTTCCAATCATGATGTTATTAGGTTTTTTAATAAGTTTTTGATTGTTTCTTCATCATTTTCAAAATCATTAATGAATTTTAAAGCTTCTTTTCTTTTCTCTTCTTCAATCAGTTTATCTGCAGGTTTGTCCTCAGACAATTCAATCTGGTCAATTAAATTTAAGACCATGGCCAAATCAGCCCCATCAGTTGAACCTTTAAAAGTAGGAATTCCCAATTCTTTTGTTATTTCTCTGGTTCCTTTTTTTATTAAACCAGGAACTAAAATCATATCAATTTCCTCTAATTGATTAGCAAAATGAGTTTTTATTTCATCAATAATAATTTAGGAGTTAAAAATGCAGCCACCTGCGTATTATCAGCTATATGAATGATAACCTCAACATTAGCATTAGCTACAACATTTTTAATTAAAGGATATGCCAAATTTCCAGTAATAATTAAAACTTTCATAAACTCCCCCACCTATTCATAATATTAATAGTTATATGACTATTTAATTATTATAAGTAACTACAAAACAAAGAAATATACTCCATTTAACAATATGAATAATACAAAATACTCACTAAAAAATGATTATAAAATCTATAATGATTATCCATGATAAACTTTATATATTTTGTAATTTATAATGATTATACATGATAAACTATGGAGGAGACTAAATGATTGAAATTCGTTTTCACGGACGTGGTGGACAAGGGTCCGTAACTGCTGCTGAAATTTTAGCGAAGGCTGCTTTTAAAGATGGTAAATACGTTCAATCCTTCCCTTTCTATGGAGTTGAACGTAGGGGGAGCACCAGTAATGGCTTTTACTAGAATTGATGACAAACCAATTGACATAAGATACCAAGTATACAATCCAGACTATGTATTAGTTCTTGATGATGGATTAATGAATGTGGTGGATGTATTTTCTGGAATAAAAGAAAATACTGAAGTAATTATCAATATTGCTGAAGAATTTAAAGGTTCAGGTGAACACCCAGTTCATAGCATTGATGCAACCGGAATAGCATTAGATTTATTAGGACGTAATATTGTCAACACAATTATCTTAGGATACTTTGCTAAAAAACCAATGTCGTAAGTATTGAATCACTTATTGAAGTAATTAAAGAAACATTCCCTGGAAAAGTTGGGGAATTAAATGCAGAAGCTACAAAAAAGGCTTATGACATGGGATAAAACATAAAGAGAAGGTGAATTAAAAATGGTAGCTATCGGATGTGTAATAAAAACACCTGGAAGTAGTAAAAATAACAAAACTGGAAGTTGGAGGACTTTTAAACCTATTTTAGATAAAGAAAAATGTATCGATTGTGACAATTGTATTATTTTCTGTCCCGACTCCAGTGTAAATAAACAACATGACATTAATTACGATTACTGTAAAGGATGCGGAATTTGCGCACATGAATGTCCTTCAGATGCAATCGAAATGATTAAAGAATAGGGAGTGAAGAAATGACAAAAGAAGTTATGACAGCAAATAAAGCAGTTGCAGAAGCTGTAAGATTAGCTAAACCACAAGTTATTCCTGTTTATCCAATTACACCTCAAACAACAATTTCAGAATACCTTGCACAATATGTTGCAGATGAAAAAATTGATGCAAAATATGTGAAAGTAGAATCTGAACACAGTGCAATCAGTGCATCTGTTGGAGCAAGTAGTGCAGGAGTAAGAGTATTTACCGCAACATCTTCACAAGGATTAATGTTAATGCATGAAATATTGTTTGCAGCAGCAGGTATGAGAACTCCAATCGTATTGGCTGATGCAAATAGGGCAATATCTGCACCATTAAATATCTGGAATGACCAACAAGATTCAATTGCACAAGAAGAGACGCAGGTTGGTTACAAATATATGTTGAAAGTGCGCAAGAAGCTTTAGATACCACATTAATGGCATATAAAATTTCTGAAAACTATGATGTTTTACTTCCATCAATGGTATGTTTAGATGGATTTATTCTAACTCATACTGTAGCACCTGTAGAAATCCCAACTCAGGAAGATGTAGATAAATTCTTACCTCCATATGTTCCAAAACATGCTTTCTTAGATCCTAATGAACCAATGTCCATAGGTACATTAGCTGATCCTGATTACTATCTTGAAGCAAGACATGACATGCAAGTAGCTATGGAAAAATCAATTCCAGTTATTGAAGAAACCTGCAAAGAGTTTGCTGAAATATTCGGCAGAGAATACGGTCTTATTGATACCTATAAAACAGATGATGCAGACATCATTTTCGTAGCTATGGGTTCAATGTGCAGTACTTTAAGAGTTATGGTTGATGAATTAAGAAACAAAGGAGAAAAAGTAGGTTTACTTAAAGTTAGAGCTTACAGACCTTTCCCTGTTGAAGCTATTGAAGAAGCTGTGAAAAATGCTTCAAAATTAGCAGTTCTTGATAAAAATGTTACATTCGGAATTGGTGGTGCTCTCTACACCGACATTAAAGCAAAAATCCATAAAGAAGCATACGGATTTATTATCGGTTTAGGTGGAAGAGACATTACTCCAGAATCAATCTTAGACGTTTATGAAAAAACAAAAAATCCGGAAAAAGAAGTTAGCTGGATAGGACTTAAGGAGGAATAAAAATGGAAATATCTGATAAAGAATACTTAGCACCAGGACACAGAGGATGTGCAGGTTGTGGAGCTTCCATTGGAGTTAGATTAGCTCTTAATGCATTAGGAAAAAATACCGTAGCTATTTCAGCTACCGGTTGTCTTGAAGTAATGACCTCCCCTTACCCAGAAACCGCTTGGGAAATTCCATGGATGCATGTAGCTTTTGAAAATGCAGGAGCAGTTGCATCAGGAGTAGAAAGTGCTTTAAGAATTCAAGGAAAAGATGATGTTAATGTTGTTGCTTTCGGAGGAGACGGAGGAACTGTAGATATCGGTTTACAATCATTATCCGGAGCAATGGAAAGAGGACACAACTTAACCTACATCTGTTACGATAACGAAGCATACATGAACACCGGTATCCAAAGAAGTGGTGCAACACCTTACGGTGCAAGCACTACAACTTCACCAAACGGAAGCGGCAGTTTTGGAGAAGACAAACCTAAAAAAGATATGCCTATGATTATGGCGGCACATGGAATTCCATATGTAGCTACTGCATCTATTGCATATCCTGAAGACTTTGTCAACAAAGTTAAAAAAGCAGCCGAAATCAAAGGTCCTGCATACATACATTTACACCAACCATGTACTACAGGATGGGGATTTGCTTCAGAAAAAACTATTGAAATGGGAAGATTAGCAGTTGAAACCGGATCATGGATTTTATATGAAGTTGAAAACGGTGAATTCAACATCAGTTACAGACCAGATGAAAGAAAACCAGTTAAAGAATACTTAGCTCCTCAAAAAAAAGATTCAAACATCTTGATGATGAACACATAGAAAAAATACAAAAATACGTTGATAAATCCTGCGAAGAATTAGGCTTATAAAGGAGGAATAATAGTGGAAAAAATATTTGTAAATAGAGATGCATGTGATGGATGTAACAATTGTGTAAACATGTGTGCATCTATTCACTCTGCTCCTAGAATTAAAATTATAGAGCATGATTCCGCATATTATTCATTAGTTTGTCAACATTGTGAAAATGCACCCTGTGTTAAAATTTGTCCTACAAATGCAATGACTACAGACGGTGTTAAAACTGAAGATTGTATCGGATGTGGATTATGTAGTATTATTTGTCCGTTTGGTGCAATTACTATTGCAGAAAGTGTAGCTGAAAAATGTGACCTCTGTGCAGACAGAGAAGAAGGTCCTGCTTGTATAAAAGCATGTACCAAAAGAGCTATTTCAGTTATTGATCCTGCAAAAATCAAAATTAAAAATCAAGAAAAATATCTTGCAAAACTTGCTGGAGAATATGATGTTGGAAGTACCTCTGGCCGCGGTTTCGTACACTTTGTCACCAGTGCTGCAAGAGCAAGATTAGCTCTTGATGAATAAATCGGAAAAAAAAAACATGACTGAAAAACTTCACATAAATTGTGTAAGTTGCGGAAATTGTCAGCATCCCAGAGATGCTGATAATCTTTCATTATTTTGTATGGAATGTCCTCCCAATGAAGCTCCCTGTTTGAAAGTTTGTCCTAAAAAGCAATAGAAATTTTAGGAGGAGCAATTACTTTAAATAAAAGCAAATGTGATAAATGTGGAGAATGTGTGAAAGTATGTCCACTTGGCATTTTAGACACCATCATAAAATAGCTATTTTAAAAAAAATTTATTAAAGCTTAAAATATAAAATTATAATTAATTTTTCTTTTTAAAAAAAAAAAAATATTAAATAAGGTTTTTATTTTGATTACTCAAGACATGATAAAAGATGCTGTTTATGAACTTTACAAAAAAGCAGCAATCGTTTTAGGAAATGATGTAAAAAAAGCACTGTAGAAGATGCTCTTAAAGTAGAAGATAATGAACTTGCAAGGTTAAATATTGAAGCTATCTTAAAGAATATTAAACTTGCTGAAGAAAAACAAATTCCAATGTGCCAAGATACAGGTTTGCCAGTAATTTTTGTTAAATTGGGAAATGTTGAAGTTGAAAATTTGAGAGCAGGAATTGAAGAAGGAATTGAAAAAGCTACAAAAGAAATACCAATTAGGCCAAATATTGTAGATCCTATAACAAGAGAAAATACAAACATCAATGTCGGAGACTACATTCCTCCAATAGATATTGAATTAATAGATGAAGATTATCTCGAAATAACTATTTTACCAAAAGGATTTGGTTCAGAAAACAATAATGCTATGAAAATGGCTCTTCCTGCTGAAGGAATTCAAGGCATAAAAGACATCGTAGTTGAATCTGTCCTAAAAGCAAAAGGAAAACCTTGCCCACCAACAATAATTGGAGTTGGAATCAGTGGAACCTCCGTTTTATGTTTAAAATTAGGTAAAAAAGCACTTCTTGGAGAAGTTGGTAAAAGAAACCCTGATCCGGAAATAGCTAAACTGGAATTAGAAATTCTTGAAGAAATTAACAAATCAGGAATCGGACCAATGGGATTAGGCGGTAAAACAACAACATTAGATGTTAAAATTCTAAAAGCTCACACACATACTGCAGGACTGCCTGTTGGTGTTTGCGTACAATGCTGGGCAGACAGACATGCAACAACTAAAATTTATGACAAAAAAAAAAATAGGATTGATTATTTAAAATAATCAATTTATTGTTCTTCTTTTTTTAATTCCTCAATATGAGGTCTTTTATGAGTATTGATGAAAATAACTCTTTCTCCAATATTAACTACCCTATCGGCTATTCTTTCCAAATATCTTGCAATGAAAATAATATTGACGATTTCCAATGCATTCTGGGTTTTTTCAGTTAATAATTCAGTAGTATGGGACAATATAATATCAAATAAATCATCTACTTTATCATCATCACTAGCTAACTCTCTTGCAACGCTTATATCCTGATTACAAAAAAGATCCAAATCCTCTAGTCAACATAATTTGAACATAATCAGCCATGTACTCCAAGTCTCCCATTATTTTATTTGAAACTTTAATTCCTTCAATAGTAGCTGCTGATTCTGCAATATTTCTACATAAATAAGCTATTCTTTTTACATGAGAAATAACTCTAATTGATGATTCAATATACATTAAATCTGTAGCTAACGGCTGTTCCATTGCTATAAATCTAATACAACTCCTTTCAATTTCATAACCGCAAACATCTAATTTTTTAGCTTTTTCAACTATGTCTACTGCAATTTCTTCATCGAAATTGAATAATAAAAAGGTTGATTTTCTATGTAAATCTAATGTGTCATTACAGTAATTTCTAAGATTTTTCTTAATTGATTCCATCCTTTCTTCAAATACATAAGTAGGATATTCCTTATTCTCCATCAAATCACCTTAACCAAATCTTCCAGTAATATATTCTTCTGTTTTTTGTTCTTTCGGATTTACAAATATTTGATCTGTTAAACCGCTTTCAATTATTTCTCCGTTTAAGAAGAAAGAAGTGTATTTAGATACCCTTGTAGCCTGTTGCATATTATGTGTAACCATAACAATAGTATACTTTTCTTTAAGTTTATGAATTAAATTCTCAATTTTCAATGTGGAAATTGGATCCAGCGCAGAACAAGGCTCATCCATTAAAATTACTTCCGGACTAACAGCTATTGTACGTGCTATACATAATCTTTGTTGCTGACCACCAGACAAACCCATTGCAGATTTATCTAATTTATCTTTAACTTCATCCCAGATAGCTGCTGATTTTAGACTTTCTTCAACTACCTGAGCAATATAATCTTCATCTTCTTCTCCATGAATTCTTAATCCGTATGCAACATTGTCAAATATAGATTTTGGGAATGGATTTGGCTTTTGGAAAACCATACCTACTTTTTTTTTCTTAAATCAACAACATCTACAGCATCATCATAAACATCTACACCATCCAAACTAATATTACCGTCATGACTGAATGTTGGAATTAAATCATTCATACGATTAACTGTTCTGATGAATGTAGATTTACCACATCCTGAAGGTCCTATAAGTGCAGTAACAGAATTCTCCGGAACATCCATATTTACATTTTTTAAAATCTGAGTATCCTCAAAAAATGTATTTAAATTTCTAACTTCAAGTTTCATTATTTATTTCCCCATAATTTTTTTTTGATACCTGTCAACAACCAAATTAGTTGCTATAGTTAATACTAATACAATAATTACCAATACTGCTGCTGTTCCATATGCATTTTGAAGTGAAACACCTTCAGTAGCTAATACATATAAATGAAGCGGCAAAGGTCTACCCGGATCAAATATTGATACTGGAACTGTTATAGCAGATCCTACAGCATACATAACAGCTGCTGCTTCAGAAATAGCTCTTGTCATAGCTAAAATAACACCAGTAATTATTCCAGATAATGCTGCAGGCAAAATAACTGAGTAAATAACCTGCCATTTTGTAGCACCTAATCCGTAACCTCCTTCTTTGTAGGAATTTGGAATAGAAGATAAAGTAACTTCAGCAACTTGGAAAATTGTTGGAATAGCCATTAATGCTAAAACTAATCCACCGGATAATATACACCATCCTAATTTCAAGAATACAACAAAAAATGCCAAACCAAACAAACCAAATACAATAGATGGAATTGAAGCCAATGTTTCTGATCCGAATCTGATGAATTTGATAACTTTTTGATTTGATGCATATTCAGACATGTAAATAGCTGCACCAACTCCCAATGGAGTAGCTATTATTGCAGCAATGAAAACTACATATATACTTGAAATAATCATAGGGAATATTCCACCTTCCCTTCCGGCATCGATAGGACTTAAGAATAAAAACTCAAAATTAATAACCGGAAGTCCTTTAACAAGAATATAACCTAATATAGTAACCAATATAAGTAAAGTAATAACACCAGACAATATGAATACACCATTCATTATTTTCTGGGAAGTTTTAGGAGAGCAAAAACTCTTCATTCAATCCCCTCCGCACCAATACCATATTTATTTTGAACATGATTTGCCACTAACAATAAAGCAGCAATTATAATGAATAATACAACAGCAGTACCAAATAATGCATTATAATGTAAATTTGTAGCATAACCCATTTCTAAAGCAATGTTTGTTGTAAGTGTCCTGACCGGAGCAAATATTGACCCTGGAATTTGAGCAACATTACCTGCAACCATAATTACTGCCATTGTTTCACCGATTGCTCTACCTATACCAAGAATAACTGCAGTAATAATTCCCGGCAATGCAGACGGGAAAATAATATGCGAATTGTTTGCCAATGAGTAGATCCCAGACCTAATGCTGCTTCCCTATATTCACCTGGAACTGCTTTAATTGCATCTTGAGAAACTGATATAATAGTAGGCAATATCATAACTGATAAAATTAAAGCAGCTGTAAATACACTAAATCCAGTACCTCCAAAATGTTGACGTACAACAGGTACCAATACTGTTAAACCAAAAATCCGTAAACTACTGAAGGAATTCCAGATAATGTTTGGATAACCGGTTTTAAAAAGTAATTTTATTTTATCAGGAGCTATTTCTTCCATGAATATGGCACATAATAAAGATAATGGGACTGCTATCACCAATGAAAGTAAAGTTACAAATATTGAACCTATAATCATTGGGAAAACACCAAATTGACCTTCGTTAGGAGCCCAGGTACTTCCTGTTAAAAAATGGAAAAATCCATATGACTGAAATGCAGGAATTGCTTCACTAACAATAAATGCCAATATTGTAAAAATAACAAGAATGGAAAAGATTGCTGTTATAAACAATCCTTTCTCAATAAAAAATTCATTAATGTTTTTAGTTTCCATCAAACCACTATGAATCTATTTTGAAGTTTTAATAATTTTTTCATCAGCTAATACTTTACCACCATCATCACTTAAAACCCAATCAATGAAGTTTTTAGTTTCGCCAGTAGGTTCACCATTAGTTAAGAATAAAAATGGTCTTTGAAGTTCGTATGTACCATCAGCAATAGTAGCATCAGATGGTGCAACTCCATTAACATTAACTGCTTTAATATCATCACTCATATGAGCATAAGATACAAAACCAATTGCATTAGGATCTTGGGAAACTGATTGTTTTACTGCTTCAGTAGAACTTTGAACAACAGCATCATCTTTGATTTTACTGTCTCCCATAACAATACTTTCAAATGCATCTAAAGTACCTGAACCTTCTTCACGTGTGATGACATTTATTTCTCCATCACTTCCACCTACTTGATTCCAGTTGGTAATTTTACCAGAGAAAATTCCTTGAAGCTGTTCATCAGATAAATCTGAAACTTGGTTTTGAGTATTGATTGCAATTACAATTCCATCTTTTCCTAATTCATATTGTTGTAATGAACTGTTATTGTCTAAAGCTTTTGAACACATACCTATATCAGCAGATCCGTCTTCAGCACTTTTGATACCTACACTAGATCCTCCACCTTGCACATTGATTTGAGCATCAGGATGAGATTCTTTATAAACTTCGACTAACTTTTCAGCAACAGGCTGAACTGAGGTTGATCCTGCCACTTGAACCTTTGATGATCCTGCATCTGCAGAAATAATCAAAGCACCTGCAATTATAACAATAATTGCTATAATACCAATTAAATATTTATTTTTCTTTTTCATTTTTCTCCTCACATAACTATCTTAACAAAGCAGTATATAAAGGTTACTTTTTGTGAATTATTGTTCCTATTTAGTGAAAATAAGGCATTAAGCGAAAGGATATTTTATGAATTAAAATTCCTAAAAAGTGAATAAAAATAGAAAAATAAAAAAAAAATAATAGAATTACCTAAATGTACGAGGAGTGGTGGACACAGGTATATTATTATGGAATTCAATAGCTACATCAATAATTTCTATAGAAATATCTCCTATCCTTTCAAAGGCTTTAACAACCCTAAATAGATACATGAAATAATTAGAACGTTCTTTTTCATCAAATGAATTTTCAGCCATTTGAGTAGCTATTATGTTAATAGATTTATTTTGAAGCATATGCATAGATTCTTCAAAATCCATGATATCATCCTTAAGATTAGTTTTTCCTTCTAAAAATGCAAGCATCGCAGACCTAATCATTTTTTGAGCAGTTTTATGCATTTTCTTTAAATTTTTAAGAATAACTTCATCAACCTCATAAACATCCTCAATTACGAACTTTGCAATATGTCCACAATAATCTCCAATACGTTCCAAATCATAAGCTACTTCATTATAAAGCATGGATTTAGATAATTCCGAATGCTGATTAATACTAACAATAGTTTCAACAGAAGTTCTCACTTTTTTCAACCATATTATTAGTTGTATAATCCATTTCTAAAGCAAGATTAGCTTTATTTTCATCATAATCCTGAACAGCATCAAATGACTCCTGTAACTGAGACTGAACATGCTTAGCCATGTTTGACAGCATATCATTAACTAAAATATATCCAGAATCACTAACTGGAGCATAATCTCCAAAGGATTCTGCTAATTTTTCATATACCTTTAAATCAATCATATATGCTCTTTTAACAGTTCCTTCCTTTACAAGAGGCTGAAGCAGCTGAGTAACATAACGTCGTGTTATCCCCAGTTTTTCAGCTATTTCATCTTGAGTAGATGGGTTTTCATATAAGATACAATCTAAAATATCTTTCAATGTTTTATTTTTTTTACTCATAATATCTACTTTTTATAGTCATCTAAAAACTCATTAGTTTCAAATTGAATGTTTTCAGAAGATTTGTTTATTTGGTTTCGTCTGACTCTATGTTTTATTGGTTTTTCCCTATAACCATGCTCCCTATAACTATTATCTTTTGAAGATGCATCCATTCTTTTTTTGACGAATTTGTATTAGCTCAAGATCATCCAAATTATGATTAACCGGACGTTTTTAATTTCACCTTTAGCTTCCTTAGCAGAAATCAAAATCTTATAAATTACTGTAGACAATAATACAAATGCAATTAAAGCTATTGGGAAATCAAAATAATGGAATATGTAATACAACACTAAAAATCCACTATCACAGAAACCTTTAGCTAAAAATATCAGCCCAATAAATGCAATTAAACCTCCATGAGATTTTTTAACAAAATCAGGTTTTAATACAAATGGATAAACACTCATAATCAGCAATGAGAATCCTAAAACTCTATATAAATTATTATCTGCAACATTTTGAAGAGATAAATAAACATTTAAAAATGTTGATGGTAAAAATCCCATTTCAGACAACATAGCAAAAATTAACAATAGCTGAATTAATGCCATAACAATTAATGGAAAGGAATATGCTATTTCCCACTCAAAATTAGCTTTAAGCTTTGCATTATCAACTGGTTTTTGTAATGCTTCTGAAAGTACATTATAAAGTACAGAAGATAATACAGAACCAATAATAGTTCCTGCAACTCCAAGTACCGCAGTAGTAATAGCTACAAACGCTGAAATGAAAGCCACCAAAATAATTTTTGAATGATTCAAATTTTCACCTTTATTATAGTTAATTAATTAAAAAAAATGTAATAAACATTTTATCAATTATTACATTTTATTATTTAATTAATTTATAATTTTAGGTTTATACAATATTAAATGCATTAGGAACTTTATTTAAAATTTTATTACTGATACCTGGAACTGTTGAAGAGATAATAGAACTATCTGCCTGCTTAACACTATTTACATCACCATCTCCAGGAATAATAGTTGCATCTAATGCATCCTGCAAGTTCTCAACAGTCATACGTTGAACCCATGGGTCTGCATCAGATATAATAATTTCATCAACTTGTTTATCCAATTCATTAGCTATTACCCAGGAAAGGAACCTCCCACCAAGTAATGCCACACTATTTCCGTTAACAGAATTTACAATATCATTTAAATCATTTTTTAAAGTAAGATTTTTATACATTTTTGAATTAATTAAAGTAGCCCAGTGTGCATCACCTACAGTATATGCACCAATCTTTTTCGGATAGATATAATCTCTTCCAGCTATTTTAATTGCTGTTGTAAGTGGGATTAAGTCTTCTTTTTAAAACAGGAACCTGAACATTAGGATTATGAACTTCCTCTTTCATTATTTGCATTATTCTTGGAAGACCAAATTTGCCTCTTCTGGCAGTTCCAGGTTCATACCCGCACATATATCCGTGATGGTTTTTGGAAAACCGGTTATAATAACATTCAGACCAGATCTAAGACCAATTCTACATTCTCTTTCATAAGCACCATTAGTACCTACCACTTTACCTGGACATAATATTCTGGAAGCTGCAACTGCTTTTGCAAATGCTTCAACAGGATTTTTAGCACCATTATAAGGTCCTCCTTCAAGTACAAATACATCAGCACCTATTCCAATAGCTTTTTCAAATCCTGTAATAAGATCATCATAACCGTCACCAATAAACATGATAGCTTCAAGACCTCTCTGGTATTTCTTAGCCAGATTAGCTATATCCTCTGCTTCCCTGTAAGGTGCCGCATGACCCTCACCAGTCTGTTCACTGGTTAAATTAATAGCTACTGAAGATGATAATTTTACCCATTCTTCCTTATCTGAAGATTCTGCTTTTTCTTTATCAATTAATCTTTCATGAATTCTATCTCTCGGACATTCAGTATAAACCGGTCCTTTATTATAACATTCACCGCCACCGCCTACAATATTCTGCGGAAGTCTCATAGGTCCGTTTTCACCAAAATGATCTAAATCAAGAGGAACATCAACACTGTCATACACCTTTCTCATTACTTCGATACCGCGCATGCCATGTTTTTCAGCAATATCTGCAAATGCATATGCACAAATATGAATAGGCAATCCCAACATATCTGATAAACGGCAGTTTCCAAGTAATTCCATCAATTCCAAATCAGACGCACATGTTCCAACAACCGCTTCGGTCAAGTCACAGCCTAATGGAAATCTTTTTAAATTTCATTCCCAATTTCATTGTGTCTTCTAAAGACAATTCAGAAATTGCATCAACAACTTCAACTACATTTTTATCCATTTTGGACAATTCAATAGCTGCATCGTCATCAACAATAGCTTCTTTAATTAAATCATACATTTGATTACAACCTTTAAATTTAATTAAATATATTATATGAACATATCAAATAAATAAATTTTGTTTTATAAGTTAAGAACAATATAAGCATTATAGCCAAAAATATCTTAACTCAAGTACGACAATAAGTTTTTAAAAATCACATATAAAAAACAAGCTATAACGAATAGAATTATAATAGCAATACTTAAAAAAAGGCCAAAATAACTTAAAAAAATCAAAAGTAATACAAAAATAAAAAAACGAAAATATAAGTTAATACTACTAAAAAACAGATGTAAAAACTTATATATTGTAAAGATATAATAATTTAATTGTTACTACAACTGCTGAATTCAGCGAAAATTATTTAAAAATTAGAATGAATGTTTACTAACAAACATGAAATTTTTTTATATAATTAATAGGGAGATTATTAAGGCACATTTTAAATAATTATTAATGTAGTAAATGTTTTTTAAGAAACTTAAAAAATAAAATATATATATGTTTTAAAGGAGACAAAAATAATGAAAGTAGCAATTTTAGGTGCAGGATGTTACAGAACTCATGCTGCAAGTGGTATTACAAACTTTACAAGAGCTTGTGAAGTTGCAGAAGAAACCGGAAAAGAAAAAATCGCAATGACTCACTCCACTATTGAAATGGGTGCAGAATTATTACACCTTGCTGGAGTAGACGAAGTAGTTGTATCCGACCCTGTATTCGACAACGACTTTACTGTAGTAGATGATTTCGATTTCCAAGAAGTAATTGCAGCACACAAAGCTGGTAAAGCAGAAGATGTAATGCCTGACATCAGAGCAAAAAGTAAATGAGTTAGCTGAATCCCTCCCTACACCACCTAAAGCAGCTATACACTTCGTAGATCCTGAAGATTTAGGAATGAAAACCATGAACGATGATGCAGCAGCAGTAGCTGACGCTGACTGGGTAATGACCTGGTTACCAGAAGGTGGAATGCAAAAACCTATCATCGAAAAAAAATTCGCAGGAGAACTCAAAGAAGGAGCTATCCTCACTCACGCATGTACCATTCCTACCACCGAATTCAAAAAAAATATTCGACGAATGTGGAGCAAACGTAAATGTAGCTTCATACCACCCAGGTGCTGTACCTGAAATGAAAGGTCAAGCATACATCGGTGAAGGATATGCTGATGAAGCATCCATCAAAACTTTATTAGAATTAGGTGAAAAAGCAAGAGGATCTGCATTCACATTACCTGCAAACTTATTAGGTCCTGTATGTGATATGTGTTCCGCTGTAACTGCAATTACTTACGCAGGTATCTTAGCTTACAGAGACACTGTAACTCAAATTTTAGGTGCACCTGCTGGATTTGCACAAATGATGGCTAACGAAGCTTTAACCCAAGTTACTGCTTTAATGCAAGATGAAGGTATCGACAAAATGGATGAAGCTTTAAACCCTGGTGCATTACTCGGTACTGCTGACTCCATGAACTTCGGTCCATTAGCAGAAATCGTACCTACTGTTTTAGAAAACTTAGAAAAAAGAAGCTAAGTGAAACACTTAAAATAAGTTCATGTTGATTTCATATCAACATGCAAAACTTATTTTTTAATAATTGAGTCATATTAGCTATTAAAAAATAAGTTTACTATTTTTATACGGATTTTTATTATATTAATATTCTCAACCGAGGGTTCGAAATTGATTGATGAAATTTTAAAAAAGGCTGTAAATAATAAAAAAAATAAGTGATGATGAATTTCTTCAATTATTAAAAATAAATAAAGAAGAAGACTTGAAAAAATTATGTGAAACTGCTGTATCCATTAGAAACAAACATTCCAAACTAATTAAATTGACATCAACAGTCCACATTACAAATAAATGTACAATCCAACCAAGATGTAAATATTGCGGATTTGCACCCAAAACCTCAACTGAAGGATATTATAAATCTTTTTATAAAACAGATGAAGAAATACTTAAAGCTGCAATATCCATTGAAGAAGCGGGGATCCCTAGAGTAAGCTGCTCTGGAGGTTATGGCTACAAAGGCAAACAGGCAGTTAATGCAACAGAAATTGTTAAAAGCAATACTTCCTTAGAAATTTTGGTAAATGTTGGAGGAGATTTAACAGAAAAATCAATCAACAAACTGGCTGATTTAAATGCAGATACTGTATGCTGTAATTTGGAAACCATCAATGAAGATGTTTTTAACTTTGTAAAACCTGGAGAAACCTTAAATGATAGGATTGAAACATGTCAAGGAGTTAGTGATGCCGGAATTGAACTTTCATCAGGATTATTGGTCGGACTTGGAGAATCTCTGGAAGACAGAATAGCTCACCTACGTTATTTAAATAATTTTGAAACACTTGGTGAAATTCCAATAATGGGATTTAATCCATATAAAGACACCCCCATGGCAAATCATCCACCTTCCCCACTGGAAGAACAGCTGAAAATTATGGCAGTAACCCGTATAATGTATCCTGAAATAAGGATTACAGTACCTACCCCAACTATAGGTCCTAAAAATGTGGAATATTCTTTAAATGCTGGAGCTAATAATTTAGCTACTGTAATAGCTGACAATTATCCATTAGAAGTAAAAGGTGTAGGATCACCTGTTTGTGGAAACTATGATGATGTAGTTTCCGTTATAAATAAATTAGGTTTAACACCACAAACAATCTGAGGCTAAAATATGGCTTTTGAAGAAATGATTAAAAAGGCATTAGACGAATCAAGAAATAACTGCCGTTTGGGAGATACTTTAGAAGAAGTGCAGGAAATTCAAAACTATATTAAAAATGCTGAAAAGATTTATATCCCAAATAAAAATGGAATTAAAGTTGATGTTTTAAATAAAGTTTTAAGAGAATATAATTTGCCTTCTGCTAAAATACTTCAAATAAACACTAATGAAGCAGACAGTAATCGTAGCCCTGCTTTTGCAAAGGCAATTATGGCATTGGATGTATGTGATGCTGATTTAATAATAGCCAGGGGTCGTTTAGGATTGCCAGGTTCAGGATCACTTTTACTTTTTGTAGACAACAAAGGAAGAATATTGACCTGCGGAACATCACCTTCACATGCAATCAGTCAAAAACCCTTGAAGATGCAGTATATGAGGAAGCAAATGAAGCTTTGCAAAAAATAGGATTTAGAAAAGAAGGCTAAAAATATGGATGTTGACACTGGAATAACTTCTGAAGTTTTTACTATAAAATCTGAAACTAAACTAATAGACATTTTTAATAATATCATTAACAAAAAATCTGAAGCATGCCTAAATTACATTGACAGTTTAAATTTAGATAAAAACACTAAAATCGTTGTTGTTGGAACCTACTTTACAGGAGTAGGAATTGTCAAAAAATTAAGGAAAAAATACAACAATATTCTGCTAATAGATATTTATCCCCACTTGAAAGAATTACTGGATACAGATATTGGTGGAGATTATAAAAAAAAAGTATAGAATTTTCAACCAGTTTGGAGCTGATTAATTCAGGAGATGTAGTTATTGACACTACAGGTTTTGGAGGATTAACTGTTGAACAGTCATCTGAAATTAATGCTGAAGTATTTTTAATAGAAGATCCAGTGGCTGAAGATAATGATAGATTACTTAAAGATAAAAAATAATATTCATAAAAGAATAAATGCTGTTAATGCACCTAATAAAGCTATCCTGAAAACTAAAGGAATAGATACTAAAACATCAGGGACTATGACTTTAACTATTGGTGTTTTGACAAATGCATTACATGAATCCCAAAAAAATGGAAGGTGTTCTTTATAGTGCCTGCGAAATGGGATTTTTTGAAGAAGTTATTTTCAAAAAAAAAAGATATTCCAAAATTTATTAACTTAGTTAATGCAAAAGCTATGAAAATATCAACTATCAACCCGTTTAGCTGTGATGATTTAATAAAAACACAATTAGATAAAATTGAATCAAAAATGATTTAAATGAAACTTAAAGAAATTATTGAGTTTATAGACAAAAACATACCTAAAAATCTGGCTTTAGAAAATGATGAAATAGGTTTTAAAAAAGAATATAATTTAAATCAGGATATCAGCTCCATTAAAATATTTATGGATTTATATCCTGAATTTGACACTCAAAAAACAAATACTTTAATTTTAACTCATCATCCCCCATTATTTAATCCAAAAACACCAACTTATACCATTCACTCAAATTGGGATATTATTAATGGAGGAGCTAATGAAGCACTAGCTGAAACATTAAAATTAAATGTCATATCACCATTTGATAAGACTACAAATATTGGAAGAATCTGCAAAACAGACAAGACATTTGGTGATTTTGAAAAAGATATTTTAGATAGCTTTAACGAAATTAGAATTGTAAATAAACCTTCCAGCAGCAAAAAGCTTAATAAAATTGGAATTGTTTCAGGATTTGGTCTTAAAAATTCCGAATATATTAAATTAGCCGGGAAATTAAATTTGGATTTGCTGATATCTGGAGATTTGACTCAGGAAAGTGCAGTTTTAGCCAAAAACTTAAATATTACTTTAATTGATTTAGGCCATCACAGCAGCGAAGTTCCAGGATTATACAAATTAAAGGAATTATTAAAACCGCTTAATATTAAATGTGAAGTTGTTAATATAAAACCCTGGGAAAATATATAACCCATAATTATAATAACAATAGTTATACAACATCTGGAGAATATTGAAATGATACAGGAAATAGAAGATTCAAGAATTCCAAAAGGCAGAATAGACTTAATTGGATTTGGAAGATTAGGATTAAGAATTGGAATTCATTTAATACAGGTACACAGAGGCGGACCTAAAGAAATAGGAGTTTTCGATGGGCAAAAAATAGATGGTGGAGATGTTATTTTTACAATGAAAGGTGCTAACATCGGAGAATATAAAGCTGATTTTCTAAATAAGTTATGCACCCATGATGAAAATTTCAGAAAAATTATCAGCGTTTGTGAAGACATTACTCCAGACAATTTGGAGTTGATAAAAGGAGATGTAGTTGCAATACAGATAGCTGGCGGAAATACAATACCAATTGCAGCTAAAATCATTAAACATGCACATGAAAGAGGTGCTAAAACAATAAGCACTGCAGGAATATTTGGATTTGGAGATGAAACTATAGAAGTAAAAAATATTTCTGAATTTGAAGACAACCCTGCAGTAGATGAACTTAGAAAAGAAGGAATAACCGAAAACCATCTAATTGTTACTACCAACAAATTATTAAGGGACCGTGAGCCTATTACCCCATATACATTAGATGAAGTTGCAAAGCAAATAACAAAAACTTCTTTAAAATTATTGAAGGATTCATATGATTAAAATAGCTACAGCAGAATGTTTTACACATGGAAAAATAGGAAGAGAACTTCATGCAATAGCTCAAGGATATACAGGCAATTTCGGAAGAGATTACATTGAAAATCCTGAAAGCTATGGAAACTTTAACTACAATGAACTTAGTGTAACATGCAGTCTGTTTATACCAACTATTGAAGCTGTAAAAAGTGTTCTGCAAATTGAAAATCCTCCCGAACCTACAACACTAATTAAAGGAATTAAATGTTACAATGAAACAGAAGATAAAGAAGTTAGTAAAATTATGGCTGAAGCTGTAAAAAAAATAACCTGCTGCGATATAGCTATCGGAACTACAGCAGGAATAGGCAGAGGGGGCATATCTGTTGTAACCAATGACTGCACAATCATAACAACCAGTGATGTTACGAGCGATTTAAGAGAAAATAACAGTGAAGAGCTGTTCCAAAGACAGGAAAACGGAATTGAAAAATGTATAAAAATCGTTTTATTCCTTTTAAATGATGATTTTGATTCTATTAAATCTATGAATAATGTAGAGATTATAGAGAATTAAATTATCAAAACTTTTTTTTTATAAAATAATTAAGAAAAATAGTTTTTAAAGAAGCCTTAGGGGGGATTCGAACCCCCGACTTCCACCTTACCAAGGTGGCGCTCTACCGGCTGAGCCACTAAGGCAAAATCGAGAAAAAAATACAGTTTTTAAAGAATAGTGCAAGGGAAGGGATTCGAACCCTCGAAGGCCTATACCAGAGGATCTTAAGTCCTCCCCCTTTGGCCGCTCGGGCACCCTTGCATATGATTTACATACAATATAAGATTGTATCTAATACTATATAAATGTTATGTTTCAATCATTAAATTAAACAAACATAAACTAAAAGTACATAGAAAAGATATATTAATATTGAGTTAACTAAATATATAAATATTACGGTTTATACTAATAAATTAAAAAATTGGTGCTTATCTTGAAAATCGATAATGAAGAATGCGGAGTTTGTGAAGACTGCATAGATGTATGTCCTGAAGAAGCTATCATAAAAAAAAAGCATTTAAAGTTGAAATTAATGAAAACAAATGTGATGACTGTGGAGAATGTGTAGACATCTGCCCAGTAGGTGCTATTTATGACGAATAACTAAAGGATTTTGAGATTATGAAAAAAGGAATATTAAATAAACTTACAATTGTTGACTATATTATAATCATTGCAGTAATATGTGCTGTTGTTTTTGCATTTATCCATATTACAACTGATGATTCAAATGACACAAAAACATCATCATATGACTCATCTACAATGAATAAAATAGTTGAAAATTATTTGAAATTATACTTAGAAGGAAATGTAGTGGAAACAACTGTCAGCGGATATAATGCAAGTACTGGGAAAGCTGTTGAATTACATGGAAACATATCATGGATTGATGATGACAAAGGATCAAATGTCAAAGTACTGATTAATTCAAATGGAAAAGAATATCTGGCAGGATTATACAAAGACATTCCTAATGCAGACATTTATATAGACTCCATTTCTCTTGAAACAAATGGAAAGAAATTTAACAATTTAACAGAAGTGACAGTCAAACCGGAAAATATTACTTCATTAAATGAATTAATTTCAGGAATCAGCAACACTACAAATTATGAAATTACAACAGCAATTGCAGTTGATGAATTAACTACAATTAATTATCAGGATTTGACAAACAGTCTTTATTCCCATGATAAAAGAATATCCATAAAAGGATCAAATGCAGGTATATACAACCAATTAATTATAACCCGAGCAACAGGTGATGAAATAAATCTTGCAGACGGTATTTTAGGAAACTTTAATGGTGCAACAAGTCCAATAACCATTAGAATTTATGACTGCAGTGAACAGGACTTAAAAACTATTGAAAATAACTATAATGTTACCAATATCAAAACATTTTAAGATGTGTAGCTTATGAGCTTAATATATACAAAATTAACCTCAATTGTAAATAAAATATCACAACTATTTCATGAATCCCTTTTATTTACAATTATTTTTTCAATTTTAAATTATTTTGAAAATGCATGGGTCAATAGCTATTTAAAAGGACTTTATCCTGGTGAAAACTTTTTAGGATTTATTAAAAAAAATAAAATATTGAATTCTGAAGTATTCAATCCGCTGATTGTACTTGTTGTATTCGGAGCATTTCTAATACTGTCAATCAATGCTGTTTCAGCCAGTTTAGCTATCACATTAGCTATTGCATTTATTGCATTTTTTATAGGATCTGCAATACTGCCAAGATACTTTTTAAATAAAGAATTTAAAAAACCGGCAATTGAATTTAAAAGCAAGGATTTATATTCAATCGGATTTTGTTTAGTTTTAATAAGCATATTATTCTTCTTTGTAAGTGTAGCATCAGTCGGCGGAATTCCAATTCTTAAAACCTCTTTAAGATATCAATTAAAACCATTATTTACAATGCCTGTGTTTTTAATAATTCCAGGAGTTTGTATACTTGCCAGTGCCTATTTAAAAAATTCCAGGAAAACAAAATCACACGTTCTCAGGCAAGATTCCGTTTCTTAATTTTGATAGGTATCAGCTGTGTATTTTTATTGGCTTTAGGTTATAGGACACCCCTACTTGCAGTCTTACTTATCATGATAATCATAGGTTACTATGGAAATATCTTAGCTGTATGGGAAGTTGTGGTAGGTGCATTAATTGGTGTATGTGCAATTATCGGAATCGGCTATTTCAGATCAATTGAAGAATACACAGTCACTTCAGCCACCAATCCATTTTACACATTGGAAAGCAGGGCAGATTTTACATTAAATGTATTGAACCTGCTTGATTTTATTGGAGGAAACTTCGGAGTAACCCATGGAAAGTTATTAGCCAGTTCCATACCTGGAAGTGACCTCGGACCAAGAATGATGATTGGAAAATTAATAGCATGGAGAACAGAAGTTACTGTAACACCAACATTAATCGGCCAAATGGTTATTGACTTCGGTAAAGTTGGAGTAGCTGTTGAAATGTGCGGACTCGGATTCATTTTAGGTATCGGATATAAAATAATGAAAAAAAACCAATGACTTTGCATACATCGGACTTTACAGCCTGCTTCTGACATATTCAATTTTAGGTGTTGAAACAGGAATACTGGATATTCAGGTTTTGGCATACTTTGCAGTAGCTATTTTCATTTATTTGGCATTTATTATCAAATCAGATAAATGCTAATCTTACTATTTTTTAATAAAAATCTTTATATACTAAATGTTTTTTAATATTATATACTATTTTATGAAAAAATCCCCAGTTATTGGAGGTTTTGGTATGTCTTTAGAAAACATAAACAATAAAATACAATTTAACAAAGAAAACCTGAAAACAATATACCTTGCAGGAGGCTGTTTTTGGGGCGTTGAAACCTACATATCCCGAATATTGGGAGTATATAAAACAGAAGTCGGATATGCAAACGGAAACACCAAAAATCCAACTTATGAAGAAGTATGTAACTTTGATACAAAACATGCAGAATGTGTAAAAGTGACATATTCACTAGATTTTATATCTCTAAAAGAGCTATTGGAAGAATTTTTTAAAATAATAGATCCAATCGCAATCAACAGACAGGGTCCAGATATAGGAACACAGTACAGAACAGGAATTTATTACACAGATATTGCAGATAAGCAAATAGCTGAAATGTTTATTAAAGAAAAACAGTTAAACTATTCCAAAAAAAAATAGCTGTTGAAGTAATGCCCCTAACTTATTTTTATCCTGCAGAAACCTACCATCAGAAATATTTGGAAAAAAATCCTAATGGCTACTGCCATGTTGATTTAAGCAAACTTCCGGAAATAGATGAATCCTTAGAAAAATTAAAAAAATAAAGGAAAATATCAGAAAATTGGACCCTACTGAATATGAAGTTACACAAAACAGTGCTACTGAAATTCCATTTAGCGGAAAATACAATGATTTCAATGAAAAAGGATTGTATGTCGATGTTGTAAGTGGAGAGCCATTATTTACCTCTCATGATAAATTCAACTCAGGATGCGGATGGCCTTCCTTTTCAAAACCAATATCAGAAGACAACACTAAAAAGATAAAAGATACAAGCCATAATATGATTAGAACAGAAGTGAAAAGTAAAAAAGCAGATTCCCATTTAGGTCATGTCTTTAATGACGGACCCTCAGAATTAGGTGGGATGAGATATTGCATCAATTCTGCAGCTTTAAAGTTTATAGCTTTTGAAGATTTGGAAAAAGAAGGTTATGGAAAATACATCAAATATTTTGAAAAGTAAATTGAGTATTACTTTTATAAAAAAATAATATAAAATAGTAATACTTTAATAACATTTATATAAAACGATTTTTCATAATTATATATGATATCATGATAACAATAACTATAAAAAGGTTATTTCCTGAATAAGTAGAGAATACATGATATTTTAATAAAATAATACAAATAAACCAATTAAAGTAATACTTTTCTATAATTTCTTTAAAAAAAGTATTACTCAATATAGGAAAATGGAGGAAAAAATATGCATATACCTGATGGATTTATACCATGGACACAATGTGCAATATACTATATTATTTTAATTGTAGCTCTTTATTTTGCAACAAAATGGGCTAAAAAGAATCTTGATGACAAACATGTCCCACTTATGGCAATACTTGCTGCCGGAATCTTTGCAATCATGTCTATGAATATGCCAATACCATTCGGAACCAGCGGACATATGGTTGGTGGATGTTTAGTGGCATTAGTATTCTGTGCTCCTGAAGCTGCAGTTTTAGTATTTACTATAGTATTGCTTATACAGGCATTAATTTTCGGTGACGGAGGAATCACCGCACTCGGAACCAATGTATTAAATATGGGAATAATTGGAGGATGTGTTGGATTATACACATTTAAAGGATTAAAAAATACAATCGGAAAATACCCTGCAGTTGGAGTTGCTGCATGGTTAGCAACTGTAATAGCTGCAGCAGCAGCTGCTGTTGAACTTGCAATAGCTGGAACATTCCCACTTACTTTAGGAATCTACTCAATGGTATTATACCATATGTTTATAGGAATTATCGAAGCTGTTTTAACTGTAATTGTAATAATGGCTTTAGAAAAATATAGACCAGATTTACTTATGTGGAACAAACAAACACAAGGAGGAAAATAAATGAATCTTAGTAAAAAAGACGGATATTTAATAATTGTAGCAGTTATTATCTGTATTATAATTAGCTGTTTATCACCATTTATTGCCTCTGGAAACCCTGATGGTCTTGAAAAATCTGCAGAAGATGCAGGATTAGCTGAAGACTATGGTGTTGACGGATTAAATGAAATTTACTCATCCCCATTCCCAGACTACACTTTTTGAACCATTAGGATCACTTGGTGAAATTGGAGTCCTCATATTAGGTGCGGTAATATGCCTTGCAGGAGGATTCGTTGTTGGAAAAATTATAGAAAAAAAAGAGGTTAAATTTATAACTTCTTTTTTTTCATATTTTTATACTAGATTTTAGAAATTTTTTGGAGATTAATAATTGGCAGACATTACTCAAACACTTAAGTTAGATGATATTGCATCAGGAGATAGCATAATTCATAACTTAAATGGTCCTGTAAAACTAATTTCAGCAATTATAATCATTGTTTTTACTGTTTTTTCACAGCAGATTATTGTTCCAATAATAATGGAAATATTTTTACTGCTTATCTTATATTTATCAAAAGTATCTATAAAAGATGCATTTAAAAGAATAGCATTATTGCTGCCTTTTGGTGGAGCTATCATAATATTTCAACCATTTATCCATCCTGGAAATGTACTTTGGGCATATTCATGGATACAAATAACTGATACCGGGCTAAACTGGGCGATTTTATTATTCGGAAGACTGATTACATCACTTACAGCCATCGTAATTTTATCTTCTACAAGTCCGATGCAGGAAATTGTAGCATCATTCAGAAAATTAAAAATGCCAAAAGAGTTAGCTATGATTTTAAGTATTACAGTAAGATTTTTATTTGTATTTATTGATGAATTAACAACTATCAGAAATGCTCAAAAATCCAGAAACTTTAATATACATTCAAAGTTAATTCCTTACAGATGGATCGTAAGGCAAGTTGGATATACAATAGCTATGATGTTTTTAAAATCTTATGAACAGGGAGAAAGAGTTCATAAAAGCATGATCAGCCGTGGATTTTCAGATACTTCCCAGTTATTCAATGAAAAAACACATCTTGAAAAATCAGATTACATTTATTTAATTTCCATAATAACCCTCATGATTGTTATTGAAGTTATATTATACAAGTACACAAATCAGTTAGGTTATTTAGGAATGAAACTTACAATTAATTAAAATTAGGAAAATAACATGACAAATATACAATTATCAACTGAAAACTTAAGTTTTACATACCCTGACGGTACACAGGCTTTAAAAAATATCAATATCGAAATTGAAAAAGGGGAAAAAGTAGCCATTATCGGACCTAACGGTGCAGGCAAATCAACACTTTTCTCACATTTCAACGGTTTAACAGAACCTACCTCAGGATGTGTTAAAATAGAAGGCAAACCTATCTCTTTTGAGAAAGATGAACTACTTAAAGTCAGACAAAAAGTTGGAATTGTATTTCAAGATCCGAATGACCAGTTATTTGCACCAACCGTTAAAGAAGATATAGCTTTCGGACCTATGAATTTGGGTTTAAGCTACGATGAAGTGGAAAAAACGTGTTGAAGATGCACTGAAAATGGTTGGTATGGAAAATTATGAAGATAAAACCCCACACCATTTAAGTGGAGGGCAGCAAAAAAGAATAGCTATTGCCGGAATAATAGCTATGAAACCTGAACTGATGATTCTGGACGAACCGACAGCCGGACTTGACCCTGACGGTGTTGAAAAAGTGCTGAATATTCTGAATCAGCTTAATGAAGAAGGAATGACATTAATAATTTCATCACACGACATAGACATGATCAGCAAGTATGCAGACAAAATATTCGTTCTTTATAATGGTGAGATAATAGAATCAGGAAATAAAAACAAGATATTTTCAGATATGGAATTATTAAAAAAAGCTCATTTAAGAACACCGATAACAACAGAAATACTGTATAATTTAAAAGAATCAGGTTTGAATGTCAATACAGAAAAAATAAGTGTTAAAGACACATGTGCAGAAATTATAAAAGCTAAACAAATTAATGAGTAGCTTTTTTTTCTATTTTTAATTTTATCTTTAAGTTTTATAATAAAATCAAATTCTTGATCAAGTTCTGGTGAGTTACCAAATCCACAATTAGGGCAATGAACAGAATGACATCCATGTTTTCCGCAGCCGGAGCAACCTCTGTTTGGAATCTCATTTTCGTCAAATTCATATCCACACATTCTACATTTCATAAAAATCATCCAGAAAAAATAAATAATTAAAGGATTTATTCTACAATAATGTTTTTAGCTTCTTCTTTACGAAGACAAACATCATACCCTTTAATTTTGAATTCAATAGGATCGCCTAAAGGTGCAACTTTTTGAATTTTGATTTTTGAACCTCTAACGAATCCCATACCTAATAAATGTCTTTTTAAATCAGTGTTTCCACCATCATTATATTTTACAATAGTTACTTCGTCACCAGCGTTCACATCCAATAAAGATTTTACCATTTTATCAACTCCACAATATATCTATAAAAATTTAGGCTTACCTAAAATAAAGTTTTTAGTTATACCTAATTAAAATCTAATCTAATATTTAGAAGAAATAGTATATAAATATTTAGGTAATCCAAAAAATAATAATATAAAAAATTATTTGGAAGGAGATTTTCCTTCCACTTTTTTATTTTTAGGGATCTTAATACCCCTAATACCACTTTTACTACGCAAAATCATCACCTAAGCAAAACCCAGTAACGAACCGCCTTGATATATTATAAGAGCTACAATATAACCGGTTGCTAATGTGATAACAGACATAGTTAACGGCCATTTCCAACTGTTGGTTTCCTGTTTGATTGTACCGATAGCTGCGAAACAAGGAACATACAGCAGCACAAATGCCATAAATGCATATGCTGAAAGTGGAGTGAATAAATCATGAACAGCAGCTTCAATACCCGAACCCTCTTCTTCTACACCGAACAGTGAACTGAATGTAGATACAACAACCTCCTTAGCAACTAAACCAAATAATATTGCTACTGCAGGTTGCCATTCTCCGAAACCGAGAGGAGCGAAAATTGGTGCTATTGCAGTACCTATTTGACCAATTGCACTTTCCTGAGATCCGTATTCAACACCAAATGGCACACTACTTAAAACCCATACAATGATAGATGCTACAAGAATAATAGTTCCTGCTTTTCTAAGGAATCCTTTAGTTTTATCCCAGGTATGTAATAATACACCTTTTAATGATGGAACCTTATATGTCGGAAGCTCCATAACAAATGGGGAAGACATTCCTTTAAACATAGTTCTTTTAAGAATAGCTGCAACAACAAGTGCAACAACAATTCCTAATAAATAAATTGAAAATAATATTTCACCCTGATTTGCAGCGAAAAATGCTGAAATCAACAATGCATATACAGGCAATCTTGCAGTACATGACATAAACGGAACAAGCATCATTGAAAGCAAACGGTCAGATTCGTTTTCCATTGTTCTGGTAGCCATAATAGCAGGCACACCACAACCGAATCCCAAAATCATAGGAATAAATGATTTACCATGAAGACCAACTAACTTATGCATAACTTTATCCATAACAAAAGCAGCTCAGCCAAGTAACCGCTGTCTTCCAGGATACTTATGAATAAAAACATAATTATAATAATCGGCAAAAGGTTAATACTCCACCTACTCCTCCAATAATACCGTCAACAATAAAAGATGAAAGTACTGAATCACCTAACAGACCTCCAATTGCTTCACCTAACAAACCAAAACCTTCATCAATCAGATCCTGGAAAGGTGCTCCAATTGTAAAGGTAAGCTGGAACATAATATACATTATAACTAAAAATATAGGAATTCCTAAAATTCTGTTAGTCAAATATTTATCAATCTTGTCAGATACTGTTGGTTTTTCCACAGCAGGTTTACTTACTGCTTCGTTCATAAGTCCATCAATAAATGCATATCTTGCATTAGCTATTACTTCTTCTGCACCTTCATTATAAATATCTGCTAAGTGTGCAGCTACTTTATCAGTTTCCCTTAATATTTGAGAAGAATATTTGGATTTTTGAACTTTTTCTATTACAATAGCATCCTTTTCCAATAATTTTATTGCTGTCCACATTGCTGGAACATCAGTTAAATTAACGTCCTTTTCAATTAATGCCTGAAGATCCCCAAATGTTCTCTTAATTCAGGACCGTAAACCAATTTTTGAGTAGTATCAATATGTTTATTAGCTACTTTTTTAACTGTAGATAATAATTCATCAAACCCGTCCTTATTTTTAGCATTAATTTCAACAACCGGAAAACCTAATAATTCAGCCATTAATTTAATATCAATAATATGTTCTTTTTTTCTTTGCAAAATCATTCATATTAAGAGCCATTACTAAGTTTGCACCTAATTCCATCATTTGAACAGTCAGATACAAATTACGTTCTAAATTAGCAGCATCTACTACATTAACAATCACATCAGAATCATCATCTACAATGAAATCTCTTGAAACGATTTCTTCAATAGAATGAGCACTTAATGCATAATTACCAGGCAAATCAACAACATCAAAGCGAGTATCATCATGATCAAAATGGCCTTCTGCTCTTTCAACAGTTTTACCTGGCCAATTACCTACATGCTGATGCATACCTGTTAATTGATTGAATACTGTAGTTTTACCCACATTAGGGTTTCCTGCTAATCCTACAATACATTCTTTCATTAACCATTCTCCTATTTTCGTTAGAACGAATTTCTATTAAAATTCTATTTATATTAATTAAATAAAAATTTGAATTTAGGCATACCTAAATTAAAGTTTAAAAATTTATGATAATTTTCAAATATCTTCTGCTTAAAAATAAGGCTTGCCTAAACCTACACTTAACTTTGTTTTAATGTTATTTAAATGTTTAGGTAAACCAAAAAATATCAAAGAATTTATATAGTCAATTATAACAATAGTAATATTAATTATTAAAAGTGACTAAAAAATTTAGGTATGCCTAAAAAAAAAATAGAAAGCTTTATATACTACACCAACTAACTTAATACATAGTGGTGTAAAGTTAGGCTCACCTAAATTCATAGGATCCTAAAATTACAACTACTCAAAACACATTATTAGTCAAATAATAAACTCCAAAATTTATTATATTAAATTGGTTTTCACAATTTTCTAATTTAATATAAAAATCAAAAACATGGAAAAAAACTCTGCCAAGTTTCCATGTAAAAACACGAGGTGTTTAAAATCAATGAACATCAATTTAAACACCAATTATCTCTTTTAAAAAAAATAATTTTTTATATATTAAATTTAGGCATACCTAAAAAAATGAAAACATTTATATACTATCACGAACTACAGTATAACTGGTGATGAAAAATTAGGCTCACCTAAATTTATTGGAAGTCTAATTTAAAATTACCTATATCAGTCAAATAATAAATATGGTCTCCAAATAGATATTAAATTAAAACAAACAACTCCCTAATTTAATATTCTACCTCCATATTATTTTCCTCAAAATAGGTGTTTAAAACGGACAAAACATCAATTTAAACACCAATTATCTCTTTTTAAAAAAAAATAATTTATTGTTGTATATAAATTTTAGGTTGACCTAAAAAAAATAAAAACATTTATATACTACTTCGAACTACAGTATAACTGGTGATGAAAATTAGGTATACCTAAAAAATATCTAATTTGAAATTACTAATGTGTTGTTGGTTTAAAACCATATTACTACACTCCGATTGTTATTAAATTAGTTTATACTCTCTTTCTCTAATTTAATAAAAAGCATATAACTACTCTCACGAAATTAAATATGTATTATCATATTTAATTTCACCTATCAAATAAAATATTTATTTTTAAGATTAAATCGAATAATCAAAACTATAGGAGATGATCCCATGGGTGTAAGACCAAGCTGTTGTGAAACACCAAAAGAGGAAACAAGCAAAGTAAAAAAAAAGAATATTAAAAAAGTATTTAATTTCTTCTTCGGATGTTGCAAAAATAAAAAATAAACAATTATAAAAATTATTTAACCTGTTATAAACCTTTTTTTTAAAATATTTTAAAAACTAAACAAAATTAATATTTAACTTAATTATTCTGAAAAAATCAACAAAATAAAACCTTTTTTTGAAAAAAAAATATAAACAATGGCCATACTTAAATTAGAATAAACATTTAAGTATAATGAAAAGAATAAATAAATTACAATATTAATAAACATCAAGGTAGGCGCAATATGAGAAGAAAAAAAACTGATTATCGCCATTTTACTTGTTATTTTAATTGGATTAATCGCAGTAATTGCAGGGGAATTATTCTTACCTCACGATAATGAATTAGCTCAAGGCTCAAAGAACATACTTGTATGTGCAATTGATGAAAGTGAACCAGACCTGGAATGGGTGCCTGTGACATGGCATTTATCGTGTCATTACAAGATGGTGAACTTGTCAATTATACTGAAATATATCCTCACGGAATGACTCACCCTAATGCTTCGGAGCCTCAAGAAGCTCAAGAACAAGGAGCAGGCGAAAAATTGTTACTTCACGATTCATTCTGGGATAATGACACTAAAAATCCATGCAAAAAAGCAAAAGAAATTGTAGAATACAATACTAAAGTGAAAATATTGATGCTGTTGTAGCTGTTAACAGTGAAGCATTAGATGCAATATTGAAAAGTGCTGGAACATTAGATGTCAACGGTACTCAAATGAATGCAAGCGGTATTGACATAATAAGAGAAGAACAATATACTGGTGGTCAAGCTAGAGGAGCTGCAGTAATGGACATTGTAAAAGCTGCAGGTCATGCAGCAAGCGACCCTCTTAAAAAAAGCAGAAATGGTTAATGCTGCTTTAGACCAATATTCAAAGGAAATATTGTAATGGATCCCCCAGGAGCATTTGTAGGTTTACTTGCTTCCAAAGGAATCAATAATTTAATATAATGGGAATTACATTCCCAACATCTTATTTTTTAAAATTTAAACTGCATTTAAGTACAAAATATTAATTTTTATAAGAAAAAGTTATATATAATGTAAACTAATTTTTACATATGTAATGTATATATTACATATTTTATTTTTTAAAATCCAAAAAATTTTAAATCATAATTACGGCAGACACCACTTCTTACTTGCTACATATGTAAAATATATATTACATTTACAAGTTATAAAATATCCAATAACAATAAGAGCCATTTGCTATTATAACGAGGTAACACTATGACAGAATACATTATAGAAACAAAAGACTTAACAAAACGCTTTGGAAAAGATGTTGCTGTTAATTCAGTTAATATGAAAATTGAAAGAGGACAAATCTATGGACTGCTGGGCAGAAATGGTGCTGGAAAAACTACCACAATGTGCATGCTTCTAAATTTATCAAAACCAAGCTCCGGCGAAATTAACCTTTTGGAGAAGATTACCGAAAACATCCAAAAGAAAACTACTCCAAGATAGGATCAATAATCGAAACCCCGGATTTTATGAAAACCTCAATGCTGTTGAAAATTTAAAAATAATAGCTAAATTAAGAGGCAATTACAATAGAAAAACAATTGATGAAGTATTAAATCTTGTCTGTTTATATGATGCAAAGTATAAAAAATTTAAAGATTTTTCTTTAGGTATGAAACAGAGATTAGGAATAGCTGCAGCTATAATGCACAGCCCAGAATTGTTGATTTTAGATGAACCTATAAACGGATTGGATCCAGTTGGAATTAAAGAAATAAGAGCACTTCTAAAAACATTGGCCCACGACTACGGAACAACAATCCTTATTTCCAGCCATATTCTAAGTGAAATCGAACATATTGCTGATGTCATTGGTGTTATGGACCATGGAAATCTCATCGAAGAACTCTCCAAAGAGGAACTGGAAAACAGATTAAATAAACATACTGATTTTAAAGTCTCAGATATTCAACTAGCTTCAGAAATTCTTAAACAGTCAGGATTTAGGGAAAATATTGATTTTATAGTTAAAAAAACTCCTGAAAATAACACATCAATCCGATTATTTAACCATTTGGATTTAAGAGATGAAATTAATGAAAAATTTGTCAAATCTGGAATCAAAGTATCAGAATTAATGTTATGTGAAGAAAACTTAGAAGAATTCTTTACAAGACTTATAGGTAATGATGTACGTTTTTCATAGGTGATTATTATGATTGCATTTATTCAAAGTGAATTTATAAAACTTAAACATTCAAAAAATATTTTTATTAACTGTACTTGGAGCACTTACACTTCCATTCCTACTTTATTTAAGTTTAATTAGTGGAAATGCTGACGGATTTGAAAGTATGCTTTTGGCATGCAATCAGTTTACCGGCTCCATGTTCAATATTGTTCTTTTTGCAATTGTAGTTTCGTACATATTTGGAAGAGAATACACAGAACATAGCTTAAAAACAATGATGACAATTCCATTATCTCGTGGAAAATTCATTTTAGGAAAATATTTGATGCTTTTCATATGGACAATGATTTTAGTGGCCATTACATTTTTATCAACCTGTTTCTTCGGATATCTGGGCGGAGCCAGCAATATAACATTGGCAGGAGCTATTGAATGCTGTAAAGAAATGTTTATTACAAATATATTGTTATTTTTAAGTTTTTCACCATTTGTATTTTTATCACTGCTTGTGCCGAATATGGTAGCTGCAATGGTTACAGGAGCTGCATTCAGTATTGGAAATCTCATGATTTCTTCAACCAAGTATGCTCCATATTTTCCATGGAGCAGTTCATATCTAATCGGAGCAAATGAAATAGCAAACTATTCCTGCAATACAGCAACTTCACAGCTATAATACTAGCTACATTTGCAATCGGACTTACAATTTCATACATCTATTTTTACAAAAAAGGATGTTTGCCTATAAACATCCTTTTGGAGGATTTGTACAATGTTAACATATATAAAAACGGAATATCTAAAACTAAAACAGTCAAAAATATTTTTATTAACCGTTCTTGGAGCACTTAGCATACCTTCTTTATTGTATATTGGCCTGCTTACAGGAGAACATGCGACATTTCAAGGAATACTTGATTACTGTGCCACTTATGCCTGCTCATTGTTTTACATAATCATATTTACAATTATTATAGCTTATCTTTTTTGGCAGAGAATACACAGAACATACTTTAAAAACCATATTAACTACCCCATTATCTAAAACAAAACTATTAATTGGAAAATATCTGATGTTTTTCATATGGGCATTCATAATTACTACAATTACATTTACAGGTACGGTAATTGCCGCATATCTTGGAGGTATTTCAGACATTACATTAAGTGTTGGATTAAATAGCTATAAAGAAATGTTAATTTCAGAGATTTTACTTTGTTTAAGCTTTTCTCCATTTGTAGTTCTTTCATTAGTTATGCCGAATATGGTTTTTTCAATGGTTGCAGGTGCAATATTTAGTATTATAAATTTGTTTGTTTATACAAGTAAATATGCTCCCTACATTCCATGGTGCAGCCCGTATCTAATAAGTTCAAATGAAATAGCCAACTATTCCTGCAATACAGCAATTTCACTCAGCTATACTACTGGCCACATTTGCAATTGGACTGACAATTTCATACATCTATTTTTACAAAAAAAAGGATGTTTGCCTATAAACATCCCTTTAAATTTTTGGCTCCATTCTTTTTAATGAACAAAGCCATGAAAACCACAATCAATGGAAAAAAAGAACATATACATTATAAATACCATTTCCCCAGATACAATATCTCCCACAACTGTTGATGCTGCCATTAACATGATTAAAATTATAACAGGAGCTAAAATAGCTATAAATGTATAAATTAAGATAAATCCATTTAATTTTTGAGAATATTCCTTTAGTTTAATCTGCATATCAAATGAAATATCTTCAGCAATAACATTTAAGCTATTAGCCAGGTTTCCACCAACCCTTAAAGTTCCTACAATCTGATGAACTGCCCTTGACAAACCCTCTGACGATACTCTTAGCGACATTTCCATCAGTGCATCTTCACTTGATTTACCGTATTTAATCTCTTTTAAAACTCTTTTAAACTCACCGGAAAGAGACCCATAATTTGCAATAGATACTGTAAGCAGCGTGTCATGCAACCCTTTTCCTGCTTTCAGTTCAGTTGCCATATGCCTCAAAGCATAAGGCAACTCAAAATTTAAGTCATCATACTGATGTTTCTGGCTGATTTTTGGAAAATACAGCATAAAAATATAAATCATAACTATTGAGGTTAAATAAATTCCAGCGATTTCAAAACCTGCAATTGCAAACAGAACCAAAAACATTAAAATCTCAGTAGCTATTGTTTTTTTACCTAAAAAATATTTTAAAAAGATTTTCCGCAGCTTATTGAATAATTTATTTTGAGTGTCCTTCTGTTTTTTAACTTCACTGAAATTCAATTTGGTAAATAATTTTGGATCAATCTCTTTTTTTGTTTTATTCCTTTGGGAAGTTTAAGATTTTTAAAATTGAAATTCTTAAAAAAAAATCAAAAATATTTAAAAACACATCCGCTACCTTTATAAAGAAATTACCAAACATACTACCACTATCCAGCCAATAAAATTCTGTTTAACACCTTTTGAGAATCCAAATAATACATCTCCAAAACAGTGCTGACATCCCTGATTGATCTGATATTCTGATCAACCATATGCTGCAGAACAATTTCACGGTTCTTGATTTCATCATAAAGACTGTTTAAAGAATTTCCACTAACATTAGCTATTTCAGTTAATGTTTTACTGGTAATTCCCACATTTTTTTAATAGTGTCGCTTTGGGGGTCCCATTCAAATATCTTATTTAATTGAATTACTCCCTCTTCGATTCCAGATACTTCCGCCACTTCACTTATTCTTCTGAATGACACTCCATCAGACCTATAAATTCTGTTTTGCATTATTATAAAATCAATAGCTGAAATCATAATATTCGGAACAGACATCGGAGCATTAGTTAATCGAGTAATCGTTTCTCTTGCATCATTTGAATGAAGTGTCCCAAATCCAGAATGTCCAGTATTTAGTGCTGTAAACAGTGTAATGGCTTCACTTCCCCTAACTTCACCGACAATTATCCTGTCCGGCCTTTGTCTTAATGAGTTTTTAACCAAGTCATTCATTGTTAATTCACCTCTGTTTTCAACATTTGGAGGTCTTGTTTCCATTCTAATAACATGTTCATGAGGTATTTGAAGTTCTAAGGTATCTTCAATTGTAATTATCCTTTCTTTTGGATTTATAAATGAAGATAATGCATTTAATGTTGTGGTTTTTCCGGAACTGGTTCCTCCAGATATTATTGCATTAGCTGATTTTACTCCCCAAACCGTCAAAACACAGCCAGAAAAATGCTGCAAGTTCAACTGAAATTGTTTTTGAGTTTATCAAATCAATTATGGTTAATGGATCTCTTTTAAATTTACGTATAGTCATTGACGGACCGTCTGCTGAAATTGGAGGAATTGTTGCATTAACTCTTGAACCGTCCGGCAGCCTACCATCCAAAATTGGTGATTCCTGATCAATTCTGCGATTTATCTGTCTGGCTATTGAATCAATCAGATTCATCACTTCACCAGCATCTTTAAACAGAATATTCGTTTTCATCATACCGTATTCCCTATGATAAACAAAAACCGGCTTATCTATACCAATTACCATGATTTCTTCCAAATTATCATCACGAATTAATGGGTCAATTTCCCCATAACCTACAAGATCCTGAAACAGTTTTCTTGCTAAGTTGTCCAAATATTCATTTGAAATGGTATTATTTTGAGAGTTGTTTGCTAACTTTGCAAATAAAAAAGTTCTTAATATCATTTAATAACTTATCTTCATTTACCTGAAGAGATTCATCAGATGATATAGCTAAATCCACTAAATTTTCACGAAGTTCACTTAAAAGAAGTTTTTCCTCAGAAGAGTATTTTTGTTTAAAAACATTATATTGAGGTACAACATCAAAATTGCTTCCAATACTGTCAAATTGTTTTTTAATTACATTATTGTTCATATTTACAACCTAAAACTATTTTAAATCTATTTTAAACATTAGTAATACTAATTAATAAAGTTTTTATTACTTTCCAAATAATAATTACATATTAAAATCAATATACAGAAATATGACACAAAACTGCTCCTGTGGAAAAAATTGTATTACAACAAAAGAAAATATGGCCGGCAAAATAGCTGAACTGAACCCCTGTGAAAACTGTGAAGATGTTGCAATAAAAAAATTCAGTCCGTTAAATGAATTGATTGACTTTAATGAGCTTGACTCAGATTATAAAAAATGCAAATGTGGGAAACGACCTATCGACATTGTAATGAGCCATGTCTTAAAGATAATGATTGAAGAGGAAATAATTCCTCAAAATGCAACACTAAGAAGACACAGCCCTGTTCCCCTCCCATGTTTTTATTATTCTACACAAATGGCACAGTTTATTGGTAAAGATTCATTAGTGTTAATCCATCCGGATTTCAACAAAAAGGTTGCCAAAAGACTGACTGATGAAGTAGATGAAATCAAAGGAGTTTTAAAAGGAAATCCTCAGGAAGTCAACGGCATGATTGATAAAGATTGCCATGTAAAAAACTTTGAATTGTTGTCAGGCTGCGACAACCGTTCAGACGTTATGAGAACACTTATCAAAAATAATGATGAAATGGAAAAATAATCATAAACAAAGACCAGCACAAATACCATATTGAAGTAGCTCCAACAACAGAAGAAAAACTCATTAAGCTTCACAATTACTTGGAAAACAACAATATCAAAAAAAAGGAACAGCTATTGATGGAATGTGCGGTAACGGATCAATTGGAATCTATTTGCTCAAATACGGATTTGAAAAAGTAATATTCAATGATGTTTACAGCGAAGCTATTGAAAATCTGAAATTTAATCTTGAAGTTAATGAAATACTCGGAAATTATGAGATTTACAACAAAGCATTTGAAGATTTGGAAATTGAAAAATGTGATTTGTGTGTAATTGACAGCTATCCTCAGGCAGATATTGATGAAATTATCAAAAAAGCCGAAAAAATAGCTGACAATGTGCTGATAATCTAAATAAACATTTGCATATAAATTACAATCGCCGGAACAATCAGAACTCCCATTAAATGAGACTTTCCAACTCCAACATAATGCGGCAGCATTCCAAGGGCAGTAGATGTAATCAAAGCCAGAGTCATGTAAAAAATTGGAGCTTTATAATATAATGTAAAAATGTATAAAATCCCAATTTGCAGGATAATCACGGCTATTGATAATTTACGGTAATCAACTCCACCCATTAATTTTGAAAAAGAGTCCCCTAATTTTAAACATAAAATCAGAGATATTGAAACTGCTATTAAAGATGCAAAAATAAAAATCACTAAATGGCTGATTGACATATCTGAGATTAAATAAGACATATAAACTGCTATGCCGCTTCTGGGATTTCCAATTATATAAATTGCCATTAAAAAAAAAAAAAGACAATCTGAAATATTCAAACCTGAAGTAGCCAGTAAAAAATTAACTGTATCATCTTCTGAATTATCATTTGTGCCCGCAGCTGCCTGAGCTATTACAGTTCCCTGAGCAGGACCAAATCCCGGCAGAAATCCCAAAATAGCTCCTGTAATTCCACCAGCAAAAATGCTTTTAAATTTATTGAAATCTATGTTTAATTCATAAAAACTGTTCTGATGAGGAATAGTCGAATTATCATTTAAACTAAATAAAATAGTACTTATTCCAAATAATCCTGAAAAAAAATACACATCAAAGAAACTCCTGATGAAATTGGAGTTTGGAAAATTGCCCATCCCAAAATTCCTGAAAGCAAAAAACAGCAATAATGACCATGCAAAATCTCTTTTTTGAATTTGTAAGGGCATAAGTTAAATAAACTGAAGCTGAAAGCAAAATAATCCAAGTGTATGGCTTTGTAAGCTCATGTAAAAAAGGCAATGTCACTGCAAAAACAGGCATCATCAAAATCGTAATTACAATTGCCCCAAATCCTCCAACGGCAACAATTCTTATAACTTCTTTTGACCTTCCCTGTAGAACCATTCTGTGGCCGGGAAGAATAGATGTTGCAGTTCCCTCCTGAGGAACTCCCAAAAGCATTGAAGGTACAAATTCTGTCAATGCATGGGCTATGGACATGGATACCATTAAAACGCATAAAAATTCAGGAGACAAGAAACCTAAAAGGAATGCAGACAATGCAAAAAGTATTGCGCCGGCAGTATTGACGTGAATCCCCGGAATCATCCCAGTTAAAGTTCCGATTAAAATTCCTATAAAACAAGCAAATACTAATTCTAACATAGCTATTAATTAAATTAACTGCAATTTATACTTTGTTTAATTTAAATAAGAATATTTAGCTAGTATTGAAAAAATGTATCCAAAAAAATTAAAAAAAATAGTGGTGCAGAAAATAATCAATATTTAAAATTATCAATTCTTTGCCTGTCAAACTCCAATGCCTTTAAAGCTAATCTTTGCAATGTTGTAAGTAACTCTCCTCTAGACATTTCCAGTTCATGTGCAATTTCCCCTTCCCATTCCAGTTCCTTATCATGTAAAAATTTACCTAATTCTTTTCCTTTTTCAGTAATGTCTATTTTATAAGCTCTTTTATTTTCCTCAGTATATTCCCTGGTCAGAATCCCTTTTTCTTCAAGCTCACCAAATGCTCTTGAAACTCCAGACCTGTCCATCAAACAGGCTGTTGCAATATCTGACTGAGTTGAACTTTCATTATAAAAAACATGCATCAACATATAGTACTGATTTTTATTAATCCCAAAATCTTTAAGATAATGATTAATAAAAAATGTCATGAAAAGAATGCAGGCTTATTATATGGCAAATCATATGGGGGCTTATTTTAATAAGATCATCTGTTGTATACATTAAAAAACACCATTGAAATTTATAATAAACATAAACAAGTTAATTGAAATCAACCCATTATTTATCAACAGATTTAATTTTTTGAAAAATAATATATAAATGTTGTTATGCACAACAATAATTTTATGAATATAAAAAAGTAATTAAAAAGAAGATTTACATTAATCTTCTAGTATCAGTAATTTCCACACCAGCTACATCAGCTAATTTTGCCATAGCTTCTTCAGTAGATTCTGTTCCACCTTCACCATCTTCAATAATGAAAATAAGGTTTAATGCAACTAAACCAAATGCAATTGGTTCTTCTTCAATTTTGTGGAATTCTGCTTCAGCAGGCATAGCTGCTTGAATAGCTGCTTTTAAAGCTTCCAAATCTACATCAGGACTTTCTGGCATGATTTTTAAAGTTGCTACAACTTCACCCATCAACATTCCTCCATTAATAAGTATTTATGGTCCTTCAAAACCACATTCACATTTATAAGCATGACCGAAAGTACGGCATTTTTCACATCTTGCTATTTTTGCTCCACAAACAGGACATTCAAATTCAACGAAAGGCCCGGTTAATGGAATTTCTTGTTTACATGAAATACATTCTACTTCTTTCATCTAATCACCTATTATTTGTGTGTAATCGAAATTATAATTATCTATATTATCATCAATAAGAGATAACACCCTTTCAGGGTACTTTCCATTTACAACAAAACAATCAGACCCGAATTTAAAAAAGAGAAGGCAACATTAAGTCTATTGATGTTTCATCAAAAGTCAGTAGTTTTTTTGCATCAATGACATTAATAAATTCCGAACCTTCTTCATTAGGTTCTCGGGTATATATACCATTTACATTTGTTACTATTAAAAGCTTTGCATTTAATGAGTGTGCAACATATGCTGCAATTGAATCTGAAGTTACATCCCATGAGCATTCAAAGGGATCTTCATTTTTCAAAAATTCAGAAACAATAAAAATAGGAGTAAAACCATTATCAGAAACTTTTCAGCTTCGTCAATTGTATATGCCAATTTTGTAGAGTTTACTTTATCATTAACCAATTTAGATAAAATATCCATACATTCAATTGCAGTATTGTGACTGGCTTCATCAGAAAAATGATAATATGAATCATATTCCCTTATCAAATTAGCAAACTCCCCACCACCTAAAATAATCAAAGAATTTGTATTTTCCAGTTTTTTAGCTAATGTTATTGCATCTTTTGGAAATAAACTTCCCCCAATTTTAACAACCTGTTTGATAATGATATCCCCAACCTAATTTACTATGTGTTTAATTAAAACTAGCTATCATTAAATTAAATAAAACTCATAAAAGTTTTAAATCCCCAGTTATCTTATCCATTATTTCATCTTCATCAGGCCCAATGCCCAAAACTGTTGTGGTTGATGTAGGTAACTGAGTCCTTCCAGCATCAACTACCAAATAATTAGAAACATTGTTTTTATCGGCTTCCTTTTTAAGGTCCAATAATTCTTCCAAAGAATCCACTTTACAAACTACCTTAGCATAACCGTCAGATTCCCATTTTTTAATTAATTTAGAATCTGTTCTTTTTTATATGAACCTATAGAACCATGACAACATTGAGCAGCAATTTTTCCCTTGCCCATTTTTAAATCTCTTCTTACAACCATCACTTGTTTCATACACACATTTTTCTATGTGTCCATTTAAATAATTTTAGCTTCAATAAAGTATAATACTTATAATGTTTATATAGATTATTACTATTTTAAGTGAAAAAAAATTTACTTAAATAAGGAGATGAGCCTATGAATAAAAAAAAAAGTTATTGTAATACTAGTTGCCATCTGTATAATAGGTGCAATTACAATACCTGCATTTATTTCAGAAAATGACTCTTCAAAATCAAATACAAAAAGTGATTTTAAAATCAAGATTGAAAGTGGCGGAACATGGAGACTTGATCTTATAGTTGATGGACATCATTCACTTATAGAAGGAAACGGTTCCAGAACAATCAACCTTGGAAACATAGATTCTGCAAGTATAACATTTAACCAATATAAAGGAGGGCCTTCTACAATTTCATTATTAGATGGAGACAATACTGTCATAAATAGGGGAAGAGCTCCTAACGAAGGTTTTGCAACTGTGTACTTTTATCATAAAGCTTAAAATGGAAGTTTAAACTTCCATGTCTATTTTTTAAAAATTCAGTTTAAAACTTAAATACTTCCTAACCAAATCCTTTAAAAATGAAAAAAAACTAATATAAAAATACTATTAATTTTTATTTTTATTATTATAATTAAAGGAGATATAAATGAGTCGTATTTCTATATTAGACAAAGACAAATGTCAACCTAAGAAATGTAATTTCGTTTGTATTGATTACTGCCCTGGAGTCAGAATGGATGAAGACACAATCATCATTGATGAAAACACTAACAAACCATTGATTTCTGAAGAATTATGTGAAGGATGCGGTATTTGTACAAACAGATGTCCATTTGATGCTATTTCAATTATTAACTTACCTGAAGCTATAGGAGAACCAATTCACAGATTCGGACAAAACCAGTTTGAACTATTCGGACTTCCTAGTTTAACTGAAGGTAGTGTTTTAGGTTTGCTCGGTCCAAATGGAATCGGTAAATCAACAATAATGAACATACTGTCCGGAACTTTAATTCCAAACTTAGGAGATTATGAAAACCCTCAAGATAATTGGGACAAAGTAATTGAACATTATAAAGGTTCAGCTCTTCAAAACTACTTTACAAAATTAGCTGCTGGAGAAATAAAAGCTGTTTTAAAACCTCAAATGGTGGATCAGCTTCCAAAAGTTGTAAAAGGAAAAGTAAGTGATTTGCTTACAAATGTTGATGAAAGAGGAAAATTGGATTATGTCTGTGATGAATTAGACCTTCATAATGTTTTAGACCGTGAAATGAAAAACTTAAGTGGTGGGGAACTCCAAAGAGTAGCTATAGCTGCAACTGTCTTAAGAGAAGGAGACTTCTATTACTTTGACGAACCTACATCCTGGCTGGATGTTTCACAAAGGTTAAATGCAGTAAAAGTAATCCGTTCACTTGCTCAAGACGGCAAAAGTGTTTTAGTCATTGAACACGATTTGGCTACTTTAGATGCATTGTCCGACAATATCCATGTTTTATTTGGTGAACCTGGAGGATATGGTGTTGTATCAGGTAGAAAAGGTGTTAGAATTGGAATCAATGCATACATCAACGGATTTTTAGCTGAAGAAAATGTAAGAATAAGAAGAAATCCTATTGAATTTACAATCAGACCACCGACTCCTGAAGATGAAGGAGAATCACTGTCCAGCTATTCTGATTTAAGTAAGGATTATGACGGATTCAAATTAACTGCAGATGCTGGAGAAATATTCCACGACGAAATCGTAACTGCATTTGGTTCAAATGGTATAGGAAAAACCACCTTCGCCAAAATGCTGGCCGGAGTAGAAGAACCGACAAGCGGAGAAGTAGACACAGAAGTTACAATAGCTTACAAACCACAATATATAGTTTCTGATTTTGAAGGAACTGTTAGTGACTTCCTGTACATGAATGCTCCAAGTTTCGGAAGCAACATCTTTAAAAGCGAGATTATGGAACCTTTTAAATTAGAAGATATGCTTGAAAAAGAAGTTAAAAAGTTAAGTGGTGGGGAACTCCAAAGACTTGCAATAGCTGCAACACTTTCAAAAGATGCTGAAATTTATCTTTTCGATGAACCTACTGCATTTTTAGATGTGGAACAAAGATTAATAGCTGCAAGAGTTATTAGAAAAATGGTTGAAAGCAGAAATGCAGCATCACTTATTGTAGACCATGATATTGTATTTATCGATTATATCTCAGACAGGGCAATGGTATTTAACGGTACTCCCGGTTTAGAAGGTCATGCATCCAAACCGACAGATTTAAGAACTTCCATGAACGAATTTTTAGGAAATCTAAATATTACTTTCAGAAGAGATAAAGAAACAAAAAGACCAAGAGTTAATAAATTAGACAGCTATCTTGATCGTGAACAAAAGAAAAAGGAGAATATTATTACTTATCAGATTAAATATTCTCTAATTCTTTTAAAATATAATCTTTTTTAAAGCCTTAACGGCTTTTTCACCATCATCATCTAACCTAACTGAATCATTAGGATTCAAATCATTTTCTTTGACAATTGATTCGGCATCTATGTTTTTTACTATATCAACATCTTTTTCTTTTAGAATAGTTGAAACACAATCGTCCGTACAGCCAGTTATAGACACTACTTTTGCATCTTCCAAAATAGGACTGCATTGATTTGGCTGTGCAGAATATTCAGTTATACATGCTGCAACAATATTTTCATTATCTAGAGCTAATTCCACAGTAGCAGCCCTTACTACTGAACCAAGGGGACTTAATCCGCTACATGACACTAATGCTATTTTATCATTCATATAATCAACCTCTTTTTAGCTACTCTTTTATCATATTTTGCTTTATTTTAATATAACCTTTTTTTATAAAATGGACAAACCAGCATACACTGGCTGCATCCTTCCCTATGCGCAGTGCAAACTTTTCTTAAAACCAGCTCATTTTCATCAAATGCATTTTCAGGACATTTCCTGATACATTTTCCACAGGTTTTACAAAATTCCCCAACCCAGCACATGTCATTTTCCTGTTTAAAAGGCAAGTTTTCAATTGATGTGTGAATCATGAAAAATCCTATATTTAAACCCTCTTTAAAAAGACACATATTGCTTCTTGTAATGACCGCATCATTTGACTGCATAGCTATTGCCCTTAAACTAATTTTATCATCTAATGGATTAAGCAGTTCTGCACTAAATTCGTTTTTTCTTAAAAAATCAGCAAAACCATACATTTTACGGCCAATTTCCTGAAATTCATCATCTATAAGCTTGCATTTTAGTTTTGATTGATCCATTTCCAAAATTTCAGGAGACATCAAATATTTAAAAATAATAACATTGTCAAAATCAATATTCCATTCTTTCCTAAAATCATCACTTAATTTAGAATAGCTAATGCCTGCACAATTATTTTCAGCAGCCAATCTTTCCAAATCTTTTAAAACAGAATTATCAATTTGAGTTTTGGGATTTGCAGGATTTGAAACTTTATAAAAATTAGGTAGTGGATGATGATATCTGAATCTGAAATCCTCATCCATAATTTCGAAACACATGATTATTTCCTTAATGCTTCAACAGCTTTAGGGAATTCTTCACAGAATACTTTTATTTGCTCCTCAGGAATAGAATAACTTATACGCAAATAATTATCCCCAAATAAATTACTGGTATATTCTCCTTCCCTTGTGAATATTTTTCTCTTAAGCAAGTAATTTGACATATCTTTAGGACTGATACCTGCACCAGATAAATCAATTGCCATCATATTAGCTTCAGACGGATAAACCGGTAAAAAACACACCATCAATTTCATCAACAACCTCTTTAATTAATTTTTGATTATTGAATGTGATTGATTTTATTTTATCTTCCCATTCGCTTTTGGATTTTAAACCTGCAATTGCACCATACTGAGCAATTATATTAACTCCCAAATCATTGACAACTGCATTTTTTAAAACATCAATGATATCGGAAGTTGAAACCACTGCCCCAATCCTAACACCAGCCATTCCGAATATTTTTGAAAAACTGTAAATAGTCAGGGTTTGTTCAGGCGCATAATCTGCAGCCAGATAATGATTCCTTGCAAAATCTTTGTATGTTACATCATCTAAAAAGATAAATGTCATTTTCAATAGCAATCTCAGCAAACTCTTTTATTTCTTCTTCAGTATAACCTGAACCTAATGGATTTAATGGATCGATTAAAACTACCATTTTAGTATTTTCATCCATATTCTCACGAAGAAGTTCTGGAGTTAATTTATAGCCACATTCCTCATTATAAACAGGAACATACCTTACTTCACCTGCAAATCTGTTTGCAAAGTTTCCGATAATTAAATAACCAGGATCAGACATGACCACATTATCCTGAGGTCCCAATAATGCCTGCATACAAAGGTATAATGATTCAGTAGCTCCAGCAGTTAATAAAACATCTGAATTTTTAAAACCTAAATCGTCTAAAATTAATTGCTTAAGTTCTGAAAATCCTTCTGGAGGTGGATATTTACAGTATTCTTTAGCTTTTTAGCACAGCTAGCCATAGCATCAGCTATAATATCACCATGTAAATGATTTGTGTTTTGACCCATCCAAATCATATCTTTATCCATGAATACATCTTCAAAAAAATCGTTTGAAGATTCATATCCTTCAGGAGGAACTCTTACAACCTTTTCAAATTTCTTTTTAGGATGTTTTATGTTACCTTCCCCATAACTGCTTAAATTATTTTTCATAAAAATCACATAATAATAAAATTCCAAAGTAATTATTTATTTTAAGTTATTTATAAAATTAATGTTTAAATAATTCCCCTTTCCACTATTTTAAAAGTAACCTGTTTACCTTCACCCATACTTCTATGTCTTTTTAGTGTAGCTACTCTTTTATTAAACTCATCATTTCGCTCTAACTGAATAATAGTTTTACTCCAGTACTGCAAAATAGTTCCTCCGACTGCTTTAACAACGTCCTTGTTATCATCATCAAAAGAACTGTAAATTTGATTGGTAAGTACAACTGCAACATCATAATTACGAGCTATTTTAGCTAAAATCCCCATCTGTTTACCTAATTCCTTATTAAGTCTTGAAGATTTCATATCATCAACACGATAAAGAGCAACAGCTGAATCCAAAACACATAAATCCACATCATCATGATGCTTTCTAATCCAGAGCTCAATAGTTTTAAGATTTTCATTTTGCTCTAAAAAATGAAGTCGGTTCAAAAACTATAATATTATTAACTATTTTAGGAAAATCTTCCCCTGCTATTTGTTTAATTCTGTTGATTGAAATTCCCCTTCAGTATCAACATAAACAACTTTTTTACCTTGTTTAGCTACATTAACTGCCAATACCATAGAGATATTACTTTTACCAGAACCGGGCGGACCGAATATCTGAGTAACAGTTCCTTTTTCCACTCCCCCGTCCAATAGATTATCAATACCTGAATTAGTTGGGATTTTATGATTATCCTCAAAATTAGCCAAGACTTTCATAATATATTATTTAGTTATACAAAGTATATATTTTTAAGCTTACCTTTTAACAAAAATAGGTTCTTCAGCAGTCAAATCAATGATTGTTGATGGATTTTTAGATTTTAAAGGACCTACATCAATAACCAAATCAACTTCACATCCTAATTGTTCCAATATTTCTTCAGGAGTGTCCAATGTATTTTCACTTGATATATTGGCGCTGGTGGTAGTTATTGGAAAAAGTTTAGCTAAATTACATGCAATCTCACTTTCAGGAACACGGATACCCACATTAGCAGATCCGCTTGTCAGATGTCTCGGAACAATTTTTGACTTTTTAAAATAAATGTATAAGGTCCAGGCAAATATTTGTCCATAAAATTAAGCTGGTTTACAGAAGCCCTTGAAACCAAAGGAATTGCATCTTTAGAAGAAACTAAAAGAGAAATCGGTTTTAAATAGCTTCTTTTCTTAATATTATAAACTCTTTTAACAGCTTTTCTATTGAAAATATTAGCTCCCAAACCGTAAACAGTATCGGTAGGATATAAAATAACTCCGCCATCAGCTAAAACTTTAACAGCCTCATCAATGACCTTTTTATCTACTTTATTTTGATTAGTTTTTAATATTTTCATTAAATTACCCGAATATTTTGTGAACAATTATATATGAGTAAAATCTTTATATATAAATTATGCTTGAAAGTCTACGTCCTTTTTTTAACAAAAATATTAAATCCGCTGGCCAAACATTTAAATATAAATCCGAATATCGTAACAGTGATTTCTCCATTTATTGCAGTTCTTGCTGCTTATGGATTTGCCAATCATTTACTGATTATTGGAACATTAGCTATTTTACTAAGCGGATTTTTAGATGTTGTAGATGGTGCAGTAGCCAGATATCACAACAAAACTTCAAAATTTGGAGCATTTCTGGACTCAACAATGGACAGATTTGCAGACGCCATAATCTACATAGGAATAATATTTGGAGGATACTGTGACTGGTTTATCGGTGTTCTGGCCATACATTCAGCAATTACAGTCAGTTATGTTAGAGCTAGAGCAGAGTCCCAGGGAGTTGAATGTAAAGTTGGAATAGCTGAAAGAGCTGTACGTATGATAATATTAATGATCGGAGCAGTTATCGGATATTTAACAAGCCCAATTTACTTTACATACACCATAATAATTTTAGTAATATTATCCTACATTACAGTAGGACAAAGAATATATCACGTATGGAGACAACTTAAATGAATGATTTAGAAAGTGCAGAAAAAATAAGTATTGACATTAAGAAATTGGAACGCAATCTGAAACAGGTTGAAGATATAAACTTTGAAGGTAAAGAAAAAGAAGTTTATGACAGAGCTGTTGATTATATGAACGATTCAAAATATTATCTTGAAAAGAAAAAAAGATATGCGTACAGCATTTGGATGTATCGAATATAGTCATGGATTATTAGATGCTCTTAGAATGATTCATGGTTTAATTTAAACAAAAAATCAATTAAATTCCACCATTTAATAAAAAAAACCATCCCATTTACCATCTGCAGCTTAAAAATAAAGTATTTGATTTACAATAATATAAAAAAAGTAAAAAAAAAGCAGAGATTAATTAAAATCCCTTAAATTTATTCCATATCTTCGAATCTGTCTTCGAGTTTTGCCATTACACCAGGTAATGAAGTATATTCCATTTCTTCAGCAGGTAATCTGTGAGGTTCAAATGGACCGTGTCTTCTGATGTAGGTAGCGATTCTTGCAGATTCTTCCCTAGTAGGATCAAATGCAGGGTCATCAAATAAGTCAACAGGACCAATTAATTTAGCATCAGATACTTGGAAACCTAAACCGATTACTCTAGGTGGTCCGTCAAATCTAATTGGATTTGCATCTCTTTCAGATACAGGCATCATAGGACCGTTGTGAGAACCTCTCATCCATCCACTTACCATGTGAGGGAATGCGAATGGTTCTACACATTCACCATTAGCTGGGAAACCAGATTGTGCCCTTACAATAGCTGCAGGGTCATCTTTACCAACGTATTCTCCAGCCATTAAGTTTAATCTTTCAGTACTGATAGCTGCTGCAATTTCTCCGTTTTTCTTCCATACTCTTTTAATTACATATCTTCCAGTAGAACCGATTAATGCAAGTAAATCATACATTTCTTCAGGACAGTTTAGGATAACTTTTCTGTGTTCAATTACATCAAATACTTCAAATTTGAATCCATCATGTAAACTTGGGTCAATAACAAGACCTGCAGTGTTAAATGGATCTGCGAACATTTTAAAAATAGGTAAGTTAAATGCACCAGGTTCAGTTTTGTCACAGCAGTATACTAAAACAGGGTCACTTGGCCTTTCTTTGAATTCCATTTCAGCAACACCTGGACCCATACCTTTAATGTTTCCAGAAAAGGTGTCAGATAATAAATCTTGACCTGCACCATATAATTTTAATTCACGTGCTCTTTCAGTAGCTTTCATGAAAGCATTATAAGCAGTTTCGTGAACTTCTTCGTTTTCTTCCCCATTTCTATGAGTCATAATCAAGTCAATGTCGTCTCCACAACGGGAGATATAATAATCAGTTAAAATATTTGTATCTAAAGCTTCTGCTAAAACTTCATCACAAATATCCATTAAATCTGGGTGTGCTACACAGTGTCCAGACACACTTCCAATATCAGCTTTAATTACACTAACAGTTGTTTTCATTTAAACACCTCAAAATTGTATATTCTAAAGTTTAGTAGAAAATAAAAAGTTAAGCAACTAGCTTAAAAAATTATTTAATATACATTCATATTTTTGGAGTGTATACTATTTAATAATTATGTTTTAAAATAAGTTAAAAAAGAAAAAAGTTAAGAAGTTGAAATTTAACTTCTTAAGCTGAAATTATTATTTTATTTGATGCCCAACACTCATCATACATTGATGTTATGATATATTCACCAGGCATTAATCTAATGTTTAATTTAGTTACTCCATCAGCATTGGTTGTTCTATGATAGAAAACACCATTTATATTAAAGGTTATGTTTACACCAGATATTGCTTTACCTTGACCATCAACAAGAGCAGCATTAAATGTGCTGCCGTCAAGATATTTCATGGAGAGATCTTTAGCAATTATTCTTGGTAGAACAGTTATGTTATTAGCTTTTTGTTCGCCAGTTACTGGGTTGTAAGCTGTTATGATATATGATGCTGGGTCTAATCTAATATTTAACCTAGCTATACCATTTTCATCAGTTACACGAGTGTAGAACACACCATTAATATTGAATTTTACATCAGTATTTGCTAATGCTTTTCCATTACCATCTAAGAATTTAGCTACATATTGTGTTCCATTACGGAAGTATAATGTAGTATCATTTCCCAAAATTGTGTTTTTAACTAACACACTAAAGCATTAACAGCCGCCATATCATAATCATCAGTTCCATTAAATAATGCGCTTGCTTTGTATTCACCAGGAAGTAATCTAATAGCTATTGAAGCAGTACCATTTTCATCAGTGATTCTGGCATAAACTTTACCATTTATTGTGAAGTAAACAGTTGCATTAGCTATTGGATTTCCAAATCCATCAACAAGTTTAGCCATGAGTTTTTGTGGACCATTAAAGTATTTTACAAGGTTATCCATTGTTAAAGTGGTTTTAGTATTTTTATTAACTGTTATAGTTCCATTAACAATCATGGAATCATATTTGTTATCTCCAGTATAGAAGGTTACTACTTTGTATGTTCCTTCATCTAAACCAGGAATAATAACTTTAGCAGTACCGTTAACAACTGTTCCTTTGTAATCTGTTCCGTTTATTGTTACAATTACATTTCCGGTTCCGTCTTCAGGAACACTAACAGTTATTGTAGCATTTTCACCTTTAACAATATCTGCAATATCAACAGTCATATTATAATCAGACACTTTGGAAACAGTAAAAGCAGTAGAGTTTTTAATAGGTGCATAAATGTCATCACCATTATAGAATGCATCTACACTGTAAGTACCATTAGCCAAATCAGAGATGGTTACACTTTAGCCATTCCATATTTAGTCATAACAGTGTAATTTTTACCATTAACACTTATAATTACCTCACCAGTTGCATCTTCAGGTAATGCAACACCAATTACGGCATCTTCACCAACTTTAATATTATCAACAGCAATATCAATTGTAGAAGCTAATTTAGTTACATTGAATTTAGCACTATCTTCACTTTAGCTAAATATTTGTCATCACCATTAAATTTAGCAACAACATCATAAGAACCACTAAGCCAAACCAGATAAAGTTAAAGATCCTTTACCATCAACAACAGCAACATTATAAATTGCATCACCAACAGTAACACTAACTACTCCAGAAGTTATTTCAGGAACAGCAATACTAATAACAGCATCCTCACCAACTTTAATATCACTAACATTGACAGTAGTTGTAGAAGCTAATTTAGCTACATTGAATGTTGTTGAATTGTATGAAGTTTTATAGTATTTATCACCATTATAGTAAGCAAATACAGGATAATCACCAGTAGTTAAATCAGCTATTTTTAAAGTAGCTACACTATCTGTAATATCTACAACATAGGTTTTACCATTTACAAAGAATGTAACAGTTCCTGTTGCACCATTAGTAACAGTTGCAGTAATTACTGCTTCTTCACCGCATTTAATGTCTTTAGCTTCAACAGCAATTGAAGAATCAATTAAATCAATAGTGAATTTAGTGGAATTATAACTTTCAGTTACAATGGAATTTCCATTATATTTAGCTTCAATATAATATACTCCAGCAGGCAAATCACTTAAAGTTAATTTAGCAGAACAATTAACAATAGCTACATCATATTTGTCACCGTCTACAATAACAGCAATGTTTCCAGTAGCTTTTTTATCAATAGTCACATCAATTAAAATTTTTCCAGGTTCTTCAGAAGTAATGTTGAATATTAAATCAGAACTTCTAGGATAGTTGTTTTCAACTACATTGTTTTTACCTGCTTTAATTTCAACAGCAGCATCTCCACCCAGATTACGAGTAATCAATAAGTTGCCAGTTACATTAGATCCGTCTACATTAATAAATGAAACTGCATAATGGCCGTCAACGTATATTCTGTTGTCACGTATATCAAATGAACGGTCTCCGTACATGTATTGAGCATAGCTGATACCATACATATAATTTTCAGGACTATAATCGCCCACGTTGTAAGTGTAGATTGTGTTGTTGTATATTTTTGCATTACCGTTTTGCACTTCAATACCTGAAACTAAAGCCCAGCTACCACTAAAAGCAGAAGCTAAACCTGTTACATTAATTAAGTTATTTGCAATGTAAAGTTCAGATGTTCTGCAAGTCATACTTGTAAAGTAAATACCTAAGTTTGGACCGTTACTTATACTTGTAATGTTGTTTCCAATCATAGATACTTCACATTCTACGCCTTGTATTGCATATGCAGTACCTGCAGCATCTTTACCACCAGCAGTAGACATTTTAAAGTCATTATTGGAAATCATTAAGTTTTTATTGTATCCAATGTTAATTCCATAGAGGTAATTGCTTGTACCAGCAGGAATAAGTGTATCAATCATTGAGAAATTATTTCCATCAATTACACAGTCATTAGATCCGACAATAAACATACATTGTAAAGTAGGGAAGCTGGCACTTCCATCATTTGCAGTAGTGTTTACATTGTTTTTGGAAAATGTTACATTATTACATTCCCTCATCCTAATTGGATTTACAGTGTTTACACCCATCATGAAGTATTTCATATCATAATTAGATGCAAATAGGTAAGGTAAAACAGCAGTAATATTATTTCCATTAATGAATGAATTAGAAACACCATCTATATTAATAACGCATGCAGTTAATGTATCATCTTTAGGACATGATTCAAAGAAAATATTGCTGTTAACAACATTTAAGTTTGAAACACCATTTGCATTAATTGCAACAGCATCTACACTTTCTTTAATAATATAGCTAATGTTCATATTAGAAACATTTACATTATTTCCAGCTACCAATATGAGAGCTCCACCATTATCAGCACATGAAACATTAGAGATTAAAGTTAATCCATTTAATACTACATTATCTGAAAGCACAGCAAATGCTATGTTTCTTAATACTGCATTATCGCTGGTTATTTTAAGAGGAGTTGTAATAGAAATAAGATTTACAATATCTGAGAATTCTCCTTTAAATATTAATTCATCGAAAGGAACTTCTTCTCTTAATAATCCGTCTTCATCAAAGTAGATAAAGAATGTTTCATTAGTTACAACATTTCCGTAAACTGAGACATCAGAAGTAGCATTAATTAAGGTGTATGTTTCATCACCATAAGTTACAGCAATATCATATTTACCTGCAGTCAAATCAGAAATAGTTACATTAGCTTTTGAATCAGTAAATGAAAGAACATATTCTTTATTATTGATTTTAAGCATGAATTTTTCAGTTAAATTAGATAATGAATCAACAGTCACATCAATTATTACATCACTGCCTTCAAATACATCTTTTGCAGTAATTGTAACATTGACAATTCCTCCAGGAAGGTTGTCTTTTACAATGTTTGTTTCAACAGTAGAATTAACTGCATTATCACCTAATTTATCTCCAGCAATTAAATAGTTATTGGTAATTACATTATCTCCACCAGTTGCAAGAATTGCTGCATCACCAGTAGCAAGTACAATATTATTATATTTAATTGTGTTTTTAGCACTTTGAACAGTAAGCATACCTCCAAATGTGGAGTTAATTAATGTAGTGTTAGTTGCACTGGATTTAATAGTTCCAACACCACTAATAGATACATTTTCAATAACTGCATTTTTACCGTTTACAGATAAAGAAGCAGCAGTTACATTAGCTACTTTAGCTCCTGCCTGAACTGTTAAAGTTGCAGTTGCACTGCTGTTAGATACAACAGAATTAGAACTGACAGATATAGCTTTTGCAGTGTTATTGTAAGCAACTGAATCTGATCCTATAGTTAAAGTACCTGAAACAGTGTTGTTGTAAGCAATAGAACTAGCTGCAACACTCATACTAGCTCCTCCAATTAAAACATTGTCACAGTAAGTGTTGTTGTTAGGAGTAGCACCCCATGCAGGAACAATACCATTACCAGCATAATTAATTACATTTCCTGCAATTAAATTATTATTACCGTTAATTCCAATACCGTAACAAATTCCCGCAGCAGGACTTGGACCTGTTATTTTATTATTGATGATTTTATTGTAATCATTACTTAAATCACAGCCTGCATCATTAAAGGTATTCAAGTAAAGTAAATTACCTACATTACCTTCACCGACAATAGTGTTATTTTCAACAGTACAATTTTGAACGTGAGTTAAAACAATACTGCTTGACCCACCATTATTGCTGGTGTAAATGTAGCTGTTCTTAAGAGTTACATTAGTAGATCCGTGACGTATAGCAGTAGTTCCAACACCAGAACCAACTCTTTTATTTTCAACAATTACACTAATATTATTTAAAACTACATTATGAGCATCATAAATCCAAACCTGAGTGTTATGGAATATAATACCAGACACATTGGATCCGGAACCTCCATTATTGATTGTGAAGCATGAACCTGGATTTTCTCCAAGTAAACTACCTGCAGTAGTGTTTAAATCAATGAATGCATCACCAGTAGTTGAAATCATATTAATTGGTTTATTAATAACCAAATCAAATTTAACATCATCATGACTATAGAATTTACCTCTGAAGTCTAAAGTTGCACCTTCAGGAACATAATCTGCTAAAGTACCGTTAATAAAGTAATCAAAGAATGTTTCATTAGTTACAATACCATCAAATACTTTAAATGTTGTGCTGTTGGTTGAAGATTTAAATTTACCATCACCATCATAATCCACTTTAACAGTATTTTCACCAGCAGGCAAATCAGATACTTTTAAAGTAGCTTTACCATCAGTTAAATTAACAGTGTAAGTTTTACCACCAACCATGATGTTTGCAGTACCAGTTGCAGCAGAATTAAGAGTTATGCCAATAACTGCTTCTTTACCAATCCATGCATTATTTACATCAATTATAATATCGGTAGACATAGGATAATTATTTTTAACTACATTATTAGTTCCTGATTTAAATATTGCTGCATCATCACCGTTTAACTCATGTGCATACAATGTGTTTCCAATTATTTGTGAATCTTTAGCAGATTTAATTAATACTGCATATTTTCCTTCAGAATAAATGGTATTATTCTGAATATCAAATTGGTGGCTTCCGCTGGTTGATTGTACATAAGTAATTCCTGCAATATTATTGTCATCATTATATTCGTTTACATTTTGAACATAGATAGTGTTATTATATGCTTTAGCTACAGTATCCTGGAATTCCATACCTGAAACCAAAGCAAATTCGGCAGGTCCAGCAAAACCAGTTACATTAATCCAATTATTCTCAGCAGTAATTTCAGTAGCACCATAATAATTTTGTGAGTACACTCCTAAATTAGGACCGTTAGATACTGTGGTTAAATTATTTCCTTTAACTACAAAATTATTATAAGGACCTGTAACCTGTACAGCATAAGCAGCGCCGGCACCCTCTTTACCACCAGTAGTATTAAGTAATACACGATTATCTTCAACAATTACACTGTTGGATTCATAAAAATCAAGTGCATAAATATAACTTGAAGTTCCTTTCGGAGTTATTAAATCAGTATGAGAAATAGTATTGTTTTTAATTAATAAATTATTAGCAGTATGAGCAATAAATGCATCGAAAGTAGGGAAATTAGCATTATTTCCTTTAGTCCAAGCAGAATTATCCACTATATTATTAATAATTTTAACATTTTCTGATTTTTCCACACCAATTGCAAATACCAAATCAGTGTCAATACTTCCCCAATGGCTGTAATCAACATCCACTAACGGACATGAAGTAGTAATTATGTTTGAATCAACAACAGCATTGTTACTTTTTGCTATTTTTATACCCTGAGCAAATACTTTACCGTCAACATTGTTTCCAGTAAAAGTAATTGTACTGTTTACTAATTTAAAGTTATCTGCACCACTAAAGCATAAACTGCAATTGCATTATTAGAACCATCAGTAGCATTATAATCAATAGTAATATTATTTACTGTGACATCACTACCGATAGCATATATAAGAGCACCATCAGTATCAGCAACATAATTGGTAGCATTTAAAGTTAAATTATTTAAAGTAGTTCCTTGTTCACACATTATTGCAATATTTCTTAATACTGCATTATCACCATTAATAACAATAGCTCTTGGAACATAAACAACATTTACACCAAGATTAGAGAATTCACCTTTGAAGATTAAAGTATCAAAAGTAATATCTCCCAATAACATTCCGTCATCACCAAAGTAATCAAAGAATGTTTCATTAGTTACAATATTGGTTAATTCTTTAGTGGTAACTGGAACGGTTAAAGTTTGACTGCCTGATTTAACAGTAATTTGATCATTACCTTTTACAGTGTAAGTTACACTAGCTACCCCATTATCAGTAGCTGCAACATCACTGGATAAAGTTCCATTAACAGCTTCAAAATTAACATTAATAGATGGAATAGATTTAGCTAATTCTTTAATTACGCCATTTGCATTATAATGATTGAAGTTAACTGTTAATGTTTTTTCATTTCCAACTATGACCTTTTCAATACTTGTTGGATCAACACTCATGACAACCCAGTTAGAAACATCAACATCATCACATGGTTCATCATCATAATCTAAACCAGCACCAACTAAAGTTGAAGGATTGCTGTTAGTTCCCCACCAGTTATATTGAGCATTAGCACTTGGTTCACGACCTTCATTGTAAATTAATTTATTAGTTCCTTTTCCAAGTAATGCAGAGTAATGTAGAGTTAAGATACCTGAATTGTAAATATCATCACCATGATAACCAGTATTTCCATTGGAAGCTGCATTAGCATCAAAAATGGAAGTTTCAATATTTAAGGTACCTTTATTATAAATAGCCCCACCATCTTTATTAGCTTTGTTTCCAATGAATTTGGAATCTTTAATGGTTGCAGTACTTGAATCAGATTCAATGTGAATTGCTCCACCATTTCCTACAGTAACTACATTATTTTCAAATGTTGCATTATTAACATTTAAAGTTCCTTTATTAAGCCAAATACCACCTAATCTAGCAGTATTATCAGATAGTGTAGAGTTAATTACATTTACAGCACCACTATCAATATATAAAATGCATAAGTAGTACCTTTAGCAACATTATTACTGGAAATAGATGTATTGATAATATCAAGATTACCTGAATTAAATATTAATCCGTAACCGTCATTTTCATAAATATTTGAATTAACAATAGTCATTACACCAGTATTATATATTGAACTTACAGTAGGAGTACTTCCTGATTTTTGAGTGTTTTTGTAAATGCTTACATTATTTAAGTTTACAGTTCCTTTACTTTGCATAACTCCACCGTAATTATTTAATGCATTAGTAAATGCAACATTAGTGAAGTTAACAATTGTATTCTCATTTATATTCATGATTTTAGAAGCATTACCATCAATGATAACTTTTCCTGAACCAATCATTGCAAATGATTTAGCTATTGTTAAAGAATTAGCAATATAAGTACCTTCACCTACATGAATAGTGTAACCTTCAGCAACTAATTCAATTGCTTTTGCAATAGTAGCTACAGGACTATCCTGACTACCGTCATTTGCATCATTACCACTAGCAGATACCCAAACATCAGTTACTGGAAGTTTTGCAACAACTTCAATAGTTAAAGTTTGACTACCTGATTTAACAGCAATCTGATCATTGCCGTTTACAGTGTATGAAACAGCAGCAACACCATTAACAGTAGAAACAAGATTACTTGCTAAAGTACCATTAACAGCACTAAATTCTACATCAATAGCAGGAAGAGGTTTTGACAAGTCATTTATAGTATCAAAACTTGAATATTTGTTGAAATTAACAGATATTGTTTTTACATCACCTATTTCAGCATCTGTTACAGTAGTTGGATCTGCACTCATGATTACCCAATTGTTTAATGTTACTGTTGAAGGCACTAAATTCTTAGGAGAATTAGTTCCCCACCAGTTGTAATTAACTGTAGCCACACCAGATGCAGATTCAGCATTAGATATTGCATAGTCTCCTTCAGCAACATTATCTAATAAAACTGAATATGAAATGGTTGAATTACTGCCACCATTTAAGTATAATGCAGCACCTAATTTAGCCTGATTGTTTTTGAAAACAGAATCTGTAACACTGACATTACCGTTTAATGAAGTGTATATTGCTCCTCCCTGACCACCAGTGAATTTTCCAGGATTAGCTTTGTTATTAATAAACATAGATTCTTTTATAATACATTCTCCACCAGAAACAAATAATGCTCCTCCCTGACCAGTATTTGCACTATTACTTTCAAATGTAGAATTAATTATATTAACAATACCTATAGTTGCATCAGATGATTTAGTTGCATAAATAGCTCCACCATATTTAACAGCATTATTTCTAAATACAGTATTGGAGATAGTTGCATTTGCTGAAGTTGTATAAACTATACCATAAGAATTAGAAAATGAAGTCATATCATTATTATAAAACTCAGAATTATCAATAACTAATAATGTATCATTTTGATTGTTTACAACACCTTTGCCTGCAGAATTTTGATAAAATTTAGAATTATTAATATTTAATTTATTTTATTAGTAATTATAGTTCCAGAATTACCAGTGGCCTTATTTGAATAAAAGTTAGAGTTAGAAATGGTTAACTTACCTTCATTTGAAATAGCACCTACAAGAGCATCATTACCATTTGTGAAAGACAAATTAGTTAAAACAACAGTTGCATCAGCAGTTACTTCCATAATTTTTGAAGCATTACCATCAATTACTGTATTAGCACTACCTTCTAAAGTTAAACTTTTAGAAATGCTTAAAGTTTTATCATTTACATAATTACCATCAGCAATATGAATAGTATAACCATCTCCAGCAAGTTCAATAGCTTTTGCAATAGTAGCTACAGGATTAGCTTGACTACCATCATTATCATCACTACCTGTAGTTGCTACCCAAATATCAGCTGCTGCTTGTTTTGCAACAACATCAATAGTTAAACTTTGACTACCTGATTTAGCAGTGATTTTATCATTAGTTGTAGTAGTGTATGTTACAGTAGCTATACCATCTACACTCTTACATTATTTTTTACTTAAAGTACCACTAACAGCACTAAAGTCAACATTAATTCCAGAAATAGATTGAGCTAAATCTTGAATACTACCAGAAGCATCAGTGTAATGATTGAAGTTAACACTTACATCAATAGCTTTACCACTTTCAGCATTAATAGTAGTTTCAGGAGTACTCATAACTACCCATTTATTTACATTGTCACCAGTGTAAGTATTAGTTCCCCACCAGTTGTAATCTAAATTAACAGTTGGAGTAATTCCAGATGCAATATTTAAATTTTTACTGAATCCATTATTCATAATAGAAGAATAAGTTAAATTAACTATGGAATTTTTTAAAAATATAAGCTAATGCACTAGTATCTGCATTACCAAAAGTATTGTTTTCAATTATACAGTTAGTCATATTTAATGCAGTTACAAAATTAGAATTACCCAAATATAACAAATATTGACCATTAATTCCACTTTCTGTTTTTCCAATTACATTATTGGAAATTACAGTATTGGAAATAGTTAAAGTACCCTTATTTTCTATAAGAGACATCATAGGTCCACTCAGCTCCAGTTATACGAGAATTAGTTAAAGTTACAGTTGCAACACCATATACATAAAACACATTTCTTAAATGTACCGCAGCACCAGTTACAGAATCAGATAATTTAGGATTAATAATAGACAAATTATCAAAATTATATTCACCAGTGCCTGAAATATAAACAATAGATCCCCTAGTTACTCCACAGGTCACATCTTTTATTGTAGAATTAATAATATCTGCAACACCTGTTGTGTATAACTGCATTGCACCAAATTTAGCACTAATATCTGTAAAAGTACAATTAATTACTTTAAGATTTCCATTACCACCTACTCTTAAACCACAGGAACTACCACTTTAGCAGATGAAACCCCTGTGAAAACAAGATTAGTGAATTCTAAAGTACAGTCATTTTCAAGACATTCAAATACATTTGCACCATTACTACTTAATATAACATTACCTTCACCAACAAAAGATAAAGTTTTATTAAGACTTATTTTTCCCTGATTATAAGTTCCTTCTTTAATATGAATAGTAGATCCACTTTGAGCTAAGTCTACAGCTTTGCTGACACTTGCCACAGGACCAGCTTGACTACCATCATTATCATCACTACCAGTAGTTGCTACCCACACCTCACCAGATGGAGAATCGCCAACTACCTGAGAATCCTCTGAACTTATCTGATTAGCAAATACAACATCATCGACAGATATGTCTTCACTAATACCGACTGCATCAGATGAATTCATAACTATCTCATTACTATCTGCTGCACTTACACAAGATATTGAAAATGCCACAATAGCTATGAGACAGATTAATAAAATTTTCTTATCCATGAGTATCCTCCTTTTTATTTTATTTTGAAAATTTTAAGTTTTTGAAAGTTTTTATATTATCAAACATCACCAATATATCATTATAACCCCCACAATAAGTTAAACCAGCTTTAAACCAGCAAAACACACATCTATAAATTCAAAATAAATTTATCAAAACTAAACAAATTTTGAATATGATTTATATTTATATTATAAGGATATATTTAAGATTTATCAAATAATTTTGAAAAGTAAAAAATAAGTTACATCAGAATTTAAAAAAAGAAGAAAAAGATTAATCAATGGAATCAAAGGCTTTTTCAATAGCTTCTTTTTTGATTCATTGCCCTGCAAGCCTCTTCAACCCTGTCAACATCTGCTTTTGTTTCAGGATATTTGGGAACTGCATGACATCCCCCGTCATCCAATTTAGAAATTTCAAAAGTTCCGATATCTTCAGCTATTCTGGTAATTTCCAATTTGTCCAGACCTATCAAAGGGCTTAAAATCGGCATGTCAACACCATGACGGGTAGCCAATATATTAGACAATGTCTGTGAAGCTACCTGACCTACACTGCTTCCGTCTACAATAGCTGATGCTCCATATTTATGTGCTAATTTTTCAGCTATTTTATACATCCCTGACTTGCATAAAACACAGGTCATTTTTTCCGGAGCACAGTCTTTAGCCTGCTGCAAATACTCCCCATATTTTACAACTTTTTTTTGTAATAGGAACTCCTTTTGCATAACTTTGAAGCCGATCAATTATTTTATCAAAGTTTTCATGAACTTTAGGTCCTGTAAATGGAGCATTATCACAATGAAGTGCTATAACCTCACATCCTCTTTTCATCATAAGATAAGCTGCCACCGGAGAATCAATACCGCTGGACACCAAAACAACAACCTTTCCCTGAGTTCCCAGTGGAAGGCCTCCCGGACCGTCAATTTTTTCATGATAAATAAAGGCTTCATCATCTCTTACTTCAACATAAATTTTAAGTTCAGGATTTGTTAAATCAACAGGACATCCTACTTTTTTAACAACTACAGAACCGCAGAATGCGGCCATTTCCTGAGATGTGAAATCATGGTTTCCCACTCTTCTGCATTTTATGGCAAATCTTGTATCTTTGCCTATGAATCCGTCATCAACAAGATTATCTACATATTCACCTAATGTTTTTTCAATATCTTCATAGTTTCCATATGTTGAAACCGCCGGAGAGTAAGACACCACACCAAATACCTTATTTAAATTTTCCAAACACTCGCCATAGTTTTTGGAAAGATATATATTCTTCCCTGGTTTCTGTCAACTTCACAGTCAATAGCTGCTTTAATATTTTTAACCAATTTGCGCTCAAAACGTGCTCTTACTTTTGAGCTTTTTAAACCAATTTCACCATAACGTGCTATAACTACATCATAATTCATATTATTCCTCTTTTAATACTTTAAGGTGTCCAGCCATAAATTTAAGAGTAGATCCCTGTACCAGTACTGAAATACAAGTAACAACCATTACAATATCAAATATCATTTGTGCATTATAAATACCATGTACCAATGGATAAAATGCAAATACAATAGGCACTGCCCCTTTAATTCCTGCCCATGAAACAAACGCCTTTGAAGGTCTGTCTATATCAAATGGAGCCAGAGATATCAGTACTGCAATTGGCCTTGCCACAAATGTCAGTATCATTGCAATCCATATTGCCGGAATTAACGTAGGTATAAGTTCATTTATTGATGAAAATGCACCAAGCAATACAAACATCACAATCTGCATAATCCATGCAATACCTTCAAAAAAGGATAATTGAGTATATTTATATTTGATTTTACAATTACCTATTATTACTGCCGCAATATATACTGACAGGAATCCATTTCCTCCAACAACTTCAGTAGCTGCAAATGAAAGAATAGCTGCAGACAATAACAGTACCGGATACAATCCCTCAACGCTTAATTTAATCCTTGCAAGCAATTTTGAAAATCCTTTACCTAAAATTGCACCCATTATTAAACCTAAAGCCAATGATTTAAAGAAATTAAATATTAGGAGCAACATAGATGTCTCAGGATGAATTATTAAATAAATCACTGATGTTACAAGTATATAAGCCATAGGATCGTTTGTAGCACTTTCTAACTCAAGCATGTGATCCAAATTATCTTTAATATGTAACTTTTGTGTTTTAAAAATTGAAAACACTGCTGCAGCATCTGTAGAAGATATAATTGAACCTATTAAAAATGAATCCAACCATCCTAACCCGAATAGTAAATGAACCAGTATTCCTACAACAATTGCAGTAATAAAAACACCAACGGTAGATAAGGAGATTCCTTCCCATGTTACTCTTTTAATGTTGGCAAGTTCAGTGTCCAAACCCCCGAAAACATAATAATAATCAGAGCAAAAATACTTATCGATTGAATCATATTATAATTCGTTATCGATGATGATATAACCTGGTTGGTGTCTAAAATCAAACCTACAATTAAAAAAATCAATAATGCGGGAACACCGATTTTAGCTGTGAATTTACTTAACAATACACAGACTAAAAGTAAAAATCCTATAAACAACAGTACCAAATGAACATCAAACATAAATATCAAATTATTTCAAAAAATTTAGATTAAAATCACCATTACTAAAAAAAAAAAATATAACAGCTAATATAAACTTTTAATTTTAACATTTATAAGCATTATTGTTAAAGACCCTATTATCTAAATAAGGTCAATAGCAATATTTAATGCTTCATTCATGTTCTCGCATTTAGGCCCTGCTCCCTGAGCAAGAGTTAAACGGCCACCGCCGCCACCACCAAGAACCCCTGCAGCTTTTTTTAATTATTTCATTTACTTTTATGCCTGCATCAATAGCATTTTGGGAAGCTGCACCAACAATTTTACCGTCATTGTTACCCATTAAAACAACATCAGCCTTGTCATTATCTGTAAAGTCGGTTGCAATCTTTTGAAGCCCTTTAAAATCAGCATCAATTAACTGTTTAACAACTTTAAGACCATTAATTTCAGTAACATCATCAGCTAATGAATTCATTTTTAAACTAGCTATTTCAGACTTTAACTTGTCAATTTCATTTTTTTGTGCTTTCCATTCAGAAAAGAACCTGTCACAGGTTTTTGGAAGTTGATCGTCATCGACTTTAAATATTCCTGAACTTTCACGAAGCAGTTTGTTTTCGTTCTGAATTGAATCAACTGCAGCTATTCCTGCTGAGAAATCAATCCTTTCAACACCGTCCTGAACCCTTTCGGTTTTATTGATTTTAATTGGACCGATATCACCAGTTCTTAAAACATGAGTTCCTGCACAGGCCTGAACATCAATACCCGGTATTTTAACAACACGAATTGACTTACCCGGCACAATACCACCCTGATAAAGTTTAAATCCATATAATGATTCTGCTTCATCCCTTGTATAAAATTTAATATCCAATTCAATATTGTCCATTACATATTCATTAGCTAATTTCTCAATTTCATTAAGTTCCTCTTGAGAAATACGTTTATAATGAGATAAATCTATACGGGATCTGGATACTCCTTTTTTGAGCACCTGCTTGCCAAATATGTTCACCTAAGATTTTACGGGCAGCTGCTACAATAAGGTGAGTTGCTGAATGATGGCGGGCTAAAGTAATTCTCCTGTTCCAGTCGATTTTACCTTCAACTTTTTTACCAACAAAGTTATCCAAATCAACATCACCATCTACATGATGCAATACCACATTGTTAACTTTTTCAGCATAATTGATATTAACAACAGCACCATCAACATAAATTGTACCTACATCAGAAGGTTGACCTCCTCCTTCAGGATAAAATACTGTTTTATCAAATACCAATGTGTTTTTACCGTCTTTTTCAACTACTCCTAAAACTTCTGCTTCAAATTCTTTCTGATTAAAATCTTTATAGAATAATAAATCTGTTTCAGGATAATCAATTTCAAAAGATTCCTTTTTATTGGAGGTGTCTTTTTCATGAGCTCCTGCTACAAGAGTAAAAAATTATCCGGAACATTTACAGTAAAATTATCTCCAGCTATTTCAACAACTGTTTCCGGAGGAATTCCATGAGCATCATATAAATCCATTAACATGTCTAAAGGCATTTCTGTTTTACCTTCTTTTTTAAGACGTTTAATTGATCTTTTAACAATACTGGTTCCTTTTTTAATAGTAGATTGATATCTTTCCTCTTCAAGAGAAATAATATTCATAATATGATCTTTCAGAATCTTTAATTTCAGGATAGAATTTAGTTAAAAATTCAAGCTGAATTCCCATAACCTCTGCCAAAGACTCTTTCATGTTTAACTCTTTCATGAAACGGATAGTTCTTCTTAAAACTAAACGGGCCAAATAACCTTCCTTTACATTTGAAGGAATAATTCCGTCAGCCAGCATGAAAGCAAGACAACGGGTATGGTCTGCAATAATATAAATTGCTTCCATAGGTTCTGCAGATTCTAAAAGTTCATCTAAAGTAATGCCTAAACTATTAGCCACCTGTTGACGAAGCTCTTTAATATCTCCAATATCCTCAATATCCATCATACCAGCTATTTGAGCATTACGGGCCAAAATATCAGTATTGACCTTAACATCAGTTAATTCTTTTAACTTATCCACTACAGGAGCAAAACATGCATCATAAGCAGTAGGAGTTCCCTGAGAAATCCAAGCTATTCTTTCCAAACCATAACCTGTATCTACAACTTTAATTGGAATTTCTTCTTTTTTCGCCATTGTCTAAAGTTTTATATTGAATGAAAACCAAAGTAGCTAATTCCACACCACGAACACAAACTTCGTAACAAGGTCCTTCATTACCTCCACCACTCCACCATGATTTGATAAAGCAGATTTCCTCAGTGTTAATTCCAATATATTTAAAGAACTCATGACAAAGTCTTATTGTCTCATCTTCCCAGTAAATGAAATTTTCTTCAGTATTTATTACAGTGTGAGATCCCATTGTAAAACAGGTCATGTGTCTACCTGTTCTTCCAACATTATCAACATCATTTAAACGAACAGAAGGCTGTTCAATTTCTAAAGGGTTTGCTGGCGGTTTAACCATACCGGAAGTAACCCAAGGCTGGAAACAGAATATAGAAGCTCCAACTAAAAAAAATACATCATCTCTCCATCTTTTAGCTAAAATAGGATATCTCTTAATAGGAGTATGTCCCTCTTTTTCTAAAAATTCTCTGAAAACTTGTTGAATTTCATATAAAGTATAAGGTTTATCAGTTGCAGGATTTCCAATAAATTCATATTCATCACATGGAGCATCCCCACAGGTATCCCTGTCAACTTGTGCGTAAAATTCATGTCCACAAGTTTTACATTTTTGTTTTTTATAACCAAGTTTATCGAATATTTCAAGCATTTCAATCAATTTTAAAATCTATTTATTATAATTTACTATTTGTTTTTAATATAATAAATATATTTTTAGAAAAAGTAATCACATTAGTAAGTGCTTAAAATAAGTGTTAAGTTGAAAATAAGTTTTAATTAATAAAAATAGTAGTTAATAAAAAAAAAAGAAAAGAAAAAGATAGAAAAATCTATCCGAATAAAGCTCCTAAACCAGCTGCTGCTGCTTCTTCAGCTTCTTCTTCCTCTTCCTCTTCTTCTTCCTCTTCTTCTACAGCTGCTTCAGCTGCTGCTGGAGCTGCTGCTGCAGGAGCTGCTGCCATAGCAGTAGTTTCCATTGCTTCATCAATGTCAACATCTTCTAAAGCTGCGATTAATGCTTTAATTCTAGCATCATCAGCTTCAATTCCTGCTGCCTCTATAATACTTTTAACATTTTCTTCGTTAATATCTTTATCTGCACTGTGCAAAATCATTGCCGCATATATATATTCCATGTTATCACCATTAGTTTTATAATCTAATTTGTAAGGTTTATAATAATAAAAAATTTTAATTAATTATTTTAACCGAAGAGAGCCCCTAACCCAGCTGCTGCTTCTTCTTCTGCATCTTCTTCCTCTTCTTCTTCCTCTTCTTCCTCAACAGTTTCTTCAACAACAGGAGCTGCTGCAACTGCTACGTTAGAAAGTTTTTCAGCTAATTCATCATCTAAAGCTCCTTCAGTACCTGATACTTCGGATGCTAAAGCTAACATTTTAGCTTGTGCGAGACCAATTATTGGCTCTGAGGTTTCAGAAGTCATTATTGCTGCATCAACACCAACATTGATTGCTCTGGTGTAAGCGAGAGTAATGATTGTGGAAATAGTTTCCTCTGTAGGAATAGCTGCATTAACAGACAAGTTGAATGCATTTCTGAATGCATTTTGAACATCTGCTAAAGTTTGTTCTTCGTCGATTGCGAGTACTTCAGAAGTATAAATTGCTTCTTCTTCGTATACTGCTCTTAAATCGATCCCAACTTCCATAGGATTAATATCCATTCTTGATAAAGTACTTGCAACAGCAGCAGATACTTCTTCACCTGCTTCTACAAGAACGGTTTCTTTAGAAACAACAATTTTACCTTTATCAATTTTAGCTGGAATTCCAACTTGTTGTAATTCACCGAGGAATGGACCTGGTTCAAACCTGTGTCTCCTTCAGGTATAACAATATCATCAGTAGCAATAGCACCTGGTTTAGCAGGAGCTGAAGTTTTACTGTCTTCTAATATTTTATACAATTTGAAAGGATTCATTTCAGTTGCAATAACTGCAACTTGACCTTCCATATGCTCTGATAAATCAACAATGTTGTTTTTACTAAGCATTACAATCTTCGAGAGCTAAATCAATAAGATTCTTTTTTTTTGACATTCTGATGACAGCTTTGTTATGAAGAGATTTCCTCATTTCTTGAAGCTGTTTTGCAGGAATGTTTAATAAATCTACAATCCCGATAACATCATATTTATCAATTAAAGATTTAAGCTCATTAACTTCTTCTTTTTTCCATTCAGCAACATGAGCCATTAGATCACCCTCACTATTGGACCCATAGTTGTTTTAATAAACATGGATTTAATTTGATTTCTTCCTTTATCTAAATGGCGGTCTAAGACTGTAAGAACAGTTTCAATATTTTCAGCTAAATCTTCATCTGACATATCTTGGCTTCCAACAATAATCTGAATAGCAGGTTGTTGTTTGATACCAACTTTAACTGTGCTTTGTAATCTTTCTAAAAGTGGATCTAATTTGATACTAGCTGGCACTGGTTTTGGCATTTTATTACGAGGACCAAGAATTGGACCTAAGAATCTACCAACAAGTGGCATCATATCAGCTTGAGCTATAAAGAAATCAACAGAGTTTGCTGCTTTTTTTAGCTGCTTTTCTGTCTTTTCCTAACTCTTCTAAATCCGCTTTATTAATCACAAGAGCGACACCAGCATCTTTAGCTTGAACAATAAGTTCCCCATCAGCTATGACTCCGATTTTAACTTCTTTGCCACGGCCGTTAGGAAGAGTAACTTCCTCATTAAACCTATTTTCTGGTTTTTGACATCTAAGTCGCGAATATTAACAATCATATCCACAGACTGTGTGAAGTTTCTCGGCTTTGATTGTTCTTTTGCCTCCTTCACCGCTTCTAATACTTCTTGTGTCATATTATCCCCCATGAACAAATAAGTGTTCATTGGATTATTTTTTAAATTTGGTTTCATGAGTAATCGATTAAAGAAAAAATTCTTCTTCGATTGCATGAATTAAACAGTATATCAATTATAATCGCAATTATAACATCATATACACTGTTTTATAAGTTTGAATTTTAAATTTGAATAGATAATGTTTATTCAACTAAAACATCATCGTATTTTCCAGCATCAACATCTTTTTTTTGTGCTTCTCTTGGGTCTTTACCATCAACAGAAAGTCCCATACTTACACAGGTTCCCATTACCTCTTTGACACCTGCTTTGTAATCATTAGCTAATAATGAATCAAATTTCATCCTAGCTATTTTTAAAGCTTTGTCAATAGGTAAATCAGCTACAATATCTGCACCTGGCTCATGAGAAGCTTTTTCAATGCCGAGTTCTTCCATAATGAGAGAAGTAGTTGGAGGAGTACCAATTTCAATTTCAAATTCTTTAGTATCTCTATCAATGCTAACTTTAACAGGTACTTTCATTCCTGCAAAGTCTGCACTTTTATTATTAATTTCTTCAACTACTTGCATCATGTTAATACCGAAAGGTCCTAATGCTGGACCTAATGGAGGTCCAGGAGTTGCGCTTCCGCCTTCGATAAGAATTTCAACTGTATCTTTAGCCATCAGTCAGCCTCCTTTTGAATAATTCTAATTTGATCAGCTTTTACAGTAACCGGAATCGGTACTGCTGCTTCTATTAACTCTAGAACTACTTCTTCACGTGATTCATCAATACGAACCACTTTTTGCTCTTTCTCCTTTAAACGGACCAGAAATAAGTTCAACAACACTTCCTTTTTGGATAGAGGAAATGATAGGTTCAGGTTTCAAGAATCTTTTAGCTTCTTCAAAAGTAATTCCATGTTTACCTTCTACAACACCTCTTAAATGAGGCACTTTAAGATCCGGATTCCTTAAATCTATTTTTGTTGAAGATTCTACTAATATATATCCTTTTAAAGATTCTGGGACAAGAATTGCAGAAATACCTATGCCTTCAACACTGATAGCTTTATGAGCTAAAAGTCTAAAGCAACATTTCTTTCCTGACCTGCAGAGGTTTTAAGAGCATATATGGAACTATTAGCATCTTCCATGAAAAAATCACCTATTTTTAAGTTAATAAAATCATATAGTTAAGTTAAAAGTTATTATAAAAACATAATTAAACAAGAAACGAATCATGAAATAATTAGATTCTTATAATATCTATATCTATATTGATAATAGTATTTAAAGTTTTCAAAAAATTAAATTTTGAAATAAAATTAACATTACAAATTAAATTTTATTATAATTTCTTGAGATTAAATTTGTAAAACTGAATTAATTATAATCCTATTAATTCACCAATTAATACAATTATAAACCCAACAACACCAATAATAGCAATTCCAATTGCCACAATTTTTGAAAATTCCAAATATTCCTGTTTGTCAGGTTTTCTTGATACTTTCAATACTCTTTTACAATCTTTAATAGTTTTATCAAAACGTTCTTGAACATTCATATAAATACCCTTTAATAAAAAACTACAGAATTTAATCCCATAGTAGTGAATTATAATAAAATAATAGTAATGAAATAATTTTTAATTTTATTTATTAATAAAGTTTTCTATGAAAATAAAAGGGGCTCTTTCAAAAACTTGTGTGATTTTTTTAATTTTCATTTTTTATGTTCAACTGGCTTAAGTTTAGCATATCTAATAAGACAAATTTAATGGTTAAAATGATAATTGGACTTTAATAAAATGTTTTTAATACTTTGCTATGGGATTTCAATGTTATGTCCTTGTTTTAAATTAAATCGAATTTTATAAAGTCCTGCACCATAAATATGATATAACTTTTTAATACAAACAATAACAGGCAATGCAATGTTAAAATTTAATTAACTTTACAATAGCTAGTTTAAAATTATTAAAAGAAGCGATTAGTTAATTTAGATTTTTAAAAAAAAAAATAAGGAAAAAATAGTTATTTTTTCCTTTTTAAACCAATAACTGAACCAATAATTGCTACTAATAAAATAGCTATTGGAATTCCTGTTGATTCCATTGAAACTATGTTATTAGTATTTGTTGTTTCATTAATGTTTTGTTGGGCAGCAATATTATTGTCTCCAGTATTTGAAGTGAGGTTATTTATAGGGTATTCATTACCTGATGTTGTATTATCAGCAGCATATGAATAGCCTACTTTCAAGTTCAACCATATAATAAGTTTTACCATCTGCAGCAGTAAAATATTCACATCAAACCGAATAGTATTTTTTTCATAATTTTCATACCTCCGATGTCATATTATTTATTAGTTATGACATATATATGTTACACTTTGAATGCATTTTGATTCTTTGAATAAACAATATTTGATATTAGTATATTATAATCAACAAAATTATTTAATCCATTTAAATTATTGTTTGCAGGTATTCCACAATAGCTATTATTTTCATAGTAAATAAAATCATAGTGAGATACATAATGTGTAGATTTAAGATATTCTTTATTTCATAGATATCTACATTTTGAACTAGTAATATAATTTTCATTAATTATGTCTACCGCTGAGTTATCTACAGTTATCCATATTCCATCAACTAAAATTTGCCCAATTTTATGCCCTATTAATCCATTTTTTGCATTTAATGAAATATACCTGGATGGATAATTGAATAGTCTTCCTAATGATACAAATACATTTGTTTGATCAACACAATTCCCACCAAATGATGTGAGTACATTTAATGCGCTTTTTTTCATGATTAATATAATAAATATAATTTATTGAAGAAACATAAGAATTGATGGAAATTATATTTTCTAATTCATCATCATAATTAGTTAAATAATTGGACAATCTAGATATATAATCAGTATTTATGTCAACTATTGCATTTTCTGTAGGTTCACCTATAAACATTAGTAAATTATTTGGATTTATCCAGTCATCTGGCATAATCGGGTAATTTATTCCGTTTTTTTCTATCTGATAATTTTCAAAGTTTAAATCTGTTTCGTTATTTTGCTAGGTAAAATAATTTGTAGGAATTTGTTGGTTTGTATAATATTTCTGTTATTGTTCCTGCAAAGCTAGCTGTTATTGGGTAAATGTTGGAATTTTGAAAACGAATACTTAAACTTGCAATTCCATTGTTATCTGTTGTCCGACTATACTCTATCCCATTAACATAAAATATAATATTTTGATTAGATAACGTGGCATTTGTATTTTTATTTTTTAGTTTAACAGAAAAATTATCATTGGTCCATAATGTTGTCGTTAATGGAGTTAATATTGTTTCTATTCCATTATTCGCAGGATTGACAGTTAATGTTCTTGTTCTTTCTGTTGAACCATAACTTGATTTGACATTATAAGTTCCCGGATTTAAGTTTAATATAAATTTAGCTATTCCTTGATTATTTGTTGTTGAACTGTATGTATTCGAATTTATTGTTAAATGGATATTTTTGTTTGGCATCGGTAATCCATTATCTTCTGTTAATTTAACTTCATATGTTCCTCCTTTTTTGAATATATTTGGTAATTGGAATTAATAATGGATTTGTATATTTGTGAGTCATATCATGGTAAACATAAATATTATAACCCATGTTTAGTTCGTTTTCCATAACTGTTATAATGTATTGGTTAGGGTTTAAATTAATATTTAGTTTAGCAATTCCATTTGAATCTGTAGTTTTTGTGTAAATTATGCCGTTTATGTTAAATTTAACATTGGTGTTAGGTTTTGGATTTCCCTGACCATTTAATATTTTAGCTTCAAAAGCTTTAGATTCAGATTTAAACTTAACCATCGTATCTGCCACAATTGTGGACAAAACAGTTACAGTATTGCTCATCTCCAGACCATCATTGTGATTTGTAACTGTGATTATATATGTTCCAGGGTCTAAATAGATAGACAACATTGCACTACCATTGGAATTAGTTGTACGTGTATAAAAAATCCCATTTATATTAAATTTAACATTTATATTGGGCATGGGATTTCCCTGACCATCTAAAATTGTGACCCAATAATGAGTATTATTTCGATAATACTTGACAATATCTTCACTTATAATGGTTGATAATACTGTAATTTTATTTATGTTACTGGAATTATCAACAGGATTAGTCGAAGTAATATAATAAATACCAGGTCTTAAATCAATACCAATACTTGCAACACCTTGATTATTAGTTTTTTTAGTATAAAGACGACCATTTACTTCAAATGTGATGTTTGTGTTAATTAGCGGAGTATGATTTGTATTAAAAAAGTAGCATGAAATTTAGATTCATTTCGATAATATTTAGTTAGGTCATCACTTTGAATAGTAGAACTTTTGGGTTCCAGTAAGTTATATTTTAATTCATAAAATGTACTGTTTACATCTGTAAAATCATCATCAATAGGGTCTCTAAACTTTTCATCAACAGTTTTCATGTTTTCATAAGTAGTTTTATCGTTTAAATTTTCAATGCTGTTGTCTAAAGTGGAATTATCATCTGAAGCAAAAGCAACTGGCATTAATAATATCAATATTAGACAAAATACTAATATAAGATATATTTTTTCATAATTTTTCACCTCAATTTAATCTTTAATAAAATATATTCTATATTTTATAATTTTTATAAAACTTTTATATAAATACTTTTATTTCAATTAATATGCCATATGAATAATTTGGCAGCAATATTACCAATTTTGATTATAAAACAACACCTATAAAATGATTATATCCAACTTAATTGTAGATCTTTCAAAAACTTGTGTTAATTTTTTTTAATTTTCATTATTTTATGTCCCCATGATTTAATTTTAGCATGAATCTTTTTTAAAAATAATTTTTCTATTTTTATTGTTCTTTTTATATGTTTAAAAACATTTTATAAAAGATATTTTCAATTTTATTGATTATAAATGATATACAGTTATTTCAAAATGTATTGTTAATTTTTAAAGTAAGAAATGATAAATTTCCATGATAATTTTTTATAAACTTGTTATTTTTACATTTAAAGCTAATTAGTTTGTCTTGTATATTTTTAGATTCATCAAGTATTTCTGCATCCAATAATTAAAAAATTAATGGTTTTAAATTAATAAAACCATCAATAATATTATCAAGTTTATTTCTATCAAAATAGTTTTTAAATCTAGTTAAATTGATATTTTGACTTTAATAAAATGTTTTCAATAATTAGATATGGGATTTCAATATTATGTTCTTGTTTTAAATTAAATCGAATTTTATGAATTTCTGCACCATAAATTCGATATAACTTTTCAATACAAACAATATTAGACAATACACTATTTGAATTTAAATAAACAAAATAAAAGACATCAGTAAAAAATATTTTGCCTCATTTTTTACATTTATACTTTTAAATAGTGCAAATTTGCTCCCCAATTTTTAAAATAAGTTTTTTCATAATTACCATTTTTAACCATATTACTAGAATACGACTTGGACAAACCGCAACATTATTTTTAAAATAAATTTTACCATGTTTTTTCCAACATAATTAGATTATCCCCAATTATTTTGACGGCCAAAACGAGAAAGATTATCAAATTGACGAAATTCAGAAAATTCAGCTACAAAATCGAAAAGTTTAAATTGATTTGACTCCATAAAATTATATAGAGCTTTTTTATTATTGTTAGCCATATTAATATTTGAGCTCCGCTTAATATATTAATTTTACTACTTTTAAATCAAAAAATAAGAAAAAATAGAATAAAAATTTCATGACTCAAAAATTATGAAAAATTCAAATCACACAAATTTTGAAAACCCAAAAAAAAAAGAAAAATGGAATTAGAATATTCCATCAATGAAATCATCTAATTGATCTTCATTAGAAGTAGTTTCTTGAGAATCTTCAAAATCATCATCAGTTATAGAATTACTGTCTTTAGATTCAGAAATACCTGAAACAACAATAGTTGTTCTAATAGTATTCTCCAAGCTTTCATCAATTTGAGCACCCCAAATAATGTTAGCTTCAGGATCTAATTTATCAGCAACAACTTGCACGATTTTTTCTGATTCATGTAAAGTCATGTCAGAACTACCTGCAATATTAATTAAAGCACCAGTAGCATTGGAAATATCAATATCTAATAATGGGCTGCTTAATGCTTCATGGACAGATTCTAATGCTCTGTCGCCAGAATCAGATTCTCCCATACCAATCATAGCCATACCGGAACTGCCCATAATACTTTTAATATCAGCAAAGTCCAAACTTACAAGACCACTTTTAGTAATCAGTTCAGTAATACCTTTAACTGCCCTACCTAAGATTTCATCAGAAACCATGAATGCTTTGTTTAAAGGAAGGTTTGGTGCTACTTCCAATAATTTATCATTTGGAATAATAATTACAGTATCAGCTGCTGATTTAAGTTTTTCCAAACCATTTTCTGCATTTTCCCTTCTTCTAATACCTTCAGCTGAGAAAGGCATAGTAGCTACAGCAACAGTTAATGCACCTGCTTTTTTAGCTAATTTAGCAATGATTGGTGCTGAACCAGTACCTGTTCCTCCACCAAGTCCACAAGTTACAAATACCATGTCTGCGCCTTCAAGTTCATCTCTAAGTTCATCTTCTGTTTCTTCAGCACATTCTTCACCAACAGAAGGATCTCCACCAGCACCTAATCCGCCGCATGTTTGTTTTCCTAAGAGGATTTTTTTACTAGACTGGCTATAAAATAAATCTTGAGCATCAGTGTTTACAGTAATTGTTGTAGCTCCTTCGATTCCTATTTCATTTAACCTAGAAATAGTATTATTACCTGCCCCCCAGCACCAACAACAAAAAAATATTAGTTTTATTTTGTTTAAATAATTTTATTAAATCATTGTCAATATCTGAGGAAATTTTTTAGGTGCTTTCTCTTCCATTCTTTCTTCGGATTCTTTGATTGCATCATCTATAAATTTCACGAGTTAACCCCACATACTCTTTAAATATGTTAACTATTTTTGTAACAACTAATATTTAAATGCCACTACTTTTTAAATTTTAATTAAAAAAATTAAAATAAATCCATTTGACCTATTATTCAGCCATGAAATGGTGTATAATTATCTAAATATTTTAAAAATAACTAAAATGCATATTAAAATTAAAATAAAGTTATAAAAAAGAAATAAACAATATTTTAGCATGATAAAAATATTAAAAAGACAGCAATACCAATTAAATTCAAATATATCACTTATAAATATCCAACATATCTTTTTTTAATTGCTCAATTTATAATTAATCAAAATACCACTCAATACAACATAAAATAAAATATTAACATGAATAATCAACTTTTTTAATATTAATCATGATTAAATATTAACTTATTAAAAAACAGTTAAGTTATACCTCTTATTTTTGAAAAAAGGCAAAACAAATCTATTTTACGTCAAAAAATTGAAAAAAAATAAAATTATTAAAAAATAAAAATAAATAAAAAAAATTAAATAAAAATAAACAGTTAATTAAAAAATAAAAATAAATATTGAATAAAATACAATAGTTTTATATATATCTAAACAGTATACTATTAAATAATCTCAAAGAAATATTGAAAATAAATTAATTAAAAAGAATATTTAATGAATATTATTTAATAAAATTAAAATATTTTTATATAATTACAATAATGTTCAAATTTTTATTGTGACATTATTAAAGAAAACTGTAGTTTTATTAAATAATATTTGATAATTCATGTATCTTCGAGATTGCAAAAACAAACAAAGGTAATTTAAATGTTTAAATTTGATAAAGAACAAACCGTATTTGATTTTGGTGGAGTAAAAATGGGTGGACAGCCAGGAGAATATCCTACAGTTTTGTGTGGTACTATCTTTTACGGCGGACACAACATCGTTAATGATGAATTAACCGGAGATTTCGACAAAGAAAAAAGCAGACAAACTCCTTACTGACATGATTGAAATGTCTGACGTGACCGGAAACCCTTGTATTGCTCAAGTTTTCGGACAAACTGAAGAAGCTATTGTAAAATATCTTGAATTTGTCGGAGACAACTATGAACTTCCATTTCTTATAGACTCCACTTCCGGAGATGCAAGAGTAGCCGGTGCAAGATATGCTGATGAAGTCGGTTTAACTCAAAGAGCTATCTACAATTCAATTAACATGTCTGCAGAAAAAATCCGAACTTGAAGCACTTAAAGAAACTGATATTGACTCTTCCATTATCTTAGGATTCAATCCAATGAACAGTACTGTTCAGGGAAAAATAGCTATGTGGGAAGACGGAGACGATGGATCTTACGAAAAAGGTTTACTTGAAGTAGCTGAAGACTGCGGAATTACCAAATTTATGATGGATACTGCTGTAACTCCATTAGGACAGGGTGCAGGTATTGCAGGCAGTGCCACTTTTGCAGAAAAATCCAAATGGGGATATCCTGTAGGATCAGGTATTCACAACATCCCGTCTGCTTGGGACTGGTTAAGAGATTACAAAAACGAAAGCGGAAACAAAACCGCATTTACTGTTTGTGATATCGGTGCAAACATTCTTCAGGTAATGGTCGGAGGAGACTTTGTTTTATTTGGACCTATAGATAATGCAACAATCTGTTTCCCGGCTATTGCACAAACTGATATGTTTATCGCAGAAGCAGCTGCAGAACTTGATACTGAATCTATCGAATCACACCCAATAAATAATCTATTATAAAATTACTTATTTCTCATATTCCATTTAACCATTAACCATCATCATATTAAAAAAATAAAAAATAAAAAGAAGCTATTGGCGAGGCATAGCTATAATTTCATGAATATTCAAATCAAAAACATTAGTCATGTTGGCCGGAGTTAAAACAACTGCAGTGTCAACACCATGTGCACGGCCACCAATAGCTATGATTTCTTCATCAACAGGAATTAATCCAGCATCTGCAGCCATAATGGAGATTTCACAAGCTACTTTTACCCCATGTGAAAACATACGAAGAGTATCTGCTATGATATCCGGAGGATTTATACCACCTAATTTATTAGTGATTCCGCGACCGACTCCGCTGAGTGCATGGGACCCTATAAAAGTGTCAACACCTTTTTTCTTCAAGTTTGTCAATCATTTCATCGGAGATGTCCACTTCATTCGGTCCGCTGAATCCTGCATGATGACTTACATTAATTATTTGTGCATCCCCTTCAATAGCATCTGCTAATTTCAAAGCTGATGCACCTGATGCTGAAGCAATAAGAATATATCTAATCTCATCAGATTCATCCAATCTTTGTTTAACAAGAGAAATTAATTCATCAGTGTAATTTTCTCCTTCTTTTTTCAAAATATGTTATAGATTTTTCCATTGAAATCACCTTAAATAATAATAAATACAATATATTATTTATATTAAATAGTTGAAGGAATTTTATGAGTAAGAATTTGGAAAATATTAAACACATAACTAATGGAGACTACATTGTAATACCAATTGAAACCGGATATATTAAACCTAATGAAAATTTAAATTCAATCATAAATCCTGCAAAAGAGATTATGGAAGACGGAGATTATTTGGTAATAGCTGAAACACCGGTTTCCGTTTCACAGGGAAGATTAGTTGATGAATCCAGATACAGCCCATCACTTAAAGCCAAATTTCTTACAACAGTCTGGAGCAAATACCTTTGGGGATATGTCTTCGGACCCATTTTAGGAATTAAAAAAGAACCATTAAAAACCTGCGAAGACTTCCCAAGGAAACTTATGCTCATAAAGAAGTAGTATTACAATTATACGGTTTGAAACATGCACTAAAACCGGCATCAGAAGCCGGAATTGATTTAAGTAATGCTCCCGGAAGCTGTGTGTCTTTACTTCCTGAAAATCCCCAAAAAGTAGCCAAACAGCTGAAAGCTGAAATAGGCAAAAATGTTTGTGTGATGATTATCGACACTGATGCAACATATAAAAAAGAATGGAAAATATTTTACCGGACTTCCAATAGCTATTGACGGTATTGAAGCCAATAAAGGCGTAATCGGATATGTCAAAGGACAGTTAGGAGAAAATATGGGATCAACACCATTGGGTTGCAGTGAGAATATCAGTGTTGAAGAAGGTTTGAAAATAGCCAATATTGCTGAAGACTACCAAAAATCATTAGCTACTGAAATGTCAACAATACACAGCGTCAAATCTGTTTTGGGAACTGATGAAAGCAGTGTAACTATAGAAGCTCTTGATTCAATAACTCATACACCTGCTGTAATTATAAGAAAGAAATAATATTTATAGTAGAAAATACATAATTAAATTATTGATTATTATATTATTATTTTTTAAAATCAAAGCATTTTTAGGAGAAATTAAATGATAGACGATCCCTTAGTAAAATCCTTATTAACCAATGTTGTGGAAGATGAAAGCAATTTACCTATTGTTCAGGCATTAATTGATGGTGTTGAAACAGATGAGGCAATTGCTGAAAAAACTGAAATTAAATTAAACATCGTTAGAAAAATCCTTTACAAACTTTATGATATGAGATTGGCTACTTACAAAAGAAGTAAAGACCCGGAAACACAATGGTTTACTTATTCCTGGAAATTTGAAGAACAGGAAGTAATTAATCATATTAAAAGCGATTCAGAAGAATATCTAAAAATGCTTAATAAGGAACTGGAAAAAAAGAAGAAGATACAATGTATTTTGTATGTCCTCAAGGACACATCAGACTTGATTTTGAAACTGCTACAGAATATGATTTCATTTGTCCTGAATGTGGTGAAGGATTGGGCCAAAATAGTTAGAGAATACGGCTATCCTGAAGAAGTTCAAAATATTGTAGAAAGACATATCGGAGCAGGCCTTAGTGAAGATGAAGCTATTAAGCTTGGCCTTCCTAAAAAATCTTACATTCCACAAACAATTGAAGAAAAAATAGTTGCACATGCAGACAATCTAATTAGCGGAACCAAAGAAGTGGACGTTGATTTTGATATTGCCAAATGGAAAAGAAAAATAGATGAACCTGAAGAAGATATTAAACGATTAATTGAACTAGATAATGAATTAATAAAAGCATTTGAGGATGAATAAATATGAAAGTAATTTGTTCAAGTGAAGAGTCATTATACCGTCCGGAAGCTGTAAGATGGCGTCAAAGAATGGAGTTAATGAAACCTCTGGGAGATACCGTTGTTTTATTGCCCTGCAGTATGAAAAAACCATATTCAAATTCCAAATCTCATCAAAAATTTAGAAAAGTAAGCAGATCATTTCAAGAACTCATAATAACATCACCTTTTGGAATCTGTCCAAGAGAATTAGAAAATACTTTTCCAATCCAGTCATATGATGTTGCAGTAACAGGTTCATGGTCTCAGGATGAAATAGATGAGTCAGGAAAGCTACTTGAGAAATATGTTAAAGGCAAAAATGTCATAGCTAATGTGCATGGAGGCTATGAAGAAGTTTGCAGACAATATCTTGACGAATGTACATACACATGTAAAGACGGACGTCCAACATCCCCAGATTCCATTTATAATTTAAGAATGAAACTTAAAGAACATAAAAGGAATAATAGACGAGATAAAGTTTTAAATGAACTTAAATCAATAGCTACTTACCAATTTGGAAAAGAGGGAAGTAAACTTATTCCTGATGATGTTAAAACAAAAGGAAGATATCACAGAAAAATCATCAGCAATGGAAAACAACTTGCTTTATTAAATCAGGACACCGGATTATACAGGCTTAATTTAGCTGGGGGAGAAATATTAAAAGATTTGAATATCAATGTTGTTAACATTGACTTTGATTTAGAAACAAACACTGTCTTTGCTCCTGGAATTAGAAAAGCAGATCATAATATCATACCTAATGATGAGGTAGTTGTTGTTAAAGATGATGAAGTCGTAGGTGTCGGAAAGGCAATATTAACCGGCCGTGAAATGGAACAGTGCACAAACGGTATCGGCGTCAAAATAAAACATAGAGTGAAAAACAACTAAAAACTCTTATTTTTTAAAAATTTAAATTAAAAAGTCTTTTAAAATTGAAAATGTATTATAAAATTTAGGCATATCAAAATATAGTTATTAAATGCTTAAATTTCCTTATTTTATTATTAAACAAGTCATAAATCCAAATAACTACTTATAAATATAACAAAACCAAATACTATTAACAAGTTTAAAAATTAGGAGAAAAAGATATGTCAGAAGATTTAGTAAATGATATTAAAAATGCTGTTTCAGCAATTAATGACCCTCACATGGGTGTAAGTATTGTAGAAATGGGTATTGTACAAGACATTATCGTCAATAATGATGAAGCAAAATTAATTATAAAACCAACAAACCCTGGTTGTATGAGTATTGTACGTATTGCTGCTGATGCAAAAACTGCAGCTGAAAATGTAGATGGCATCAACAAAGTTGAAATTCAAGTTGAAGGCCATGCTATGGCAGACTCAATTAATGAAATGTTAAACAAATAATCAGTGAAAAAACTAGAATAACCGAAAAGGTTATATATAGTAACAATCATAAGTATAAGTGTTGCTTGTATCATAGCGACACATTATCATAGGCTAAAGTGGCACAGCTTGGTTAGCGCGCTCGGCTGATAACCGGGAGGTCATGGGTTCGAATCCCATCATAGCCTACTTTAAAACTAATTTTACCAACTAACTTTTACCTATAATTTAAAATACTAATTTTTATATACTAATTCTAACTAAAAATTACATTAATGTACAAAAAGTTGGAATGATGATTAAAATGTGGGAAAAGATTAACGAAAAATTCAAAAAATATCCAGCACGTATGAAAGTAGCCGAAAAAATGATTGAATTGGGACTGTCTCTGAACAATGACGGAAAAATATATTGCGGCAATCTCAAAATAAGTGACAAAGCATTAGCTATTGCTGCAGATGTTGACAGACGAGCTATCAAATCAACAATTGAAATAATTCAAAATGATGAAGATCTCTTTAATATTTTCAGCAATGTTTTGCCTGCAGGAACTCTTTTTTGAAAAATATAGCTAAAAATTTAAATCTTGGAGTTATTGAAATAGAAGTCGGATCCCAAAATGAAGGAATACTGGCTGCCATTACAAAAATAATTTCAAAAAAAGGTATAAACATAAGACAGGCTTATGCTGAAGATAACGAACTTGAAGAAAACCCAATTCTCACAGTAATTACCGAAAATCCAATAGATAATGATTTAATAAGTGAATTTTTAAAAATAAAAGGAGTAAATAGAGTATCAATTTACTGATTCAAATCAGCCATTCTGGCTTTTTCCATTTCTCTATCTTCTTCTTCAAGAACTTCTAAAAAGTTCTTCCCAAGCTTCTAAAGATTCTTTAGCAGCTTCTTCAGATAGTTTTTCTATTGCATAACCGGCATGAATAAGAACATAATCACCAATCTCAACATCAGGCAAGAGATTGATTTTTGCTTCCTGTCTTACTCCTCCGAAATCTGCAAATAAACTTTCTTTTTCTCTGTTGATTTCAACAACCTTAGCAGGTGCTGCAATACACATAGTTTTTCTCCCTCTTGTAAAATTAATTCAAAAATATAATATATTATCTATAATAAATTAAACCTATATATAATTATCTATGAGGTTGTATAAATGAAAAATATTGTTATCGGATCCGGACCTGCAGGGAGATTAGGGTCTTTGGAACTTGGAAAATTAGGCGAAGAAGTTACTTTAATTGAAAAAAAAACCATATAGCTGGAACCTGCCTAAATGAAGGATGTATGGTTATATGTGCATTAACTGACATTACCAAATTCATTGAAAACAATAATAAGTTTAATAGCTATGGATTCATTAAAAGTCAGCTCGATATTTCATATGAAAAAATAGTGGAAAAAATCACCGAAACTCAAAAAATGCTCAGAAAAATAAACGAAGAAGAAAACGAAGGTGCTGGAAACAATATAGTTTATGGTGAAGCTGAAATAAACGGCAGTCAAGTTGAAGTAAATGGAGAGTCCTTTGACTGGGACAATTTATTAATAGCTACTGGTGCACGTCCTTTTATTCCGGATATTCCCGGCAGCCAATACGGTTTAACCAATAGGGATATTTTGAAAATAGATAAAGTTCCTGAAAAATTGAATATTGTCGGCGGAGGAATCATAGCTGTTGAAGTAGCCAATATTTACTCAACTCTTGGAAGTGAAGTCAACATAATAGCCAGATCAAAAGCACTGAAAGAAATCGACAGCGACATTAAAGATTACATTTTTAAAAATCTCCTTTCTGAAATAAATATTCTGGAAGAAACTGATGTTGTTGAATGCAAGAAAAACAAAGTAATTACCAATAAAAATGAAGAATTAGAAGGAGTTCCTTTTTTGCAACAGGAAGAGTGGCAAATTCAGAAATAGTCAGGGATATTGTTGAGTTAAATCCTGACAATACCATCAAAGTTAATGAAATGATGGAAACAACCAAAGAACACGTATATGCAGCAGGTGATGTTACTGGAGGATATCAGTTGACACCAGTAGCTAGAATGGAGGGTATAACAGCTGCAAGGAATATGGCCAACTATCCAAATAAAGTTGTTTACCATGCAATTCCTCAAACATTAAGTTTGAACACAGAAGTAAGTTTTGTTGAAGATGAAAAAAATAACTGTTCCGAAGAGGATAAAGTTGATATTGGAATTCCTGGAATAGCAGGACCTGGAGCATTCTGGAAAATATTAAGCGGAGATACAGGTTATACAAAAATATCCTTTGATAAAAAACAAAACAAAATTAAAAAAATAAACTCCATCTCACCGTCTTCAGTTAGTGATGTTGCATATTTATCATATTTAATGCGAATAAACTCCCCATTGGATGAATATGGAGACTTTTTAGAAATACATCCTTCAACAGATGCAAATTATAAAATTATAAAAAGTATGTGGTTGTAAATTTATTTAACCACATCAATTATTTTTTGAGCCAAATTGGATTTGGTTTCCAAAGATTCCTTAGCATACTTAACAGCATTCTTTTTAAGTTCGTCAAACTCATCAAATGCCCTGAATATATTGTCATTTAAACTGTCAATGTCAGATTCTATAATGGCCCCTTTAAAGACACCAGCCATATTATGATATCTTCCCCATTTTACTTTTTTTGTTAGTGTTACAATAGGAAGTTTGGAAGCCAATGTTTCTTCAAGCAATACACCGTCATCTGTTAAAACTGCCAAATCAATATAAGTTAATAAGTGACTCATCCAGTCAATATAACCCAAATAAATTATATTTTCATCCAGATCATCAAGATATCCTTCTTTTTTAAAGGCAATCCAACCAATAAAATATTATACTCATCAGAGAATTTGGCAAAGTTATTAGCTCCTTTTATTATTCCTTTAAATATTGAAGAACCGGAAGAAAACAGTATTGTTTTTTTATTTTCATCAAATTTCGGAGATTCCTTTAATTTTTCAAGAGCAATATCAGGATTACCATTACCTACTCCTTCACTTAAAGGATATAAAGTGTGATTTATATTTTTTGGAAGGTGTTCAGGCAGAAAATACTTCATTTCAGGCAATGCATAACATTGATTAAGTTTAGGACATATCTTAGAATCCAAAGGAGTGGAGATTATTGATACTCCGGGTTTACCCGCTAATTTAGCACCAACAGAACCTACAATAGCTCCTCCACCAATAACTCCTACAACAATATCAACATCCAGTTTTTTAATAAGGCTTCTTGCTTTAAATGTTGCAGTCAACATTTTAAATGCTGCTTTAACAGATGAAGCTTTTTTGTTGCTGCATGGCCTCCGGCCTGAGGAATTTTTATTTTATGCCATGTTCTGCCTTTTTTCTTAAATAATAAACCTGGTGCAGACTCATCCAGAGCTATTTCACATTGAACTCCCTTGGCTTCAAGACCTTCAATTATATTGTATGCTATAACTGAATCTCCTCCAAGTCCTCTACCAGTAATTACAATTAATGCCTTCATAATATTTTAACTCCCGTCAAGTCTTACTTTATATGATTTTTTCTGTTCATGACTGCCATGAGTTGGAGCATAAGGATTATAAAGAAGTCTTCTAAATCCTAATTTTATCAAAGTCGGATTTTCCACATCATACTGTTTTGTTTTTAATATGATTCTTCTGAATAAATCTCCCAATCCTCCACCAGTTAAAACATCCATGAAGAAATCTCCAAATGTCGGATTTAAAATGCCCAATCTTTGGTTGAAAAATACTTTAAGAGTGCTTCTTCTAACAAATGCTGTAAGACATACCGTCACAAAAGATAGTGCAATTACCCACCAGAATCCTCCGATTAAATAGAAACAAATTCCCAATGCAACTGCAAATGAATGGTTTCCAACTTCCCCAACATGATTTTTCCGGCAAAATCCAATGGAGAATATGCTATACAAACAATTATCAATAATAAAGGAGTGTAAATAGCAGGCAATTCTGAAACTTGCGGAGACCCGACAATCAGCATACAGATTATACTTACAACAGACATGATGACTGTAACCATACAGGTTGATCCCGGCTGCATATCAGAAATGTTAATAGGCTGTACCAGCAAGGCAATGAAAATTGAAGATAAACCCATTCCGGAATAGAATCCTGCAATCATAACAAAAAGCATTCCAATACCTCTGAAAAGTTGACCCCATTCAATATCAATTGGAGAAGGAGTTCTTCCCAAAACATCATCCAAAAATGCAAAAAGACCCATAATTAAAACTAATGTATTATATTCCGGTAAGAAAAAAGAAACACAATATAATAAATGGAACTAAACCTATAGCTCGAGGAATTCCACCACGTACATTTGGATACAAGTTACCCAAATAACCTTTTTTACCAAAAAAAGCGAAATACCATATTTAAAACCAGTGAACCTACAGCTGATAAAATAAATACAATAATAAATGCTTCAATCATACCTGTATACAACATGTTAATCACAGTTTTTCATTAAAAAATATAGTCATTTTTTAATATTGTTACTAGTTATAACTTATAATAATTAATATTATATAAATCTTTATTAAAAAAGAAATTAAGCTATTTCATATCTTAAAATAGCTGCCATACTGCCCAAACCTTTAAGTTGCTCCCCACCTTCATGCTGGCTACTGATAACCATTACTTCACCATTCATATTTTCAACCATGTCCATTAAATTTCCCATATCATTAATAGCTACTGCAGAATCCAGTACCAATAACTGTTTAACTGCACCAAGGTTTATTGCTTTAACAGTTTCTTTTTTCACCATAAGCCACTTTAGAGGAATTCTTACCTATTTCTTCAAGAAGATTGTTGATTGCAACCATTTCACTGGCTACCCTATTTTCCACAGTTAGTTTCTCAACAGTCCCCTTTTTAAGAACTTCATGAATTCCAACCCTTCCTCCAGAACCTGTACTTTCAATAATTGCCTTATCAGCTAAATCCTTATGCTTATTTTTAATATAATCATAAAAATCATTTTTAACAAAGCCCGGTCCAGCAACTACAATATTTTGAATATCATGGAATTTATTGACTGATTCAATAACCTTTTCATAAAATTGAGTGATTGCCTTTGACCTGTTTTTATCCACAATGCGCTTTCCTGAAACAGAACCTTTAATCGGACCGTAATATTCAATACCGAACTGTCTCATCAAACCTAAAGTAGCTGTGTCATCCTCCAAAAGAACAATAATTGCAGCTAATTTTTTAGATGCTTCAATAGCCTGATTAAGTCTTTTTAATGCCCAGTTTGCCCACTTTTCCTTTTTAATGGTTATTGGAGTGTTAAGTTTAACTTCAACTGTATGGTGTGAACCTAAAGGAATAAGATCTTCCGGACCTTTATTACCCCGGTAAGCCTTAATTTTCCGGTAAAAATATGAAAAGTAATATTTTCAACATCAATTCTTAAAGTAAATGTTTTTTTTGACCCCTCTGTCACTTCTTAATTTATCTCCAGTATTGTCCTGAATACGTCTGGTAGTTTTGGAAGATACACTGTCTCCAACCTCTACAATATGAGACAAATGCCACAAATCATCAAGAGTTTCTGGAACTAATGTCACAATTCCTTCTTTTTTTATCCTGTTTTACAATTTTCATATTTCCACATCTAAATTATTTATATATCTGATAACTTAAATTATTAATGATTGAAATGAAAGTTGGAATAATAGGCGGAAGTGACGGTTTGGGAAAAACCCTCATTTACTTTTTTAAGAGATGATTTTGACGTAATCATAAGTGCAAGAGATCACAAGAAAGGAAGAAAAATAGCTAATGAATTAGGTATCGAATATATCGAATCAAACACAAAGCTGGCTGAAATGTGTGATGTCGTAATCGTATCTGTCCCTATTCATTTTACACCTGACGTTATTCGTGAAGTGGCTCCATTTATGAGAAAAGAATCATTGATGGTTGATGTAACTTCCGTTAAAGAAATTCCAAGTCAGACTATGAAGGAATCACTGCCTGATGATATTGAATATCTTCCAACACACCCAATATTCGGTCCGAGAACCACAGAACTGGACAATCAGGTAATTGTCTTAACTCCAGATAAAAAAAAAGGAAAGTGGTTTAATAAGGTCTACAATTATTTGGATAATAAAAATATGAGAATAATCGAAACCACCGCTAAAAAACATGATTATATGATGAGCATTGTTCAGGTTTTAACTCATTTTTCATTTATTTCAACTGCATCAGCTATGGAGAAACTGAAAGTAGATATTGGAGAAACTGAAGACTTTGAAAGCCCAATCTACAATCTCATGATTGATATGATTGCAAGAATTGTAGCGCAAAATCCTTATTTAACATATTACATCCAGTCAATGAACAACAACGGTCCCAAAATAAGAAATACTTTTGCCGAAGCTGTTAACGAACTCAGAGATGTTATAAATAATGGTAATGAAGACAAATTTGTTGATTTAGCTATTAAAGCTACTAAAAATATGGGAGACATTAGCGGAGCACTGGGTAGAAGTGATAAAGCTATCAATTCACTAAATCATGAACACAGCTTACTGAACCAATCCATCGGCAAAGAAATAGGACTGAAACATATATACTCCGGAAAAATTCATGTCGGCATTTTAGAAAGGGTTGACAAAAATACGGCTATTCTAAAAAACGGGAACAAAACTAAAAAATTAGTTGTAGCAAACATTGAAGTTTTAAGTGACAGCGAACTTTATGACTGGAAAGTTAAAAATTTAAATAAGAAAACTGAATCAATAAGTTGTGTTTTTCCCAATACGTGTTGATAAACATGTTATTTTAGATACAATAATCAATTTGGACAATATAATTGATGCTAAAATCACTGATGTTTACCAAGGCCCTCAAATTAAAAAAAGAGGATGTCAGTTTAACTTTTGAGGTTACCGGCCTTTACAAAGACAGTATTGAAAATGCCAAATCTTTATTAACAGGATTTGGTGGAATCATAAGATAAATTAGTTCGTTTGAATGTATACGAAACAAATTTATTATCACAATACTTTATTAAATTACTTCTTTTTATGAAATAAAATAATAAAGTTGTTAATTTTTAAAATAAAACTTTAAAAAATATATATTAATTTATTATAAATAATTTATCTCTTTTTTAAATAAATAATGCTCAATAATTAATTTTTGATTTTACACTTGAACCGAAAGCTTTATATAGTAACACATATCAATATATAATTGTTTCTAAGAAAAGAAACATAAAATAAGCAAAAAAGAAAATTATTATATTATTTTTATTATTTAGTGAATTTAAAGGAATTTATCCTAAGCATGTAGTTTTTTAAAACTATATAGTGCGCCATTTAAAAAAAAGGAGATGATAACATGGCACAAAATGAAATTACTTTAAAAGTAGCTGAAGCTCTTTCACAAAGAGATATCGGTCAAGGAATCGCAAGATTAGACCCAAAAACCATGAGCGATCTCGGAATTAATGAAAGAGACCTTATCGAAATTACTGGTGACAAAAAAACAGCAGCAATTGCCCTACCTTCACAAACCGACATTGGTCTTGGAGTGATAAGAATTGACGGATTAGTTCGTAAAAACTCAGGAGCAACCATCGGCGGAGAAGTAACCATTAAAAAGCACAAGTTATTGAAGCTAAAAAGTTGTTCTTGCACCAACTGAAAACAACATTCGTGTACAAGGAGATGTACGCGGATTATTCCAAGGAAAAGCAATGGTTCAAGGAGACATTATAGGATCTCAAATCAGAACCAGACCAACCAGCATGGGAATGGGATTTGACAGCATATTTAGTGATTTAATGGATTTCTCACCAATGAAAGAAATTAAATTTGCTGTAGTGTCCACCAAACCGGCAGGAATTGTTGTAGTTGGACCAAACACCGAAGTGGAATTACATGAAAGTCCTGTAGATGTATCCAACATCGAAGGTGTAACTAATTTAGTTGATGTAAGCTATGAAGATATCGGCGGTCTTAAAGATGAAGTTAAAAAAGTTAGGGAAATGATTGAAATTCCTCTTAAAAGACCGGAACTCTTTGACAAATTAGGAATTGCACCTCCAAAAGGAGTGTTAATGCACGGACCACCAGGTACAGGAAAAACATTACTGGCTAAAGCAGTAGCCAGTGAAAGTGATGCTCATTTCATTGCAATAAATGGGCCTGAAATCATGAGTAAATATGTTGGTGGATCTGAAGAAAACTTAAGGGAATACTTTGAAGAAGCAGAAGAAAACGCACCATCAATTATATTCATTGATGAATTAGATGCTATTGCTCCAAAAAAAGAGAAGATACTCAAGGTGAAACTGAAAGAAGAACTGTAGCTCAACTTTTAACCTTAATGGATGGTCTTAAATCCAGAGGACAAGTTGTTGTTATTGGTGCAACCAACAGGCCGGATTCTCTTGATCAAGCATTAAGAAGACCTGGAAGATTCGACCGTGAAATTGAAATTGGTGTTCCTGATTCTGAAGAAAGGGAAGAAATCCTTGAAATCCATACAAGGAACATGCCTCTTGCAGAGGATGTGGACTTACATAAACTAGCCAGTACAACTCACGGATTTGTAGGAGCAGACTTGGAATCATTATGTAAAGAAGCCGCAATGAGAGTTGTTAGAAGAATTATTCCGGAAATCAAAAACGATGAAGAAATTCCAGAAGAAGTTCTTAAAAAAAAAATCGTTGTTACAAACGATGACTTTAAATCAGCTTTAAAAGAAATCCAACCTTCTGCATTAAGAGAAGTTCTTGTACAAGTACCTAATGTTAAATGGGATGATGTAGGTGGACTTGACGATGTCAAACAAGAGTTAAAAAGAAGCTGTTGAATGGCCATTAAAACATCCTGAAAAATTCGAAAAATTTGGAGTAAGACCACCAAAAGGAACCTTACTTTACGGAGTTCCAGGTACAGGAAAAACATTACTTGCAAAAGCAGTAGCCAGTGAAAGTGAAGCTAACTTCATCTCTATCAAAGGTCCTGAATTGCTGTCCAAATGGGTAGGTGAATCTGAACAAGGTGTAAGGGAAGTATTTAGAAAAGCAAAACAAACTGCACCTACTGTAATATTCTTCGATGAAATCGATTCAATTGCAAGTACTCGTAGTGCAAATGACAGCGACAGCGGAGTAACCAAAAGAGTAGTAAATCAATTATTAACTGAAATGGACGGTTTAGAAGAACTCGAAGATGTTGCAATCATTGCAGCAACCAACAGACCGGACATATTAGATGCGGGTTTAATGAGACCTGGAAGATTTGACAGACACATCAAAGTTGATTTACCAAACGAAGACGCAAGATTATCTATCTTCAAAGTACATACTGAAGGTATGCCACCAGCTGACGATGTAAGTCTTGAAAAATTAGCTAAACAAACTGACGGATATGTCGGAGCAGATATTGAAGCAGTATGTCGTGAAGCAGCAATGTTAACTTTAAGAAACAACCTTGATGCTGAAAATGTACCTTACAAATACTTTAAAGAAGCTCTTGAAAAAGTCAAACCGTCTAACAGTCCTGGAGACCAGGTTCAATACATTTAGATTGAAAGATATTATCTCTTTTTATCCATAATTAAAGTTGAGTTATTTATTAGAATAAATAACTCAATTTACACTATTTTATTCATCTAACAATTCAGGATTATTAGAATTGTGTTTACTAATAACTTTTTACCTAACTGCTTTTCTAAATCTTTTCTTGCATTACCTGCAACATCGCCACCACGTTTAGCGACAGATTTACTTTCATTTAAACCTTTAGGATTTTCATTTCGACTAATTGCAGTAGTAGACACTTCAGCTAACATATTTAAAACTAACTCAGTATTAGTCATATTATCCCTTAAACTTTCTTTTCTAAGATTTTTATGATACTTATATTCACCAGTAGTCAATCCAGACCATGCCTTACTTACTTCATCAGTTAAAATTCCATACTCCTCACCGGATTTAACTCCTGAACGATTCCATTCACTTGTTAAATCTTTTTCTTATTTCAATACTCTTTAATCTTTGAGTAATCCATTCTTCAGAGTACCCTTTCATACGATAAGTATTTATTGCTCTTTCAATAGCTTGTTCGGGGTCTGCTATTTCATCAAGTCTTTCTTTACCTAATTGTGCTAACCATTGTTTGAAAGGTTCTGCTTTAGGCGATGGTACTGATTGAATAATCCTCAATAACTGTTTGGAATTTGCTACATCTGTTAATCTCATTTTACCATCAGATGCTGGCATTTTCAACTTTACGATATCTTCGTAAGGTTCACCAGATTCATCTTTTAATTTAATTTTTAAATCAGACCAATATCTATTAGGATTTTTACTTTCTGTAAGTACAGCTATAACATCAATTACTGAAAAATAGTAATCTTCTATTTCAGAATCCCATTTAGTCCTTATTTGCTCATTTTGAAAAAGTTTAATTTCATTTTTATTAGTCAATTTTATTAACCCCTTTTTATCATTTATTTTTATAATTCTACACTGCACATTCATTCATTACATCTTTGTTTTTTTCTTTGTAATCATCAAATTATGTACTATATCTAAATTCACGTATACTATAGCTATTATTTGATTTTTAAAACTTTATTAGTTTAATTCCCAAAATTTTTTTTAAAAAACATCCCCGCAATTTTTTATTTTTGTTGAATGAATTGTTTTCATCTGGTGCATATTTACTTTTCATCAATGAGACACTGTCTAATCAAATTATCTAGTTAGGAGTTAGTTCTTTGTTATTATTTAGTTTCTTATTATATTACTTAAAAATTTGTCTTCACATAATCTTTAAAAGTTACTAAATCAAGTTTAAGGAATTGGTTTGATGAGTATTCAATTGCTCTCTAATGAAAATATGTTAACCTCTTATTTTCATTCATACTATTTAATTAGTCTTTGATACTTATAATACCCCCAGTTTTTTCCCCAAACAATAATTTAAAGTTAAATAAATATTTTAAAGAGAGATAAATATTTTTAAATGACTTAAATTTTTCAATATTATCTACTTTTAAAAAAAAAAAAAAGCTTATTTTTAGGTAAATGTTGTATGAGCTCAATAGTAATATTTTTTTTAAAATTAATAATAAACAGTAAATTTTTAACATAATGATTAACTAATATAAAAATCATGAGTGAACATATTGTTGAAGCAATCGGATTAAGTAAGGTAACAATCAAGGACGGAAAGGTAATTGATGTTAGCGAACCTAAACTGGATTACTGTCCATTATTTCATCACCACAGAGGAATAGAAAAAATAACTAAGAAAACTATTTGGGACAATATGCAATTTAGAATCGATGATTTTGGAATGTGTACATCAAATAGACAGCTTAGAATGAAAGATTTTCTTTCTTTTGGAATTTCTGAAATTTTATCTACATTAATTAAGGAAAATGTAATAGATTGTGTAGTAATGGTTTGTGAAGGTTGCGGAACATTAATAGTAACTGAAAGTGAATTAGTTCAAGGTATTGGAGGAAGAGTCTCAGGACTTGTTAAAAACTAGCCCGATTCCCGAATTATTTGACCAATTAGGCAGAAAAAAAATATTTTAGAACCTGAAACCGCCAAAATTGATCAAACAGAAGGAATCAAATTAGCTATCAAACAAGGTTATAAAAACATAGCTGTAACAATAACATTAGCCCAAGACTGTCTTAAAATCCGGGAACTTAAAAAGCACATCCTGATGTAAATATTTACACATTTGTAGTGCATACAAGTAACATAACTAAAAAAAGAAGCTAGAATTCTTTTTTGATGAATGTGATGTTGCAACCGCCTGTGCATCCAAATACATTAGAGAAATTGGAGAAGCTGAAAGTTTAAAAACAGTCGGCCAGTCAATTCCTATTTATTCTAAAACTGAAAATGGTAAAAAATTCTTAGAAATGAGGCTGGAAAAAATTGGCGGGGAAAAACCTAAAAAGAAAATCCAGAAATACCTGATCCATTATTATAAACTAACTTATGAGGGGAAACATTGACACAAAAAAGTGAAGCTCAAAAAGGCAATATCACTCCAGAAATGGAAGCTGTTGCTCATGATGAAAATATAAACGTTAACAAACTAGCTAAATTAATTGCTGATGGAAGAGTTGTAATTCCTAAAAACATCAACGGTCATTCAAAAGCCTGCGGAATTGGTGATGGCCTTAAAACCAAAATCAATGCAAACATCGGTTCTTCAAGTAAAATTGATGATATTGAATTGGAAGTAAATAAAGCTAAATTAGCTCAGGAATACGGTGCAGATGCACTGATGGATTTGTCTACCGGATCTGATTTGACAACATTTAGAAAAAAAAAATCATGGATGCTGTAGATATAACTATCGGAACAGTGCCTATTTACGAAGCTGGAGTAATTACACTTAATAAAAACAAAGAAATCATCGATATGGATGCCGATGACCTTTTTAAAGCTATTGAAAATCAGGCTAAAGAAGGGGTTGATTTCATGACCCTCCACTGTGGAATAACCAAAGATTTAGTTGAAAAATTAGAAAAAGCTAAAAGAATGATGGGAATTGTAAGCAGAGGCGGAACTTTCCTTGCATCCTGGATTAAACACAACCAGCAGGAAAACCCATTATATGAAAATTACGATTATCTTCTTGAGCTGTCCTACGAATATGACATTACATTATCATTAGGTGACGGATTAAGACCAGGATGCCTAAGCGATGCCAGTGACATTCCGCAAATCCAGGAGCTCGTCAATTTGGGAGGCCTTGTTAAAAGAGCTCAGGATGCAAATGTTCAGGTAATGGTTGAAGGACCAGGACATATGCCATTAAACCAAATCAAAGCAAATATGGAAATACAAAAGACTATCTGTTACGGAGCTCCATTTTATGTTTTAGGTCCTCTTGTAACTGACTTGGCGCCGGGTTATGACCACATTACAGGAGCTATTGGAGGAGCAATAGCTGCAAGTAGCGGAGCTAACTTTTTATGTTATGTAACCCCTGCAGAACATTTATCTTTACCTTCTCTTGAAGATGTTAAAGAAGGAGTGATTGCCTCCAAAATAGCTGCTGAAGCTGCTGATGTTGCTAAAGGACTTGACTCTGCATGGGAAAGAGAACGTGAAATGGGAAAAGCACGTAAAGAATTTGATTGGGAAAAACAATTCGAACTTGCATTTGACCATTCCAAACCTCGCAGTTACAGAAACAAATGTGAACTTGACGATGACGAAATGTGTGCAATGTGCGGAGAATATTGTGCAGTAAAAAAATAGCAAAAGGCGACTTTTAAATGAAATATCAAGAATTAGTAGATGTATATTCTGCCCTGGAAAATACAACTAAAAGACTGGAAAAACGCAAATCATATCTAATTTCCTATTAAAATTAGACAGCACTACCCTTGAGCAGGTAGGTTTGCTAATATTAGGCAGCATATTTCCTGCATGGAGTGATAAAGAAATTGGAATTGGTAATAAATTAGTTATGCAGGCGGTTGGTGAAGCTGTAGGAGTTACTCCTGACAAGGTTGAAGATGCAGTTCGTGATCAGGGAGACATCGGACTTGCATGCATTAGCTTATATGCTAAAAAATCACAAACCACATTCTTTTCCCAGCCTTTAACAATCGATTTTGTATTTAAAAGCTTAAGAAAGCTTTCTGAAAAAAAGCGGAGCAAGATCAACAAAACGTAAAATTGACATAATTTTGGAAATGCTGTCTCAAGCTTCAGCCAGCGAAGCAAAATATTTAACCCGTACTATTCTTGAAGAACTTAGAATTGGTGTTGGAGAAGGTGTTGTAAGAGATGCAATAGCTCAGGCATTCAATATTGACAAATCAGTTGTTGAAAGAGCTATGATGCTTACAAATGACTTAGGTTTGATAGCTGTTGTTGCAAAAAGAAAAAGGGAAAGGCGGACTTAAAGAGTTAAACCTGACTCCCGGAACTCCAGTAAAACCTATGCTTGCACAGCTTGCACCTCCAATTCCAGAAATCATAAATGAAATGGGAGTAGCTATCTGTGAAACCAAATACGACGGAATCCGTCTTCAGGTACACAGACACGGTGATGAAATAAAAATATTTACAAGAAGACTTGAAAACATCACTCATGCACTGCCTGAAATCGTGGATTTGTTTAATGAATACCTCCCTCATGAAGATTATATTGTAGAAGGTGAAGTAATAGCTACAAGAGACGGGAACCCCTTATCTTTCCAGAATATTTTACATAGAGTCAGAAGAAAACACAATATTGACGAAGCTATGGAACAGGTCCCTTTAAAAGTTTTTCTCTTTGATTTGTTATACTACATAGTTCCGATGATTGATGAACCATTACTTAAAAGGAGAAAAAACTTGAGGAAATCGTCAACACCACACCCGATGAAATCAATTTAAGCAACATGGTTTATGGAACTCCAGATACTATTAAAGAAGTGGAAGATTTGTTTGAATTGTCAATAGCTCAACATCACGAAGGAATAATGATTAAAGATGCTGGAGAGCCATATATTCCAGGACTTCGTGGTAAAAAAAAAATGCTTAAATATAAGGCAGAACCTGAAACATTGGACATGGTTGTTGTTGGCGGAACATACGGTATCGGTAAAAGAGGAGATTTTGTCGGCTCATATCCAGTATCCCTACGTGATGAAGACAATAATCTAAAAACAGTTGCTTATGTGGCTACAGGTCTTGATGATGCTACACTAGAATACCTTACTAAAAAATGAAAGAATACGAACTGTCTACAAAAGGCAGAGAAATTGTTGTAGAACCTAAAATCGTATTGGAAGTGGCATTCAGTGAAATCGTTGAAAGTCCTGAATATGAAACCGGATACTCACTGCGTTTCCCTGTTGTTAAAAACATCAGAAAAAAGACAAAGGAGTAGATGATATTGATACAGTTGAAAGGTTAATTTCAATGTATGAAACTCAATAATCATCTAAAGCTTTTTACATTTTGTATTACTTTTCTTGTTACAGGGTATACAACAACTTCATAAGCTGTTTTGAATAATGCCTGTGCCACAATCATAGTTAGAAGTGCAAATAGAGGCATTGTTCCTAAAAATCCTATTGTAATAAATATAATTGCATCCATTCCTTCACCGGCAAATGTAGATGCAATACATCTGAAAAATAATTTTTCCTCATTTTTATATTTTAAATAAACCATCAGTTTTGCATTAATCAATGATCCGACCAGATAAGCTATAAAACTAGCTATCAGCAATCTTAAAGTACTTCCCAAAACTGTATGGAAAGCTGCATCAGCTGTAAAATATGCAGGAGCCGGTAAAAACATGGTTATATTATAACAGATTACAGCTATTAAATTCATGAAAATCCTAAATAAATAGCCATTCTGGCTTTCTGATAACCGTAACACTCTGCAAGTACATCATTAACAATATATATTATTGGAAATATTATAACTGCACAGGGCAAGCTTACCCAATACAATTCAAATGTTTTGCTTGCAATTATATTTGAAACAATCAACGATGCACAAAATATCCCAACAAGTATTGCATATAAATCTGTTTTTTTTAAATCACTGTTACCAAACATACATATTTAAATTATATTTTGATGTAAAAAAGATTTTGCAAAACAATATTTTAAAATAAAAACCTATCAGCTATTTTTAAAATAAAAACCAAGATAAATTCATGGAAATTACAGATGACAAATTACTGAAAATAGCTCTTATAACTTCATTGATAGGTTTAATCGGTTTAATAATATTTACTCCTTCAATTGAAGTTAAAAAGTGGAAATTCAGGATATAAACAGAGGCATGATTGATGAGGAAGTCAGCATTGACTGTGTTGTTAGCGACGTTAAAGCCTCAGCAAGTAAAAGTAGCTATTTTTTAACTATCAATGACGGAACAGGACAGATGTCTTTAATAATTTTTGAGAGCCAGTTAGCCCAGCTGGAAGATAACGGAATTGCTGTTGAAAGTTACAAAGGCAAGAAAGTCAGTGTTGTCGGAACAGTTACAGAATACAATTCCCAGCTGGAACTTATCTTATCAAGCGGAAATGCAATAAAAATTGTCTAACGCAAGCTTTTAAAATAAGCTGAAAAATTAACATTATCGACCACGTAAAATCCCCTGCAGAATAAAGAATTTTTGACATCATTAACTTTTTATTTATCAAAAATAAAAATAAATGTAATATAAAAAATTATGAGGCAATTAATAATGTCAGATAAAAAAAGATTATTCGGGACTTTTGGAGTTAGAAGAGTAGCTAATGAAGTTTTAACTCCTGAATTTGCATCCAGACTTGCAGCATGTTACGGATCAGTAGTTCAAGGAACAGTAGCTGTTGGTGGAGATACAAGAACAAGCAGTCCTATGTTAATGGAAGCTGTAAAAGCTGGACTTTTATCTTCCGGTTGTGATGTTGTAGATTTAGGAATTCTGCCTACCCCTGGAGTCCAGTATGGAGTTCGCAAGTATTATGACGGCGGAGTTATGATTACCGCTTCACATAACCCTCCAAAATATAACGGAATTAAATTTTTAGATGAATTAGGTATTGGAATTCCTGATGAGATGGAATTGGAAATTGAAAAATTATATTTTGATGAAGAACCGAAAAGAGCTCATTGGAGTGAAATTGGCCAGTTATACCACAATGACAAAATTATTGATGAATACATCGATGAAGCAATCAGCAAAGTAGATGTTGAAGCCATTAAAAAGCTAATTTGAAAGTTGTTGTTGACTGCGGTTCGGAGCAGGATCATACACTGCCCCTTACCTGATTAGAAAATTGGGCTGTGATGTAACTACTCTAAACTGTCAGGCAGACGGATTTTTTCCCAGGTCGTGACCCTGAACCAATTGAAGAAAACTTACAGGAGCTAATTAATGTTGTAAAACAGTTAAATGCAGATATCGGACTTGCTCATGACGGAGATGCAGACAGAACCATCTGTATTGATGAAAAAGGAAACTTTGTACTTGGAGACAAAACATTTTCACTTGTTGAAAAACAGATGCTTAAAGAAAACAACGGAGGTACAATAGTTACAACTGTTGCAACTTCACAGGCAATTTATGATATTGCTGAAGAGTACAACGGCAAAGTAATAGCTACTGCTGTTGGAGATTTACTTGTGGCCCGTAAATTAAAAGATGAAAATGGTTTATTTGGTGGAGAAGAAAACGGTGGTTTAATCTTCCCTGATTTTGTTTATGGAAGAGATGCAGTTATGACTGTAGCTAAAATACTTGAAACAATAGCTAAGGAGAAAAACCGTTATCCAAACTGGTTGAAGAACTTCCGGTTTACTATGCAACAAAAACAAAAATTGAATGCAGTGATGATGACTTGAAAGATGAAGTTATGAACAACATAGCGGATGAAATAAAAACCACTACTGATTTTGAACTTGATACCACTGACGGTGTTAAAATCCTAAAAGAAGACGGATGGGTAATTATCAGACCATCAGGTACTGAACCAATCTTCAGATGCTTTGCTGAATCTGACTCTCAGGAAAAGGCAGATGCAATGACTGAGTGGGGATTAAGTTTAATTAAAAAATACAAACATTAAGAAGTATTAATTTACTTCCAATATTTTTTTTAACTCTTTTTTTTATTGATTGATGAGGGAACATCCTCCTTAAGCCAGTGCCTGCTGCAGGCCACTTTATCAAGGAGTACGCACTGTGGAGGCATTCCAAGTGTTGCTGCTTTCCATCCTCCAGATATTAAATTCAACGGGCATGCAACTCCAACAATAGCCAGATCTTTTTTATCTTCATCTGTTGTATTTTGAAATGCTGAGGATTTATGGGAAACCAGATATATCTCGCAGTCATACTCATTATTTATTTTAGCTATTTCACATTCAGAATTGCAGGCTGTGCAAACTTCACCTAATCTTTTTTTCAACAGCCTGACAGTGTTTTTGGTCTATTTTCATACATGTTGGCAGGACAATTGCTTTTCTTTTTCTTGATTCATAATCTGGTCTGAAAATTCTTCCCATTATTTCAGAGCAAAGCATGTTTAAATAATATAGTTCTTTCGGACTATTGAAAAATATTTCCTCTTGCTTTGATTTAGGTATATCTTCATATTTTTTCAAATAATCATTTAAATTAAATGTATATGATGATAAGTATTTTTGTGCATTTTTACAAAACCACTCCCCCAAAACCAGATACGGAGAAAAATCAACATTTTCCCATTTTCTTAAATAAGGAAGCTGATCATTAAAATCACCTATATATTCCAAATAATCAATTATTTGTTCTAAAGAAGAAAATTTATCACAGCACATCTTCCAATATATGCTGACAATCAATCCTTCAAGAATTTTTTCATCATCATCAAAGTAGTTGTGAGCAAAGTCTAAAAATTCACTGGCAAATCTTTTGACATCCCTGTAATAACTGTCATTAACTTCATAAGGTGAATCCAAACTACTCATTTTTATCAGCCCTTACACTATCAAGCAGGAATTTATGATACTCTTCAACTTCATCAAACATGATTTCAATTTCTGCTTTTGGAAAGTCGTCATATTTCAGAAATATTTCCCATAACTTGAACATTGAAAATCCAAAGTACATTTCAGCCAATTTATTTGGATTGCAGTCGCTACCAATTACATTTTTCTGAATCAATATTTCAAAAACATCACTCCAGAAGTCAGTAGACCCTCCAAGTATCTCCCGCAGGAAAAATTCCTTAACTTCATCTATCTGATACATCTGAACAAAAATCAGCTTCATGATTTTTAAAATCTTTTCTTCAAAAATCTGCTGTTTAAACATTTCAGATCCCTGATGATAAAATTCTTCAGGATTTTCTTCAAGTAATTTTCTGATATTTTCATCATCTAACGGATTTCCTTTAAAATACTCTTCAAAATAGTTTAAAATTGACATTAAAATATCTTTTTTACTTGAATAATGATTATAAATTGAACTTTCCTTAATTCCAACTTCTGAAGCTATTGTTCTAACAGATACTGAATCATATCCCTTTTTAGAAAATAAATCCAAAGCCGTGTCAAATATTTTATCTTTTGTTTGTGTTTTCATGAATATCCCAAAACTAACAGTTGTTAGTTATACTATTGTTTTGATAGTATATAAAACTAACAGTTGTTAGTTAAATAATTGAAAAAAATCCTCATGTAAAAATACAATTTTATATCATTAAACAATTTAGAAAACAGCCCTTACAAATTCTCCAGACATTCCTCTTTTAGGAAAAATGCATCCTCATTATCTGGAGATTTAAGTAAAACTTTATTGAAGCTTTCTACAGCTTCTTCAAATTTTCCAAGCTCCATTAAAACTACTCCTTTATTTAATAAAAAATCAATATTGTGTTTTTCTAAAGAAATAGCTGTATTGAAACATTCCAGAGCTTCATCTAATTTACCCAAATCAATATAAGCATTACCCATACGATTTATAGAACCCGCATCCAATTCAGAATCATCAAAACATACTTCAAGAGCCCTGTCAAAAGATTTAATAGCTTCTTCCAATTTACCCATATCAGACAATAAATTTCCTCTTGAGTTCCATACCTCAGGATTTTCACTATCTATTAAAATCAGATGGTCGTAAACATCCAAAGCTTCATCAAATTTACCCAAAACTTCTAAAATAAATCCTCTCCAATATAAAACAATTGAACTGTTCGGATTTATGGCCAGTGCAATATCACTAACCTTCAGAGCATCATCCAGTTTTCCGGAGTTAAGTAAAGCTATAGCCTTATTGTTCAATATATATTCATTATGAGGTTCTATTTTTAAAGCCTTATCATAACAAAATATTGCCTGATCAAAGTGGCCCAGCCTTGATAGATTGTCTCCCTGTTTATTTAATAGATAAACATCATCAGGATCAATTCTTAAGGCAGCATCATAACACATTGTAGATTTATCAAATTTACCGCTGTCAAAAAGAATATCTGCTCTTTGTGTTATCATAGCCTTTTCATCAATTTTATCCCCTTTCCAGTCATTTACATCTAATTTTTCAAAGTAAATGATTTGAAATAGTTCAGAATCCTCAATTTTGCCAGCATACATTTTTTTGAAATCCTTAACCATTTCCACAGCGCTTTCAAATCCTTCTTTTCTGGCAAGTTCATCATTATCTTTCAAATCAGAAAAAGGAATTGTTTGCACATCCAATACTTTAGCTTCAAAAATTTTTTTTTTTTTCTTTAGAAACCAAATTCCAATAACAATAAAGCCTGTCGCCTTTTTTAAGAGGAGTTTTCCAAAGCTTACGTATTGTCATTGTCTTTTTTCCAGTGATTATATCAATATCCTGACTTGAAAATGATAAGATTGGCATTTTTTTTCTCCTCCAGATAAATTTATATTATTTCTTCTCCAAATTCCGCAGATTTTACTTTTACAACACCGTCAAAATAAGGTTTTACGTATTCTGCAAGTTTTCTTAAATCATGAGGATTTGGAACTTCCAATTCCTCCAATGCAGGGTCTAAAACATTTCTATTCCTGAATTGTTGAATGGTATAAACTTCAGCTTCAATATCCATTACCAAATTATAAATATCCTTTTTAGTATGTAATGTCGGGACATAAGTTGTTCTGGCTTCCAGGTGAACCCCATATTTGTTTATAAGATTCATTGATTTGTGAACCTGAGAACCGACATTGATCCTGTAACTTTCCTGTATTTTTCAAAAGGTGCTTTAACATCCAAAGAAATGAAATCCAAAATATTCAGTTTTAAAATGTTCTCAAGTTTATCGGGATAAATTCCACTGGTATCCAATTTTGTTTTGAGACCTAATTTATGCACATATTTTAGTATTTCAATAACTGCATCACTTTGAACCAGCGGTTCCCCTCCGGATATTACAACTGCATCAATAAAATCAGCAGCATCATCTATTTCTTTTTTAATTTCTTCAAAACTTAGTTGGGTGTTGTCATCTAAAAGTTCAGCATTATGACAATAACGGCAAGCAAGAGGGCATTTTGACATGAAAATAACTAAAGACATATTTCCATGAAATTCAACAGAAGAAATTACAGTTCCGCCTACATACATTAGGACAATACCTCTTTTACAATGTCTATGAATTTTTTATCCTCTTCTAAAGTACAGATACTTATCCTAATCCAATATTCATCCAATCCTTTAAATGATGTGCAGTCCCTTACAATAACACCTTTTTTTCATAAGTTCAAATGCAAATTCAGATGCTGTAAATCCTGTATCTTTTATGCCAATTAACATGAAATTAGATTTAGACGGGAAAACATTCAATGAATCGATTTTTGACAGTTCATTATAAAGATATTCCCTGCTTTCAATACCTTTTTCAATAGATGTTTCAATGTAGTTCTTATCCCTCAAAGTATTAAGAGCAGCTACATAAGACAATCTTGTTAGAGAAAATACCGGTTTAATTCTGTGCATATATTCAATAATCTCACTGCAAGCTAAACCATAACCCATTCTCATTCCAGCCAATCCCATTACTTTAGACATGGTTCTGATAATGAAAATATTGTCAAATTCATTAATCAAATCCTTGTTTGTAACTTCAGCATACTCAAAGTAGGCTTCATCTACAACAATCAGAACATCAGGATTTCCAGAAGCTATATCTCTAATATCCTTTTCATCAATTAAAGTACCTGTAGGATTATTTGGTGTGCATAAGAAAATCATTTTTGTTTTATCGTTTATAGAATTTAAAATTGAATCTGTATCCAATTTGTTTTCTTCCAAATTCCATTTAGCATAAACCGGACGAGCACCGTATTGCTGCAATAAATACTCATAATACATGTAAGAAGGTAGAGGTACAATAAACTCATCACCTTCGTCAATAAATGTTTTAGCTAAAACATCAATGATTTCATCAGCACCATCACCACCAATAATAACCTGGGATTGTTTAACCCCAGAATAATTGGCTAATTCTTGTTGAAGCTCGTTTAAAACTGATTCCGGATATCTGTTTATGTTTTTACATTCTTTTCCGATAGCTTCAATAGCTTTAGCAGATGGGCCAAATGGATTTTCATTAGATCCTAATTTAATTATATCATCTTTATTTAAGTTGAATTCACTAGCTATCTCATCCTGAGATTTACCTGGAACATAGGAATCCATTTCACTAACTATTGCCCTTGGTTTCATTTTTTAACCTTATTTATATTGTTTTGAAAGTTTTTTGTAATTATCTGCATTTTCTTGAATATGTTCAATTTGTTCAGGAGTAACTTCCTTTATTAGTTTGCCAGGAACTCCTAAAATTAGACTGCCTTCAGGGAATTCTTTACCTTCACTTACAACAGCTCCAGCCCCTACAATAGAATTTTTACCAATGTGTGCTCCATTTAACACAGTTGCATTCATTCCGATTAGTACATTGTCTTCCAAAGTACATCCATGAACAACAGCACCATGACCTACAGATACATTATCCCCAATTGTTATCGGGAAATCTTCAGTACAATGTAATACACAGTTATCCTGTACATTAGAGTTGTTACCTATTTTAATAGAATCCACATCTCCTCTAACAACAGCTCCGTGCCAAATTGATACATCTTCACCTAATTCAACATCACCGAGTACTTGTGCACCTGGACATATTACAACAGAGTCTTTTTTATTTTCCATAATATCACCATTTAATTAATTTTTTTTTCTTTTTCTTTTTGAATAATATGAGTTTGTTTTTCCAATACCCTTGTATCGGAAGGTAAATCTTCGTATAACAGCACACCTGATCCGATAGTGGAGTTATGGCCTACTTTTTACACCTGGAGAAAAACTTGAGTTAATACCAGTCTTTACAGAATCCCCGATAATAGCTCCCAATTTACGTCTTCCGCTGTCTATTTTCTGATTTTTAATTTTAGTTTTAATGGTTGCATTATCAAAACGCAAATTAGCTATATTTGTTCCTGCTGCTATATTGCAGTTAGAACCTATAACAGAGTCACCTACATAACTTAAATGACTAACATTTGTATTTTCCATAATAATTGAGTTTTTAATCTCAACAGCATTTCCAACATGAACATTATCACCAAAATAAGTATTTCCACGAATATATGAGTTAGGTCCTATATCACAGTTTTTACCAATATATACATTTCCTTCAATGTAAACACCAGCCTTAATAACACTTCCCTCATCCAAAAATACTTCACCATGAATAACTGCTCCAGCTTCCACTGTTCCTTTAATTTCTGTTTTAAGCTTGCCAATTAATTCTTCATTTACTTCAATTAATTCCCATGGCCTGCCAACATCAATCCAATCTTTAGAAGTTTTATGTCCGATAACTGTTTTATTATCTTCAATTTGTAAAGATACTGAATCAGTAATTTCATATTCTCCCCTTTCAGAGATTTCTGTTTCACGGATTTTATCGAAAATATCCTTATTAAATATGTAAATTCCAGCATTGACCAAATTACTTGGTGCCTCTTCACGTTTTGGCTTTTCTACAATGTTTTTAATATTTCCGTTTTCAATTTCAACAACACCAAATGCTGAAGGATCTTCCACTTCAGTTAAAAGCATTAAAGTATCAGGTGACAAATAATTGTACTTCTTAATTATTTCATGAATAATCTCATCATCAAGTATAATATCTCCATTTAAAACAATAATACTATCATCAATAAAATCTTCACCATATGAAATAGCATTAGCTGTTCCTAAAAAGTCTTTTTTAGTTTTATAAGAAATATTGACTCCGAAATCACTTCCGTCTCCAAAGTAATTCCTAACAATTTCTTCTTTATAACGTACAATAAGCAAAATATCAGTTATACCATTATCTCTTAAAGACTCGATATTGTACTGAATAATTGGTTTTCCAGCTACTGGCAACATTGTTTTAGGTTTTGTGAGGGTTAATGGCCTCATTCTAGAACCTTCACCAGCACTTAAAATTATAGCTTTCAATTTCATTACCCCATAAGTTATTACTTATAAACTATTATAATATGTTAAGTTTATACTTATTAATTAATTTTTTAATTGAAAAAAAGAAGATTAAAAAAACATGCAGTAATCCGCTGCATGAAAAAGAATTTAAATATTTTCTTTTATGATTTTAACACATGTTTCTTTAATGGCTTGAGCTTTTGTGCTGTCTTTAGACTCTAAAGTTATTCTAATATAATCTTCAGTTCCTGAAGGCCTTACTAAAACCCAGCTATCATCATTGAAAGTTAATCTGACTCCGTCAATAGAATTAATTTCCTTAATATCATCAAAACTGTCTTTTAATAAATCTTCCATATTTTCCATAACGGCTGTTTTGGCTTCTTTAGAACAGATTATTTTTTCACACGAATATTTGGGTAAGACGGAATCTCTAAGAGCAATTCGGACAATTTGCCTTTGTTTGATACAAGTTCAGCCATCCTTAAACCTGAAAGTATGCCGTCAGGACACATACAAAAATCAGGATGCACCCAGGTTCCGGAAGGTTCCCCTCCAAATGCAGCATCTTTTTCTATTATGACTTCAGCTACATTTACATCTCCGACTTTAGTTCTTAAAACATTACCTTTTACAGATTCATCCATACATAAACCTGCATCTACAGTAGTGACTATGTCTCCGTCAAATTCTTTAGACATTAATGCAAGTAAAGAGTCGAATGGGGAAATATCACCATTTTCATCAATTGTAATCATTCTGTCTGCATCTCCGTCGTGTGCAATTCCAAGGTCTGCACCAATGGCTACTACAGTTTTCATCAGATTTTGCAGGTTTTCTGCATTCGGTTCAGGATTTCTTCCTGGGAAAAAACCGTCCGGCTGAGAATTAAGAGTTGTTACCTCACAGCCCGCTTTTCTAAATACCAAAGGAGATATTTCACTTCCTGCCCCTGAAGCACAATCAATGACAACCTTTAAACCTGGCTTAATATTTACCATACCTACCAGATCATCAATATATCTTCCTTTAATTTCTTCGTTAACTCTTAAGCTACCTACTTTATCCCAGCTTACTGAAGTGTAAGATTCATTTGAGTAGATTTCTTCAATTTTAGCTTCCTGAGCTGAAGTGTATGCCATTCCGTTAGCATTCCAAATTTTAATTCCGTTGTACTGTGAAGGATTATGTGATGCAGTCAGCATTACTCCGGCATCAGCACCTAATTTATCAGTAGCATAACCTACCAAAGGAGTTGGAACCATTCCTATTTTAATTACATCTACTCCGCTTTCAAGCAAACCTGCACAAATAGCCTGGTCAAGCATTACATTAGTAGTTCTTGTATCATAACCTAAAACTACCGTTCCCTCATTACCCAAATAACAAGCTAATGATTTACCGACATTTAATGCAAGTTCACATGTAACTTCAGAATTTATTTTCCCCGAATTCCAGAAGTTCCGAACAGTTTTTTAACAGCCATTGAATCAACTCTTTTAAGCTCCAAACTTATGAGCATAGTTCATTAAATCCATCATGATGTTCATAACGTCTGCTCCTCTAATTCTGCAAAGCCCTCCTTTTGCAACAGCTACTTCAGAGTATTCACAAACATCATCCACTCTTACTTCAGGTCCTGTAATAATAACCGGCACAGGATCTCCTGAGTGGTTTAAAACAGAAATTGGAGTTGAATGATCAGCAGTCAAGAAAATATAAACATCTTCAAGTTTTTTAAGTTCACTCATAACAACCCTGTCAACTTTTTCAATGAAGTCACGTTTTTCAACAGCCTGCCCGTCATGACCTGCTTCATCTGCCCCATCAATATTTATCAGGAAAAAGTCATGGTCTGAATTTTTAACCTGGTCAATAATTGTGTCTCTGATATTTTCCAAATTGGTGTCAATTCCACCAGTAACATCTTCCATTTCAATAATATCCATACCGGCAAATCTTCCTATTCCCATAATAAGACCAGTTTCAGCAATACATGCAGAATTAACTTCATATTTGTCATTTAAAGCTTCTACAACCGTAACTTCACCTGCACCACGTGGAATTATAATATTTGCAGGAGGTTCATTGTTTTCTATTCTTTCCAAATTAACAGGATGGTCTTTAATCATTTCATAAGATTTAACTACCAATTTATTTAAAATATCTGCAGTTTTTTAGCTCCAACTGAATCATCTAAAGGTATAACTTCTTTAGGTTTGTTTCCTTCCACTTTAGGATCCGCATCACTTACTTTATCAGATAGACCTTCACCTCTTAATACTAAAACTGCTCTGTGACCAGTTGATTCCTTAAAAATAATTTTAATATCAGGATAATCTTCCAAAACCATTGTATTTAACACTTCAACGATTTCATGAGTTCCCTCTCTGATTCTTCCTGCACGTCTGTCAGTAACTATACCATTTTCATCAGCTGTTGAGAAATTACACCTAAATGCAATATCTCCAGGAATAACATCTACTCCAACACCAGCCGCTTCAAAAGGGCCTCTTCCTGTGTATACTTCGTAAGGGTCATAACCTAAAATAGACAAATGAGCAGTGTCACTACCAGGTATAATTCCCGGAGCTATTGAATCCATAATTCCAGTTATACCATTTTTAGCCATTTCATCCATATTCGGAGTATTGGCTGCTTGGAGAGGGGTTTGATTATCAAATTCTTTAAGTGGACGGTCCCCCATACCATCCATAACTAAAACTATTCCCTTCATAATGTCACCTTAATATAATACTTTTTTAAATATATTTTTCAATAGTTATAAAATTATTTAAAAAATCAGATTTTAGAAACCTATTAAAGGTTTAATTAAAACTTTAATTAAATTTGCAACAAAAAACAGCACAAGTATCTTAACCCAGGTACGTTTATCCTTAAAAATCTCATCACCATACCTGCGTTTATAATATACTGCAATAATTACTGCAATAAGTGTTGAAACAGCAATATCAAAATTAAACTCTGCTACAGACATGATTTACTATCTGTTTTAACTTATTAAAATAATTAATTAAACAAGTAAAATACCGATTAAAGCTCCAGTAATAGTAGCTATAAGATTTACATGTTCATTTGTAAGCAAATCTTTTCTTTCAAAGACTGCTCCAAGGATACTGTCCATAAAACAACCTAATGTTCCAGGAATAACTGCTAAAATAATAGCTAAAACAGGATCATTAATAATTCCAAGCAAATAAGCACAAATACCAACAATAGCTGCACCAATCATACCTGCAACAGTTCCCAAAACAGATACTGCGCCGTCAGTTCCAGGTTCAACCTTTTTAAAAGTAGTAATTAATCTCCAGGCTGATGCAATACTCCTATTTCACTGGCTAAAGTATCTGCTGTTGCAGTAGCTATTGCCCCAATAAATCCCGACAAATGATAAGTAATAACCTCCAAATGCAGCCATCATAACTGCTACAATACCATTTGAAATAACATTTTTAGAAGTTCTTCTACCTTCAAATTCCCCTAAAGATTTTTTATAGGATTTTGAGAATTTTGTAGCCGCCAGACTTAAAATAAGGAATATTAAAATTAATAATAACCAGTTAAATCCTGCTGAGAAAATAATGATAACTCCCATAATAATCATAACAACTGATCCAAGAGCGTCTAAGGATTTTCTTTTTGTATGTTAAGAATCCCAATAAAAACAAGATTAAAACATAACCCCAATTAATCATTATTAACTTTTCAACCATATTATCAACACAATAATATTTCTAAAGGATAATATAAAAAGCTACCTAATTTAACCATATAATTAATATAATATATTAACCATAATCTATCCTATGAGAACATTATATAAGATAATTATCGTACTGGCTATCTTATTTGTAAGTTTTGAAATTGGAATTGCAATTCCCGGAAGTTTCATTTATGCTTTAATTACCTTAATAATAATTGCAGGAATCATTAACTACATCATTTCAATTTACAATGACTTAGTAACTAAAAAGAAACAGGGTAAAAAATTCCTGGAGTAAAATTGATGTTCAGTTAAAAAGAAGAACCGACCTAATTCCAAATCTTGTGGAAGTTGTTAAAGGTTATGCAAAACATGAACATAACACATTTACTCAGATAAGTCAGGCCAGAGCTTCATTAATGAATGCAAGAAATATAGAAGACATACAAAAATCAAATTCCCAGCTATCCCGAAGTCTTGTTAATTTATTTGCAATAGCTGAAAAGTATCCTGAACTAAAAGCCAATTCAAACTTTTTGGATTTGCAAAGACAAATAAGCGACAGTGAAGATAAAATAGCCATTTATAGAGAAAGCTTCAATAATTATGTTTTAGTCTACAACAACAGCTGTGAACAATTTCCAAGCAATTTAGTTGCACAGTTATTCGGATTTAAAACTGCAAACTTTATTGAAATTCCTGAAGATGAAAAAACTGTACCGAATGTGGAGTTTTAATTTATTATTTTTTTACAATGAAATATAACATTGTGATATAATGAATGAAAAAAAAAATAAGTAAAAGTATTTAGTTTAATACTTTACTTTTGATAATTTCCACTCTTTTAAGAGGGTAGATTTTTTTAGCATTGTGATAAACTTCAGATGCTAATTTACCGTTAACAACAAGTTTTATTAATTCATCGAAAGATTTTTCTGCTGCAGTTTCAGCTAATAAATCATTGATAACTTGTCTCATGTATTTTTGTTGGGAAGATTTAGCTCTTCGGGTAGTTACTGCAAGTACATGAAGTTTAACTTTACGATCATCTTTAGTTTTAACAACAGAAGAAGCATCGATTCTACTGGTTCCTCTTCTAATCATGCTTCTTACATAATCAGTAGTAGTTTTGTGACCAGTAAATTTGGTGTTTGCAACATCTCCTGCTACATTATCAATTTCAAACCTGAGTTTGATGTATTGTTTGGAAAAGTCACCGGACAATTCCCTCATAGTAACTTCTACTCCCCTACCGATGAGATAATCAGGGTCTCTTGCTGGAGTTTCTCCAATTTCTTTGTCTTCAAAGTTTACTGGTGTTTTAATAGTATACCAGGATTTTTCTTTCCATGTGTCACGTACTCTACGTCTTGCTTTTGCTTTTGCCATTATATCAACCTTTTATAGTTTTTCCGTAAATTTTATTATCGTTAAAAATATAGCTATCGCTATAGTAAATTTAAAAATAGTCCACCAAATACCGTATCTGTTAAATTAAACACAATACAGAATATAAAATAAGATTATAATTGATTATAGTTTTATAATCCATTAATCGACTACTGTGAGTTTTACTCACTTATTTTAAAGAATAATACATTATAAAGTTTTAAATTATTAAAACCCGCCCTTAAAGGTTATTATTACTTCTTTTTCTTCATGATATATAAAGCTTGTTAAATGACTAAACATTTATTCCATATAATTTATAACCTTAGTTATTACAAACTTAAACAAAAAGAATGATTATAATATCATTTTAAAATAGTAAAAACACATTAAAACAAAATAAAAATATGATTTCATAACACTAGTTGGAAAATAAGGAGTATTAAAACTCCTTATTCCATACTAGGCAAATATTTCTGGTCTGAAGCATAGCTGGACCCGATTAATTTTCCGCTAGACGTATTGTACTGTCTAAAACCACCATCAGAATAAGTTACTTCACGATAATAGCTGCCGTCATCTGCCTGATAATTATATTTTACCACTTCACTTACAACATAAACTCCTGAATTCGACTTAGTGTTGTCACTTGTGTTTGCAGTTGTATTATTGGTTAGATTTTCAGCAGTGCAGTTAGTAGACACAGTATCGTCTTCATCATCATGGATATCATCAGCAAAAGCAATTGCAAATGCTATAATGCATGCCCCGACAATAATTGCACAGATTATTATAATCAAATCTTTAGATTCCATTAAAGCAACCTCCAATTGATTTTTTAAAAAGCCCACATGGGGAATCGAACCCCAGACCTATTGATTACGAGTCAATCGTTCTACCTTCTGAACTATATAGGCTTAACTATTATATTTGTAATTAAGTAATATACAAACATTCCTATAAAATAACACACAACATCCCACCAGTCAGAAACACTTCCAGGTCTTAAAAAAATAGCTATGTACTCACCTAAAAAAGATAGAAATATTGTAATTAAAGTCAGATATTTTAAGGATGTCACCTGCGTATTTGACCTGTATAATGAAAAGCTGTTTATTAAAGCGAAAAATAATGGCACAGCCAGCAGATCATTGAGATAATTATTGAAAAATGGAATTCCCAAATTCTTCAAAACCAGCTGATTCAAGCCATAAACAGCTAATACAACAACCAATATTACAATATTTGTTTTATTTTCCATATTATCCGCAAACAGAAAATATTACAAGTGTGCAATAAGCACTCCCAAAACAATAGTACATAAGTCTTCCATAATAATAATATCGTGACTACCATATATAAAACTTGTTAAAAAAATAAAAAGAGAAAATCAGCTATTCATGAAATTGTAGTGATCAATATATCTTTGTAAAACTTCCTCAACAGGACCTTCATCACTAACCAGCTTAATTCCTGCATCCTCTGCCTTAATTTTGGATTTGAATCCGTATTTTGTAGAAATTATAACATCACAGTCATTGCATTCTTGAATAACATCACCGCCCTGATGTTTGGCGTCCTTATCAATAGCCAATTTTCTTGTTTCAACAAAATCAAAGTCATTGTCAACTACATCATAAATAACTAATGATACTGCTTTTCCCAAATGCAAATCAACAATATCTCCATTGGAAGATGCAAGTGCAATTCTCATTTTAATCAACTAATTTTTTAATTATATTGGCAACATTCTGACCAAATAACTTAATAGTGGCTATTCCTTCACTGTCATCTAAAGCTGTACCTTCAGGACCTGCAAATACCATGTTCCAGTAAGTACTTCCGGCTACTATCATATTGTTAATCGGGAAAAACATTGTCATTTCCTGTAAGGTTAAAGTCTGTCCTCCACGTCTTGCAACAGCAATAGGGCCCCCAACCATCCATTCTAAAAATTTGTCGTTTCCTCTTGAAACTTTACCTATCCTTTGAAGAGCAGCCATTATGTCTCCTCTTGCAGTTCCGAAGTAAACTGGTGCTGCAGGAATAAATCCGTCAGCCTGTCTGATTTTTTCAATGATTTCATCCAAACCGTCATTTAAAACACAATTTCCTGTTTTTGCACATCCGTTACATGCAACACAGGACTGTATCTGTTTTCCTCTTAAGGATATGATTTCAGCTTCAACACCATTTTTCTCAATTTCTTCAGCACAAACTTCCAGAACATCCTGAGTGTTACTGTTAGCTCGAGGACTGGAATTTAATAATATAACTTTTGCCATAACATCAACCTAAATAAAATTTTGTTAAATAAATAATAAATCTTTTTTGAAAAAAGAATTTAAACTTCAGCACCATTTAAAGCATGGCGACAAGGACAATCAAAATCGTCGTCTAAATTCCTGATGATTTCATAAATCAATTCAAGCAAATCTGATTCTTTAGACTTAACCATTTCAAATACTTCATCAATGGTCAAGTTATCTTCAGAAATGCCTGATGCATAATTTGAAACTATACAAATGGAGTTGTAACAAATTGCCCTTTCACGAGCCAATGTTACTTCAGGAACTCCAGTCATACCTACCAAATCCCTCCAAGAAGTTTGAACATTTTGATTTCAGCAGGTGTTTCAAATCTGGGTCCCTGTGTACATACATATGTTCCGCCAGTAATAACTTCACCGCAGTCAGCCATTATATCCCTTAAACGACTGCAATAAGGTTCAGTTACATCTACATGAACAACATGGTCTTCAAAGTATGTCTTATCCCTGTTTTCTGTAAAATCTAAAAAGTCATCAGGAATGACAAATGATCCAGGAGGCATTTCCAGATTCATAGACCCAACAGAATTGGTAGCTATTATCTGTGTAACACCTACATTCCTAAGTGCATCAATATTAGCTCTGAAATTGATTTTATGTGGAGGGATGCTGTGTCCTGCAGCATGTCTTGGAATAAAAGCTACTGTTTTATTGAATATATCCAAAATAGAAACTTCAACTTCTCCATAGTCTGTTTTGACTAACTTTTTTTTCAACACTGTCTGCCTTCTGAGTTATTTCATAAACTCCGCTGCCGCCAATAATTCCAATCATCTTATCTTATCCTTTTGTAACAGCTAACGGTTTTACTTTTGCAACAAGTTTAGCTATTCCTGTACTGTCAGATATTTTAACTACACTGTCCACGTCTTTGTATGCGCCAGGTGCCTCTTCAGCTATTACATTTTCAGTTGTAGCTCTGATTTTTACTCCATTTGCAGCCAAAGTGTTTTTGATTTCTTCAGGTTTGTAGTCTTTTTTTAGCCTGTGACCTTGATAAAACTCTTCCTGCACCATGTGCAGTGGATCCGAATGTTTCTTCCATTGCTGTTTGTGTTCCATGCAATACATAGGATGCTGTTCCCATTGTTCCGGGAATCAATACCGGCTGACCCACTTCCCTGTATTTTTCAGGAATTTCTTCACTTCCAGGTCCAAATGCACGAGTAGCTCCTTTTCTGTGTACCACCAGTTTAATGTCATTGCCTTTGAATTTGTGTGTTTCCTGTTTAGCAATGTTGTGAGCTACATCATAAACAATGTCCATTTCCATATCTTTAGCGGATTTTCCTAAAATGTCTTCAAAGGTTTCCCTTATCCAATGAGTCATCATCTGTCTGTTTGCCCATGCATAATTAGCTGCCGCATACATAGCTTTTAAGTAGTCCTGGGCTTCCCTTGAATCAAATGGTGCACAGGCCAGTTGTCTGTCTGCAAGATCTATTTGGTGATTTTTATAAGCTTTATCCATTACTCTTAAATAATCAGAACATACCTGGTGTCCGCAGCCTCTTGAACCGCTGTGAATCATTATTACAACCATTCCTTTTTCAAGTCCGTATACACCAGCCACTTCATCATTATATATTTCATCAACAACCTGAATTTCTAAAAAGTGATTTCCAGAACCTAAAGAACCAAGTTGAGGTATTCCCCTTCTTTTTAGCTTTGTCACTGACTTTAGCTGAGTCTGCTTCTTTGATTCTTCCGTTTTCTTCTAAAACTTCCAAATCTTCTTTCCACCCGTAGCCATTTTCTACAGCCCATTCAGCTCCGAAATTTAAAACATCATCTATTTCATTTTCTTTAAGCTTGATTTTTCCTTTGCTTCCTACACCAGACGGAATGTTTTTTAAACAATGCTTCAATTAATTCATCAAGCTTGTCTTCAATGTCTGCTTGTTTAAGATTGGTTTTTATTAATCTGACTCCACAGTTAATGTCAAAACCTACTCCTCCAGGAGAGACAATTCCATTTTTTTCATTGAATGCTGCCACCCCACCTATTGGAAATCCATATCCGAAATGAATGTCAGGCAGACCGATTGCATATCTGTGAACACCTGGAAGACATGCAATATTTACAATCTGGTCAATAGCCCCATCTTCCAAAGCTTCAAAACTTTCATCATCAAGATACAATCTTCCAGAAGCTCTCATTTTTTTTATTAACGCTTCCTGGAACTTCGTAGACGTTATCTCTAACTTTTTAATGTTATCTTTAATACTCATAAAAATCACAAACTATTTTATAATATTTATAATAGGACAATAAATAATTTTTTGGTAGAAAATAGAATGAAATTAATAAAAAAATTACTCCAAAAGATAAAATCGGCAGCAAAAAACCTCTTTTTTTACACTCTAAAAAACAAGTTAAATGAGGCCATAAACCTCACCGGCAAATTGAGAAAAATAAAATCTCTTAAAGATTAATTGTTTATTTACAAAAGCTTTATTAAGAAAATTTTTATTTTCTAAATAAAGCAGATATTCCTGCAACCAACAGCAGCAATGCTCCAAGAACACCAAAGAAAGTAGATCCCAGCAGAACCAAGATTGCAGAAACAATAAACAGGAATCCTCCAACATCACTATCTTTAAATACATGAATAGATGCAAAAATACCTAAAAATGATCCAAGAGTAGCTATAAGTCCTAAAAAGGATGTTGCTCCAAATCCAAAACTTCCAATCAATAAAATAAATGAACTAGAAACCAAACTTACAAGTGCCCCTAAGCCACCTACAATTAGTTCAAATATTCTTGAAACTGATTTTCTTCTTTGCATATTTAATTATTTAACTATAATTCATTATATATGTTTTCATAAATCAACAATTGCTGAAAGTTTTACAGCATTCCCCTCAACAATATTCATTTTGTGAAATGTTATTGCCTTAACTTCATCGCCGCGGTAATGTTTATCCCAATTAATATCTTCGCCTTCAATTGTTGCACTTAAGTGATATCCGTCATCTATCTTATCAATCATGACTTTAAATTCTGAAAATAACATGAATTCTATTTCATGCAAAAATAAAAGTTCCTCTAAAAAATCATATAATAATGAAACTTTGTCTTCTGAGGTTATTTCAAATGATTTGGAAGTTATTGGATTTATATTATCTGTTTTGGAAATTATATTAAATAATGCCAATCCTGCATTTTCAAAAGCTTCGTTTAAGTTGTTTCCATATGCATAAAATCCAATATCTGCAGTTACATCAAAAAATTCAAATTTTTTCATAGTTTTTTTCCTAAAATATTACTTTTCAAATGGGGTGTCTCTCTTTCTTTATATTACACTTTCAAACAATATTAATTTAGCGATGTGATAGAAATGTTAAAAAATTCAGATACCACAATAAAAGCTGATTTAAGAAAGAAAAGTTCTATAATGGATGAAATAGAATATAGTAACTATAATATTCAAGCTTGCATGGTGATACTTGTTATAATGATGGTATTGCTTTTATCAATAATCTCTGTTGTAACTGCGCAAAATCCCAATTTAGTATAATTGGTTTTTTCTGATTATATGCTACCAAACCCTTGGCGCAGAAAAAGCATTAGATCAAAACAGGTTGACCCATGCAAAAATCTAATGTTACAGAGATGATTAATATGAAATTTGATTCAGATATGAAGTTTTGTCAGTCATGTGCAATGCCTATGACTGAAGAATTATACGGCAGCAACAAAGACGGCAGTAAAAACGAAGATTACTGCATTTACTGCTATGAAAATGGTGAATTTACAGCAGATATATCTATGGAAGAAATGATTGATTTTTGTGTTCCGAAAACTGTCGAAAATACAGATATGGATGAAAAAACAGCTAAGAAAAATGTTAAATGAAGCATTTCCACAACTTAAAAGATGGAAATGAATTTCATAATTTGAAATCACATGGGTTAAAACGTAAAATAATTTCTCTGGAATTTCCTCTTGATCCTTTTCCTGTGAATTTTGTATCAACTAATCTTAAAAACTCCAATTTTTCAAGGGTTCTGTTAAAGGTAGCATAACTTACATTTTTTTTTTCTTTAAACAGTTCAGATAATTCTCCAGCTGTGAAAATCTTATCTGAATCTGAAATTATTTTTAATAATGCCTTTTCGGTGTCATTTAATGATTTTAAAGTTTCTGAGATTTGCACTGAAACTAAAGAATCAACTGCTTTTTGGAAATGTTCTTCAGTGATTTCTCTAGAGGCATCAGCCTCAGCAATATTACCGCAAGAGCGTAAAAGATTGATACCTACTCTCAAATCACCTACATCATAGGTATGCATAGCTACCAATTCCAATATTTCATCACTCATTACTCCAGGGAAAAATCCTGCATTTACCCTGTCTCTTAATATATCTTCAATTTCTGAGTAAGTATATGGCTGAAATGTAATGTCCTGAGGTATGAAAACCGTATTTACGTTTTTATCAAAGGCATATCTGAATTCCAGATCAGACAATATTGCAAAAATTCCGGTTTTAACACCAGGATATTCTTCATATGCTCTTAACAAATCATAAAAAATACTTTATTAGCTGCCTTACTTTGGAACAAATAATTGACATCATCCAATGCAACGATTAATGCTTTTTTATCTGATTGAAGTTTATGCATGATCTGGTCATAAATTCTTGAAAATGGAACTCCTGTTTCCGGAGGAATATGGCCAAACAGCTTTTTGTATATTTGTGAAAATATTCCAAAACGTGTTGTATGAAGCTGACAGTTTATATAAACACAAACAACTTTTTTCTGTAGTCTTTTCAACTAATTCAAATACTTTTCTGATAGCTGTTGTTTTTCCGGTTGCACATGAACCTAAAACAACGGAATTTGATGGCTGACCTCCACTTATAGCCGGTCTGATTGCCATTGCCATAGCTTCCATTTGCCTGTCCCTATAATTATAATTTGGAGGCACATAATCTGGATCAAAAGCATTTATATTTTGAAAAGACTTTCATCATGCATTAAAATATCTTCAATTCCCATACTTATCATTTATATTTAAACTATTATAAAAAAAAAATTATTATGACTTTAAATTAATAATTTTAACGTCCTCATTATCGTCAATCCACTTTGTAAACAATTCTGCATACTTCAATTTTTTTTTGTTTTGATTTCATCAGCCTTTGCAGTCTCTTCTGCAATATTCGGTCTTGAATATTTGGTTACAACATCTCCAAAATCCATTCCTGCCAATGTCAATTCACTGGCTCCAAGTGCAATAGCTAAAAACATTGCCCTGTCCCCGTCTGTAAATCCTCCAAAATTATAGAGGTTTCCATGTGACTGAGCTTGTGTTGTTCCTAAAACATTATCGAAAAATGGAGTGTAATTTCGTACTGCATCCATGTTATTTCCATGACCGTGAATAACTAAACTTGCACCATGTGCATTTGCATATAAAATATCATTTATTTTACCGTCCAAATCAGTAGCTATTATGTCCGGAACTATTTTTTCTTCAACCAGAGCTGTTGTTGCTCCGTCTGCAGCTATTAAAACATAATCTATCAAATCATAGTTTTCTTTTATTTTTTTTAATATGCTCTTTTAGAGAAGGACCTGCTCCAAATACTATGAATTTAGTGGAAAAATCTACTTTTTCATGCAAATCCTCCAGTGTTAAACAGCCTTGCTCAAAAGAATGTCATCCAATACCTGGGCAGTTTTTTCATCATCTTTTCTTTCAAATCCGAAATCATCCAATATTTTCCTATAGTAAGTTTCCCAAAGACCAAAATCCATTTTAAAACACCTTTACATATGAATTTAGTTGCAAATTATTAATATTTTTTATTCCTTATTAACAACTCTAATGTCCTTACCTGTAAAATATCTGTACAAATCATGAAACTGCCTTACAACAAAACCTGTACATGCAGCCGAGATTATTGTACCTGCACTTACACTTCCCAAAACATCACCTAAAAATATCCAACATAAAATAACTGTTATTATCACCATTGATGAATCAATGCATATTTTAACTGATGAGAATTTCCTATCTGCAGCTATGGCTATTGCCTCTATAAGACCTTCTCCCGGAAGAGGTGCAATATTTGCAGGCATCATTATTAAAATCCCTACAGCTATAAGAACTATGCTTAATGCAAGCATTAAAAATTTGCCCATTAATGAAAGGTTCTGAATCGGTGCCATTACCCACAATGAAAAATCGACAAAGTATCCGAATAAAAAAGCACTAACAAGCTGAAGAAGTCTTTTCGGATGATACTTGTCTTTCAAAATTGGTTTTTGTATAAAAATAACTACCAAATAAAATAAAACTGATGAAAGCCCCACATCAATATTTGCAATTAAAGCTATTGCATAAGGAATTGAATTGATTGGAGTAACTCCCAATTCAGATTTGATTGAAACCCCTACTGCAAAAGACAGTATGCATACACCGATTATATAATATATTATTCTTTTAATTAACTCTTTTGTAATTTTAATTCTTTCATGCCCCTAATTTTCTTTATTAACTACTGTAATTGACTTTCCAGTTATTTTTTCATACAATTCTGTAAGATATCTTATAATAATTCCGATGAATATTGCTGCAAGAATTGTACCTATATTCACACTTCCAAAAATATCCGATGTAAAGAGTCCGCAAATGATTAAAGATAACACAACCATTGATGTATCAAAACATACTTTGACTTTGGAAAATCGTTTATTATATGCCAAAGATATGGCCTCCACAACTCCTTCACCCGGAAGAGGAGCAATGTTTGCAGGCATATATATTAAAATACCGACAGCTATTAAAAACATACTTACAATCAGCAGTGTAAAGTTAACATCCAAAGGCAGGCCCGGCATCGGAGATAAAATCCACAGTGAAAGATCTGTAAAATACCCGAACATAACTGTATTGATTAATTGCAAAAGCCTTTTTTGCTTTAAATCTCTTTTTAAAATTGGTATTTGCAAAAATACAAGAATTGCATTAAAAATAATTGTTGTAATTCCAATATTTGCACCTGAAGCCAGTGTCAAAGAGTAGGGAATTGAGCTGATTGGTGTAACTCCCAAACCAGACTTTATTGAAAGGCCCACTCCAAGTGACATTACAAATAATCCTCCAACAAACAAGATAATTCGTTTAATCCACATTAAAATACCTCACATCTGTTTAAAATCTATTGTTTTTCCGGTCAAATAGCTGTTAAGTTTATGGATATATTTCAAAACAGTTCCAACAAAAACAGCTGAAAGAATTGTTCCAATACCTATGCTGCCCCCAATTACTCCTAAAAATACAAAGCAAAGCACTACAGAAATAACAAGCAGGCTAACATCATAAACAACCTTGGTTTTTGAGAAAGGCATATTAAATGCAATGGCCAATGCCTGAGTTACCCCGTCAACAGATACAGGAATAATGTTTGTAGGCACATAGAAAAATAATCCCAAAGCCACACTGAATATGCTTAGAAATGTCAGCAGCAGCTCAGAGAGGATACTGGTCGGATCCGGAATAAATCCCATCAGCCCAACTGAAAAAGTTGTGAAATATCCGAATAGCACCCCCACAAAGACCTGCAGGAAGTGTTTAACCTTAAATTCCTTTCCCAACAGTATCAGTTCTATCAAAACTAAAACTGCATGAAATATAATTGTAGCTTTGCCTATTTCAATTCCCCAAATCAAATTTAAAGTATATGGAATTGAACTGACCGGCGTTGCTCCCAAATTAGATTTTATTGAAAAACCTATCCCCAAAGTTATGAACCATAATCCCAAAAGATAGTTAAATACCCTTTTAAAAGTCAATTTGTCATTTCCAAAAAAATCCATGTTATATTATATGTACTACACAATATTTAAAAACTATAAAAATAAGACATTTATATAGCTTTATCATAAGCTAAATCATAAAATTTATTTTTTTACATACGGAGGAAATTTTAAATGGATGAAATTTTATTAATGCTTCCAGGTCCAACAACAGTACACCCAAGAGTACTTAATGCTATGTCTCAAGCTGTTGTAAATCATAGAGGAGCTAAATATGGGGAAATCTTAACTGAAACCAGTGAATTAATGTCTGATGTTTTCCAAACCTCTAACCAATCCTATTTATTAACTGGATCTGGAACTGCAGCAATGGAAGCAGCTATAAGTAATGTAGTAAATTCCGGAGAAAAAATCGTAAATGTTGTAGGAGGAAAATTCGGAGAACGTTTCATGAAAATAGCTAATGCTCATGGAATTACCACCGAAGAATTAGCAGTAGAATGGGGAACTGCAGTAACTCCTGAAGCTATTAAATCTGCTCTTGATGCTGATGAAAATATTGAAGCAGTATCTGTTGTTCATAATGAAACCTCAACTGGTGTAGCAGCACCTATTGAAGCAATTGGAAAAGTAATGAAAGACTACGACGCCCTCTACATTGTAGATACAGTATCTTCCCTTGGAGGAGACTATGTTGATGTAGACAAATTCGGAATCGATGTATGTATTACAGGATCCCAAAAATGTATTGCAGCACCACCTGGAATGGCTGCCATTACATTAAGTGACGATGCATGGGCTGCTGCAGACAAAGTAGACTCCCACACTTTCTACTTAGATATGCAGGCTGCTAAAAAAAAGTGGAGACAAAAATCCGCCACAAACTCCATACACTCCTTCTGTATCTCTAACTTATGCTATGAACGAAGCATTGAAAATGGTTATGGAAGAAGGATTAGAAAACAGAGTTGCACGTCACCACAAAGCTGCTAAAGCTAGTGTAGCTGCTGCAAAAGCATTAGGTTTAGAATTATTCGCAGATGAAAAAGTATCCTCAGCTACTGTAACTGCAGTTAAAATGCCTGAAGGTGTAACTGATGCAGAATTCAGAGGAACTACCCGTGACAAATACGGAGTGGAATTAGCTGGTGGACAAGACCACTTAAAAGGAAACATATTCAGAATAGGACATGGGGAAATATTTCCTACAAAGAATTGGTACAAACCTTTGCAGCTATCGGAATGACCTTAAAAGGTCTCGGTGCAATTGAAGATGCTGGTGCCGGAGTAGCATCCATTACAGAATCATACTTATGATTCTGCTTTTTTTTCTTTTTTTAAATTTGATGTTAAAACAAATCATTATTTTTAGAGTTGCATATCATCAAAACATGACTGATTCATTTTTCAACAGCTATGAAAATTTTATCGATTATACTCGATAAATTTTAAAAAATAGTGAAAATTTCTTCTATACCCTATAAAAACCAATATTAGAAAATTGCTTTAAATTCATTATTTTATTGATTTAAGAATGTAAAATTGTTTTTAGAAAAAACTGACCAATTTATAAACTATAAAAATCAATAAGATATTGGATATCCAATAAAAACAACAGGGGGTTTTAATCATTAACTATCACTTACTGGACATAACATTAAAAGAAATAGCAAACTCTTCAATAAATGAACTGTTGGACTTTATGAACATCGATTATGAAATTGTAGAATCCGCCAAAACAGAATTTACGGAATTAAAAAATAAAAGATATCATCTGGACTATGTAGGCAAAACAAAAGACAAAATTTATATCCATATGGAATTTCAGGCCAGAGTTCCAACAAAAAAGGAACTACAAAGAATTTTCGCTTATGCTGCATTGCTGCATGAATATACCGGCTGTTTTGTTGAAACCTACATTATCTGTGTTCAGGCAATATCAAAAGACCCGATCATCCACCAATACAGCAAAGACAATGTTTTTAAAATTAAAATCATATCCTTAAAAAACATTGACGGAAATGAAAAAAATAAATAGTATATAGTAAAAAAATAGAAAACAACGAAAAACTAACCAGAACAGAAATACTTGCTTTGAAATTAATGCCTTTTACAAGCTACAATGAAACAACAGAAGAAATAACATTGAAAACCGCCCAATTAACTAATAAAATAACAACATTAACTATGGACGAACTTAACAACATCAAATACATTCAACAGGCAGTATGTTCCAAAGTAATAAAAAAAAGAACACCAACAACCAATAATGGAGGAAATAAAAATGAGAAACACACTATACGACCAAGCCAGAAAAGAAGGAATAAAAGAAGGAATAAAAAAGAAGGAAAAACTGAAGGAATAAATATAGGAGAAAAAACAAGAAAGAAACAGAAATAAAAAAACGAAATAAAAACACTAATTCAAAAGGAAAACTACCCCAAGACACATTAAACCAATTAAACTCATTAAAAATGTAAAAAACACCCCCCCAAATAATAAAAAAACATCAAACACCAAGAATGGATGGAAAAATGAGAAACACACTATACGACCAAGCCAGAAAAGAAGGAAGGATAAAAGAAGGAATAAAAAGAAGGAAAAACTGAAGGAATAAATATAGGAGAAAACAAGAAAGAAACAGAAATAAAAAACGAAATAAAAACACTAATTCAAAAAGGAAAACTACCCCAAGACACATTAAACCAAATACATTCCTTAAAAATGTAAAAATAATTCATAAAATAGGCTTGATAATAGCTAAATTATTAAGCCTAAAATTTTTTTTAAATAAACAAAATATTTAATATTTGATAGCTAATATTATAATTAACTAAAAAAATGGATGTGTCAAAATATGGCTGAAAATATTAAAACAAGTGTAGAAGAATTACGTAAACTTATCAGTATTGAAAATGTTGTCGGAAAACCTATTGATGCAGGAGACCAATTTTTAATTCCAGTAATGAGAATGGGAGTAGGTTTTGGAGCCTGTGAAAACATGCTGGGCAATGACGGAAACGATACTGTAGGTGCCGGTGCAGGTGTTGAACCAGTTTCCATGGTAATTATTCCAAAAAATGCCAAAAGCGGAGAAGGAGTTAAAGTTGTTAACTTAACTAAAGGAACCGAAACCAACAAAGCATTGTCTGATTTAGGACTGATTGTTTCTGACCTTGTTAAAAATTACTTCTCAAAATCTTCAGATGACTACGATGAATCTGAATATATTGAACCTGAGTTTACAACTACCGAAGACGAACAATAAACTTAAAAAAGGGATATTTTGAACACCATATACATCCAGGAATGATTTTGTTTATAATCATCCTAATTCTTATTATTTTTTTTATATATGGGTCTTAGAATATCACTTAGCTTTGAAAAAACCGGAAGCAAACTTTCAGCTATTATTAAAATAAATATTTTTAAAAAAATAACTGTTTATAATTCTTCAAAAGAAAAAAGAAACCTCAAAAGACGAAGATGATGAAAAAGAGTCTAAAAATTTAATGAAACCTCTTAAAAATGCCCTGCCTTACATTTCAGATTTTTTAAAAAAAACCGTCAAATCCCTCAAGGTATCAAAATTAGAAAATCATCTTAAATTTGGACTGGCCAGTTATGCAGACACTGCGCAGTATATAGGATATATCTGGGCTGTTAACGGATTTATTAAAACATTATATCCTGTTTCTAAAGTAAGTGCCGAACCTGTTTTTGGAGATCCTGTAATTGATTTTAAAGGATGCTTGGATGTTGATATTAATCTTTTAAAGCTGCTTTTGCCTGTTGTCAGTTTAATTTCCAAAAAAGAAATCAGGATTTTAATTAAAACCTTCAGAGGTGATAAAAATGAAAAATGATTTTTCAGGATTTGCAAAACACCAAAAGGAAAAGCTTGACAAATACTTCAAAAAGGATGAAAAGCTAACCTTTAAAAAATAGCTGTTGGTGATGATGACTTTTATTTTATCTATAAATCAAAAGCAGTTATCTTAAAAGATAAAATAGCCAGTTATGAACTGATACCAGTCGGATTTATCCATAACCAGGATGAGGAATACTATTACTATTCATTTGACGGCAACTGCCCGGGATATGAAGATATTGTAAAAAAATTTGTTGAAGAGTGCCTTATTTAGGAAGGGGAATATCTTCAAACCTTACAGCAACATCTACAATATATAATCATCCACATCATGGAAATCTTCAAGTTTTTCTGCCCTTTTTGCTTTTAATCCGTATGCTTCAGCTACTTTTACAAAGTCAGGATTTTTTAAATCTATCTGATAAGGTTCCATATCATATTTATTAACTTCATGCTGCCTTATAATGCCGTATTGTGAGTTGTTTATTATAAAAATTAAAATATTCAAGTCATATTCTTTTATTGTAGCCAGTTCCTGAATATTCATCTGGAAATCTCCGTCTCCGTTGATTACAATTTTTTTTTATCAGGATTTGCAACTGCAGCTCCAATAGCTCCCGGAATTCCGTAACCCATTGGTCCAAGTGCTGACTGAAACAGCAGCTGGCCAAAGTCAGAGGATTTTTTAAGCAGCGTTACCCATGTAATATGACTTCCGGCATCACCGATTATAATATTGTCCTTATACTGATTTAGAATTTCATTAATAGCCACCTGAGGTCTTAACGGAAGTGTTTTATCCCCCAAACCTTCAACAGCTATTTTGTTGTCAATTTCCAACAGTTCATCACAGCCAGTCTGCTTTTTTAAAGTCTACTTCACATAAGAAGTCTTCAACACTTCCCTGAATCGGATAATTTCCTTTAAGATGCTTTTTATTAATATTTACATGAATCAGCTTATCTTCAATTTCATCCAAAGCAGCAAATGTCCTTTCAGAAGCTCTTGCACCTAAAGCTATGATACAGTCTGAATTTTTTATGGCATAATTTGCTCTGGGAGTTCCTCTTGTACCTGCCATTCCCAGATTTAAAGGATTGCTTTCATCTATGATTCCTTTTGAATTAAAGGTAGTTGCTACCGGAATTCCATTACTTTCAGCTATCAGTTTTAAAACTTTTTTCTTTGTGATATTGCTCCAGAACCCAATACAAAGAGCGGTTTTTTAGATTTGTTTATTAATTTCTGGGCTTTTTTAACATTTGACAGATCATTTTCACACAAATAACATAAATCAAAGTCCTGAAACTCCTCGCTTAACAGGACATCATTTGACAAGTTTATATGAACCGGACCTTTTGGGTCGTGCCTGATTTTATAAATAGCTGCCCTTAATGCATATACCGCTTCAGTTCCGTTTAAAGGATTGAATGTTTCGTCAACAATATTTCTAAAAATTTCAGATGTCGGAAGTGACTGGAAAACATCCTCATTTCTCAAATCAGTGGGATTGTCTCCTGTCAAAACCAGAAGAGGCACATTGTCCTTATATGCTCCTGCCAGAGCCATTGTAAAATTAAGTGCTCCCGGTGCTGCAGTAGCTACACATGCACTTAATTTATGAGATGATTTGTAATATGCATCTGCCGCATGCATAGCTGCCTGTTCGTGTCTTACCAGAATATGATTTAATTTGGAGTCTTTAAGAGCCTTATAAAACGGCAGAATCTGTTCTCCCGGAAGTCCGAAAATATTTTCCAGACCTTCCTCTTCAAGGATTTTAACCAAGTATGCAGCTACATTCATCATCTATTCCTCTTCCTGATAAGATCCGCTGTATTGCCCGGAGCCTTCAACTTCAAAAACAACTCCCTGAGCTATTCTGTCCCCTTTTTTTGATTTTGTATTCATAATCTCCGTGATTATAAATCATAAACATTAAAGTTCCGAAAAAAACCAGGGTCTCCAACAGCTGTCTGAACTGAGACAAAAGACCTCAGTAATGTGGATCTTGGCAGATATAACATTGAATAGCCCTTCGGAATTTTGATTTTCCTGTCAATTGAAGCAAGATAAGCAGTATGAGGTTTTAAAGTGTAAACAGGCCCTTCCAATTCTTTAATTTCAGGAAGGTTTTTTTCATTGTCAATCAAAGACCCCTCACTTTCCTGAGTATAAATTTTATCTAAAGCCAAATCAATTCCTGAAGGCTGAACCAAATCTTTAAAATCCGGAAACAGTTTAACAAGTTCATTTTCACCAAGCATAATAATCACTTAATAGATAGTTTATTATATCTGATTAATAAATTTTAAAAACAGGGAGGAAAAAATTATGCCTGTAATAACAATAGCCGGAAATGACACAATCAGTGTTGAAGATAAAAGAGAAATGGTAAAAAAAAGTAAGTGAAATAGTGGCTGAGAGTTACGGATTGCCAATAGAAGCAATAACAGTACTTGTTCAAGCTTATCCGAAAGAAAGCATCGGAGTAGCTGGTGAATTATTAAGTGATAGGGAATAAATTTCCTTTATCACTTAATCATAATATTCATACCATCCGCTGCCATCTTCTGTATAATGAACTTCCCTTTCACCACTGGGGACTTCATCCATACTATGCATCTGCTTATGAGGTCTTTCATCCAAATACCATTCAGTATCAGCATCCATAGGGTCGCTACTATAATCAATTTCATAGTGGCTTTGATCTATAGTCCCAACATTGTTTGTTATGTTAACTGCTGGAGGATTCTTATTTTCTTGCATATTAATTGATAAAAACATATAAGCAATTGACAATGAAAGTACAAGCACCATAACCACAATTAATATATTAATTTTCTTATCCGCTTAATTCACCTATATTTTGTTCTCAAAATAGTCATACAGCTCATCTTTAACTGGAATATGGAGATTATATTTAATATTGACAATCGGCAGGTCTCCGTCTTTGCTTTTGATAGTTGTCTGAATAAAATCAAATGGTTCGACCTGACCCATATAGTAGAAATCCTTACCTTCATCATCACTTTTCTTAATGAACAAATGTATCTTTAAATTAGTTTTCTGATAATTTTTAATAGCAACTACTTCTTTACTATCTAATTTAAGCCTACTTCTAGTCATCCAGCTGAAAACATCCTTATTTACAAACTCATCTAGATACTTAGTACTATCTGAAATGTCTTCTTTTTTATCATAAGTTACAAAAATCGGACAGGTATTGTGTTTTACCCTATATCCATATAATGTGGAACTGTCATCATTTGGCCAGTTTAACAGTCTACAAACATCCCTTCTTGAATACTTGGCATATAATGTTAAATTTTCACCTTCAACTTGAGAATTATATTCTGTTTTATATTTAAGCAATCCATAATCAATTACATCCAAAACATGATTTCTGTAAGTTTCATGAGATAAATATTTTTTAAAATCATTTGAGATTTGAAACTCATCCATAAAAAGACAGTTCAGGGAAATCTTTTTTATCTTTTTTACTGAAATCAAGATTTAAAACATCAATTGCACTTTCAATTGATTTTACATCATTTTGAATACCATATTCTGCTTTTAATAAGTGTTCGATTGATTCAAATGAGAAATAACCATTATAAATTAAAGATTTTAAAATCAGCAACTCATGAGGTCTTTTTTCCACTGGCTAAGTTTTTGGATATGAATTTTAAAGATGAAATTTCCTCTTCTGAGAGATATTCGTCATAATCTTTATCTGCCTTTTTTAAAAATGAATAATAGCAATCCATTGCAGTATGATTTAAGATTAATAAAGGATCCATTTCTCCATTTTCATAGAAATCCAAAAGCATTGGAATTCTGCCTAACTTAAACTTCAGATTATTGTATTTTTCTTTAAAAAGAGCTATTCTTGAAAATGAAGTGTTGTTTATAGAATTATAAATCCTCTTTTTAGAAACTTCATCAAAACTGATTGAAGAAGCTCCAGGAATTACTTTATTACCCTCCATCAGATAACGGCGAATATTATCCTTATCATAGGATCTGTCACCTGAAAGAGCTATCGGAATCATGAAATTGTTTTTATAATTTCCGATAAAATCCAGTATAACAACATAGTCTTTGTTTTTAAATTTCCTAAGGCCTCTTCCCAATTGCTGAATAAATATAATTGGAGATTGTGTCGGCCTTACAAGTAAAACCTGATTAATTTCAGGAATATCTACCCCTTCATTAAAAATATCAACTGTAAAAATGTATTCCAACTTGTTTTTAGCCTCATCATTAGTCAGTCTGTAAATTGCATCTTCCCTTGTCTGCTGTGAATCATCACCTGTTAGGACAGCTGACGGATGGCCCTTTTATTGAAAGCTTTTGAAAGTTCATTTGCTTCCTTTTTCCTGCTGCAAAATACCAAAGCTTTAATTCTCTCACCGGAATATCCGTAATATGCTGATTTTTCAAGCAAATAATTTACTCTGTCATCTGAAACCAACTGATTGAATTCTGTTGAATCATCAACAGTTTTTCCATCAATTTCCAAATCAGATATTCCAAAATAATGAAAAGGACATAACAAATCCTCTTCTAAAGCGTCTTTAAGTCTGATTTCACATGCCAGATTATGGTCAAAGAGTTCATAAATATCAATACCGTCAGGTCTCTCAGGTGAAGCAGTCATTCCCAAACAGAATTCAGGTTCAAAATAATCCATGATTTTTTGATAGGAATAAGCACCGGCTTTATGAACCTCATCAATCACAATATAATCAAATTCATCTTTTTTAAACTTGGTATAAACATCATCTTTAGACAATGTCTGAATTGTTGAGAATAAAAAGTTGGAATCATAGTCTTTAGAATTACCAGTCAGCAATCCGAAATCTTTTGTATTTTTAAAAACATTTTTATAAGCATTAATAGCCTGTTTGGCGATTTGTTCTCTGTGAACTACAAAAAGAAATTTTTTAGGATTGAAATCCTGAACAGCAAAAGCAGAAGCATAAGTTTTACCAGTACCCGTTGCGGATACCAGAAGTGCCTTTGATTCGCCACTTTGAATTAAAGACCTTAAACTTTCCATAAAACCAACCTGCATAGAATTTGGAACCAAATCCTCAGAGCTGAGTTTTTTGTAGTTTTCTTTTAGCTTTGTAAAGTTCTTTTGAGAATCATATAACTTTTCATAAGCCGGAAGAACATCTTCCAGATTGTTTGCTTCATCCCACAAGTTGTTAAATTCAGATAATAAATTATTCAACACTTCACCGTCATGTAAAGAGGTAAATTCAACATTCCACTCCTTGTTAACAGTTAAAGCGTTTAAAGTCAAATTAGAACTGCCTACAATACCTTTGTAGATATTGCCTTTTCTAAAAACATAACCTTTAGTATGAAAACCGTTCTTTTCCTGAGCATACAGCTTAACTTCAATGTTATCTAAAGACTGAAGCTTTTTTTTTTAAAGCCTTAGGATCTGTAAAATTAAGATAATCAGTTGTAAGAATCTTACCTTTAATACCTCTTTGTTCAAGTTCCAAAAAATCCTGTAAAAGAGGAGTCAAACCACCTAAAGTAATAAAAGCAGAGCTTATGAAAAATTCATCGCAATTCTGCAGTTCATCCTTAATGGAATTTAAAACCTTATGATTAAAGTTGTTTGAAAGGAATTTAGGTTTGAAATCATTTGCAGGATTATAAGTTTCATTGATAAAAGCAGTTTTAGCTCCCTCTAAAATATCATTCTGATTATCCATAAAAATCACATGTTTTCTTTTAGATAATTAACTGCATCAATATCTGCCGGAAGCCAATTTAAAGTGTTTAATTCTTCTTTTGTAATCCATTTACCGTCATTATGCTCTAAAAGTTCGATTGAACCTTCCTTAATTGAACACATAAAACAGGACATGAATAAATAAAAGTTAGGATACTGATACTCAATATCTATGGCGAATTTATCAACACTAATTTCAATGTTTAATTCTTCTTTAATTTCACGAACTAGAGCCTGCTCTTTGGTTTCGCCTGATTCGATTTTTCCTCCCGGAAACTCCCACATGTTTATAAACTCGCCATATCCTCTTTTAGTAGCTAAAATTTTGTTTTTCTTTTTGAATAATAGCTGCCACTACTTTTATTTCTTTCATGTTTTTTACACCAGAATTAATTTTTTACTTCATTAAACCAACATATGATAAAATAGAATATGTTTTATCACCCAATAACTCTAAAGAATTATCATAACAATTATCCATAATTTTTTCAAGTCTTCTTCATGATCCCAATATTTTTCAAGGAATTCATATCCAAATTTATCTGCAACCTTTCTTAAAACAAAAACTCTATAAAAATATCATCAATATAACCATAGGGTCCATAAATTTCTTCAGGAATCACATCATTTGGAATAACATAATATGCAATTGCAGCACTAATTTCAAGCCTTAATTGTGTATTAATCAATTTATCATCCAAAATATTGCATAACAAAGAAAATAAATTAAGTCCACAATCAATAAAAGATGCATAATATCCTTCAAAACTACTTAAATTTTCACGCAATGTATCTGAAAAATCTTTAAATTTCATACATAAACTCCCAAATATAAATGTTATATTTAGAATTTAAAAATTATAAATATATTATAATTTCTAAATCATCACCATCACCATAATTACATTCTAAATCTTCAATAAGTTCTTTATCATTGAATCTCATCCTAAATTCCAAATTAAATTTACCCTCTGCAGGAATATTATTTACTAAAAACTTACAATTAGATTCATAAGGTAAAACAGGGATCAATTTTTGAGAAATTGATTCAGGAATTGCAAATAAACCCTTTTTAAACGATTTTGAAAATTTAGTTTCAAACTTTAAAATCCTTTCAAGGGGATCATTATTAATTTTATAATTGCCATAATCCAAATCCAAATTTATCCTTGTTTGAATTTTACCATCAATATCATATAATTTTCTCAAATAGTTTGACAATTCTTCATTTGTGAAATAAAATAATCTCGTATGAATATTAATTTTACCACTAACTTCTTTTCCACAAACCAAAAAATTACATTCTTTTTCGAAATCAGAATACTGGATGAAATCATTTAAATAACTTCTTTTAACTGCCCACCCTCTATTTTTATATGATTTACCTACTGTAACTGGGAATTCCAAGATATCTTTAGCTATATCAGAATATAACATATCTTCAGCAATCTCTTCAAGATCATCCTCATAAAAAGACCCGAAAGAAACATGCATGCTTAGGATTTTCCAAATATTCGCTTTTTCTAGAACAGATACAAAACTCCAATTATTTTTTATGCATTCCAACCTCATACTTATAGCATCTAATGGATTATCAAATACTCCATAAATTCTAACTTCTTCATCAATTGTATTTTTTAAGATAATATCTACCATCTTCTTTTAAATAGATAAATTCATCAAATTTTTCCTCAGAAATAGGTTCCTCCTTTATAACCCAATTAGTTTCTTCCAAATCATCACGATAACTTATGGCCTCATCCAATGTTTCAAAAGTTCCAAAATTAGTTAAAACACCCCCAATCCTATTAACTACATCAAATCCCCTGTGATTTCTATGAATATGATTATAACGGTCAGGCACGTTTTTAGATTGAGATTTATATTCCAAAATTGAATCATCCCAATTGTTCTTAATTAATTTATCTCTAACAGATATTGCTTTATCTAACGTTTTATAATGTCCAAAAGTTTTTAAAACACCATTTATAGATTTATTTACTCTGAAACTTTTACCCGCACGAGTTATATATCTAGTATCTTTTTTTTCTGAAAATTTTCTAAATAATCAAAATTATCAGCATTCCAATCATCAATTAATTTATCTTTTACTCGAACAGCTAATCTATAATTATTATAGAATCCAAAAAAATAGTACATTTAGAATTTTCCCAATGAAAAACAGTGTAATTTTTTCCAACCTTACCTATATTTTTATCAGATCCAGTTAACTCAGATATTCCAATATTACTCAAAATAGTTGATTTATCCATACCCCAATTATCATCAACTAAATTATCTCTAAAGCAAAAACTGCTTCATCCAAACTTTTAAAAAGAACCAAACGATTTTTTTTTAATATCGCCAAATGTTTTACTAATCGTGAAATTTCCATTAATATTCTGAATATATTTCCCATATATCAGAGGTTTACTAACAAAATTAACATTCCATGCATTTTCAATTAATTTACGTTTAAATGATTTTTTGCTTTATCTAAAGAATTAAAATTTCCAAAAATAATGTCAACATCTTTAATCTTTTTAGATACTATAAAACGTCCATCTTTTCATAAATGTATTTTTCTATTTTAGAATTATCTTCAGTATTTTCATCATAAGGCCAACCATATTCTTCCAATTCATCTCTTTTTTTCTATAGCCTCTTCCAAATTATCAAAAATACCAAAAACTAAACATTCTCCATTAATTTCCTTTTTAATAATATAAGAACCATCTTTTTCATAAATATCTTGTTCAATCAAAAAAAAATACCTCCTAAAGAAGAAAAAAAAAAAAAAAATTTATTATTAAATATTTTTTTAAAGAATTGACATCAATATATTCCCAAAAACCAAGCAAAACTTCAGCTAACTTCTGATTAAATTTACATTCGGGGTCTTTATACCAATTATAAATTTCATGTATTCCTAAATTAGCATATTTTTCACAATACTCAAATAACTCATCTTCATTATTTAAAATGTTTACTTTACCCTCATCAGAGATAGCTAAACATTTTAAAATAGTTAAATTATCGTCATTTCTATTATCATTAACTCTAATATAATCTTTCTTCTTATCAATTGATTTTGAATGCTTAATAATAAATTTACCCACCAATACAGCACAAGTAAATAAATGAAGATTATTTTTAAAATATTTTGACTTCATTAATTTCTTATAGATTGGAAATGTTTTTTCATCAATAAAAATTAATGTTCTTTTAGTTTCAACCATTATTCCACCTACCGAATATTAGTAATTGTAGTTATCCCATCATTATCTTGAATATAATTTAATTTATACTCTTTACCCACATAATTACGAATACCTTTTTTAAATCCTTCACTATACTCAGAACTAGTAACTAACAATGTTACTTGTTTGTTTTTAGTATAAATTGGTAAAAATTTACCTATATTCTCTTTAATAGGTTCATCCAATCTACCTAAAGGAGTATCTATAACAATAGGCAATTCAAACCCAGACAAGGAATTAAGAGCAGTCATGAAAGATAAAGCCAATACTAATTGCCCACCTTTAGATAAATCATTAGGTAAAATATCTCCACCTTCCTTATGAATTAAAACATTATAATCCTTATTAAGAGTAACTCCTTGATAAAATTCTTCTTTCCAATGCATTTTCTTAAATTCTTCAGAAGTTAAACTTTGCAATTTTGCATGAATATCACTTTCAAGGTCATTGTAAATTTTAGAAATTTCATTTTTAGCCTCTGTACAGAAGTTAATTGAATTCTCAATGTCTGTTTTTTACCTTGTTTCAACTCTTCTCTTCTAATTGCTTTTATTGTATTTTCTAACCACTCTTCATATCTACTTTTTCTTTCTTTTTAGTTTTCCTTTCTCTTCTGTATTTTTTGCAATTAAATGTTCATAAGTTAAAATATCCTTCTGTAATTTTTTAACATGATCTTCATCAATGTTTATTAACTTTTCATTAATATCAGTTATCTCTTTATCCAATTCAGACCTACGAGTATTCAATTCTTCAATATCAGATAATTTTTTAACTAGCTCCTCCTTAAAATTTATAGGAAAATTAGAAATGATACTATTAACATTTCCTAATAACAAATTAACCGTATCTGCAATATTGGTAGTTTCATCAGTTTTATCATACAATTCTTTTAATTTAACATAATTATCAGTACCTTCAGATAAATCAGCACCACATACACATTCATGCTCTTCTAAAAGATACTCTAAAAACTCTTTTTTAAATCTTGCAGGAATATAACCTTTTTCCGCTAAATCCTTACAAATAACTTGAACATTAATTAAACTAGAAATTGATAAAATTTTAGGAAAATTTCTAATCAAAAATTTAGTATAATCATTTTCAATACGATCCAAATCATCATTTAATTTAATTACTTGAGATTCCAATTTTACTTTTCTATCAATTAAAATTGTAGGATCCTCACCATACCTTTTTATACGTTCTCTACAATCAGAAATTTTTAAATGCCAATCTTCCAAATCAACTTCAATTTTAGATAGTTTTTTATCAATTTCTTTAATTTTATTATTATAAGTTGTTTGGTCTTTAAGGTATTTGGCTAATAAAGGATTTAATCTAGATAATTGATTTTGAAAATCAGATATGCGATTGTTTAAATGTTTTTCTGTTTTTTCCAATAAATCCAAATGAGATAATTTATAAACTGATTTTTTAATATTAGAATTACGTTTATTGTCATTTTCAAAATAATTTTCTAATTGTTCTCCATCAAACAAAAAATACTCTCTAATGTTCATTGGCAGATGTTTGCTAAGATAAATATCTTCAAATGAAACTTTTTACCATCAACATAAATTCCATGTTCAGAAGCACCATCTCTACATTCCCCAATATCATTTTTATAAAACTCTAAATTACGAATAAACTTAACTTCTTTCCCTTTAGAATCAACCATTGTTAAAATAACTTCAACTGAGATCATCGTCCCCTTTTTCCAAATCATAAGAAGTACTTTTACTGTAAATTGGTTCATTTCCACCATCTTTATAGAATTCTACACCATACAAACACCAAGTTATAGCATTCATAATAGTAGTTTTACCAACTTCATTATTTCCTTGAATTATAGTGACATTTGCATCCCCTTCAGCAAATGAAATTTTTTCAGGGCCTTTATATGTCCTATAATTTTTCAAATATAAAGATTTTAAAATCATAGATTCACCTTAAATTCAAAATATTGCCTCAATTTTTATATTTATCAATTAATTTAACATAATCATCTTTTAACTTAGGATTACTTTCATCAAGCTTATCATATTCTAATTCTAAAATTTTAAATAAAAATTTTTTCATGCTTTCAGATTGTGAACTATTTTTAATTTTCTCCAAAATATCTGGATTAATCTCAGATTTCATAAAATAACACTCCATTTTTCTAATAACTTCATACAATAACCAGGATTATCCGAAGAATTAATAAAATCCATCATTCTTTCCATTTCAGGTTCAACAATACTATTTATAATTTCTCCAGAATAATCATATTCAATTACGGCCATATCATAAATATCTGCTTTTTCTTTACCATCACTTCTTCTTAATACTCTACCTCTTCTTTGAACATATTCTCTAGGATTTCTAGAACTAGACATGATTATAACTTTATCAGCAGATGGAATATCCACACCTTCATCCAAACATTTAATAGCAACCAATGCTTTATAAACCCCTTCATCAAACTGTTTAATCAAATATTCTCGCTCAGATAATCCTCCATATTGATTACTTTTTTTTAGTTCCTTCAGAATAAGTAAACTTATGTCCAAGAATTTCTTTATCTTTCAAAATTTTAAGTACATTATCCATTTGTTGATGAGAACAAAAAATAATTAAATGGCTTACGTCTTCCAAATCATCCAAAATCTTACTTAAACAATCATATTTCTCGTTAGCATTATTAACAATATCTTTACGTTTTTGTAATAATAATTTATAATAATCAGACATGTGTTCTTTATTCATATGGGAAAATCTTGATATTTGCCTAGATAAGTCAATGTACTGACTTAATTCAGATTCATTTAACCCAACTCTTTGTGGAAGATACTCATAAGGTGTTAAATAAGTTTTACCTTCTTCATCACAATTATTCAATGCATCATCAAGATCAAAACTATAAATAATTCCCCCAAAATAAGATAATACAAAATTAGTACCTACTTCATTATTATAAACTTCAGGAGTAGCACTTAAACCTAACCTATATTCATAACATTCCAATAAACCTCTGCTAAACTTATCAGAAACAACTTTATGCATCTCATCAACCACTAAAAGCAAAGGATTATTAATTTCAGAAATTTTATCTCTAAAAAGTCCATTGAAAATGTATTATGAGTAGTTAAAATAATCGCTTTTTTATTATCCCCAATCTTAATTTAAAAACTAAATCTGCAAAATCTTTTTTTTTCCAATTAGTATTAGCAGATGCATAAATACTATAACATTTAATACCCAAATTATTTTCAACATCATTTAACCATTGTTCGGTCAAATGAGCATAAGGACATGCAATAACAGTGATTAAATTTAAATCATCATTTAAAGCTGAAGATATACAATTTAATGCTGTAAAAGTTTTACCTGTTCCCGTTGCCATTTTAAAAATACCTTTTTTATTATTTTCACACCATTTAGAAATAGCTTCTTCTTGATAATCTCTTAATTTTCGTTTATCTTTAGAATTAGAACATATATTAAATTCCAAAGGCAATTTCATCACTTCATCAATATTTTTAGGAGCTAGTTTAATTAAACCTTCTTTTTGCAGCATTAGGAATCGATAAAACTTCTAAAAATTTATTTTCATTATTCCAATATTCTTCAAAACTATTTAAATCATCAACTATAAATTTACTGTCCTCCCAGCTTAAGAAAACTTTAAATTTTTCAATATTGCCAAACCCTCCACTAACCCATCCAAAATTAGTTTCATTATTTGAACCTGAAAAAAACAATAGTGTTTCCGAATTTATCTGAAAGAATGCCAGTTTTTTCATGAAGAATACCGCCAATATAACCTTTATTGTTTTTTACAATCCCAATTTTAATATCTAAAAAGTCATTATCAACCATCCATGCCAATAATTTAATATGATTAAGCTCAATTTCATCAGAAATATTATTTAAATCATTTAAAAAACTATCCGACAATTTTTCTGCAATTTCAGAAGAATTTAAAATAGCATCAATATCATCTTTTTTGTAATTCAGAACCACATAATAATCTCATTTTACCATTATTGGAGATAAATCCTTTTAAACCACTTTAGCAACTAATGCTAAACTTTTAGAATTAAAAAATCCCGTTACTCTGTCATAACTTACAGCTTCAGACAATACCGGTCCATAAAATTCAATTACTAAATCATTTTTAGAAGAATTATATGTTGAATTCAATTTTAAATCTTTAAACGACATTAAGTACCACCCACATATTTAAAATAGTCTTGTTCATCAACATCATGAAATATTGCCGGAGACCAAGCATCTGGAAGTTTATCCTTAACTTCCTCATAATTAGACTCTCTAAAAATTTTTGCTTTCTCTTGAGGTATTTTTTTTTCCTTTCAAGTAAAGATGAATGATAATCAACATCATGACGTACACAAATATTATTTCGCCTAACATTTCGCCTAAATTTACGAATAGCTGCATCAGTCCATTTTTCATGAATAAAATAATCGTTATTCGTTTGACCATTTCTTTTATGAGGACTATAATTATCTTTAATTTCATCTAATGGACGGAATCTGCAATCAGTTATTTGAACTTTCCATTCAAAACATTTAACTCTTTTAGATTCCAATTCATCATAATCCAAATCATAATTATACAACATGAAAACTGAAATATCTTTAGAATTAAACCCTGCATCCACCAAAATATCTATTTGTTTTTTAATACTTTTCCAAGATTTATAAGGACCATCCCATGCAATTTTAGGATTTTTAAAACCTGCTTTTTTAAGCATTTTAGCTAATTCTGGTTTTTTTCTTAAAATTCTTCCATCAAACCCACTTTGAGATTCAACATAAGAAATTTTATGGGCTTTTTTAAGTTCTATCAACTCATTTAAAATATTTTCAATATACTTATTTGCTAAAATATTATTATCATAAAAAATTATTTTTTTCATAATAATTTCATCTTTAATTGATTTTTTACATAACCATTCAGGTTCAATTTGATAAACTCCACAACCACTACAACGTCTAATACATCCTCTTGTAGTATGAATAATCTGATAATCAACATCTACTAAGTCATAAGCTGGAATTACTTTTTCTGCACCACATACAATTCCAAAAATAACCTCATCACAACCAGTATATTCTTTACATTGATTTGGCATCAATGAAGCATAAATCCCCCAACAAGTATGGGGACACCATTATATTTAAATCTTAAATATGAAACTGTATTTTTAACATATTTTGCCCAATATGTAAATATCGAAGTTACACAAATCAAATCTGGTTGAAAATCATCTAATTTATCAGAAAGATTTTTAAAATCATCTAATTTTAAACCATCTACTAAATTTAAATCATCATCATCCAAACGAATTAATTTAACCCGAATAGATTTTGTTCTCAAATATGCTGCAATTTTTAATAAACCTATAGGAAGAAAATTTTTATGATTCCTACTTTTACTAGGAATTGGAAAATTAGGTTCAACCAACAACACTGAATGCACATCTTCAGTAATCCAATCATCAAACATTAATCAACAACCTTCACATAATCATAAAATAACTTCACATTATTTATTAATCATAATAATCATGATTAAAACAATTTATATTTTATAATATATATAACATATGTACATTAATAATATACCATAATATTTAAATATTAAAATAAACAAGAGACTGCAAAACTTAAAAATTTGAAACTAAAATTTCTTTAATAGGCCCCCTTTTATTACCTTTAGAATTGATAAAACGTTTAGCATCAACTCGTTCTATTTTAAAATCTTTATATAAATCATCAAAAAAATTATCTTCAACATTAGTATTTTTAGGGTCTGAATTGCTTAAAATAACATATGCTCCCTTATCAGATAATCTTTTATAAAATTCAGCTAATTGTATTTGGTCGTTATCATCAAAACCATTATTAGAATAACCATTAAAACTAGAAGTATTATTTAATGGCCTATATGGTGGGTCCAAATAAACAAAAGAATTTTCAACAATTAAATCTTCCAAATCTAAAAAATCACATGATAATATGTGAGTGTTTTTTAAAAGTTTAGAAATATTTAAAATATTATCTCTATCACAAATTAATGGATTTTTAGGACAAGCACATGGAACATTAAATTCACCTTTTTTATTAACTCTAAATAAACCATTGAAACATGTTTTATTCAAAAATATAAATTTAGATGCTCTTAAAATATGTTCATTTGAATATTCTTCAAAATTAAAATTATTTAATGAACTATTAAATAAAGATCTAATATCATAATAATATTTTTTTTTTTAAAGATCATTCGATTTTTTAAAATATATTTATCATTTAAAATACACAATTCATCAATCAAATTTTTTGGGTCTTTTTTAATTACATTATATACCAACATGAGTTCTTTATTGACATCATTAATATATGCATTTTCAACTGTATAATTACTCATCAAATAGAAAAAAAAAATGCACCTCCACCAACAAATGGCTCAAAATATCTTTCAATTCTTTTAGATTTTTAATATGATTAGGGATCCTCTTTTCTAATTCATTAAGCAATTGTGACTTTCCACCAGCCCATTTTAAAAATGGTTTTACACATCCTTTTGGTCCATCTTGTGTTTTTTGTTTCATTTAACAACCTATTAGCTTGTTTATATTTTAATTATTGTCAATTAACTAAAAATATTTTATTATTATGAAAATAATTTAAAAATTCCACTAAATACTCAAATTTACAAAAAGAAATTAGTAAACAAAATTTTAAACAATCCTGCTCAATAATATTTAAATAAGCCAAAACTATTCTTTTTAAAAATAATCATTTCATTAAAATATACATAAACAATAGAATTTAAGAGAATTCATGTTCTAAAAAATATAAATTCACCACCACACTCAAAGAACAGTTATTTTACTGCTTAAACCTAAAAAATACTTAAAAAATTATTAAATTATAATAACCAACAAACAACTACAAAAATAAAATAATAAGCAAGAAAATCCTTTCTCACTTAAACAATAACTTTCTCAAGTAAACTTTCATCTTCAACAGTGACCATGCTGACTTTTCCGTTTTTAATATATGTAAAAAAGTATAATCCTGCATCCTTATCGTGATCCAATAAACCATCATAACCTTTTATGGTTTTTTTAACATCAGTAGGTTCTTTTAAATCATCCAAACTTAACTTATCAGTATCCTTACCATGGAAAACAGATATATGTATCATCTTATTTGAACTGTCGAAATATGTGCGATTATATATTTTAAAGCCGTCTTCATTTGTTACACCTTCAGTAGCTAAAGATGTGTCTTCATTATACTCATCAGGAATGCAAAACTTCATTCCGTCAACTTCAATATTCTGCACAGCACATACTGAACCGATTCCAATAGCTAAAACAGCAAATACTCCCAAAGTAATCAAAATTTTTTTAGAAACCATGAAAAACCTCCAATAGATATTAGTTTATAAAATGAAATTAATATAATTACCTATATTCTCCTAAACAAAATAAGCTGATTTTAAAAATATTCTAAACAAATTAAAAACACAACCTATAAAAGCAACCAAATATGAAATTAAAAGTATGGACATTTTTGACGAATATATTGTCGGAAACCTCAGCTCCATCAACTGGTGCTTTGAAAATACCCATTTTATTCAGAGGCTTGATGACAACGGAATCTCAAGAGACTATATTGTAGACACAGTATTGAATGAAGAGCCTTTAAGATATGAACCTATCGGCAATCACCAGTATGAAGTTATTTTTCCGGCTCCGAAAACTAAGAAATACTCTGAAATCAAGGTTGTTTTGCCTGTGACAACAACACGATAAATTTGGTAACGGTAATGCCCAATGCCACTACAAACAGACAAAAGAACACCTACAAATCACAGAATTATAAAAGTCTGGAAAAAAAGAAACAGAAAGCCTATTCCAAAAGGAAGAAACTTTATTAAAAGTGTGTTTTAAGGAGTATAAAACCCCTTTAAAACACGTGAGAAGGTTTTAAACGAATCAAAAAAATAAATTTTTTTTTTGTTGATATATTAGAATATGATTTAAAAAAAAACCATATTACACCTTACTATTTGTCATTAACAGTTATTTATAATCTTCGAATTTTGTCAGCATAACACTTGCTATTAAAATGCTGAGTGTAATAACAACATCAACAGCCAGTTCCAGAAATCCCCCTGTTTTAATCAGGTCAATAATTCCGAATGTCCAAACTATGAAAATTACACATGGCAATATATATTTAATAATTGTAACCCATAGTTTTCCAACATGCATTACAGAATCCTTGTTTACAACTTCAATTAAATCATCAATTCCTAAAATCCATCCAAATATAATACACTGCAATGCGATTAAAAACAATATTCCGAACTGGTTCAAAAATCCGTCAACTATTTCAACAAGATAGCTGGAGATTCCGCATGTGAAAAACATTGAAATCACAAATCCGACACCACATAATATACTGGCTGATTTTTTACGGGTAAATCCAAACTTATCACATACAGAATTAAGTAACGGCTCTAAAAATCCCAGAGCAGAAGTTATTCCTGCAAATAATATATCCAGGAAAAACAGAGGCCCCAATATCTTACCTGCTATACCCATCGTATTGAATATTGTCGGAAATACAATAAATACAAGACCTGTACCCTGTCTGATTAGGCTTTCAATCGGAACGCCTGATGTTACTGACATGAAACCCAGTATGGAAAACACTCCAAATGCAGTGAATATCTCAAAACCTGAGTTTGAACTAACTACAATCAGCACATTATTGATTAATTTTGAATCTTCAGGTAAATAACTTGCATATGTAAGTGCAATAGCCATTCCCAAACTTAATGAAAATATAATCTGTGAAAATGCAGCAAGCCATATGTTTACATCAAAAAGCACTGACCAGTCAGGAGTCAGCAATGTTTCAATTCCCAAATTATGTCCAGGCAATGTCAGGGAAAATATTACAATAGCTGCCATTATAACAAACAATAATGGAATCAGCACTTTGGATACTTTGCCTATTCCTGAGTTCAGCTCTTTTTTTGAAATAAACCATATCATCACCCATACAATAACCAGTCCCGCTACTGTCGGAAGTATCAGATGTGACCAGTCAGAAATTGTAGAGTCTCCACCAACATAATTTAAGAAAAATCCTGCAGGATCAGCCCCCATGCCAGAAACGGACTTGCTCCAAGATAAACTATATCCCATGCAAGAATAACCATATAATATGTTACAACACCAAATGCCAGAAGACCTAAAATCCATCCTATTACTTCAAACCTTGGCCTTATCTTGTGGAGCAGATTTGAAAAGGATGTTTTGAATTTAAACCCCAAACCATATTCCAAAATAAGAAAAGGAATTCCCAGAAGCCCGATAGCTACAAAATAAGGAATAAAAAGGATCCTCCACCATTGGAGTAAAGTACATAGCTGAAACGCCATATATTACCCAATCCAACAGCAGCCCCAATCATTGACATTAAAAACGCAAGAGAAGAGTTCCACTGGCTTTTATTATCATGATTCATTGGTATCACCTGTTAAATTAAAATACAATTTACCGGTACCCTCTGGTGTTATTTCCAAATCATCACATTGAGGAGACAATGAATTAAGTAAACTGGTTCCCTCATCAGGTCCCATAAAGTAAGGCAGGTATCCTGAAATAATCACAGGATAAACTGTACACTCTCCGGTATCATTGACAAAGTCTATTTTGACTATATATGCAATGTGAGTTGCTGAATTTGACATGTCAAATATGAAGTTTCCCAGACTGTAGAATATAGGTTTGCCTTTATACATTTCAATTCCCTGTGTTACATGAGGATGTGAACCTAAAACAGCATCTGCCCCATAATCTATTACTTCATGAGCCATCTTTTTCCTGATCAGGATTTGGTGAACGGGAGTATTCATTTCCAAAGTGGAAATAAACAATTACAACATCTGAACCATTTGCCTTTGCATCCTGAATTTGACATTTTGCAACATCACTGTCATATGCGGAATAACCAGGATTAGAACCGTTAGCCTGAGGCATTACATCAGTACTATATTCTTTAAAGTTGTTTGAATCCATATAATTGATTATAGTAATATTTCTTCCGTTTATATCGCTGCTTGCAGTTTGGCGAGCCTGAGATTCATTATTTCCTGCACCGATATGAGTGATGCCTGCATCATCCAAAGACTTTAAGGTATCTTTCATACCGTCAGTGCCGTAATCAAATAAATGGTTATTAGCCAGTGCTGCAACGGTATTGTTGTTGGCTTTAGCTAATGGAACATAGGAAGGATCGCATTTAAGCGGAACATCACCTTTTACAGCACACCCAGAAGTTGTTGCAGCATTTTCAAAATTGATTAATAATAAATCTGCACTTCCGGTCACATTTTCCACATGTCTGAAAGGACTTTCATCCAAACTTAATACTCCAGCCATATTACGTGCAAACATCACATCACCAGTTACAACAACAGAAGCATTTCCCTTAGGTGTTTCTATTATTGAATTGTTGCTGGTAAATGTGGCTGCACCAGCTATCAAAACCAACACTGCCAAAATAATAATTAAAATTAATGTTATTTTTTTAAGCTTCATTAATGTTTACCTCTTCTCCGCTTTCAGAAAAGAGCTGATTCAGCATCCAGTCCGCATCATATTCCTTAATGTCATCATATCCCTGACCCATTCCCCAAAAAGAGAATAGGTTTTTGATAACATAACCAATAGATAATGATGCTCCTCCTTTACTGTCAGCATCTGCTTTAGTTAAAAAACACCGTCAAGGTCAATGGCTTCATTAAATTTGGAAGCCTGCTGGGTTGCATCATTACCTGTTAGGGCATCCCCTACAAAGACAACCAAATCAGGTTTTGCAACTCTCTTAATCTTTTTCATTTCATCCATAAGATTGGTGTTGGTCTGCATCCTACCTGCAGTATCAATTAAAACCAGCTCTTTACCTTGAGCTTTTGCATGTTCAACTGCATCAAATGCAACAGCTGCAGGATCTGAACCCTTCTGGTGTTTGATAAGCTTAACTCCAACCTTGTCTGCATGGTAATTAACCTGTTCAATAGCACCTGCTCTGAAAGTATCTGCAGCAGCTATTACAGGAGTATAACCTTTTTAAGATAATAATTAGCTAATTTACCGATGGTTGTTGTTTTACCTGTTCCGTTAATACCGACAAACATTACAACAAGAGGTTCGCCCTGTGCTTTTTTGGCTTCAATCATTTCAGTCATTGACTTGCCCGGAATATCAATAATTTCAGCTACAGCATTTCTTAGTGCGTTGTAGGTATATTCAGTAATGTCATTGCTTCTTTTGATTTTACGGCCAACCAGATCATCTTTAACAGAATCCACTACTGCACCAGCTACTTCCATAGCCACATCCCCTTCCAAAAGACCCATTTCAAGTTCCCACAAAATATCTTCAAGGTGTTTTTCTGAAATGGTTTTGGCAGTAATAAATGAAAACATTCCGCTTGGTTCTTCATCTTCATCATTTTCTTCAGAAGAATCATTATCTTTATTTCTGCTCCAGAAACGGATTTTTTTTCTCTTCTGTTTTTTTTCATCGGCATCTTCTGATTCTTCAGTGTCTTCCTCTTTATTTCTGCTCCAGAAATGAGATTTTTTAGGTTCTTCTTCCTCTTGAATCTCCTCAGCTGATTCTTCTTCCTCTTGAATCTCTTCAGCTGATTCTTCTTCCTCCCGAGGCTCTTCCTTATTATCACTGGATTTTTTACCAAAACTCCAGAAACCAGATTTTTCATCTTTATCATCAGAGGTTTCATCATCTGAAGTGTCAGTTTCTTGAATACTTTCAACTTCCTGAGGAATTTCCGCTACATCACTTTTAGAATCATCTTCTTCTTTTTTATCTTTCCTGCCAAATGAAAAAAAGGAGAATTTTTTACCGGATTCCTCTTCAAGATTGTTTTCTTCCTGTGCTTCTTCAATAAGCTCTTCTTCTAATTTATCACTAGTTCGTGAAAACTTCTTTTTCAAAGATTCAAACAAATTTTACACAACCTTATGGTTTAATTAGAAAATAATATGTTTTTTATAATATTTAAAAAATAAGCAAAATATGGAAAAATAAATTAAATAAAAAAAGTAAAAAAAAAGGAAGTTATATCTAGTTTAATCCGGTAGCTGACATGTTTCCTTGAGCAACAGCAGCTAACTGTTCTGCCTGAGCAGATAAAGATCCGATAATGTCAGACACCTGTTGCATATTAGCTAACATTTTATCTAAACTGTCTTCAAGATCTTTTTTTCTGTCTTGCAATAGTTTCTCTTGCTCCGTCAACATCTTTTTTAACAGCTATTCCAGAACCAATACTTACAATAACTTCATCGGTGTTTTTAAGTTCACCTTTAATGAAAGAACCAGCACCTACAGGTACGAAAGCTTCAACAGAATCTTTACCTTCCAAATCATCTAAAGTGTTGGTTAATGCATCAACTTCAGCAATGGAAGCTCTGACTAATTCAATTTGTTGCTGAATTAAGTCTCCTTGCTGTTTGTACACATTTATTTCATTAAGTAATTGATTAAATTTTTGCTGATCTTCCATAGTAACACCCTTATAAAATTTCTTTTAAAATTGGGTCTACAACATCTTCAGGTGCGATTTCAGCAATATCTTTAATAGAAATTTGGTTTCTGTTTAAACCATGTTTACTTCCAAAACGTTCATAAATTTTTTTTTCTTCTAAATCAGCTACATTGGTAGCTTTGTATTCTTTAGTAAATTTATGATATGAATCGCCCATTACAAAAGTACCTTTAACTCTGTAAATTTTTGTTATCATATTAACTCCTCAGGATATTATTTATAAATCGTCTAAAAAGCCTAATGCTTCTTCAACTCTAGCCATTTCAGGACCTGTACTTTCTTTAGCTACAATAGCTCCACTTGAATTTGCAAGAGAGCATGCCCCAACTAAAGAAATACCTCTGCCTACAGTACCAATATCTCCTTCAACACCAAATACATCACGAGCAAAGTCTACTTCAGTTTCAGTAGCATTTTTATCCATTAAAAATCCTTTGTTGGTAACTGTAATCAGTGAACCGATAATATCGCTTCCGACCATGGAAGTTGATTCAACATTTACATCTAAAGTATCTTCAATGACTTTAACTGCCTCATCAGATAAAAACGGACTTACAATAGCACCAGTATCATTAGCTGCAACAATATTACCTACTGCAGTATAATTTCCGGGAATTGTAGCTACATTTAAACCTAATTCTTCAAACTGTTTAACTTCTCTATCTAATACATGTGGGGAAACAACAATACCGTTTGAATTAGCTACAGCTAAAGATCCAATAAGGTTACATCCGGAAATAGAAGATTTTACAGCATCAACTTCTAGTGTTTCTTCAATCAGCTTAACCTTTTCGTCAAGAAGATTGTAAGGAACAACAGCTAAATCATCAGTTGCTAAAATAAATACTCCTATATTAGGATTATCTACAATGTTTATTCTTCTTAACATATTGTTACCTCACGTAGTATTGAAGTAGTATTATAGCTATTCTGCTAAAGTAGCTTCTACTACGCCATCATCATCTTTAACTGCTTTTACAGTAATTTTAGAAGGTATTTTTCGAATACCTCTTGCCCAAATTTCATGATTAATAGATTCATCGAGCTTTACTTCTTCAGCTTTCATGTGTTTGAATAAGAAGTTTTGTACTTCTCTGATAGCTCTAGGAGCTCTAATAGTCCTTTTGACTTTTTTTGCGTTTCTAAGTGGGATTGTATAAGCTCTTTCCATGAAAAATCCCCCTTATAATTTAAGACTGTTTCTTCTCCAATGTCCAGGTTTAGGTCTGTATCTAAGTTTACGGTTAGTCTTAGCATAAGCCCAGATTGGAATTCTTCTGTTTTGTTTATTTGCTTTTGCCATTCTCAATTTTTTAGCTAATGGTTTATTTCTACTCATTTTCTCACCTTATAATAATAATTATTTTTTATACCCAGTAACACGAGTTTGATAATGCTCAGGGAAAATATCCAATGAATTTCCTCCTTTTTCATCAATTAAAGTCCTTATTTCAACCTCATAATCAGAGCTGTTATCCTTATTGCTTTTTTCATGAGATATTTCAAATAAATTAGATGTGATTAATTTAATTGTCTTGTGACCAAAACTATCCAAATTAATATACTGAACATCTTTTCTATCTTCAAGACTTTTAATTTGATTTATATTAAGTTTAGGAGTTCTATCATCCCTTCTAGTTCCATCGGCTATAATATCATACATTTCAGAAATCTCTTCAACAACACTTTCATGAAGGAACTTTATTCCGTCATTGGGAAATCCGTCTTCCATAATCATGTCACAGGTTTTGTCTAAAAGTTCAAAATCCAAATCAAGAACCCTATGATTAAACCCGAGAGATTTGGCTGAAAGGCTTGCTGGAATATAAGAATCGTAAACACCGAAATTGGCAGTGCACAATTCAACATCAAGACCAAGTCTTTTAAGCATAACACCCATAAAAGAACTGTCTTTTCCTCCACTGTATAATACACAAGCTTTCATTAATATTATTTCCTTGTAATTTTAATTTCTCTTTTCTGACCAGCTATTTGTCTCAAGAGTACTTTTAACTGTTCATCAGTTACTTTACCTCTTAAACTGCCGGCCTGAGCAGATTGAATTAACTGAATTTCAATTTGATTAACAAGCTCTGGCTTAGTCAATTTAAGGTTAGCTAATCTGGAACGTGCTTCAGTAGTCAAAATTTGAGCTATTAAAGCTTTCTTTTTGCTCCTCAAATTGTCTTTGTGCTTCTTGCTGTTGCATTTGTTGTTGTGCTTGTTGTTGCATTTGACCTTGTGCAGCAGCTTGTCTGGCTTCTAATTCCGCCATTCTTTTGCGGCGAATTTCATCAAGATCACTCATATCAAACTCTCCGAATAATTTAATTAATATTTTGCAAGATTAGGAATATCCTTAATGATTTCAGCAGAAATTTTATCTAAGAATGATCTTCCTGCTGGAGTAACAACTCTTCCACCTACAACTTTTTCAACATATCCTGCATCTTCTAATTGGTGTAGCGCGTTTCTTACGATAGCTCCACTACCTTTTCTGAATACTTCAGGAGTTACTCCACGGTTTTTTACCACCGTAGAAAGTTCTTAAGCTCATAACTCCTACAGGTCCGTCCATGTACACTCTTCTGATGATAGATGCACATCTGGTATACCACCAGTCGACATCTTCAGGTTTTCTTTCTTTGTGAACACCGGTTTTTACAAAATTGGACCATGCAGGGGAATTGATTTTATCATTGTTTTTAAATTCTTCTGCGACTTTTTTAATTAATAAATCTGCAGGTACATCAAATACAGTAGTCATATTAATTCTCCAATATTTAATTTTAAATAATTGTCCTCATAATCAACTGTAAATTTAAGACCTAATAAAAATAGGGCCTGTAACTCTAAATTTAAGCAATGTTTTCTAAGGCTTTTTTTTTATAAATGACAGCGACATTTCCTCTAACATCTATAAGTTTAGATCTGGTTTTCTGGACAATGTCAGCTATATAATCATCTTTATTTTTAGCGATATTTTTTGCAAATTTAAGTTTAACAATTTCATTAGCTTTAAGTTGGCGTTTGATTTCTTCAATGACATTGTCATTAACACCAGCCTTACCAATATTCATTGTCATAGCGGAAAGAGCTCTATTCATCATTTCTTTTTTTTGATTGACTCATATCAGCTCTCCTTTTTTATTTTTTTTCTCCTTATGATAAGGAATTTTCATAACATGCCCACACTCGCCACATAAAATGTTAACTTCTTCGTTAACCAGCCGGACTGTAGCGTTGTGACCAGGGTAGAGAAACTTATTACACCTTTTACAATACCTTCTTGCCCATTTATCGGGAATTTTGGTATTGTACTTGGTAGATAACTTCTTAGCTAATACAACATAACGGTTACTTCTTTCCGGGTGCCTTTCGAATTCCATTTCAGCACGCAAAAAAAGAATATTCATACGTTCAATAGCTATTTCAATCATCCATTTTGGTCTTTTTCCTCTACTCAAAGATATCCTCCTCATAATTATAATAATAACTATTAAATTAGGATATAATATTCAAAAATTGAATTAAAATGATTTGCGCATATTAAAACAAAAACCATAGTTAAAATAACCTTAGGTTAATATGAATATTAGGAATAAATTTTGTTTTTCTATATTTATAAAGGTTGTGTTAAAACAAGTGTTATATATACACATATTAGAAATTCATTATAAAAAAAGATTTCCACATCATCTAAAATTAAATAGTAAAACATTAAAACATTAATACATAGGTGAAAACTATGGCATTTTTTAGATAAAGTAATCGGATATGGTGATGTAAGTGAAGAGATGGACAAAGACTATGTATCTGAATTCTTTTTTTGATGATGAAGAAGTAATTCAGTCATACCAATTCATAAGAGACCAGATAATTTTAACCAACTATGGAATCTACGAAGTGGACGTTCAGGGATTAAGCGGTAAAAAAGTAGAAGTCAAATTTTTTCCCAAAAGACACAATCAAAACCATTTCTTTTGAAACTGCAGGAACCTTAGACTTTGATGTAGATATTAAAATCGGAGTGACAAACAATACTGTTGTTAATGTGGACGGAGCGGCTTACAGTGAACCATTATCATTTAAAGTACCTTCAAGTCAAGCTGCAGAAGCAAAAGAAGTTGTACGTTGTAAAAAGAACATTATTTATTTTAAATAATGTTTTAACTTTTTTATCACAAATAATACAATATTTTAAATGAAAAAAAAACAATATAAAAATTAAACAGCCATTATCGCTCTTTTTAAATGTTTTTACTGCGTTTTCAATTAACCAAATCATAGCCCGAACACATTATACAAACTGTTTGCTCCAGTTACAATTAAACCTGAGAGCCAGTACAGTCAGACTAATTTATAAATGCCCCGGACAGCTCAAAACAAACTAAATAAAAAGAAATATTATTTCAATTATAAAAATAAACTGAACCGCAAAAGTTTCATCATCCAATCAGCCAGCCCATAAAATCAATCACACCAAATGGAAAGTCTTTTTTATCAAAAAATAACATCTACCACCAGATTAATTATCTCATCAATAGACAAATCACTTACATCTATTTCACAGACATCTTCACCATATGCCTCGTATGCTTCAGCTCCACATACGTCAAGTGCCTCTGCTTCAAGGTTTTCACGAATTTTAGAATCAGAATATTTGCGCCCAGCCAGCCTTTCTTCCAAAATACTTGGATGAACTCTTAAAATTATTACTTTATCAGCACCACTACACAAATGAGACAAATGCCCTTCCACAATAAGTAATTTATCTGAATCAAGATTATCAATAATTTCTCCCAAAACTACATCTAATTCAGGTATGTCAATTATTTTATAACCCTTTTTATTATCGATTCCCAAAACTAAATCATTACTAATAGCCAATTCATTAACTCTAACTAAATTAGCACCCAATCTTTTAGAAAGTTCACTAGCTAATGTAGTTTTTCCAACACATGGAGTTCCACTTATAAAAATAACTTGATTCATATTACCCACAATTATTTCTTAAGAATAATCCTTAAAACATCCTCATCTTCCAAAACATGATCAGGACCTACCTTCTGACCTGGGAATTTAACTGATGTTCCCCATATTTTAGCATGACGGAAGTTTTTCACAAATTCCTTGTGCAATTTGTCACAGGCATCAATGACTGTTGAACCTTTTTAATAACTAAAGGATCGTTCATATCTGCTTTTTTTTCTTCCTTGCGGTTTAAGATAAACACGAACAAGGTTTAAATTTTCAAAGATTGTTTCCTTAAGATTATCTATATTTAATTTTTTATCTGCAGAAATTGGTATAAATTCAGGAAGCTGTTTTTTCATCTCTTCAAGATAAGCTTCATCTACAAGATCCACTTTATTTAATAGAATCAACATTGGAACATATGATTTATTTCTATCAAGAACATCAATAAACTGATCCATTGTTACATCATCTCTAAAAAGTACGTCTGCATTATGCATACCATACTCATTTATGATAGACCTGATTGTTTTTTTTCATCCAAATGTGTAAGCGGAACTGTTGAAGACACATGAACACCACCAGTTCTTCTCCTGTTTACAGTTACATCAGGAGGCCTTTCATTTGGTCTGATACCAATATTTCTTAATTCTTTTAAATAACATCCAAATGCTGCGGATTTAAGACATCCAAAACAACCACAATCAGTTCTGCTGTTCTGGCTACAGATAAAATTTCCCTTCCTCTACCTTTACCAGTACTTGCTCCGGTAATAATCCCAGGAATGTCAAAAACTTGTATTTTAGCGTTTTTATACTCCATAACCCCTGGAACAATGTCCAAAGTAGTAAACTGATAAGCTCCCACCTTACTTTCAGCATTAGTAAGTTCATTTAAGAGGGTAGATTTACCAACAGAAGGAAATCCAACAAGAACAACAGTAGCATCACCAGATTTCTTTACATGAAATCCCTGACCTTTTGTTCCGGAACTACTTCTTTGAATAGACTCCTCTTTCAATTTAGAAAGTTTAGCTTTAAGTTTACCAATATGGTGAGAAGTAGCCTTGTTATATGGTGTCTTTTGAATTTCATCCTCAATATCTTTTATTTTCTCCTCTATTCCCATTAAATCACCATATTATAATTAAAAAAAGAGATTAGGATTAAAATATCCTAATCAAAATTAAGCCCTGTCCGGACTAGTAGTACCAATATTTCCATCAGTAGCACCAGATGCAGCAGGTGTACTAGTTCCGCCAGCAGCCGTGTTGTTATAATTTACTTGCCATAATGAAACTCCATTTTCCATATGAACCATGGAGAATACATTCTGACCCATACCACCTAAAAGGTACAATCTGGTAAACATTGAATCAGCCAATTTATTATGCATTATAATAGGTGTGTAAACATTATTTTCACCCATCAGGAATAATGTATAATTGGAATCGCTTAGGAGCTCCAGCTATTGATTCATTTTTCACTAATTGATTACCTTCAATTACCATGATACGGGATACATTCAATGGATTAAATTCTGATCCGTTTATTTTAAGTAAAGAACCGTTATTTGAATATACTGCTTCAGTATGACCAGTAGTAGTGTTGTTTCCAGTACCTCTAGTAATAACTGCATCATATTCCAAACCGGATTCATTAATTAAAGCTAATCTGCCAGTAGATCCAGGTTCAACAGTTACTTGCTGGGAAGGCACGTAATAATTGAAGTTTGTGGAATTCTGCTTATCAAAGTCCCACGCACCAAAGTAACTCCACCAACCGGCTTTTTGCAGCATGTCTGAACTTGCTACAAAGATAACCGGTCTTGGATTATCAGGGTGAGTAAGCGGAATAATAGTATTGGCCTGCTCAGTAGTTAAACCATATGTATTAATTAATGTATTTTTAGCATCCTGTGCGTTTTTCGGCAGGATATCAATTAAAATATCAGTTGCTTTACCCGGACTGCCAGTATAATCTGTTAATGTATTAGTAGCATTTTCACCGGAAGTTCCCAACATTCTAAATATTCCTGCAGACAAATCCATATTATCCGTCGTCATCGCCTGACCTAGCCAGAATGCCCTACTGTTACCACTTTGACTACCTCCATCAAAGATTACCTGTCTGTCAGCAGCAATCTCAAAGAGGTAACCGAAGTCCCACCAGGATGCAACAACAGTATTATCAGCAGTATTTTCATTAATCCATGCCATTGAATCCCACATAGCATCACTTTAGTACCAGGCACTACCTGATTAGCAGTCTGATAAGCACCACAAACAGTAGGTGTTATCAATGCAAGAGCAATAGCAATAATAGCAACATACTTCTTAACAGGTACTTTAGTAGATGCAGACTTACTGGATTTCAGTCCGTATATGGTTATTCCACCAGCTATAGCAATTAACAGGAATAATATAATACCGAATATAGGTACTGTAACTGCTGCTAATGGGTATGATGCAAAGAATCCTGTTACCAATATAACTGCCATTAACATTTTGTCATTATCAAGTTTAGTTTTGACATAGTCAGAAGCATATCCTACAAATATACCTGCCATTAAACCGAATGGCAATACAATAGTGGTAATGAACCTTGAACCTCTACTTACTGCAAGTGCTGTAATTACTACCCATACTATAAATAGAGTAGCAAACATTAAGTTCAAACGTTTAGCTTCAGTTACTTCATTATCTTTGGCAAATTTACTTACGCTACCTAAAGATATTTTAAATTTACGGTCATCATCAATTTTTTTAGAAGATGCCAATCTTTGGGATTTAGGCGGTTTTTTAGTTGTGTTTCTGTCTTGTTTAACATTTCTATAATCATATATCCTTTTTGCAAAGATAAATAATACAGTTAAACCAGCGAAGAATACGAAAATTCCACCAATACCGTTTATTACACCATTGGAATTAGCAAGCAAGAATGAATCCATACCTGCTCCAAGCATACTTGGCATTTGCAATTCCGCAACAGAAATAAGTACATTAGGGAATCCGCCTACAACAGTTGAAGTTGATTGCAAGGACAATAAACCAGTTAAACTGCCGAATATTCCAAGTACACCGTCTACTCCTTTAAATGCTGCAAGACCGATAAATCCAATAACACCCAAAATAACAATGGACATTAAATCCTTCTGGTGTACGAACCAAGCAGCCTTACTTGGGTATAACTCTCTTTCACTATCACCAATGTTAAATACATAACATAATATTAAGTACACAACTGAAAAGATACCCATAAGACCTACATAAAAGATGTATCCTGTCCATGATTGGGAGAAAAGACCAATAGATACAATAGACAATATTGCAAAGACAACTTTTGCAATAAGATTTTTAGACCTCAAGCTCTCCATAAAGAACATTATGAAGAATAATGAGAAGATATAGTAGAACATATCTGTATCAAAAAAATCCGGGGAATGTGTGCGCAAAATAGTTTGGTGCAAGCACAATTATCAATGTAGCTGTTATTGCACCCAAATCATTAGTCAGACGTCTAGCAAAGATAAATGCAGGAACAACTGCAAGAGATGCTACAATAGCACCGGTCCAGAATGCAACTTCCTGAACAGTGTAATCACCGAAGAACTGGTTTGCTATATTGTAGAAAAATGACGTTACCCATACAATAGCTAACTCATAATTAATCTTATCTCCATCTGGGGAATTCCTATGCATATCCCAGTTTGAACCATCGACTAGTTCATCTCCTACATAACCGTGATCAACGAAATTTTCAGTCAACCTTAAGTTATAATATGAATCCATTTCACTAAAATAAGGAAGACCTGAAGCATCTTCATATTCTGCCTTCAAATCACCGGTAGGCAAAATATTAAGGTCCGCTGCAGGAGCTCTTAATCAAAAAAAAACAACAGCTAACAGAATCAAAATAATGATTGCTGATTTACTTATTGTTAATATTGTTTTTTTATTCATCAAAATCCTCGATATTATCCAATTAACATAAAAATAGTTACATCAACTGAATTTATTATTTAAAAAACTTATTTGAAATTTATAAGAATGTTAAAGAAATAAAAATATTTTTGGGCAAAACCATCAATACTTTTATTAATTTATATCTATTATTTTTAACATTATTAAAGATTATGCATTTAAAAAAAATTAGAAAAAATAAAGTCTATTGGACTTTATCTTTTAACTCATCTAAAGAACAGGTAAAGCGACATTTTGGAAATCCTCTGCAACCAACAAATTCTCCATACCTTCCGGACCTTTTAATCAGTTCTTTACCACAACTAGGACACACACCAACTACTTTCATCTCACGAGGCTTAGTATTCTCTTTACCACAGTTAGGGTCAAGACATGCATGCTGACGTGGCTTACCAAAAGGAAATAATAGGTAATCCACAGGTTTTACAGGTTTTCTTTAAGAAATTTGCTCCTTTAGGAACAGAGTAAGTTGCTTTACAGTCAGGATAATTAGAACATCCCACAAAAGTGCTTTTATTTTTAGGAGAGTATTTTTTTAACCAGATTTCCGCCGCATTTACATTTTCCAACAATATTACTTTCCTGATAGGCATCATAAATCTGTGAACCGATTTTAACTTTGTTTTTATCAATATCTCCCAAAATAACCTTAACTTCCTTTTCACCTTCAGCTACAACACTTTCACGGGTGGCTTTATCATTGTCTATGCCTTCAAGTTTATTTTCAAAGTCACGGGTCAGCTCTTCACTTGTTAAGTTAGAACAGTACTCGCTTAAAGTGTCGATTATGTTCTCACCAAGCTGATTAACCTCAATTTTGTTTCCAGTTATATATTTTCTGTCATATAACTTATCAATAATATCTGCACGGGTAGCTTTGGTTCCAAGTTCTCTTTTTTCAAGTTCCTTAATTAAAGAAGCCTGATTATATCTTGCAGGAGGTTTGGTTTCTTTTTTCTTCTGATACAATCTCCTTGACGATGATGGAATCTCCTTCCTTAACATCAGGAAATTCCTCATTATCTATTTTCTTAAATGGATAGTGTTCCAGCCATCCTTTATGGGTAACCCTTCTGCGTCTAAACTTGAATTTTTTTTCACCGCCAATGTCCAAAGTGGTACTCATTGTTTCAAAGGTAGCTGCTTCGAAAAATACTGAAATAAACCTGTAAACAATCAGTTCATAAATTTTTAACTCATCCTTGTCCAATTTATCAGGTAAAATACCTGTCGGATGAATAGCAGGGTGAGCAGCGTCTTCCTTTTTACCTTCATTAGGTTTTAATTTAGCCGGAAGAGCTGAAATATGTGTTCTGAATTCGGAATTTTTGGACAGCTGTAAAAATATGCTTTTGAAATCCAGGCTTTCAGGCAACTTTTGGGATGAAGTACGTGGATAAGATGTATATCCTGCAGTATAAAGGCTTTGAGCAATAGTCTGAGTTTTTTAGGTGAAAAACCAAAGACATTATAAGCTTCAGACTGCAAACCACCTAAATTAAATGGAACAGGAGGTTTTGTAGGGGAATTGGAATATTTGATATTATCGACAGCTGCATCACTATTTTCACAGTTTGAAAAAATCTCTTCAGCCCTTGTTTTATCGAATATTTTTCCATCTACATGATCCGCTTCAATTTCACCGTCAAGTAAAGCTTTAATTAACCAGTAAGGTTCAGGTACAAATTTTTTAATCTCTTTTTCACGGTCAACCAAAATAGACAAAGTCGGAGTTTGAACTCTTCCTGCAGATAACTTTAAAAATCTTTTTTTTGGCTGCGCTTACAGATTTCATTAAAGCCTTTGATATGTTTACACCAAAATAAAAATCCAAAATATGTCTGGCTACACCGCTGTCTACCTGATGTCTGTCAATAGGTATTCTATTTTCATATGCTTCCACAATGTCCTTTTTAGTTAAAGTGGAAAACTTCATTCTTGAAGATTTTTTTAAAGCATCCTCGCCACATCCGTATTTTAATGCATGATATCCGATTAAAGTTCCTTCAATATCATAATCGCATGCATGAATGTAGCTGTCAGCATCTTTAGCATATTTTTTAATAGCCCTTACATAATCCTTGGTATAGTTCTTATATTTTTTGTCAATCTCAAATAATGGTGCCCAATGCAAATCAAAATAGACTTTATCCTTGGGATTATCCGGAGTTAAAGAATATAAGTGTCCGACAGCAGACAATACTGTTATATCCTTACCGTCTCTTTCCAATGTCCAATATTTAACTTTTTATTAAATACGTTCTTTTTAGCTTTAGAAGACAATGCTTTAGCTATTTTTTCTGCAGATTTTGGTTTTTCGCAAATTATTACTTCATTCATTGTACCTGTACCGTTTTTAAATTTTTAAATTATAAAAATTTGTAAATTACTGATTTAATATTTAAAATAATTAATCCTATAAAAATATTTCTATTGAAAGATTTTAGTTTATATGAAGTATTTTTAAAAAATAAGATAAAATCAATGCAAAAATATGAAAATTAAAAAATAATTATAAATCTTCTTTGTAAAAACTGTAAAATTCAGCACAGTAATCACAAATAGGATATTTGTCATAGCGATAATAGGCAAGTTCGGACTTATTCATGTCAAATTTCTTGCCGCAAATAAAAAACAGGTTTCAATTTTTTTTCTTCATCAGACATGATATTACCTTAAAAAAGAAATAAATAAAAATTAAAGTAATTTCAGTAAATTACTTAATTAATATTGTATTTTTGTAAAAGTAAGAGCTCTTCAGTAGATAATTTTCCACCGTGTTTGAATGTATCGAAGATTTCTTCAGCTCTTTCTTTTTTTCTTCACGATTTTTGTTACCGTTTGATGAGGAAGATTTGTTACTGCAGATCTTCTTTTTTTCTAGGTCTGTTGGAACCTAATTTTTTATTGATAACATGAATATCGCTTAAAATGGATTTGAACTCTTCATGTTTTGCAGAAGCATTTTTACGAGCTTCGATGAATTTTTTGTGAGCTTCATCAGCTGCAGTTCTGATATCATCAGTTTTTCTGAAGAATTTGAGCATTTCTTCGTGAGCTGCTTGAGCTTTTTTCAGAAAAGTCAATAACTTTTTCGTGTTCTTCTTCAGATAATTTTTTAAGCTCTTGTGCTTCACCTTTAACGGATTCATCTTCATGAATTTCCATTAACTGTTTTCTTAAATCGTTTGCATTTTTAACAAGTTGATTTTCTTTTTTAATATCTAAAACACGAGTTTCAATGATTTTATCAATCTTTTTAATCTCATTTTCTATTTTAATTTTGTCACGTTTACCAGAAGACCATTCTAAGTTTCTAATTTTGTTGTTAGCTTCGTTACGTGCTTTTTTAGCTTCTTCAACTTTTTTGTTGATTTCGTTACGTTCATTTCTGAATTCAATAGCTTTGTTTAAGTTTTCTTTTAATGATGCGTTTAATTCATCACGGATTTTACGTTGTTCTTTAGCTATCCTGTTGAATTCTTCTCTTTCTTCAGTAACTTTAGCTATTTCAGCTTTTTTTTCATCTTTTTTGTTTTCTTACACCTTCCATGGTGTCAGCTAAAACAAAATCAGATTCAGGAAGACCGTCTTTTTTAGGTTTTTCAGCTTCTTCAGTAGATTCTTCAGCATCTTCTGCTTCTTCTACTTGTTCAGTTTCGTCATCTTCAACAACATCGTGGATAATTGATTAATAATTTCATCTAAGACTTTGGTTAAGTCTTTTTCATCTACTACAACATCAGCTTTTTTTCTTTAACAGAATCTTTTGCATTGAAAGCAATTCCAATACCTGCTGATTCGATCATGGAAATGTCGTTAGCTCCATCTCCAACTGCAACAACTTCTTCTAAAGAAGTGTCATTACCTTCAATATGTTCTTTTAATACGTCCAATTTAGAACCAGATACTAAAGGTCCAGTTACTTCACCAGTCAATTTACCGTCTTCAACAGTGAAACTATTAGTGTATGCATTTTCAATACCGAGTTTGTCTTTAACGGTTTGTGCAACAACATCAAAACTGCCACTAATAATAGCTACATCTAATCCTTCTTCTTTTAAACGTGCGATGGTATCTTCAGCACCATTCATTAATGGAAGTTCATCAGCAACTTTTTGAATATCTTCAATGGAAGTTCCTTCAAGAAGTTTAACTCTATCTTTAATAGAAGTTTCAAAGTCGATTTCACCTTGCATAGCTTTTTCAGTAATTTCAGCTATTTCATCTTCAACATTTGCTAATTTCCCTATCTCATCAATTGCTTCTCCATCAATAATAACGTTATCTAAGTCAAATACTACAAGTTTAATCAATCATACCACCAATTATATTAAATCTAGCTCACTTAATCTATCGTAAGCTCTTTCGACACCTAATTTAGCGTCGCTACGTGTTTTAGCTCCAGTACAAACAACTTTACCGGAACCGAATAATAATAAAACAACTTTAGGGTCAGATAACCTGTATACTAAACCCGGAAATTGTTCAGGTTCGTATTCAGTATCTTCAAGTTCTAAAGCTACTGCTTCTAAATTTAATGTGGATTCTAAGTTTGCAGAAGCCACAATGTTTTGAATTTTAATTTCGAATTCATGAGGAATTTCAGTATCAATAGTCCTCATTAAATCAACAGTCTTTTTTAATAGCTAACTTTGAGTCATCTATAGACTTAGCCCCAGTACAAACAAGCTTACCAGAGCTGAAAATTAATGCTGCTGTTTTAGGATCTTTAAGTTTAAAAACTAATCCTGGAAACTGTTCACGATTAAAATTAACCCCTTCTAAAGCTTCGGAAACTTCAGTTAAAACTATATCTTTTCCTATGCTTGCAGAAGCCACAATGTTTTCTATTTTTATATCAACATCGGTCAATTTAAAACCTCCAATTAATTATTAAAATGAGTACAGTAAAGATTTAAAATCATTAAATTTTTACTAATTAAATATTTTATTTAAATAGTATATAAACTTATGTTTATTTATAAAGTAAAAACAAAAATATGTAATAAACATATTTTTTAATTAACTTCAAAAAATATTAATAATTATATTAAGGTCTGATAGAAATGATAGAAGTTGAAGTAAAAGCCAAAATTGATAATTTTGAAGATATGAGAAAAAAATTAAATGATCTGGGAGCTATTAAAACTAAAGAAGAATTTCAGGAAGATATTTATTTTAACAGCCCAATAGTAAATTTTGCCAAAACAGATGAAGCCCTTAGAATAAGAACAACAAAACAGGGCAATGAAAAACACATTTTCATAACATATAAAGGGGCTAAAATTGATTCTGAAAGTAAAACACGTGAAGAAATAGAGTTCGGAATTGAAGATAGCAAAAAATGTGCAAAAACATTTGAACATATAGGATTTAAAAAGTCAGAACTGTGCGTAAAAACCGTGAATATTATGCTTATAAAAATTTTGAAATAAGTTTGGATGATATTGAAGGTTTAGACCCATATATGGAAATTGAAATAGGTCTTGAAGACGGAAACGATTACAAAGAATCTCAGAACAGCATTTTTGAAGTGTTTAAACAACTTGGGATTACAGATGGTTTTGAGAGAACCTCATATCTGGAACTTTTAGAAACTTTATAATATAACATAATACAATATTATTAAATTAATAAAATAATTTAAGAGAAGTGATTATTTGCAATATTATATCAGTCATTATAATAAAGAACCTGAATTAAATTTTCCTGATGAAATTACAGTTTATGATACAACTTTAAGAGACGGTGAACAAACCCCCGGAGTTTGTTTTAGTCCTGAAGAAAAGTTAGAGATTGCTAAAAAATTAGATGAAGTTAAAATTAAACAAATTGAAGCAGGTTTTCCTATAGTTTCCAAAAAAGAACAGGAATCAGTGAAAGCCATAACTTCAGAAGGCCTTAATGCTCAAATCATTTCTTTATCTAGAACAAAAAAAGAAGACATTGATGCTGCTCTTGATTGTGATGTTGACGGTGTTATTACATTTATGGGAACTTCAGACATCCATTTAGAACACAAAATGCACATCGGACGTCAGGAAGCACTGAATACATGTATGAACGCTATTGAATATGCTAAAGATCACGGATTATTTGTTGCATTTTCTGCAGAAGACGCAACCAGAACTGATTTGGATTTCTTAAAAAAGAATATACAACAAGGCTGAAAGCTGGAGCAGACAGAGTACACATAGCAGATACTACCGGTGCTATAACTCCGCAGGGAATTACTTACCTAAAGTAAAAAGAACTTAAAAAGATGTAAATATAGATATTGCTCTACATTGTCACAATGATTTCGGTCTGGCAGTTATAAATTCCATATCCGGAGTACTGGCAGGAGCTAATGGAATTTCCACAACAGTAAACGGTATCGGAGAACGTGCAGGAAACGCATCTCTTGAAGAAGTAATTATGTCTCTTAAATTATTATACGGTAAAGATTTAGGATTTAAAACCAAACATATTAAAGAACTTTCCGAACTTGTATCAAAAGCTGCGGATTGCCTGTTCCCTATAACAAACCTGTAGTAGGAAACAACGTATTCAGACACGAATCCGGAATTCATGTTGATGCAGTTATTGAAGAGCCGTTATGTTATGAACCATATATTCCAGAACTGGTAGGACAAAAAAGACAGCTTGTATTAGGTAAACATTCAGGCTGCAGAGCAGTCAGAGCCAAATTAAATGAATGTGACCTTGATGTAAGCGACGATACCCTTATTGAAATTGTTAAAAAAGTTAAAAAAAAAGCAGAGAAGAAGGAACATACATTAACGATGATGTATTCAAAGAAATTGTAAAAAGTTGTAACTATAAAAAAGAATAGGTGACGGTTTTGAATATTACAGAAAAAATATTATCAGCTAAAGCAAAAAAAGAGGTTACACCCGGAGAAATTATTGAAATTCCGGTTGATTTAGCTATGTCTCATGACGGAACATCACCACCAGCTATAAAAACCTTTGAAAAAGTAGCTACCAAAGTCTGGGACAATGAAAAAATTGCAATTGTATTTGACCATAATGTTCCTGCAAATACAATCGGATCTGCAGAATTCCAGAAAGTATGCAGAGATTTCATAAAAAAAACAGAAAATTACTAAAAATTACATACATGGTGACGGAATATGCCACCAGGTACTTCCTGAAAAAGGACTGGTAGAACCTGGAAAAGTTATTGTAGGTGCTGACTCACACACATGTACTTATGGTGCATATGGAGCATTTTCAACAGGAATGGGTGCTACTGATTTAGCTATGGTTTATGCTACAGGTAAAACATGGTTTATGGTTCCTGAAGCTATTAAAATGGAAGTCAGCGGAGAGTTAAATTCATACACTGCTCCAAAAGACATCATTTTAAAAATCATCGGTGAAGTGGGAATAGCCGGAGCTACCTACAAAACTGCAGAATTCTGCGGAGAAACCATCGAAAAAATGGGAGTAGAAGGCAGAGCTACAATATGTAACATGGCTATTGAAATGGGAGCTAAAAACGGAATAATGGAACCGAATAAAGAAGTTATCCAATATGTTTCCCAAAGAACCGGAAAAAAAGAAAGTGAATTGAATATTGTTAAATCCGATGAAGATGCACAATATTCAGAAGAAATGCACTTTGACATAACTGATATGGAACCTCAAATAGCCTGCCCTAATGATGTAGACAATGTTAAAGACATCTCCAAAGTTGAAGGCACAGCTGTTGACCAATGCTTAATCGGTTCTTGTACAAACGGCAGATTATCTGATTTGAAAGATGCTTATGAAATCTTAAAAGATAATGAAATTAATAATGATACTAGATTACTAATTCTTCCAGCATCAGCTGAAATTTACAAACAGGCAATCCATGAAGGATACATTGATGCATTTATAGATGCGGGAGCTATTATATGCAATCCAGGATGCGGACCATGTCTTGGAGGACATATGGGAGTTTTATCTGAAGGTGAAACCTGCATATCCACAACAAACAGAAATTTCAAAGGAAGAATGGGGATCCGAAATCCTCAGTATATCTGGCTAATTCAAAGGTTGTTGCTGCTTCAGCTATTGAAGGAGTTATTACAAATCCTAAAGATTTATAGTGAAAAAATGACTATTGAAAAAAACGAAGCAAACAAACGTCTGATTGAAAAAATAAATCAGGTAGAAGAAGGATATACAAAAGACTTTTCAAATACTCAAAAAATTCTGCTGACAACAGACGGATCAATTACAGCTATTTTAGATGTGCTGTACGGCAAAATTACATTAAGTACCTTAGAACAGCACTTTGATACAGCAGACCGTGAAATCAGCGAATTAATTCATGTTGATGAAGGTGCACAAATCAATTACCGGGAAGTTATAATGCATAAAGACGATGAAAATCTAATTTATGCACTGTCATACATTCCATTGGAACGTTTAACCGATGAGATTTGTTGCGATTTGGTTAGAGCAGACATACCAATCGGAAGAATTTTAAAAAATTACCAGATTGAATCAAGAAGGGAAGTAAATAAAATCTATATTGAAAAACCTAATGAAAGGTTAAAAGATTTATTTAACACGAAAGAAGATATGCTTGCCAGAGAATATGTAATTATCCATAAAAACAACGTATTGATGTGGATTAAAGAAGTATTCCCAGTCAGTAAATTTACAAATATTTAAACAGGTGATAAAATGGGTGTTAAACTAAAAGACATAATCCGACCAGAACAGATTGATTTTAAAGATTTGAAAGGAAGAGCAATATCTATAGATGCATTTAATACCCTTTACCAGTTCCTGTCTACAATCCGACAAAGAGACGGAAGACCCTTAAGTGACAGCAATGGAAATATAACCTCTCATTTAAGCGGAATTTTATATAGAAACTCCTCAATGATTGAAAAGGACATAAAACCGATTTATGTATTTGACGGAACACCATCCTATCTTAAACAGGAAACCATTGACCAAAGAAGACAGACAAGAGAAGAATCTGAAAAAAAATGGAAAGAAGCACTGGCTAAACAGGATACTCAGGAAGCCAGAAAATATGCAATGAGGTCTTCCAAATTATCTCCCTACATTATTGAATCCTCCAAAAAGCTGCTGACAATGATGGGAATACCATACATTGAAGCATATGGTGAAGGAGAAGCACAGGCAGCTTACCTTGTTGAAAATGGAGATGCATGGGCAGTAGCTTCACAGGATTATGACTGTCTCTTATTCGGAGCCAAAAGGGTTGTAAGAAACCTTGCCATCAATTCCAACTTGGGAGATCTGGAATATTACAATTTAAAAAAGAGTTTTAGATGAACTGGACATAAATAGAGAACAGCTTATTGATATGGGAATACTAATCGGAACTGATTTTAGTGAAGGCTTAAAAGGAGTAGGTGCAAAAACAGCTCTTAAACTAGCTAAAAAAGGAGAACTTGAAAATAAATTAGCCAAACTTCAGGAAGAATCATCACATGATATCTCTGAAGTCAGAGAAATATTCCTAAACCATAATGTAAATACAGATTATAAAATCAGATGGAAAAAGCCTGCTAAAAATGATATTATTGACTTTTTATGTGAAGAACACGGTTTTTCACAGGACAGAGTTTCAAAAGCCTGTGATAAATTAAAAATTTAAATTCAAGTCAGAAAAGCCTTGAAGACTGGTTCTAATAAGGGGAAACTCCGGACCAAATACTTTTTTGGCATAATCAACAGCCAGTGCAACCTGATTATAATAATTTTTCAGCATTTCCTTTTCAAAATATTCCCTGTCCGGTGCTCTGACAATTAAATTAAGAAGCTTTTCATAGGTTTCAACAGCTGATTTTTTATTGAAATTATATTTTTCTTCTTTTTCTGCAGACAGCTTCTCAACACAGGGAAATTCCAATGTTTTGCAAACAGTGTCAGTTGAAAAATATGTCATGCGAATTAATGGAGAAACAGAACTTACCAGCACATGATTTCCCAAATCTATTAATGGAGGAATTCCTGTTTTAGTGTAACGTTCCATAGAAGTTAATCTGTCAAAATGCGCCAGGTCGTAACAGTGAAGTTCAGTATAAAAATCAGGTTCAAAATACTCAATCAGATCCAAAATCTTCAAACCGATTTCTGATTTATAATATTCCTTTTTAATTGTAGAAATATATGGAGTTTTATCAAAATTGTAAAAATAAAACTGTCCTTTTGAAAAATCATCAATATTCAAACGTTTAATAAATTTTAAAGAAGTTTTACCTTCATTGCCATGGACTCCACCTATAAATAACTTAGTTGGACCTTCACCATTGTCAACATATCTGAAATAAGACATATTATCCAAATAAAAAAAAGAAAAAATCAAAGAAGAAAACTTAAGTTCCTTCTTTCCAGCTGCACATATACTCTTTTTTGGCGGTCAGATAAAGTATCAATTTCAATATCCATAGCTTTTAGTTTTAAATTAGCTACTTCATAATCAATGTCATCAGGAGCTTTAGTTACACCGACTTCCAAATCGTTGTTTAAAATATATTTTGCAGATAATGCCTGAACAGCAAAACTCATGTCCATGATTTCTGCAGGGTGTCCTTGTCCCCTGGCTGCAGATAAGTTTACTAATCTTCCGTCTGCAAGCAGATATATTTTTCTGCCGTCTTTCATGGTAAACATTTCAATACTTTCTCTTACTTCACGAACACTGGTTGATTGAGCTTCCAAGTCACGTCTATTAATTTCCACATTAAAATGACCGGAGTTACATAACATACAGCCGTCTTTCATGTATTTAAAGTCATCACCATGAATAATATTGATATTACCAGTTACAGTAATGATTAAATCAGCTTCTTTTACAGCATCTCTAATTTTCATTACTCTGTAACCATCCATTCTTGCTTCAAGTGCTCTGATTGGATCAATTTCAGTTACAATAACATTAGCTCCAAGACCTTGTGCCCTTAAAGCTATTCCACGACCGCACCATCCATATCCACATACAACAACAGATTTACCAGCTATTAACATATTGGTGGTTCCCATAATTGCATCAAAACTGGATTGGCCTGTACCATATCTGTTATCAAACAAATATTTGGTATAAGCATCATTTACAGCTACAACAGGGAATTTTAAAGCCCCATCTTTATGCATAGCTTCCAATCTGTGAACACCAGTAGTAGTTTCTTCACATGCTCCTTTAATATGTTTTAAAACATCAGTTCTTTCATTGTGAAGAACCATAATCATATCTGCACCGTCATCAATGATTACATCAGGTTTGTGATCAAGAACCATGTTGATAGTCTGATAATATTCTTCATCATCCTGATCTCTCCAACCGTAGATGTTCAAACCTAAATCAGCAGCTCCGGCCACTGCATCATCATGAGTGGATAACGGATTACATCCAGTCATAGCTACTTCAGCTCCACCTGCCTGCAAAGTTAAACCTAAATTAATAGTTTTAGGTTCTAAATGTAGGCAAGACCCAATAGTGATTCCTTTGAAAGGTTGAGTTTCTTCATATTCTTTTTTGATGTGTTCAAGAACTGGCATGTGTCTTTGAACCCATTCAATTTTTCTTATACCTTCTTTAGCAAGAGGCATATCTTTAACTTTACTCATAATATCCCCTATAAAAAAATTAAATAATATTATAATATATCATTTGAGGGTTATTAAATATTATTATTCATAAATAATTTTAAAAATATATAATGAAACAAAATATTTCAAATTAACTACATCCATTATTAATTAATTATTATAAAAATAAACAATTTTTAATTACAATCAGCCAAACTTAAATTATAATCAAAAATAAGAAAAACAAAAAGTATAAATGTAATGAGAATTTAATATAATAAATGTCTGATGCCGGGGTGGCTCAGCTGGTTAGAGCGCACGGCTCATAGGGTAATTAAGCAGTGCTCTGACTAATTCCTGGGATACCGTGAGGCCGCGGGTTCGAATCCCGCCCCGGCATCTTCAATCCCAGGAATATTTTTTATAAACTATTTTTTTAGGAAATTTTTAATTTTACAAGCTGATTTTATCGCTGATTTCAAAAAGGGGAATCCGAATTACTTTAAACATCACTAATCAAAACTATTTTATAACTCATTAATAAATATATCAAGTGTTAAGATTTGAGGATTTATTAAAATGCAATATACAGAACTTGGAAAAACCAAAGAAAATGTTTCAATTCTTGGTTTCGGAGCTATGCGATTACCGACAAAAGGTTCCAATGACAATATCGATGAAAATACAGCTAAAGTGAAATTCTTAGCTATGGAATTGATAATGGAATTAACCTTATTGATACAGCTTATCCTTATCACAGTGCCGGAATCGACGGTAACGGAAACAGCGAAGTTTTCATAGGAAACTTTTTAAAAGAAAACAGCTACAGAGATGATGTTTTAATCTCTACAAAATCTCCACCATGGTTAATGGAGGAAAAGGGAGATTTTGAATATTATCTTGACAAACAGCTTGAAAAACTCAAAACAGACAGTATTGATATTTATTTACTCCATGCTCTTACAAAGGATGATTGGAATAAAGTCCGCAAACTTAGAGTTTTGGATTTTCTTGATGACAGTTTAAGCAGCGGCAAAATAAAACATGTAGGGTTTTCATCACATACTGAAATTGATACATTTGTAGACATTCTTGACGCATATCCCAAATGGGAAGTTGTCCTGACACAAATGAATTACCTTGATGAATACTACCAGACAGGAGTAATGGGTCTTGATGAACTAAAACGGCTGAATATCGGAAGCATGATTATGGAACCACTGCGCGGAGGCAGATTAGTTCAGAACATTCCTCCAGAAGTCCAAAAACTTTGGGACTGTGCTGAAGTTAAAAGAACTCCTGTCGAGTGGGCTTTAGAATATTTATGGAATAGAAACGATGTTGACTGTGTTTTAAGTGGTATGAACTCCTTAGAACAGGTTAAACAAAATATTCAAATAGCTTCAAATGTTAAAGAAATTAGCGAAAGCGACCAGGATCTAATTAGAGAAGTTGCCAGAACATACAAGACGCTGACCGGAAATGAGTGCACCAGTTGCGGATATTGTATGCCATGTCCAGAAGGTGTTGATATCATCAATTGTTTTAACGAATACAATATCGGCAAAATGTTGAATAATCCAAAAGGAAGTGCAATGCAATATTTTAGTCTGATTGATGAAGACTGCAGAGCAGACAGCTGTATTGACTGTGGAGACTGTGAATTTGTTTGTCCTCAAATGCTAGATATTCCACAGGAACTTGAAAAAGTAGATAAGTATTTCGGTAGAGAATTTAATCATTTTTAAGGTGAAAAAATGCCAACAAGATATATAGGTGACGGATATTGGGAACTGATAAGCCGTCAAATGAGTATTGTAACTAGAAGTCAACAGGAAAGATTTAAAGAAGCTAAAATAGCAGTTATTGGCTGCGGAGGAATAGGTGGTCAGACTATTGAAATGTTAGCCAGAATGGGAGTTGGCCAGCTTAATTTAGTTGATGAGGACGCATTTGATTTATCCAATTTAAACAGACAAACATTAGCCAGCATTAAAGAACTAGGCCTTTCCAAAAGCAAAGTAGCCAAAGAAAAAGTCAGACTGATTAATCATTATGTTAAAGTTAACTGCTTTGAAGAAACTGTAACTAAAGAAAATGTTGATAAAATAATCAGTGAGTGCGATATTGTTATTGATGCTCTTGATAATGTCAAAACAAGAGTAATTGTTTCCAGAGCAGCTGAAAATAAGAAAATCCCATTTATTCATGGAGCCATTCATGGAACTTTAGGTCAGATTACAGTATTTTCAGCAGATAAAGATATAAACTATGAAACAATGTTTAATCTCCCATCAAAAGATAAAGATTTAACTGAAGATGTATTGGATGACTTATCAAGTGTTACATCAGGTGTCCCTCCAGTTATTGGGCCTACTCCAAATTTAATCGGATGTCTTGAAGCTATGGAAGCTTTTTAAAATAATGACCGGAGTTGGCAAAGTTACCCAAGCACCGGAAATTTTAACTTTTGATTTGTTGGATTTAACATCATTTAATGTAAATGAAATTTAAACAACATTACTTTTTTCTTATTTTTTATTTATTTAAACTTGAACATATTACCATTAATTTTTAAAAAGCTATTGAATTAACCATTGAAAAATAAAATCATTGTGATTATATATTAAAAAATATAAATAATCCTTATAAATACATTTATTCAAAACATTTATATAATATGAGAAGGAAATGTATTGCCAAGGTAGGAAGGTATTTTCCGACTAACCTTTTGAAACTAATATCCATAAATTTATATGGAGTATGATTTAATGACTGAAAAAGTTAACGAAGAATTAATGGAAAGCGTAATTAAACAAATGAAAGAGGATAATATTAAATTTATCCGTTTACAATTTGTTGATATAAATGGAACTGCTAAAAACATTGTAATTCCATTTAAAGAAGATGACATGGCAGAATTATTTGTTGAAGGTATGTTATTTGACGGATCTTCAATTGCAGGATTCGTAGGAATCAATGAAAGTGACCTTGTTCTCAAACCTGATATCCACACTTACTCAAGATTATCATGGAGGCCTGAAGAATCTGCAGTATGTAGATTTATTTGTGATGTCTGGACTCCTGACGGAAAACCATTTGTTGGAGACCCAAGAGGTATCCTGAAAAAATCTTTAGCTAAAATTGGAAAAATGGGATTACAATATAACATAGGTCCTGAACCAGAATTCTTTATTGTAGATATTGACGATGAAGGATACCCAATGCCTTACGATGAAGCAGGATACTTTGATGTTGAACCTTTAGATAAAGGACCTGATTTCAGAAGAGAACTAACCTTAAACTTAGAAGAATTAGATTTCGAAGTAGAAGCTTCTCACCACGAAGTAGGACCTGGTCAAAACGAAATTGCATTTAAATTTAAAGATGCATTAAAAACTGCAGATGCTGTAATTACCTTTAAACAAGCTATTAAAGCTATTGTAGACAACATGGCTACTTTTGACCAAATGGATTACAGAGTAACCTTTATGCCAAAACCGTTCTTTGGTGTAAACGGTAGTGGTATGCACTGTCACCAGTCAGTATTCAAAGGAGACAGAAACCTGTTCTCTGACCCAAACAGCGAAACCGGATTATCTAAAGACGCACTTCACTTCATGGGAGGATTGCTTGCTCACGCTCCAGCATTAACCGCAATTACCAACCCTATTGTAAACTCATACAAACGTTTAGTGCCAGGTTATGAAGCTCCAGTATACAGAGCATACGGTCTTAAAAACAGATCTGCATTAATCAGGGTACCTGCAGCTCGTGGTAAAGCAACTCGTATTGAATACAGAGCACCGGACCCAGCATGTAACCCATACTTAGCATTTGCAGTAATGTTAGAAGCAGGTATTGACGGTATTCAAAATAAAATTGATCCTGGAGAACCTACCGAAATCAACATCTACTCATTAACCGAAGAAGAAAGGGAAGCTATGGGAATTCAAGTTTTACCATCCAGTTTATGGGAAGCTTACCATGCACTTGAAGAAGACCCATTGATATTATCCACTTTAGGAGACCACACCAGTGAAAAATTCCTAGAGCTCAAATACAAAGAATGGGACGAATACCGTGTACAAGTATTCGGATACGAACAAAACAAATATTTAGATATTTAAATCTAAATATACTTTTTTTATTTTTTAAATATAATGATTCTTAAGTAAAATTAGGCATGATTATATTTAAGAAAAAAAGGGAGCCTCATATGACCGAATCAGAACACAAAATAATTGAAATTTTAAGAATATTAAATGAGCAAAATAAACCTACTGGTTCTAAATTAATAGCAGAAGAGTTGAAAAACAAAGGATTTAACTTAGGAGAACGTGCTGTTAGATACCATATGCAAATTCTTGATGAAAAAGGATATACCGAAAGAATGGGATATTCAGGCAGACAAATTACAGAACTAGGCAGGAAAAAGCTTGATAAAGGTATAATCTATGATCAGGTTGATTTCATTTATTCGAAATTTGAAGAAATGATTTATTTGACTAGTTTCAACTATATGAACCGAACGGGAAATGTTGTAGTAAACACTTCAACTATTTACGATGAAGAAGCATTTAATATAATCAAAGATGTTTTCAAAAGTGGTCTTTGTGTTAGTCCTTACATCAATTTAAAAGAAGGTAACAGCAAAGAAGAAATTCAGATAAAAACAATATGCGGAACCACAATTGACGGAATTCTGTTAAACGAAGGAATACCTACAATCCCATTATACGGAGGATTAGTTAAAATCAGAGATTATGTTCCGACAAAATTTACAGAACTGATTTCCTACAAAAAAACATCTGTAACACCTCTTGATGCATTTGTAGCTCCGGGAATGACTTCTGTATTAGATGTGATAAATACCGGGAACGGAACAATACCTGCTAATTTCCGCCTCATTCCAAGTGTAGGGCGGGAACGTGCCCTAAACATCATAAACAAATTGGAAAAAATTGGAATTGGGGGAGTAATGGCAGTTTCTGAAGAAGGCAAAAATATGTTGGGAGTTCCTGTACCTGAAGGAATGGTTGGAATAGCCGTCAGCGGAGGAGTGACCCCATTTTGTGCAGCTCAAGAACTCGGATATGACATTGACATAAAAATAGCTGAAGAAATTGAAGGCTTTGAAACATTATCCCCAATAGCTGATGTTAAAAAAATACTTAAACCTGCTGATGATAAAATTCATGCCAAAACTCCATTTTTACTTTCAAAATCATGGAATTTAATTCAAAAAGTTAATTTCGATGTGGAAACTAGAAAAGGAGACATCATAGTAAATGTTTCATACATTAACAAAGACAGCTTAGATAAAGCAATAGATATTATGAAAGAAACCTATGAATCAAATCCGAAATACATCAACCCTTACTATCAGCTTGTAGAACATCCGACCGATTATAGCAAAATAGGAATAGCTACAATATGCAGTTTAAGTATTGACGGACTTTTAATAAACAATGGAATAATGAGCAACCCGAAATATGGCGGATTATTGGAATTAAACGAATCTCCATTATTTATTGACTTAATTTCATATAATGGTTCTTCTGTTGATCCCCATAAAATATTCATAGCTAAAAACATGACTTCAATAACAAGAAATATCGGATCCAATAAAATACTGGCCAGTTTAAAAGAAATCCCCTATATTTCAAGAGACTATGCAGTACATTTATTAAACCTCTTAAAGAATATTGGATTTTCAATTTATAAAATAGGCAAACCAAGAGAACTAACATATAATGCTAAAGTAGATAACTACAATTTTGGTGTTGTTGCAGGCAGTGGTCTCAACCTAATTGCTGCACTTAAAGAAAAAAAGGAATAGATGTTGAAGTTAAAGCTATTGCAAAATTAATGAAATTTGAAAAAATGGAAAGACTGTAGCTATTTTAAACTACAGTAACTTCCACATCATCTCCTTCAACAGGATGGTGAATAAATTCAATCAAATCGTCTTCAATCTCATAAACATCAATTTCAATAGTCGGATTAATTGAATCACCATCTAATGAAAGCAACATTTTAAACCCTGGTTTTCCAAAATATTCAGAAAAGTCCATGTTTAAAACCTCACCGCTTCCAAAAATTCTATTATAAGAAATTTCTAAATTATCATGGATTTTCACATTATCTTTTAAATATTCTACAGCTTTATCTGGAGTTAAACTTAATTTTTTCATGGAAAACACCTCATTATATTGTTAAATAATAAGTATATTTTTCATAATATAAAAAATTTGTTTGTAATGTATAAAACAAAATAATTTTTTAAAAAAATATATGGGAAATTTAATCATAAACTTCCACGATTGTTATTTTATCACCCTTAATATGGCGCAATTCTAAAAGATCATCTTTAATTTCCTTAAAATCTACATCAACAACCTGATTTAAAATTTCACCATTTAATTGTAAACTAACCCTGAGTCCCTCACCAGTTTCTTCATCTTCTGAAATTATATTTAACACTTCACCGGGAGCAAAAATACGATTGTATGATATTTCTAAAATATCTCTTATTTGGACGTTTTCTCTCACATATTCAATAGCTTCCTCAGCAGACATTTTAATTTCCTTAACCATATTATCACACATAAAACCATACAATAAATTAATAATCAGTTTACAAAATTTGTCAAATTAATATATAATAATTTATTAATAAAAGAATATTTAAACGTTATGCATACATTTGAAGTATGTATTAAAATCCATCAAAATCAAAAAGGATTATTATTTAAACTTTTTTAAAAAAAATAAAGGAAAAGGAATTATAAATTCCTGTATTCCCTAATTGAAGTATATTCGTCGTCAATCTCATTATAATGAGCTAATTTTTCCCTGTTAGCTTCAGCATCTAAGTATAAAGCACCTTTACCATTGAGACCAATGTCCCCTTTGTATTGGATATATTTTCCTTTGAATACTTCGCCATCAATTTCAGGGTCGTCGACAACGCCTTCAAGAACGAAACCTTCGAGTAATCTTCCAAGGAACCCGTGAATGACAATGTTACCGTTTTTCATTTGACCTCCAGGCCAACGGTTTACATCACCGTCAATTTCAATGATACCTTTGGTCATGTGAATACCAGCTAAAATATCACAGTTACCTAAAACGTGAATTCTTCCACCGGTTAAACATTCACCACATTGTTTACCAGCATTACCTTTAACAACGATTTTACCACCAGTCATACCTCTCCATTCACCAATGTAAGAAGCTCCGGTGAATTCTTTGGTGTCACCGTCGATTTCAAGGTATCCTCCAGACATTTCTCTTCCTGCATGAGCAGCTGCATTACCATGAACATAGATGGATCCGCCACTCATTTCTGCACCTACGTGAAGGTCAACATTACCATTACAGACAATTTCTCCTCCACTCATTTTACAACCGATGTATTTAACTCTGTTTAAGTCACCGTTAAGAATCATTTTAACATCATTAGGTCCTTCTGCATCACCTTCTACAGTAATATCGAAGAAATCAGTAATTGGGAATCTTGAGTTTCCAATAGGTACTTCATATTTTGCAAAATCTTCTTCGCTCCATGCATAAATTTCATCAGGAATTAATTCATCAAATTCTAAAGCGATTGAAGAAGTTTTTAATTGATCAAATGTTATTGTTTTCAAATTAAACACCCTTTTTATCTTTTAACATCTATCCTTATAGGATTGGATACATAATGATCATGTACTGGATAGTTTTCCCATTTTACGGAGTAATATTGAGTAAAGAACGGCATGATTTTATTAATAACATTTTGTTCTTCATGTTCGTATCCTTGTACATTAACCCACATGTTTTGACTTTCTTTAACTTTTACAATTTCTTTATCTTTTACTAAGATTTGACCATCTTTAATTGTGTAATCAGCAAGAGAGAAACCTTTTTCGATTTCTGCATATTGTCTGGATGGGTCAATTTCATTAGGATTTATGTCATATACAGCAATATCTGCTTTGTATCCAGGAGTAAGAGCTCCTCTGTCTCTGAAACCGTAGATTTTAGCAGGTGCTGCTCTTGTAATAATTGCAATGTCGTTGAAGTCGTATTCCCTTTCAAGAGTTGGGAGAGTAGTTCTTTTTTGTACCCATTTGTGAACTTCACCGTTTTCAATCATTTCCATTCTTCTTTGGTTACTCATTAACCAGGAGATAATTCTTGGGTATCTTATGAATGGACCTGCGTTAGGGTGGTCAGTAGTTAAACATACTTGCCATGGGTTTTTAAGATGTAAGAACAATTCTAAACCAATAGCCCATTGAAGTGCTCCAACCGGACTTCTACCAGAGTAGATACATGGAATAATACCAGCTGCGGTTTCACATTCAATGTCTTTGTTAGCCCATTTTAATCCAGATAATTTGAACAAGTCGTATTCCATTGGTGCATCTGCTGTCATGGTGGTTGTTTCATCTAAAGTTACTTGTCCAATATCACAAGTTACGTGGTCGTGACCGTTTATGTATTTAGCAACTTCTTCTGCACCGGAACTTGCATCTCTCCAGTTGGTTCCATCATATGAATGGAATTGAAGGTGACAAATATGTACAACTTGATCCCTAATATCTGCTTTAGGACTTTTCTTAATATTTTTAAGAGAATCTAATGTTTCAAGAGTAGTTGGTACATTACCAGGGTGTCCTAAATCATTTGGGTGAATGTGAATAGAGTGAGGAAGACCTAATTTTTCGTTAGCTTTTGCTAAAGAAGTTACAACTTCTCTAGAAGTTACATCAAAGTAAGGTGCTTTGTCATTGTATCCGTGTACGTTCATACCCCAACCCCATGCTTCACTACCACATGGGTTTACGATTTTAATACCGTAACCTTTGGAGACTTTTAACCATGCAGATACAAATGCGGATAAGTCTTCAATATTGTTTTCTCTTGCGTATTCCATTACAAACCAGTTGTTACCAAATAATGCTAAAGCTGGAATGTCTATGTTTGGAATAGTTGCAATTTCTTCGTGAGTGTGTTTTGCTTCAAGAGGAGGCATAGCTGCTTCTACAACAGTACCATAACCTAATCTGGAGTATCTGTAACCAGTTGATGGACAACTTGGAATGGAAAAACCAGATTCTGCCCCTTGTAACTTTTGTTTTTGAGTAACTCCCCTTCTTGAATCTTCAGGTCTGTATAATCTACCTACAACTAATTTTGGACCTGCAACGTGAGCGTGAGGATCTACCCCAGCAGGCATAACGATTTTATTAGTAACATCTATGACTTTTGCATTAGCTGAGACTTCTTCAACAATGATATCATCTTTAACCATGATATCTTTTTTTTCTCACCATTTATTCCGTTAGCTGGGTCATAAACAATACCATTTTTAAGTATAAATTCCATCATATCACCTTATAATGCGTTTGGATTAGGCACATATTTTGGAGCTACGTTTGGCTCCTCTCTGAGTTTCATGACTCTTTCTTTAAGTTCTCTGATAATCCATTCGTCGTCACGACATGTTTCAGGTTTATCAATTGCTTTTTTCATGTAAATAGGAACTCCGTCCATACGATAACTGGTACCAGCACATTCTACTGCAATGAATGAACCAGGTAATACTACATCAGCAAGTTCAGTAGATGGTCCCCAGTGAATATCCACTTGAATAACAGGAATGTCAGCTAAATGTTGGTTAGCACCATTAGGGAAGTGAGCACCAGGGTCTGCTGCAATAACCATGAAACAGTCAGGCTCTTTCCTTGTTAATAAATCGATAGTGTTAGTTTCTCCTAACATATATCTAAAGTGTAACCTCTAAAAGCAAAGTCAACACCAAATGCAAATCCAGTTTCGAAAGCCATGAAAATGTTGAAACCATTTACGTTAAAGTGACCCCTCATTGGAGTAAGACCCCATTTACTGTATTTGTTTAAGTCTTGAATCATTTTAATAGCTATATCAATGTTTCTTTGTTTGGATAAAGTGTGAGTTAATCCTAAACCGAAGAATAAAACACCGAATTCAGCGTTTTTCATTTCTTCTACTAATTCGTAAATGTCTTCTTTAGGAATTCCGGAAATAGTATCTTGATATATTTCTTTTCCTCTTAATACTGCTCTGATAGCATTGTAAAAACCATAATCTCCATTTTGTTCGAATCCTATCCATTTATCAGAAATTTTTGCAGTATCGGAGAATTTTGGATCCATAGTTACAACAGTTCTGTCAAATCTACCTCTTTGTCTGAAGTATCCTCTACAGAAGATAGCATAACGAGCTGCATGTCTTGGGTGAGAGTTCATTGCGTTACTTCCAGAGTAAACAACCATGTCTGCCCTATTTTGAACTTCCCCTAAAGTTTGAATAGGGTAACCTGCATTTTGCACAGCTTGTAAACTTGGACCGTGACAGATAGTAGCTTGGTTATCTAAAACTGCTCCTATGTATTCACCTAATTCTAATCCTTCTTTCATACATTCGGTGGAAGTTTCAGACCAACCGTAGAATACTGGCCTGATAGAGTTAGCAATATATTCTGCAGCTTTATCTAAAGCAGTATCCCAATCTACTTCCATAAGTTCTCCGTCTTCATCCCTAATCATAGGAACTACTAATCTTTGGTCCATATCTTCCATAACTTTACTTGCACCTAATCTGCAAGCATGTCTTACAGCAACAACATGGTTGTCTTTAACTAAGTAATCTAAATCATCACAGTTACATCCACAAAATGCACAAGTACAATTTTCTACGATGTAATCATAATCGGTTACAGGTGGCTCATATGTCATGATCAATCAACTCCTCCCATTTACGACCTTTATATACTGGTCTTTCTCCTAATGATTCCATATGTTCAACAACATCGTCGTCGTCGGAATCAACATATTTTTTGTAAACCCATCTCATTAAATCAGCCATGAGTAATACTTCTCTGTCTGTTTTTTCAACAGTACAATGAATACCTTTGTAAGTTGGGTCAGAACAGCAGTAAGTATCAGGACTTACAACAGTATTTGCCCAAGGACCTTTACAAATGAAAACAGTTCCTTCGTGAGGTGCATCTCTAGATACTGCAGCATTTACTACAACTTCTCCCCATTCAGTTTTAACAAGGACAGTATCCCAATTTTTTTACACCTAATTTACCCATGTCTCTTGGGTCCATATAACAAGTTCCAGAAGCATTTTTATATTCTTCTTTTAATGTAGAACCTCTTTTTTTACAAGCTCCTTGATAAATGTCAGAACCTGTATTTAACATACATTTAAGTACTTTGGTCTTTCCATCACCAACAATTTCTACATCAGGAACAACAGGTTTTGATAAATAAGTATTAGCATAATGCATAATTATTCCTCCTATTCAATCCATATAGCATTTACAGGGCAGAACATTTGGCAAGTTCCACATAATTCACATTTATCTGGTGAGAAAATTTTAATGAATCCATTTTCGACCATAATAACTACTTCATCAGTCTTTGCACCATTACCACCTGCATTTTCAGGGCTGATAGATGCGTTAACAGGACATGCAATTACACAAATTCCACATCCTAAACAATTATCTTGATTAACTTTAAGTTCCATTAAATCACCTAATTTTTAATTGCATCGAATGCATCGAGCCATGTTACAGATTTTATAGGAGTGTGATCTATTTCAGTTCTTGTAACAGTTATAGCTCCGTTTGGACATACTTTAGCACAAGCTTTACAGCGGATACAATATTGATCATGTTTAGTAATGCGGTCTAATCTTTGACCTGGTGCAGTAGAAACAGGGAATGCTAAAGCATCACATGGACAAGTATCTACACAAGCTCCACAGGTTTGACATGCTTCTTGATCAATTTCTAAAGTACCTTTGAATGGTTTGTTGGTTTCAACAGCATCAGTTGGACATACTCCTTCACACCATCCGCAGTATACACAAAGTTCATCATCAATAACTGCACTACCAGTAGTGACTTCATCTTCAGCTTTGAAATCATATTCACCATAGGAACATGCCCTACATACTGCAGAAATAGCATCAACTGGACAAGCCCTTTTACATACAAGACAGTATACACATTTGTCTTTGTCAATTACGATAGATTCTTGACCGGTAGTGTTATCTACTACAATTGCTTCTGCAGGACATAATTCTTGACAGATTCCACAGTAAACACAGTCATCATCACTTACACTAATTTCACCAGATACTAAGTTTTGACGTTCTGGCAATTTTCTCATGACAGTAATTGCATCTTGAGGACATGCAGTTTCACATCTTTTACAGTAGATACATTTGTCGTCATCGATTTTAGAATAGGAGTTGTAATGAGGATATGCTTCAATTTCACTAATTGGAACATCATCAATAGTTAAAACTAATGCATCTATTGGACATAATCCACTACACATACCACATAAAACACATTTATTTTCATCAATGCTGATTTTTTGAACATCAAATTCAGCATGGAAATTTTGTGCTATTTTTTTTCATGACCACTGAAATAGACATCGTTGGAACGTCTGTGACGAGCATCGATAGCAATTGGATTTAAAGTAATTGCTTCAACAGGACAAGTAGATTCACAAACTCCACATCCAAGACAAATCTGATCATTAAAAGACAACTTTCTTACTTCTTCAGCTGCCCTTGTAATAGCAAAGTTATTGTCTATAGCTTCTTTTTTATTTTTAATCATTATTAAATCTCCAAAATTTTAATAGAATTCGTTGGGCACTCATCTTTACATAGCTGACAACCGCAACATTGTATGGAGTCTACATGTGCTTTTAACGATTCTAATTTAATAGCTTTCATAGAACACATGCTTACACATAAGCCACAACCGATACATGAATCTGCAACAACTGCCTCAAATTCCCTATCATTACAAATAGAAACAATTTTACGGCTTTGTTCAGGTTCATCAAATATTGCACTGGTCATTTTTAAGAAATCTCTAGGAGTCAGGTCAGTGATAGTTTTGGCAACGTCTATAGAATTCCAAGATAAATTACTGCCATTTAAATAATGGGATACTGTAGACCTATCAATACCTAACTCATTAGCTATTGCTTGTTGGCTTTCACCTTGCTCTTTTAGCTTCACTGCAGCTAAATATTTCAAACCAGATGCAATATGTTTTGGCATATAAACCACCATGTGTAATGATATAAACTTTTGTTTATTATTAATATATACTTGTCTACTAGAAGCAAGGCGAAAGTAATATATATGACTGTGCTAATACTACAACAAAAAAAAATTAGTTAAAAAGATTAGAACAATTTAATTTAAAAAATAAGTGATTTAAATAGTTATATTCCTACAAAAATTATCCTAATAATTTAATTTAAGATATAAAGGTTAAAATACGATTTGAAAAAAAGTAATATCGGATATTTTTATTGGAAAAATAATAAAAAAAAAAAAAAAATGTATTACTAAATCTATAAAAAATTAAGGAAAAACTAAAATTTAAGAGAATGTGGAGTAACTACACATCTATTATAATAACTAGATAATACATAATAATAAGTAGAGGTTTTACTATGAAAATCGTGTCTGTAGTAGGTAGAAAAAATACTGGAAAAACTTCCCTAACTGTAAAGATTATTGAAGAACTTACCAGAAGAGGATATAATGTGGCATCTATAGAGCATTCCCATCATGAAATGGAAATGGACAGGGAACATACCGATACCTGGAGACATAAGCTGGCAGGATCAAATGTTGTTGTGGGAATCGGGTCTACATCATTTTTTAATGTAAGAGATATTTTAGAACTAAACAGATTACTGTTTTTAATTAAATTTATGGATAATGTCGATTTTGTAGTTATTGAAGGATTTAAAAGCTACAACTATCCAAAAATAGTAACATCCCTTGATGTAGTTGATGAATACACAATAGCTGAAGTGGACTCCTTTTCAATAACTCCCGAGGGTGTGTCCGATTTAGTGGATACTGTTGAAGAAAAAGGCCATGATATTGTTGATACCCTCTTTTTTAGATGAATGCGGATTTAATGATGGAGACGCAATAGCTAAAGAAATCAGAAAAGGAACTGTAAAAACCGAAGACCTGGACAAAGTTAATACTTTTATGTCAATTGATAACACAGTTATCGGTTTAAATGAATTCGTTAGCGATTTTATCAAAAAAACAGTGCTTGGAATAATAAAAACATTACATATCGAAGAGTATGGAGTAAAAGATATTAATAAAGTTGAACTAATAATAAACAATGAAGATAACATTGATTTAAACCCAAAAGTAGAAGCTAATGTTCTAATTAACAATAAAGAAATTAGTTTAAATCATCATACCAACAACTTCGTTGCAAATTCAGTATTTGGAATGATTAATTCCCTAAACACTGATGAAGATGCAAGAATTGCACAGGTAGATATTTCTAAAATAAATCAGGAAAATCTTAAAGAAAGTGAAGCCAGACTCACAGTAAACAATAAAGATGTTGAGATTAATGCATTTGTAAAGGGCATCCTAAAGGAAACAATTTACGGTATGATTAAATCATTGAAACTTGGAGAACTAGACATCAATGAAATCGAAACTATTAATATAACTGTTAAAAAATGATTTTATGAGTATAGAAGCTATCAAAGACAAATATGAACGACCAATACTTTCATTAAGAATTACAATAACAAACAAATGTAATGAAAATTGTTTATACTGCCACCATGATGGGATGGATGATTCTCAAGAGGAAATGAATGCAGATGAAATTTACAGAATCTGTGAAATAGCTAAAAATATTGGTGTTAGAAAAATAAGGATTTCTGGTGGAGAGCCTTTAATAAGAAAAGACATCGTTGAAATTGTAAGTAAAATAGCCAGCCTTGATTTTGATGACATATCCATTACTTCAAATGGAACCTTACTTGGAAAATATGCAAAAGATCTCAAAAGAAGCTGGATTAAATAGGGTAAATATCAGTTTAGATACTTTAAATCCTGAAACTTACAAAAAGTTACCACTAAAAATCTGCTTGAATCAGCAAAAACGGAATTCTGAAAGCTGTTGAAGTTGGCCTTTATCCCGTTAAAATCAATATGGTTTTAATGAAAGGAATAAATGAAAACGAAGTGGATGATATGTTTGAATTTTGTAAAGAACATGGCATCATACTTCAGCTTATTGAATTAATGGACAGTGAAAACTGTGATGATGAAAAATTCAGCAGAGATTATCATTATAATTTAGATCCCATCAATGAAAAGTTGCTTTCCATATGTGATGAAGTCAAAACACGTGAATTTATGCAAAACCGTAAAAAATACTTCATAGACGGCGGAGAAATTGAAGTAGTAAAACCTATTGAAAACAGCGACTTTTGTGCAAATTGTACTAGATTAAGAATAACCCCTGACGGAAAAATAAAGCCATGCTTACTTAGAAATGACAATCTGGTAGAATTAATATCACATATAAGAAATAATGAATCAGATTCTCAACTAAAAGAAGTTTTCATTAAAGGCATTAACAAAAGAGAGCCTTATAACAATTAAAAGCTATTTTTAAACAGAAGATTTTTATCTTCTAAAATTAATTTTTAAAAAAAGTAAATAGAGTAAAAACTCTATTTCCAGTTATCTTTTGGTTTGTGTTCAGTGAATGGAATTGGTTCCCCGTTATCAAATCCAGGGAGATATCCATATACGTCACGGATTTTGTTGTTTACTGTACTCCATACTTTAGCTACAGGTATTTCACAAGGACAAACTTCAGTACATTGACCACAGTTAGTACATGAATCTACCATGTGCACCATACGAGTTAAGTGGAAGAATGGTGCTGCAGGAGTGTATCCACCAGGTACCCATTCAGGACCTTCAGCTTCAAGACAGCAGTCATCACAGAAACATAATGGGCATGCTTCACGACAACCGTAACATTTCATACATTTAGAGAATTCGTCTTCATATTCTTTGAATACTTCGATGATATCTCCGGAAGTACCTGCGTAATCTGCTTCTTTTTTTTCTTTGCAGATGCAGAGAGCATGAAATTATTAATTTTGTCTCTTATTGCAATTCCTTTTTCGAGTGGTTCTTCAACAGCGATTAAATCAGCTTCAATCACATCATTAAGAATATCTGCACCTTTATCAGAGAATACTTCAACAAAAGTAGCTTTTCCTGCTAAAGGACCGATTACTCCCCAGTTACCTAATGCTAAATCTGCGTTACTTGGTATTTTTAAATCACATCTTTGACAGTTTTCTCTTCTACCCATACCGTCTTCTTCTAAATCTTCAATACCGAAACCTTTTTCCCCTTCTGCAGTTTCCATAATGAGTTTACCTTTTGCGATTTCTTCTTTAATTACGTCACTAGGATCAACTCATAAACATCTCTAATCATTTGCATAGTTGGTACAGGAGGTAATGTTCCACCACAGTTTACTCCAATCATTATGACATTGTCTTCGATGATTTTGCCCTTTTTCATTAATTCTCTTATAGACATTGCGTCACAAGGTTTACAGGTAACTGCTATTTTCATATCTCTGCAACCGTCTAAGTATTTGTATATGAAACCAGCTAAGTTTACAGTACCACAGTGAATTGAACCCGCAGTTTTAATAACTTCTTCAGGATCAGTTATAAGGCATGGAACTGCATCATATAAATCAAATCCTTCTTTTACAGCTACAATACCATCAACAACATTGCTTTCTAAAAGATGTTTCATGATAGTTGTAACTACTCCTCCATATTCACCTTTTTCTTTAATACCTTCATTGTTAGAGTATGCATAATACATGTCGCTATTTTTTACAGCCATTTAAATCTACTCCTCAATTTTTTCTACTTTAATAGCACAAGCTTTTAACTCTACCATTTTACATTTTGGATCGAAAGAATCAGAGTTAGTTAACATGTTAGCTGCACATTCAGTAAAGTGCATAGGTATGTTTACAATACCTTTCTTAATGTCATCAGTTACTCTTGCAGGAATTTCAATTTCTCCTCTTCTGGAACTAACTTTAACTATTTCATTATTGAGAATTCCTAATTCTTTAGCATCTTCTGTATTGATTTCTATAAATCCAGTTTTAACTTCGTTGTCTAAAGTTTTACATCTTCTAGTCATAGCTGCGTGATAGTGGAATAAAACCCTAGTAGTAGTAGTTAATAACAATGGATATTCTTCATCAGGAACTTCTACAGGACCTCTGTGTTCTAATGCTTGGAAAATACCTAATCCATCAGGATGTGCAAATTTATCTTTGTGCATTAATGGTTGACATGGGTCGTCAACAGATGGACATGGCCAGTGGAGAGCTTCAGGAGTGTCTAATCTTTCACGGTTCATACCAGCAAAGATTGGAGCACATTCTCTGATTTCTTCAAAGATTTCTTCAGCAGATTCGTAATGGAATTTTTTTCTCTTGGAACTCCCATTCTAACTGCGATTTCTTCCATAATTTTCCAATCTAACATTGCACCTTCAGGTGGTTCTTGAGCTTTGTGTAAACATTGTACTCTTCTTTCACCGTTGGTGAATGTTCCTTCTTGTTCACCCCAACCTGCTGCAGGTAAAACAACATCAGCACATTGTGCAGTATCAGTCATGAATAATTCTTGAACAATTAACATGTCTAAGTTAGCTAATGCTTCTTTAGTATGTTTGATATCTGCATCAGAAAGTACTGGGTCTTCTCCATGGATGTATAATACTTTTAAGTCACCAGCATGAGCTGCATTCATCATTTCTACTAAGGTTAAACCTGGTTTTGCAGGAAGGTTTGTTCCATAATATTCATTGAACCAGTCAGTAGTTTCTTGATCTGCTACTTTTCTGTAACCTACATAATCTGAAGGTAATGCACCCATATCACAAGCACCTTGTACGTTGTTTTGTCCTCTTAATGGGTTTACACCAGTACCTTCTCTTCCGATGTTACCGGTTAACATAGCTAAGTTAGCAGTAGACATTACGTTATCTGCACCGTGAGAGTGTTCAGTAATACCTAATGAGTAAACAATAGCTGCTTTATCAGCTTTAGCATATTCAATAGCTAATTCTTCAATGACTTCTGGTGCAATGTGAGTGATTTCAGATACAGTTTCAAGGTCGTATTTTTGTACTGTTTCTTTAAGTTCATCGAAACCTTTTGTTCTGTTTTTAATAAATTCGTCATCTTGTAAGTCATTATCAATAATAACTTTAATCATAGCATTCATTAATGCTACGTCAGTACCTGTTTTGAATTGTACATATTCATCAGCTATTTTAGCAGTTGGAGTGTATCTTGGATCTAGAACAACTAATTTAGCACCATTTTTTTTGAGCTTGGATTAATTTACGACCAAACAATGGGTGTGCTTCCATGTTGTTTGAACCAATACAGAATATGTAGTCTGCTTCTTTAATACTGTCGAATCCGTTGGTCATAGCACCTGAACCAAAGGTGGTAGCAAGACCAGCTACAGTAGGTCCGTGACAAATACGTGCACAGTGGTCAACGTTTTGAGTACCACAAGCTACCCTAGCTAATTTTTGAGTAATGTAAATGTTTTCATTTGGTGAACGAGCACATGCATAGAATCCAACTTTATTTGGATCATCAGCAGATACTTCTTTAAGTTTATTAGCAACTAAATCTAAAGCTTCATCCCAAGAAGCTTCCCTAAATTCCCCATTTTCTTTGATTAATGGAGTTGTTAATCTATCTTCCCTATTAATAAATTCATACCCAAAGTTACCTTTTGGACATACTTTTCCTTCATTTACTGGGTGTCTTTTATATGGTTCGACACCTACAATTTTATCATCCTTTACAACGAAGTTAAGTCCACATCCAGTACCACAGTATGGACAAATTGTTGGGACATATTTTATCTCAACCATTTTATAATCTCCAAATAATTTATTTAAATAATATAAATTAATAAGAAGCATAAAGCTTCTTATTTATTTTAATTCAGTTCTACCTCTAACTTGCATCTTTAAGGTAAGTTATATAATAAATACAACCTACAAATATTGCTGCACCAATTATGTTTCCAATAGTTACTGGAATAATGTTTCCAAGAGCAGTTGCCCAGTTTACACCGTCAGCACCTAAGAACATACCTAATGGAATAAAGAACATGTTTGCAACACTGTGCTCAAATCCGATAGTTACGAACGCCATAATTGGGAACCAAATACCAAAGATTTTACCAATGATATCATCAGATGCTAATGCTAAGTATACAGCTGCAGACAAACAAGCCAGTTACAACCGATACCCCTAATGAGTGCTACATCCCATGATAATCCAACTTTTGCAGCAGCAACTTTAGTAGCTCCTGCAGCAATTACTGGATCAGTAGCAATACCACTCATGTATGCTAATACATAAGCAACAAATAAAGCACCAACAAAGTTGAAAACCCAACTGAGAACCCAGTTTTTACAAAGGCCACCAACAGATGCTTTACCATCTAAAACACCCATAACCATGTACATAACATTTCCTGTGAACAATTCAGATCCTGCAAGTACAACAAGCATCAAACCAACAGGGAACACTGCACCAAATACAAATTTAGATAATCCAAGAGGACAACCTGCTGCGAGCATTCCTGCATTTGCAACTTCAGCTAACAATCCACCAAATGCAATATATGCACCTGCTAAGAAGGATAACAATATTACATTAAGAACATTTGCGGAACTTTTTGTTCCACCTATTGAAGACACAGTTTTTGCTGTATCAACAGGACTTTTAAAAGAACTCATTAATATCAACCTCATTTTTAATTTTTCCACAGGGGAAAAAAACTTATAATACATATGAAAATCTCCCTTAAATTTTGACTCATAGTATTATAACTATAAGTATATCAGTTAATATAAAAAGGATTTGTTATCTGCCTTAAAAAGTAATATTTAAATATATCCACTAACAGAATGTATATTTAATGATAAATCATGATAAAATACTTTCACATCGTGAAAAATCTATTTTTTATAAAATTATTACTTAAAATACTTGTAAACATTATTACAGATGTTATAACAGTTATTTATTAAAAATAATTTAAATTACATCCTTTTTAACATTTATACTAACTAAATCACAGGATTCCAAAAAATATTCCAAAATAATAAACTTCGTTATACCTAATGATTTTTGTAAAACCTAAAACAATGTGTAAAACATTCCATAAACATTAAGGAAAAAGAAATTAAAAAACTGCAAAATAATGAACAAAACAAATAAAAAATAGAAAATAAAAGATAATTATCAAATTGTAATACTAAAAAACAAATATAAAAAGAAAAAGTAAAAAAAAGTTAATATTATCCCGATACCAGCACAGCTTACCAGTAGTCGGATCTTCATAAACTTTACCTACTTCACTGTATCCGCTATCTTCCATACCGCCAGCATCAGTATAATTCTGTTCAAAAGTATCAGCACTAGAAACATCCTGAGTATCAGGTGTTTGAGAGATTAATTCGGATTTGCAGATAATGCCATAATAGCAAAAATTAAAAATCCAAGTGCCAGAACTAGCATTGCATCAGACAAGTTAGATAAACCACTCATCAGGTCATCATCTAAAGATTCACTAATTCTACGTTTTTTCCTAAGCATAATCACTCACTTTCTATTTAAAGTCTCTAATTCTGCTTCAGCAATAGTTTCAAGAACTATTAAATCTGATTCATACCATTGTTTTTTAAATTTAGATACCAAATAAGCAAGTGCACCTATAACCAAACCAGTGACAGTAGTATCAAATGCAACAGTTAATGCTTCAGCTAATGTAACAATATCTCCAGAACCTAATGCTACTAACCCCGGACCTAAAGGAATTAAAGTACCTAAAAGACCTAAAATAGGACCTAACTGGTACGGAACAAACAAGTACACAACCTGGGGATTAAATCAGACCGGGCCCGGAACAATCTGTCCCAGGATTCATACTACCTTAATTCCATACAACATAAGCTGCATTTCCCCAGGAAAATACGAAGTAACTTTTTACAATAATGGCAGCATAGCTAGCAAACTTCATGATTTAACAACATACTTTGTATTAAACTATAATACTGATAAAGAAGAAGTAGTAGAAGTTGTTGTACACCAAGGAAAAGCTACCTTTGAGTTTTCAACTAAAAATTATGACTCATCAAACAACATTATAGAAGGATTTTCAGTATTTGATCCGAATAGGCCAAAATCAGTAATATACAATTATAATGTTCCTGAAAGTGAAATTCCAAAATAGATAGTATTTATTTACTATCTAACTTTTTTATTTTAAAAAAAATAGTAAAATGCCACAAGATGTGGCTTAATTATTCATCATCTTCAATTACTTCATAGTAAGAACCTTCTGCACATGAAATACAGATAGGTTTTCCGCCTCTTACCAAATGACGTCCATCAGTTACTTTTTTTCACCACAGACAGAACACCATGCAGAAGTATGAGGTTTACCAGGCATTTGAGATGGAGTTAATTCTACTTTAACTTTTTCTACATTAAATAACTCTTCAGGAGGAGTGACTCTGAAACGGTGAATCATTTCTTCTCTGGTTTCCTGGGATTTATCTTTTTTATTTGCATCAGCATCAGATACTCTTAAAGCTTCACCAGTATCCATATTATAGAAAGTTACTGCAAATTTACCATAATACATTTGTTTTAATGAACGTTTACCCATGGAACATTTTGTAACAGCCTGAACTGCATCAGCCATACATCTGTCGATTTCTAAAAAAGACAATTAAGTTTTTGTGTCTTTGATTTAATTCCATTCCCATTAAATCTAAACCATACATAGCTAATTTAGTTCCAATAGCTATTCCACCACATATTTCTCCATGGAAATCACCTGCTTTTTGCTAATTGTTCATCATAGTCTTCTTCACTCATCATTTTATCACCTTATAAATCTAATTTTAAGTTTGTTTTCATAGGTACACAAACTTTTCTATTTTCATCTAATTCAATTAATTTAACATCTATAGAGTAAGCTTCTTTTTTAAGTTGTCTTCAGTTACTACATCTCCAGGAGCTCCAAAATCAATTAACTTTTTATTTTTCATAATAGCTACTTTAGTAGAGCTTAAAAAAATGCATGATCAGGAAAATGTGAAGACATTATAACTGACAAACCTGCTTCCGCCAGCCTATCAATAATTTCTAAAAGTTTAATCTGATTACCAAAATCCAAATGAGATGTTGGTTCATCCAATATTAAAATATCGGGTTGCTGTGTAAGTACTCTGGCTAAAAATACCAGTTGCCTTTCACCACCACTAAGATTAGTATATTCTTTATCCTTTAAATCATATATCCCCAATGTTTTTAATGATTTTATAGCTATTTTCTCATCTTCAGCTCTTGGAGACTGAGTTAAATTAAGATATGGTGCTCTACCCATCAGCACAACATCAAAAACTGTAAATGGAAAAGACGAAACATGTGATTGTGGAATATAGCCAATATGTTTAGAAATTTGAGAAAAGGACAATGCTTCAATATTTTCACCATTAATTAAAATTTCACCAAATTTATCATGACGTTCTTGAACAGTAGCTAAATCTCCATCTCCACCCTCATCAATAGATTCAATAACCATATCAAGTTCAGATGCTATGAATTCTTCATAGCTACCATCTTGTGTTCCATACCAACCTCCAACAACAGGAAGGCCGGCATATTGAGATGGAATATATTTAAGTTCGTCATCAGTCCATGGAAATTAACTGCAGTTAACTTCTCCGGAGCAATCATATAAATTACAGTAGTCATTGGAGGACTAGTAGCTACCACATTACCAACAGAAGCAGGTATCTGTACTGTCCTTCCAATCATATCAGTTATATTTTTTAGATCCCACTGTTTCTACAGTAGAAGGAGTTAAAAATAAGTGAGCAACAACTCCTCATATAACTAAAACAGCCAAAATTAAAATAATAATCTTACTCTTCTTTTCCATAAATATCACTAAACATTCAGTCAAATAAAATATATATTGATATGAAATTATTTACTTAAAGAGATAAATAATTTACTAAACCTTTTAAGTTATTTATATTCAAAAATCAAATAATGAATTAAAGGGGAATTATATGAAACAGATAATGGAAGAAAAAGCCCAAAATTATAAAAATGGAAAAATAAATTATGTTACAGAAAAAGTCGTTAAAGATTCTACCATAACATTAACAATAAACAATGAAATCAGCCGCAACCTATCTGCAATTGAAGATTCACTTGAAGAATTTGCTGTAGGTTATTTATTTAATGAGAATATGGTAAAATCCCATAGAGGACATTGAAAAAATTGAAATCAATGAAAATCATATTAATGTAGAAATTGATGATAAGCTTCTTAAAACAAAAGAAACAGTTTTATGTTCCGATTCTTCAGGAGGCTGGAGAAGTAAAATAAAAGAAATTAAACCAATAAGCTCTGATTTTCAGGTTGAAGCTGATGAACTGATTAACAGAATTGAAGAACTAAAAAATAATGCTCAAATCTGGCAGGCGACTGGAGGAACACATGTAGCTGGAATTGTTTATAAAAATAATTTCATTGTAAAAGAAGATGTAAGTCGACATGTAGCAGTAGATAAAGTTATTGGCTATGGCATATTGCATAATTATGATTTAAGCAACAGCTATGTAATTTACAGTGGCAGAATGCCTGCAGACATGGTAATAAAAATAGTTCGAGCCGGAATACCTGTACTTGCATCAAATGCTGCTCCAGCATATTCAGGATGTGAAACAGCTAAAAAAGGAAATGTAACTCTTGTTGGATTTTTTAAGAGGTCAAAGATTTAATGTTTACAATAATAAAAATAGAATAATATTTTAGAGTTAAAATTACTCTAAAACAGTGTGTCTTGATTTTAAATCACTTTCTGTTTGATGCATTTTTTCCATTAATTCAGAAACAATTACATCTAAAAATACTAATGTAGTTAACTCAAAAGCAGTTCCAAGAGGAGTTAAAGAAGTATAATTTCCGTATATTTGACGTTTCATATAATTTTGATCATCCACTTCTTTTTTAGTCCTTCCTTTAACAAGTAAATGACCGTCAGCCAATTGGCCAAGAGTTGATTCAGGATATGAAGTAACAGCCAATACTTTAGAACCCCTATTTTTTGCGATTCTTGCTGCAGATACAATAGTGTTGGTTTCTCCAGAACCGGAAATAGCTATAATACAGTCATCATCATAAATAGCTGGAGAAATAGTTTCACCAACAACATAAGAACTAATTCCCAAATGCATTAATCTCATTGCAAAAGCTTTAGCTGCAAGACCAGATCTTCCCGCACCAGTTACAAAAACATTTTTTGAGTTCATTATAATTTCTTCAAATTCATTAATAGCATCTTCATCTAAAAATTCTTCAGCACAAATAATATTATCTAAAATAGCTTTAATTGAAGTTTTCATCAATTCCATCTTATCCAATTCCCAAAATATATTATCAAAACAATATTATTAATTATGATTAATACTTTATATATAATTAATTATGAAACTAAAAAGCAAAGGTATCATCAATTTAGATATAAATGGTGAAATTTATGACTATAAATTATATCAAAGTCTAAATTCATTAGCTAAAACAGGTTCACAGAGAAAATCAGCTAAAGAGTTAAATATTTCACATACTGTTTTTAATAGAAGATTGCTTAAAGCTGAAGACAAATTGGGAGTTAAAATTACTCAAAAACAGGGAAATGGTACTTTATTAACACCTGAAGGCGAAGCATTGCTTGAAGAGTATAAAAAATATTTAATCCAAATAGATAAAACCTCTGAAATCAATATCTGCGGAGGCCATATCAGTACAGGGCTTTTAGAAAGTATTGATACAACATTCAATACAAACATTTACAGCAGCAATGATGAAGATGCTTTTAAACTGGCTAAAAAGAGGCGTTGTAGATTTATTAACATTAGATGATCCACTAATAGCTTTTGAACGGGATTTGAATATGATTCCAATAGCTTATGATTATCTGGTACTGATAGCCAGCCCCAATTCTAAACCTATTAAAAGTATACATGAGTTAGAAGGATTGAATTTTGTAAATGTTCAGGGTTCTGCCCAAAGGCTTGCATGGAATACTCTAGAACACTATGACATCAATTATAAAATTAAATCAAATGTAAATTCACAATTTGATGCATTCAAATTAGTCAGAAATTCTGAAAATTTATATAGTTTTTTAAATGCCAGTTATTTCAAAGGAAATGACATTTTAAAGTTCGATACAAGGCATGTTATCAGTTTAATAAAAGTAAATGATGAAAAAAAGAAGAATTGGACCAATTCATTGAATATCTGTTAACTGATGGACAAACAGCCATTAAAAACCAGGGTTTCATCCCTATTGATTAAAAAGTTTTCAAATGCCCTAAGGAAATAAAAATTTAATTAAACATATAAAAGTTATTTTTGTTGAAAAATTTATACCAAAGCAACCAAAAATTTTTTAAAAATCATAAAATAAACAATAAATAGACAAACAAAAAAAGGAGAAAAGAACATGGCAAAAAACAGAGATTTACTATCTATCGGACATTCTGCACTTGATTATATCATTAGAGTACCAGAGTTTCCTAAGCTAATTTCTCAGCACCAATAAACGATATGAAGACATTTAATGGTGGTGCTGCAGCTAATGTTGCACTTGTTGGAGCAAAACTAGGTTTAAAAACATCATTAGTTTCAGCAGTAGGTGGGGACTTTAAAAAATCCAATTATTATGAAATAATGGAAAGTTTAGATGTAAATACTGATTCATTAATCATAGTTCCTGGAGAAACAAGTCCTACAGCATTTGTTTTAACTGATGAAAATGATGACCAGATTAGCTATTTCTACTGGGGAGCTGCTAAAGAATTTGCATCAAGTAAAGTGCCTACACAAGCAATATCCAATGCAGAGGCTGTTCATTTAGCTACTGGTGATCCTCACTTTAACTGGAAATGTAGTGAAGAAGCAAAAAAACAGGATTTACTTGTTTCTTTTGACCCTGGTCAGGATCTTGGAATGTACGATACAGACAAATTAAGAGACGTTATTACAAATACTACCATCCTTTTTGGAAACCATCATGAAATTAGAAGAATACTGGAATCATTAGAAGTGGATTTAGACGGATTAAGGGAAATCGGTCCTAAAATTATTGTAAAAACCTGCGGAGCTAATGGGAGCGAAATCTATTCAAACAATGAAAAAATCAAAATTGATGCTATTGTTCGTGAAGCTGTGGATCCTACTGGAGCAGGAGACTCCTACAGGGCAGGATTTTTATCAAGATTCTTAAATGGAGAATCACTTGAACAATCTGCTAAATTTGCATCATCCGTATCCTCTTTTATTGTAGAGCAGCAAGGATGTCAAACTAACATGCCTACTTTCGATGATGCCTTTGATAGAATGAGTGAATTTTATTAATCACTCTTTTTTTTACTTTTTTTTTTAAAATAAACTTTAGATATATCAACTTTTTTTTTTGAATTAAACTCAATCAGATTAATTTAAATACTATTACACAAAAATAGAGTAATATCAACCAAAAATGATAAGTTTTTAAAACTTATTTGATATTTTTAAAAATCATTTGACTAAATTAATGTGATGACCTATGACACAGATAATGGATGCAAAAAAAGGTATTTTAACTGATGAAATGAAACAGGTAGCTGCAAAGGAAAATGTTTCTGAAGAATTCATTTTAAAATCAGTAGCTAACGGAACAATAGTAATTCCATCTAATGTAAACAGAGATATTGAAGCTTCAGGTATTGGTGCAGGACTTAGAACAAAAGTAAATGCAACTGTTGGAACCTCAACAGATATTGTTGACTTTGATGAAGAAGTACTAAAAGCACAAATTGCAATTGATAATGGTGCAGACTGTTTAATGGAATTAAGTATTGGTGGAGATTTAGATGTAATTAGAAGAAGAGTTCTTGATATGTCTCCATTACCAGTAGGTTCAGTACCAGTTTATCAGGCAGCTATTGAAAGAATTAGAAAAGACGGCTCCGTAGTTTACATGGAAGAAGAAGACTTATTCAAAACCATTGAAAAACAAGCAAAAGATGGTATTGACTTTATGGCTGTTCACAGTAGTATCAACATTGAAACTTTAACCAGACTCAAAAAAGACAGGGTCGTGTAACCGGACTTGTATCCCGTGGAGGATCATTTATGTCCGGATGGATTGTTGAAAACGAAAGAGAAAATCCGTTATACTCAAACTTTGACTATGTTTTAGAGATTGCTAAGGAACATGATGTTGTTCTTTCACTTGCAAACGGTATGAGAGCAGGGTCAATTGCCGATTCAACAGACAGGGCTCAAATCCAAGAATTGATCATTTTAGGAGAATTAATCGACAGATCCCGTGAAGCTGGAGTGCAATGTATGATTGAAGGGCCTGGACACATCCCAATTAACGAAATCCCAACAAATGTTATGATTCAAAAGAAAATGTGTTCTAACGCTCCTTTCTATATGCTCGGACCTATTGTATGTGATGTGGCACCTGGTTACGACCACATCGTATCTGCAATTGGTGCTGCATCTTCTGCAAAAGCAGGAGCAGATTTCATCTGTTATGTAACTCCTGCAGAACACCTTGCTCTTCCAAAACCCTGATGATGTAAAAAGAAGGAGTAATTGCAACAAAAATTGGAGCTTATGCAGGTGACTTGGCAACTGGTGCAGTCGATGGTTCACAGGATTTAGCTATGGCTGAAGCTCGTAAAAAACTTGACTGGGAAGCACAATACTCATGCGCAATGTTCCCTGAAGCTGCACGTGCAAAAAGAGACCAAAGACCTCCTGAAGAAGAAGACACATGTACCATGTGTGGAAATTATTGTGCAGTAAAAATCGTAAACGAATGGTTGGACCAGTCCGATTCCGACTTAATTAAATAGATAGATTCTATCTATTTTATTTTTTTAAATTTTAATTTTTCCATTACCTCAAAACAATTTTTATATCTCTTACAATTTTATTTAAATAACTTCAATTTAATTTAAAGTATTATAACTAAAAAAAAACATCTGGGAAAATAAAATGAAAAAATTTTAAAATAATCCAGACAATAGAAAATTTTAGCCGTACAAATACAAACTTCACAATAATGGAACATTTTTACTTAATCTTTTTATATTAATAACAAGAAATATTAAATGTATAACTTATTTTTATGATTATAAATTATCGGTGATGTAATGAAACATTGGATTGAAAATATAGCTGAGGAATTAAGTAAAAGAGATACTGATAAACATGTAATTGCAAGTGGAACCTCAATATCAGGTTCTATCCATATTGGAAACTCCTGTGATGTATTTATAGCTAATGCAATCGGAAAAAAATTACGTGAATTGGGAAAAGAAGCTCAAACTATTTGGATTGCTGATGACCATGACCCACTTAGAAAAGTTCCATACCCATTACCTGAAAATTACGATAAATATCTTGGAATGCCTTACTCAACAATTCCATGTCCTGACGGCTGTTGTGATAACTTTGTAGAACACTTTGAAAAACCATTTTTAGGAGTTATGGATGCATACGGTATTGAAATAGAACATAAATCCGGATTTGAAATGTATAAAAGCGGAGTCTACAATGACTACATAAGAACAGCTCTGGAAAATGTAGACAGAATTAAGGAAATATTCAATCAATACAGAAGAGAACCTCTACAGCAGATGACTGGTTACCATACAATCCAATTTGTGAAGAATGTGGAAGGGTAAATACCACTTATGCATATGATTTTGATGGAGACATCATCAAATACAGATGTAACTGCGGTCATGAAGGTGAAATGGACATTAAATCCGGAAATGGTAAACTTACATGGAGAGTGGAATGGGCTGCAAGATGGAAAATATTTAACGTTACCTGCGAACCATTCGGAAAAGACCATGCAGCAAGTGGAGGATCATATGATGTAAGTAGCATTATTTCAAAAGAAATATTTGACTACGAAGCACCATACCCAGTTCCTTATGAATGGATTACTTTAGACGGAGAAGCTATGAGTAAATCTCATGGAGTATTTTTTCAGCCCGGAACAATGGTTAGCTATCGGTCCTGCTGAAAGTCTTAACTATTACTTATTCAGAAGCAAACCTATGAAAGCTAAAGATTTCTCACCTAAAATGTCATTTTTAGACTTCATGGATCAATTTGACAAAGTAGAAAAAGTATTCTACGATGAAGAAGAAGCACCATCTGAAAAAGAAGGTAAAAAATTCAAAAAAAATCTATGAAATAGCTCAAATAAATGAAGGCAGTCCTCTACCATTCAGACCGCCTTACAGATTCTTAGTTAATGCTTACCAAATAGCTGGAAACAATTTAGAAAAAATATTTACAATTCTTAAAAACAATTCCCAATTAACTAAAAGCTTTAAAAACAAAGAATTCAGTGATTTGAATGAAACAGAATTGAAACAATTCCAGGAACGTGTTGACAATGTTGTTAACTGGTTAAATACTTATGCTCCTAAATTTGTAAAATTCCAAGTTCAGGAAAAAAGTGTTCCAAAATTACCATTAACTGACGAACAGACAGAATTCTTAGGCAAATTAGCTGATTTAATGGAATCAAAAGAATTTAACAAAGCTGAAGATTTACACGATGCAATGTACGAAATTCTTGAAGGTCAAGGATTAAAACCTCAAAAAGGATTCCAAGCTATTTATAAAATGATTTTAGGTCAAAAACAAGGGCCAAGAGCAGCGTCATTCTTATTATCTCTTGACAAAGACTTTGTTGTTAAAAGATTAAGACAGGAAGCTTAAAAATCACAAACATCAGTAGAATTCCCTACTTTGGATAATTCATTATTCCAAGATTCAGGGTTTTCTTCCACATATTTTTCAAACAATTTTTTACATTCCAAATTATTTAAAACTACTACTTCTACACCATTTTTTTTCAAGCAAACATTCTGCACCCATCAAAGTTGTATTTTCACCAATGACAACCTTTGGAATATTATATAATAATATGGCTCCAGAACACATAGGGCAGGGAGAAAGAGTTGTGTATAATACAGACTGAAGATAATCTTCATGATTTAAACGGCCTGCATTTTTCAATAGTATCTATTTCTGCATGTAAAATTACAGAATCATTTTGAATTAGCCTATTATGGCCACGAGAAATAATTTTTCCATCTTTAACCAGAACTGCACCAATTGGAATGCCTCCTTCAGCTAAAGATTTTTAGCTTCCTTTAAAGCTTCATTTATAAAATAAGTGTCATCATACATAATAAAAAAAATGGAAGTGATGATTTAATCATCATCAAGTGAGACTTTTTGTTGGAAAGTCTGTCTAAAAATCCTCTATTAGCTTGTTTTTCTAAAGTTTTTTAAGTTTAGAAACTTGTCCTTTTAAATCATCAATAGTTTTTTGTGAATCATTATGTAATTTGTCGTAACTGCTTTGTTTACCTTTAAGTTCTGCAGTGAGTGATTTAATTTCTTCATTAAGCTTGTTCATTTCACTTTTAACTTTAGCGTCAACTTCATCTTTATAATTTCCCATTTCAATAACTTGTTTTCTTAAACTGTCAATTTCAGATTTAAGATCAGGAACTAAATCTTTAAGTTTATCTAATTCAGAAGTTTTTTCAGTTAATTTTGAATGTAAATCTTGATTTTCGGCTTTTATTTTATCAACTTTATCTGCGTCAACATCATCAAGTTTAGCTTTGAAATCAGCTACTTTAGCTTCTGCATCTTTTTAATATCTTCAATTTCAGATTCAAGCTTTTCAGCCCTTACTTTATTAATTGCATCTTCAGCACCAATTTTTGTTAATTTTTCGCTTAAATCTGCATTAATATCTAATTGATCATAATATTTCCTAGTAGTGTTTTCTAATGCTTCAGTTAATTCATTTTTATTTTTCTTTAACTCTGCATTTTCTTTTTTAAGATTAGGAATAATTTCATTAGTTAAATAATTAAGTTCACTAGACTGGTTATCTAATTTTTGATCTTTTTCTTTCAATTGACTTTCAAATTCAGTTACGTTTTCTTCAGACACTATATCACCATATAAACAATAATAATCTTTTTCTAAATTTACGTTCAACAACAAGTATATAAAATAATAATATTATTATTAAATTATTTAAATCTTTATCAACTACACATGATAACTTTTGCACTTCCCCAATGATTAAATAAGTAGCGAAACATACATTATAATAACGAATTTTTAAAAACTCATGGAGATAAACATGGACTATTTTGATAGATTGGAAGCAGATACTAAAGCATTATATGAAATAGCTAATGAAGCAAGGTCTAAAGGATTAGATGTTGAAACAAAAAGTGAAGTTCCTTTAGCAAAGGATTTAGCTGAAAGAGTTGAAGGGCTTGTTGGTCCTGAAGGTGTTGCTAAACGTATTAAAGAATTAGAGCAGGATATAACCAGAGAAGAAGTGGCTTTTTGAAATAGCTGCTGAAATAGCATCTGGAAAGTTTGAACTTACCAAAGAAAAGGCAAACTATAACGAAGAGCAAAAGATGTGACCAGGGCCTCAGAACTGCACAGCTATTCTTACAGAAGGAGTAGTAGCTGCTCCATTGGAAGGTATTTCCCAGGTAAAGATTAAAGAAAATTTTGATTCTACAAAATATATTGCAGTTTATTTTGCAGGACCTATCAGAAGTGACGGGAGGAACTGCTGCAGCATTGGCTGTTTTACTTGGAGACAAAATTAAAGAAGCTATAGGAATTGATGATTTTAAGCCTATTGATGATGAAATTGAACGTTATGTGGAAGAGGTAGAACTCTACGAATCAGAAGTTACCAACCTGCAATACTCCCCAACACCGGAAGAAGTAAGATTTGCAGCTAACCACATTCCAGTAGAAGTTACAGGAGAACAAACCGACCAGGTTGAAGTATCCCACAGGGATTTGGAACGTGTTGAAACCAACAATATCAGAGGAGGAGCTCTTTTGGCTATGGTTGAAGGAGTTATTCAGAAATCTAAAAAGATTTTAAAAATATCCAAAAAACTTAAATTAGATAGCTGGGGCTGGCTTTCCGAATATTCAAAACCAAAAAGTGATGATAAAAAATCTGATGATGACAGCACAGATTTAGTAACTGAACCGAAATATATTCAGGATATTATTGGCGGAAGGCCTGTTTTAGGCTATCCTTCCGAAAAAGGAGGATTCCGTTTAAGATATGGTCGTTCCAGAAACACCGGACTTGCAACTATGGGAGTTCATCCGGCAACAATGGCACTGCTTGATTTTTTAGCTGTTGGAACACAACTTAAAATCGAATACCCTGGAAAAGGTAACTGTGTTGTTCCAGTAGACTCCATAGAAGGACCTATTGTAAAGCTTAAAAATGGAGATGTTGTAAAGATAGATAAAATCAAACAGGCAAAAGAACTTAAAAATCAGGTTGTTGAAATCCTATTTTTAGGAGACATGCTTGTTGCATTTGGAGAATTTTTAAGAAACAACCAACCACTTATGCCTTCAGGATGGTGTGAGGAATGGTGGCTTGGCCTACTTCAAAAAAAGCGACAAATTTGACAGCACAGATGAAACTTTAGATTTGCATCGCTTAGAATATGATTATATTCCTGCTACTGAAGCTTTCAAACTGTCTGAAGAATATGATATTCCACTACATCCGAAATACACTTACTGCTATAATGATGCAACAGTAAATGATTTAAACTCATTGATTGACGTAATTCTTGAAAATAAATCAAAATATTCTCCAGAAAACGGTCTTACTATTGATCTGGATTACAGAAAAAGAGTATTGGAAATTATAGGTGTTCCACATACCGTAAAAAGATGGGAAAATAACAATAGATAAAGATCACAGCTATGCTTTAATAAATACATTATCAGACAATATTCCAGTTAAAGAACATACTCTGGAAGCTTTAAACGAAGTTTCACCAATTGAAATTAAAAATAAGGCACCAGCTTATATTGGTACTCGTGTAGGAAGACCTGAAAAATCTAAAGAAAGATTAATGAGACCTGCACCACATGGATTATTCCCAATCGGCAATTATGGTGGGAGCAGAAGATTAGTAGCTACTGCTGCTAAAAAGGTAATGTTAAAGTAGATTTAGCTAGAAGAAAATGTACACAATGTAAAATCAGTTCCTTCCAATCTATCTGTCCGCATTGTGGAGCTCCAACAGAAATCAGCCCACATAGTGTAAAAAACATAAACCTTTCAGCTATGCTTAAAAAAGCATCAGACAATGTAAAAGTAAGGAAAGTTGATGAAATGAAAGGAGTAGTAGGTATGATTTCCGAATCCAAATTGCCGGAACCTCTTGAAAAAGGAATACTTAGGTCCAAAAATGAAGTATTTACTTTTAAAGATGGGACAATTCGCCACGATTCAACAGATTTACCTCTAACTCATTTCATACCAAAAGAAATTGGAGTTACTGTTGAAAAACTTCTGGAAATGGGTTATACTAAAGACTGTTACGGAAATCCAATTGAAAATGATGAGCAAATCATAGAACTTAGAGTACAGGACATTGTTATTTCCAATAACTGTGCAGACTACCTTGTCCGCACCGCCAATTTCATTGATGATGAACTTGAAAGATATTATGGAATGGAAAAAATTCTACAATATCAAAGATAAATCTGATTTAATTGGACATTTAGTAGCCGGTCTTGCTCCCCACACATCTGCAGGAGTATTAGGTAGGATTGTTGGATTTACAAAGGCATTATGCTGTTATGCCCATCCTTATTTCCACTCTGCAAAACGTAGAAATTGTGATAGTGATGAAGATGCAGTAATGCTGCTTTTAGATGCATTAATCAACTTCTCAAAATCATACCTGCCAAATACAAGGGGAGGAAGTATGGATGCTCCTTTAGTTTTATCTTCAAGAATTGACCCTGAAGAGATAGATGATGAATCTCACAACTTAGATATATTTGAAAGATTCCCTGTTGAGTTTTATGAAAAAACTTATGAACCTTTAAAACCTGCTGAAGTTTTAGAATACATTGATAATGTGGAAATGCATTTGGGAACCCCTCAGCAATACGAAGGATTGATGTTTTCCCACCATACCTCAAGTATTCATGCTGGACCTACAGTATGTCTTTATAAAAGGCTTCCTTCAATGAGGGAAAAAGTAGAAGCTCAAATTGCACAGCTGAAAATATCAGAGCTGTAGAATCAAAGGGGAGTTGTGGAAAAAGTTTTATCTTCCCACTTTTTACCGGATATTATGGGAAATTCAAGGGCGTTTTCCAAACAAAAAGTAAGATGTACAAAATGCGGATCAAAATATAGAAGAATGCCCCTTACCGGAAAATGCAAATGCGGTGGAAATTTAATACTTTCAGTTTCTAAAGGTTCAGTAACTAAATATCTTGAGATATCACAGGATTTGGTAAATAGATACCCCGTGTCTCATTATTTAAGACAGCGTTTAGAAATTCAGGAGTTTGGAATTCATTCGCTTTTTGAAAGTGACAAATCCAAACAAAGTTCTTTAGATGTTTTCTTCTAAAGAACATCAATACTTTTTAATTGCTCTTGCAATTCAATATAATATTTAAAAATTGATAAATAATTTTAACTGAAGTATACATTGTTCGTATCAAAGCGAACATAATATATACAAGTAAGAATATATAATTAATACAACTGAGAGAAAACTCTCTCGTCAAAATTTATAGGATGGTGACATATATGGAAAAAGACTTCCGAAATAATGAAAGAACTTGCTAACTCCAAGAAAATCAACGTTGAAAAAAACAACGGTATTAAAGAAAGATTTAGCTATGAAAAATTATTAAAATCCTTAGTAATGGTTGAAACTCCTTTCTTTGAATCTGATAAAATTGTAGCTCAGGTTGTTTCTTCACTTTATGATGGCATTAAAACCAAAGAAATTAAAAAAATCGTATATGAATGTTTAGAAGATATTGATGGTGAAATAGCTAACAAATACTTAGCCAGTACCCAATTAAAAGTACGTACTTCCAGAGATACCATTGAAGCATTTGATTTATCCAAAATCGCAAATACTTTAATTGAAGAAACAGGTGCATCCCAAGAAACCGCATTTGAAATAGCTACTGAAGTCTGGAAAGAGCTTAAAAAATTAAATGTGGAATACTTAACCGCGCCAATGATTAGGGAAATGGTAAACACCAAACTTGTAGAATATGGATTAGAAGACTTAAGAAGCCGTTACACTCGTTTAGGTATTCCTGTATACAACATCACTTCATTAATTGAAAACGGTAACAGGGACAATGCAAATATGATTCACAACCCTGAAAGTATCCACAAACATGTAGCTGATGAAGCATTAAAACAATATGCTCTTTTACAAATGCTTCCGTCACATTTAGCTGATGCACATATGTCCGGAGATATCCACATTCACGATTTAGAATTCTTTGCAGGAAGACCTCTAAACTGTATGCAACACGATATAAGAACTTTCATCAAATACGGACTTAAAGTAGACGGAACCGGAGATCATACATCTGTTGCAGGTGCTCCAAACCACATGGAAACCTTAATGAACCATACTGGAGAAATTATGCTTGCATCACAACAAAACATGTCCGGAGGACAAGCTATGTCCTTATGGAACGTATTTGTAGCACCATTTGCAAGAGGCAGAACCTATGAAGAAATCAAACAATCTGTCCAAATGCTTATTTATAATTTAAATATGGCTTATGCAGCTAGAGGTTCCCAGGTACCGTTTACAAGTATGGTTTTAGAATTCGGAGTTCCAAAGTTCTTACAGGATGTAACTGCATACGGTCCGAAAGGTCAAGTCGTCGGAACCTATGGTGATTTTGAAGAAGAAACCAGATTAATCCAAAAGCATTTACTGAAACATTACTTGCCGGCGACCAAGAAGGAAAACCTCATCTTTTCCCAAATACCATTTACACACTCCGTGAAGAAACATTAAAAGGAGATTATGAAGAAGACGTACATTTAGTCCATGAATTATCTGCAAAATACGGATCATCCTATTTCATTAATATGTTGCCGGATTACAGAGGCAAAATGGCAAATTATATGGGATGTAGCCTGTTTACAAGATAATTGGACTGGTGACTGGGAACAAGACTGTTTAAGAACAGGTAACCTTGCATATGTAACTTTAAACCTCCCAAGAATCGGATACCAATCTAAAGACGAATCTCAAGTATTCGAGTATTTGGATGAATACATGGATTTAGCTGCAGAAACATTAATGCTTAGAAGAGAACAAGGATTAAAATGTTTAAATGACTTCCATATATTACCATTCCTTAAACAAAAAGTTGGAGAAGACAGCTATTACAGAATCCAAAATTCAACATTATCCTTTGGTTTTGTTGGTCTTAACGAAATGTTATTATCCTTATTTGGAAAAGGTATCGAAGATAAAGACGCGAACAAATTTGGTGTCAAATGTATTGAATACTTAAATGAAAGAGCTGACAAATTAAAAGAGGAAACTGGTCTTAGATGGTCTGTTCTCCAAACTCCTGCAGAATCCACTGCATACAGATTTGCAACTCTTGATAAAGAGCAATTCGGAGATCAAGCTATCGTACAAGGTGACGGAAGTGCTAATTACTACACCAACTCATCACATGTTCCAGTAAACACTGATGTCTCCCTTATTGACAAAATAAAAATCGAAGAACAATACCACAGTTTAACTCCAGGAGGACATATCTTCCACGCATTTATGGGAGAATCCTACTCCGATCCAGATTCATTAATGAGTTTAACTAACAAAATAGCTAAAAAATCAGATATTGGTTTCTGGGCTTACAGTTCTGCATTAAGTGTCTGTCTTAATTGTAAAACTTTAATGAAAGGTTTAAACAACAAATGTCCAACCTGTGGAGAAAGTGAAGATGTTGAATGGTATGACAGAATTACCGGATACGTACAACAAGTAGGACGTGCAAAATCATCATCAGGTGGTTGGAACCCTGGAAAACGTCAAGAGTTAATTGACAGAAGAAGATTTGAAGATGAATAATCTTCTTCCAAACACCATCCTTTAAAAAAAAAAAAACTATCACCCCCATCCTATTTTTATCAGAACATTATTATATGAAATCTTTCAGAAATAATACATATTGTTTAAAAAATAGGAGGAATTTCTATAAATTTAAATATAAATTATTTTGAAAAAAAGAAAATAATGTTAATAGCAATATTCTGTGTGGCTTTTGTTACAACAAATATTGTTACTGTAAAAATTTTAGACTTAGGTTTCTGGGGACTCACAGTTCCCTGCGGAGTAATAATCTATCCGCTTAGTGTTTATTCTCACATCAGTGATAGCGGATAGATGTGGAGAATCAACAGCACAAAAAACTATTCTTTTTGGAGTAGTCTGTAACTTGCTTTTTCGTTGTTGTTTCAACAATTGCATTAATGCTACCTGCAGCTGGTTTCTGGGAAGGACAGGACAGTTTTGCATATATATTCTCACAAACACCAAGAATGTTGATTGCATCTTTTATTTCGTATATTGTTGGTAACTTTGTAAATGCTAAATTAACCAGTATGATTAAAGAAAGATCCGAAGACGGAAATGTCGGATACAAATCTATTGGAGCTATTGCCATTGGTGAAATATTAGACAACACAATATTCATTTCATTAGCATTTGCATTTACTGTAAATTGGGCAAATATTGCAATAATGATTCTTGTTCATTTCATCATAATGTTCATTTGGACATTTATAGCACAACCTATTACAGTTAAAGTTACCCAATGGGCTAAAAAAGGTGAACCAATAACTGCTTAATTAAGAAAGATTACTTTAAATCTTTCTAACTCTTTTTTAATATTAATAGTAAACAATATATAGTTCATAAATCATACTAATAAACATAGTCTTATTAAAATTACAATTGGTGACATATTTAACTACTATTTTTTAAATTTCTAACCAAAAATCCAATTGATAAAAAAAAAGACTATTGAGGGATTTTATGGCAACATTTAAAGGATTTGCAATGAAAAAACTGAATGAAACTGGTTGGGTTGAAAAAGAAGTCCCGGAATGTGGACCCTTAGACGCAATTGTAAGACCAACATGTGTCTCTCCCTGTACTTCAGACATACATACAGTATGGGAAGGAGCTATCGGAGATAGAAAAGATATGGTCTTAGGTCATGAAGCAGTCGGTGTCGTTGAAGAAGTCGGCAGCTTAGTGAAAAATATCAAAGTAGGAGACAAAGTAATTGTACCTGCTATTACTCCGGACTGGGATGATGAAGCTGCTCAAAGAGGTTATCCATCACAAACTACAGAACCATTAGGCGGATGGAAATTTTCAAATTTCAAAGACGGTGTTTTTGGAGAAAGATTCCATGTCAATTTAGCTGATGCTAACTTAGCCCTAATGCCTGAAGGATTAAGCGATGAAGCTGCAGTAATGCTTGTAGATATGTGGTCTACCGGTATGATGGGATCTGAAAATGCAAATATACCATTAGGAGGAAGTGTATTAGTAATTGGAATCGGTGCTGTAGGGCTTTCAGCAATTGCAGGTGCTGCTCTTTTTTAGGTGCTGCAGATATTTATGCTGCAGGAACCCGTCCCGTTTCAGTGAAAGTTGCAAAAGAGTACGGAGCTACAGAAATTATCAATTACAGAGAAGCTCCAATTGATGAACAAGTTAGAGAAGCTACAAATGGAGCAGGTGTTGACTCTGTAATTATTGCAGGAGGAAACTTAACAAACACTTGGAAAGAAGCTGTAGAAAGCAGTACAAAAGCCGGAGGAACAATATCAAATGTAAACTACTTAAGTGGAGCAGATGATGTTTTAATTCCTAGAGTAGAATGGGGTTGTGGTATGTCAAATATCAATATCACAAACGGATTATGTCCCGGAGGACGTGTGAGAATGGAAAGATTATCCCGCCTTGCACTTACCAACCGTGCAGACCCAGAACTCTTGGTTACCCACAGGTTTAAAGGTCTTGAAAAAATTGAAGATGCATTATACCTAATGAAAGACAAACCAAAAGACCTGATTAAACCAATCGTAAAAATAGATTAAAGTAATGATTAACTTCATTACTTTTCTTTTTTTAAAAGGAGGCTTTAAAATGATAATAGTTCAAGCAAAGGCAATTCCCAAAGACGAAACATCAAAAAACAAAATTATCGAAGCAGCTGCAAATTTAATTGAAAAATCAAAATTGGAAAATGGAAACATTAACTACAACTTATATTCCAACGTTCAGGAAGATACCTTACTTTTCGTAGAACAATGGGAAAATCTGGACATATTGAAAGCTCACCTTCAAACAGAGCATTTCAATCAGTTTGGAGCAGATATCGATGGTCTTTTAAAAGAAGATTTAGATATTAATGTGTTTTCAGCAGAAAATGTTGAACTTTAATATGTTACTTCAAATCCAAAAAACTAAAAGTATATTAATATCTTTATAGAAATAATTTAATATTATCAAATAAGTGATAATATTTTTATAATTTTTATATTCTATGTTACTAGTATTATGGGCATTTTATACTAGGTAGCTGATAACATAGATTCATTTACCCAGTGCATTAATATATAAAAGAGGTTATTTAAATGCAAAGATCAAGAGGATTTAGAAGTAAATCAAGAAGAAAAATGACTAAAGTAGTAAGAGAAGGCAGATCCAACCCAATTACCAACAAACTTCAAAAATTTGAAGAAGGAGACTTAGTCCACATTACTATTAACCCAAGTATCCAAAAAGGTCAACCACATCCAAGGTTCCATGGAAAAACTGGTAAAATTACTGATAAAAAGGAAAAGCTTACATTGTTTCATTAACTGATGGAAACAAAGCAAAAGAATTAATTATCAGGCCTGATCACTTAAAATTACAAACAAACCAATAAATTGATAACTATGATTGGGAAAAAAATAATTGAGAGCGAACCAATTCAAAGTGTAAAAGTTAAAGAAGCTCTCGAAGAATTTTCACAGGAAAATGAATTAAACTACGAACAAAATATCACTTTAAATCATCTTTCAAGATTTAAAAGATACTCTGTTGAAGACAGCGAAAAAATAATATCTGAACTTAAAGATAAAATTGGTTTAAGGCATAAAGTAGCTGTTCGTATTGTTGATTTAATTCCACAAGATTTATCCGATTTAAGATTAATATTTGCTAAAGAAGCTACACACATTGAAAAAGAGCAAATGGAAGATATTCTTGAAATCTTAGATCAGTATACTATCATCGAATAGTTTTTAAACTATTCTTCTTTTTTACTTTTTAATTAACAAATAATCAAATTACTAATTTTAGATATGTTTATTTAAGTTAACAATTAAAACATATAAGTATAGTTTATTAAAGTGGCAATAAAACTTTAAGAAAAAATAAATTGTAAACTATTAAAACAACTAATATTTCCTTACTGACAATTAATTAGTTAATGTAAGAAAATTCCATCCTCCATGAGGACGGAGTAATTCAAACGTGAAGTGATAAAATGGAAACAAAAACAAAAAAACAAAAAATACCGGCAGCAACTGAAGAACATGCTGTTATATTAGATTATCTTAGTTTAGGTTATGTAAACTCTGATATGTCTAAATTTAAAGGTAAAGCTATTGCTCAAGCTATTGGTACTGACTATTTCACTTTACTAGAATTAGTTCCTAAAAGAGTAGTTGATTTAGAAATTCAGGACACTGTATATATTGGAAAAGGAAAAAGAGACAAAATATATAAAGTTCTTGGAAAATTAGACTATGAAAACTTAACTGCAACCAGCAGAATTGAGTTAGAATATAGTATACGCGAAATAGTTAAAAACAACGAAGAAAAATTTGTCGAATTCTTCAATACCGCAGGTGCAATTAGTACCCGACTTCACAAATTAGAATTGATTCCAGGAATTGGTAAAAAATATATGTGGGAAATTGTTGAAGCTAGAAAAGAAAAACCATTTGAAAGCTTCGAAGATATAACTAAAAAGAATACCTTCATTAAATAATCCTGCTGAAATGATTGTAAATAGAGTGAAACAAGAACTGGAGATACAACAACAGCTAAAAAAGGTAAAGAAAAAATATTACCTTTTCACTCCAATTCCAAAAGCTCAAAAGAAACACAGAAATCCAAGAAACAGTAGGAATCAAAGAAAGTAAGTGATAACCTTGAATAGTGATGCTGCTTCCACTTCATTATCTAAAACAACAAAAGCTATCCTTAATGAATATGGGATAAAATTAAATAAAAATCTCGGACAGAACTATTTAATCGACAGAAATAAACGAGATCAGATTATCCAGTTCGGTAATCTTACAAAAGATGATGTTGTATTAGAAATAGGTCCAGGAATCGGCACACTAACAATTGAACTTGCTAAAAGAGTTAAAAAAGTAATAGCTATTGAACAAGATTCTAATATTTGCCAGATATTAGAAAATCGATTGAAAAAAAAGAAAATATAGATAATGTAGAATTAATCAATGATGATGCTCTGAATGTGGAATTTCCAAAATTCGACAAAATCATCTCAAATCTACCTTATCAAATTTCATCACCAATTACATTTAAATTCCTGAATTATAACTTCCAACTAGCTATTTTAATGTATCAGAAAGAGTTTGCATCCAGAATGAACGGAAAAGTTGGAAGTAAAGATTATTCCCGACTCTCAGCTATGCTATATTTTAAATGTGATGTTGATTTATTAACCGGCGTAAGTGCTGAAAGTTTTATTCCAAAGCCAAAAGTGGATTCTACTGTTGTCAGATTAACTCCCAAGCTTCCTGAATTAAACGGACAATTGAAACACTTGAATATCAATGAAATAAATGAAAAAGATTTTAAAACTTATTCTAAATTTGTAAAAGCCCTATTCCAGCACAGAAATAAAAAAGTTAAAAATGCTTTAATTGATTCCAGACACATTATCACTGATTTGGATAAAAAAGAAATGAAAGCTAAATTAAATTCAATTAAACAAAAGAAAATTGAAGAACTTCTATCTGAAAGAATAACCAATTTGACACCTGAAGAAATACTTTATCTTTCAATACATTTAAATTCTGTTTTAGAGAAGTGATTTTTAATGGATAATTTTATAATAGATACTGCCGAAACTGTTTACACTCCCGCTGAAGACAGCTATATGCTTTAGCTGAAAATCTTTTAATTGAAAATAACCAAAGCGTTTTGGAAATTGGAACCGGATCAGGAATAGTAGCCATGTATGCTTCAAAATTAACCAAAAAGTTACAGCTACAGATATAAATTTTGATGCGTTAGAATTAGCTAAAAAGAATTTTAAACTTAATAACATAGAAAATATTGAATTGCTGTTCGGCAATCTGTTTGAACCTGTAAAAGATAGAAAGTTTGATGTAATTTTATTTAATACTCCATATCTACCTACTGAAAATGATGAAGTTCTTGATGATAATTTAAATTATGCATTTGATGGTGGCTTAGACGGTAGAAAAGTTATTGATCTTTTTTTTAAATGAAGTGAAAAATTACTTAAACGATGGTGGAATTGTCCAGCTGATTCAGTCTTCACTTTGCGACAATGACAAAACATTAGATATTCTGGACAAACAGGGTTTTGTAGCAGAAATAGCTGTTAGTGAACACTTCTTTTTTTGAAGATGTTGTATTGATTAATGGTTATTTATAAAAAAGTAAAAGAGAAATTACTGAATTTCTCCATCAAATACTAATTGGGCAGGACCTTCCATGAAAGCTCCCAATTCTTCTTCTTTTTCATATACATTAAATTTTAAGTCCCCACCCGCAAGATGCAATAAAACTTCACTATCAAAAAAAAGACCTAATTTAAATCCTGAAATAGCTGTTGAAGTAGCTCCAGTTCCGCAAGCTAGTGTAACTCCCTGCTCCACGTTCCCATGTGAGCATTTTTCCTTCATTTTTGGAAATCACTTCAACAAAATGAACATTGATTTTTTCAGGGAAAACTTCATGTGTTTCAATAGCCGGACCATATTTATCTATGTCAATTTCATCAATATTATCGACAAAAATGATTGCATGAGGATTACCTACACTAATAGCTGTTGTATGAATGTTGTGTCCAATACTTCTAACGGAGAGTCTAAAAATTCATCCATGTCAGATGCCATTGGAATTTCAGGAGTTTTAAAAGTAGATGTCCCCATGTCAACTTTAAACAATACCGGTTCGTCATTTTCTAATGTAATTTCAATGGTTTTAATTCCTGATTTTGTTTCTACAGTCATTTTTTCCTGTTTTAAAATACCTTTCCTGTATACAAAATCACCGAAACATCTAATACCATTACCGCACATTTCAGCTTCGCTTCCATCAGGATTAAACATTCTGTATCCAATATCAGCTACATCAGAAGGAGTTACAAACAATACTCCATCCCCCCTACACCAAAATGTCTGTGGCATAGGAACCTACATGCTTCAGCCTTATCTGCTTCAGGTATTACTTCTCCAGCACTTTCATCAATTATTGGAAAATCATTACCGATTCCATGCATTTTAGAGAATTTTAATCCTTTTAAATCCATCTTTTCACCTATTGCAAGTAATCAGGAATTATTTGTTTGTTGAATAAATCTTCAAAAGTTTCTCTTTCACGTGTTAAGAAACATTCTCCGTCTTTAACAAGGACTTCAGATGCTTTTGGTCTTGAGTTGTAGTTTGAAGACATGGTAAATCCATATGCTCCTGCATTAAGAATAGCTAATAAATCTCCTTCTTCAACATCAGGCATTGGCCTGTCTCTTGCAAATAAATCTCCTGATTCACATACATTTCCGGCAATGTCTACTTCCTGAGTGTTTGGTGCATCCATTTTATTAGCCAATACAATATGATGGTATGAATCATACATTGCAGGCCTAAGTAAAGTATGGAATCCTGAATCTACACCTAAGAATTTTCTGTAACTTTGTTTTACACTGTTTACACGGGTTAAAAGCACACTTGCATCTCCTACCAAGTATCTTCCAGGTTCAAGATACATTGTTGGTTTGCCTAAATCATGCTCTTCCAATTTAGATTTGAATAATGCAATATTTTCTTTTGCAAAATGTATCTATGTCTACAATGTTTTCTTCAGGAGTGTATGGAATTCCAACACCTCCTCCAAAATCAACAAATTCAAAATCAATGCCTGCTTCAGTGTGAACTTTTCCTGCAATGTCAATTGTTGATTCGATAGCTAATTTAAATGGTTCCGGATCCAAGATTCCTGAACCGATGTGGGAGTGCATACCTACTGGAGTGAAACCTAAGTCTTCTGCAAATTGATATACTTCTACAGCTTCATTATCCATAATACCAAATTTACTCATTACCCCTCCGGTAATACAGTGATCGTGGTGTCCTGCACCAACCATAGGATTTACTCTGAATGATATTTTAAATCCTTCAGGATCTACAACTTCAGCCAATCTTTTTAATGCTGAAACTGAATCCAAGTTAAGAACTGCACCTTGTTCAGCTACAAATTTCAATTCTTCAGTAGTTACATTGTTACCTGTAAATAATATCCTCTCACCAGGGAATCCTAATTTTTTAGAAGTGTATACTTCTCCAGGAGATACTGCATCAATACAGCATCCTTCACTTTCAAGAATCCTCATTACTGCTAAGTTAGTGTTAGCTTTACATGCATAATATACTCTAAAATCAGGATAGTATTTTGAAAAAGCATTGTAGAATCTGTTATAATTGTCCCTTATTCTGTTTTCATCTATGACATAGGTAGGAGTTCCAAACTCTTCAGCAATGTCACATGCATCAGCACCACCAATATCCAAGTGGTTTTTATCATTAATTTTAATATTTAAATCCATTTTGTAAAAACTCCTGTAATTTAAATTATTAATATTAATTTTTATTAGATATTGTATTTAAAATTAAGGAAGGAAAAAAAATTTTCCGCTTAATCATAACCTATATATTTACCTGGAACTCCCATTTCAATTAAACCTAAAATAATTGCACAGCATACAAATGCTAAAACAAAGGTCAGTACAACAATTCCAACAGGATTATCCAAAAATGAAATATCAACAAATGTAGTCAATATAAGCAATAATGACTGGTTAAGTAAATAAACCCCGTAACAGGCTCTACTAATTGTCATTACAGAATAATTGAACTTTCTGCTGTTATGGATTCTTTTTAAAATCTTATTATTTTGAAGTTTTGGATCATTCAAATATTTAATCATTACAAATACTCCTGCAGCCTGCAGTATAGCCACTACACTTACATCTACGTAGTTTTCTGTAAGGAAGTTATAATGATGCAGGAATATTGTCTTTTGAATTCCATTTACAAATATGTCAAAATTAATCATGTAAGCAGTTGTTAACAAAAATATGGCAAAACCAAATAAAATCAACCATTTGGATTTTATATTGAACCTGTGATTTTCCAAATAATATCCCAGAAACATGTAAAGGATTGGACCTATGAAGAAAGTTAGATTAAAATAGGTCGGAGACCCGATATATGCGATTAGTTGATAGATAAGTGATGCAGATATTGCAAGGATAAGGAAATATTTTGCACCTCTTAATTTTGTTGACCTGACATATGGGGAAAATATAGGTAAAGACAGATAAAGACCAAGCAGCATCCATGCATACCAGTGCTGAGTCATGAATTTAGACATGAAATAAACTACACAGCTAAAGCTAAAGCTAAGCTTGCCTGCAGATGCTGTCATAAGTAAAGCCAATAATGTATTCCAGATTAAAAAAGGAATGAAAATCCTTACAAAGTCTGTTTTAATAAATGTTTCAATATCTGAGTAATCCCTATCAAGCATTAATAAACCTAAAAGCATAAGGAATATCGGAACACCAAACCCAAAAGTCGTAAAAACAACATATTCCTGCAAATTTCCCACACTTTTATACTTAAAAACCATAGCTACATTTATTGCAATTAAGAAAAGTATACTGACTGCCCTTAACTGATCAACATATCTTATTCTTCCACTAATTTCCATTGAGCTTTACCCTCTTTAAAGTTGAACTATTAACTAATAACTACATATAAAATTTAATATATTATAAATATTACTCTTGAAATGATACTAAAAATGAACAAAACAAATTAATCAAAATAATTAAATATTCTCATGGCAAAGAGTAAAACAGGTGAATTTAAAATGGACAAACCTTATGGACTTACAATGAGAGGAATAGTCAAAAACAGCAATGATGAAATATTAATACTTAGAAGACATCCAAAATCCAGAACAAACCCCCACAAATGGGAATTACCTGGAGGAAAAGTAGACCCCGGAGAATTTTTCGATGAAGCATTAGTACGTGAAATAAAAGAAGAAACTAATTTGGATGGAGCAGTTGGTGACTTCTACGAAGCAATACAAGATGATTATGTCCACAAAAGAACTGTTCAAGTTGTTATGTATTTAAAAAATATCACAGGAGACGTATCTATCAGTGATGAACATGATAACTGGATGTGGGCCAATTTAAAAAAAAATAAAAACATTAGAATTATCAACAGCATTTGAAAAAGTTTTAAAAAAGAAAAATTGGAAAATTTAAAGAGCTTTGTTTAAAGCTTCAACAAATTTATCAATTTCCTCATTGGTAATTATAAGAGGTGGAACAAATCTTAAAACATTGCCTGCAGTACAGTTAATTAAGAATCCCATTTCTCTTAATTTATCAACATATCCAGCACCACTTTCAGACAATTCAACACCAATCATCAATCCGTGTCCTCTGACATCAACTATTTTATCATGTTTTTCTTTTAGTTCATTTAATTTATCTTTAAAGTAAGCACCGACTTTTTGGAGTTTTCCAATAAATCTTCATCCAAAATAGTATCTAAAACAGCATTGGCCGCAGCACATACTAAAGGACCTCCACCAAAAGTAGTTCCATGATCTCCAGGTACAAAACCGCCAGCTACTTTTTCAGTTGCAAGAAATGCTCCCATAGGAACTCCTCCCCCAACACCTTTAGCTATAGTCATGATATCTGCCTTTATATCAAAAAGTTCATGAGCAAATAATGTTCCGCATCTTCCAAAACCTGTTTGAACTTCATCTAAAATTAAAAGAATATCCTTTTCAGCACAGATTTCAGCTATTTCATCAAAATACTTTTTGGAAGGAACATTTACTCCACCTTCACCTTGAATTGGTTCAAGCATAATAGCTGCAGTTTCATCACTGATAGCTTCTTTAATAGCTTCAATATCATTATATGGAACTTCAATAAATCCTTGTGGGAGATTTTTTAAATAAGGTTCCCTATATTCTTCATGACCAGTAGCAGCCAATGTCAATAAAGTTCTTCCGTGAAAAGAGTCTTTAGCTGTAATAATTTCACTTTTACCCGTGTATTTTAAAGCTAATTTAATAGCTCCCTCATTAGCTTCTGCCCCACTGTTTGCATAGAATAATCTGTCAAATTCTGTTAAAGGAAGTAATTTTTTAGCATATTCAATAGCTGGTTCATTATAGTAAATGTTTGAAACATGAATAAGCTTTTCAACTTGGCCTTGAAGTGCATTAACTAATTTAGGATGCGCATGTCCTAAAGCATTTACAGCAATTCCTGCAAACATATCAATATATTCATTTCCATCTTTATCCCATACTTTTACACCTTTACCATGGTCTAAAACAATTGGTTGTCTTGCAAAAGTGTTAATAAAATATTTATCTTCAGCTTCAATAAGTTCATTTGTGTTCATAAAATACTTCCATAAAATACTTATATTAACTATATTTATAGTATTAATGATATTTAAAATTTAAAAGTGATAAAATGAAAGTTGCAATAATTGAAACTGAAAAAGGAACAATTGAATTGGAATTATTCGAAGAAGATGCTCCAAATACTGTAGCTAACTTTGAAAAACTTATAGAAGAAGGATTTTACGACGGATTAACTTTCCACAGAGTAATACCAAATTTCGTGATTCAAGGAGGCTGTCCTAACGGTAACGGTACAGGAGGACCTGGTTACACCATCAAATGTGAAACCGAAGGAAACCCAAATAAACATGGAACCGGTGCTCTTTCAATGGCTCATGCAGGAAAAGATACTGGAGGAAGCCAATTTTTCATTACACATTCCCCACAACCACACTTAGACGGAGTACACACTGTATTTGGTCATGTTATTGGTGACGGTATGGATGTTGTAAATAAAATCCAACAAGGAGACAAAATGCTCCATTTACATGTTGAAGAAAGATAGTTATTTTTAACTATTCTTTTTTCATCATGCTGAATCAAAACTATATTAACACCATTTGGATCAATAACCCTTGCCATCATGCCAACAGATATTCTAGTTGCTTCCATAGCTATTTCAACATTATTTTTCCTGAAATTTTCCAGCTCCTCATGGATATCTTCAACGTCCAGACCTACAGAATAAAAACCCGTTTTAAAAGTACTATTTTGTATCAATTCAAAACCTGTTTCATTCCCATTGCCAAGCAGGACAATTTTTCCGCCGGGTAAATCAAATACTTCCTCAACTTCAAAACCTAAAACTTTTGTATAGAACTCAGCAGACTTATCCATATCATCTACAATAATTGTAACATACTTTATTTTCATAATATCACATTCCTTTAAGTTTTTTCATCAGACCGGACATTCTGGCATAATGGAATAAATATAACTGAACATAACCTGCATAATCTCCAAACTCTTCCATTCCAAATTCCCTTATTTTAGAAACATTAATATCCTTACCATCAAAATAAAGATAAGATACTATACGCTTAATCCAAACATCAGTAGGAAACGCTTGCCTAAAATTAAAACCATAAAGCAAAATACAATCAGCCACTTTAGGCCCAACACCAGGAACTTTCAGCATTGTGTCAAATGCCTCATCATAAGACATTTTTGAAATATCATCAAGGTCCATTTCAAGTGTAAAAATTTCACTGGCTTTTTTTCATGTATGGTGCCCTATATCCAACACCGCAGCTTTTTAAATTATTGATACATTCTCCAGGATTATTCAGATTGCTGCAGCACTCAAACTCTTCTACATCATCACAATATATGTTTTTAAAATCAGAAACATCGGGAAATGTAAAATAATCTTTTTTCAGAATAAGTGTATTTATTCCCCCATGATTTTTTAATATCATCAATGGATTTTGTCCATCTGACTATTGAATTATTTGCAGAGCATACTGAAGAAATCACACATTCAAATTTATCTTTAGCTAAAAACAATCTTAAATCTCTACAAAAATTAGTCATATCAGCCAATTCCGGCTGATTATTTAAATATTTATAAAATTTATTTAAATTAAAATCCAAATCAAAAATAGTCTTTATTTTCTTGGTAGCTTCCTTATTAGAAATATCCCCAATGAAATTAAAATCCAAATTATTTTCTTTTTGTTTAACTTGAAATAAAACCGCTTTATTGTCAGCTACAACAACATCAGAGTAAATATTATTATCCAATTTCCAGGGAGGTTGGGATGTTTGACCTGAATTTTGAGTTAATTCCAGGTCAATCGGAGCTTTAATTATCATAATCTTACAGGAACATTATTTTCTTTTAAGTATTGCTTAACATCATTAATTGAATATTGGTTAAAATGAAAAATACTTGCTGCAAGAGCTGCACTAACATCGGTTTTTTGAAATACATCTAAAATATGTGCAGGATTTCCTCCGCCACCACTCAGCTATTACTGGAATATCAATTGCATCATTGATAGCTTTATTTAGAGCAATGTCATAACCTTCTTTAGTTCCGTCTCCGTCCATACTAAAGTTAAAAAGAATTTCACCTGCACCCAGTTCCTGACATTTTACCGCCCATTCTATAGCATCCATACCAGTAAATTCTCTTCCACCATAAATACTGCAATCAAACCAGCAATATCCTTCATCAGTTTCCACAACATTTTTATCTGGAGCATCTGATGGATTATCCACATATCTTCTTTTTTGCATCAATTCCAACGACGACAGCTTGAGAACCAACAACTTTAGAAGCTTCAGTAAGCAATTCAGGATTTTTAATAGCTGCAGTGTTTGTAGAACATTTATCCGCACCTGCTTTCAGCATTTTTGTATAATCTTCAACCTTTCAAATTCCCCCACCAACACAAATAGGTATGAAAACATTTTCAGTCAAACGATCAACTACATCTGCCATTGTTGCTCTTCTTTCATAAGATGCTGTAATATCTAAAATAACTATTTCATCAGCACCCATTTCATAGTAACGTGTAGCTAAATCTACAGGATTTCCTGCATATTTAATTTCTTTAAATTCTACACCCTTAACCACTCTTCCTTCAGGAACTTGCAAATCACAATCCAAACAAGGAATAATTCTTTTTTAGTTAACATTTAAATTACCTAAATATAAAAAAAATAGCTTGTTTTTAAAAAAAAAAACAAGAAAAAAGTCTGGATTTTATCCAGAGAATCTTAAAACAAAACAGAAAATAGCTAAAATAACTGTAATAACTATAACGTGTTCAGGAGAAAGTTTTGGACCTACACTTTCTTCATCAAAATATCTTACTAAACCAGCACCTGTTTGAGGCATGCTAATTTTATCGTTCTTTTTTGACATGATAAACTCCCTTTAAATTAATTTATAAAAATAATTGACTATATTTATTTTTTTCATAGTATATAAACTTTAGATTTTCTCTTTTTTAATTACACAAATGTCGCTTATTCTCGTATCAGGATACTGTCCATTCTCATCTTTCTCAACTGCTTTAACCATATCCCATATTGCAAGCAAACAAGCACTTACTCCAGTTAAAGCTTCCATTTCAACACCAGTTTTTCCTAATGTTTTAACACTGCATGTTGCAGTTATTTCAGTTGATTTAACATCAAAATCTATTTCAATTCCAGTTAAATTTAACGGATGACATAAAGGAATAATTGAAGAAGTATTCTTAACTGCCTGAATTCCAGCTATCTGAGCAGTAGTTAATACATTTCCTTTCTTAATTTCCTCATTCTGAATCATTTCAATAGTATTTTTATCCAGATGTATTTTTCCACTAGCTATAGCTAATCTTTTTTTGATCTGGTTTTTGACCAACTTCAACCATGTGCACCCCACTATCCGTTAAGTGTGTAAACTCTTTACCCATATTAATCCTCCTATTTTTCACTTACTTCTACAACATCCAATTGTTCACAAATAGATTTAACTCCTAAAACTTCACCAACATTAGGTTTGGTCCTATCTTCATCACCGGAAATCAATTCTTTAATATATAAACCACCTTCTGTTTTAACAGTAATTTCAAAAGTGGTATCATCAATTATTTCACAGGAAACATTATGAACATGTTTAATCCTTACTTTATCAGCCCGTCTGTGAAGCACCCTTAAAGGTGTTTGTTGATGAATTTCATCCAAATTGTTTAAACTGGCTAATTTATCCTTATCATAAGGTTTATCACATTTTACCAATGCTTTATAAATTTTATAGGCATCACTTGAAGATACCTTAATTTCTGCTTTTCTGTTCCTTTCACAGAATTTTAAATTGTGATAAGATGTTTTTCCTTCAGTTATTTTATTTATTTTTTCTTCCAAAGCATCCAGATTGATTTTTCTAATTTTAGGCTCTTTGATTTCAAGAACAAAAGGTCTTCCTGAACCCAACATCAATACATCAATGTCTTCACGACCTGCACCATGGAATTTGGCCTGCCAGCCATTTGTAGCTTCCAAAATAGGTTCAGACAGCAATTCTTCTACAGATTCCCTATACTGTTTACCTGTAAAATTACATTCTTCACATCCTTTTCCTTTACATTTGCCGCAGGGCCATTTTGTTTGAGGAATTCCACGGACTAATTTGTTATATTTTCCTTCAATGAAAAGAGGATTAATCTGAATTCTAACTTTAGGTTCTTTTCTTAAATCAACATTGATTACAATATCCTGTTTTTCAAATTCAACTTCTTTTTTCTAAAGTGTTTTCAATTTCACGACCAATTATTCTGTTTAATTCTTTTTTAATTGGTTCAACATCTAAATCGAATTTTTCACTTAGTTCATCATCCCAGGTTTTAATTTGCTTATCAATTCTGGATCCTACAAGAAATGTATCAAATTCCACATTTAAAAAGTCAATTTTGTCATAAATCTTTTTAAATAAGTCATCATTGATTTTATCAAAGATATTTCCGCAAACCACACAGTTTTCAGGCTCCGGAATTTCCAAATCTTCAAATATCTTTTCTCCACGATTTATATTATCTCTGCCTTCCACAATATGGGAAAGTTTGCGTCCTAAACAATGTTTGCAAATTTGACCGTTAGTTTCTTTCAATATTTTTTTTTGACTAAATCATACATGCTAATCATTTCATGAATTGACCCATCATACGGTTCATTGAATTATTACCAAAACGTCCGCGTTTTCCAATGCCTTTCATGGTCTTTTTTTAGTGTTGTTGTAATATTTTAACAAGTCTCTTACTTCTGATTCCTCAACACCTGCACCCATAGCTATTCTTCTAATACGTGACTGTTTAATCAACTTTGGATTTTCCATTTCTTTAGTCATTGAAGACATTATGACTTTATATCCATCAATTTTGTCTTCAGTCATTTTAGATGCCTCTTTAGATACCTTATTTCCAAGTCCCGGAATCATGCTTAAAACCTGCTGCATCGGCCCCATACTGTTCATCATTTCAAACTGATTTTTCATGTCAACCAATGTGAATTTACCAGACATCATGTTTTTCATGGTTTTTTCAGCCATATCCTCATCAATGCTGTCTTCGGCTTTTTCAATAAGGGTTTGAATATCTCCCATTCCAAGCAATCTTGAAATAAATCTTGCCGGATCGAACAATTCGAAATCATCAATACGTTCACCAGTACCGATAAATTTAATTGGAGCTCCAGTTTCAGCTACTGCAGACATTGCTCCCCCACCTTTAGCTGAACCGTCAAGTTTGGTAATTATTATAGAACCGACATCAGTTGCCTGTGAGAATGCCTTAGCCTGTTCACCTGCTTGCTGACCAATTGTTCCATCAATTACAAGAATAGATTCAGTTGGCTGAATAATATCATCCAATGTATCCATTTCAGCAATCAAATCTTCTTCCTGTTTATGTCTTCCTGCAGTATCAAAAATAATGACTTTCCTGTTTTTAAACTCTTTCAAACCTTTTTGAGCCAAATCAAGAGCATCTTTATTATCAGGATCTCCATAGAGCGGCACCTGCATTTCTTCAGTTAATTGTCTTAACTGTTCATAAGCAGCAGGCCTCCATGTATCTGTACACACAACAGCAGGGTTAAAACCTTTTTTCTGTAAATATCTACATAATTTACCAATAGTAGTTGTTTTACCACTACCCTGCAAACCTAAGAACAAGATTTTATAAGGTTTAACATCAATATCCAATCCTGGTGCCTCACCACCTAACAGATTTACCATTTCTTCATAAATAATTGTTATAACATGCTCTCTTGGAGTAATACCTTTTGGAGGTTCCTCTTCAAGAGCCCTTTTTTTTTTTTTTTTGGATAAATCTAAAACTAAAGCGATATTAACATCAGATTGAATTAAAGCACGTTGTATTTCTTTTACAACTTCCTCTATTGTTTTTTTTTTTATCAATAACTGATATTCCTACTAATTTTTTCATAGTCTTAGTAAGATTTTCACCTAAATTTCCAAGCATCGCCATAATATCACACGATTAAAATTATTCTTTAAGAAAAATTTATATTAATATTTATATTAAATATATATTATATTTGATTTAATTTTTAAATTTTTGTGTGAGATAAATGTTAGAAGAAGTTAAAAAATCTTTAGAAGCTTCTCCTATTGTTAAAAAAAAAGGAGATTATAATTATTTTGTTAATCCTATAAGTGATGGAGTCCCAACTATGAAACCTTCAATGCTTCGTGAATTAGCAAATGTTGTAAAAGAACATGTTGATATGGATATTGATAAAATAGTCGCTATTGAAGCTATGGGAATACATTTAGCTACAGCTTTATCCTTAGCTACCGACATCCCATTTGTAATTATCCGTAAAAAGACAATATGGACTTGAAGGAGAAAAAGAAATAAGTCAAAAAACAGGCTACGGGTCTTCTAAATTATATATAAATGATTTAAAAGAAGGAGAAAAAATCCTTTTAATAGATGATGTTGTAAGTACTGGAGGAACATTAATTTCAACTTTAAATGCACTAAAAGAATTAAATATTGACATAAAAGCTGCAGTAGCTGTTATTGAAAAAGGAGAAGGCAAAAAATTAGTTGAAAAAGAAACTGGCATTCCAATATTTTCAGTTGTAAAATTAGATGTAATTGACGGCAAAGTAGTTATCGAAAAAACCATTGAAGATTAAAATGTCAATGTATAACATGGACTTAGACAAAGTCATAAGAAAGATTAATAAAAAAAGGAGCTAGAACTGTAGGTCTCCAATTTCCGGAAGGTCTTAAAATGCAGGCTGTTAAAATAGCAAAGGCTATTGAATCACAAACTCCTGCTACCGTGATAATATCTGGAGACCCTTGTTTTGGAGCCTGTGATGTAAGTGATTACAAAATGAAAGGTTCCGTTGATTTAATCGTTCATTATGGCCACACCCCCCTTCCATTAAAATATGAAGTGCCGACACTGTTCATAGAAGCTTTTTCTAATATTGATGTCAAAAAAGACCTTGAAAAATGTCTTGAAAAACTAGAAGACTATTCAAAAATAGCTCTTGTAACTACAACACAACACTTACATTTGTTAAATGAAATTAAAGATTATTTGGAAGACAATGGAAAAGAAGTAGTTCTTGGATCTTCTAAAAATACTAAAAAAGGACAAGTTTTAGGATGCAATTTTTCATCAATCAAAAATTTGGATGCTGAAGTTTACTTATTTATAGGTAGCGGAAATTTCCATCCATTAGAATTTATTTATTTACCAAATCACCAGTATTGGCTTTAGACCCATATAACAGTGAAATAAGAGATATCAGTGCTTTTGCAGACAGAATATTGAGAATCAGATTTGCAAGAATTACAAAAGCAAGAAGCTGAAAAATGGGGAATAATAGTTTCTTCTAAAGAGGGACAATACAGAATGAAACTAGCTAAAGAAATCAAAAAAAAATTCTAGAAGATAACAAAATGGAGGCATATATCATAATGGCGGACAATATAAATCCCGACATATTACTGCCATACATGGAATTAGATGCTTTTGTTGTTTCAGCCTGTCCAAGAATAGCTATTGATGATTCTCAAATGTATAAAAAACCATTATTAACACCACAGGAACTTGAAATAGTTTTAAATAAAAGACAATGGGAAAATTACCAATTGGATGAAATTTTATTCCATGAAAGGTACAAATAGTTTTAAATATTAATAAAAATAAAATTATTATATTAATATTAATAATTCCTTATTTTGGTGATTTGATTATGAGTATAAAAAACGGGGCATTTGTAATGCCTGGAGATAAACTAGGAATAATTGAGCAATATTTACTTGGAAAAGGTACTTATGAAGATAACGGCGAGATTAAATCATCAGTATTAGGAAATGTTCAAATTGATTCAAAAATGAGGACTATTACTGTAAAAGCCAAATCTAGCCAACCTGCTCTTTTTAAAATTAGGTGATACTGTTTACGGACAGATTACAGATATAAAAACTCAAAGAGCTAATGTAAATATTGATTGTTTAACAGATAGTAGTAGACCTTTAGCACTTCCATACATGGGTGCAATTCACATATCCCAAGCAAAATCAGGATATTTAGATAAATTGACAGATGCTTTTAGAATTGGAGATATTGTAAAAGCAAAAGTAGTAAAAATTACTGGAGATAATGTTGATTTAGCTACAGTGGATGAAGATTGTGGAGTTTTAAAAGCAATGTGTACCCGTTGCAGAGATTATATGAATACCACACAAAAAGAAAATGAAGTCCAGTGTAGAACATGTAAGAAAAAAGAAAAACGTGAAGTTTCTATAAATTATGTTAATAGCTAATTAAGGTTGATATGATGGATAACAATACCAATATTGAAATTATTGAAGATAAAACATTAGAACTTGAATTTATTGTACATGGCGAAAGCCACGGAGTATGTAATGCACTTAGACACATCTTAATGCAAGATAGTGATGTTGAATATGCTGTTTACAATATTGACCATCCTCTTACCGGTGAACCAAATATGACCATCAAAACCAAAAAAGAGGAAAAAGACCAAGGAAAGTATTGAAAAAAAGCAGCTAGCCAACTTAAAGATGATGCTGCAGACTTTAAAAAACTTATTGAAGAAACTTTATAACTTCAATAAAAACTTATTTTATTTTGAGGGGATATGATGGGAGATTATAAAATTCCTTCATTAACCACAGACATTTTTATTTTTGATGAAAACACTGATTTTATTCTTATTAAACGAAAAAATGATCCATTTAAAAATCATTGGGCTCTTCCAGGAGGCTTTGTAGAATATGGTGAAACTGTAGAAACAGCAGCTATTCGTGAAGCTAAAGAAGAAACAAACATTGATGTAGAACTGTTAGATTTAGTTAATGTTTACTCAAAACCTGATAGAGACCCTCGTGGGCACACAATAACCGTAGCTTATATAGCCAAAGGAAATATGGATAATAAAAAAGCAGATAGTGATGCCTGTGAAATAGGTATTTTTTTTCCCAAAAAGATTTGGTCAACATCGAACTTGCTTTCGACCATGCAAAAATTATTAACGATTGTTTAAATGTCGTTTCAAGTAAATTTTAATGTTAAAAAATAGTAAAAATATAAATAACTTGAGAATATAATTTAAAATGTTATAAAAGTTTTGATAAGAAAAAAATTATATAAGGGGTTAAAAAATATGGAATTTTGTCCTGAATGTGGATCAATGTTACTTCCAACAGAAGACAATGAATTAAAATGTAGTTGCGGATATACTAAAAAATTATCAAAAGATAAATCAGAATATAATGTTAATGAAAAAATTAAAGAAAATGATAGTGTTATTGAAAAAGGAGAAGATGTAAATACACTTCCAACTACAAAAGCGGTTTGTCCAGAATGTGGTCACACAGAAGCTTCATGGTGGTTACAACAAACCCGTAGTGCTGATGAAGCTGAAACACGTTTCTTTAAGTGTCTTAAATGTGGACACACATGGAGAGAATACGATTAAGAGGATAGTTTATGAAAAAATCTAAAGAAAATGAGCATAGGATTTCTAATTTAAAGGATATGCTAAATAATGTCAAAGATGAAGACATAAACGAATCTGCTGACAATTCAGAAGATGTATTCGATGTAAAAGACAATGAAGAGTATGAAGAAGATGAAGAATTACTTGCATACCTTCATGACACAGATGACAACAAAGAATACGAAATAGATGATGAATTTATTTATCGCCCTGATTCTGATTCAACACCAGGGGAAAATTTAGAAAAAAAAAAAGAAATAAATGAAGATTACATCATAAAAACTAAATTAGATGATATTGAATTTTCTGAAGATAATGAAGAATACAGCGAAGAACCCGCTGATTCCTTAGACGGAACTATTTCTGAAGGCTTTGATAATCTATTAAATGCAAAAATAGGTGGAACTCCTGTAAGTGGAATAGTTAGTTTAGCTATAGGAATATTATTACTTATTGATCCATTATTATGTTTATAGGAGCTAAAGTGATAGAGTTATTGACAATGTAACCTCCGGAGAACACGACAGTATTGTTGCAGTCATGATAATAATTGGAGTGCTGTTGGTGATAATTGGAGCATACAAAATATTTGGCTTTAAACAAGCAGATAAACCAGCCAGTTCAATTAAAAATATAGACAGGGAAGAAAAAGCTGAAAAAAAAGAAATAGAAAAACCAAAAGAAAAAATTATTCCAAAAAGTAATATCCCTTTAGATAAAGAATCTTACAAAATTGGAGAATTTGACATTGGTGAATTTAAAGAAAACCTTAAAAAACCTGTTTCCAAATTAGAAGGAGTCACCCACACCAAACAAGCAACACTGGACGATGTCCCATTACCTAAAGAAAGACCTGAAGAAGAAAAAAGGACTTAGTCAAGAAGAAATTGAAGAAATAGAATACGAAAAAGCTAGTTTAGATAATGAATCTATTGACGATATTTTCTCAAGTGTTGAAGAAATAGATGAAATTCCTATTGTCTCTGTTGATTCAAAGAAAAATAAAAAAGAATAAATACTATTTTGGGCCTGTAGTCAGCCAGGAATGACGCAGGACTTCGGATCCTGAGGTCGGGGGTTCAAATCCCCACAGGTCCGTACTTTTTTTAAAATATTTTAATCCTTAATCCTGACAATAGCTTCCTTAAAGAAGTCAGGGATTAAAGAGCGATATAATGGACTTTTAAGAATCATGTTAACATCACTATCTAAGATATAAGTATAACAAGAATCATCTTCTGCACGCATTCCACGACCATAAGCCTGCATAAGAGTCATTACTGTTTTATATGCATACCATTTTTGGTCTCTTCTACGTCTCATATCAACCTGCTTATCTCCAAGATAAGGGAAAGGAATTTTATAAATAACCTGGAATCTGCATTTGTCGTATGGCAAATCCACCCCTTCACTCATTGACGGAGATACCAAAACCAAAGGATTTTCATCTTTTTCAAAATAATTTAATACCTCTTCCCTATTTTTTGAAGTATGTGAAATTAACCTTGAATTAGGCAAATTCCGATTAATATACCTTTGACATTTATAGCTGTTGGTATGAATCAAACCTTTATCGCCCTTATGTTTTTCCAGAATTTTTTGCAAAATAGGAATTGTTTTAGGTGCAGTATCTTTAATCCTGTTTGCAGACATTTTACCTGCCAAATCTAAAATAATAGGCCTTTTTTCTTTTGAAAATGGACTGTCAACTTTAATATGATATACTTCATTAGGATTTAAACCTAACCACTTTGAAAACATCTTATGGGAAAGGATAGTTGCACTCATAAATATAACAACATCCCCGTATTTTAATAAATTATTGGTAGCATAGTGATGAACTTTTAATGGTTTAAATGTAACACCTGTATCATCCGCATCAATAACCCAATTTTTAGGTTCTTTTTCCAGGTTATTTTTAAGTGACTTAAGCCTTCCGATAGTTGACCTTACTCTATCCGCCTTATTTTTAGAAATATCTTTAATGTCAATATCTTCATAGCTTTCTGTAATAGCTGCAATTTCCATTATCCAGTCTTCAAGTTCCCCGTCTTTCAATGTTTCTTCAGATATTACTTTATTAATATCCTTCTCTAAACGGTAATTAAATAAATTAACTTCCATTGTCTTCATTAATTTATTTTCAATATTATGAGCTTCATCTAAAATCAATAAAGATCTTGTACCAAAATGTTTTACATAATTTAACTCCAGAATTCCATAGTCATAGTTCATCAAAGTAATTGGAGAGTTAACTGCATTTGCCTTCTGATTCCAATAATGGCAGTGCTGGCCTGATTGATAAAATACAGTTCCACCATAAGAATCTTCAAAAGCTAATTCTGCATCTAAAGTAGGATTTTTAGCTACTCCATATGGGCAGAAAAAGTTACTTGAAGTTGGCGTTGTCTTACAAGTTCCCATATCACATGTAGACTCTAAATTATCATTTAAACAGGCAAAATTCTGCCTACCTTTAACTAAAGGGAAATCAAACTCATCAGCATATTGAGCCTGCAACTGTTTTGTCATTGTTAAAATATAAGCAGAACCGTACATTTTAGCTAATGTTGTAGCTATTGCAGATTTACCTGTTCCTGTTCCTGCTTCCAAAATAATATATTTATATCCCTGACGAATTGCATCGTTAATATCCTGTATAATATCAAGCTGCCCCACCCCAGGTGTTTCAAAAGGAAAATTTTCAATTATGTCTGTTTCAATGTGAGGGTATTTTCCCTGAAGATAAGAAACTGTATCTTCATCTAACCTGTGGTCTTCAATAGAATAAACTTCAGGAATTTCATCATCTAAAATAGAAGAAGATCTTGGCTTTTGAAAGCTAAACAAATCAACAGAATCCCCATTTGATGAAGAAACCTCATTATTTGAATGACCGCAAGTACAATTACTTTTTAACATACCACAATTTGGACAAAAAATAGAATTAGACATCAAACAATATATTAGTTACAATACTATAAATAAATTATAGAAGTGCATATGAAAACTAATATTCACAAAAATTAAATCATAAAGATGATAATATGGCGAAAAAAGGAAAGTTAATTGGAATTGGTGTTGGACCTGGAGATACAGAATTACTTACTTTAAAAGCAGCTAAAGTTTTAGAAAGTGTTCCGGTAATATTTTCACCAAAATCCGCAAAAGAAAAAGAAAAGTATAGCATTGTCAATTGTAACACCAATTTTAGAAAAAAGAAAAGATTATAAAAGATTAATGGTTGTAGAACCTTTATTCCCAATGATTGAAGATCAGCAAGAGCTTGAAAAATATTGGAATAGTGCTGCAGAGTTAATAGCTAATTATTTAGACAGCGGAAGAGATGTAGCTTTTATAACTCTTGGAGATCCTTCAATATTTAGTACATATTCATATACTCAAAAGAAACTGGCCAATAGATATGAAATAGAAACAATACCTGGGATTACTTCATTTACTGCCTGTGCAGCTGCTAAAAAATGAACCTTTAGTTGAAAAAAATGACATATTAACTATTGTTCCAAAAATAGATGGCAGATTGGACAATTTCCTGGAACATAGTGATTCAATCGTTTTAATGAAAGCTTCCAGAAATACAAAAGAATTGGAATCTGCTATTGATGAAAAAAACAGACCTAAAGAAGTATTTTCAGTACAAAATTGTACCCAAGAAAATGAAAAAATAGTGGAAGGTTTTTCAACTGAAAAACCATACCTTACAACAACCATAATTAAATTTACAGATGACTAAGGTTATTTGCGTTTAAAAGGCTCAATTTCAAAAACACAGTTTTCATCGCCCATTGTACAGCATTGAATTTCAATTACACGAACCGGCAATCCGAAAAATTCGCTGAACAAAGCTTGAAAAAAAATACCTGTGTCCAAATAACATGCCGGTTTTCCTGTTTTTGGAAGCAATTCACATTCAAAACAATCGGAAGCTGTGATTTTGATAATTTGACCTAATTTAAAAGATAATTTACCTAAGCCTTTTGTTTCCCAAAATTCAGCAATATTTTCTATAAATACTTCCAAATCATCATCATACAACTTATTATATAAAGATTGTCCCATACGTATACCAGTAGAATGCAATACCGGATCAATATTTATTCCTTCCTGTATAAGCATTGACCTTAAAGTATGGAATAATAAGACTGTGAAATCTCCGTCATTTTCAACAATGTTCTCAATTAAATATTCAGCTCTTGTTTCTTCAATTTCATTTTTTCTTTGATACTTCTACAGAACCAAGATATTTTGAATTTAAATAAAAAATTTTTCTTCTGCTGTCTGACTCGCCTAATCTGTATGAGATTATTCCATCTTCCGTAAACTTTTTAAATGTACAGAAATTGTAGATTTTGATTTACCCGTATTTCTAACAATTTCATCAAATTCCATGTCATTGCTACGAAGCATTTCCAAAATTGTAAGTTTGACTGGGCTTTTAACAACATCAATACCCATATCCGCATCTTTAGAAAATATCTGAAGTGGTTTTTGTTTAATCATTAAAAATATCTCCGTTTGTAACTATACTAACAAACTAAATTTATATAAGTATAATATAATATTCGTATCTAATAAAATTAACCCTTCATTTATAAAATGTTCAACTTAAGGATATATCAAAGACCCAATAAATTTATATATTAGTTCATACATAATACAATTCTAATCATGCGAATTATTCGTATGAAATAAAACAAAATTCAAAAAGACATATAAGGCGATTCAAAATGAAAGCAAATGCTCAAAAAATCGGTGATGGAGTATATTGGATTGGTGTACTCGATTGGGACTTAAGAAGTTACCATGGATACACTTTAGACGGAACAACCTATAATGCATACATTGTATTTGGTGAAGACCACGTAGCTGTTATTGATAATGCTTACCCGGGTAAAACTCAAGAAATGATGGCACGTATTGAAGATGCTTTCGCACAAGAAGGCAGAGATGAAGTAGTTGTAGATTACATTATTCAAAATCACGTTGAAAAAGATCACTCAGGAGTTCTTGTAGATTTACATAAAATATTCCCTGAAGCACCAATTTACTGTTCAGAAATTGCTGTAAAAGGTCTTTTAAAACATTATCCTGCATTAGAAGGTGCAGAATTTGTTACTGTAGGTACAGGCGACACTTTAGAAATGGACGGCAGAACCTTTGCATCTTTAGATGCATTCTTATTACACTGGCCTGACAGTATGTTTACCTTACTTGTAGAGGATGGAATTTTATTCCCAAATGACGCATTCGGTCAACATTTATGTTTCACAAAAAGATTCGACCACGAAGTTCCAGAATATGTGTTAATGGATGCTGCACAAAAATTCTATGCTAACTTAATCACTCCACTTTCCAAACTTGTTCTTAAAAAATTAAACGAAGTAGTGGAATTAGGTTTACTTGAACAAATCAAAATGATTGCACCGTCCCACGGTCAAATCTGGACTGACCCAATGAAAATTATCGGAGCTTATACTGACTGGGCACAAGGTGTATGTGAAGACAAAATTACAATTGTCTACGATACTATGCACTACTCTACCCAAAAAATGGCTCATGAATTAGCTGAAGGTGCTATATCTGAAGGTTACGATGTTGAAATATTCTACTTGCACGAAGATGAAAGAAGTGAAATCGTTAAAAGTATTTTAACCAGTAAAGGAATAGCTATCGGAGATCCTACCATTAATGACGAACCATACCCAAGTATTGGGGACATCATGTACTACTTAAAAGGTCTTAGATTTGATAAAACAAACATCAACAGAAAAGCAGTCACATTTGGTTCAATGGGTGGAAAAGGAGGAACTGCTAAAAAACTCGCAGAAAAACTTGAAAATTACGGATTTGACGTAGTGGACTCCCAAGAAATTTATTACATCCCAACTGAAGAAGAGAATATTGACAGTTATGAGTTAGGAAAAACTTTAGCTAAAGCATGTAAAGAATTATAAAATATGAAATATAAATTTATTAATTACTAATAATTGGAGGTTATTATTATGATTAAATACGAACATAAAATAGGCAGTACTGTAGGTACTGGAGTAGAAAAAAGAAGTACAAAACAATTTCAACGGAGAAACCCAAGAAGTAGGTATGTACTTAGCTATGTCTAGACAAGCATCAAGGTCTGGTTACGGAGAATTAGCTGAAGTATTCAAAAGATTAGCTTGGGAAGAAGCAGAACACGCAGCAAGATTCTGTGAAATGAACGGAATCATTAAAGATGATCTCAAAGCTAACATTGAAATGATGTTTAGAAGGGAAAAAATGGCTAACGCTGAAAAAAGAGAAGCATCTGAAAAAGCTGCAGCTGAAAACCTCGAAGACGCAACTGACTTCTTCAAAGAAAGTTCCAAAGATGAAGGACGCCACTACAAAATCTTAGAAGGAATTTTAGAAAGATACTTCTAGATTTAGGAAAGAATTTAATTATTCTTCCTTAATCTTTTTTTAACTCGGATTTATATTCATTATCCGAATCTATTTTTAATTTAACTAATTTTACAACACTTATTTTTAATGATTTTTCAAGAGTTCTCAAAAGCATTTATGCTTTTTTATAAAAAACCAAGTTATTTTCAAGTTTTTTCCATATTTATAATAATGCAATGTGTGTTTTTAAACATATTAACAGAAATGTGAAATTATGACCCGCTTGCTTTTAGGAAATGCATTTAACAAATGAATGGTACAAACTAAATAACCAAAGAAAAAAAAGAATCATCATATCTCTTATTGAAAAGAATTGAAATAGCAAATAAACTTAGATGTAACTATTGGAGCTTTTGATGCTTCACTAAAAACCTTGCAAAATAAGAGTTTAATAGAATTAGATGAAAATAAGTATAAAATATATGATTCTATTTTTAAAGAATGGTTAAAAAAGAATATGAAGAAAAAGGAAATTATCCCATTAAAAAATAAAACAGGATTTATTATAAAAATCCATATACAATGCTAAATATAATAATCATTCCTAAAATCAAAGATAATGAATTTACAATAGGTTTATAGAAGTATTTAGGCAGTTTATAGCTAAGCAATGTTTCAAACATATGCCCTCCGTCCAATGGTTTTAATGGAAGTAAATTAAATAAACCAATACCTAAATTCAGTATACATATCCACTGGAACAGCTCAAGTACCCCAAACCATATCCAAGGCAATGTATCGCCATATATGCTAGCTACACCATCATTTAATTCATAATGTTTAGCTGCCTGAATACCCATATATCCTTTAGACTCATTGTTTGGATTTTTATCTAAAATTATAGAATAATCACCTTCATTCGTGCCTATAATTATGTTTTGACCAGGTTTAAGATTATTAACCGCATTTACATAGCTGTTTGAATCATGAACCTTATGATTATCAATTGATTCAATAATCATTCCCTCTTTAAGAACCTTACTTGCAGGAGAATCACCTACAAGCCTGTCAACTTCAATCCCATCTTCTTCAAAAGTAGAAGGAATAACATAAGATCCTACTGCAGAAACTATTAAAAGAGCCATCACTGCCAAAGTAATGTTTGCCATTGACCCTGCAGCATATATTCTTAATTTAGAAGATTTCTTAGCTTCTTTCATTTCTTCCTCATCAGGTTCCATAAATGCTCCCGGAAGAATTGCGAATAACATCAAACCTACTGATTTAACATTTATTTTCTCAACAATAGCCAATATGCCATGAGAAAATTCATGAACTATCAATACAGTAGCTAAAGCAATTAATCCATATCCCAAAGGAACATAAATTGATGAACCCGGCATTTCAACACCAGGAATAACTAAAGAAACTGAAGGAGTTTCCAACATTGATGATAATGAACTAACCAGAGTCCATGTAATATATATCATTGCAATATATGAAATTACAATCCCTATATTCATGAACCATTTCCAAAACTTTGGAGAAAGATTAGCCATTCTTTTTATGAAATTTTTAAACTTTTCAGTTCTCCACATTATAAGAGGAAACTGAATTTCAAATCCATGATTAGTTAATTTATTTTTCAGTCCAAATGCCAATATCCAGATAACAATGAAAGCTATTAAATAATAATAAATACCATTCATTAAATGACCTCTTAGCCTACCAAATTAATGAATCAAAGAAGACAACATCAACTATATCGCCTTTTTGATATCCTTCATCATTTTCACCTATTATGATGTAGCTGTTTGCCTCCACCATAGACCTGATTATACCAGAACCTCTGTTTAACACATGCCTTGCAAAATCATCATCTGAAAATGCACGGATGAAATCAGTTCTTCCAAGCTGAGAAGGAATTTTTAATAAAGATTCTCTTTGGACGATATGGAAATTAAAGTCTCTGCCCTGCATATTAAATAAATATTTCCTTGCAAAGATATCAAATTGAGACATAGCTGCAACTGGCTGTCCTGAAAATGTAAATATCATTTTATTATTAGCAATACCTGCACCAATAGGCTTTCCAGGCCTTATGGATACACCATGGAACAGTATTTCACCAATGTCACCAACAACATCTAAAACAACATCACCTTTACTGATAGCTGTTCCACCAGTAGTCATTATAACGTCATATTCTTCCAATGATTCCAAAATAGCTTCTTTGACTTCTTCAAAACTATCTTTTACATGACAAATATCAAAAATAACCCCGCAGTCTTCAAGCATTGAGCCAATTGTGTACTGGTTAGAGTTGATTATTTTAGCTTTAGATATTTCTTCCTTAGTCGGCTCTACAAGTTCATTACCAGTAATAATTACTTTTACTTTAGGCTTTTTAAAAACTTTAACTGTATTGTAACCTGCAGAAGCTATTAAACCCATTTCCTGATATCTGATAAATGTATTTTTAGATAAAACCACATCACCTTTACTGATATCTTCAGCTTTTGGGCTTACATTTTCACCTGGAGTGACCTGACTGTAAATAGTTAATTCATCCCCCTGTGTTGTAGTATATTCCTTCATTAGAACAGCATCTGCACCTTCAGGCACAGGGAGATCCTGTAGCTATTACAATAGCTTCATTTTCACCTATTGTCTTATCACAAAAATCCCCTGCACCAATTGAATCAACAATTTTTAAATGCTTAGGATTACTTTGTGATGCTCCAAAAGTATTTACTCCCTTAAGAGCAAAACCATCCATTGCAGATTTGTCAAAAGGAGGAGAATCATGAAAAGAAATAATATCCTCAGCCAATACCCTTTTATGAGCATCTTTTAAAGGTATTTCTTCATAATCCATTACCTTCTGATTATTTTCTATTAATTTTAAAGCATCTTTTAGAGAATCTAATTTAGACAAAAACATCAGCGCACCAGCTTAAGCCATATATTTTTCAATAACTCCATGATAAGAATCATTTAATTCATCAATGGTAAATTCATTATCTCCAAGTTTTAAAACAGCTCCTTTAACTTCCCCTATAATAGCTACAGGAACATCTATTTTATTTAATATTTCATCAACAGCATCAGCATTTACTGTTATAATATATCTACCATGTGATTCACTATAAATTAAATCTGATTCTTCCAAATCCTCAGAAGTTATAATTGAATCCAAATCTATTTCACAACCAATATTACCTTTCATAACCATTTCTGATAATGCAACAGCCAATCCACCATGAGATACATCATGAACAGCTGTAATATTTTTAGATGAATCTTCATCAAGTAATTTTAAAATAGTTTTACCGTTAGCCAATTCATCTTCAATCCTGATTCTTGGAGCCATACCTTTTTCAATATTGTGGATAGACCTGTGATATTCAGAACCGGTTACCTCATCATAGGTAGTACCGATTAAAAGGATTTTATCACCAGAGTTTTTAAAGTCCATTGTTCTGATGTTTTCAATGTTTTCAACACCTATAACACCAACAGCAGGAGTAGGATTGATTTTAATACCTTCGGTTTCATTATAGAAACTTACATTTCCACTTATAACTGGAGCATTAAAATTCTCAGCTACAAGAGACATACCTTCAATCGTTCTTTTAAATTGCCACAAAATTTCCGGAGTTTCAGGATTTCCGAAGTTAAGACAATCTACAACAGCATAAGGAGTTGCACCCATAGAAATTACATTACGAATAGCTTCAGCCACACAACCTGCACCACCGTCAAACGGAGATAATTTGGTGTGGATTGTATTTGCATCAGTTGTGAGTGCAATAGCAGTATCATCATCAATTCTTAAAACAGCTGCATCATCACCGGGTTTTACAACAGTTCTTACCTGAACTTCATGGTCATATTGTTTGTAAACCCATTGTTTAGAAGCAATATTAGGTGAAGATAAAAGTTCAAGTAATGATTGCCTAACTGGAGGATGTTCCACTTCAACTTTTGAGGTATCTTCAGCTATTTCTTTTAATTCACGATTAAGTGAAGGGGATCCGCCAATAAGATAGTTGGCAAATCAGCTAAAGAAGAACCTTCATCATCAATTATCATATTATTTCCGTCAATAACTTCCCCTATAACTGCTGAAACAATTTCGTGTTTATCACAGATTTCCTGTGCTTTTTAACATCTTTAGGATTAATTACAAAAACCATCCTTTCCTGAGATTCTGAAAGCATGATTTCATATGGAGTCATTCCAGTTTCCCTTAAAGGAATATTGCGTAAATCAACTCTTGCACCGTTATTTGATTCATCAACAAGCTCTGAAATACAGCAGGTCAATCCTCCACCACCTAAATCTTTAACTCCACTAACATTGATTTCGTCCAAAATTTCAAGTGAAGCTTCTAAAACTCTTTTTTTTAGTAAATGGATCAGCTACCTGTACAGCAGGCCTGTCTTCTGTTTCACTATCTGAAGTTAACTCTTCTGATGCAAATGTTACACCATGAATTCCGTCACGGCCAGTTGTACCACCCATCAATAAAAAGACATCTCCAACATACGGAGCTTTTCCGCGAACGATTTTGTCTTTTTCAACAAGTCCCACACACATTACATTAACTAAGGGATTTGTTCTAAATGAATCATCAAATTCAACTTCACCTGCCACTGTTGGAACTCCTACCCTGTTACCATAGTCGGAAATTCCCTCTACAACATGTTCAAATAAATATTTTGATTTTTCATCATCTAAAGATCCAAAACGTAAAGAATCTAAAAGAGCTATTGGTCTTGCACCCATAGAAATAATATCTCTTAAAATTCCCCCGATTCCAGTACCTGCTCCTCCATAAGGCTCAATAGCTGAAGGATGGTTGTGACTTTCCATACCTACAGCCAAAGCATATTTATCAGTTACTGAAACTAAACCTGCATCATCTCCAGGACCTAAAATAATATTTTCACCTTCAGTAGGAAATGTGCCTAAAATTGGCCTACTGCTTTTTGTAAGAGCAATGTTCTGAAAACATTACATCTAACATCCCTTCTTCCAACTCATTCATTTTCCTGCCAAGGATTCCTTCAATATATTCCATTTCAGAATCTGTCAAAGTCATTTTAAACACCTATTGCACTAATCTTATAGAAATACAGACGTCTTCGCCTTCAATATCCCAATCTTTAGTATAAACATCCTCACCATCTAAACATTCTTTTCCATCAGAAGTAATTAAACTGCGTGCTCTGATTTCATTAACAATAAATTCAGATTGTGGGAGTATTAATTCTTTAAATTCACTAGAAGTACTTACAACAGCATCAATGTTAGCTTCTACATCTAAATCCAAATCTTTTCTCATGTCCTGAACTCTTCTAATAAGTTCACGAGCCATAGCTTCTTGTTTGATTTCAGTAGTTACATTAGTATTTACAAATACATTACCGAATTCAAATTCAGAACTTACAAAGTCATCAGGAAGCTCAGTATCAAATAATATATCCCCATCATCTAATTCAAATGATTTTCCATCTGCTTCAACAGTGAATTTACCAGTATCATCCAATTCATTTTTAATTAAATTACCGTCAGCTTCTTCAAGATATTTTTTAACAATACCCATATCTCCTTTAAGTCTCCAGGACCTAAAGTCTTAAGATTAGGTTTTGCATTAAATGACAAGTTTTCAAACTCTGCAGCAGTCAATACTTCTTTAGTGTTTGATTGGTCTTTAATAATATCTTGCAACTCTTCAATAGCTTTAAGAACATCTTCATCTTGAGATACTATGGTAATATCAGATACAGGCCATCTAAGTTTATATCTGGCTATATCTCTTGCTCTTGCAGACGCTTCAATTACTTCCCTTACTACATCCATTTTTTGCTCTAAATCAGAATCTATTTTAGATTCATCATATCCCCAGTCAAGCATGTGAATACTTTCAGGAGCATTCTCATCTACTCCTTTAACTAAGTTTTCATAGATTTCTTCACAGACATGAGGAGCTATCGGACATAAAACTGAAATCAGCTTGTAGATAGCTGTGTATAAACTGTAATATGCTCCAAGTTTATCCGGATCATCACTTTCTACCCATGTTCTTCCACGAATAAGCCTTACATACCAGCGGCTTAAATCTTCCAATATGAAGTTATTGATTTTTCTTGTAGCCTTATGGAATGATAATTTTTCTAAATCTTCACCAACTTCTTTTACTAAAGTATTGGCCCTTGACATAATCCAATTGTCTTCATCCCTTAAAATAATATCTTTTTCAGTTATTTTAGTTGGATTAAATTCATCTAAAGACATGTAAGTAGTTGAAAATACATATACATTCCATAAAATATTAAACATCTTATTTACGTTAAGCAATTCATCCCATACGAATTTTAAATCATCCCATGGTTTACTTGCCCATAATAAATAGAATCTTAATACATCAGCACCGTATTTTTCAATAACCTCTTCAGGAGAAACTACATTACCTAATGATTTACTCATTTTCTTACCGTGTTCATCCAAAACAAAACCATGCATCAATACTTTTTTATATGGCACTTGTCCCATTGAAATTACACCAGTACCTAATTGTGAGTAGAACCATCCTCTAGTCTGGTCATGGCCTTCTGTAATGAAGTCATACGGGAACCATTGATTGAATTTCTCCTGTTGTTGAGGATAATATAATGAAGCCCATCCAGCTACTCCTGAGTCAATCCAAACATCCAAAACATCCGGAATTCTTTTTACTTCAGAACCGCATTTATCACATTTCATTATGATTTCATCAACATATGGCCTGTGAACAAGCTCATCATCATCAACAGAAATGTCATTTAAAGCTTCATTTTTTAATTCCTCTACAGAACCTATTACTTTTAATTCACCACAATCAGGACATTCCCAAATAGGAATTGGAATACCCCAGTATCTTTGTCTTGAAATGGTCCAGTCTTTAGCATTGTCTACCCAGTCTCTGAATCTTCCCTGACCTGCCCATTGCGGTACCCATTCCACTTTGTCGATTTCATCAAGCATTTTTTGTTTAATGTCTGTTACTTTCAAGAACCACTGTTTGGTAGCTAAATATATAATAGGAGTTTTACATCTCCAGCATACTCCATATCTGTGTTCTATTGTTTCATTTCTATACATCAAACCGCTTTCTTGCAAATCAGCAATAATTCCGTCATTGGCAGCTTTACAGAATTCACCTGCATATTTGCCTGCATCATCAGTGAAATTACCGCTTTCATCAACAGGACAGAAAATCGGCAAATCATAAGCTTTACCTACTTCAAAATCGTCAGGACCATGGCCAGGTGCTGTATGTACAAATCCAGTACCTTCACCAAGCTCTACATGGTCTCCAGGTAAAATAGTGTGGACATTTTCATTTTTATCAAATTCATCATGTATTGAAACTTCTTTTTCCAACGGATAAATGTAGGATTTATGAAGTAAGCTTTCACCTTTAACAACTTTAACTATCTCATAGACAACTTCAGTTTCTTTTATGATTTTGTCTTCTTCATCTTCATTCTCAGCAGGTATTTTAGTTTTATGTACAATGGTAGCAGGACCTAAAACGGTTTCTACTAAGTTTTGAGCAAGAAGTAAAATTTCTCCGTCAATCTTAACAAGTGCATAATCAAATTCAGGATTTACACAGATAGCCAAGTTTGCAGGAAGTGTCCATGGAGTTGTTGTCCATACAAGGAAAAATTCGGGCAAATCATTGTCTTCCAATATTGGAGTTTTAACCGGGAATTTGACAAAAATTGAAGGGTCCACCTTTTCTTCATAATCAATTTCTGCTGCAGCCAATGCTGTTTCACAATGAGGACACCAGCTAATTACTCTTTTATCATTTACAAGTAAATTTTGTTCATTAGCTCTTTTTAAAGTCCACCATGAAGATTCCATGTATTTAGGATCCAAGGTCATGTATGGGTCTTCCCAATCCATCCAAACTCCCAAATCATCAAATTCTTTTTCCATAGCTAATTTATTGTCTATTGCAAATTCCTTACATTTATCAACGAATTTAGCTATTCCAATGTTTTCTTCAATTTCCTGTTTGCTTTTGATGCCCATCAATTCTTCCACTTTGTGTTCAATCGGAAGACCGTGCATATCCCATCCAGCCTGTCTTCTTAAGCTAAATCCGTTCATGCTTTTATAACGCAAGTAGGAATCTTTAATAACTTTATTCCAAGCAGTTCCCAAGTGTATTTTACCACTACAATATGGAGGCCCATCTAAAAATGAATATTGGGGACCATTAGCTCTAAGTTTATTTACTTTAGAAAAAGTATCTCCTTCTATCCAGAAGTTTTGAATCTTCTTTTCTATTTTTTTTTATGATCATATGATTTATCTGCCTCTTTTATTGGCATGTTAATTCTCCCTATATTAATAAGAAATTAATTGATATATTGTGTTGAATAATTTAAAAAAAAAAATAAAAATCTCTAATAAATAGAGATTTAATTTAGTTGAAAAAAAACGAGAAAGGAAATTTAATACACAGTTATCAAACCATGATTAAATCACACCTGCAATCTAAAATGTTCTTGTTTTTCCTTGAACAACATTTTCTGTAATGATTGATATATCTTCAAGCCACCTGTCAACAATTTGTTCTACTTTTTTATCAACATCTTCAAGTTTGACTCCGTCTTCCAAGATAACCTGAGTAGAAGCTGCTTTTGGCTGATCGATAGGTTTACCAATTTGGCTTAAAATCATAACATTCATCTGTTTGATTCCTTCAACATTTTCAACAACATCCTTAGCTATTTCATTAGATAAAATATTGTAAATTTTACCTACATGGTTAATAGGGTTTTTACCGGAACCAGCTTCCATGGACATTGGTCTGCACGGAGTAATTAATCCGTTAGCTCTGTTTCCTCTACCTACAGAACCGTCATCCCCCATTTCAGCAGAAGTACCAGTTACAGTTAAATAATAACCTGATTCATCAGTTGCATCATCATTGTCTGCAGTGTTAACGAATACTTCAACTTCCCTGTTGGTGTATTTGGTTGCAAGATCAGATACAATATCTTTTAATTCTTCACGAACAGCAATGTATTCTTCCCTGTTTGCAACAAATTTTGAAACCATTGCACATCCAATAGTTAAGGTAATTTTTTTTCTCCTTCTCTTAAACCCATAACTTTAATATCTTCACCAACAGCAGGATGTTTAGCTTTGAAAGGTTTTGAGTTTAATAATTCTTCAGTAGCTTTAACTAAAGTTTCAGTTTCTGAAAATGGAGCATAACCTACACCAAAAGAAGTATCATTTGAAGAAGGTGCACCTTCTCTTTTAAATACATCTACTAAATCCAGATCCGTGTCCTATTTTACATTCAACAACAGTATCCAATTCAACATCTAAATTAATGATAGTATCATCTAAAAAGTTTTTAGCTGCTTCAATAGCTACTCTGTCAAGAGGGAATTTAATTCCGTCATATTCTGAAACTCCCCTACCAGTTAATAATATATCGATAGGTTTTAAGATTTTACCTCCGCCGAATACAGGATTGGATTCACCAGCAGTAATTTGAACTTCGTCAGTATTATGGTGAAGAACTCCACCTAATTCATCCATATACATTTTACATAAAGCTTCACTTACAGTTTCACCAATACCATCACTAATACTGTCTGGGTGACCTATACCTTTTCTTTCAACGATTTCAATATCGATATCTTCAATACAAGTTTGATTTAATTCTTTTTACAATTATGTTTCTCATTTTATCAACACATATCAGTTATTTATATTATATTTTTTTAGTTTAATTAATAAATAAATGTATGGGATTTTAACTTTCAAACTAAATTTCTTAAAACAAAAGCAATATTCCCCAATCAGATTCTAAAAACTTAAAAACAATAAAAACAAAAGCTAAGCTAATGAAAAAAGGAATTTACAATAAAACCACTAAAGAAAACATTAATATAAACCTTAAATATGCAGACACATATTTCAAACGCCTTAAAGGATTGATGTTTAAAAAAAATATTGATTATGGCTTAGTTTTTTATTATAAAAGCTAAAAATAGATTTAGCTCAGGAATTCATACATCCTTTATGAAATTTAACATAGATGTGTACTTTTTAGATGAAAATTTAAAGATTTTTGATATTCAAACCCTAAAACCCTGGGAAAAATATACTCCTTTAAAAAAAAGCAGATTACATAATTGAGTTTGAAGAAAATAAAATAAAAAATAAATTAAAAAAGGAGATGAAATAGAATTCATCTAATAATCTTTTAAAAAGTCCAATAACTCATTAGGATTTTCAAATATTTCAATATCTCCAATACCAGTTAATTTTTTAGTATTTTCAATATCAATATCCCTCATATACATTGTTATGATTTTACCTTCAGATATTGCTCCATTTGGACATGCATCTTTACAAAGACCACATCCGATACATTTTAGCAAGTCAATTTCCTTGTGAGGAACAATAGCTTTCTGTTCACATATTAAAGATGCAACACACTCTTTGCAATCCTCACATTTAGAAACTTCCATTTTTGAAGGCAAAACTGTATCAATAGGACCAGGATGAATATCTACCGGAACTATAAGTGTTTTAACAGCCCCCTTACCAGCCTGAGCAACGGCATTTGTAACTAAAGTATCTGAAATACCATGCACAATCTTTGCAACTGTATTGGCAGTAGCAGGAGTCACAATCAGCAAATCATATTTACCAAGTGAAAGTCTTCCAGTAATGGGATAGCTAAATTTTTGAGTCCTGTCAGTAGCTAATTCCCTATATTTTCCACCAGTTAAACTAACTACCCTACCATAAAGACCATACATTTTTAAAACATCTTCACCAGCACCAGATAAAAATATAGTTAATTCATGATTCTTAGCTAGTTTTTCAGCTACCTGAACAGACTCATTGAGTAAATGACCAGCTCCGGTAAATGCAAATCCTATTCTCATATTATCTAAAGTTTATGAAACCTGTAACCTTCATTTTGTGAGAATGAATAATGAACAGTAGTGTATTGGTCCATGAATTCACGTACTTCGTCTTTAATGTTTTCTTTATCAACAGCAACTCTTTTAATGAATTCAGCCACTTCATCCATTTCTTTTTCTTTTAATCCTCTTCTGGTAATTTCCTGAGTTCCTATTCTTAAACCAGACGGATTGTCACTATCATCTACATTGTCACCAGGAAGAAGGTTTTTGTTTAAAATAACATCATTATTAGCTAAATCATGCGCAATATCACTAAAGCACTTCTGATATTTGAAACATTAATAGCTAATTGGTGAGATTCTGTAAATCCTAATTCTTCACACAATACATCAAATCCACGTTCATATAAGCTTTGAGCTAATGCTTTAGAATTTTTAACAATTTGTTTAGCATAATCTGTCCAAATTCCAACATTTCTGCAGAAGCAATTCCTAAACCAGCTAAGTGGTGAAGGTGGTGGTTACTTACAACACCTGGGAATACTGCATTGTCAATAACTTCTTTTTGTTTTCTTTGTGGGAAAGAATAATTCCTCCTTGTGGACCTGGGAATGATTTATGGGTACTTCCCATCATCAAATCTGCTCCTTCAGCTATTGGTTGTTGGAATTGGCCTCCAGCAATAAGTCCTAAAACATGTGCTGCATCATACATAATTTTTGCTCCAACTTCATCAGCTGCTTCACGAGCTTCTTTTTACAGGATGAGGGAACAAGAATAAACTTCCTCCGAAAAGAACTATTTTTGGTTTTTCTTCGAGGATTTTTTTATTCATTGCATCGATGTCAATATTCATAATATCTTTGTCGAAAGGATGACTTATGGTTTTTAAACCAGCTATTCCTGCAGCACTAACTTTAGCATGGCTAATGTGTCCTCCGTAAGGAACATCCAATGCCATTAATTTGTCACCATAATCAGAATAACCGAAAAATGCTGCTAAATTAGCAGTTACTCCAGAAATAGGTTGGACATTTGCATAGTCAACATTGAATAATTTTTTAGATAAGTCAATAACACGGTCTTCTATTTCATCAATATATTGACATCCTTCGTATAATCTTTCATGAGATTGTCCTTCTGCATATCTATGAGCTAAATCAGAAGCTACAGCCTCAGTTACATCTGAACTTGTAATATTTTCACTAAAGCAATGAGATTTATACTGTTTCTCATATAATTAGTGTGTTCTTTCATGATTCTTTCAAATTCTAAAACTTCATTTTGATAATCAGTCATTTACTACACCTAAGTATCCAATTAGTATTAAAAATTAACGATACACAGATATTTATGTTTATCTTATAATATAAGATTTTTGCAGTAAATATAAAAAATAATCCAAATGCAGATAATCAGATTATCAACATCCGACTAATATAAGTAAAATAAGTCATTAAGTTTTAAAAATAGTCTAAAATTTTAAAAAAAAAAGAATTGGAGATAAAAATCTCCGCATCTATTTACCTACGTCTTCAAGAGCAGCACTGATTTGTGCCATAATTTGATCGGTTTTGAAGTGTTGTTGATCCATAGCTCCAGATGGACATGCACCTACACAGGTACCACATCCTTTACATAATGCAGCGTTGATTTCTGCGTGAGCAGCATTGTCATCTCCAGTAATGGAAATAGCACCGTATGGACATAATTCAACACAAACTTCACAAGCACCACAAATTACATCGTCAGTACGTGCAATAATAGGTTCGATTTCTACTTGACCTTTAGCCATTGGGATAGCTGCCCTAGATGCTGCAGCTGAACCTTGTGCTACGGAGTCAGGAATATCTTTAGGACCTTGTGCTACACCAGCAATGTAAACACCATCAGTTAAGGTGTCAACAGGTCTGAGTTTAGGGTGAGCTTCCATATAGAATCCGTCGGAGGATTTGGAAACACCTAAAGTTTGTCTGAGTTCTTCTGAACCTTCAGGGTGTTCAAGACCAACACTTAAAACAACTAAGTCGTAAGTGTATTCAGTTACTTTACCGAGTAAAGTGTCTTCTGCTCTGATAGTTAAGGTTAAATCATCATTTTCGAAGATTTGAGCAGGTTTACCTCTGATAAATTCAATACCATATTTTTCTTGAGAGGTTTTGTAGAACTCTTCGTATCCTTTACCAAATGCACGAATATCCATGTAGTAACAGGTTACTTCGGTATCTGGTTCGTGGTCAATACATAATTGAGCGTTTTTCATGGAGTACATACAACATACTCTGGAACAATATGGTTTACCGATTTGTTCATCCCTAGAACCAACACAGTGGATGAATGCAACACGTTCAGGTTCTTTACCGTCAGATGGTTTTACAACGTGTCCACCAGTAGGACCGGATGCGTTAATCATCCTTTCAATTTCCATACCGGTAATTACGTTGGAGTAACGTCCGTATCCATATTGGTAAATACCTGATGGGTCGAATGGGTCGTAACCAGTAGCTGCGATAATAGTACCAACATCTAATTTAATTTCAGATGGTTGTTGATTGTGGTCAATAGCTCCACGTTCACAAGCTTGGTCACATAACATACATTCAATACAGTAATCTTTATCAATTGTTGCACATAATGGTACAGCTTGAGGGAATGGAATGTAAGCAGCTTTTACCATACCTACACCTTCATCGTAGTAGTTAGGTATTTCAATTGGACAAGCTTCTACACAAGATCCACATCCGGTACAATCTTCTTCGATTACGTATCTTGCTTTTTTACCTACAGTTACATGGAAGTTACCAATGTATCCGTCTACTTGTTTAACTTCTGCGTAGGTAATTAATTCGATGTTTTCATGTTTGGAAACGTCTACCATTTTAGGTGCTAAAATACACATTGAACAGTCAAGAGTTGGGAAAGTTTTATCTAATTGTCCCATCCTACCACCAATGGTAGGGTGTCTTTCGACCATGTAGGTTTTAAAGCCCATGTCACCTAAATCTAAAGCGGTTTGAATACCACATACTCCACCACCGATAACTAATGCTTTGTTATCTACTGCTACTTTAGTAGCTTCTAATGGTTCGAGTAATCTTGCTTTAGCAACAGCCATACGAGTTAAGTCTTTAGCTTTTTCGGTTGCTGCTTCAGGTTCGGACATGTGTACCCAAGAGTCTTGTTCCCTTAAGTTTGCAAATTCAAATAAAAATTTGTTTAAACCAGCTTCCTCTACACATCTACGGAAAGTAGGTTCGTGAAGACGAGGAGAACATGCAGCTACAACAACCCTGTTAAGGTTGTGTTCTTTAATATCTTCTTGGATCATTAATTGACCTGGGTCAGAACACATGTATTTGTAGTCTTTTGCAACTACAACATCAGGTAAACTACCTGCGTATTCTGCAACATCCGGACAGTCTACAACTCCACCAACGTTTACACCACAGTGACAGACGTAAACACCAATCCTTAATTCTTCATTATTATCTCTTTTTTTCTTCTGCCATATTTAATTCACCTTGTACAAGTCGTGAAAATAATCTAATTATATTAATAAAAATCTAATGCAAAAAAAATATTATAATTTTTAGAAATTAATTAGATATTAAATATGTAGTAAACCCACATTAATAAAGATTTCTATAGAAATTAGTGAGTAACGTTTATATACTATAAAAAAATAAAATGTTTAAAATCATTGGTTAAGCTAAAAACCGATGCAAAAAAGCTTTCTAAAAGCTATAAAATAATAACAATTATCCTTTAAGAAAAATAATAAATTTAGGCAAAGTTAAATTTTGAAATTTAGGGGCCATAACAGCAATATCAGCACATGCCGGGCAACTAATGAAATCAATAGCATTTACTTAAATATCAACTGCAGGTTAACCCAGCTAACAAAAGAATATAAACTTAAAATTCCGATACTCCATTTACTTAAAAAATCACTTCCTTTAAGAAAATATTTAGCACCAATCATTAAAAAAAAATAAAAAGAATAGAACAGAAAAAAACTGTTCAAAAATCAACATTTATAATAATGTCATTATGATTGGTAATGTTATTAATGAAATAACCGTATTTATTAAAATACAATCTGAAGTTAATTCATAATCTAATTTATAAGTAATAGCCAGTAATAAAGACAACATACCAGAAGGCATAGCTGCCTCAATAATTCCTACATCATGTTGTAAACCAGTAAGTCCTAAAAGTGATACAACAATCAAAGCAATTAATGGAAATACTCCTAATTTAACAATTGAAGTGAAAATAACCATAGCTTTACTTCTGGCCAGACCCCCAAGTTCAATTGACAAACCAAGTGAAATCATAATTAAAGGAATAGCCCCATCAGCAAGATAATTAACTGTTTTATCTAAAACTGGACCAATAGGAATATTTAATAAATTAAATGAAATACCTAAAACAACAGCCCATAAAGGTGGGAACAATAAAATTTCCCTAAATGCTCTTTTAACAGTTCCTCCAAACTTAAGAACAAGAACAAAGGACAATAACAAGAACATGCATGTTGTAGCTAAATCACAAAATATAGCTCTTAAAAATCCGGGATGGCCATAAACACCTAAATTGACAGGATATCCCATGAAAGCTGTATTGGCTATCATTACTGTTACTAAAACACTCCAAATTTTTTTATCATCATAATGAAGTCTTTTAAGAACAATATAAGATATAACACCTGAACCAATTGATGCTGTTAAAATAACAAACGGCAAAATTCCCAAAGTAGGTAACAGACTCATATCTGCAGAATAAAGTGCAGAAAAAAATCATACAAGGCATAAGGATATACATTACAATCTTATTTAAGGGATCAATATCCTTTTCACTTAAAAAATCTATTCTTTTAAGGAAATAACCTAAACCAATCATTAAAACAATAGATATAATTGTAATTTCAATTGCATTCATATTAATACCTCGAAATATAACTATTGATTTAGATATTTATAAATGTTTGTTATAGCTAAAACAAAACATTATTAATTTTATTGAATTAAATAATAAAATGAGGATTAAAAAATGTTAAGAATATGTTAAAAATGCTGAGAATAAGTTCCTTACGAATAAAATCCATATCATTATTGTAGAACCGGAATTGGCTTTGCATAATTCAGCAAAGATTATAAAACATATTGGTTATAACGACTAATAAAAAATTAGAGACAAGTCTAAAAAGCAGAAAATATTTTCAAATGTAAAAAAAGAGGGGTTAAAAGGTATAATTAATCAACAATACCTTCTGTTTTAATTTTAAATACACATTCACCTTCAGGCAAATGAGGGCTGTCTACTAAACGAGCAATTCTTTTACCTGCTAAACCTTTTTTAAGCCAGATTCTATAAGTAGATGCATGTCCTAAAACATGTCCACCAATAGCTTTAGTAGGACTTCCAAAGAATGAATCAGGTTTAGCTTGAACTTGGTTTGTTATGAAAACAGCTACATTATAAGTATTGGCTATTTGTTGAAGTGCATGTAAATGTTGATTTAATTTTTGTTGTCTTACAGCTAAAGATTCCCTTCCAACATATTCTGCTCTGAAATGAGCCATTAAAGAATCAACAATAACCAATTTAATATTATTGCCTTGCTGGATAAGTTCATTAATTTTTTCAGCCATTAAGATTTGGTGAGAAGAATTAAATGCACGGGCTACATGTATTTTTTGCAATACTTCATCAATATCCAATTCAAAACCATTAGCTATTTGTTCAATCCTTTCTGGACGGAAAGTGTTTTCAGTGTCAATAAATACACATTCACCATCAAGTCCTCCTTTTTCAGGAGGCAATTGTACAGTTACAGCCAATTCATGAGAAATTTGACTTTTACCAGAACCAAACTCCCCGAATACTTCAGTAATTGATTGAGTTTCAATTCCACCACCAATTAAATCATTGAAACCTTCACTGCCAACAGAAATGTGACCTACATCTCTTCTTCTTTCAAGAACATCGTAAGCTGTTTCAAAGTCTATTTTTTCAGATTTACGGGCTGCTTCAATAACTTTTTTCAGCTACACCTTCACCAATTTCTGCTTTAACAGACAATTCTTTAGGAGTTGCAGTAGCTAATCTCATCATATCTGCAAAACCTGCATCTCTTAATTTTTCCGCTGTTTTTTCACCAACACTTGGTAAATCTTCTAATTCCACCATAATAATCATGCCTCATTAATTTGTCTTATTTTAGTAATATTTGGATAAAATTCTCTTAGGATTAAGCCTAATTTCTTCATTATAATCATCGAAACTAACATTAGTAATAACTTCAACAGTTAAACCATTCAAATCATCTATTCTGCCTTCCATAGATCCTAAATTAGAACCATTATCAGTAAGATTAATTATATCTTCTTTTTTTCATGTCAAGAAGTTCTTCAGCCAAGTTATCAAAGAAAGTGATTGAAATTTCACCAGTGTCATCTTCAAGTCTAAAGCAGGAACCATTAAAAGATATCTAGGTTCATCGATAGGCTCTTCACAAAAACTACAAAAAAAAACCATCTGATGACTGATCTACAGTATCTCCACAGCTAGGACATTTTGCAATTAATATCTTATTACCGAATACCTCTTTAAGAGTACCTGTTATACGAACATTCCTATCATCGTCCTCTAGAGCTTTAATGGTTTTAGGAACATAAATGGATTCTTTTAATTCATCATAAGTTGGTACATCATCAATTTCTGATTCATCAGGTTCAAGAATAGAAGTGGACCTTGATACATTAATTTCCAAGCTATCGTTTCTAAATGAGATTTGAGGGTCTTGGAATTTAATAGCATCTCCAACATTCCATTCTTTTTTAGCATTTTCATTCCATAAAGTAACATTAATAGAACCTGAATTATCAGCTATTTCTAAAGATTTGACATATCCCTTACTTCCGTCAGTTCTATCAAATTCACGAACATCACTTGATTCAATTATTCTGCCTGTAACAATAATGCCTTCATCATCTTCTTCAACATCAGCTATTGATTTATGGCTATAAAGCATTGTTTCAATAGTTTTAAAGGATGGGAGGAATCTTGCTTGGTCACTGTCTTCAGGTAATTCGATTACACGTGCAGAACCTCCAATATTCAATTCAACTTCATACATTCCCAATCTAACTTTTGCATTTTCGATTTTGTATGCTCCGCCGGTTTTGTATTCCTGTTTAGCTTTCTGATCCCAAAATGTTAGGCCAACACGTCCTTCACCATCAGAGAATTTGGCTGAACGTGCATATCCCACACTAACGTCATCTCTTTGGAATTCGTTTATTTCACCAATAGCAAACATTCTTCCTATAACATCAACTTCAATTCCGTCTTCATCAAATTCTTCAACTTCACTAAGTCTTTTAATTTGAGAAACTTTCTGTTTGATTTCATCAAAGATGTCCAATTCTTCATCAGATAAGTTTTCCGGATTTATTGAAAGCTGAGTGTTGAAATTTGTGTTAAGTGAATATCCGCTGTCTGTATAATCATCAAAACGAGCGTCTGCACCAATAATTTTGACAATATCTCCTTTAGTTAACAAAATATCTGTATCATTTCCCCATATTGTAGTTCTAATAGAACCTGTATCATCACTAACATCAAAGTTTCTTAATTTACCTTCAGACCCATCAGATTTTCTTGTAAACGTTCTGATATCCTGCAATTTAGAAATTACTCCTTTAATAGCTATATTATTTTGTTCTGTAATATCTCCAATTTTAATAAATTCCTGAGTGAATTCAGGAACATCAAAATCTCCTTTGATTATTCTGCCATCCCAATGAGTTAATGATAATTCACCGTTCCTTTCTCTTACCTGTGCACCTAATATTTTTACAGAATCTCCTGCATCCAAACCCAATTCATCAATCAAATCAACATTTTTATTCCATAATGTGTATGATATTTCTCCAGTTGCATCCTTTAGCTCAAGAGAAGTGACTTTTCCTTCTTTTCCATTTTTTTCATAAGTTCTTGGAGTTGGAATCCTTACGATTCTAGCAATAATATTTGCTTTAGTTTCAGGAACAAGATCTTCAATATCAGTTATCTTTTTCCTCATATTCTGGGAATTTTGATAAATCCGCTTCTTTAAAATGAGTTATAGTTGATCTCAGGTCTTAAATTAGCTTCATTATCCCCCCTATAACCTTCTTTTTTATATCAACATCAGTAATTTTAACAATGTTTCCTTCTTTAAAGTTTTTAAGAAGCTTAATATTTTCTGTCCATAACACTACTCTAATTTCACCAGTGTTATCCTCCAGTTCCATATTACAGACTTGTCCAGATTTGCCTTTACGGGTTTTAAAAGATTTCGGATTTGAGATACTTTTAATCATTCCAACAATAGCTGGTTGGGATCTTCCAGGTTCCAAATCACCAATATCCAAAATTTCACCATTGGATTTTTGATCATCTTTACTAGCTCCAATTATATTGTTTACCACCTGTTCAGCAGCACAATAATCATCAACCCAACCTAAATCTTCGTTTTCTTTAGAAATATCATTTATTTTTGCTTCAAATTCTTCTATAGTCAGTTTATCTTTGACCTGTTCATATAATTCTAAAATTTCATTATCCATACCAAACCCCTCGTTAGAAAGTTAATTATTATTTTAAATTAAAATGTATATAAACTATTAGAGACAGCATTTGAAAAGTAATTTTTAAAATAATTATTAAAAAAATAGAATATAAATTTTAATAAACTACACAAAAGTTCAAATGTGCAAAATTCTAATATGCATTAGGATTTCTTTTTTTACAACTGTTTTAATCATTATAGCTAAGTCTAAACCCATATGCCAGTTTTCTACATACTCAATGTCAAATTCTATACGTTTTTTAATAGAAGTATTACCTCTACACCCATGAATTTGAGCCCATCCTGTCAATCCCGGCTTAACCTGATGTTTAACCATGTATTTTGGAATTTTTTCTTTAAATTCTTCAACAAAATATGGTCTTTCAGGTCTGGGACCAACAACACTCATATCTCCTTTTAAAACATTGAAAAATTGAGGCAATTCATCAATACTTGTTTTTCTGATAAAATTACCTACTCTGGTCTTCCTTGGATCATCTTTTTTGTTGTCCATTCTGATTTCTCTTCATTTGGATTTTGAACTTTCATACTTCTGAACTTGTACATCATAAATGGTTTTCCATGATATCCTATTCTTTCCTGTTTAAATATAATAGGACCTTTAGAAGTCAGTTTAATAGCTATTGCAGTAATCAGCATGATCGGAGATGTGATTATAATAGCTATAATAGATATTATGTAATCAGATAATGATTTTAAAAAATTATTAAATGCATCATCTAATGGAACATAACGTATATTTATAATCGGAATATCTTCAATCATGTCTACTGATGGCTGTGCAGGGAAATACCTTATATAATCCGGAATAATCTCTGCTTTAATTCCCACCTTTTCACAGCTTTCCACAAGCTCATTGATTTTAAAATAATACTTTAACGGAATAGCAAGTACAACCCTATCAAAATTATTTTTCTCAAGAACGTCATCTAAGTCTTTAAACGCACCAATAATCTTGCTTCCTTCAATTTCCAGACCTACATGATTGCTTTTACCTAAAAATCCGCTGACAACAAACCCCAAATAGGGATTATTTCTAATTTTACGTGCGAAAGTATAAGCTAAATCATTATCCCCAACAATAAGAATATGCTTTAAGTTTTTGTTATTAATCTAATCTCTTTTAAGAAGCTCCTAATGACAAATCTTTCAGTTATTCCAAAAACAGTAGCTATAATAGCTAAAAGGAATAGCATGATTCTTGAAAAGTTAGGTTCATTAACAATAAATCAAATAGCAACTAAAACAAAGAATGCAACAATGTTCACTTTTATAAGCTTAGTTGCTTCTGAAAAAAAATTGTTTTATGAGTTCTATAAGGTTTGTAAAGACCAAAAGAAAAGTACAATATCAAGTATGTAGGTATTACAGCAAATGTTAAAAAAAGAACATAGCTTTGTAAACTTAAATGGCCTCCAATCGGACCAAATAAAGTGGTTTTAAAACGTAACCACCATGCACAGAAAAGAGCTATAGTTACAACTAATGCATCTGCTAAAACCATAACTACATTTAATACTCTTTGATTCTGCTTAATCATATTTATCACAAAAATAGATTTAAGTATATCTTTAAATTTCTTATAATATTTAATTTTTCTTTTTTAAAGAAATTTAAAATCAATTTTAAAATGCATAAACAGACAATTCCCAAATAAACAATAAAATTGACAAAAAATGAAGTGATGTTTGCATGATGTTTTTTATAATAAATATACATTGCCCTATAAAACTCATATATTAATTTAGACTTCTGTTTTTTACTGCTTGCTCCTTTAAAATGAGTTATTTTAGCCTCACCAAAGTAAAATATCTTCCAATTGTCCTGTTTAATCCTATAACATAAATCAATATCTTCACCATACATGAAAAATGTCTCATCCAATAATCCAACTGAATCCAAACATTTTTTACGTGCAAAAATAAATGCTCCGGTCAGACAGTCAATTTCATAAATTCCGTCATCAGGCAGATTATCCAAATTATAATTATCCTCTTTGCTATTTGTCGGAATGTGAAATAATCTGTAAAATGAATTTTTAACATTAGGAAAAGACCTTTTACATGCTTTATCCAAAGTTCCGTCAGCTAAAAAGAACCCTGCAGCCACATGCTCCAACAAAAGGATTATTTTCCATGAAGTTATAAATCTTCTCTAATGTATTTTCCCAAACAACAGTGTCGGAATTTAATAAAAGAAGATATTTCCCACCAGCTATCCTTAAACCCTGGTTATTACCTGCTGCAAACCCGTTATTTTCTTTTGAAGAAATAAATTTAACTGAATCTTTAAAATAATCTTTTAAATTACTTAAACTATTATCCGATGCATTATCAACTACTATTATTTCATAGCTAAAAGGATACTCATATTTCAATATGGAATTTATAGTATTCCTTGTCAGGTCAAATGTCTGATAATTTACAATTACAACTGAAAGATCCATAATTCTCAACTAATTTTATTTTTTTAAAAATTTAACAGCATTAACAATTAATTTCCATTCTATTTTAAAGTAGTTTTTGGTATTTTTTTTGCTGAATTTAATTTTATTGATTTTGTTTCTTGTTTTTAAACCTTCTTTAATGCCTTCCAGATATGTTTTGCCAAACCCTTTTTTAACAAAGAATAAATATTTAATTAAAAACCCTAAAAATAGAAATATAAAATTTAAAATCTTTTGAGGAATTGGAAAATTTTTATAAACCGTCCACACATTGTTTCTGGCAGCCAATTTTACTTTAAACTTATTATATCTGCTTCCGCTTGTTGCACTTCCAATATGATAAACTACAGAATCCGGACAGAATAGATTTTTATAGCCGTTGATTTTCGCCCTGTAGCTTAAATCAACATCTTCCATATATGCAAAGAAATTTTCATCAAAAAGACCTATTTTATCTAAAATGGCCTTATTATACATAGCTGCCCCCGCACAACTTGAAAATATTTCATATACTTCATCATAATTTTCTGCAGGCTGATTTTCACCTGTCTTTTTAGTCCAGGCCAGAATATTGTATTCATCACCTGCATCATCTATCAATTTTTTATTATCAAACTGAACCATTTTAGAAGCAACTGAAAAAATACTATCATCTGAAGAAATTAAATCTATTAATGGTTTGATTCCGAATTCTTCAACCTGAGTGTCGTTATTTAGAGAAAATATATATGGGTAGGAAGACTTTAAAATACCCTGATTTACTGCTTTTGCAAATCCTAAATTTTCAGCATTTCTAATTATGATAACCGGAAAATCTAAATTACTTGAATAATCTTTTATAAACTCAATACTTTCGTCAGTTGATCCATTATCTACCAAAATAACTTCACCAACAAAGTCTTTATTCCTATTTAAAGAATCGAAATATGTTTTTAGAAATTCTTTTCCATTATAATTTGGAGTCACTACAGAAGCTTTCATAATAATCAGATAGTATTTTTAAATTTTTTCCACATTTTATAATATAATTTTGGATTTAATAAAAATAGCCTTATTTTAAACTTGAATTTAGAATCTCCCTTAAACTTAGACAATTTTGAAAATAAATCCAAATCATCCATTTTAGACATTACTTCATCAAAATCATAACCATGGTAAAAAAAAATAATTCATGTTGCCAAAAATGGCTCTGGGAATTCTGCTTGTAATTACCAAGTCTGCTAATTCATTTTGTCCCCCTGATTTATAAAATTTTGAGAGATTTTCCAAAGTTTCAATGAAATTAAATCTTTTAAGACCTGATTTGCTTGTTGCTGAGTCGTTCCTTTGAATATAAAGATAAGTTATTTCTTCCCCGACAGCTACACTTTCACCATAGCTTAACGCTTTTAGGGCAAATTCAGTGTCTTCCCCGTAAACAGCCTCCGAATCAAACTTTAAATTATTATCCTTAATTAAATCTGCTTTATAGATTAGCTGGCAAAAGCTGAATTCAGGAATTATCATCTGAAGTTCCATTTTAATTAAGTCATGAGCAGATATTGGAACTTCCGGATAACTGATTGAATTGACTATTGATTTTGAACCTTCTTTTTGCCATTTGAGTTAATGTAAAATCTGTTTTTCCATTGTATAACTCAGAGAGATGATTTGTCAATACATAATCATCACTGTCAACAAATACCAGATAATCTCCCCTTGAAACTTCAATTCCATTATTTCTGGCTACACTTACACCGGAATTTCTTTGATGAACCAATTTATATGGAATGTCAGACTTACTTAATAGTTCCTGTGCAATATCCAAACTGTCGTCATCTGATCCGTCATCTACAACAATTATTTCATAATTCTCACTAAACTCCTGATTTATTATAGAAGATATGGAAGTCTGTATATATTCCTCACCATTATACACTGGAACAATTACACTTACTTTAATATTATCCATTTTTTCCACCATCATTTAATAAGAAATCAACTACTCTTTTAGATGCTTCACCGTCAGTTGCATTAAATTGTGTTTTTCTAAACTCGAAAATTTTATTTTTATCGAAATCATTATTTTTAATTTCAGCTATCAGCTCATCAGTCGTATAAACAACAGGTCCTGGAACATTTTCTTTAAAATCAAAATAAAATCCCCTATCTTCAGACATGTATGTATCATAATCATAAGTAAAAAAAAGATTATTGGTTTATCCAACAAAGCAAATTCAATCATTACTGATGAATAATCACTTATTAAAACATCAGAAATTAACAGCAACTCCTGTTCATTTTTAAAATCGCTGCAATCAACATATTCCTGATTAACTTCAATCTTATCTTTAAAAAACTTTTTAATCTTAGGATGGAGCCTTAACACTAAAATGTATTCATCCCCCAACTCCCTATTGAATTTTTCCAAATCTAAAAAGTTAAAAACATTATTGTTCTCAGGATTATCTCTAAATGTAGGTGCATAAAGCACTATTTTTTTATTTTTAGCTATAGGATATTTGGAATCAAAATTATCCCTTAATTTATCCAAATTATGATTTTTAAAGTAATAATCTGCTCTTGGAAGACCTAAAGACTTGATTTTAGATTTATTTATCTGAAATGCTTCACTGTAATAATCTTCAATATTGTCTGAAGAGGTAATCAGATAATCAATATTCCTGCTGATTTTACCTAAAATATTTCTGGATTTATTATCACTTGATGCACCAAACTTTTTAAAGGCACCTGGAGCATGCCATAGCTGAATCACTTTTGTATCCTTTTTAAAATTCATGAAAGCCAATGGAAAAAAATTATCATTCAGAAATACATATCTGGAAGTAGCCAATCTTTTAAAACTGGAAAAAGATAATTTATCCTTATAAAAGTTAAATTGGAAATCTCCTCTTTTTTCAAATTCCTTTTTAATATAATCCAAATTTCCCTTAAATGATTCGCTGGAATCTAAAATAAAGGATATTTGCTTATCATTAATTGAAAACTTTGTAAATAAATTAAAGAGTTTTCCATAAATTTTATGTTTAAGATACATACTTATACAAGCTCTAAATCTTTAATTTCATCTGCAGATGCTTTTTTAGCTGCTTCAATATATGCATCGCAGACATAATCCACATTACCATCCATTATAAGCTTACCTTTATCCAGCCAAATAGCTCTAGTACATAGTTCCCTTATTTTGGCAGTTGAATGTGATACTAAAAGAACAGTAACTCCTGAACCCATCATAGATTTAAGTTTGTCCCCACTTTTCTTCTGGAATTTTACATCTCCAACAGATAGAATTTCATCCAAAATCAATATATCCGGCTCGACAACAGTAGCTACTGAAAAGCCAAGTTTGGCATTCATACCGGAAGAATAATTCTTAATTGGAATTTCCATAAAGTCTCCAAGTTCTGAAAATTCAACAATTTCATCATATTTGCTTAATAGAAACTCCTTGGAATAACCCAATATTGCTCCGTTTAAAAATACGTTTTCCCTTCCACTGTAATTATGGTCAAAACCTGCACCAAGTTCCAGTAACGGAGCTATTTTTCCAGCAGTGTATACCTTACCTTTAGTTGGTTTAAATACCCCGGACAAGACTTTTAAAAGAGTACTTTTACCTGCACCATTGAATCCTATAATTCCTACCCTTTCACCTTTGTTAATGGTAAATGACAAATCATTAAGTGCTTTGAAGTTGGTTTTAGGCTTAAGTTCTCTTTTGGCCCATTTAATACAATATTCTTTTAGATTATCCACTTTTTCCTGAGGCATTTCAAATTCCATAGATACATTGTCAACTTCAATAGCTACTTCCTGATTTAATTTCTGAAATTCTTCATTATCTTCCAATTCAGAAGCCCACACATTTGAAGTTTCATCAAACATATTAACCGGACTTTCAAAACCTTCAGGATGAACTTCAACATAAAAATTAGAAGTTACACCATAATTTTTAGTATAAGCATTTATATGGCTAAATCCTTCACGAGTAGCTTTAAGAATTAATCTTAATCCAGATGTTCCTTTTCCACGTGCTGAAGGAATCCAAACATAATTCTTTTCATCAAATATATCTTCAGCTACTTCAACATCTTTTTCAGATAATTTATTAACCTTTTTAGGTTTGAAATAATATTTTACAAGTTCAAAACCTTCAGGAACATTGATTTTAACCTTCTGAGGTTCTTTTTGAAATACCATTTACATTTCTAAAGTAAATAGAATATCTTAATTCTTCACCTACTGCTATTTTTATAGGTTTTTCTTTTGTCGGGAAATAGTTGTTAGTTTCACCAGAAGTTATAAGATATCGTTTAACTTCAAAAACTAATTTAACACGAACATAATCAAAATAAAGTATTCCGCCATTTTTCACTTGTGTTTTTAGGAAATTCTACTTTAACGGCAAAATCATTGTTGATGTCCTCACCTCTGATGTCATCGACAGTTATCTTTACAGATCTGTCTGCAGGATAAACATCTGCATGGACAAATGATTCCTTTTCAAATTCATTATCCCCTATGGCTGCCTTAATCATTGGAGGACCCATTTTAATAGGATTTTCAGAAGAATCTTTATGAAAATCATGTTCTACAATAATTTCTGATACTTTGGCATCACCAGGAATATTAAAATCAAAATGACTTGTACATATAACCTGAGGAGCTTCATTTGATTTAACTACTGTAGAAGCTAATTCATCCCAATCATCAATTCTAATATTATCCAAATCATTCCATTCAGACTTATTTGAATTTTCTTCTTGAGTAATAACTTTTGGATATCTTACTTGAATAGTCAAACTAAAAAACCTCCTTATATATTAAGTACAAATTTATCCTGATACTTGAAGAATACATAAACACCAACAAGTGAAATTATTGAAGTTACAATTAAAAACACAAAAGGCCAGGTATCCGGGAAAGTTCCGCCAAGTATAATGTTTCTGAAACACTCAACAGCCGAATATAAAGGATTTAATTTATATGCAAATAAGAACTGCTGAGGAATAATGTCAATCGGATAGAACAACGGAGTCATAAATGATAAAAGCATTACAAGAACCCCATATAAATATTTAATATCCGTAAAAAATGTTGTAGCTGTTGCAAGGATTAAACCTACCCCCATTGTTAAAACCAATAAGAAAAACAATGGAATCGGTGAGTAAATCAGCGCAAAATGAAACGGAGCACCTGTAAATATCATTACAGCAACCAATACCACCAAAGAGATTAAAAAGTTAATAAACTCTGAACAGACAATTCCAACAGCAAACATGTATTTGGGAACATAAATCTTCTTAATAATCTCTGAATTTGCCTTAATAGAATCCATAGCTCCAGTAGTAGCATTAGCAAATAAATCAAATACCAATTTACCACTTAGCAAATAAACCGGGAAATTCTCAATTGTATTTGCAAATATTAAAAGAAAACCATTGTTAAAACAATCATAGATAATAACGGATTTAAAAAACTCCAGAATAAACCTAAAGTAGAATCCTTATATTTTCCACTTATATCCCTTTTAATCAATTCAGTAAGTAGAAAAGTATACTTATTAAAATTTTGCACATACACATTGTTTTCAAACATGAACAGGAACTCTCTAAAATAAATTTTTTAAAACTGTTAGTTATTTTTAATAAAAGAATTATAAAAAAGATTGCTTATCCAAAAATTATTTAAACTTATTATCCCCACACATTAAACACGAAATTATATTGTGTTTAAAATAATGAGTCAAATTAGCTTAAACAATCAATATTTTTATCGCAAACCAAAAAATGACTTGATTTTATCCTTTCTGGCTCTTGATTTTTTAATTTTACATATTTCCTCAACTATTTTATCATAATCCTCTGCTAAAATAAGATCAATTAATGGCAAGTAACTTTTTTCATCAAATTCAGAACTTATAGCCAGCTGTTTTTTAAGCAATGGATTAATAGCTACCACAGCTCTCTTTTTTTCTGCATCTGAAATATCACTAACTACCAAACTCGTTAACCAATAAACAAAATGTCTTTTAAAAATATTTGAAAAGAATTCTTCTTTATTTAGTTTATCCAATAGATTATCTACCTCAAAATAACCATTGACCATGCTTTCCAAGTATTTTTTATTTCTGATATGTATTGTTGATTTGTTTCCATCAACATCACGTATACTATAATTATAGCTATAAAAATCATCCAAATAAACTGTTTTTTTAGATTTGAGAAGTGCATAAACATAAACATACAAATCTTCAGCAAGCATCCTTTCCAAAAATCTAATATTGTTTTCAGCTAAAAAGTCTTTTTTAAACAATTTTGTCCAGATACTTGGGCCAATGTCAAATAACCTCAAATCATCTTTAAAACTGTTTACAACAACATTTTCCCCATCAAAAACAGTTTTTTCTTTAACTGTCTCCCTTTCATAAACTTTATAGTAGTTAGTAATTAAAAAATCAGCATTTTCCTTGCTTATTTCATTATACATTACTTCAAAAGCGTTTTCCACATAGCTGTCATCATGATCAGCAAATATAACATACTCACCGCCAGCCAAATCCAAACCCCTGTTCCTGCCAGTTCCAGGAAAACCTGAATTCTCATCTAAAAACACAGCTGAAACATTAGAATACTTTTTATTAAAATCATGCAATAAATCCAAAGTACAACTATCAGTTGAAGCATCATCAACAAAAATAACCTCAATATCCTCAAAACCCAAACTCTGAGATTTAATTGAGTCTAAAAACTCACTTAAAAAATCACCGGAATTATAAGTAGCCACTACAACTGAAATTTTATACATCTTATCTTCCCAATTTACGTTTTAACCTTGAAAGAAAACTTCTGTCATTCATATTTTCTTGAGTTTTTTCTAATTTATTTGCTTCAACAACAGCCTTATCAAAGTCCTTACTTAAAATATTGTCAACAAGGTTATTATACCTTTTTTTAAAGTATAAATCTTGTGTATAATACATTTTAAAAATGTCATATGATTTTTCAAATAATTCTTTTTTATCATTAGGATCTAATTTACTTAATACAATTGTATATAACCATGATGTTAAATGTTGTCTAAATATTTCCTTTCCATAACCTGTTTTATTTTCCTTTTCAAGCATTTTAGCTATTTCATAATATCCATCCAACATTGCTTCAATGTATTTTCTGTTTCTAATATGAATTGTTGATCTGTTTCCTTCAGAATCCCTGATTTTGTAGTTGTAGCTATAGAAATCATTGAGATAAATTATTCCCTCTGCTTTTAAACAACCTAAAGTGGCTACATAAACATCTTCACAAAGCATCCTCTCTAAAAATCGGATATTATTTTCAACCAGGAAATCCTTTCTGAATAATCTTGTCCATATAGCTGCAGGAATTCTTAAAAGATTTCTATCCTCATCAATGTTTTTAACACGAACTGTCGGAGTGTCTTTGTATAATGATTTGAATTTAACTACTTTATCATCGAATACCTGGTTAAAATTAGATATCAGCATATCATTTTCATTTATTTTATCATACATTACTTCAAAAGCGTTTTCCACATAGCTGTCATCATGATCAGCAAATATAACATACTCACCGCCAGCCAAATCCAAACCCCTGTTCCTGCCAGTTCCTGGAAAACCTGAATTCTCATCTAAAAAAATAACTGAAACATTCGGGTAGCTTTCATTGAAATTATTCAATAAATCCAAAGTATAATCATCAGTTGAAGCATCATCAACAAAAATAACCTCAATATCCTCAAAGCCCAAACTCTGAGATTTAATTGAGTCTAAAAACTCATTTAAAAAATCGCCAGAGTTGTAAGTAGTTACTATTACAGATATTTTATAATTCATCAGACATTTCCCCATATATCTTATTGTATTCATCAGTCATTTCTTTAAGGCTTTTAAAATTGATTTTGGATATATTTTCTACTTTTTCCAGATAATCTGTTTCATCAATACTTAGAATCTTATCATATATTTTTTGCGGATTCTTATAATCCACTAACCATCCTCCACCAGTCTTATTAACTCTTTCCTTTAGTGCTCCAATGTTTGTAGCTATTACTGGAATCCCTGATTTCCAGCTTTCGGTTAATGTATGTGAGAATGTTTCAGGACATGTTGATAAAATAGCTATAAATGAAGGATTGATTTCAGCTATTACTTTATTAAAATCTCCCCTTTTATACCTTCCATGATTTATCCCATATTTATTTAAATTTGGAATTGCAGTTCCCATAAAGTGCAGTTCCAGTGCATTGTCCTTATCTAAATTTTTTATTTTTTTTAATCAATAAAGATCCCTTATGCTGTGAGATATGGCCAGGAATAGCTATTTTAATTGGATTTTTAGATAATTCAGGTTCAATATTTGATTTTTCAATATCTCGCCCATGTTTGATTAATTTAAAATTATTTAAATCCGGATAAACCGATTTATAGATTTCAATTACTGAATCAGACGGTACAATATTTAAATAAGCATTTTCAAGTAATTTAAAACCGTATTTTTGCCAATCCTTTAAAATAGTTTCAAATTTGCAAGTTTTACATTTGAACTCGCAATAACTGTAATTTTCATCGATTAAATGAATTGATGGACAGATATAATAAAAATCATGTATACTTACAATATAAGGAATTCTTTTTTTTTATTTGCTATTTCGGCTAGATCAAAAGTATGGTTAATTAAATGATTAATATGAATAATTTTAATATCTAATTTTGATAGGATTTCTTCGTAAATACCAGCTAACCTATTGTCTAAAAATTCATATTTTTTAGGATGACAGTTAAAATTAGCTATTTTTTCTAAAGAAGATGTGAATTTCCACAGCTCAACATCTTCCCCATCAGAAGTTAAAATAAATGCCCCGAATCTTTTATCCAAGCTGTTTATAATATCCAGATTGGTAAAGCCTGTGCCTCCAATAGTTCCTATTTTTTCATGTAGAACAAATAATATATTTGTTTTATTTAAATCATTGAAATTGGCCAAATCTTCATTGGCTACTTTAATCTGGCGGTTTTCATCAATTCCATATAATGCATAGTGAATTAAAGGATTAATCTCCACATCATCATAGTGATATTTATAAAATACCCCATCAAAATCCTTATTTGGCTTTTTTTCCCTCATTAAATCCGAAGAAAATATAATGAAGGAGAGGATCCATTCCTGAAGCTTTAACTTTAGGATATTTATTTAAGTAAAATTCATCATCAAACAAGTTATTTTTACGAATCGCATTATATCCTTTAACAATTAACTTAGCCTCTGTTTTATTGGATGATTTATGTAAAATATAGCTAGCTGGAATTTTACTCATTAACCTATTCTTAAAACTCATAAAAATCCGTCACTTTTTATTAAAATATCTTCCAAATTCTCCAAAAATTCTTTAACAAAATTATCTTTAATTGCAAAATTATATTTGGAATCAAAAGTCTTATTTTCATCAGATACTACAATATCATAACCTTTGGGATTATCTTTACTGTTTTGTGAAATAAATACCCTGACAATATCATCTCTGGCCACCATATTTTCCAAATCATAATCCTCAGATAGACAAAGCAAAATATCTGAAGAGTTTCCAATATACATGTTTTCCAGATCCGAAATCAGCTCAACTGTAAAACCCAATTCATTGAAGCCTTTGGAAATTTTAGATAAAAATTCAAAATTATCATGATAATTTTCATCAACTATTGTAATTTTAAGTTTCTTTTGAGTGAAAAATTTGTTATCATTTATTTTATCTAAAAGCATATTTTTAGAAAGATAATTTCCCCATTTAGACCAAAATACTTTGTAATTATGTTTATCATTATCTTCATAATCTTTGGATTTAACCCTTGTACTTGATTCATGATGGAAAAGTAAAGCATTGGAAGCTAAAATGGTTTTATAACCCTTTTTATGTAATTTTAATGAAAAATCAACATCTTCAAGGCCGTAAATATAATCTTCGTCAAGACCCCCAAGCTCATCATAGACTTTTTTTATCAATTAGGTCAACAGCTCCTGTAACTGCAACACATTGGGCATTCTTTGTAAGTGAAGAGTCAAAAATGTCTAAATGGTCATTACTTTTATTGATTGCATATAAACAGCAAGGATACATCCTTTCTGCAAAGATGTCACCACTATGCTGAATTCTAAATGACTTTTTTCCTGTTGTTTTCATAAAATGGAAAAACCAATTTCGCACCTACAGACACTGCATCATCATTATTAACAATAGCTCCCACCATTTCATTAAGCCATCCATAAGTAGGTTCAATATCATTGTTTAAAAGTAATATATATTCCCCGTTAGCTATTTTGGCAGCATCATTGTTTCCTTTTGAAAAGCTGACGTTTTCCTCATTTTCAATTATTTTAATTGGCAAATCCAGACTTTTTAAATAGCTGACAGATTCATCTGCTGAGGCGTTATCCACAACAATAATTTCATAATTTGAATAATTGGTTTTCTTATCAAAATCTTTAAATAATCTTTTAAGGTGACCTAAACCATTTCTTGTCAGTATGATAATAGAAACCAGAGGTTCTGTGTCAAATTCATAATTAGTTAAGAACACTGAATTTGTTTCACAAATTTCCTCTTTTCTCCTAACAGAATATGCATATTGAAATATTTTGCCTTCATCTTTTCCATGAGCAATATAATGAAGTAAAGGATTTAACTGAGCCCTGTGAACATCCGGATAATTATTATTATAAAAGTCGGGGTCAAAATCCAGACTCGGAAGCCTTCCTTCCAAGTATCCTTTAACCAGATAATGAGTTAAACCGTCCCCTTAACATCATCATAAGTTTTAGAGTAAAACTTTTCATCAAAAAGCCCGGATTCTTCAATAGCTCCATAATATTTATAATTTTTCATGGCTTTTTTAAAATCAAAATTGGATTTAAGCAAGAAATTAATCAAATGTTTAGTCATTGTTTCCCCTATTTCGCATATTACGTAATTTACTAAAGTTAATTTCAAGAAGTTGAATTTCTAACTCCCCTAATCTGTCTATCCCAATAATCACGAGCAATGTTTAATGCATTAGCTTCATCTCTTAATGCATCAATATCATTGAACAGCAACTTGATTTCCTCTTTAGTTAAAGTGTTTTTATCTTTAATATTGCCTTCCAAGGATTTAATTAAATTTCTACTGGTTATATAATCTTCAATTTCAAAATTATGTTGATAACTTCCTTTTTTAGACCAGTATTCATTAGCCCAGTAATAAACCTTAGAAACAGATGGGCAGAAGTTATTTTTCCACATAGCATAAGGCAGACTTAGCTGGTCTTGATTAGTATAGTTTATAATTTCTTTCCACCACTGTTCCATTATTGAAATAATTTCAGGATCATTGTGTGCTCTAAATAGTGCTCCAGCAGCAATAAGCCCATAATGTTCTGGCATTCCCTCAGAACGGTACTTTTCAACTTGATTAGTCATAGTATAATTTGAATATCTTGGAAATGGCATAGACATTACTGCTTCATCATAAATACAGTCTCTTTCCGGATGAACAACAGCAAGCATTTTAGACTTTGCATACTTGTAAATGTATTCTCTAATACTTCCAACTATTTTAAAAGTTCCATCTAACCAAAAACTGTATTTATAATTTGAAAAATATCTATTTGCAAATAATTTATATTGTTTTGCTTTTCTGTTATCATCCAATGTTGATTTTTCCATTTGAACTATTTCCCATGTATCAGATTCCAAATCAGGATTTTCCGTAAAACAGACATAATCACAATTTTCATCAATGAACTCAGGTTCTTTTAACTCATCATAATTTCCTGTAAATGCTGTGTAAATAACTAATTTATTATTTTTAACATCATCAATTAATTCCCGATTGCTTTCTAAAGTAGGTTGGAACAAATCACTTAAAACAAAACTGTCTACTGTTGATTCATATCTCTTTTTAACTACTTCGTAAGGGTCAACATTATTCTCAGTCATAAAAATCAGCAAAACAATTTATTAAAATAACTGATAATAATTTTCATTTTAATATTAATTAAATATATCTAAAAAAAGATAATAGCTTAAAAAGTTTTTAAGACACTTAATGATTAAAAACTTTTTCAAACTAAAAATTAAAAATGCTTAAAAAAATTTTAACATACCTGGAATTGCTCCAATCATAGATTGAATACCTAAAATGAAGATAGCAAGGCCACCAATAAAGTTAATGTGTACTAGCATATTTAATAGCGAATTTAGTACCAAAAGTACCTATTAAAAGCCAGCAAACTACACAAATTAAACTTAACCCACCTAATATGAATGGGTCAACATGTGCTGTTGCACCTTGTGCAGACAATATTAAATTTTCAATATTACCAAAAATTAATAATCCCATAAATTGTTTAAATTCATTTGCCATATTTTAATCCCCTATTAACTATTTATTTGCAATGGATTCATACATTGCTTGAAGACCTAATATAAAGATAGCAAGCCCGACAACAAAATCAATGAAACTAAAGCATATTGTGCAGCAACAGTAGCCCCTACAGTTCCTACAATAAGCCAAATAAGAACACAAATAATACTGTAAATACTTAATTTTAAAATATTTGCTCCGGCAACCACACCTTGTGAAGATAATACTAAGTTTTCAATATTACCGAAAATTAATAAACCTATAAAAGGTATATACTCTTCTAACATTCAAATCACCATATTCCATATATGTAAATTTTTTCATTATGAATAACATTCAATAATAAAAAAATCCACACTAATCAACTTTAAAATTAATTGTATATAAAATTATGGTATAAATATAGTAATTAATTTTTTTTAATATATTTAAAAATAATATATAAAACTGAAAAAGCTTTAAAAATGAAATAAAATATTATACTTTTTATTATAATTTAATTAAGAATTTTAATTAAATTATTGAAATAATAAATGCTATAACAATTATTAATACTTAAATAAATACTGCAACAACTAAAACACCCGAAACTGTTGGAAAATAAGAGCTAAATAAAATTAAATTTTACATAAAAACTAGATTAACCTTATTGTTTAAAACAGTTAGCAAGCAAATATACAACAACAATATACAGTTTAACATATATTAAACAAAGAACTATATAAAAACACTTTATACTATGGAAATAATGTCCAAAATAAGTAGCTAAATCATTATTATAATAATTTTTAAGAAAAATCAAGGAAAATTTATAAAATATTAAAGAAAATTAAATCAATTTTGAAAATAGTTCATCCCACATACTTACAACATCATCTAAAGAATAATTTTTCAAAACATCCTCCAGAGCGTTTTTACGAATACTTTCCCTTAAAGACAAATCCAAAAGCAATTCTTCAATTTTTAAAACCCATTCTTCAGTATCCTTCGCTAATAAACCATTGACACCATCTTTAACCACACCATTATAAACAGGCATATCACTATAAACGCCTGGAATCCCCAATACTGCTAATTCAATGTATTTTAATTCACTTTTTCCCAAATTAAATTTTGAATTCTCCAAAGGAACTAATGCAACGTCCCAATTAGCCACTTTTGAAAGCCATGGCATAAATACCTCAAAACACATATTATTTGAAGGAAGCTCAACAGCATCATACCAGTCTTCACATATATTATCATCTGCATTAAAGCCTCCGATTACCTCAAAATCAAAATCATATTTTTTTTTAAGCTTTAAAATAACATCTTTAATTAAAAACAAATCTTTAGAATGAGTTAATGTTCCATAATACCCTAACTTTAATTTACCACCTCTTTTAATATCTTTTTTAACATCAAAAACAGTATTTACATAATAATTATGTATTATCATAGTCTTATCTGAATCAAATTTGGAAGCTAAATTAGGAGTGGTAACAGTTACTGCATCTGCATTATCAATGAAATTAGTTATTTGACTTCTTACACTGTCAACATATTCAAAAGAAGGACTGTTTTTTTCAACACCCAACAAATCATCGTCAGTTTCATAAACAACTTTAATACCATGTTTTTTGCATCTGGCCAGTAACAAATCCAAAAACGGCAAAATTCTTTGGACAACAACAATGTCAAATAGCTTAGACCTTAAAATATTGTCTATATCCATCATAACATAGCTATCCATACCATACATGAAAAAGGTGTATTTATCAGATTTGCTTAGCTGATTAAATGGACCATGAAGTCGGATATATGGACATGGGGCCAAATTTTCAAAAGGATCGTTTGTAAAAACACCAATTCTAATTTTATCTGAATATATAGGTTTTTCAAGCTGAATATATGGAATTAAAGTTCGCTTATCAGTTATATAGCAATTATCTTTAACTTCCGAAAGCAGTTTATCATTTTGACCCCCATAATACTGATTGAAGATAGGAGTTTCAAGTGTATTGACATACCTATTGTCAAAAACATTGATTTGATTGTTTTTAAAAAATCCTTCTAAAACATAATCAAAAACAGGATTTTCAACACTATATCTGTTTTTATAAAATTCAAGATTAAATACATCTGTGATATATGACTGCTGAGTAACCAAATCATCTTTAACTCCATAATAGAGATAATGAAGGTTAACATCCATATCCTGAGTTTTGCAGTCATCATGAATAGCCAAATATTTGTCTTTATCAATTAATTCCAAATTTTTAATCCTTAAATAAATTTTTTTATACATTGAAATCTTTTTAGGATTGGCTTTTGATTTCATGGCTATGTAAGCCAAAGGATTGCTTTTAATTGATTTAGACAAATTCATAATATATTATATAATACCTTAACATAAAAAATAAATTTATGTCTTATAAAGTCACTGTTATTATTCCAACATACAATAGTGTAGAATTTTTAGATTCAACAATAGCTTCAATTATGAACCAGAGCATCGGATTTGAAAATATAGAACTGATTATTGTTGATGATTACTCTACTGACAACACACAGGAACTAATAAACCACTATTGTGAAAAATATGAAAATATAAAAACCTTCGAATCAGGTAAAAAAACAGGAACCCCCGGAAGAGCCAGAAACATAGGAATAGCCAATTCTACAGCAGAATATATAATGTTTATTGATCATGACGACAATTATCTGCCTGAAAGTGTTGAAAAGTTATACAATGCAGTTACTGAAAATTCATGTGATGTAGCTATCGGAAAATTCCAAACATTTGGAGAGCAAAAAATAGTTCCTGAAGACTGGATTACACATGATGTCGTTTTAAATTCAATTGATGAAGATTTACGCTTTTTTTTCAATAAATAATATCTGGAGAATGATATTTCCGAAAGAATTCCTTAATGAAAATGACATAACTTTTCCGGAAGGAGTTTTTGCCGAAGATTTAACTTTTATGATTGATGCTTTTGTGAATGCCTCAAAAATAGTCTTTATAAATGATATTGTTTATAATTTCAGATTAAGAACTGGTGATAACAGCTCAACAAGTTTATCTAAAGGAATGCATTATTTAGATGGATTAATTGAAGGATATAATAATACAGTAGATGTACTTAAGAAAAACAATGCATGCAAATATTACGACACTATTTTTAACCAGCATTTAAGCTGCTGGATTAGTGATGTAGCTCTAAGTGAAACAATTGACTTTGAAGATAAAAAGGAGCTGGTAAACAAATCCCTTAAATTATTTGATGGAATAAGTGATGTTAATCCGACTCCTGAAAATAATGCAATTAAACATATAATAAAACAGATAAGAGCCAGAAATCTGGACGAAGCTTACAGTCTCATGAGTGATTATCAGCTATTTAGAAATAGAATTCATCAGCTAGAAATTGAATTAGCTCATAAAACACAACAAGTAGCTATCTTGCAAAGTACAAAAGGATGGTTTAAGTATAAAACTAAAAATATAAAACAGAGATTGAAAAAAGAGATTTAAACTCTTATTTCAACTGAACCTCATAAATAATCATCTTATCATTTAAACGATTTGGAATCTCTGTAAATTTAAGTTGGTCTGTATCATTAAACTCGAAAACTGAAGTATTTTTCGTGTTATTTTCAAAGACATAATATGCTTTTGAACCATGACTCATTTCATTTTGTACACCAGGATCAGAAAGAATATCAATTAATCTACCGTATAGTTGCGTTAGATTTCTATCTAACTCATAACCAACTCCAACATAATGATTATTATGATTCAACCACTGATTGATACCATAATCTATTACTCCCCTATACATAATAATATTACAGTTTCCATCTAATTCATTGATTATTTGAGTTGTATCTAATGTTAATTGATAATTTTTTTCTTGTTGGATTTCAAAATTTATTGTAGATATTGAACCAACAACTAAAAAGCAAAATAACAATTGGAACAAATAATTTCTTTTTTTTCAAAATTTCGTGAAAGCAAAATAGAAATTCCCAACCATAAACAACCAAAACTAGGAATTAAATATCTTGGATGTAAAATTGGCCTATATACTAAAGATGCTATTAAACCTAAAATAAATACACAAGCAATAACACTCATTCCAACTACCGCATATTTTTCTTCAAAGCTTTTCTTATTTCTTATAAATACAACTATTAAAGATAAAATAGCTATTAATAATATTATTGCTAAGATTAAATAAAGCAATGGAGGAGTATACGGTACTGGAAGACCATTCAATATTTTATTGCCTGGAGATAAAACAAACCAAAGGTAAACAATAGCAGTATCCGGTGTTAAAGAAGTAATCCAATATCCAGAGTGTACACGAGCCATTTGGCCAAATAAAATAAAACACCATGGCATAAATGCCAATATAGGTACAACTGTTGCAAAAATCCATTTTTTTAAATCTTTTTTATTATTTTTAATCAAATAAACAAACAAAAATAAATAAAGAATAAATGAAGCAATTCCTGAGAAATAATGAGTATAAACAGAACATATTGTTAATAAAATCAAGACTCCCCAATTTTTATAACTAGATTCATTATTTATTATTTCCCAAATATAAACAAAACTAGCTGTTACAAAAAACAAAGCCCAGCTATACATTCTCAATTGAGTGTAAAAATTCATTAATTGAGGCATACAAACAATACATAAAGCAAATATCCCTGCAGTTAGCCATCCGAAATTCTTTCTAATTTTAGTAGCACCTAAAATAAGCATAAGATACAATGGAATAATTGATAACAATTTACCAACTATAATTGGATTATAATTAGTAATAAGGAAAGCCACCGGTTTTAAAAATGCTTTATACATAAAATAATAAAGCAAAGGATGAACATCTCCAACACCTATGTTAATCATATCTGACAAAGGTGAATTTAACATTACTAATGTATATATTTCATCGCCCCATATCTGAATGTAATGAAAACAAGTATAAGTCAAATAAAATGTAAAACATAAACCTAGAACAAATAATAAAATTCCAAATTTATCGTCAGACTTCATATTTTTTAGACATACATTCACAATATCACCTAATTTAGTTATAATCTATATATTTTATCCCATATAAAGATATAGAAATCTTATAAAAATGCTATAATCCCCTATTATACCTTACTAATTTTACAATTCTCTAAATTAAGGCATTAAATTCTTAAAAATTTCATCCCACTGTTTTGCACGAGATTTTAAATTATAGTTTTTCAAAATATCTTCGCGTGCATTATTTAATATTCCATTTCTAAGTTTTGGGTCTTCAATCAGCATGGATAATTTATTTACCCACTCATCTTCATTATTAGCTAAAAATCCAGTTACTCCTTCTTCAATAGTATCTTTATATGCATCAACATCACTTTAGCCACTATAGGAACACCAAGTGCTGTGAATTCTATGTATTTTAATTCACTTTTACATTTATTGAATTCTGTATTAACTAACGGAATTATTCCAATGTCCCAATTTGCTCTGGCAGCTATCCATTTCATAAATGTAGCCATTGACATTGGATAATACGGCATTTTTTTAACATCAAACCCGTCTACATTTTCATCAATAGATGCTCCAATAACTTCCAAATCAACTTGAATACCTTTTTTTAGAGAAAATATCTTTTAATCTCAATATAACATTGTGAATAAGCTCCAAATCATTATTATGAGTCATTGTTCCAAAGTAACCGATTTTTACATACTGATTGCCGTTATATGAAAATTCTTTTAATGGCAATACATTATCCAGGTAGTAATTTCTAATGATTGTTACATTGCTGGACAAATTCAGGTTATCAAAACGTCTTTTAAGCTCTGAAGTACTTACAACTATTTCATCAGCTGCAGAAACCAGCTTTTTAATATTTGCCAAATTACCCTGAATATAGTTAAATGACGGATTGGACAATTCATATCCAAAAAGTCATCATCAGTTTCATAAATTAATTTAATTCCATGCTGTTTGGCTTTTTTAGCTATTTTAGTAGAAAACGGATTTACTCTTTGAATTACAATTGCATCAAAGATTTTTGATTTGATTATTTGATTTACATCAATTAAAGGTAAAATTTCCTGACCATAAACAAAGAAATGATAGTCTCCGCTTTTGCTTAACTCTTTAAATAATGAATGAATCCTTATAAATGGACATGCATTCATATTATCAAAATTGTCTTCTAAAAATACTCCTACTTTAATTGTATCTGTTTTAAATTCATGATTTGTATGAATATAATCAATTAAAATTTTTGAATCTGAAATATATCGCTCATCAGCCAGTTTTTTTTTTTTATTCTTTTTTTAGTAACAAAAGCATCTAACTGTTCATGTAAATTTCCATGCAAATATTCAACAAAATGAGGATAATTTCTATTAATAGCTAATTTTTTATCAAATCCTTTAGTTATATAATGAATAAGCGGATCCACATCAGATGAAAGATTGTTTGAGCTAATATAATAATATAAATCAAATATTGGATTGATATACTTTAATTTATCATCAATATGATCTGTTTTTGAACCTTCTTCTATAAAATGTAAAACAGCATCTCCAACATTTCCATGTAATTTTTTGTATTCTGCCTCGTCAAAAATGCCGAAATGTTTTATAGTATCATAAATATGGATGTTTTCTTCTGCATTTTTATGTCTGGCAAATTTTAAGAAATGATTATTCTTAACTTTTCTAGCTACATCTCCAGCTACTCTTAACGGTTTTGTAAGCTTTTAAAGAATTGGAATTTAAAAAGTATTGTATTCATTTTGCAGATATCCAACCCTGCCTGCAGTATCTATTCTATAACCTGCCATTCCTTTTACATCATTGATTAAAAGATATATTTCTTCTTTTGAAAGCTCGATTGTATCTCCAAGATCCATATTTTCTACCTGAGCACCTATTTTAGCTCTCAAGTTATCACTGGTTATCGGCATTGAAAGCACTACCTTATGGTGGTAATCACCCCTGTCCTTAGCCCAGTATTCATTGTCCCAGTAATAAATTAAACTAACTGACGGATGGAAATCGTTTTTCCAACATACATATGCAAAACTAAGCTGGTCCTGATTTGTAAACCTGACATTTTCATCCCACCAATCTTCCATGACTTTAATAACTGCTGAATCATTGTGTTTTCTGAAAATAGCTCCCATTACTCCCAAACCATATTTTTCCGGGAACCCCTGACTTTTATAATAATTAACCTGTTCTTCCATTACAGAGCGAGGATATCTTGGAATTATTTTAGAAGCTTCGTATTCCTCGTAAACACAGTCCCTTTCAGTGTGAACTACACAAAGCATTGGAGAGGAAGCCCTGATGTTTTTGTAGATATATTCCCTGATGCTTCCTTTTATTCTAAATGTCCCATCCAGCCAAAAACTGTATTTGTAATCTTTTAAATATTTATGAGGAAGTAATTTATATTGTTTGGCTTTTCTATTATTGTCTAAGGAAGTTTCTCCCATTTGAATAATTTTCCAAGTGTCAGACTCCAAATTGGGGTTATCTGTAAAACATATGTAATCACAGTTTTCATCAATTACTTCAGGTTCTTTTAGGGTATCATAATCACCTGTGAAAGCTGTATAAATAGCTATTTTGTTATTTTTAATATCTTCAATCGTTTCAGTTGCATCTTCGGAGGAATGATTAAATAAATCCCTGTTGATGTGCTCCTTTGCAACTTCCTGATATGTTTCATAAATTTCCTCATAACTCATACTATCACAAATATTTTTCTTTAATTTTATCTAAAAGATTAAATTCAAAGTCATTTTCACTTAAAACCATGTCGTAATCATCATTATCTTCATCAGATATTAAAATTTTTATTAAATTAAGTCTTGAGCTTACATTTTTAATATCATATTCCTTTTTAGTTGATATTAAAATATCGCAGTCCTGACCAATATCCAAATCACCAATATTAGGAACAAGTTTAACATTATAACCCTCACTGTTTAATTTAAAAACTGCTTTTTTTATTAAATCATTATTTTTACCTACAATCGTGAAATCCAGTTTTTTATTTGTGAAAAAGTTATTTGCCTCAATTTTATCCTTTAAAATTTCCTTAAAAATGAAATTTCCCCACTTGTCAACAAAGTGCATTATATTGTGATAATTCAACTGATTTTTCCAGTCATCATCTTCATGTCTGGTTGCTGATTCATGATGGAACAGTAACACTGCAGGATTGTAGAGTGTTTTATATCCTGCATTGTATAACTTAAATGCAAAATCAATATCTTCATATCCATAAATATACTGTTCATCCAACCCATCTAATTCGAAATAAACATCTTTTGGAACCAATAAACAGGCTGCAGTATTTGAAATCACTTCTTTTTGATGGTTTAACTCATCTGAAAAAAGCATTGTTGAATACATGTGCTCATGATATGGGCCATAAATATAGGGAGTTCGTTCTTCTCTAAATTTTACACCTGCATGTTGAATTGAAAAGGATTTTCCCTGATTTTTCATATCTTCATAGTAAGGAAATATTAATTTAGCTCCAACAGAACCTACATTTTCATTATTTAAGATGGTTCCAACCATTTCATTAAGCCATCCATATGTTGGTTCAATATCATTATTTAATAAAATCAAATACTCCCCATTAGCTATTTTAGCTGCATCATTGTTTCCTTTTGAAAAGCTGACATTTTCACTGTTTTCAATAACTGTAATTGGCAAATTCAAAGAGTGCAAATACTCAACAGACTTATCACAGGACGCATTATCAACTACAATAATTTCATAGTTTGAATAATTTATTTTCTTATCAAAATCTGCAAATAATCTTTGCAAATGTCCTAAACCGTTTCTGTTTAAAATTATAATTGAAACTAAAGGTTCACTATCAAAGCTATAATCAGCTAAAAATAAAGAGTTGGTATCCAATATTTTCTTTCTGCGTGCCAGAAAAGGATTTTCTTCCAAAGTAAAACCTTCATGATCATTGTCAATATAGTGAACTAAAGGATTTAATCCCATTTTTTTAATTTCCGGATATTCTTCCAAATATCTTTTAAATTAAACTGAGCAGAAGGATTTTTATCTTCCTTATATCCATAAAATAAATAATGAACCAAAGGATCCATTCCAGATTTAGCAATGTGCGGATACGCTTTAAGATAATAATTTTTATCAAATAATCCTGATTCCATTATCTTATCATAGCTTTCCATGTATTTTTTTGCTTTTTTTTGGATTGAATTTAGATTTAATTAAAAATTTTGAATATGAAATATCAGACATTGAAAATTACTCCTTTTTATTGAAAAAGCTAAATTTCCTTTTTTTAGGTTTTACTTGCAAATCATTTATAATATTGTCCTTTTGTCTAAATAAATTAGCAATATCATCATTAGTTAAGATTTCCAAATCAAAATTAATTTGAATACTTGAAATATCACTAAAATCAGCATCCAAAACATAATATGGATCCAAATTAGTAAATATCTGACAGTCATCATCAACTGAGTTATCACAATTTGCATCACTTATCGGTAAATTATTAGTTATCCTACACTTAACAAAACTGCCTTCCAAAGGGTCAAAACGCAGCTTAGATATATTGTCAAATTTTTCCAAACTGAATTCAAGATTATTCTTTTTTAAAGGTGAATAGTCAATAGCTACTTTATCTGATTCATTAAATCCATTTCCTGCATCAACATATAAGCTAGCTTGTGAATTTACTTTATTTAATCTGTTAAAATATTTATATTTAGCTAAAAATGTTTCAGCATCATAATTGTTCAAATCTAAAATGTCCCCATAATATAATAAGACATCTGGAAACAGTTTCCTATAATAATCCAGTTGGTTTTCAGTAATTTTCCCTGATGATTTTTTAAGTTTGTCTATAAATTCAATTTCAGCTGCAACGTCCCAATTATAGTAATATACCCAAAATAAAATATCATTGATAAATTTAATAATCAGAGGAGTTAAAATCTCATCATTTAACTTAAATAATCCATTTATAATATCACATAAATCAAATACATTGGAATTTTTTATATTTTCAGTTATGGATTCTGAATTTTTTCTGTGATAATAAATTGCATCTTTATTTAAAAAAATACGCTTTGCATTAATAAGTGCTGATAATGTGACTAAATTATCCTCATATAATCCTTTTGAATAATTCAAATACTTAAATAGGCTTTTATGATAAATTTTATTCCATGATGCAGTTGAAAAGACAAGTTTAGGATTCTGATTAATGTCATCAATCACCTTATTTTCTAAAGTATTTTGCTGATGAACACTTATTGGCTCTACATAATCGCTTCCGGTGTAAGTCTCCCAGTTATAAATCAGTAAGTCGCAGCCAAATTTTTTTATTTTTGAAACAGAATCTTCATAAGCATTTTGAGAAATAAAATCATCACTATCTAAAAAGTTACATAATCGGAAGTTACATACTTTAAACCAATGTTTCTGCTTTCTCCCAATCCCTTATTGCTTTTATTTGAAATTACTTTAAATGAAGGATATTTCTCAACATATTCATTAATTATATCCATACTATTATCAGGTGTGGCGTCATTGACTACAATAACTTCAATATTGTCTATTCCAATGCTTTGATTAACAACAGAGTCCAGACACTCCCCAATATACTTTTCAACATTATAAACCGGAATAATAACACTTAATTCATAACTCATAATTTCACGATTTTCTTAAATTTGTTTTTAATGGAAGAATTAGCTAACTGTTCTTTTAAATCATTGTTTTTTTGTGCTAAAACTTGATTTTCATTACTCAATTGTTCTATTACTCCTTCATAATGATTAGCTAAAAATTCATAGTATAATTTTTTATAATTTAATTCAAACTCGATTCCATTGCTGGAAACGGCTATTGCCTGATAAAATACCCTGTCATCAAAATGCCATGTATTCAAATGGTCTTTTTAACTTGATTCAATGAATAAAACTCATATTTCTCTTTCATTTTTTGAAGATATTGGTTTTGAGTCTTTCATTTAACCTCAAATACACATACTTTAAATTTACAATAACAAACATTAAAAAATCATCTTTTACTTTACTGTAAATGTTTACATTCTTCAGATTATCCTGAGTCAAATCTAAAATTTCAAATATGTCAAAAGACCTTTCATTGCCTGTTGTTGAAATAGAATTATTTCTTATTCTATAATTGTATAATGATTCATCTCTAAAAACTGAAACTTTCTCTGTTTTGAAAAATACCATGTAAAAAAAGTATAAATCTTCATAATTAAGGTTTTCAGGAAATTTAATGCCTGCTTCTCTTAAAAAAGAGGTTTTATATAATTTATTAAAAGGCGCATGGGATATTTTAAATAAAATATCTGAAACATCCCTATAATTAAAATTTTTGTTTTCTAAAGAAGCATCAATTACCTCTAAATTTGTAAAAACACTTTCACTATACTGTTCGCTGTCCTGGTTGAAAAATCTGAATTTATACATTAAAATATCTGAATCCAAAGCAATTATTTTATTATATAACTTTTCCAATGCATTTAATTCCAGCCAATCATCAGAATCGACAAATATTGTGTATTTTCCTTTAATATAATCCATTCCGGTGTTTCTTGCACCACTCAATCCTTTATTTTCCTGAGAAATTATTTTAAATCTTTCATCTTCAGATGCATATTCTTCCAAGATTGAAAGTGATGAATCGCCAGACCCGTCATTAACACAGATTACTTCAAAATCTTCAAATGTCTGATTAGCTAAGCTATCCAAACATTGTCTGAGATATTCTTCCACATTATAAACCGGCAGAACTACTGAAATTTGAGGCAAAATTACACCTTATTTAAGATACATTTTTTTTATAGTATTCCTGATACTCTCCACTTTTAACCTGATCCATCCAGTCCTGATTATCCAAATACCATTGAATGGTTTCTTTAATACCTGTTTCAAAAGTGTATTTTGGTTCCCAGCCAAGATTTTCCCTAATTTTAGTTGAATCAATGGCATAACGCCTGTCATGACCTAACCTGTCATCTACAAATTCAATCAAGGATTCGTCCTTACCTAAAGCTTCCAGTATCAATTTTACAATTTGGATATTTTGTCTTTCGTTATGTCCACCAATATTATAAACTTCACCAAGTTTTCCATCATGTAAAACCAAATCTATTGCTGTACAGTGGTCATATACATGTAACCAGTCACGTATGTTTTTACCGTCACCATAAATCGGCAATTTTTTATCTTCAAGAGCATTTGAAATCATTAAAGGAATCAGTTTTTCCGGAAACTGATAAGGACCGTAATTATTGGAACAGCGTGTTATATTGACTGGCAAGTTAAATGTTTCATAGTATGCCCTTACAACTAAATCTGCACAGCTTTTGAAGCAGAATAAGGACTGTTAGGTTGTAAAGGAGTGGTTTCTGTAAAATATCCTGTTTCTCCCAATGTTCCGTAAACCTCATCAGTAGAGATTTGCACATATTTTTCCACACCATATTCCTTAGCTGCATTAAGCAGTACCTGAGTTCCTAAAACATTTGATTTGATAAATATTTCCGGATCGCTTATACTTCTGTCCACATGACTTTCAGCTGCAAAATTAATAACATAATCGGAATCTTTAACTAAATTATTGACAACTTCCTTATCCCCAATATCTCCTTTAACAAAAGTGTAATTGTCCTTATATTCAATGTCCTTTAAGTTTTCAAGGTTACCGCAGTATGTTAATGCATCCAAATTAGTAAATTCATAATCAGGATACTTGTCAACCATATATTTTACAAAGTTACTTCCAATAAACCCTGCTCCGCCAGTAATTAATATTTTTGTCATGATAATGCCCCTAATACTTAATCTGTGATTCCTTTAAGCTTTTCCATTTTTTATCCTTATCAGACAGAGTTTTCATCAATTCCTTCTAATGGCCATTCAACAGCTATATCTGGGTCATTCCACATGATTCCCCCTTCATCTTCACCATGGTAAAATTCTGTGCATTTGTATACAAATTCAGCTTCATCAGACAATACGACAAAACCATGAGCAAATTTAGGAGGTATGTATAACTGTTTTTTATTTTCAGCTGAAAGGATTTCCCCATGCCATTTACCATAAGTTGGGGAATCTGCTCTAAGATCCACCCCAACATCAAATACTTCCCCTTTAATAACTCTAACTAATTTTCCCTGAGGATATTTTAACTGTAAGTGAAGCCCTCTAAGCACTCCTTTAAATGACTGTGACTGATTATCCTGTACAAAAGTTAAATCATAACCTGCCTTCTTGAAATCGTTTTCATTATATGTTTCCATGAAATATCCCCTATTGTCCCCATAGACTGCAGGTTCAACTACAAACATTCCTTCAATATCAGTTTTTGTAAATTTAAAATTTCCCATATTAATCATCCTTAACTAAATTAAATAAATATTGTCCATAATCTGTTTTTTAAGTTCTTCAGCTGTTTTTAAAAGCTCTTCTTTAGTAATATAACCTTTATTATAAGCTATTTCCTCAAGACATGCAATATAGAGTCCCTGTCTTTTTTGAATTGTTTCAATAAAATTAGATGCTTCCAAAAGACCTGTATGAGTTCCAGTATCCAACCATGCCATTCCCCTTCCAAGAAGCTCAACTTTAAGTTTGCCACGGTTAAGATATTCTTCATTGACAGAAGTGATTTCAAGTTCACCCCTTTCAGAAGGTTTTACATTCTTGGCTATTTCAACTACATCATTGTCATAGAAATAAAGTCCAGGCACTACATAATTGGATTTGGGTTTTTCAGGTTTTTCTTCAACTGAAAGTACATTCCATTCATCGTCAAACTCAACTACACCAAAAGCTTCAGGATTATTTGTATAATATCCGAATATTACTGCTCCCTCTTCCAATTTGGTAGCTCTTTCCAATATTTCAGTGAATCTATGACCGTGGAAAATGTTGTCTCCTAAAATTAAAGCAACATCATCATCCCCGATAAAGTCTTCCCCAACAATAAATGCTTCTGCAAGACCGTTAGGTTTTTTTTTGAACTTCATAGCTAAAATTAATTCCTAAGCTACTGCCATCACCTAAAAGCTCTTTAAACATTGGCAAGTCTCTAGGAGTAGAAATTATTAAAATATCTTTAATTCCAGCAAGCATTAGTACAGAAATAGGATAATAAATCATAGGTTTATCATATAAAGGTACTAGCTGCTTAGATATTGCTTTTGTAATTGGATAAAGACGGGTTCCAGATCCACCCGCAAGTACAATTCCTTTCATAAATATCCCTTTTAATAAATTTTATAATGTTTAAAAATATATTTTTTCTAATTAATTAAAATACCTATCATACAATTTCTTCAAATAATTTTCCTTACTGAATAATTGAAATTATGGCTAAATAAACAGACAAAAGAATAATTTTTCTTAAGTATTTTAATTGACACTGCTGAAATTATTAAAGTAATTTAAAAAAGCAGTTTTTTATTTGAATATGAAATATTAAAAAAAGAAAAAAAGTAAGAAGTTAAATTTTAACTTCTTAAGCTGAAATTGTTATTTTATTTGATGCCCAACATTCATCATACATTGATGTTATGATATAAACACCAGATATTAATCTAATGTTTAAGCTAGCTACACCATTTACATCAGTTGTTCTATGATAGAAAACACCATTTATATTAAAGGTTATGTTTACACCAGATATTGCTTTACCTTGACCATCAACAAGAGCAGCATTAAATGTGCTGCCGTCAAGATATTTCATGGAGAGATCTTTTAGCAATTATTCTTGGTAGAACAGTTATGTTATTAGCTTTTTGTTCGCCAGTTACTGGGTTGTAAGCTGTTATGATATATGATGCTGGGTCTAATCTAATATTTAACCCAGCTATACCATTTTCATCAGTTACACGAGTGTAGAACACACCATTAATATTGAATTTTACATCAGTATTTGCTAATGCTTTTCCATCACTGTCTAAGAATTTAGCCATATATTGTGTTCCATTACGGAAGTATAATGTAGTGTCATTTCCGAATATTGTGCTTTTAACAGTTACTGTTGCATTAGCTGTTGCTTTATCATGATCTTTTGTTCCATTAAATAATGCACTTGCTTTGTATTCACCAGGAAGTAATCTAATAGCTATTGAAGCAGTACCATTTTCATCAGTGATTCTGGCATGAACTTTACCATTTATTGTGAAGTAAACAGTTGCATTAGCTATTGGGTTTCCAAGTGCATCAGCAAGTTTAGCTACGAGTCTTTGAGAACTTCCAAAGTATTTTACAAGATTATTCATTGTTAAAGTAGTTATTGTATTTTTATTAACTGTTATGGTTCCGTTAACAATCATGGAATCGTATTTGTTGTCTCCAGTGTAGAATGTTACAACTTTGTAGGTTCCTTCATCTAAATCTGGGATAATAACTTTAGCAATGCCTTTAATAACTGTTCCTTTGTAATTGGTTCCGTTTATTGTTACAATTACGCTTCCGGTTCCGTCTTCAGGAATAGTAACAGTTATTGTAGCATTTTCACCTTTAACAATATCTGCAATATCAACAGTCATATTATAATCAGACACTTTGGAAACAGTGAAATTAGCAGCATTTGTACTTGAAAGGTATTTATTATCACCTAAGTAAGTTACATCAACATTATAATCACCAGCAGCTAAGTTATAAATATTTAAGACACCTTTTTTTCATCAACAATAGCCACATTATAAGACTTACCATTAACAACAACAGTAGCTACACCTAAAGATACATTAGGAACAGCAATGTTAATAACAGCTTCCTCACCAAATTTGATGTTATTAGCTGTGACATTTACAGCTGAAGACATTTTAGCAACAGTTAAGGCAGTAGTATTTTCACCTTCAGTATATTTGTAATTTCCATCATATTTAGCTGTAATTGGATAAGAATTAGCTACTAAATTAGATAAAATTAAAGATCCTTTACCATTATTGATAAGTACAGTATAGGATTTACCGTCAATAGTTACACTAACTAATTCATTAGAAATTTCATTAGGAAGAGTTATGTTAATAACTGCATCTTCTCCAACATTAATATTATCTACGGCAATATTCATATTTGTAGGTACTTTAGATACTATAAAAGAAGCATTATTTTCACTAGGTAAGTAATTATTATCTCCCATAAATCTAACAAGTACATCATAAGTTCCAGAAAGTAAGTTTTCAACATTTAATTTAGCAGAACCATTTTCAATAGCTACAATATATTCTTTGTTATTAACTGTAAAAGTCACATTTCCAGTAGCATTAGCTGGTAAAGTAGCTATAATAGTAGCATTGTCACCTACATTAATATTTTGTACATCAACTGAAATATTAGACTCCATTTTGGATGTTAATACATAAAATGTATTTTTAGTACCAATATAAATGTTTCCAGTTTTATCCATTGCTGGCATACCTACAATAGCAGATCCAAAATTGCAGCTATCTAATAATTTACCATCACTACCAAATATCCAGAAAGTTCCTTTATCATCCCCTAAATACAATGTACCATTTGCACCAATCATAATTGCTGAAGAAACAGTAGCTTCAATATTATAAAACTCAGAGATATTACCTGTTAAACTATCAATTTTATATACCATGCCTTTAGCCTCTACAGTATATAATACATTATTTTCATTATCAATAGCTAATACTTTACCAATTCCATCTGGAACTGTAGTATTCCATATAATACCTCCAGCATTTAAAGCAAAAATTACATTATTATTACCAAAACAATATACTACATTATTGTCTCCAACAACTGGACGTCCACTAGTACCGGCATTTGAAATTTTAAAGATATTTGATCCAGATTCAATATTTGCACCAATAATACCTTCAATAGTATTTACCCAAACATTACCAAGTTTATCTAAAACAGGGGCTGAAATAGTTCCAGGTTTACCATAAGACGGATTTTTAGATAATTTTATCAAGCTTGCTGAAAAACTATACATCCCATAACTAACAGACATGGTGTCATTATTATAATCCAGCTACTCCTACCCAATGACTACCAGACACTGACCCCGGACCATTATAAGGATATTCATGTGAAACATATATATTACCTTCTGAATCCACAATAGGAGTGAAAGCACTTGATAATTGCCAAATATTAGATGAAACTTCCTTTCCAGTGGTTTTATTAACAATAGTTAATTTATTTCCAGGTTCAGGTGCAATAATATAATCATTATAAAGAGCTATACCTGCAAGCATCCATGCACCAAAATTCCATCTTGAAGTACCATTATTATAAAAAAGAAGAAATAGTATTGCCATTAACAACATAAATATTACCTTCTTCATCTATAATAGGGCTTGAAATTAAAGCTAAAGGCTTACTCCAAAGAACTTTTAAAGTGTTAATACCATTATACGGTGATTGACCTGAATTTTGAGCATCATAACCTGCCATTGCCCATTGAGAACCTGTGATATTATTCTCAGGATTTGCCACAATTGGTTGGTTTAATCTAATTGATTGAATATTTAAAGATTTTAATAAATTAGAATCTTCTGGAGTACAATTAATAAAAGTATTATTTACACCTCTAATGGTTTGATTACAATTAATAAAAGTATTATTTTCAAATGTGTAATTACCCGCAGAAATTTGTACGGTGTTTTCAGTAATATTAGACCAATGATTATTAAAAGTATTATTATACACTTGTAAAAATGGAACTCCACCAGTAGCATTAGGATAGTTTGCATTAAATGCGCAAATAGCTAATCCATTGTCTGCTGAATTATTAGTGAAATTAGAACCATGAACATTTAAATATCCTCCATTTAATGCTGTGATTGCTCCACCATTTCCACCAGATGCAGTATTTTTTTATTATTTTTAAAATTACAATTTTCAATAGTGATATTATAAGAAGACACATAATTATAAGATCCTATAGCTCCACCACCAGTAGTAGTATCACATATATTTTCATCAAAAGTGGAATTATATACTTCAAGTTTACTGTAAGTAAATAATGCTCCACCATTCCATCCTGCATGATTTTTTATAAATTTAGAATCAGAGATGCGAGTTTGAGCATTAAAATGAGTGTGAATTGCTCCAGCCCACCAAGTAGCATTATTGCCAACAAACATTGAGTTAGATACATTTAAAATACCACAGTTATTAATAGCTCCAGGTTCTACACTTGCATTATTATTTACAAAATTACAATTATCCACATTCATACGAACATTACTACCATAATTAGTTATAGTACCATATTGTGTATGACAATTAGTAAAATTACAGTTGTCAAGATTCATTAAACCTTGAGTATTATAAACTACTGAAGTTTGACCCTCAGCAGTTGTAATATTTGAAAAAATACAGTTAATTAACTCATTATTTCCAGCAGATTTAATAAATATGTTACAACTACTATCTTTAAAAGTTACATTTAAAAATGTAATATTAAGATTAGAATTAGAATTAAAGAACGGGATAAGATTAGCATTATTAGTTGTGATATAACTATCAGAACTACCTATTATAGTAGCACTATTTCCAAAAACAATTTGACTATTTGCATTATAAGATTGACCAGTTAAAGTAATAACTTTATCACCACTACTTTGACAAGCTGTTTTTAACTCATCCCAAGTAGCGGCATTTGTACTAGCCACCTCCTGACTTTGTTCAACATTAGTAAAGGTTACTTCATCAACTGAAATGCAATCATCTACACTTGAAATAACTTCAACAGTAGAATTATCATTCAAATCAGTTGCACTAACAGTACCAATACTACAAATCATTACCAAACAAGCGATTAAAATAGATTTATAGATTGATTTAATAATAAATCCCCCAATTAAATTATGATAGTTAAGTAAACTCAATAAATTATTCAATACCAATCATCTTTAAAAAAAATACAAATATAAATATAACTGAATATTTATTAAATATGCCTTAACTAATTGAATTATTTATCAACATAGTATATAAATATAGTTATAAATTACCTAAAATAACAATATAATTAAAATATATTTAATAATTAAAAAAAAAAATAAACAACCTCATAAAATTTATAGAACAATATGTCCTGATTATAAATCAAATAAAATTTATACTATAAGTTGTTAATAATTTAATATAAACAATAAGGAGATGAATTATGTGAAAAATAGAAAAAAAAATAATTTTAATATTATTGATTCTAGGATTATTTTTTTATAGCATTAACCACAGTTAATGCTGAAGATAATTCAACTGCCACTTTAAATCAACCTAACATCAACAATGTTAAAATTTATGAAGATGACAGTTCGACAGATATTGATGAATCAAATCAGAATCGCACAAATATTGTTAAAAATGATTATAATTCAGAAAATACAGTTTTTAAAATCAAACCCGAAAATAAAGTTGGAGACAATATATTTATCGGTCCAAGATATTCTTCTATTGAACTTACAATAACAGTCAATAACACAAATGATTTTAACAAAACTGGAAATATAACTGTAAATATTCATGTAACAGGTAAATTTACAATGGGAGAAAACGAATTTAACAAAACTTCTTTAATAATTTATGAAAATGACACCATAATAAAACAAAAAAAACCTAAGCGAATTAAACCTACCTCCTTACCAACATTATACCACACCTGGAAATTACACATTCGATATAACTTTTCCATACCATGTGCAAGATAAAAGTATTTTAAAAGTGTATGCATTTGGAATATATTCCAATACCCTTGTTTTTGAAAAAATTAAACAATTTACAATTAATAAATTTAACAAATAACAACATAATTATAGACAATAACATCATATCTAATATTAACTGGACAAATTCCATAAATTCTATTAAAAAGGCATTAGAGTTAGTTGAAAATAAAGGAACAATACACTTATCTAATTTTAACATAATCCATGATACCAATGAAAGTATTATAATAAATAAATCCGTTACAATAATTGGAAATAATGTTACTTTTAATGGATTTGAAAAAAGAAAGCCTCTTTAATATAACAAATAATGCAGAAGTTACTTTCGTAAATTTAACAATCACAAATACCACAGGTTACAGTATAAATACTGAAGGAAAAGTTAATTTAATAAATTGTACATTTAAAAATATCCTTGGAAGAGCAATCAATAATACTGGGATGCTAAATTTAACTAATACATTATTTAACACTGATTCTATCTACCAACACCCCAAAGTAACTAATTTAAACAAAAATACAAATAATGGGTTAATTTATAATGCTGGAACATTAAATATAACAAATTGTAAATTTAATAATATTTACCTTCCAAATCAAATAATAGTAAAAAATAAGAATATAACTTGGATAGGAATAATTTATAACACTGAAAATGGTATACTGTCCATGGCCGACTCAAAATTTACAAATATTGAATTTAGAGCTATTAAAAACAATGGAAAAATAAATATTACTAATACTTCTTTTGAAAATAAAACAAAACTTCAAATAAATCAAATAATCAATGATACCACTTATCAAACATTAAATAATTATATATATCAGTCATATAGGGAAAAAGCTATAAAAAGTGTAGATGGATCAATAATTCATAATTCAAATATAATGACAATTGAAAATTCAAGTTTCAGAAATATCATGGATATCACTAATAATCAGGATTATTTTGGTTCTTATATTGCACCTACAGATTATTTTGGATCTTTTGGATGGTTTGGAAGTGATAAAGGAATTATATATAATATTGGAAACTTTAAAATTAAAAATACATCATTTAACAATGTAAAAACAAAAACTGGGGGGCAATATATAACTCAGGAATTGGAACTATTGAAAATTCAAATTTTAATAATATGACTTCAATTGGAAATGGTGGCTCCATATTAAATACTGAAAAATTAATTATAATAAATACAAACATTAGTAACTCAAAAACAAGAAACAATGGAGGAGGAATATATAATATAGGAGATTTAAATGCCACAAATATTATGATAACAACTGCCGAAGCAACACAAAGTGGTGCCATAACATATACTGCAGGTGGAGGCATATATAATGCCGGAAACATGTATCTTTTAAATTCATCAATAAGTAAAACATCAATAGGCAATACTAAGATCTACGGATCTGCAATTGAAAATACTGGAAATATGACCTTAAACAAAACTATAATCTCCAATATAACTGGATATAAAGCAATACACAACGATGAAACAGGTAACTTATTAATAACCAATTCTATAATAAAAAACAATAAAATTTACTCAATAAAAAACTATGCAAATAAAGTTTTTTATGGTGCAATAGAAAATTCAGGTATTTTAACAATTAACAAAACTATCTTTGACAACAACATTAATGGAGACAACGATTTCTATTATCTTTCAGGAGCATTTAACATTTATAATAAAGGTACTTTAAATGCATTTTACAATATATTCATAAATACAAAACATTTAACTGTAAAAACACCTGTTTATTACATTACCCCAACAGATCCATATGCATTCCTATTTAATGAAGGCACTATAAATATGGATTACAACTATTTTTGTACAAATGCTAATCCTTATCCAAAAGATTCAAACTCTGAAATAGATAATTATTTTATATTCACATTTAAACCTGAATATGGATCTTTACAAATTGGAGATACTATTCAACTTAAAGTAGATTTAAAACTAGCTAATGGAAAACTATTTACAGATTATAACTTACTTCCTGAAATGAATGTTACATTTACAACTATAATTGATAGAAAAGAAGTAAATATAACTAAACCTTTAATAAATGGAACAGCCTCATTAGACTACAATTACACCTCCCAAAAAGGCCAATACAAAGTTTATGCTAATTTAGGAGGACACACAGAAGAAATAATCCTTGATGTTGGAAAAGAAGATTCTAAAATAGATGTGGATTTAAATAACAACATTATCTACGGTGAAGATGCAATATTTAAAATTAATGTAAACGGAAACTACTCCCACATCCCAACTGGAAATGTAACAGTCATTATTAACGATAAAAATATTCCATAAACCTAATAAATGGATTAACTAATTTAACAGTTTCTGATTTAACACCTGGAAATTACAGTGTTAAAATAGTTTATGAAGGCGACTCAGATTATGCTAAAGTCTTCTATTACTGCAATTATACTGTAAATAAACATCCGACTACATTAAATATTACTGCACCTGAAGTTAAAATCGGACAAAACGGAGAACTAATTATAAATCTTGAACCTAAAGGCTCCCAAACACAAGGTTACCTATACATCAATGGAGAACTTAAACAAATAATTTACATTTATGCCGGAAAAACCACAATTCCACTTAAAAACTTTGCTGTTGGAGAATATAACCTTACAGTTGTTTTATGGGATTCAAAATATTATGAAAGCAGTAATGCAAGTACAATTTTTAAAGTAAGTAAATTTGACACCAATTTAACAATAAATGTAGATGATGTCAAATCTGGAGAAGATGCAACAGCTACAATAACTGTAAATCCAGACAATCTTCGTGGTGAAGCTATACTCTGTGTAAATGGCGTAAATACTACAATATTTTTAAAATCAGAAGTAACAAACATTACAATGCACAATTTAACCAGCGGAAGTTATAATGTAACTGTTTATTATCTCGGAGATTCCAAATATGCTCCGTCAAATGCAACAACAACATTTAAAGTTCTAAGAGATTCATGTAATTTGACTGTAAATATTACATATAATGATGATTTAACTGGAATTATAACTGTAAAAACCAATCCCAACACATGTACTGGAGAAATCGGAGCTTATATTAATAATGAATTCTATAAATTAAATCTCACAAACGGAACAGCTGTATTTAATGTTAATTTCACCAAAGGAAGCAATTACATTTATGTTTTATATCTTGGAGATAAGCAGTTTGAATCTGCAAGCTGGAATACCACACTAAATATAACAAGTATTGATTTTATATTATCTGGCGAGAATTTAACAATTAAAGAGCAGGATAACTCATTATATCACTTTAATTTAACTGATACTGATGGAACACCTTATGTTTACGCAAAAGTTGAAATAAACATAGATAACAAAAATTACACTGTCATGACTAATTCTAAAGGTTTAGGTTATCTTAATTTAAATTTAAAAGCTGGAGAATATATCCTTAAAGCAACATTCAATGGATTTACAGTTGAAAACAAAATTATTGTTAAACCAGCTGATTTAAATATTGACATTAAAGATATTTTAGCCGGAGAAACTGAAGTAATTACTGCTAATCTTCCTGCCAATGCTACAGGAAACATAACCTTTATTGTTGACGGCAAAACTTACAATAAAACATTGAAAAATGGAGCTGCAAGTGTTGAAATAGCTAATTTAGGTTTAGGAAAACATTCATTAAAAGTAATTTACTCTGGAGATTCCAACTACATCAATAATACAAAAGAAGTCGAATTTAATATTAAAAACTCATTGTCTTCAATTACAATAAACAGCATTAAAGATGGCATTTATGGAGAATCTATTACTATAACCGCCAATATTACAAGGGGTGCAGATGGAAACGTCACTTTTACTATTGACAGCGACTCAAAAACTGTTGAAATAGTAAATGGAGTAGCTAAAGTTACATTTAATAAAGTCAATGCAGGAGATAAAACTGTTAAAGCAACCTATAATGGAAACAATATTTACCAGGGCTCTTCTGACAGCAAAGAGTTTAAAATAGCTAAAGCTCCTTCAAATATAAGTATTATAACTTCAGAAATCGTAGAAGGTCAAAATGTTAGAATATGGGCAATAGTAAATGATGATGCTACAGGAAATGTTACTTTCAGAATTTTAGGATTATATTCCCCTAGAAATAAAACTATCAGCAATGGAAATGCATCATGGTTAATTTCACCACTAACAAGCGGATCATACACCATAAACGCCTATTACAATGGAGACAACAATTATTTAAGCTCAAATACAACAACAGTTATTTCATTAAATCAAACTGTAAGTGTTTTGAAGGTAAATGTTGAAGTGTATGAGGAGGATATGGTAGTTACTGCAATTCTTAAAACCCAATACGGTCAGCTGATTACAGGCAATGTAACTTTGGAAATTAACACTAAATTTTATAAAATCGTTGTAGTTGATGGAATTGGTGTAAGAAGCATTGAAAAACCTTCAGTTGGTAAATACATATATTCTGCAACTTATAAAGGAACTGATAAAATTTCTCGAGCTGTAGATACTGGTGTTTTTGAAGTCCTGCCTGTTGATTACAATGTTATTTTAAATGCTCCTGATGTTAAAATGATTTATCATGACGGCACCAGATTTGTAGCAACCCTAACAGACAAACAGGGAAATCCTATTGGTGGTGCGGCAATTGAAATAACTATCAATGGAAGAAGTTATGATAAGATAACTGATGAGAAAGGTAGTGTGAGTTTGGGATTGAATCTGGACAGCGGAATATACTCTGTTGTTGTTAAATTTAAAGGATTATTAAACTATACTCCAATAACCAAACATGCAAATGTCACTATTGAACCAACAGTTAAAGGATTGGATGTTGTTAAAATGTTTAGAAACAACACACAATACTATGCAATATTTACTGATTCTCAGGGCAATTTCCTTAAAAACAAAAAATATTCAATTCAATATTAACGGTGTATTTTACACAAGAACCACCAATGATAAAGGAATAGCCATGATGAACATTAACCTAAATCCTGGCAAATATGTTATAACATCAAAAAATCTGGTTACCGGTGAGCAGTCAGGAAATAATATTACTGTAAAATCATTGATTGTTCAAAAGGATTTAACCAAGCACTATTTAAATGCTTCAAAGTTCCAGACAACTATCTATAACAAAGACGGAAGCCTGGCAGTTAATAAAGAAGTTACCTTCAACATAAATGGAGTATTATATACCAGAAAAACTGATTCAAAAGGAGCAGCTAGTTTAGCTATTAATTTAAGACCCGGAGAATACATCATCACAACCATGTTCGACGGATTAAGCATAGGAAACAAAGTCAAGGTATTGCCAACATTAGTAACACATGATTTAAACATGAAATACATGGACGGAAGCAGATTCACTGCACAAACACTTGATGGTCAGGGAAAACCACTAGCCAACCAAAATGTATCATTTAATGTAAACGGAGTATTTTACCATAGAATTACCGACAATAAAGGTATAGCAAAATTAAACATTAGACTAATGGCCGGTGAATACATCATAACTTCATCATGGAACAATTTCCAAACAGGAAACACCATAAGAATATTTTAAAAAAAGAGATTTTAATTAATCTCTTTTATTTTTTTAAATAAATTAAATAATCTTTAATAGCTTCTTTATAACTTCTTAAAGGTTCAAAACCATTATCAGCCCATCTTTTATTATTTAAAACTGAATAACTAGGTCTTGGTGCAGGTCTTGCAAATTCACTGCTGTTACCGGAGTGACTTTTTACATCCACCCCTGCTATTTCAAAGATATATTTTGCAAATTCGCACCATGAACAGCTTCCAGAGTTGGTAATATGATAAATGCCATAATAATCAGTTTCTATTAACTTCCCAATAGCTTCAGCCAAATCCGGAGTGTATGTTGGAGTTCCTACCTCATCATAAACTACTGTTAATTCATCATGTGTTTTAGCTAATTCCAGCATTGTTTTTGGAAAATTGCCCCCATTAACTCCATATAACCAGGCTGTACGAACAATGAAAAATTTATCAAGTATTTCCTGGATAGCCTGTTCACCTTCAAGTTTACTTTTTCCGTAAACACTTATAGGACCAATTTCATCGTCTTCAACCCAAGGAGTGTCATTTTTTCCGTTGAAAACATAATCTGTACTAATATGAACCAGCGGACAATCAGCTTCCCTGCATCCAATAGCCAAATTTCTTACACCTTCACCATTTACACTGAAAGCAAGCTTCCGGTTTTCCTCACATCCGTCAACATCAGTGTATGCTGCAGAATTTATAACTATATCTGGCTTATTTTCTTTTATAAATTCAACTGTATGCTCTTTATCAGTAATATCCAATGTTTTAGATGTTGTAAGTATTAATTCATGTTTGTCATTTAGAACATCTATCAAATCATGGCCCAACATTCCATTAGACCCTGTAATTAAAACTTTCATAATTATCCCTATTTTTATTTAATGAAAACTAAATATTATTTATATTAATAAACATAATATATTTAATTATTTAAAAATAAAAGGGGCTTTTTAATTATGAAAATTTGTATTATTGGACAAGGCTATATCGGATTGCCAACAGCTGCACTTTTTACAAAAAATCATTGCGAAGTTGTTGGAGTGGATGTTAACAAAGAAGTTGTTGAAACTTTAAATCAGGGAAAAATTCATATTGAAGAACCTGGAATCGGTGAAATAATTAAAAAGGCTGTTGAAAAAGGAGTATATTCTGCTTCAACAACACCTGCCAAAGCTGATGCATTTATAATAACTGTACCAACACCATATATTGCTGATAATTACACCTGTGATTTAAGTTATGTTATTAGTGCATGTGAATCCATACTTCCATATTTGGAAAAAGGAAATACCGTAATTGTTGAATCCACAATAGCTCCAATGTCTATGGACGATTATGTTAAACCTATCTTTGAAAAAGCAGGTTATACAATAGGAAAAGACTTATACCTTGCCCATTGCCCTGAAAGAGTTCTTCCTGGAAAAATAATGTATGAACTGGTTCATAATGACCGTATAGTCGGAGGAATAACTCCAGAATGCTCAATTAAAGCTAAAGTGAAGTTTATGGTCAGTTTGTTGAAGGTGCATTAATGAAAACTGAAGCTAAAACAGCAGAATTATCCAAATGTATGGAAAACACTTTTAGAGATGTCAACATTGCACTAGCTAATGAACTTGAAAAAATATGTACTAAAATTGGAGTAAATGCACTGGATGTAATTGAAATGGCTAACAAACATCCAAGAGTAAATATACATTCACCAGGACCTGGCGTTGGAGGACACTGCCTAGCTATCGACCCATATTTTATTTATTCAAAAGCACCAGAATATGCAAAAAATAATAAAACTAGCCAGAGACACCAACAACTCAATGCCAGAATTCGTATACGAAAACGTTAAAAAATAACACCAAATGGCAAAATAGCAGTTTTAGGAGTTGCATATAAAGGAAACACCGGTGATGACAGGGAAAGCCCCGCATATGAAATAATAGCCCAATTAAAAAAAGACAATTATGAAATAAACATCTGGGACCCACATGTAGCCAATGACGAATATGTTGATTTAAACCAAGCCACCAAAAACGCGAGCCTTGTTTTAATTTTATGCGACCATAATGAGTTTAAAAACCTTGATTACGATTTAATCAAAGAAAACATGAAAAATCCAATTATATTTGACACCAAAAAATATAAAAAAAAAGTACCTAAAGATATTAAGCTTTACAATTATGGAAATTTATTTACTCTCTAATATACATATCTGAGTCAATATCTTTTCCCATCCAAGCTTTTAAAGAAGTCCACTGCTTAGCAGAACCTGCCCAGAACTTATGATTTTCAGGCAGTCCAAGTGGTAAAAATCCAGTAGTACATAAATACAAACTACCTGTATTACTGTAATCTTCAGCTACACCAACCTGTTTTCCATTAAAACCAAATCTCAACCATCCATTTTTATCAAAATTAGAATTATCACCAAATTGCCTTTTTAATAACTGCAGTTAAACCGCATCTTACTTGTTCAGGACTTACATTTTCAGGTAATTTTTCAAATAAACATGCCTGACCTAAAGCTTGAAAAACCGCAGTTCTATATAACATAGAACGACCTACAACGGGATATGTTCCTTCCGGAGATATTAAACGTTCTAATTGTGTAGCATAACGACTTAATCTATTTAAATGAGTATCTAAAAATTCATGACCTTCAATATTGTATTTTCTCATAATCATTAATGTATCAGTCAACATTGGATGAATAACATAGCTATTATAATAATCCATGTGGAAATCAGGTCCATCCCCATATTGACCATCACCACAGTACCACTGGTCACGATAGAGATAAATTCCTCTTGTAAGCCTTTCAAAGTCACATTCACCAGTAATATCTAAAATAAATGCTTCAATCATAGATGGAAACAAAACCCAATTATTAATCCATGGTTCAATACTCCGGGTCTTTTTTAAAGCATCTAAAATCATGTGCTGACCATCAGATTCTATCCTATTCCAAATTTGTGTTTTGGACCTTATCAAACCTTCTGCCAAATGTGCTGCATCAACTAATGGCTGATATGGCTCATCAAAAATAAGATAATCTTTTGATTGAGGATTACATACATTAACTAATCCCCAGTTGTTAAATCAATATAATGACTTCTTAACTTACCTTCATCACTATTATCTGGCCCCAATTCCAACCAAGGAGAAATACCGCAAATTAAACGACCTACCGCTTCAAGATGAGCAAATTTAGCCCTATCTTTTTTAACATATTCTACAGGCATATTCTTTTTTTTAAAGTTCCACTTGCCATATTAGTTAAAACTGGATTAGCTATCTTAGAGAGCACATTAACCCATAATTGTCTATCATTTTTACTTTCAAGTGAATTATTTTTAGAAAAAAATCTCATTATATAATGGTAATGTTATTGATTTTATAAATAGTTTTATAATATGCAGAAAGATTATCTTCTGATTTAATTATGTGTTGTAATTCAGTATTGCCAATGTAAATTTCTATTTGATTGTTAATCTAATCAAATTATATGTTATATCTTTTTTTAATGAAATAAATAAATTCCCTATCTGAAAGAAAAATTTTTATTCAGGTAATCTTGTGAAAAAAAGCTTAATTTTTTAAAAACAATTATGTTTGAAAAAAATATATTCTTCAGTATAAAAAAACTAGAAAAGAGCCAAATATTTGACACTTAAGAATTGTATAAAAAGAAAAATCAGAAATCTATTGACTGGTCAGACTCAACTAGATTGCCATTCCATGCTTTTTAAAGTAGTCCATTCTTCAAAAGGACCCACCCAGAAAGAATCATTGAAAGATAAACCTAAAGGTAAAAATATTGTACAACATGCATAAAGACTACCTGTATTAATACAATTTTCAGCAATTTCAATTTGATGACCATTTAATCCAATACTTAACCATCCTTTATCATCAAAATTTTGATATCCTTCAAATTGAGTTTCCAATACCTTTGTTAAAGCTGATCTAACTTGTGATGGTTCAATATTTCTAGGCAATATCTTAAATAATGATGCTTGAGATAATAAATGGAAAACACCACAACGGAAAGTCAATGATTTTCCTAAAAGAGGATATGACCCCTCTGGAGAAATAATACGTTCTAATTGAGATGCATACCTGCTTTAGATCTCATTAATTGAACATCTAATAATTCCCCCTCTCCAATACTATATTTTCTCATTATTTTTAAAATATCATTAAGCATAGGATGAATAAAAATACTATTATAATAATTTACATCAAATTCGGACCATCTGCATAAATTGCATCTCCAAGATACCATTCATCCCTAAATTTACGAACACCATAAGTTAAACGTTCTTTATCACATTCACCTGTGAATTCTAAAAGAGTAGCTTCAATCATAGAAGTAAATAATAACCAGTGATTTTCAAATGGTGCAATAATTCTTGTATTTTTAAGTTCATAAATAATTCTAGCCTGAACATCCATTGATAAATTATTCCATATTTGAGTTTTGGATCTTAATAAACCTTGAGCAAATAAAGCTATACTCATTAAAGATTGTTTATTTTCTGTAAATATAATATAATCATTATTATTTGAATCAACTGCATTACCAATAGCTTTTAAAGTTAATAGTATGTACTTTTCACGAAGCCTGCCTTCTTCAGATTCATCAGGACCTAATTCTAACCAAGGTGCAATTCCATTAAAAACATTGGCAAAAGCTTCAAGATGAGCAATTTTATTACTCTCCGAATTGGATGCTTCAAGAAACATATTTTTTTAAGTGAGCCTTTTTTAAGATTATTTAAGACTGGAAATGCAATCTTTTGTAAAGTTTCTACCCAAAAAATTCTATCTTCCCGAATAGGAAGGTGTTCTTCAACAACCTTATTATCCCTTTTTTAAATCTTCCAAAGAATGAGTTACTCATGAACAATAATTTATTAAACATATTATTTAAATTTTTAATTAATTTAACAAAACAGGAAAAAAATCCCAAAATTAAACCTCAAAGCATGAAAAAAATCTATTTTTAAAATTAGTTAAAAGCTAAATAAAACATTAAAAAGGATTAAAACCTACACAAAATTAAAATATGATTAAAAATTCCAATATTAACTAAAATAAAGAAAATTCAGTTAATTTTTAAAAATTAAACAAAATTCAAAATGCTTTATATAGTAATAAATATATATAATTATTATAATATGTGAGGTTTAAAAATATGCCAAAAACAATGTCTGAAAAAATATTAGCTAGAGCAGCTGGTAAAGACGAAGTTGAGGCTGGAGATATTGTTATCGCCAATATTGATGTTGCAATGACTCATGATTTAACCGGACCTCTTTCAGTACAATCTTTTGAGAAAATTGGTGCTACTAAACTCTGGGACCCGTCAAAAATTGTAATACCATTCGATCATCAAGTTCCAGCTGATTCTATTGACTCAGCTAATAATCATATTATAATGAGAAAATTTGTTAAAGAACAGAAAATTGAAAACTTTTACGATGTTAATGCAGGAGTGTGCCATCAAATTCTTCCAGAATTGGGACATGTTGTTCCCGGAGAAGTTATTGTTGGTGCTGATTCACATACCTGCACTCATGGAGCTTTAGGTGCATTTTCAACAGGAATTGGTTCTACAGATATGGCTATGGTGTTTGCAGAAGGTAATTTATGGTTTAAAGTGCCTGAAACCAACAGGTTTGAAATTACAGGTAAGTTAAAAGATAATGTTTATGCTAAAGATGTTATTTTGAATATTATCGGACAGGTAGGTGCTGATGGTTCAACATACAAAGCATGTGAATTTGCTGGCGAAACTGTTTCAGATATGAGCATTTCCGACAGAATGGTTTTAACAAACATGGCTATTGAAATGGGTGGAAAAACCGGTTTAGTAGAAGTAGATAAAAAAACTATTGATTATGTAGAAAGTCGTTCTAATAAACCTTACAAAGTGTTTAAAACTGATTTAGACGCTCCTTCACTTAACATTATTGATATTGATGTGAGTGATTTGGAACCGCAGGTAGCTTGTCCCCACAATGTAGACAATGTAAAACCTGTAAGTGAAGTAGACGAAGAAATTGACCAAGTATTCCTCGGATCCTGTACCAATGGCAGACTCAGTGACTTAAGAGATGCTGCTAAAATATTAAAAGGTAAAAAAATAGCTAAGGAAACTAGAATGCTGGTTATTCCAGCCTCAAAAGAAGTTTACTCAAAAGCTCTTGATGAAGGATTGCTTAAAATATTTGTTGATGCCGGAGCATTAGTATCCGCTCCATGCTGTGGACCATGTCTTGGAGGACATACTGGAATTATAGGTCCCGGAGAAGTAAGCCTTTCTACATCTAACAGGAACTTTAAAGGTAGACAAGGAAGCCCTGACGGAAAAGTTTATTTATCTTCCGCTGCAGTAGCTGCTGCTTCAGCCATTGAAGGAAGAATTGTTGCACCGGAGTGAGAATATGAAAGGAACTGTTTGGAAATTCGGAGACGATATTGATACTGACATTATCCTTCCTGGAAGATATTTGATTTATACAGATGAAGAAAAATTATCCCAACACTGTATGGAAGGATTAGATGATAAATTTAATGAAAAATGCAAAAAAGGCGACTTTATTGTAGCCGGTAAAAACTTTGGATGCGGATCTTCCAGAGAACATGCTCCAATAGCTTTAAAAGGTGTTGGAGTAGCTGCAGTAATAGCTGAATCATTTGCAAGAATCTTTTACAGAAATGCTACAAATGTTGGAGTTCCTCTTCTTGAAGCTCCAGGCATAACTAAATTTGTAGAAAATGAAGAAGAAATAGAAGTAGATATGGATAACGGAATTATAACATCCAAAAAGGGAGAAACAATCACATTTAAAAAAATTGCCCCCATTTATGTTAGAAATATTAGAAAACGGTGGTTTAATTGAGTACCTCAAACAAAAAAGACAATAAATACCAAATAGCTGTTATTCCAGGTGATGGAATAGGTAAAGAAGTTATGGAAGCAACAATCTCTGTTTTAGATGAATTAAATATTGATTTTGATTATGTTTATGGTATAGCAGGTGATGAATGCAATGAAGAACACGGAACTCCCCTTCCTCAGGAAACTATCGATATTATAAGGGATTCTGATGCATGTTTATTTGGAGCTGCCGGAGAAACTGCAGCAGATGTTATTGTGAAAATCCGTCAGGAAATGAAAATGTTTGCTAATTTAAGGCCTGTTAAATCATACCCAAATACCAAATCCATATTTGAAAATGTTGACTTTATGATTGTAAGAGAAAACACAGAAGGACTATATATCGCAAATCAGGAAGAAGAAAGTGAAGACGGAGCAATAGCTAAACGTATTATTACACGAGAAGCTGAAGAACGTATTATTAATTATGCTTTTCAATATGCAAAAGACAACAACAGAACTAAAGTTACTGCAGTTCACAAAGCTAATGTTCTTAAAAAAACTGACGGATTATTTAAAGAAATATTCTATGAAGTTGGCGAAAAATATCCTGATATTGATACTGAAGACTTTTATGTTGATGCAACAGCAATGTATCTTGTTACACAGCCTCAGGAATTCCAGGTTATCGTAACTACTAATTTATTTGGAGATATTTTATCTGATGAAGGTGCAGGTCTTGTTGGCGGACTCGGTTTAATCCCATCAGCAAATATTGGATCAGAAGGTGCTTTATTTGAACCTGTCCACGGTTCAGCCCCAGATATTGCAGGCCAGCAAAAAGCAAATCCAATAGCTATGATGCTCTCAGCAGTCATGATGCTCAGATACCTTGGTGAAAATGAAGAGGCAGACAAATTCGATGCATCTATTTTAAAAGTATTAAGCGAAGGTAAAACATTAACTAAAGCGATTTAGGTGGCAGTGCAACTACCATGGAAGTAGCACAGGCTATTAAAGATGCATTATAGGTGGTCAAATGGTTAAAGAATCTAATTTAGAAAAAGGTATAAGTGCAATCATTCCTACATACAAAGGAGAGGCTTTTATTTCCAAACTATTAGATTCTTTAATTAACCAAAGCATTGATCCAAAGCTTTTTGAAGCTATTTTTATTGTAAATGGAGAATTAGACTCCACCCCAGACATTATTAAAAAATATCAAGAGGAAAATCCTCAAATCAATATTATTTTAACTTATAGTGAACCAGGAGTATGTAATGCACGTAATGCAGGAATTGACATTGCAAATAGACAGTATACTATTTTTATAGATGATGATGACTACATTAGCTACAATTATTTTGAAAAATTATACCAATATGCTAAACCTAACAGAATAGTTATTGGAACTTTTTTAGATGTTAATGAAAATACTGGAGAAATTCAAGAATCTTATTTATCAAAACCGCTTCTTGAAAGCTCCGGAATTAACACAAATCCATATACTGATGAAATGCAAGGAATATTAACTATTACTACCGACAAATTAATTCCAACTAAAGATGTTAAAAATTCTTCTTTTAATCCCGAACTTAAAAACGGTGTTGATATTTCCTATTATGCCAGATTTTATGTTGATTATGACTTTGAATTTTACATAATTGATAAAAAAGAAAAAGCAATTTATTACAGATTATGGAGAGATAATTCCATATCTAGAAAACCACTATCATATGATTTTAACATAACAGACAGGTTAAAAGTAATAAATGACATCAATAAAGGATTAAAAAAGCTAAAACACCTGCAATGGTTGGTTTTATTAAAAGTTTAACTGGCGGCCAGGTAAGTAAAATAAATAAATATTTAGAAAAGCATCCAAATGATTATATTAAGATTTTAAAAGATATTGCTAGCTATAATTTCGAATTTTTCCCTTATAAATATTTAAATGAAAATTTAAATGATTTAGATAATTAACAAAAAGAGAATTAATCATATCATATGCATTCAGTCCAACAAATATAACAACAAGTAACTCTGTAGTTAAAAGAATATTAACAGAAAAAAAAATGTTGATGTTATTTATGGAAGCTTAAATGAATTAAATAAAGATTACAGTCTTGAAAAAATTGTCAATCAATTTTTAATACATAAAATTGAAGTTGAAACAGAATTTTCTACTAGCTGGGAAAACATAAAAAACTTTGTAAAAAAAGGAATGGAAGAATTAAATAAATTACCAGTTTATGAAAAAAAATATATAGTAGGGCTAATTTTGCCCATTCCCACTTTTTTAGCTTTGGAATATAAATTAGCTCATCCGGAAACTTATTGGAGAGCAGAATTTTCAGATCCGCTAATTTGTGCATTTGGAAGAGACCGGCTAAGTCCTCCAATTGAAGATGAAGAATATGTTTCAAGGATAAATGAACATCTGAAAGAAAAAATTTCATCTAAAGATGATATTAACTGTATTTGCGAATACTTAACTTTTTTATTTTGTGATGAAATCATATTAACCAATGAAAATCAAAAAGAATTAATGATTGACATTAATCCTTATGATGTAGCCGATATAGTCAATGAAAAAGCCATAATAAATACTCACAGAACTTTAGATACCAAATATTATTATGTAAATGAAAGCAATTACAAACTAGATGAAAATCGTTTGAATTTCGGATACTTTGGAGTTATATATAATGCTTTAGGAGCTTTGAAGATTTCATAAATGCTTTTGATAGCTTAAATGATGAGTTAAAAGATAAAATTACTTTACATATATTTACATCAACAAAAACAGTTTTTGAACAATTATTAAGTCCAGATTTATATAAAATCACTAATTTAAATCCACCTGTAAACTTTTTAGAGTTTTTAAATCTTACAACAAAATTCGATGTTTTGCTTGTAGAAGATTCCAATAAAGGAAATTTTAAATTAAATCCATATTTACCGTCAAAATTATCTGATTATCAGGGCAGCGATGTTGCAATATGGGGGATATGTGAAGAGGGTAGCATAATGGACAGCTTAAATTTAGACTATAAATCTAAATTAAATGACATCGATTCCGGGGAAAAAGCTATTGAAAAAATCATAGAAGATAAATTAAATTTAAAAAATAGTTTAAATACAAATATAAAAACAGAACACTACTACAGACAAAGAATAGACCAGTTAACTCAAAAAATATATGAATTAGTAAGCGTAGCTCAAGAAGAATTTAAAAAGATGAAAATTACGAATCAGAAATCAAAGAATTGAATTTGAAGGTTAATAAGCTGGAAAATATTAATTCAGAGATATTGAATTCAAATAGCTGGAAGGCAACTGAAAAGTTAAGAAAAATTAAAAGAAAATTTAAATAATAATAAACATCTTATAATTATAATATTATATAAATGAGGAAAAAATATGAATGTAGAAAAAAAAGAGCAGCAGCACTTTTTATCATCTTAATTATGGTATTAAGTGGAGTAGCTAGTTTTATGTTACTGGTTTTATAATAGGAGGACTAAAGAATGGCAAAAAATATAACATAGGCGCAGTAGTCGCAGAGTTTAATTATGATATTACACAAATGATGTTAGGATTGGCTAAAGAAGAAGCTAAATCTAGAGACTGTGAAATTACACAGGTAGTAACCGTTCCTGGAGTATTTGATATGGCATTAGCTATTAAAAAATTACTTGAAAAAGACGAAATTGATGCAGTAATTACTCTTGGAGCAGTAATTGAAGGAGCTACAGATCACGATCAAATCGTAGCACAACATGCATCCCGTAAAATAGCTGACTTATCCCTAGAATACGAAAAACCAGTAGCTTTAGGAATTAGCGGACCAGGTATGACAAGATTAGATGCACACAAACGTGTAGACTATGGTAAAAGAGCTGTTGAAGCAGCTATTAAAATGTGTGACAGATTAAACGAAATTTAGATGATTACATGGAAATTCTAAAACCTAATCAGTTAAAAGAAAAATTTAATGACCCTTGGATTGCACCCTACCAGAAAGTATTGACAATGGTAGATGGCAATAAAGTTGAAATCGTTGAATTCCACCCTTGTATATCAGGATCACACTGGTTACTTCACCAATATAAAAACAATAGTGACTTAATTGATTCTGCATACAGAGACGGGAACAAACACGTTTATTCTTGCCATATAGGTTGTGCTCCACTTGATTTAAAAGCTAGGTTTTAATGCAGCAGGAATTGATGAGATTGTTGTTGACGGCGATGAAGTCAAAGTAACTCATGCAGGCCTTGCTGGAGCTGGTGTAGGTGCTGGAATGTGCAGAGGAATGGGTGAAGGTGTTAAATACATTGAACTTCTTGAAGAAGGAGGAGGTTCCAAAGTAGGAAGAGCCAGAGTAGTTACTCCCAAACTTGAAAAAGTAGTTATTGGTGTTGATGATACTGACGTTAAAGATGCCGGCGCTACCTGGACAATGGCTCATAATTTAGGTGTTGAACTTAAAAACGAAGGATTTGAATATTTAGACCATGTTATTGTTCAGTTATATCCCCATAACCCTCACAAAACACAAAATTGCGTTTCAATTGCATTAACCTTTGCAGTACCTGAGGATAAAAAAGAAGAATTAATTAAAAGAACCATAGAAATTCTTAAAAGAGATACTTTATCTGATAAAACCGCAATTGCAGTTTTAGAAGGATTAGAAATTCCTGAAAAATTAAGACAATATTCAATAGCTACCAAGTCTGGAATGATGGATATTGAAACTGCTGAAGCTACAGCTAAAGAATTAGATATTGATTTGATAGCTGTTACAGGAGACCAAGGAAAAGTTGGTGCCCTTGCAGCTCTCGGACTTTATAATGATGTTGAAGAAGCTGTAAAAGTTTATGACAAATCATAAACTTTCTTTTTTTATTTTTATAAATTTAAATTAATGAAAAATCCCTGATTGATGTTAGTTATATGTTTTATTGAATTAGCAGTGCTGTTTTCAAATCTAATTTCAATTACATGACCGTCATAATAAAAACTTTGAGTATTATTTGTAAATGAAGCATTCTGATATTCAATTGTTCCTATTTCTTCCTGATTTAAACCTACACTATAGGTATTATTATCTTCAAATATGGCTGTTGAATTAGCTATTGATTCATTATCCAAATATATGCCCAAAGAATATGTATTTCCACCTTTTGAAGATATAATATATGATTCAACCAAACTGGCATTTCCTTTGTTGAAAATATGGTGAACTACTGTTCCTTCAAAGATCTGACTTAAACGGCTGTCCTGCAGGACATCACTATCTTCAGATTAAGTGCATTTTTAGCATCAATAGGGAGTCTTAATATATCTACCTCGCCACTACGAGTATCATTTATCAAGTAAGGTACACCATTTACAATAAGAGTGTCACCATAATTCATACCTAATGTTTGTAAGCTATCTGCTGGCATACGGATTACATCTGTTTCATTTTCAATTGCAGAGTCTACAGTGTATGGTCCCCTTACAGAAATTGTATTATTGCTATCATCTGCAAAAAAATAATTAAATTTCTGGAACCAGGTTCAATAGAAATAGTGCCCTCTTCAAAAGTGGCTGCTCCTATAAATGTTGAAATCATCAAAATCAAAATAATAACTGAAATAATCAGCGGAAAATGAACCTTAATAAATGATTTAACTAAATTGCCTGTTGGAGCTTTTCTATATATTACAACAGATTTTACAATTACTTTAATAATATAACAAATAGCTATTATAACTCCTACAATAGAAACAATAACTCCTACAGCTAAAGGAACTGGTTTTACAAAAAATATTGCAAATAATCCTAAAATAATTAAGGACAAACCTACAATAGACATTCTAATAAAGTAACCAATTTCATCAATCATTACAACACGGCCATATTTGTTAGCACGGTCAATGATTGTTCTTACAACTTCATTAGCCATTAAATTTAAATCAGACAATGGGGACATGTCATGTTCAATTTCTCCAATGTCCACTTCCTCTACAGAAATGCCTAAAACATCAGCATCAATAACAATACCAACATCGACACCATAATCCTTTTCAAAATTTATTTTCTTTAAAGCTGACCTTTTTGCGGCAAACTGTCCGCTTAAAGGCTGTTCAAATGAAATTTCCGGAAAAAAAAAAAGTTTAAAGAGGTTTGGCAGTTAACTCTGTTACTCTGCCGCTTTCTCTTGCGAATTTGGTTTTGGTAATATCCGTTCTTCCTTCTAAAATAGGCCTGATCATAGCATCTACTTTTTTAGAAGTTAAATTATGAATATCTGCATCAATAAATGCAATAATATCACTGTCAGATTTTCTATAACCTGTAGTAAGAGCTTCACCCTTACCCTTATTTACTACATGGTTGATTACAATTGCCCCGGCACTTTTAGCTTCTGATTCAGTGTTATCTGTTGATCCGTCATTGACTACAATAACTTCATCAACATATTTGACCTTTTTAACAACATTAATCACATTGGCTACTGTTTCTTCTTCATTAAATGCAGGAATAATAACAGAAACCTTCATATATTTCTTAGGTTTTTCTGTTTTAAATGCAGCCAATAAAAATACAAGAAGCACAACAAGCCAAGACAATAAAATTCACCTATAATAATTTAATACTTTATATACATATGTTATTTATAGTATAAATGTTTAGTATTTTTCATAGTGGATTCTTGACTCATCAAATTTGTCCATGAATTCGTTTTTTAAACCTTCTTTTGGATAACCTAATGTAATTAAACAGAATACCTTTAGATTTTCATCATCAATGCCTACTAATTTAGCTATTTTATCCATACGTTCTTCTTCTGGAGCTACTCCATTCCAAAGCCCACCTAAACCTAAATTACAAGCTTCAAGCAGCATATTCTCAGCTGCTGCACTCATATCCTGCTGCCACATTGTTTTATAAAATGCCCTTTCAATATTGGCTACAAGTACAATAGCTACTGGAGCATCACTGACTCTAGGTTTTATTTCACCTATTTCTTTAAGGGTTTTTCTGTTTTTAACTACAATAAATTCCCATGGTTCGGCCTTAAGTCTGCTTCCTGGAGCCTGCATAGCTGCTTTAAGAATTTTTTCTATTTTTTCATCCTCAACTTCTTTTGAGTCATATTCACGAATACTTCGTCTTGTATTTACAACTTCTTCAAAATCTGCCATAATATCACATCCTAGATAAATTCTTTTAAAAACTTAATCATATTTAAATGTTTAATTCCATCATGTGAAAAATCAAAATCATCCATACTTATAACAATCTTTTCAAAATTATCATTAATAACTTAAGATGTCTAAATTCTCTTTCTTGAGTTTCTTGTTTAATCATTATTACATCAACAACTTTTCAGCATATAATAAAGTTTTAAAATAAGCTCAAATTTATAATAGCTATACTCTTAGCAATAATTTATAATTTCAATTTTAAAAAGATGAAATTATATTAATTAAAAAAAAAAGATAATTTCTTGTAATATATTAGGAATGTAATTTTAATGATAGCTAAAACACTCGAAAAAGAATTAAACCTGGAACAATGGCAAGTCAACAAAGTAATCAAATTAATTGATGAGGGCAACACTATTCCATTTATTGCAAGATACAGAAAGGATGTTACCGGCTCTTTAAATGATGAACTTTTAAGAAAATTCGATGAAAGGCTTAAATATCTTAGAAACTTGGAAGATAAAAAACCAAAATCATAGAGCGCATTGACAACTTAGAAAAGTTAGACGACAACTTAAAAAATCAAATTCTTAATGCAGAAACATTAGTGGAACTTGATGATTTATATAGGCCCTATAAAAGCAAAAAAAGGACACGTGCAACAATAGCAAAACAAAAAGGTTTGGAACCGCTGGCCAGTCTTATTTTGGCTCAGGAAGTTAAAGAACCTGTTTCCAAAATAGCTGAAAATTATGTTACAGACGAAGTTAAAACACCCAAAGAAGCTATTGAAGGAGCGCAAGACATAATTGCTGAGATTATTTCTGACAATTCCACTTTTAGAAAAAAAAAAAATCAGACAGAATACTTTTTTATAATGGAGTAATTGAAACTAAAGCTAAAAATAAAGATGAATCTGCTTCAGGATATGAAATTTATTTTAATTATTGAGAAAAACTATCTAAAATTCCACCACATAGGATATTAGCCATTAACAGAGCGGAAAATGAAGGCATTATTAAAGTAAAAGTGGATATTGAAGAAGACGACATTATCCAATACCTTAAAAGACACACACTTAAAAACTGCTCCAAAGTTCCTGAAATGATTGAATATAACCCTCATACCACCCCAATTATTACAGAAGCTATTGAAGATTCATATAAACGTTTGATTTCACCGGCTATTGAGCGGGAAATTAGAAGTTATTTAACTAAAAAGGCTGAAGAGAAATCTATTGAAGTTTTTGCTAAAAATTTAAGCCAACTTCTTATGGAAAGCCCCTTAAGTGGAAAAACTATTTTAGGATGGGATCCTGCTTTTTAGAACAGGATGTAAATTAGCTGTTATTGATTCAACAGGTAAAGTTTTAGAAACATCCCTAATCTATCCAACTGAACCTCAAAATAAGGTTAAGGAATCTGAAAAAGTGGTACTTGATTTAATTAAAAAGTACGATGTCGATGTAATAGCTATCGGAAATGGAACTGCTTCAAGGGAATCTGAAGAAATAGTGGCTAATATTATTAAAAACACTTCTGTTGAATACATCATTGTTAATGAAGCTGGCGCATCTGTTTATTCTGCAAGTAAACTGGCTGATGAAGAGTTTCCTGATTTTAATGAAGGTGAACGCAGTGCTGTTTCAATAGCCAGAAGACTGCAGGATCCGTTGGCTGAACTTGTTAAAATTGATCCCAAATCTATTGGAGTTGGTCAGTACCAGCATGACATGAATCAGAAACAATTGAATGAGTCTTTAGGAGGAGTTGTTGAAAGAGTAGTTAATGAAGTTGGTGTTGATTTAAATACTGCTTCATCTAGCTTACTTAATTATGTTTCCGGAATTACCAAATCAACTGCTAAAAATATCATTAGCTATAGAGAAGAAAACGGTAAATTCGACAACCGAAAAGAACTTTTAAATGTTAAAAAACTTGGTAAAAAGACTTTTGAGCAATGTGCAGGATTTGTAAAAATAGATAATCCACAACATCCTCTGGACAACACTACAATACATCCTGAATCCTACGATGCTGCAGTCAAACTGTTGGATAAATTGGGTTACACCTTAGCAGACATAGGTTCGAATAATCTAAAATTAGATAACCTTGATTACGAAGAACTCTCTGATCAGTTAGACATTGGTGTTATAACTTTACAGGACATTGTTAAAGAACTTAAAAAACCGGGAAGGGATCCCCGCGAAGACATGCCGAAACCTGTTTTAAGAAAAAATGTTTTATCAATAGAAGATTTAGAAGAAGGCATGATTATGCAGGGAACTGTTAGAAATATTGTTGATTTTGGAGCTTTTTGTAGATATTGGAGTTCATCAGGACGGATTAGTCCATATTTCACAGCTGGCTGACAAATTTGTAAAACACCCTCTAGATATTGTAAGTGTCGGAGATATTGTTGATGTCAAAGTTTTGGATGTTGATTTGGCCAGAAATAGGATACAATTATCAATGTTAATATAAATAAAGATTATTAAATCTTTAAATTAGAAAACAATAAATTATCAAAACCCTCGATATGGAATTTTTAGTGCCAACACTGACTATCAATTTTATTCATGAATCTTGCCATTAGTAACAGCTGTTAGATACTAATCTTTTTTATTTTGAGTTATCATAGTTAAATAATGCTCAAAATTCTCATCATGCTGTTTTCTAATAACATGTAAAACAACACCTGTGAAAAATATAATAACTGCTACAATAACTACTACTCCAACAGTAATAAGTGTAGGAACCTTTTCTACAAATCCCGTCCTGAAAAAACCAATTAAAACTGGGAAGAAATACATACTAGCTATTATTAAAAGAACTAACGTTATTAAAAAAAAAGAAAAATAATGGTTTTACATCTCTAAAAAGCCCAAAAAGCAAGCTGATAACTTTATAACCATCACTAAAAGTATTTAATTTAGATTCACTCCCTTCCATCCTATCTTTATATTCAATTGGCAATTCTTTAATTAAAAAATTATGATTTAAAGCAAAAATAGTCATTTCAGTTTCAATTTCAAATTCTTTAGATGAAACAGGGAACGATTTAACAAACTCATAGCTAAAACCTCTCATACCAGTCATAATATCTGAAATATCATTTTTAAAAATAAAATTTATGAGTTTTCTAACTAGTTTATTGCCAGAATTATGAAATCTTCTTTTATTTTCTTCAAAATAAGTGCTGGATAATCTATCCCCAATTACCATATCCGCTTTTTTAGATAAAACAAGTTTTTCAATTTCAATAGCTGCTTCAGCAGGATAAGTATCATCCCCATCAACCATAATATAACAGTCAGCATCAATATCTCTAAACATGGATCTTACAACATTACCTTTACCTTGCCTATATTCTCTTTTTTACAATAGCTCCTGCTTTTTTAGCTATTTCATAAGAATTATCTGTTGAATTGTTATCATAAACATAAATATCCCCATGCGGCAAGGCTTTTTAAAATCTAAAACAACTTTTTCAATTGTAAGTTCTTCATTATAACAAGGAATCAGTACTGCCGTTTTCATTATAAAAATGTTTGTAAACTATGTTATTAATCATTTATGGTTTATAAGAAAAAGACTCTTTTAAATCTGTGTAATTTGAAGTTATGTTAAAAAATTTTTTTTAGTTCTGCTTTTTTCTTATTTTCTATTAAAAAACAGGAAATATACGAATATAAAAATTCATTATACTCCTATAAAGAAGAGTTAATCCATATGAAAAAAATAGATAAATTAATAATTGTTTTTGCTATTGAATTTTTAGCAGCTACTTTAATTTTAACTTCAGTTACTTTTTATTAATTTATCGATTCCATGCCAAAATACAAAAAGTCCAAATAAAAATTAACAATCATTTTAAAAAATTAATGACGCAACCCAAAAATACTTGCATTAAACCCACAAACAATAAAATTTAAAAAAATCACACAAGTTTTTAAAAGAAGCATAACATTATTTATACAAACTTTTTTATATTTTTGAATTAAATATCATATTAAATTAATTAGTTTTTAGTTAAATATTTTCACATTTTAAAAAACAGTACGAGATAGCTAAATGAATTTAAAAAAATACTACAAATATGTGCCTTTTATTATATTTTTCGTCGTATTATTAATATGGCATTGGAAAATTCCATTAATGGCGGATGATTTAACATTTAAAGGTATAATCAGCAGACATCCTTTGTTTTCCCCTTAATGGCAATAGTTATTTAGAATATAGGTACTCTTCCTGGAGCTCTAGAACACTTATTGAATTTAATTTAGGTATTTTACTTTCTTTGCCTGGAAAAATTTGGAAATTATTAGATTCAATTGTTTTTGTTTTAATTCCTTTTTTAATAACAAAAATATCAATTGATAGTGAAAAGTTATCTAATAAAAAAAAGTATTTTCTACAACACAATAGGATGTTTATTTGTTGGAATATTTATAATAGCATTCTACCACATTTTTGAAGCTGCTGGATGGGTTGCTACTACAATAAATTACACATGGCCATTATGTTTTGCATTAATTCATTTTTATTTACTTAAGGAATTTGTATTTAAAAATAAAAAATTAAATACATCTAAAAATATTGGTGTAAATTTAATCTTAATTTTAAGTTTGATTGAAGCAACCAACTCTGAACAGCTTTTACTTGTTATGTTAGGAATTTATTTAGCTATAATAATTTATTGCTTATATAAAAAATTGAAATTCCTAAATTAATTTATGTATATCTAATGATAATGATTTTAAGCTTAATTTATACTGCAATATGTCCGGGAAATATAAATAGATATAATAAAACCATAAGAACTGTTTTCCCAGAGTATGCTACTTTTAATTTAATAAACAAGTTAGATATCGGAACAACTTTGTTTTTAAATTGGACAACAACACGTTGTGACATAATTACAATAATTTTCTTTGGAATTATGGGAATTTATGGATATATAATATCACAAAAAAGAAAAATAGCTTTATTAACATTTATTCCAATTATTATTGTACTTGCATTTTGGACTATGAGATTTATTGGTCCTGCTTCAATAGTGCATTTTGTAGCTCTCGGTGGGTCTGTTTATGGATTATTAAGTTTAGATTCATTAACTATACAAGTTTGCCTTACTTTATATGGACTTATGATAATGTCTGTTTTAATTTTCCTTTATTTAGTTTATAAATATAGAACTAAAGAGTTAGGATATATTTTAACTTGTTTATTAATAATTGGATTTGCATCAGTGATAATTTTAGGTTTTACTCCTTCACTATTTAGTAGTGGCAGAATTTTCTTTTACTTTACATTTATCCTTATAATCATATCAACCATGCTAATTAGAGATATTGACAAATATCTAGAATATACTAAAAAGTAAAATTATTTAATTAAAATTAAATAACCTATTACTTATTTTACTTTTCATAAAATCCAATTTCAAAATTTTAATAAAACTAAAACTTATTAAATAATTAAAATTAAGATTATAATTATGGATGAATTAATTAATAAGTTATTTAGAAAAAAATACAGACAATATTTTCCTGCAAATGTTTAGATACTTATTTGTGGGAACTGCATCTTTTTAATAGATTTTATTATTTATTTGTCATTAATCAACTTTTTAGGACAAAATTATTTAATATCAGCAGCTATTGCTTTTTTTTTTTATATCCGTATTAGGTAATTATTATATGTCTACTTCCTGGGTTTTTAATCAAGCAGACAGAAACAATAAAGTTCTAGATTTCAATTTATTTATTTTAATCAGTTTTATCGGGCTTATTTTTACTGAAATATTATTATACTTATTTGTAGACTATGGAAATATAAATTACATCTGGTCCAAGATTATAGCTTCAGTTATAGTAATGTTTTGGAACTTTACAGCACGTAGAATTATGTTTTACGGTAAAAAAAAAATATAAGATGAAAATAACTCCAAATGATACATTTAATCTTAAAAGCTCCCCATAGAATTGATAAATTTAAAGCTTATGAAGTTGAAATTAAATAACTTTTAATATAAAATTAAACAAATATCAATTATTAATATTTTTTAGAAGGTATTTTAAAATGACACCAAAAGTAATGATAATTCTGGGAAGTGGGTCAGATATTGCTATTGCTGAAAAAAAGTATGAAGATTTTGGAAAAACTTGAAATACCATATAGTTTGAAAATAGCTTCAGCACATAGAACACCTGATCTTGTAAGAGAACTTGTTGTACAGGGAACTAATGCAGGAATAAAAGTATTTATCGGAATTGCTGGATTAGCCGCTCATCTTCCAGGAGCAATAGCTGCATATACTCACAAACCAGTTATTGGAGTTCCTGTAAATGTTAATGTTGACGGATTAGATGCGCTATATTCTTCAGTTCAAATGCCTTATCCCTCTCCTGTAGCTACTGTTGGAATTGATAGGGGAGATAATGGAGCTATTTTAGCTGCACAAATCTTAGGGCTTTATGACGAGGAAATACGCAAAAAAGTATTGGAATTAAAAAAGAAGAATATAAACAGAAAGTCATTAAAAGTAATGAAGAAATTGTTCAAAAAATAGACAATCCACATATTACCAATGACTTTTTAAGGATTAAAAACCTCGAATTAAATGAAACTACAGAAGAATTTAATGGAAGCTGCATTAATAAAAATGCTGAGGTAGTCATTATTGTTGGAAGACATACTGATTTAATTACTGGAAAAAAAGTAAGTGTTACACTAGACAGACTTAAAATACCTCATGATATGCAAGTAATTTGCCCAATTAGATCAGGAAAAAAATTCAGAGCATATGTAAACACTATGAAAAATGCTAAAATATTTATTGGAATCAATTCCAACTCTTCCCAGGTAAGTGGAGGTCTTGTAGGTCTTACTGAAAAGCCTGTTATTGGAGTTCCATGTGAAAATGAACTTGGAAATAATTACCTGCTTTCAACTGTAAATATGCCACCAGGAGTGCCTGTAGCTACTGTTGGTGTTAATAATGGTCGTAATGCTGCTGTTTTAAGTGGTGAAATACTTTCTATTAACAATCCTGTTCTTTTAGAGCTTTTAGAAAAATTAAAAAATAAAAAAATCAACATATAAGGGATAATTATGGATATCAAAGATGAAAACATTATTGAAATAACAACTGAGCTTTCAAGCGAGTTTGAAGTAGCTAAAGAGCTAAGAAAATATCCTAAAGACACTGTTATTATAAAAATGTAAAAGGATATGATTTGCCGATTATTTCCGGAATCTGCAATACAAGAGAAAAAATAGCTAAATCTATTAATTGTAAAGTAAGTGAAATTACTCAAAAAATCATAGAAGCCAGTGATAATCCAATTAAAGTAGATAAATTTACTGATTTTTCAGATTATAACACTACAGAAGCTAATTTAGATAAAATACCTATTTTAACACATTATAAAAGAGACGGTGGAAAGTATATTACTGCAGGTGTAGTATTTGCACGTGACCCTGAAACAGGTATTCAAAATGCATCAATTCACAGAATGCTTGTTTTAGATGATAAAAGACTGGTTATTAGGATTGTTCCAAGAAATCTCTACACATATTTCCAAAAAGCTCAAAAATTAGGCAAAGATTTGGAAATTGCAATAGCTATTGGAATGGATCCTGCAATTTTACTTGCAAGCACTACTTCAATCCCAATTGACTACAATGAAATGGATGTGGCCAATGCATTTAAAAACGGAGAATTGACCCTGATTAAATGCGGAGACCTGGAAGTTCCTCAAGCAGACATTATTTTGGAAGGCAAAATATCTGTAAGTGAAACTACAGCTGAAGGTCCGTTTGTAGACTTAACCGATACTTATGACATTATTCGTGACCAGCCAATTATTAACTTAAGCAAAATGCATATTAAAAAGGACAATCCCCATTATCACGGAATTCTCCCTGCCGGATTTGAACATAAATTATTACAGGGCCTTCCTCAAGAACCCAGAATTTTTAAATCTGTTAAAAATGCAGTTCCAACTGTTGAAAATGTTGTTTTAACAGAAGGGGGCTGTTGCTGGTTACATGCAGCTATTTCCATTAACAAACAAACAGAAGGAGATGGAAAAAATGCAATTATGGCTGCACTGTCTGCACATCCTTCACTTAAACATGCTGTTGTTGTAGACACTGATGTGGATGTATTTGACCCGCAGGATATTGAATATGCAATAGCTACCCGTGTAAAAGGAGACAGAGATTTAATGATTGTTCCTAATGTACGTGGATCTTCCCTTGACCCGGTAGCTGAAAGTGACGGTACAACAACAAAAATAGGTTTGGATGCCACCAAATCCTTAAAAACCCTAGATAAATTTGAAAGAGTTAGTTTCGAGAGTAATTATGAATATTAAAAAGTATAAGAATTATTTATTCTTATTACCTTTTATATTTTTTTATTTTTAATTTTATTGAATTGGCACCATTCGATTGGATTATCGATAGATGACTTATTTTTTTTTACACCATTCCCCAAGAAACAAATATTATGAGCTTTGTTATAGAAAGATATGATATTTGGAGCTCCAGAATACTGATTGAATATATTTTATGCCATATTTTACAATCCCCTCTTATACTTTGGTGGTATTTAGATAGCTTAATTTTCACATTTATTGCTATATTGACTTATAAACTCATTAACGGTGAAAATAAGCTTTTTTATTCTATATTATCTTGCATATTATGTTTATCCTTCATATTTTCAAGTCATTATGCTTTAGGCTCAGCAGGATTTATTACAACAACCATTAATTATACTTGGCCATTGTTCAGTGGCTTGTTAGCCATATATATTTTAAAAAATCATACTGCAAAAGATATAAACAAAACAAAAAGAATATTGGCTTATATAATTTCAGTACTTTGTCTTATGTTTGCAGTAAATAACGAGCAGCTAGCTGTTATTTTACTCGGATTGTTTGTGCTGTATTATCTGCTTAACTACAAAACAAAAATCAATAAAAAATGTTATCTAATAGGAATTACATCAGTTATAGGAATTATTAATACTGTTATTTGTCCGGGAATTCATAAACGATATATTCTAGAACTAAGATGGTTTCCGGATTATTTGCAGCTGAATATATTAAATAAACTTAATATCGGATTTTCACACATTATAAATAGATGTGTTACCTGGTGTGATCTTACTACTTTAATTTTACTTGGAATTATTGCAATATGTGTTTATTTACTTACTAAAAATAAAAAACAAACCATAATCAGTTTAATCCCATTTATAATAGCTAAAGTGGATTTTGGATTCTTACCTTAACAGATAATCTAACACTTATTCAGATAATGAATGCAAATATTGTTCGCTATGGCTATGTTCCAATAAGCATTAAAAGAATGATTTTAAGCTTAACAATTTATGCAATTTTCATTATAGCATTTCTATACAGCCTATATTCAATATATAAAAATCAAAAAAGTGTTTTATGGCCTATATACAGCATAATGTTTGTTGGATTTGCTTCCACAATAATGTTTGGTTTTACTCCGTCAACCCCGTCAATGGAGAGAATATACATATTTTTTTATTATGGAAATATGTTAGCTATTCTTATATTTATTAAACAAATTATAGAAAAAAGAATCAAAACCTGATATTTAATTCTTTTCCACATTTCATACATTTTTTATTTTTATTTAAAACTTCTGTAGAATAGCTATTTCTTTTTTAAAAGAGTTTCACCACAATTTGGACAGTAAGTATTTGTATCGCACTCCAAATTTCCAATATAAACATACTCAAGTCCACATTCATTAGCTATTTTTTAGCTTCAAATAATTTGTCTTCAGATGTCGGTGCAATATCATTTAATTTATAGTATGGGAATGCTCTTGAAAAATGCAGTGGAACATTACAACCCAAATTATCAACAATGAAATTAGCTAATTTTGTAATTTCTTCTGCTGAATCATTGTAATCATTTATAATTAAATTTGTAATTTCTAAATGTTTATCTGCCTCATAAATTCGTTTTAAATTGTCCAAAACGATGTTTAAATCTGCTCCGCATATTTTTTTTATAAAAATTTTGAGACATGGATTTCAAGTCTATATTGAACGCATCAACAAACTCTAAAATTTCACTCAGTGCCTGACTAGACATATACCCGTTACTTACATAGATAATTTTAAGATTTTTCCTCCTGCCAAGTAAAGAAGTTTTTTTGTTAAATGGTAAATGTATAGTAGGTTCATTATATGTCCATGCAATTGACTTACAACCTTGACTAATTGCATTTTCCACAATCGTTTCTGGAAGTATATTTAACCTATCAGAAATTTTATCAAATTCCTTTGAGATCATATAGTTCTGACAGTGCAGACAGCCCATATTACACCCAAAACCGCCTACAGAATATGTTAAAGTTCCCGGTAAAAAAATGATACAATGGCTTTTTTTCAATAGGATCAGCATTTAAAGAAGAGACTATGCCAAAACTTTCATCAAATAACTCTCCATTAATATTTTTATGCTGTTTACAAATCCCATAAGCTCCATCTGCTATTTTACAATAATTGGCACAAATCTCACACCTTATCTTTCGTGACTTGGAACTTTTCTTAAAAAGATTGCTGCTAACTAACATAATGATCATATCCCCTGGAACTAATTTGTCTAACTGTAGAATCACTTAACATAATTTCAACCTTTTTGGAATCCGTTACTTCACCAATAACCAGATATTTGAAATTTAAATTGTGTAAATTTTTTTTATTTATCGTGAAAACAAGTTCAAAATCTTCACCAACATGCAAAAGCAAATCAAGATAATTAAGATTCAGCTCAGCAGCTAATGATTTAAATTCACTAGAAATATCTAACTTATCTTCATAAATCATGAATCCAATATCTTCCCTTTTCATTTCATAAAGTTCACTAGCTAAACCATCAGTAATATCAGTAGCTGAAGTTCCGCCAGAATTTTTAATATTGATTCCTTCTTTAATTTTAGCTATTGGTTCCAAAGCCTTTTTAGTGTAGAGATTGTCATTTTCTAAATTAAAACCTAATGCTGCTAATCCGATTTTACCAGTTAAAACTACCAAATCCCCTTTTTCAGAAGTGTTTTTCATTAACGGATTATCACAAAGACCTAATGCAGTTCCAGATATTATAATTTCACTGGCTTCATTAGTATCTCCACCAATTAAACAAATACCATAATACTCACAGGCTTTTAGAACTCCTTTAATGATTTGTTTAAAATCATCAACTTCAAAATCTTTCGGAAGAGCTATTGACAATAGAAATCCTAAAGGAGTAGCACCCATAGCCGCCAAATCACTGACATTAACAGTTACGCTTTTTAAAACCCATTTGAAAATAAGACATGTTTTCAGGAAAATGCTTTGATTGAATAAGCATGTCACAGGTGGAAATTAAGTTAGTATTAGCTATTGGAGTAACTGCAGTATCATCTGGAGTTATAGTTTTACAATTAGCCAGAATATACTTAATTAATTCCTTTTCACCAATATCTGAGACCTTTAAAGTCATGAATAATACTATAAGTTTTATAGATTAAATAAGTTTTAATAAAAAAAAGTGCTTAAAATTATCTGAAGAATTAAAAAAAAAGTAAAAAATTGTGGGAAAAATCCCACTTAATTAAGCTGTAACCTTAAGAGTATTATGTACCTGAATATTTTGATACCAATTACTGTTTTGGATAGCAGTGATTAATTGATAAGATCCAGCAGGTAATCCTATTTTAATTTTAGCAATACCTTCATTATCAGAATATGCACCATATGCAGTTCCATTGTAGACAAATATAACTAAGTGATTTACAATAGGATTGTTAGATTTTTTATCTGTAATTTTAACTTTGTAGTAATCTCCTTTTTTTAACTGTAGGAGTTAAAATAGATATTGAAGCTGTTAATTTATTTACAACAACTTTAGTTGAAACAAAAGAATCGTTCCAGGAAGAAGTACATATATAAGTACCTGGGTTTAACCTAATAGCTAAATAAGCAGTACCATTTTCATCAGTAACCCTATTATAAATTACGCCGTTAATATTGATTTTAACAGTTTGATTAGCTAAAGCTTTTCCTTGCCCATTTACTACTTTAACTTTGTAACTTTTACCAGCTTGATAATCTGTTTTCATGTCTTCTGCAATAAGTTTAGATAAAACAACTATTTTGTTTGAGTTTTCTTCTCCATTACTTGGATTGTAAACAGTTATAATATAAGTAGCTGGGTCCAGGTTAATATTTAATCTAACAGTACCATTTTCATCAGTAACCCTATTATAGAAAACACCATTTATGTTTAATTTAACTGTTTTATTAACTATAGGAGTACCATTACTATATACAACAACTGCAGAATATTGAGTACCATTCTTGTAGTATTTTGTAATATCTGATCCATTAATAGTAGATAAAACAGTTACATTACTTGCTTTTGCTTCATTATTAATTGGATTATAAGCAGTTAATATGTATGTACCTGAATTCAGATTAATATTTAATCTAGCAGCACCATTTTCATTAGTATTTCTAGTATAGAAAACACCATTAATATTAAATTTAACAGGTTTATTAGCTAAAACCTTACCTTGACCATCTACAAAAGTAGCATAATACTGAGTACCGTTTTTATATAATTTTACAACATTAGATGAACTAATTGTTGAAATAACAGTTACATTATTTTTAACAGTTTCATTAGTAGCTACATTTTTAGATTCCATAACATAATTACCCGGTGAAAGATTAATACTGATAGTGGCAATACCATTTGCATCAGTAGTCCTATTATAAGCTACACCGTTAATGACAAATACAATAGTCTGGTTAGCTAATGCTTTTCCGTTTTCATCTAAGAAAATAGCAGAAAATTTAGTACCATTTTTATAGAATAATGAAATATCTTCAGAAATTATAGTACTATTTTTATCTTCAGGTGTGGAATTAGTTACATTATCACCAGTAGAAGCATTAGTGGAAGGAGTAGATACATCCCCTCCAGTACTTGAATTTTGATTAGCATCATCTGAAATTGTAGGTTCAGATCCACTAATTACATCTGTAAAACTTTGTTCGGATACAATAACATTATTAGCATCATTTACAGCAACAGCAACATTACCATCAAAAGATTCAGCGCTTACAGCTGAAAAAGATAATGCTGCTAATAATATTAAAGTAAATAAAAATATTTTATTAAACTTCATAATATCACAAAAAAAATATCATTATTTCTTTCAATAATGTAATATAAATTATACATCTTATTATATATAAATGTTAATATCAAAAGTAGTTAACCACCACCACAAAAGTGGTGATGATTAAGGAATTATAAATTTTGAGATACTCTATCTTTTATAATCTCATATAAACGAGTATCAATGCCTAAAGGGTCAGCTAAAACTATTTCACCATCAAAATCAAATGTTTCTTCATCATCATGATCATGATCATGATGGTGATGATGGTGATGATGATGTCCGTGGTCATGATGATGCTCATGATGTCCGCCGGATATTTCAGATTCATCAAAATCATTTTCAATTCCTAATAATTTTGGAATATCCCTTTTTTGTATGAAGTCCATGAGCTACAAATACAGGAACAACAATAATTTTTTCTAAATCATTTCCATTAGTTAATTTATTAATACTTTGAGGAATATTAGGTTCCCTCATTTCCATAAATCCATATTCAACAATAGCTTCAGGGAATTCTTCTTTATACATTTGTGTATATGCTTCAATTACTTTTTTACCTTGGTCTAATCTACTACCATGACTTAAAAGTAAAATTCCGGTTTTAGATAAATCACTAGTCATTATAATCACATAAAAAAATTAATTAAAAAATACGGAAAATCTATAAAGCTTTTTCCATATTTTTTACTAAGATATCAATTAAAATATCATCTGAACCAATAGGTTCTGGATATAAAATTCCCCTTCAAAATCAATCGCTTCCAAATCATGATGATGGTGATGATGATGCTCATGACCATGTTCATGACTGTGTGAATGTGAGTGTGAATGGGAATCAGCCTCTTTTAAACCCAAAATAGTTGGAATATCAGAAGTTGTATGAACTCCCGGAGCTATAAACACAGGTACAACAACTAATCTGTCAATTTCATTCTCATTAATAAGCTTGTTAATAGAAGTTGGAATGTTAGGTTCTACAAGTTCCATGAATCCAAAATTAGATGGATAATCAGTAGTTTCACTAAACTTCCTATAAACTTCACTTATAAACTCTTTTTATTATATTTTAATCTACTTCCATGAGAAACTAATAAAATTCCTGTTTTAGCATCACCATTTAACTTAGAATCAGATAATGATTCATTAATCCTTTTATCAATGACTTCTAAAAGATTATCATCTGGTCCAATAGCCGGCAATAACTCAATATCTCCATCAAAATCAACATCCTCAGCAATAGATAAATAATGGTCATCAGGATAATTACCGTCAGGACATCTAGGATCAGTTTCCAGCGGACTTAATCCTAAAAGAGTTGGAATATCAATATTAGTATGAATTCCAGGAGCTAAAAATACAGGAATAGCTATTATTTTTTCAAGTTCTGGAACTTCTTCTTTTAAATTTTCAACAGCTCCAGCAATAGAAGGTTCGGCTACTTTCATATAACCTACTTCTGTAGCAAATCCAGTAGCCTTGTTAAATTTATCTTTAATCTCGTTAAAGGTAACTTCTGCAAAAGGGAGACTACTTCCATGACTTACTAATAGAATTGCAATCTTATTTTGTAACTCTAAATTTGAAACCATAGGAGATTACTCCATCCTCGCCATCTTCTCTAATTTTTCTAAAGACCATTTCAACAGGGTCTCCAATTTCAAGATTGTCAACATCACAGTCAACAAGTTGTGCAGTTAATTTAGCTCCTTCTTCTAACTCAATTACAGCAACAGCATAAGGTGCTACTTTTTTAAAGTCATCTGGAGCTGACCTAATTACAGAATAGGTGAATATTTTTCCTTTACCACTGAATTGGAAAGGTTCAAGATCTCCTTTCCTCCTACAATTAGGACAAACTACACGAGATGGGAAGAATAATTCTCCACAAGTGTTACATTTGGAACCTATAAGATTATATCTTTGTTGTATATGACGCCATGTTCTAACAGTATCTGACATACAAATCCTCCATAATTTTAAAAAAAATTTTTTATTACAGTATACTATCTACACAATAATATAAAAAAGTATTTTTTTTTTAATACTTAAAACTAAAAATTTAGAGATAATGTAATACTAATTAAAAATTCTCTGATTTTAAAAAATCAATTATATTAAGATGAATTATCCCATTAGCTGAAAAGTCAAATGAATCCATTGATATAACATACTTAGGATAGCTGTCAGATATTTTTTCTAATGATTTAAACTCTCTTTTTCTAAAGTATTTTCATCTAAAATAGATTGAGATACCTGAATGTATTTTATCTGATTAGCTTTCCTGCAAACAAAATCTACTTCCAAATCTTGGATTTTTCCTATTGTTATGGAATATCCTTGTCTTATTAATTCTAAAAACACAATATTTTCTAATAATTGACCCCAATTCCTTTGAGTGGACCCATTAAAAATAAAATAAAATCCGGAATCAACAAGATAATATTTATCAGATATTAATAGCTTCCTTTTTTGTTTAATATTTTCACGTTTAATTTGATAAAAAATAAAAGCATTTCTTGCATAATCCATATAATTAATTATTGTATGGGGAGTTGTTTTACGATTTTCATTTTTAATATATTTAGAAATAGAATTAGCTGAAAATAATTGACCAATATTAGAAATCATGAATTCCATTAATCTTTCAAGCAAATCTAAATCTTTTACTTTATTTTTTTATATAAAATATCATTTAAAACAATAGTAGAATATAAATCATATAAATATTTCTCTTTTTCTTCATTTTCATAATTTAATAAACCTGGAAATCCACCATAACTTAAATACTGTTCAAATAATTTAATTTCATCAATGTTTTCATGCATTTCATCATAATATTGAATTAACTCTTTAAATGAAAATGGAAGCATATTTATTGAAATATATCTTCCAGAAATTAAAGTAGCTAGTTCTCCGGATAATAATTGTGAATTAGATCCAGTAATATAAATATCACATTCCAAATCAACTCTATAAGAATTTAGAGAAACTTCCCAGTTTTTTACTTTCTGAATTTCATCAAATAATAAATAAATTTTCCCATTTAAATTATTTGTCTTTGAAAAAATAAATTCATCTAAATCATCATCATTTCTAATATTTTTATATTTTGAAGATTCAAATGACATATAAATAATATTTTCACTCAGCTATTCCTCTGTTTTCTAATTCATCGATGATTTGTTTTAATAAAACTGTTTTACCACAACGACGAACTCCAGTTATAACTTTAATATCTTCTGTGCTATTAATTTAACAATCTTTTCTAAATAAAATTTACGTTTAATCAATTAGACCACCTTCAGTTATTTAATATTTAACATTATTGTAATATTTAAATTTATGTTTTATAAAACATAAAATTATAAAAAATTAAAATTTATGTTTTGTAAAAAAAAGAAAAATTATTATATCTAATTGTTTCTGAAATTAAGTTATTTTTCAAAATAAAATCTGTTAGACATGTTTTATAATTCCAATTAAAAAACATATTTTCACTTTTTTCACATTGGTGCACTTGAAAAAATAATTTATAAATTGGAAGTTAAATTTCAAGTGATGAAATATTTAAAAATAGACTCTAAAGGAAATATAATAACTGGAACAACTGTGATTTTAATAGCTTCTCTAATATTAATTCTAATTTTTGTTTTAACAAGTATGTATACTTTAGAAAATGAAAATACTGATTCAATAGCTAATGATAATCTAAAATATATTGTTAATGATTATAATAGAAATTTGAGGTTTTATCCCGTGATTCAATAGCTGAAGTTACAGAAGAAGTTTACCACGGGAAATATATTTTCAGTTCTGAAAGAGAAATTAAAAAAGTCTTAAATAAAAAATTAGATGATAAAAACAAGGAATATGAAAAAAAAAATACGGTGTTTCAATATCTTCTAATGTCCTATCTATCAAAAACACAGATGACCCCATTAATCTAGAAGTTACAACTCATTTAAAGATTTCAAAAAATAAGGACAGATTTTCAGGTAATTTAAAAAGCATAACCTCTGTTGAAGGCTTAAAAGACCCCCTACCTTATGCCATTTTAACTCCATATAGCGGAATTTGGCATGACGATAAAAAAAATCCATTATGGAACTACTTTAACCACATATTTAACTGCACATGGCATCGATAAGCCAGAAGGTTATTTAGGTGCAACCAGTCCTTTAATAATAAAAAAATGTCCATATGACCCTTATATTCACCATGGTGACGGAGATACCCTGCAAAACTGCTTAAAAAATGGTTATTTTCATGAAAGTGCTGACGGCAGCTGTTATTTATGTAGACTTGAGGGAAAAGGAATATGTCCTCACTATGGATTTGAAGTCTTTATTGTTCCGCACTGTGTAGGTGTTGAATATTCTGTTTCAGGATCTGACCATGTCGTATTTCATGACAGATATCCCGGCCATAAAATAAATCCTGAAGATCCAACCGAGCTATTTTTAGATGTTGCTCACAGAACTAAATATGGAGTATTAGTATAATGAATGAAAAGGGAAGTGTTTCAACTGAAATATTGGTTGTTTTGATTGTTATTTTATTAATAATTGGTATAACAGCTAAATTTAGTGAAATTACATTAGATAAACCAGCTACATCAACAGAAAATGAAAATATTGAATTATTGCTTTCTCAAAGTGCAGATAACTTAATTAATAATATAGGAACTCCAAATTGGGAAAAATATTTAGCAGGTACACCCGGATTAGCTATTTCAAATGAAAATGAAGCTATTATTCCAAATAGTATTTCTTATGATAAATTTTTAATTTTAGGTAAAAATTATAGAAAACTAGTTGACAAGAATCTTTTTTGATTCAAAAATTAAAACTTCAATGGAAGTCATCCCTAAAGAGAGCAGCATTTCAAGTGTAAAAATTGGTTCACCAGATGACGGAAAAAATGTTTACAGTGTAAACAGAATGGTTAAATGTGATTTTTATAAAAAATACGTTGTAAAAGATTTTCAAACAAAAGGAAAATGCAATCATAACCACAAGGATGGCTATAGCTGCAATTATTTCAAGATATATAGAAATTACTTAAGAAGCAATGATTATTATTTATTAATTGACAAGGATTCAGCAGATAACTTAAAATGGTGTATGGACAATACCCGAATAAAACTACCTGTTGTAGAAAGTGTTACAAGCAATAAAATATATTTAAATAATAGAATAAACCTAGAATTTCCAATAGTCGATTTTAGTTCAATAATGTTTATCCATTTTAATAAAAAAAGATGTCAAAGCCCTTTTAGTTTGTGTTCCAAAAGATTTTGATAAATCAAAACTGGATTATGATTATTTTAGAACAAATAACTGTGAATTTATCCTGAAAGGGTGGTATTAAATAAAAATAACTGCAGTAATAATTAATGACACAGAAATAAGTATTAAACTGGATATTGCATCTGTAATACTTGTTGAAATTGGAATTAAAATATTATCCGGATCATATCCATTATCATATGAAACAATTGAAATATAATAGACCAAAATCAACATAATAGGGATTAAAATAAATCCTGCAATTGAACTTATCAATATTATTTTATCAAAGCCGATACCAACTACATTTAAGAAAACAGATGATGATTCTGCAAGAATTCCTATAAATGGATACATTACAAGAGCCAACAATAATATAATTGCAAAATTATGTACAGATTCACCTTCAGGTCTTTTAAGAGGTTCTATAAGACCTGAATGTATACCTGAAGATAGTCTTGCTGATAAAATACTTACTAAACCACCGCTTTCTCCTGAAAATAAAGGCACTAATGTAAGTAATGTTGGATTTGTAAGTAATGTTTCAAGTGAACTGTTAAGAATTCCTCCTGCAAATACTCCTAAAACAGAACATACTAATAAAACTGGTGTAGACTGTTTTATAATCACCTTATTTTCTTCTGAATAGTTGTAACAGTATACAAAACTGAATAATACAAGTGGAATTACTATTATAAAGACTATCAACTCTAAATATACAACTGATTTTAGAGCAGAGATTATAAAAAGAGCCACTACAATAGCAGGCAATGTAAATAAATCTCCAACAGCAGCAACTAATGGAGTTGTAACATTATCCGGATCCCAACCACGTTCAAAACTTCTAAATGAAATAAACATTGTAACTGGAAGCATTATAACTATAGAAATTACTCCAGCTATTAAGCTAATTAAAATAAAATCTACAATATCCATTGACGGAAAACCGAATATTACACAGATAACTTTAGCAATGATAGCTAAAAAAAATAAAGATAAAAATAAAGTCAACACAAATGAAGAGAAAATATTATTAATTAACTCTTTAGAACGGTTAAATTTAGGATCTATTATACCAATATGTAATGCTGTGGATAATCTGGATGCAAAAGAACCAAAAATGTTTCCCCTCATTCCTATAGCTCCAGGAATAATAACCAATAGTCGAGGACAAGTTTCAAGAAAAATATCCATTCTTCCAAGAACTATACCTGCAACTAAATCTCCACAGGCACAAATTAACAAAGCTATAAGACTTTCTTTTAAAATATTATTATGTTCTTTTAGAAATGATGAAAAGGTAGAATAAGGATGTCGAATCATCTTCTGTTTCATAAATATCACTAGCTCTCATCATTTTAACCACTTGTTTATTTAATAAAAATAAATTAATCTTCATCTTCTTCCAATTCATCAGGAATATCTTCTAGAGAACATGTTGCTGATGCAAGTTTTTCTAAAAGATCAGCACCCGCTTCAGTACCTTTTAAAAGTAAAGTATCATCTGGAAGTATTAATGTATTCTTATCCGGACCATATATCCATGAATCTCCACGTCTAATAGCTATAACTCTCATTCCAGTACGATTTACTAAAAGTAATTCCCCTAAAGTTTTATTAGCTAAATCTGAATCCAATTCTACAGAAACTCTGACAATCATTTTATCAGATTCAGACATTACCATTTTAAATACAGGATGTGGTTTGAATCCCGTAATTACTAAATCAGCTAAATCTTTAGCAGCATTAGCTATACTTTCAGCAGCTTCAGCCACCTCAAGCAATGCAGTTAATTTCTCAGCGTCTTCATAAGAACGCGCTGCAACTAGCGATTCTTTCTTAATTTCATAATTCATTGAATTTACTTTATTTTCAAGTTTCAAAACTTCTTCAGCTGCATCTTTACTATTAAATAAAACAGCTGAATAAGCTAAATCAACCATCAATTCCGACATATTTTTCATTTCAATTAAAATATTTTTAATTGACATTCCCACTACCTCTAAAGATCATATGGATTATTTTTTAATAAACAAGCTCTTCTAAGTTTTAATAACGTTTTTTTCTTAGCTTTTAAATCATCTACTTCCTCTAAAAGTTCTTCCAAAGGTTTTCTTAAACAATCTACAGCTTCTTTTTCATGAACCCACATGCATTCCTTACAATTCCAGACACCTTTGCCTTTTATCCATTGCCCGCCAGTAGAACTGTCTCCACATGGATAAAACGGACAGTAACAAAAATCACAGTACTGACCTTCATAATGACATGGATAAAACTCACATTCCCTATTTGGTCCGTGAGAAATTTCCCCATTTAAAAATTTCTCATAATGGTCACTGGAAAGAGGATGTATTTTAGATTTAATTACATATCCTCTTGGAGTAATTAATTTATCCTCTTGCATGTAAGTTAAATCATTTCCAACAATTAAAGTACAAGACATGTTGACCATGTCTTCAGTCAAATCCTTAATTTTGACAATAGTCTCTTTTGCAGGTTCATAAGTACTATCTACAATTCCAATTAATGCATTTTCACCTTTAATTTTTAAAACAGTTTTTACAAACCTTCTAAAAGGTTCTTTACGTGTTTTACTAATAGGATTGTAAATTGCTATAACTAAATTAGCTTTCAGAGCAAACTCTAATTTTTTTTTCTATTTCAGATAAAGGAGTTAAAATATTACTTAAACTAATGTTTGCATAATCGTTTAAAGGAGCTCCAAGTTTATCTGCCGCATAATTAGCTGCAGATACTCCAGGATAAACTTTAACATCAATATCTTCATCATACCTGCTGATTATCTGATATAAAACATTTGCCATTCCAAAGACACCAGGATCTCCGGAACTTATTAATGAAACTGTTTGGCCAGATAAACTTTTATCAATAGCAGTTGAGCTCCTAGCTATTTCATCACCCATTCCTTTTTTTATGATTTCTTTATCAGAAACCAAAATCGGAGATTTGAGCTACATACTTTTTATACCCTACAATAACATCAGATTCTTCAATAGCTCTAACTGCTCCTAAAGTCATGTTCTCTCTATTTTGACCAATTCCAATTACATTAATCATATAACCATCTCAGTATAATTTTAAAATAGATTGTATAGTGATAGAATCAACATCAACAATTAAACTTCCACCCTTAAATGTTGCATTACCCTCAGCTACAATTTTATATGATGGGTCCTGACTAATTACAATCTGTGAAGAATTGGAAGACGGTGATGCATAACCTAAAGCTTCAATAGTTACATTTAACTCTTCATTATCTTTGTCATCATAAGTTGTGACATTCATTGAATCTACATTAACTCCATCTACCTTTGATAAATCCTCCAGTGATTGAGCCACATCTCTTTTATTAGTGATGTTTACAACAGTTGGATCTTTAACTAAAACATTATTAACATTGTCAGAATTAAAAATACCTGTGATTTTTGAAATCTGCATATCTATTAATCCTTCAATGTCAGGAGCTTCTGCAGCAACAATAGTATATGAACTAAAGAGTCCTATTTCAAAAAATACTACAAATAGTACAACAACTAGTATTATTCTAAGTGCTTTTGCCATTTTATCACATTACTTTTTATCTCTGTATAAAACAGAAATATTAATGATTTAATTATATTTCTAATGTATAATAAAAGTAACTACTAATATTTAATCAATACAAAAAAAAAAAATTTTAATGCAAATAAAAATTCAAAATCCAAATTCTCAAAGTTTATTAATATAGAAAATAAAAATTTTAATTAATATGACTAATAAAATTTTATTAAAATTTGCAAAAAAGGGAATTAACCTATCACCAGAAGCTTATAAAAAAGTTCTTGAAGCTGAAAATCCTCTAGATTTTACATCTTCATTAATTGTTAAATTAAAAGGAGGTGATTTTAAATCTAAAGATTTAGTTTCAGTTAGCGGTCAAACTGTTGATGAAATAATGAGAAATAGCACAATTGAAAAATCAACAACAAGACCCCAATTAACACAAAAAGAAACTAAAAAACCTACTGTAGAACCTAAACCTAAAGAAGAAACTAAAAAGCCATCCAGCATTAGTGATTTTAAAAAGAATCTGATGTTAAAGAAAAATACGTTAACAAGGAAAATGCAGAAGCTTTAGAAACTGTAGAAAATAAAAAAGTCAAATTTAAAAGGAATTTAACAAAAACAAATGTAGAATATGACTTTAAAATCATACAGGACACAAGTAAAAAATCATACACAAGTGGAGAACTTGAAAACTTAATTGCTTATTTCCAAAGCAGATATGAAAAATTAGCTAATATTCTGGTTAAAAGACCGGAACTTAAAAATTACACAAAAGTAGCTGATATTGAAGAAGGTCAAAGTAATTTAAGCCTTATTCTAATGGTTAGGGAAATCAGATCCACTAAAAATGGCCATAAACTTATTGAATTTGAAGATGATACAGGAACTATTCCAATACTATTTTCAAATAAAAATGAAGAAGTCTTTAAAGAAGCTGAAAAGCTAAAGTTAAAGATGAAGTTATCGGTGTTCTTGCGGATAAAAATGGTGATTTGGCTATCGGAAATGAAATTATAAATCCTGGAGTTATGAGAATACCTAAAAAAAAGAAATGGATTTCAGTATTGTATTCTTATCTGATGTTCACATAGGAAGTTTAACCTTTTTGGAAGATGCATTTACTAGATTTATAGACTGGATTAATTGTGAATTTGGAAATGAAGAACAAGTAAAAATAGCTGAAAGTGTTAAATATCTTGTTATTGGTGGAGATATTGTAGATGGTATTGGTGTATATCCAAATCAGGAAAAAGAACTGGCTATTAAAGACATTACTCAGCAATACAATGAAGCAGCCAGATTTTTAGGAAACATTAGAAGTGATATTAAAATTATTATTGCTCCTGGAAACCACGATGCATCTAGAGTGGCAGAACCTCAACCTGCAGTACCTGAAGAGTATGCAAAAGCTTTATATGAACTTGATAATGTAGAATTTATAAGTAACCCTGGTGTTGTCTCTTTAGACGGTATTAATGTTTTAATCTACCACGGACGTAGTTTTGACGATTTGGTAATGGCAGTTAAAGAGTTTACCCATGAGAAAAACGATTTGTTAATGGAAGAATTACTTAAAAAAGGCATTTAGCTCCAATTTATGGAGAAAGAACTCCACTTGCTTCAGAACTTGAAGATTATTTAGTAATTGATGAAGTTCCTGATGTCTTCCATACAGGGCATGTTCACATTAACACCCATAAAAAGTACAATGGTATTCATTTAATTAATTCTGGAACATTTCAGACTCAGACAGAGTTCCAGAAAATTTATAATATTGAACTAACCCCTGCTGAAGTCCCTGTACTTTAAAAAGGGAAATATAAATGTTTAAAGTTCATTTAAAAATTTTTATAAATAAGAACAACTTAAAATAATATTAAGTTTAGGTGAAAAAATGGAAAAAAATATTGAAGAAATTATTAATGTTTCAGATTATCTTTATAAAAATAAACTTGTTGCTGGAAAAGCCGGAAATGTTAGTGCTTTAGATTTAAAGGTGAAGATGGTGATGTAGTTGCTATTACACCTACTTTAAAATCATTATATGAATTAAATGAAGAAGATATTGTTTTAGTGGATTTAGAAGGTAATTTATTAACAAAAGGCAAACCCTCTTCTGAAGTTGATCTTCATTTAGAAATTTATAAAAAAAAGAAGCGACGTAAATGGTATTGTCCATACTCATTCACCGTATGCAACAGGATTTGCATTTTCTTCAAAAAAGAATTAAAAGACATGAAGGTTTCGGAGCTATTAACACTCCATTTTTAGAAGATAGTGAATATGAAGCTCCAGGAAGTATGAAACTAGCTAAAAGTGCATCAAAAGCTATTGGTGATGAAGATGTTTTAATCTTAAAACAGCATGGTGTTTTATGTGTTGGTGACAGTTTAAAAGAAGCTACTTTACTTGCAACTTTCGTTGAAGAAACAGCTAAAACACAGTTTATAACTTATATGTTAAATTCAACTGAAGACTTAATATGAATCTTCTTGTGAAGATTCATTTTTTTTCCAGAATCAACATAATCAGTTATAATATCTAAAATTAAACCAGATAAAGAAGTATCTTTATCAATAGCTATTTTTTTTAATTGTTTTTTCAAATCTATAGGCATATTTATAGTTGTTTTACTTATATCTGACATAATTATATAATTGTTTATCATATTTTATATATTTTTTTCTATACTGAAATTTACCAAAAAATATTTAAAGATTAATATAATAATATAATTTTAATATACTAATTTTTTAAATATATATTATTTTGGGGGAAATTTTATGTCTAATCAAACAATCGATGAAGTATCAGAAATATTGGAATATATTATGGAGAACAATACAGTTCCACGTAACATAAGAGAAGCAGCACAGGAATCTAACAATTTATTAAAAGATGAATCACAAGATCAGTCTGTAAAAGTAAGTACTGTTTTAACTAAATTAGATGAAATTAGTAATGATCCTAACATACCAGTTCATGCAAGAACTTTAATCTGGGAAGTCCTTTCTAAATTAGAATCCATCTAATTTTTTTAATCTTTTTTAGAAACAGCTAAAGCTATTGTAACACCATTAAAAGCTGTTTTTTATAAATTAATTTTGAATCAAAGCCTGCTGTAATTAAAGCAGAAGCTTCAGACACACTGCCAACACCAAACTTAGATTTTACAAATTCTGATTCATGTATATCCTCTGATTTGAATAAAGTCAGTTTGTCCATTTCAACAAAATTAACTGGAATATTTAACATTTTACTTAAATCCAAAATACCTGTTTCATCTTTCTTAATTTCACCTGAAGCCAGTTTAGATAATCTTTTTTTAGAAATATTTAAATCATCAAGTGCTTTATCAAGACCTGTTAAAATGTCTTCTTTGGATTTTCCGCGTTTGCAACCAATACCGACAACAATATCTTCAATTTTCATTATCAGTTTATGATTTTTATATAAGACATGTATTTCATTTGTATTTATGGAACTGGTAAATTCAATTGAAACATCAATTTCAAGTGTATTCTCATTTAAATAATCAAATAAAAAATCATAGTTTTCTTTACTGTTGACTCTGAACATTATTTCTTCATTGTTTAAAATAGCTTTATTAAAGTATATGATTTCATTTGGATTTTTAACTGTCAAATATAAATCTTTAGCTATTACATCAACACCTAACTTTTTATTGACATCAGTTGCAGTTGTAATGACTTCTGTTGCATTTAACATGTTAGCTACTTTTGATGTAAGTTTATTAGCTCCTCCCAGATGACCTGATAATGTACTGATTACAAAATTAGCATTTTCATCAATGTTTAAAATAGCAGGATCATAAACCTTTGATTTGATTAATGGTGCAATACTTCTAATTAAAATTCCAGAAGCCATAATAGCTATAATTGCATCATATTCATAAAATAATAATTTAAAAGTGTTTTTAACATCCTTATAATAAATATCAGTGTTGATTATAGTTGAATCTTTATCCAAATGTTTCTTTAATAATAAAGATAGTTCATAACCTTTTTTTGAAACAGATATAATAGCTATTTTCATAATATCACATATAATATAATTATAAATAAAATTATTGTAACAGTAAATAAAAATATTGCTAATTTTGATAATTTAACAGCACGGCCTATGTCGCTTGTTTCAATATTTTTGTTATTATCTCCTAAAATGTATGTATCCAATTTAATCAATTGTATATTTAAAGCTCCTGCAGCTGAAGCCATTGTAAAACCTGAATTTGGACTTGGACAGTTTCTGGCATCTCTTTTTAATATTTTATAGCTGTTTTTATAATCAAAATTCAGACAGAATGCAGATAAAACAACAAACAAACCAGCTATTCTTGACGGAATATAATTTAAAATATCATCTATTTTAGCCGGAACAAAACCAATATCAATCAATTCATCAGTTTCATAACCGACCATTGCATCAAGCGTGTTGAATATCCTGTAATTGAATGGAATTAAAATTAAAATAAATAAAACAGCATATGAATCAGTGAAAATTCCAATAATGCTGATTATCATAAAATAAAATACAGGTGAAATATATGAATCAGTGATATTTTCAGTTAAGCTTTCAATAGTAGCTGAAACAATATGTTCATTGGTTAACTCATCAGTATTTCTGCTTACTAAATAGGAAACTGCCTGTCTTGCTTTATCAATATCTTCTTTTAAATCTGTTTCAACATCACTGCAGTGTCTAATAACATTCTAATAGAAAAAGTAGAAGATAATATTAAAGTAAATAATATATAAAAAATAATTATATTAAATGAAAATAAATAAAATAATATAATTAATAATACAGTTGAAACAATACATGTAGACAATGTTAAAAATAAACCAGACCATTTGTTTTTTATTTTAATAAATGTTTTTAAAAAATGATATTATTGACCCTATAAATACAACAGGATGAATTTTAGTGGGAAGCTCCCCATAAATTATATCAAGAAAAATAGCTGAAAATAATGATAATAATATAAATATTAATATACTATATGTAGAATTAATACTATTAATAGATAATAATATATTGAAATTATTTATTAAATCAAAATTATAAAACATTATTTAATATATAATTTTAAAATAAATAAATATTTTATTATAATTTTAAACAAGGTGAAAATATGACAATTGAACAAGATGTTAAAAACTGGTTAGCTGACGAAGGTGTCTTTAGAGAAAAAGCTGCTGATGAAAATGCAGATTTCCATTTTGTTATTGAATTTCCTAAAGATAATGTAATGGATGTTGTAAAACCAAAAGAAAAAGATGTAATTGTTATTGGTTGTGCAACACAGGTAGCACCAGAACATATTAGTCTAATGCAAAATGCATCTCCTCAAGAAAAAAAATAAATTTTTATTTGATATAAGCACTAATTTAAACTTATTTTTAGTTGACTATGAATTAAAAGTAATCAAGATATTTTACAGCAATATGTTGTTACTGATAATATTTATGAAGATGGTTTAACTAAAGATGCATTATTTAAAACTATTAAACGTGTGTTTAAAGCTAAATTACATTGTATAATGTTATTAAATTACGATTTTGGTAATTCAAACAATAATAATTCAAAACCTCATAATGAAAATAGTATGTTTGTATATTTTTTTATAAATTTTAGACAGACAGACATTAATTTCAAGTGAAAGCTCTGCGAAGGTTCTGTAGGAATGAAGACATGTATTTCATCTGTAAAAATATTTGAAATTTATCTTATTTTTTCTTGGTTAAAATTTAAAATAAAACATTTTTCATTCTTTTTTACTGAAATAACTTTTTTAATTCATTTTAAATTTTTTTTTTTTCACTTGAAATTTATGTCTTGATTTTTGCTTCCCGCTAAAAATTGCATTACACTTGAAATTTATCTCTCACTTTTTATGATAAATCATTATAAATTTTTTTATTAAATCCTTTTTCAGATTTTTTTTTTCACTTGAAATATATGTTTTATTTTTCAAATGCTCAGATAAATATTATATTTAACTGAATTTATTACAATTGAAACTTATCTTCTTTAATTTTGAAATAATATTTGTTTTAGCTTTATTTTTATTATTTATATTTTTTTTTTAAAAATTTTCAAATTAATTTATTTTATAAAAAAATTGTTTTAAACTTCTTATTTTTTTAAAAATATTTAATTTACTGTTTTTATTTTATAATTTAAAAATTGTAAATTTATTTTATGATTATATTAATTCTATTTTTATTACTCTTTTTTTCACTTGAAATATATGTCTTTATATTTGAAATGGTTATTTTTCATGTTTTAATTTTAACTAATCATATTCATTTTAATTTTTATTTAATCTATTAATTATCTGTTTTTTATAGATTAAATTATTTTAAACATTTTTAGTTAATTTTAATTTATTTAAATGTTTTTATTTTTTATTTTGTAATAAAATTTATTATTTCAATACAATTTTGTAATACAAACCTTTATTTAACACTATTTTCATATATTATCACTGGAAATAATACTTATGATTTTTTCATGTTTTTAAGATTATTTTTTTATTACTTTTTAAAAATGGTGAACATATGGCAAATATTTTTGATGACTTGGAGGTAGGAAAATCAGTTTTTAAAGATAAACAACCTTTAGATCATAGGTTTTTACCTGAAAATTTACCTCACAGGAAAGAACAGATAACACAAATAGCTAAATATTGGATTGAAGCATTAAATAATGTTACTCCATCTGATATTACTATTTACGGAAAAACAGGAACTGGAAAAACAGCAGCAGCAAAATTTGCTCGTGAACAGCTAAATGAAGCAGCATCTAATAAAAATGTTTTCATAAAAGTTGAATATATTCGATGTACTGACTACACAACAGAATATCAGTATTGCACAACTGTGTCAAAAGCTTGGAAGAAATGTTCCTCACAGAGGATGGACAAAAGGAGAAGTTATTAATACTTTCAGGGACATTTTCAGAAGAAATGCTTATGGAAAAAAACTAATTTTAATTGTTATTTTAGATGAAATTGACATATTGCTCAGTAAAGATGGAGATGGAATTTTATACACATTAACAAGAACTGATAATGTATCCATATTGTCCATTAGTAATTATGTTGAATTTAAACAATTTATCACACCCAGAGTAATGAGTAGTTTAAGGGATAAGGAAATTGTTTTTCCGCCTTATGGTGCTGATCAATTGGCTGATATTTTAAGTGAAAGGGCTAGTTTGTCATTTAAAGAAGATACAATTGAAAGTGATGTTATACCATTATGTTCAGCTATGGCAGCTAAAGAAGAAGGAGATGCAAGATATGCTCTTGATTTACTTAGAACTGCTGGGGAAATAGCTGATGAAGAAGAATCTGATAAAATCATTGGTGATTATGTAAGAAGGGCAAAAGATAGAATTGAGCATAATAAAATTACTGATGTTATTTTAACTCTACCAACTCAACAGCAAAGAGTTTTAGACGCTATTTTAAGACTTACTCAAAATAATGAAGAAATAACATCAGGTAAATTATATGATACCTACAAAGAAGTATCAAAAGGAGATTCTGTAACATACAGAAGAATTTTTGATTTTATAAATGAACTTGAAATGTTAGGTATTATTTCAACCAATACTATATCACGTGGACGTGGAAAAGGAAGAACTAATATTATAACACTTCAATGCGATACTGATTTACTTGAAAAAACACTTTATTCAATATGATTCCATTTAGGATTGTTTTTTATTAAAGTTTTTAAAATGGCCATTCTAACTGGAACAGCATTAAATGCTTGATTGAAATATTTGTTATGTTTGGTGTTATCTAAATCAGTAGCTATTTCATCAATTCTTGGTAATGGGTGCATAACAATAACATCCTTACCTTCTAACATTTTTTTTTATTAACAATATAAGCTCCTTTTATTTTTAAGTATTCATCTAAATCTCCAAAACGTTCTTTTTGGATTCTGGTTACATATAAAACATCTACTTTATCAATAATTTCTTCTATACTATCAACTTCAGTATATGGAATATTTTTTTTGTTTAAATCGTGTAAAACCTCTTGAGGCATTCTTAATTCTTTAGGAGCTACAAAATAAAGTTCCACATTATCATATAATCCCAATGCATTGGACAGGGAATGTACTGTACGACCAAATTTTAAATCACCGACTAAAGCTATTTTTAAGTTATCAATTTGCCCTAATTCTTTTTTTGATAGTGTATAAATCAAGTAATGTCTGGGTAGGATGCTGACCAGCACCGTCTCCAGCATTTATCACAGGAACATCAACAATATCTGATATGAATTTGGATACGCCTTCTAATTCATGTCTAATAACTAAAGCATCACTGTAACCCTCAAACATTTTTGCAGTGTCAGCTATGCTTTCCCCTTTGGAAACAGAACATGATCTTGTATTTTCAATACCTATGCAGTTTCCACCTAAACGTTTCATAGATGTTTCAAAAGATAATCTTGTTCTTGTTGACGGTTCAAAAACATTAATCCAAGGATTTTACCTTTTAATTCCTCACAGCATTCTTTTGATTTAGCTATATCTTCTAGTTTTGATGCTTCATTTAGAATATAATCAATATCCTTTCTTTCAAAATCTTTTATTGAAATTATACTTTTTAATTCAAAAATTTTAATCAACCCATTTTATTCAATTCTTTTATCAATTAAATTGTTAATATAACTAGCAAATTTATCAATTTCATCCATATTCAATACAGGAATATTTTCACTGGAAAGTGTTTTCTTAGCTTTTATTTTATCTATAAAGTTTCCTTCATCAGGATTTATTTCATAACCAAAATTTGAAGAAATAAATGATGATTTAACAAGTTGTTCTGAAAATGTTTTGTTCAGATGACTTTTAGTATTTGATTTTTCATCACAGTTCATAAACAGAGCAACCGGTTTTTCCATTAATGTTCCCATATTTCTGGATATGTATCTTTTTAATGTTCCCTGGACTTTTCCATGATATAGTGATCCGGCTAATATAATAAAATCATATTTTAACAAACAGGCTGTTTTAGCTTTTTCAATTGGAATTAATTGAATTTTAGCTTTTATTTTGTTTGATAAAATTTTTGCAGCTTTTTTTTTGTTATTCCGCTGGATGTTGAGTAAATTATTGCTATTTTCATATAATCCTTTCAATTGGTACGACAAGAATATCTTTTGCACCTGCATTTCTTAAATCGTTAACAAGTTCGAAAACCACGTCTTCATCTATAACTGCTTGTACAGCTACAGTTTCTTCTTTAGATAATACTTCTGAAATTGTTGGGCCAGTCATTGCAGGCATGACTTTTTTAACTTTATCTAAATTTTCTTTTTTAACATTCATCATTACAAGCTTTTTCCTTTCAGCTTCAATTACTCCTTTTATACTTGTACTTACTGCTTCAACTAATTCTTTTTTTATTTTCAAAGCTGTTGTCATTAGTGATAAGTTTAATAGTACTTTCTAAAATCACATCAACAATTTTCAAATGATTCATTTTTAATGTGGTTCCTGTACTGGTTAAATCAGTAATTAAATCAGCTATTCCAATTAATGGTGCAATTTCTGTAGAACCACTTAATGTTATTATTTTTGATGTTAAACCATGTTCTTCTAAGTATTTTTTTTGTTAATGTTGGAAATTCAGTAGCTACTACCATATCTGATGTTAAATCATCAATGGAATTTATATTGGAATCTTCCGGTGATGCTAAAACTAATTTTGTCTGTCCGAAAGACAAATCAACTAATTCTTTAACATTAGCTTCACTTTCATTAATCAAATCTACACCAGTTATTCCCATATCTACAATTTCATCTTCAACAAATTTGGGAATGTCTGATGCACGAGCAAACATTACATCAATATCTTTATTAAAAGTAGCAGAAATTAATTTTCTATTAGCATTATCTTTTAATCCTAATCCTGCTTTTTCTAAGATGGATATTGAAGGGTCACTAATTCTTCCTTTAGAAGGTACAGCAATTTTTAATTTCATTTTAAATCTTCTCATTTTATTTATGTGATATGATATATCATTTTTTTTATTAATACTTTTTTAAAGTGTTGAAATTCTGGATATTTTTTAATATTTTCAGCTTTTACTATCAAATAATACAAAATCTTTAAATATAATAGAAATTATATTGATATTAAGCTTAAGATTAATTTAAAATTATCATAAGTTATAAATCAACTGTTTGAGGTGAAATACATGTCTGAAATACCAAAAGCTCCTATCGCAAGGATTATTAAAGATACTGGTGCTGAAAGAGTTAGTGAAGATGCTAAAGCTGAATTAGCTGAATATCTTGAAGAAGTAGCTCGTGACGTTGCAATTGAAGCAAATAATGTTGCTAAAATCGCTAAACGTAAAACTATCAAACCAGAAGATATTAAATTAGCTATTAAAAATTTAGAATAGTTATTTTAATTGACTTTTTTTTTTTTTTTATAGGTGTTATTATGACTGATAATACTATTTTAATTAAAGATGCATTAATTTTAAACCCTTTAGATTTTAAAGAAATAAAAGGTTCTCTTTTAATAAAAAATGATAAAATCGCAGAAATAGGTACTGATATTGATGAAAGTAATGTAGATAAGGTTATTGATGCTAAAGGTAAAATATTACTTCCTGGATTTGTAAATACTCATACACATTTGTCAATGACTTTGTTTAGAGGATTGGCTGATGATTTGAGCTTGGATTCATGGTTGAATGATAATATTTGGCCGATGGAAGCAAATCTTACATCTGAATACTGTTATATTGGTGCTCTTTTAGGAGCCATTGAATTAATTAAATCCGGAACAACCACTTTTAGTGACATGTACTTTTACATGGAAGATGTTGCAAAAGCTGTTGAAGAATCAGGAATTAGGGCAGTTTTATCTTATGGTATGATTGATTTTGGTGATGATGAAAAAGAGAACATGAAATTAAAGAAAACATAGCCTTATTTGAAAAATGTAATGGGATGGCTGATGGAAGAATTAAAGTATTTTTTGGACCTCATTCCCCGTATACAGCTTCAAAGGATTTATTGGAAGATGTAAGATGGTTAGCTAATGAGTATAATACTGGAATTCATATTCATGTTAGTGAAACTCAAAAAGAGATAAATGATTCACTTGAAGCATATGATTTAAGACCCTTTGAATATTTGGATTCAATAGGATTTTTAGGTCCTGATGTTGTAGCTGCACATAGTGTATGGTTATCTCATAATGAAATTGAAATTATTAAAAGGAACAATGTTAAAATTTCACATAATCCGTGCAGTAATATGAAATTAGCTTCAGGTATAGCTCCAATTCAGGATTTAATCACTAATGATATTTGTGTTGGAATTGGAACAGATGGGGCATCATCAAATAATAATTTGGATTTGATTGAGGAGTTAAGAACAGCTTCCTTACTTCAAAAAGTTAATTTATTAAATCCTAAAGCTTTAACTTCTAATGAAGCATTAGCTATGGGAACTATCAAAGGTGCAGAAGTTTTAGGACTTGAACAGGAAATAGGATCAATTGAAGTTGGTAAAAAAGCAGATTTAATTTTAATTGATACCAATAATGCTAATATGGTGCCGGATAGTTCAGCTACAAGTTCTAATATCATTTACTCCGCAAATGGTTATAATGTAGATACTACTATTTGTGACGGTAAAATTTTAATGGAAAATAGAAAATTAACTACATTAGATGAAGAAGAAATTTATAAAAAAGCCAGAAAAGCTATTGAAGAGCTTAAAGAAGCTAAAAGTAAATAATTTTATCTAGCTTCAAATTTTATTTTATTTTTGTTTAGAACAATACTTCTTTTCCAGGCATCATTGCTTTCAGGGAAATCAGACCTGAAGTGAGCTCCTCTACTTTCTCTACGTAATATTGCTGATTTTACAACTAAAATAGCTATTTCAACCATATTTATTACTTCAAGAGCAGTTACAAGTTCTGTATTATATTGGGCTTTATTTTCAACTTTTAAATCATTTAACTCTTTTTCCATCTCTTGCAGCTGTCTTAAAGCTTCATTTAAATTTTTTTTTCATCTCTAACGATTCCGACTTTTTCCCACATTAATTTTTTAAGGTTATTTTTAAACTCTATAGGATTAATGGAACCGTCTTTAATTAGGCTTTCAATTCTTGTTTTTTCTTCATGGACCATTTCAGGATTTTCTTTAAAATCAGTTTTGCTTGCAACTTTTGCTGCACTTTCACCAGCTCTTTTTCCAAATACTTGAGTATCAGCCAGTGCATTTCCACCTAAACGGTTAGCTCCATGAACTCCTCCTGACACCTCTCCAGCAGCAAACAGATTATGCACGTTTGTAGAGCAGTCTGAATTAATTTTACACCACCCATAAAGTGATGTGCAGTTGGAGCCACTTCAATTTTTTCATTTTTAATGTCAATGCCTACATTTTTAAACTGCAGAACCATAGTTTCTAATTTTTCATCAATTAACTCATCAGGAAGATGTGTTATGTCTAAATAAACTCCGCCATGTTCACTGCCTCTTCCTTCAATGATTTCCTGATAAATGGATCTTGCAACAACATCACGGGTAGCTAGTTCCATTTTTTCAGGAGCATATTTTTTCATGAAGCGTTGACCGTCTTTATTTAATAATTTTCCACCTTCAGCTCTTACAGCTTCAGTTACAAGAACTCCTTTTTTGGAATCTGGAGTTACCATTCCTGTTGGGTGGAACTGAATCTGTTCCATATCTATCAGATTAGCTCCTGCATTCCAGGCAAGCATGAATCCGTCACCATTTTTCTGAATGGTGTTGGATGTAATAGGATATAAATTGCCTGCTCCTCCACTTTAGCCAATATAACTGCTTTTGCTTTAAAATAGATTATTTGGGAGTTTGCCAAATCTAGTCCAACAGCTCCTATAACCTGTCTTAAACTTTCATCCAAAACAAGAGATGTAACCATTACCTCTTCAATATTTTGAATATCTCTTTTAATTATTTCTTCTTTAAGAGCAGTCATTAGCTCATGACCTGTCCTGTCTCCCTGAAAACAGGTTCTTCTGTATTGCTGTCCACCAAATGGTCTTTGATTTATTTTACCAGATTCCTGGCGGTCAAAGATTGCCCCATAATTTTCTAAATCAATTAGTCTGTCAGGGGATTCGTGAACAAGTACATCTACAAGTTTTTTATCATTGAGATAGCTGCCTCCCTTTAAGGTATCTTCAATATGTGCTTCTATTGAATCTTCAGCATCGACAGCTTTAAAAACAGCATTATATCCTCCTTCAGCCATTCCAGTACATCCAGATCTAAAAAGTTAGTCCGTTTGAAACAATAAGTCCTTTAAGACCAGCTTTATCTACTTCAATAGCTGCTCTTGAACCAGCTCCTCCTGAACCAATAATTAAAACATCGGTTGAAATTGTTTTAGTTTCCATAGTCATTACCTGTAAAATTTATATTATTTTTAAATTTATACTTGATTGTTAAAATAAATTTGTTTTTAAAGGTGGAGTATATCGTAATAAATATTAGTAAATAAAAATAAATTAGTATTTGATGAAGCAGTGTAATTTAAAATTTATTCTGAAATAGCTACTTTTAATTAAATTAATTATATAGTCAATAATTTTTAATCAAATTATAATTCATTGTATATATTTGGAGGTTTTTTAATGAAAATTGATGGAACAGTTACAACTGGTTTAGGCAAAGCCGCTTATTTTTTATCACAGGATTTTTATGTTAATAATTTTAAAAAAAATTGTGGATTTCGCCCGTATCCAGGAACTTTAAATGTTATAGTTCCAGAAGAGTACCTTCCTCAAATCAACAAAGTGAAAAATGAATGTAAAAATATTATAAAACCTGATGAAGGTTTTGGTGCTGTTAAATATATAAAAGCAAGATTAAATGATGAAGTTACTGGGGCTATTGTATTTCCGGCTAAAACTACACATGAAGAAAATTATTTGGAGTTTATAGCTAAAGATAAACTTAGGGATAAGCTAAATCTTGAAGACGGAGATACGGTAAGTGTTGAATTTTAAAAATGTTTTAAGAAACTTTTTATAATATAATTTATATATTATTTCATTGTACAATTCTCAGGGCGGAGTGAAATTCTCCACCGGTGGTGTTTCTGAAATAGATAAGTCCACGAGCACAAAAATGTGTTGATTTGGTTAAAATCCAAAACCGACGGTGATAGTCCGGATGGAAGAGAATAAGAAAGTTATTTTTTTTATTTTTAGCCCTGTTTCTACACTATTAAGGAGATGTTACTATGAGTAAAAACGATTTAGAAATGGGTTTTGAGGCATTAAGAAATGGTGAATTTATTTTAGTTTATGATGATGATGACAGAGAAGGAGAGGTAGATATGATTATCGCTTCTGAATTTGTTACACCAAAATCAGTAGCTACTATGAGAGATAATGCAGGCGGATTAATCTGCAATTGTTTAGCTCCACAGTACTGTGATGCTATTAATTTACCATTTATGACAGATATTATGGAAGCTGCTAGCTCAAAATATCCAGATTTAGCTGAACTTGCTCCAAATGACATTCCATATGATGAAAGATCTTCATTTTCAATATGGGTAAATCATAGGGATTCATTTACTGGAGTTACAGACCATGATAGAGCCATGACTATTAGTGAAATGGCTATCATGTTAAAAGAAGAAAGATATGGTGATTTTGGAAAAACATTCAGGTCTCCAGGTCATGTATGTCTTTTAAGAGGAGCTGACGGTTTAGTTAAAAACAGAAGAGGCCATACTGAAATTGGATTGGCTATGTGTGAAATGGCTGGCGTAACTCCGGTCTGTGTTGTTTGTGAAATGATGGACAGCAAAACTGGTCAGGCAACATCAGTAGCTGACGCTAAAAAATACGCTGAAGAAAATGGTTTGGTCTTACTTAAAGGGGAAGACATTATAAAAGAATATTTGAAAGAATAATCAGCTATACATAGCTTCATTATTCGTTCTTTTATCATTTATATAATTAAAGATGTATTGGGTAATTTGTTGGATTTTATATGAGTTATAAATACTAAATACAACATATTTACCATCATACATATCTATTTTCAGTCCGTCTTTAATTTCTTTAGTTGGACTAACCAAACTTATTTTACCCCATGGAATTCTAAGGTTTTTAGATTTCAATGCTTTTTCAATATATATTCCGTCATCTTTGATTTTCACGATTTTAACAGCTCTGCGGTTTCTGTCAGACATTACTTGAATATCCCCATTTTCATCAAAGCCGTAATCGGGAATCAGACATGTTGCCTTCCAGCCCTGTTTAATTTTTTTTTGCAACATGAACTCTGTCTTTTTTGTTAGCTTAACTCCCTGTTCAGGACTTAAATTAAGTGCCATTCATATCACCCTGTTTTTTATTTCTTCAAAAGGAACTATTCTATTGAAATTTACATTTTTCGCCATACTAGCTATTGTATTTATATCTATATTTTCTTCAACACATTCAAGTGCATATTTTGAAAACAGATCATATCTGATTTCAACTTCAGGAGTAAATCCGCGTCCGTCTATTTTCAGTTTTGATACATTTAAGACATTTTTGACCTGGGTGTTATTTTTGATGTACGGAACTACATTTTCAAATATATCCTGATTGTAAACCTTGTTTAGGAGGATTGCTTCAACTGTAACTCCAAGTTTTTTTAGCATATTTGCATGTGCTACCAAATCAACTGCCGCTGATTCAATACCTCCCTTATTGACACCAGACATAAGCAGCATTGGAATATCTGATGACATTGCTATTTCACTTGCAGAGTATGGAACTTTTTCATTCAGTAATCCAGTAAATACGCTCATAACACCTTCAATCAATACAATGTCATAGTCTGATTTGTTTAATTTATCAATAGCCAGTTTAATATCCATCCAGCCTAGATGTCCGATTTTTATAGATCCGTAATCTTCCATTTTTCCGTTTGTCAGGTATAGGCCAGGAACAATATCTCTTGCATCGGGACCTACTTTCATAAGAGCCACTTTTAGACCTCTTTTTTCTTAATGCTCCAGCCAGTCCGGTTAAAATAAATGTTTTTCCGGAATCAGATCCGTTACTTCCAATCATCAGGAATTTGGGGCCTTTTCCATTATTTTTATATTTTAAGAATTCTCCAGATAATTTTTCTATTTTATGTCCTGAGTCGATTCCAACTTCCATGTTTATTTTGGATTTGACTTCTTTATTTTTAGCGGATATATCTTCGATATCCTCACTGGAAGCATCAATGTAGTTTAATAGGTTGTTTCTAATAATAGGATTTTCATCTAAAATATTATGAATCATTGTTCCTATAACATTTCCATCATCATTACATGCTCCTGAAAAAATGTTGTATTCGGTTATTTTTTATTCACGTCTCCATAATTCATTCTTTGAATTTTAGAGTAGAATAACGGTTTGGCATCACCTTCAATTTTACCGTAGGTGTGTGTATGGAATCCGGTAACATCTTCATTCTGGCCTTTTGTAATAAATGAATTGTCATAAACTTTAGCATTAACACGGTCGCTGCTTATGAGTGGTGAAAGATTAACATCTATTAATCCAAGACCTTCTTTTATTATTGGAACTTCTGACTTTCGTCCGATGTCTGTCTGATTTGCTAATAATTGTAAACCTGCACAAACACCAATAATTGGTTTTCCATCTTTAGCTATTTGTTTTATTTCTTTAGATAAGTCATCGCTGATATCACCTGATTCAAGAAGTGTACCTCCAGGTATAATTAATGCATCAAGTTCACTGCTGGCTTTTTTACCATCAACTAATCCATTTGATTTAACAAGATGGGTAGGTAGTTCTCCAAAGTTTTCAAATCCAGGAACTGCTCCTTTTATATAGACGAGTCCTATTTTTTTCATAAGTAAACCTCGTGTAACTATTTTATTTTAAGATTTATAATACTTTCACAATTTGTATTAATGCTGGATTATTGAAGATTCCCCAATGGCTGAAATTGTACAGATAAGTATTATTAAAATTTTAGATGAAATTAATTCAGTTATTTTATTATAATGAATGTTATTCATTGATAATTTTTAAAATTTGATATGTGAATATGTATTATATTCAATTTTTAATATTGCTGTAATCATAACTGGGACATATATTTCAAGTGTAAAATTTAAAAGTTGCACTAAACATAAAAATCTCATTAATGAAGTCGATTTTTCCTGAAAATCAGTATTTATTATATTTGCCGGTGAAATATCTAAAAATAAGTAAAATAAAGGTTTTGTAAAAAAAAAAAATAATTCTAATAAAATGATAATTTATTAGGATTAATTTTCATTTTCAAATACACTCATTGCCTTAATGATTTTTAAATCATCTAATGGTTTAGCCTGAATTTGTAAACCAACAGGAATGCCGTCTACTTCACCAGCTTTAATACTTCCAGCCGGAATTCCTGCAAGATTAGCTATTACAGTTAACACATCGTAAGCATACATTTCCATAGGAGTTAATTCATCACCAATTTTGTGAGGAAGTTTAGGAACAGTAGGACCTACAATTAAATCAACATTTTCTAACATAGCATTGATTTCATCTCTAATAAGGGATCTTGCTTGAAGAGCTTTTTTATAGAATTTTCCGCTGTATTCTTTTTTTTTGTGAAATGTAGGAACCGATTTCAATTCTTCTTAATACTTCTTCTCCACAAACATCTTCTATTCTATAACCGTAATCCCTTCCGTCATATTTTCTGGTAGCTGAGAAGAATTCTACATAGTTGATTAAGTAATAAGTTGGAAGACATAAGTCAATATTGTCAAAACTTACTTCTACAAGTTCTGCACCAGCTTCAACTAATTTGTGAATAGCTTTGTTTACAGCAACATTAATTTCAGCGTCTGTAACATCAATAAACTCTTTACAAACAGCTATTTTCATACCTTCAAGAGATTTTTCTTCAAGTACACTGGTAAAGTCAGGTCTTTTCCCATGTAGGGTGGTACATTCTGTTTCATCATAATCGGATATTGCATTTAGGGCAAGTGCAATTCCGCTGGTATCATTAGATAAAGGTCCGATTTGATCTAAACTCATTGACAAATCAAGTAAACCTTGTCTTGATACTGCACCGTAAGTTGGTTTAAATCCGACAACTCCACAATGGGATGCAGGGTTTCTGATTGAACCTCCAGTATCTGAACCAAGAGCAATATCACACATTTCTGCAGCTACTGCAGCAGCACTTCCTCCACTGGATCCTCCAGGGATTCTTCCAGGAGCTGCTGGGTTTTGAGTAGGTCCAAAACAGGAAGTTTCAGTTGAACTTCCAGCTGCAAACTCGTCCATATTAGTAATACCGAGAATAATTCCGTCTTGAGCTAATATTTTATCAATTACAGTTGCATTATAACTTCCGAAGTAATTATCCAAGGTTTTTGAAGCTGCAGAGATAATATAATCCTCAACATTGATATTTGCCTTAATACCAAAAACTAAACCAGATAAAAATCCAACTTTTTCTCCGTTAGCTATTTTTTCATCAATAGCTTCTGCTTGTTTTAGAGCAGATTCTTTGTTAACTTCTAAGAAAATATTTAATTCTTCATTTTTTTCATCAATAACTTTAATGAAGTTTTCTACATTCTCCTTAGCAGTCATTTCTTTATTTTGAATGGAATTTAATTTTTCAATAACATTCATTAAAACACCTGAGTAATCATAATAATATATAATAAGTGATATTTTATTTTTTAAGGTTTATATAAGTTATTGATATTTTTTTTAAAAAAAGTAAACGGAGTTCATATTTAATTTATGAGTCATTTAAAGACAAATTTTAGTTAAGTGAAGCTTCTTTGATGGAGTATAAGAAGTTATAGATTAATCCAGTGATGATTGCACTGATTGTTGTTCTATAATAAATATAAAAACTTGGCTTAAAGCTTGTTCGCTCATAACTAATGCAGGAGCTAAACTGTGTGCTGGGTTTAGAGAAGTCCCTGTTAATGGAATTCCCATAATATGTAAAAATGATAATCAGTATAACTAAAAAATATTTGCCTAAATGAATATTTTTTTTTACAAAATTATAAATAGTGTACAAGTAATTAAATAAAATTAAAGAGGGGTCAAAATGAAAAAAGCTATTGTGTTTGATAATTCTGGAACTTTACTTGAACGCTACAGGGTTATTAAAGATGTTTCAACTGGGGAATTATTCACTGATGTTAATTCATTGCATTTAATTGATTCTATGGATTCCTTAGCACTTGTAGTTCTTCAGTTCAATACAAATTGTCTTTTGAATTTGGATAGTAACACTTTAATTTCAGATGTGATTAAACAGCATAATATTGACTTTGATGTTAGCTTTACAAGCTGTGAAACTACTAAAGAAGAAGTTACTGATATTTTAGAAAATGAAAATCAGGCAACTATTAGTGATATTACTGATGGGTTTACTATTTTAAAAGAAAAAAATCCCTAAAATGGAACTTTGTAACGGATCTGCAGTAATTATCGATATTAATAAAAATAAAATAGTTTATACTATTACTTCTGCAGGCAAACTCTTTTCTGAAGTCATAGACACAATTAAGATTTTACAATCTAGAGGTATTGAAATTTATATTGCATCTGGAGACAGAAAGGGAGCCATTAACAAATTGGCCGAAATTTTAAATGTCAATAAAAAACATGCCTTTGGAACAGTTTCTCCAAAAGGCAAATGTAAGGTTGTAAGATGTTTAAAAGACAGAGGATATAAAGTAATGATGGTTGGAGATGGTCTCAATGATGTTTTAGCTTTTAATAATGCTGATGTATCTGTTCTAACTGTTGAACAGGAAGAAGAGGTTTCTCCAAAACTGATTAATAAAACAGATTATGTTATTCAAAAAATTTCAGAAGTTATTTCAATAGATTTTTAATAACTTCTTTACTTTTTAAAACATTATCAAAGTTATTTAACTCAATAATTCCTTTATCTACTTTTTTAAGAAGATTCAAATCAAGAGTTCCTTCACCTAATGTAACATGCTGATCTTTAACACCATTATTGTCATTTAAGTGACAGTAGCTAATGTTTTTAAATCCAGAAATTCTTCACAATTTCCGCAAGTGTTTCCATGACCTACATCAATTGTTAAGCCACACCCAGTTTCATTTTGTATTCTTTCAAGCTCTTCAACCTTATTTCCTAAAAATGAGAAGCGTTCAGGCATATTTTCAACTGAAACAACAATGTCTGAATAGTCAACAAGTTCTCCAATACTTTCAATAGCCAGCTCCAATGCATATCTCCTTATTCTGTCTTCATTTCTTCCAATTTGCCCAGGATGGATAGTTAAAGCAGTTGCATTTATTTTTTTTTCCATAATCTAGAGCATCTTTCATCTGTTTAACACTTTCTTTTCTGATTCCGGTGTTTAAACTAGCTATATTCAAATCAACTGTTGGAGCATGTATGCAAATTTCCAAGTCAGTATTTGCAAATTCAAGATTGTCATTTTTAAAAAAGGACCTTCTCCAAGTATTTCTATCATTTCAAATTCATATTTTTTAGCAGTTTCTATTATGTCATTATTTGGTCTGGTAAACATTGCTAATGTTGTAAAACCTAATTTCATGATTTAAGATTAACTTTATATATTATAATTATATATATGTTATTTTGTTATATATCAAAATTTAACATATATAATTTTTTTAAATAACTATATAGGAGGTTTGAGTTGGCCATGTTCAGACATAAAAAAAATGTTGATCAACTTTCAAAAAAAAAAATTATGAGGCATTGTTCTAATGGTTTAACTCATATTATTATATTATGGATTATTAGTAAAGAAAAAATCCATGGTTATGGGATTATGAAAAAGTTAGATGAATTTTTTAGTTCTTGTAATCCTACTGAGTATAATAAAACAAATTCAAGTAAAATTTATCCGATTTTAAGGAAATTAGAAAAAACTGGGATTATAAAAGGAGAATGGGGAGTTAGCAATAATAAAAGTGTTAAGTATTACTCTCTTACAGAGGAAGGTGAAATCTTACTTAAAAGTTTTAAAAGTGAGTTTGCTCACCTGATTAATAGCCCTCTTTGGTTAAGTTTTATTGAAGATATGTCAGATAATGAAATGCATAAGGTGGAAAACGATGAGAAATGCAATTGAAACTAAGAATCTTACAAAGGTTTATAAAAATTTCACTGCTGTTAATTCTTTAAATTTAAAAGTTCCTGAAAAAAGTATTTTTGGATTACTTGGTCCAAATGGGGCAGGAAAAACCACAACAATTAAAATGCTTACCTGTTTAATTCAACCTACTTCAGGTCATGCAAAGTGTTGGAGGGTATGATGTTCAGGAAAATCCGAATGAAGTAAGAAATTTGTTAGGAATGGTTCCTCAGCAAGTTAGTTTATATAAGGATTTAACAGTTCAGGAAAATTCAGAATTGTGTGCTGATTACTACGGTGTTCCTGTTGATGAAAAAAATATGACCGTATTGAAGATTTAATGGAATTAGTAGACATTAAATATGCTTTAGAAATAAAAGAGTTGGACAGTTGTCCGGTGGACAAAAACAAAAGGCATCTCTTGTAGCTAGTTTAGTACATAGGCCGGAGATATTATTTTTAGATGAACCAACAATCGGGCTTGATCCAACTACTAAAAAGAACATTATGGGATTTAATTCGTGAGTTAAATGACGAGGGAAATACAATTATTTTATGTTCTCATGACATGCATGAAGTAGATATGCTTTGTGATAATGTGGGAATTATAAATACGGGTAATTTGGTAGCTTATGATACTCCCCAAGGCCTTAAGGATTCTCTTTTAAAAGAAGAAAAAGAAGAGCATGAAATTAAAATGAAAAATACTTTAAGAGATATTTCAAATGAAAATGAAGTAAATAAATCTACTAAAGAAGACATTGAAACATTAAACTTAAAGAAAATGTCATTTTTACTTAAAGAAACTAATGATTCTATTATTTCAGCTATTCAATCTAATCCAAAAGTACATGGTGTTGAAATGGCTAAAAACGGACGTTTTAATTTGAGAATTGACAATTTTGATGATGATGCTGTTAATGATGTTTTAAAAGACATTATTGAAGCAGGAGGTGTTGTCAAATCAATATTTACACAGGAACCATCTCTGGAAGATGTATTTATTAAAGCAACAGCTGAGGTGAATGAAGATGATAGAGCTTAGAAAATTTAGCTGGATGATTAAAAAGAACTTTTAAGTTTAAAAAGACATCCTCCAAGGTTAATTTCAATTTTAATTTTTCCTATTATCATGATTTTGTTATTTGGTTATGGTATGGGTGGAGACATGACTGATTTGCCTGTAGTTGTTGTTTCTCAAAGTCACGGTGACTTAACTGATGTAACATTGGATACTATTAAAACAACGGATCAGTATAAGGTAGTAGAGGTTATGGATGATGTTGATGATGCAAAAAGAGAGAGTTGATAGTGGAGAAGTAAAAGCTGCAATTATACTGCCGGAAAATTATGACAGTAATGTGTCTCAAAAGGCGGTTACACTGTATTTGGACTCATCTGATCAAATGGCTTCTTCAACATTGGAAAGTGTAACTCAGGGAATATTTGCCAAATTATCAAATATGGAAGCATCTAATGCCATAGTTTCTAATCCTTCATCACAGGAATTAGAAAATAGTACCAGTCCAGTTAATCAATCTGAATTAGCTACTAATACTCAAAGTGCAAATGTTACAAATTCAATTGGACATACATTTGATAATTTTAAAGATGATATTGCACTTCATATTAACAAAATATATGGAAATATTAAGTATATTGACTTTTTAGTTCCTGCAGTTTTAGGAATGACTGTAATGATGTCCTGTATGATGGGTATGGGTGCATCAATAGCTGGAGAACGTGAAACTGGTGAATTAGCTAGATTATTTATGACTCCGACATCAATTTCAACTGTAGTTGGAGGTAAAATTGCATCTAAACTTATTGTTGAGTTAGTTAGAGCTCTTATATTAATATTTATGGCTATTGTATTGTTTAATGTAAGTATTAAAGGAGGAATCTTACAAACATTCATTGTTCTTTTCTTTGGAGCACTATGTTTTGTTGGTTTTGGTATCATGTTGTCTGCAAGAACCAACACTCAGGAAGATTATACTCAAATAGTCATGCCATTTTCAATGCCTATGATGTTTGTTTCTGGTGTATTCTATCCTATTGAAACTATGCCTTGGATTTTACAAAAAATAGCTTATATATTCCCATTAACTTATCTTAACGATGCAATGAGGGGAGTAATGATTAAAGGTCAAAGTTTAGGCGATGTATGGTTAGATTTAGCTATACTTTTAGGATTCACTGCACTGTTCTTTATCATTGGAGTCAAAAGATTTAATAGAGATATTTAAGGAGGCTAAAAGATGTCTAAATATAATAAATTATTAATCGGATTTATAATCTGTATATTATGTATCAGCCCGATAGCTGGTGCAAATATTGATTGGAACACATTTCAAAGTAATTTAAATCATACAGGATATATTGATGATAATTCTGACTTTGTTACAAATTTATGGTCATTTAACATGGAATCACCGGTTATAGGCTCACCTGCAATCTATGGGGACTTTTTATATGTTGTTTCACAGGAAGGTATTTTAAAAGTAATTGACATGGAAAACGGAACTGAAGACTGGTCATTTAATTTAAAAGGAGACAGTAATGCAACACCTGTAGTAAGTAACAATACAGTATTTGTAGGAAATAATCAAAGTTTTAAAGCTATAGATATTGAATCACAAGATATTTTATGGAAATATAATACTTCTGACGAATCTATTCAGGGGGCAGCTTATGTAGATAATGATACTGTCTATGTAGGTTGTGATAATGGGCATATTTATGGATTTGACATAGCTGACGGTAATAAAACTTTTGAAGCAGATTTAGGTAATGATGAAATTGTATCTTCTCCAATTGTTGTTAATGGATCACTTTATGTTGGTTCAACTAACGGTAATGTTTACTGTATAAATTTAAATAATACAAATATAACTTGGCAATATGCTACAGGCGATGCAGTTTACTCTTCTCCAGCATATGCAGAGGGTAAAATCATAATAGGATCTGATGATGATTCAATTTATGCTTTAAATGAAACAAATGGGGATTTATGCTGGGATTATGATTTAAACAATAAAGTTAAATCTTCTCCGTGTATTGATGAGTATAATAACAATGTATACATAGGTTCTGATGAAGGTAATTTAACCTGTCTTGATTTAAGAGATGGAACTTTTAAATGGAGTCATGCTACTGGAGCTCCAGTTCAATCAACTCCAGCAATAAAAGAAGAGTTAATTGCATTTGGTTCTAATGATGGAACTGGTTATGTTTTAAATAAATACACTGGTGAAGAGGAATTTACTTACAATCCAGGAACCATATTATTTAATTCAGAAATAACTTCTTCTCCTGTAATTAATGGAAATAGTTTATTCTTTGCAGATCATAGCGGACATGTATATTCATTAAACATTGATAAAAGTGAAGTCCCTGCTTGTGAATATTTATTTTATACATTAGCTGTTTTGGTTGTAATCTTAGTTGTGATTGTTGTTGTAGTTAAAACTATAAAAAAACATAATAGAAGATAAACTTTAAATATCTAAAAAGAAGTAATTACTATTACATTAAAATGGGAAGTTTTAATTATGTATGGTAAAAATATCGAGACACTAAAAAAAGGAAAATATGAATCTTGCTGATAAGATTTATATTTTTGATACAACTCTCAGGGACGGTGAACAAGCTCCGGGAGTTGCTCTGACTGTTGATGAAAAATTCAAATTGCTCAAAAGCTTGATAAACTTGGTGTAGATAAAATAGAAGCAGGTTTTCCTGTATCCTCAAATGGTGAAAGAAAAGCTGCAAAAGAACTTAATTCATTAGGTTTGAATGCTACAGTTTTAGGTTTAGCTCGCAGTGTGCAAAAAGACATCGATGCTGTTCTTGATTCCGGATTGGACTACATACATACTTTTATCGGTACTTCTCCATTGCATAGGGACTATAAACTTAAAATGTCTAAAGAAAAAGTCATTGAAACAGCTGTTGAATCTGTTGAATATGCAAAAGATCATGGATTGACTGTTGAATTTTCTGCAGAAGATGCAACAAGAACAGAACATGATTATTTATTTGATGTTTATGATGCTGTTGTAGATGCAGGCGCTGACTTTTTAAATGTTCCAGACACTGTTGGAGTATTGATTCCTGTCATAACATAGAGAATTAATCACTAATCTTAAAGAACGCTACACTACTCCAATTAGTGTTCATTTTCATAATGATTTTGGTTTAGCTACTGCAAATACATTAACTGCTATCGAATGCGGAGCAAATCAGGCTCATGTAACAATTAATGGTATGGGAGAAAGAACAGGTAATGCTTCTCTTGAAGAACTTATTGTTGCACTGCATGCTGCTTACAACATTGACTTGGATATTGATACAACACAGTTATATAGCTTGTCTGAATTTGTAGGTCGCATTACAGGTATTAAAATGCCTGTTAACAAACCCATTGTTGGAGCTAATGCATTTGCACATGAATCAGGCATACATGTTCACGGAGTGTTAAACAATGCTTTAACTTATGAACCGATTTCTCCGGAACTTGTAGGACATTCAAGAAGAATAGTTTTAGGAAAACACACTGGAGCTAATGCAGTAAAAGCTAAATTAGAACATTATAACATTGACTTAACAGAAAAACAATTCCAAACAGTATTTAATCAAATTAAAGCTCTGGGAGATAAAGGTAAAACAGTTACAGATGATGATTTAAGAGCTATTGCTATAACTGAAATAAGCAGTGCTAAAGAAACTCCGATTAAACTTGAAGGTTTAGGAATATTATCTGGAGCTGTTGTATCTCCAACAGCTACCGTTAAACTGAACATTAATGGAAAATTAAAAGAAACCTCCTGTACTGGTGTAGGTCCAGTTGATGCAGCTATTAATGCTATAAGGGAATTGATTCAGGATACAATGGACATTGAACTTGAAGAATACAATTTAGAAGCTATTACTGGAGGTACTGATGCATTAGCTGAAGTATTTGTTATTTCTTCTGATGGTGAAGGTAATAAATCAACTGGTAGAGCAACTAACGATGATGTAATAATGGCTAGTATATTGGCTGTTTTAGATTCTATTAATAAGATTTTATTAATGGAAAAAAAATTAGCTAAAGCAATATTTATATGTTAAAAAAATTATACACTTAATTGTATAACAGTCTATATGGAGTCATGATACTATGGAAGAAAATGTTATCTTTATTGGTAGTAAACCAGTAATGAACTATGTTCTAGCAGTAGTGACACAATTTAACGGTGGTGCAGACCATGTATCTCTTAAAGCAAGAGGTAAAGCTATTAGTCGTGCCGTAGACACTGCAGAAATTGTTAGAAATGGGTTTATCCCAAACGCTGATGTTGAGGATATTAGTATTGCTACAGAACACATAGACACTTACAATGGTGAAATAACAAATGTTTCAACTATTGAGATAAAAATTGTAAAAAAAGAGTGAATAACTCTTATTATCCCTTTTTTTTTTAATATAATTTACGGACATGCTTGTCAAATAGATATTTTGATAATTTTATATTTGAAGTTCCCTTTCCGTGAGCCTCTACCTGACCTTTTTTAATAGATTTTAAAACACTATCAATATCTAATTCGCAGTCAATTAAACTGTAACAGTCACCTAAAAAGTCAATATGGTGGGAGTCACTTGCTCCTAATGATGGTATGTTTTTTTTTATCAGCTAATTTTTTAGCTTTAAAGTTACACCAGCCAACAATAAAACGGGCATTTCTGGTTTCTATAGCATCAAAATTTAATTCATCAGGGTGGCTTTTACATAATAATCCATGTCTGTAAAAACAAAAAGGATGGGGAATAATAGCCAGCCCTCCCTGATTATGAATCATGTCAATTGTTTCTTCAGGTTCTAAATCTCTTGGAATTACTTCTTCACAGCCAAATCCAAGAATATGTCCTTTAGAAGATGAAATCTCAATTGAAGGAATTACAAGCAGATTCTCAGTATTTTTTGTTTTTTCGACTGCAACTTTAGAACCTTCTACTGTATTATGATCGCTGATAGCTATGATATCAATTTTATCTTCAATAGATTTTTTTATGATATCATCTATTTTTGTAGAAGAGTCTGGAGAATACTGACAGTGTATATGAGAATCTAGCCTATACATTTTATTCGTTCCATTCGATAGTTTTGATTAGTCCAATAGTTCCGGTCATCATAACATCTCCTCCGGGACATGCATGGTGCCAGTCAAGGTTGGTTTTTTCAATCAATTCTCTTTTAGGGCCGCTGACAATGACTTTTTTTCTAGTTTGGATATTGGATTTAGAACATGTGCTCCATGACCATGGTCATTGTAAATCTCTTCATTTGTAATTTCTCCACTTTAGCCAGTTTGTTAATATAATTTTCAAGTGATTCACCAGTTAAATTAGAAGTATGGTGCTCAAATAATCCTTGGATTTTACCGTTTTCTATTGATGCTGCAGTAGTATGTCCGTTTCCAATATCAATAGCTATAAAACTGTTTAATTGGGAAGCTTCTTCATCATAGCACATTCCAGCTATTGAAGCAAATTTTGTATCCATTAAAAGAGGTGTTTCTTCAATACCTTCTTTTTTAAGGGTTTTTTCTACTGCTTTCATTCTGGAGTAGTACTCTGGAACATTTTCATGGAATCCAAAGCTTTCAGGTTCGACAGGTTCATTTAATTTTTCTCTGATTTTTTCAAATCTGAAGTCCCTGTCGCCCATATTCTCATTGTATCCGTGGTCTTGAACTGCAATAGCTATTTTATCAATATCAAAGTCTAAATCATATCCTAATACAAATTCAGATAACTTTCTAATGTTTATATCTCCTAAATGGATTTTAGTGTATCCTTCATAGCTTTTATTTTCATCAGCTATTTTAATTCCATATGATTTAACTTGTTCAAGGTCATCTCTTATTGTTTTAGCACAATTTGCTTCCATCACTACATCGTAACCTTTTTCCATATGTTCAAGAATACTTTTTTTAATTTCCCCCACCCATTATTTCACCGTCAAAATAGATGTCATTTTCAATTTCTTTAATTTGTTGGGAAATATATAAGTGTGGAGAAGGCAGAACTAATTTAATTGAGTTTTCCAGCTCTTTTTCGTCATCATAAATTAGTATGTCCTGAGTTCCTGTTCCAACATCAATAGCTAAAATTTTCATATTTCTAAATAGGTTTTTATTCTATTAAAATATTAATTGTACAAAAGTGTACAGTAAAGTTTTAAATAGTACATTATACAATCTATTAATATGAATTATAAAATAGAATTATCCTCTGAAGAAGTGCCAAAAAAAATGGTACAATATTAACGCTGATTTACCTTGTGAACTTCCAATGCCAAAAAATAGTGAAGGAAGAAATCAAATTGAAGATTTGCAAGAAGCATTTACAAAAGCGGCACTGGACCAGGAGTTTGCAACTGAAAGATATATTAAGATTCCACAAAAAGTAAGGGAGTTATACATGCAGATGGGAAGGCCAACTCCGTTATTTAGAGCTAAACGTCTTGAAGAAAAGCTCAACACTCCAGCTAAAATTTATTACAAAAGGGAAGATACTTCTCCTACGGGATCACATAAATTAAACAGTGCAATTCCACAGGCATACTTTGCTAAAAAAAAGAAGGTGTTGAAAGATTAACAACCGAAACTGGTGCAGGACAATGGGGAACTGCTTTGTCACTTGCTTGTTCATTACTTGATTTGGACTGTACTGTATATATGGTTAAAGTATCATTTAATCAAAAGCCAGACAGGAAAAACATCATGAATATTTATGGCGGAGAAGTCTTTGCCTCCCCAAGTGAAAATACCGAATTTGGACGTAAAGTATTGGCTGAAAACCCTGACCATGTAGGATCACTTGGAATAGCTATTTCAGAAGCAATGGAAGAAGCTCTAAACAATGACAATGTAAAAAATACACTTTAGGCAGTGTGTTAAACCATGTAATGTTACATCAAACTGTCATCGGTCAGGAACTTAAAACACAATTGGAAATAGCTAATGAAGAACCAGACACTATGATTGCATGTGTTGGTGGTGGAAGTAACTTTGCAGGTGCTTTATATCCATTTATTAAAGATAAACTTGATGGAAACAGTGATACTAAATTTATTGCAGTAGAACCGAGTGCATGTCCAACATTAACTGAAGGTAAATATGAATACGACTTTGGAGATTCAAATGGATTTACTCCACTTCTTAAAATGTATACCTTAGGCCATGACTTTGTAGCACCATCTGTACATGCAGGAGGTTTAAGATACCATGGAATGTGTCCACAAATCTCATTACTTGCACATGAAGGATATATCAATCCTGTAACAGCTCATCAAAGAGACGTATTTAATGCAGGAATTCAATTTGCTAAATGTGAAGGAATTGTTCCGGCACCGGAAACTACTCATGCAATTAAGGCAGGTATTGATGAAGCTATTAAATGCAGACAAACTGGAGAAGAAAAAACCATTGTTATTAACTTCTCAGGACATGGTATGCTGGATTTAAAAGGTTATGCAAATTATTTCTCTGGTGAAATGCCAAACAGTAAATAGAGTGAGATTAATTCTCTACTCTATCTTTATTTTTTGAATATTTTAATTTAAGAATTGCTTCTGTATTTAGATATGACCTATTTTTTAGATGTAAAATTATTATTTGTCATAATATTCGATAATGGCTCTAAATAACACATATTTAGTTTTATAGAAAAATTCAAAGCAATTGCTTTTGATTTATATAATATTAATAATTTATATTTGATTAATTTTAATATTTTTATAATTTATAACTTATAACTGATAAGTTATAACTAGTAACTAATAACTAATAACTAATAAATTATTTCTTATTCTTTATAACTTATAACTTATTTCTTAAAACGTAGAATTTATAAGATAGAAGGTATAAAATATAACTTATACATTAAACCTTTTAACTTAAAACTTATCTCTTTTAAGTTATGAGGTATAAGTTATTAATTAAAAGTTAAAACTTATTTCTTTTTAAGTTATCTCTTAAAAGTTAAAAGTTATTTCTTTTAAGTTATCTCTTAAAAGTTAAAACTTATTTCTTTTTAAGTTATCTCTTAAAAGTTAAAACTTATTTCTTTTAAGTTATCTCTTAAAAGTTAAAACTTATTTCTTTTAAGTTATCTCTTAAAAGTTAAAAGTTATCTCTTTTAAGTTATATCCTATAAGTTATCTCTTTTAACTTATTTCTTAAAAATTAAAACTTATCTCTTTTAATTTATAACTTAGAAGTTATTTCTTGTAAGATATAACTTAAAACTTATTTCTAATAACTTAGAACTTATCATTTATAAGGAGAATTAATTAATGAGTGAAATAATAGCTGTAATGAATCAAAAAGGAGGCTGTGGAAAGACTACAACTGTAGTTAATACAGCAACTTCACTTTAGCTGTAATGGGTAAAAGTGTTTTGGTAATTGATATGGATCCTCAGGGTAATGCAACTACTAGCTTCGGGATTGATAAAACAAAATTAGAAAATACTATTTATGATGCAATTATTGGGGATGTAAGTGTTAAAAAAGTAACAATCCCTACATTTATCAAGAATTTATTCATTGTCCCAAGTAATATTTCATTAAGTGGAGCAGGAGTTGAATTAAGTAAAAAGGAAAATTATCATATTGTTTTAAAGGAAACACTTAAGGATTTACCTCCTTTATTTGACTATATCTTTATTGATTTACCTCCTTCTTTAGGTGTTATAACTGTTAATGCATTAGTTGCAGCTGACAGTGTTCTTATACCTATTCAAGCAGAGTATTATGCATTGGAAGGTGTGGCTGATTTGATTAATACTATTAACTTAGTTAAAAAGAGGCTTAGAACACCTGTTCCAATCAAAGGTATTCTTCTGACATTATATGATAAAAGAACAAGGCTCAGTAAGGATGTCTACAAGGAACTTAAAAATCATTTTGGAAGCACTAATCTGTTATTTAATACTGTGATTCCAAGAAATATTAGGTTAGCTGAAGCTCCAAGTTATGGTAAACCTTGTTTAATTTATGATCCTGAAAGTACAGGTACAAAAGCTTATCTAAGTTTAGCTAAAGAAATTATAGAACGTGATGGAGGTAATTAGATGGCTAAAAAATCAACAGGTTTAGGTAAAGGATTAGATTCTTTAATTCCTGATTTTTATGATGAGGATTTTGACAGTAATTCTGCAGTATCTTTAGAAGACATGTTAGGTGAAGATGAAAAACAGGAAGAATCTAATGAGGATATTGTAGAAAATGTTGATGAAGATAATTCTTCTAATGAAGAAATTGTAGAAGAAACTTCTGATAATGATGAATCTAAAGCGAGAAAATTTCTGAAAATGAAGAGTTCAGTGATAAAATTGTAGAAGATACAAAATCTTTTGATGATGATACTTGTGAAGAAGAGGAATCTAGTGAAGATATTGTAGATGATGAAAATATTCAGGAAAATAGTGTAGAAGAAGATGAGTCTAAAGTGAAAACCAACAAATAGATACTGTGGAAGATGATACTGATGAGGATATCAACCAAGAGGAAGCTGAAAATATTGAAACATCATCCGAAGACTTACCTGGCAGTGAAAGTGATGAAGAAAGCATACAAGATCAAAAAAGAACAGGAAAAAATTTTAGAGAATGTGGCTGAAGTTAAAGAGATTGTTGATAAAAATCCAAGAATCACTTTATGGTCTTCACAATCTGCAGCAGTATTCAGGTATTTAAGAAAAACAGAACCTGAATTCAGTATTAGTAAAGAAGCTTCAGTTTTAATTGATGAAGCGGTTATCTAAAAAATATCCTGAGATTTGGGAATTATTCGAAGATATCTAAACTAGGCTGATATTCTCCATCTAATTTAATGTATTTTTCAGCCCTATTTACAGCTATTCCTAATCTTTTTAATTCTTCTTTTTTTGTAAACTTATATTTTTTTCTAATAGAAATTATTTTTTTTAGCTGATTTTACACCAATACCCGGAACTCTTATCAGGTCAATAAATGGTGCACTATTAATTTCTACAGGAAATATATTCATATTACTTGCAGCTAAAATTTTAGGATCAATATCTCCAGGGATAATCTGTCATCATCTTCAAATACTAATTCTTTAAGTTTATAATTATAATCATTTAATAAACTATCTGCATTGTAAAGTCTCCCTACTCTTTGGCTATTGCAGCTGTCTTTTTTTTTTTCAAATTCAGTCCCATCGACAGGTGTAAATCCACTGTAATATGCACTGTGCAATTTGGAATTTTTGTATATTTTATCTATTCTATGTAGAATTTCCTTATCTGTTTCGTTATTTGCACCGATAATAAGCTGTGTTGTATGAGTAGAATTTGGATATGTGGTAGAACTGTTTTCAAGTGAATCTATCCAATGGAGTCTTTTCAGTATATCTTTTTTATAATCCTTTGTAGATGACAGTTCAGCCAAACCGCTTGGGGTAGCGGCTTCAATATTAATACTGACTCTGTTGGCAAGTGCCATAGCTCTTTTAATGGAATCTTTTGATGCTCCCGGAACTATTTTTAGATGTATATAATCATCGTAACCGTAATCTTTTCTAAGACATCTGCAGGTTTCTATTGTTTTTTCCATTGTAGAATCTTCATTGTCTGCAATACCTGAACTTAAAAAAACAAACCGTTTACAAGACCTTTATTGTAGTAGGTCATAAAAGCTTTAGCTAGTTCTTCAGGTTTTAATTCTAATCTGGTGAAAGTTCTTTTGGATTGATTAATGCAGTATTTACAGTCATTTTTGCATTTATTTGTAAGCAGTGTTTTAAATAATGGTATTTGGCATCCATTATGGCCTGTAGCATGGTATATTCCAGGCAGATTTACTTGTGATGATTTTTGATGATTTACATAGTCGCATAAATCGTACTGAGCAGAGTCAGTTAAAACTTTCATCTTATGTAAAGTGGACATGGTTAATTATTATATATTAGTTATAATTAATGCTTTTGGCAAGCATATGAAAAATAAAAAATAAACCAGACTATTTATTTAATCTGGTTTTGATTGAGTCAACATGTGCAAATAATCCTTCATATTCAGCTATTGGGATGCATGTTGTTGATATTTTTTCCAAACCTTCCTGTGTGATTTTTTGAACTGTCGGTTTTTTAATAAATGATTCTGTAGACAATCCGGAATACATTTTAGCTCCTCCACCTGTTGGAAGTACATGGTTAGTTCCGGATCCATAATCTCCACATGCAACTGGAGAATATTTTCCTAAAAATATAGATCCTGCATTATTTATCTGACTTAATGTGCTTTCGTCATCTTTTGTCATAATAACTAAGTGTTCCGGAGCATATTCATTTGTAACATATACTGCATCTTCAAAGTTTTTAGTAAGGATAATTTTTCCGCTATTAGATAAAGCTTCTTTTATGATTTCAGCTCTTGGAGCATCTTCAGTTTTTTATCTACAAATTCTAAAACATCTTCAGCTAAGTTTTCATCATCTGTTACAAAAAACATGACGCTTTAGGGTCATGTTCTGCTTGTGATAATATGTCTGTAGCAATATATTCTGCATTAGCTGTTTTATCTGCAAGTATTAGCACTTCAGACGGACCTGCCGGAAACTCAATGTCCACTTCTCCATACACTAATTTTTTAGCAGCGGTTACGAAAATGTTTCCAGGACCTACAATTTTTTCAACTTTAGGAATGCTTTCGGTACTATAAGCCATAGCTCCAATAGCCTGAGCCCCACCTACTTTATATATTTCATCGGCTCCGGCTAAATGAGCAGCTACTAAAATTGCATCACCTATTTTACCGTCTTTTTTGTGGAGGTGAACAGCAGATAATTTTTTTAACTCCCGCTATTTTTGCAGGAATCACAGTCATTAGAATTGTAGAGGGGTAAGCTGCTCTTCCCCTGGAATATAACAGCCAACACTGTTTATTGGTCTTACAATTTGTCCGGCAGTTATGCCTTCTCTAACTTCAATATTCCATTCTTCAGGAATTTCTTTTTTATGAAATTTTTCAATATTTGCAGCAGCAGCTTTTTTCAGAGCTTCCAATAAATTGTCATCTAATGTATCATAAGCCTCTTTTATTTCTTCATCTGTAACTTTTAAATTATCTATTATGACTTTGTCGAATTTTTGTGTATAATCTTTTAGGGCCTGATCTTTATTTTGTCTAACATTTTTTAAAATATCAGATACGGTGTCTAAAACATTGTTTACATCTTCTTCTGATCTTTTAACTGTTTGTGATAAATCAATATCCTCATATCTTAAAAGTTCCATCTAAATTACCTCAATATAGCTCCGGTATCTGCTGATTGAACAACTTTACTGTATATTGATAACCATCCATCAACATCTCTTTTTTGGATTTTTTTCTATTAGCTAATCTATTTGATATTTCTTCATCAGATAGTTCTACATTTATAAATCTGTTTTCAATATCAATTTCTATTATATCTCCATCTTCAATGGCTCCAATTGGACCGTCAGACATTGCTTCAGGTGACACATGTCCGATACATGGGCCTCTGGTTCCTCCTGAGAATCTTCCATCGGTAATGAGTCCTACATTTTTAATTTGCATACCTGCAAGTGCAGAAGTAGGATTTAACATTTCCCTCATTCCAGGACCGCCTTTAGGACCTTCATATCTGATTACTAAAATGTCTCCTTCTTCCACTTCGTGGTTAAATATAGCTTGAGTAACTTCTTCTTCACTGTTGAATACTTTAGCAGGTCCTTTGAGATGCATTAAATCTGGTGAAACTGCACCTTTTTTAACAACTGATCCATTAGGCGCAATATTTCCTTTTAATATAGCTATTCCCCCATCTTTATGTATAGGGTTATCTAATGGATGAATAACATCAGTATTTGTAACTTCAACATCTTTTATGTTTTCCCCTAATGTTTTTGTTGTAACAGTAATAGCAGATGTGTCGATTTTATCTCCAAGTGTTTTTAATACTCCCGGAATTCCTCCAGCTTTATGTAAATCCATCATTGTGTCTGTACCTGCTGGTGAAATTAGACAAATATGGGGAACTACTCTGCTGATTTTGTCAAATAAATCAAGAGTAACTTCAACACCTTCAACTTCATTAGCTATTGCCGGAATATGAAGTGCTGTATTGCTTGATCCTCCAAGAGCCATGTCTACTGTAATTGCATTGTTAAATGCTTCCTGTGTTAAAATATCAGAAGGCTTTAAGTCAGTTTCTACTAATTTTATAATTTGTTTTCCTGAATTGTAAGCCATTTTTTCATTTGCCTTATCTGCGGCATGTGTTGTAGCACAAAACGGCAGGGACAATCCGAGAGTTTCTGTTACGCATGCCATGGTATTTGCAGTAAATAATCCTGAGCAGCTGCCTGCACCGGGGCAGGCGCATTTTTCAATTTCGTAGACTTCCTCTTCGGATATTTTGCCTGCAGATTCCTGACCGACAGCTTCAAATACTGTAATTAAATCTGCATTTTTACCTTTGTATTGTCCTGCTGCCATTGGTCCTCCGGTAACTACGATTGTAGGAACATCCACTCTGGCAGCTCCCATAAGCATACCTGGAACTACTTTATCACAGCTGGGCATAAGCACTAATCCGTCAAAGCTATGTCCTTTAGCCATACTTTCAACAGTAGCAGCTATGATTTCTCTGGAAGGAAGTGAGTATTTCATTCCTTCATGATTCATACTGATTCCATCACAAATAGCCATAGTGTTAAATTCAAATGGAATACCACCAGCAGCTATTATTCCTTCTTTTACAAATTCAACAAGTTCTCTAAGATGCATATGTCCGGGAACAATTTCTGTGAAACTGTTAGCTATTCCAATAAAAGGTTTATCAAAATCATTATCTCCAAGACCGCATGCCCTAAGTAAAGACCTATGTGGTGCTCTTTGAATTCCTTTTTAATATTGTCACTTTTCATCTAATCACACAATTTAGTCTTTAATATTTTAATATATAATATTTAATAATAAATAAAAGCTATGTTGATTATTTTAAAAAGAAAATATTTAATCTGTTTAGTTGCTTATGATTTAATGAAGTTCATTAGGTTAATTAAGCATATATTTTTTTTAATATTCTTTTTATTAGTTATTAAATAATTTTAAATGATAACTTTTAATAAGTAATCTTTTCAGGGCTTGTATTTTCATTGCCTTATAAAAAATAGATTTTGCTTGTTAATCAAATACTTTATTAAATATAAAAATTAAATTTCTTAATATAATGAAAAATTAATTTTATTATAATTATTTTTTTAAAAAACCTAGAGGTGAACCAATGCAAGGTTTATTAAATGAATGGAGAAGAACAAATTATACTAAAAATGTCACTCCTGATTTAACTGGACAAGATGTCATCGTCATGGGTTGGGTACATGAAATCCGTGATTTAGGTGGAATCATCTTTGTTATTATTAGAGATAGAGAAGGTAAGGTACAAATTACCGCACCAAGTAAAAAAGTAGATGCAGAAATACTTGAAGATATTAGGAAACTTAGAAAAGAATCCGTTGTAGCTATTAAAGGTACAGTTCAGGAAGCTAACCAAGCACCTACTGGTGTTGAAATTATTCCTAAAGAAATTAATCTTTTAAACTTAGCTAATCAGCCACTTCCTATGGATCCTACTGATAAAGTTAAAGCTGAAATTGATACCAGGTTAGACTCAGATTCATTGATTTAAGAAGGGATAATGTCAGTGCTATTTTTAAAATTAAAAATAGAATGTTCCATACTATAAGGGATTTCTTCTATGAAAATGGATTTATGGAAATTAACACTCCAAAACTTGTAGCTTCTGCTACTGAAGGAGGAACTGAACTTTTCCCAATTACACATTTCGAAAAAGAAGCATTCTTAGGTCAGTCTCCACAATTATACAAACAGATGATGATGTCTAAAGTGGAATGGATAAAGTATTTGAAATCGGTCAAATTTTCAGAGCTGAAGAACATGATACTTTAAGACACTTAAACGAAGCTGTTTCTATTGATGCAGAAGCTTCTTTTATGGACGACATTGATGTAATGAAAATACTCAATAATATGCTTGAACAAGTTATCATTGACATTAATGAAGACTGTAAAGAAGAATTAAATATATTAGAACATGAAATGCCTGTTCCTGACGGTCCTTTCCCTGTTGTAACTTATGATGAAGCAGTTGATATTGTAAACTCCAGAGATGTTGAAATGAGTTGGGGTGAAGATTTATCCCGTGCAGGTGAAAAAGCATTAGGTGATGTAATGGGAGGATTCTACTTCTTAACTGAATGGCCTTCTGAAATTAAACCATTTTACGTAATGCCTAATTCCAAAGACCCTACTAAAGCACATGCATTTGATTTGATGTATAATAACTTGGAATTATCCTCTGGTGCTACTCGTGTACACCTATATGATGTTTTAGTAAAACAAATTGAAGAAAAAGGATTAAATGTAGCTTCATTTGGCAGCTACTTAAAAGCTTTCGAATATGGTATGCCACCTCATGCTGGTTGGGGTGTAGGTGCTGACAGATTAGCTATGGTACTTACAGGTGTTGAAAATATTCGTGAAACAGTTCTCTTCCCAAGAGACAGACACAGATTAACTCCTTAAATTTTGATTAATATGGAAGAATTTGATATAGCTATAATTGGCGGAGGTCCTGCAGGAATAATGGCGGCAATTGCTGCTTCTGCAGATTTGAATATTGTATTGCTTGAAAAAACTCATCTTTGGGCAGCAAACTTCTTATTACTGGAGGGGGCAGATGCAATATAACTAATGAAAAGCCAATTAAAAAGCTATTAAATTCTTTTCATGATAAAAACTTTTTAAAACACTCTTTTTACACTTTTACAAATGAAATGCTGCTGGACTTATTTAGAAACAGAGGGCTGGATTTTATAGTTGAAGATAATAATAGGGTATTTCCTGAAACAGAGAAATCTCAGGATATATTGGCTATTTTAAAATATTACTTAAAAGATATAACTATAAAATACAATTATGAAGTTTCAGATATTAAAAAAAGAAGATAATTTTATAATAAATAATGATATAATTGCTGAAAAAGTCATAATAGCTACTGGTGGAGCTACATTTCCAAAAACAGGTTCAACTGGAGACGGATATTATCTGACGGATAATCCGGTTACAGATATTAAATATGGACTAGTTCCGTTAATAACTAAAAAAAGACCTGTCAGACATTGCAGGAATTACATTATATGATGTTGTTATAAAATATAAAACCTTTAAAATTAAAGGCAATGTTTTAATAAGTCATGTAGGTTTAACAGGACCTGGAATTTTAAATGTAAGTAGTGAAATTTCCAGAAATACTGATTATAATATTTTGGATAATGATGATATTGAATTAGATGAAGTGTTGTCTGTTGATTTGTGTCCTGATGTTAGTCAGGAAGAATTAAGAGTTAAATTTACCAATGATTTTCAGGATAAGGGAAAAACATTTATTAAAAACTATTTAAAATACTTTTTAACTAATAATTTCATTAAATTCTTTTTGGAACATCTTGAAATTGATGGGGAAACTCAATTAAGCAGAATTAATAAAAAACAAAAAAATAAGTTAATTGAATCTTTAAAAATTTCAAATTTGAAATATCCGGTTTTAATAAAGATTTAAGCCATGTTACTTTAGGTGGAATAAATATTGAAAATATTAATCCTAAAACTATGGAATCAACAATAACTGATAATTTATATTTTGCTGGTGAGGTTTTAGAACCTGTTGGTACTACTGGCGGTTATAATCTTAAAATCGCATTTTCTACAGGATATTTGGCAGGTTTGTCTGCATCTAAAGAATAAACTTTTTTTTAATAATCTGATTTTTAAAATTATAAATATATTAACATTATATATTAGTACTATGAAAAATCAGATGTTTATGGGTGCATCAACTAAACAAGGTTATGATATAGCTACTAAAAGTAGGGAAATTATTCGCGGCCTTATTGGTGATGACATTAAAGATTTGGCTCCTGCTGAGAGAGATATTGTTGAACGTATTGTTCACTCTACAGCTGATCCAGAATATGCTAAACTTGTACATATGAGTGCTGATTTTGTTGAAGCAGCTATGACTTCTTTAAGAAATAAAGAAACAATTTTAACTGATATTAATATGGTTAAATATGGTATAACTCAATATGAGGGAGAAGTTGAATGTTTTATTAAAAATGAGGAAGTTAAAAAAATAGCTAAAGAAAATCAAATTACAAGAGCGGCTGCTGCTATGAGGTATGCTGCAAGAAATGATTTTGAAGGAATTGTTGTTTCTGGTAATGCTCCAACAGCTGTTTTTGAAGCTATGGACTTATATGAAAAAGGTGAAATGAACCTTAAGGCTATTGTTGGAGTTCCTGTTGGTTTTGTAGGTGCTGCAGATTCAAAAGAAGCTTTAAGAAATTCAAATATTCCAAATATTATTGTTGAAGGCCCTAAAGGTGGAACACCAATAGCTGTGGCTTGTGTAAACTCTTTAATTCAAAATTTATAATGTGATAATATGTTTTCCAAAGATTTATTCCAAGAATCCAAAAAATTCATTCCTGGGGGAGTTAGCTCTCCAGTTCGTGCATTTGAACCATATCCATTTTTTGTTAAAAAAGCTAAAAGCGGTTCAAAAAATATATATGATGTTGATGGAAATAAGTATATTGACCACTGTTTGGCTTATGGTCCTTTAATACTTGGTCATGCTGATCCTAAAGTAGTTAGGGAAGTGTCCAATCAGTTAACAATCGGGTCTGCTTATGGTGCTCCAACTGAAAATGAAATCATTTTAGCAAAAGAAGTTGTTGACAGAATACCTAGTGCTGAAATGGTAAGATTTGTAAATAGTGGTGGAGAAGCTACTATGAGTGCTATAAGATTAGCCCGTGGTTTTACAGGTAAAGATAAAATTATTAAATTTGACGGTGCGTATCATGGTGCTCATGATTATACATTAGTTAAAGGAGAACCTGGTAAATCTTGTGTTCCAGATACTAAAGGAATTCCTCTTGATACAGCTAAAAATACCTATTCTGTACCTTTCAATGATGAAGAAGCTTTAAGTGATTTGATCCAAAAAGATGGTGATAACATAGCTTGTCTTATTATGGAGGTAGTTATGGGTAACATTGGTTGTATTGAACCTAAAAAAGGATTTTTGGAATTTGTAAGAAAAATTACTGAAGAAAATAATATTTTATTAATATTTGATGAAGTTATAACTGGTTTCAGATTATCTAGAGGTGGAGCTCAGGAATATTATGGTGTAACTCCTGATTTAACTACAATGGGTAAAATTGTAGGTGGAGGTTTGCCTATGGGTGCCTTTGCAGGTAAAAAAAGAAATAATGGAATTAATAGCACCTAATGGACCAGTTTATCAGGCTGGTACTTTCAGCGGTAATCAATATCTGTTCAGGCAGGAATATCTACATTAAAACAGTTAGATAATCAGTTCTACAAAGATTTGGAAAGAAAAGGAAACTTTTTAAGAAGCAATATTCAGTCAATTATTGATGAACAGGGATATAATATTACTCCTGTGGGCTGTGGATCAATGTTTCAGATATATTTCAACCCTGCTCCAGTTTATAATAATGACGATGCCCATAATTCTGATGCAAAAAGATTCTTGAGATACTTTAGAGCATTATTAAAAGAAGGGGTTTTCATTCCTCCAAGTCAATTTGAATGTAACTTTATTTCAAGTGCTCACAGTATGGAGGACTTAACACAAACTGCAGAAGCTATTGAAGTAGCTTTAGAAGTGGCTTTTAAGAAAAAAGAATAGTGTCATCTATTTGACATTATTTTTTAATTTATTTTATCAACAATTTAACCGTCAATCCATATGTTTAAAAATATTTTATAAGATTTAGCTAAATTATTTATAATTATTAATATATATTTAATTATTAAGGTGTTAGCGTGACAGATTATAAAGAAATCATATCTTACATCGTTATTCTTGCAGTAGTTTTAATAGCTGCCCAACACTTAAATGTAGTTGTCTCAGGAAGTATGGAACCTGTTTTCTATAGAGGAGATATTGTAGCTGTTGAAAAAGCTGATTTTTTAGGAATTCATGAATTTGATCCTAGTGATGTTCAGGTAGGAGACATTGTTGTTTACGATGCAACATGGTATAATGAACCTGTAATTCATAGGGTAATTAATATTACACAAATAAATGGAACAACGTATTATATGATTAAAGGAGACCATAACAGTCATCCTGACCCATATTATGCAACAGCAGATCAAATAAATGAAAGGGTATTGACTTGGGATGGCCATCCTATTGTTATTCCGTATATTGGAAATATTTCTCTTTGGTTAAGAGGTTTGTAATTTAAAGGTGAGTTAATGTATTTTGAGATAGAAAAACAAGCAATTGATGCTATAAGTGATGCTTTAGACAAGTTTGAAGTAGATGATACTTTAGAAAATTTTCAGGTTGAAGATGAAAAAGAATTTTAGATTAGAATTTCCACCAAATCCGGACATGGGAGATTTAGCTAGTACTATTGCATTTTCACTTGCTAAAAAATTAAGGAAAGCTCCTAATCTTATAGCTTCTGAAATTGTAGAAAAACTTGAAATTCCTGAAATATTTGAAAAAGTGGAAGCTATTGGCCCATATGTCAATTTCTTTATTGATTACTCAAATTTTTCTAAAAAGCTTTTAGAGTATGTCGGAAAAGATTATGGTCAGCTTCCAAAGGCAGATGAAAAAATAATATTGGAACACACTTCAGCTAATCCTAACGGTCCATTGCACATTGGACATGTAAGAAATTCTATTTTTGGTGATTCATTAAATCGTCTTTTAAAAGTAGCAGGTAGGGAAGTTGAAACACAGTATTATGTAAATGATATGGGAAGACAGATAGCTATTATTGTATTTGGAATTACCGAACTTGGTTTGAAAATTGAAGATCAGGAAGGAGATAAAATCGACCATAAGATTGGAAGATTATATTTCAAAGCTAATCAAAAATTAAACGAAGATGAAAGTTTAGTTTCACATGTAGATAATTTGATTGAAAGATATGAAGGTGGAGCAGAACCTGAATTAAATAAAATATTCGAAGAAGTAGTTGAAAGTTGTCTTTTAGGAATTAAGGAAACACTTCATAGAATCAATATAAACCACGATGATTTTGTATGGGAAGGTCAGTTTGTAAGAAGTGGTGAAGTGGATGACATGATTAAATACTTTGACCATGAAGGATTTGTCTCATATGGTGATGTAACTTATATTGATTTAACCTGCTTCCAAATTGAAAAAGAATTTGTACTTAGAAGGTCTGACGGCACTTCACTTTACTCAACAAGAGATTTAGCTTATCACAGATACAAAGCTACTCAGGGGGATGTGGTTTTAGATATTTTAGGTTCAGACCATAAATTAGCAGCTCAACAGATTAATGTAATCTTTAAAGAAATTTTAAGAGAAATTCCTCCTGAAGTTATATTCTATGAATTTATTACACTTCCTTCAGGATCCATGTCTACAAGAAAAGGAGTATTTGTTTCAGTAGATGAACTGGTTGATGAGGCTGTAAAAAAAGAGCAGCTGATGAAATTAAATCCCGAAACCCTGATTTAACTGATGAAGAAATTAAACCGATGGCTGAAGATATTGGTGTTGGAGCTATCAGGTTCTTTATAGCTAAATTATCTCCTGAAAAACACTTAACCTTTAAATGGGATGAAGCATTAAGCTTTGAGCGAGGATGTGCTTCTATTCAATATGCTCATGCAAGAGCATGCAAACTACTTAAAAAATCAGGCAAAGATGTATCTTCTTTAGCTGTATCTGATGACTGGGTTCCTAATGAAAATGAAAAAGATTTAATTAGAACAATAGCTAAGTTCCCACAGGTTATTGAAGACTGTGCTAACAAAAAAAGGATTCACAATATTACACAATACTGTCAGGATTTGGCCAGTGCATTTAATAAATTCTATAAAGCTGAACAAGTTATTGGTTCAGATGTAGAAGATACAAGACTTGTTTTAGTTGATAGGGCTAAAACTACTTTAAAAAATGCTTTAGATATTTTAGGAGTTCCAGCTCCTCAAAAATGTAAATGAGTTGTAAAAACTCATTTTTCTTCTCTTTTACTATAGTTGAATATATTTTTTTAAGTGTGGTTTTAAATTCTTCAAACTCTTTTTCACTTAAATTTTCACTACAAATTTTATCCCACTGTTCATCGTAGTCCATAACTTCTTTAGCTATTTTGGCACCTTTGGGAGTAACTTTGACATAATTTTTTTTTTTGTTTTCATAGTCGGGGTGTTTTTCATATATATTCTTTTTTCTTCTAGTTTGTTTAGTGCTCGTGTTATGGTACTTTCATTAAGTTGGAATATTTTAGCTAGATTTTGCTGTGTTGACGGTCCCTCATCATATAATCTTATTAAAATGGGGTACTGTCCAAAACTTAAATTATAATCTTTCATATTATGATTTAAAAAATTCCATACTTTCTGTGTATTGTTGAAATAAATGGGATTGTTGGAACATTTTCTTCGTCTTCAAGCCCCATGTTTTTGACCTCCAATTAGACGTTTAACATAGATTTCAATGATGATATATGCGATTATAGAACCAATAAGTCCCCCTGCAAGCATTCCAATATATACTCCTATTTCTCCAAGACCTAATGGGAATGCAAACAAACATGCAAAGAGTAAAACTAAAATAAACTCTCTTATGATTGTTAGACCAAGTGAAACAGTTCCTTTTCCAAGTCCCTGAAATACATTTGCCGCTGTTGCTCCAAATGGTACAAACAATACAAATAAACACATTAACTGTAGGAATTTTGTTATTAGTGGGGCTAATTGGCTACTGTTTGATGAATATGAAAATATATATGCAATTTGTCCTGCAAAGACATGGATTAAAATACATGTTATTAATGAAACTATAAATCCTAATTTAGCTGCATATCTGACAGTTGTTTTAATTTTATCGTAATTACGGGCACCATAAGATACTCCTGCTACTGTAACTGCTGCGGTTCCTACTCCTACTGCAGGAATGATTCCTACAGAGATGATTCTCCAACCTGCGGTATATACTGCAACAGCTGTGGTTCCTGCTACTACTGTCAATAAGAAATTAACTATAATTGCAAGTATAGCCATGATTAACTGTTCTAAACTGGCTGGAATTCCTACTGCTAAAATATCTGCATACATTTTCATGTTATTTTTAAAGTTTTTAAGGCTGTATGAAAGATAAGTGTTCTTTTTAACATAAATCCAGTAAATTTGCATTAAAAGTCCAATAAGTCCGGCTATTCCTGTTGCCAGAGCTGCTCCTGCTTAGACCTTGATTTAATCCGTAAATAAATATTGGATCCAATATCATGTTTGCAATAGCAGTAACTGCAAGGGGAAGTGTTGCTCTGTTTACGTCTCCTTCTGCTCTAAATATTCCGCCGATGATTGTAGGTATTATTAATGAAAAAGTCCAGATAAACAGTACTACTCCATATTCTTTACAATAATTTAATACTTCACTTGCTCCCATAATTTTTAATATAGGGTCTAATATTGCAATGAAAAGCACCATAAAACCTATTGAAATAATTATACTTAATATTAATGAATGTGCTGTTGCACTGTCTGCTCCTTTTTTATCTTTAGCTCCTATAAACCTTGAAATAAGGGAGTTTGCTCCGGCCCCTATACCGTTTCCCACTCCTACTAAAATCATAAATAATGGGGTAATATAACCTATTGCAGCTAGAGGGTCTGAACCCAAACCTGCGACCCATACACTGTCTATAATATTATTTAACATTACTAGAAGTAGGCTTCCAATAATTGGGTAAGCTAATTTGTTTATTGCCTTTTAGGGTCTCCTCTTAATATTTCTACATTTGAATTTCCTGACATTTTTCACCTCAATTCTTGCATGTGCAAGTATTACTCTTGCATATGCAATTGTTAGTATTTAAATGTTGTGGCAGTTAGTGGAAAATTGATTTATAATTGTTTGATTATCCTTTTTTAAAAAAAATTAATTTCCAAACAATTAGAAACATTCCATTTTCACTTCTTAATGCTTTTAGATTCTTTTTACATCTTTACATTATAAAAATATAATTCTGAATTGGTTTATTATCTGTACTTTTTTTAATTATTTTTACATTGGCTATTAACAATTATATTAAGTAATGGAAAATTTTAAATATATTAAATACACAAGTTATATACATAGACATTAAAAAAAGGAGAAATTCAAAAATGAGCAGATATTTTATTGAAGATGTTAAATGTGGATATGATACATGTTTCGATTGTTGTGGCCCTCATACAACTGTTGCTTCAGCTATAAAGTACAAAAATGATGATGGAAAAACAGGATGGCTGTATTGCATACAACCGGAAGGCTATGATCCGATGATAGCATTACATGACGATGATGTTTATGAAGAAATAATAAGGGGGAATTTCCTGAAATTGATTATGAAGCAGATAGTTTTGGAGATGTTAGTTTAAATATAGGTAGTGGAAAAGAGGAGTTTTTCGAATTCTTTTATAGGAATAAAAATAGTGGTGCAGCAAATCTTATTCATTATGCATATGATTTATGCATATGTCCTACACACATAGAAGCAGACCTTTTAGCTCTTGGAAAAGGTCACTATAGTGATGAAATAGAAGTTCCAATATTGGATGATGAAAAAACATGGCTTAATAGATAAAATTGAAGATGTGATATAATGGGAATTTGTCCAAGATGAGGTAGTTGGGTTGATGAGGGAGATGTATGCAGATCTTGTGGTGGAGTCAGAGAGGTTGAATATGGTGGATATGATGAAGGTGATGAAGGTGATGAAGAGGTATATGATGATCCTTATGTGGATTTAGAAGCAATAAGGTACAGTGCAGACGAAAAATTAGAATCTGCAATGTTTGAAACAAGGGCTAATCATAATTTAAAAAGAGGCTATGAGATTAGTTAATAGTGCTATTGATGAAATTGGTAGTTATAGTGAATTAAATGATTTAAAACAATGGGCATTGTCTTTAAAATCCGAAATTAAGGGAGACATGGGGGATGTTGCTGCCGATAAACGTTATGAAGGTATTTTAAAAGGAAAGGTAGGGATAAATTAGTTCGTATGTGCGGATATGACCGCATGTTTAATTCAATGATTTAGTTTTTAGATTGGTAAAAGAAAAAGAGCGGCTTTATTAACGTATGTTATGGTGACATGAAAATAGGTTATGTTTCAGAAAATTGGGGTCATGAAATATGTTATTCATCAGTTAGTGAGCTTACAAATCTTCCAAAAGTATCATATGCCAAGTATTTTTGCAGATATCCTGGAAGATATAATTATGTGCCTGATTCTGGTTGGGTAATACTTGAATTATTAGATGATTATTCACCAAGAAAATACTGGACAGAAATTAAAAAAGAAATAAAACTAAATATTGATGATGATTTACTAAAAAAAGGGAGACAGAAGCTAGAAAAAAAAGTAAGGCAACTAATAACTATTAATCAACACTCAAAAAAAAAGATTTAATTACAATAGTTGGGACTTCTTTTCAAAAACAGGTACAATTTAAAGAAGGAATGAAATTAAAATTAGTTAAGGAACCGGATAATTCTTACGATAAGGATGCAATAGCTGTCTATGTAGGTAGTGATAAAGTAGGTCATGTTGCAAATAGTAGTAAAACTAATTTTAGTAAGTCTTCCATGGCTTCAGAACTTAAAAATCTTCCAAAAATAAGTTATGCCAGGTATTTGACGGATTATTTTGATTATCATATAGCTAAGTTAAAGTGGGGTAGGGGGTGTTAAATACAATTAACTATTTGCTTTTTTAAGTAAGCGGCTAATAAATATTTCAATACATAAAAGCCCTACAGCAGACCCGATAGCATTACCGATAACTAATCCGTAATAAACACCACGAACTCCTAATGATAAGCTGATTCCAAGTATGAATGTAAATATAATCACTAAAATAGCTTCTCTTTGCATTGTTAAAAGAAAACTTGTTATTCCCTTACCCATTCCCTGGAATGCATAACTTGCTGTTGCACCGAAAGCTACTGGAATTATGAAAACCGATACAAAATTAAGATGTAGCTGATTGTTGGAGCAAGTGAACTGCTGTTTGCCGAATATGAAAAGAGAAATGCAATTTGGTTGGAAAATACAATAAATATTAGTGAAGTTACAATTGAAAATATAAGTCCTAATTTAATTGAATATCTTGTAGCTATTTTGATATTTTTAAAATTACGTGCTCCGTAAGCTATTCCAACAACTGTAATGGTTGAAGTTGCAATTCCTATAGTGGGCATTATTGCAATGCTTATTAATCTCATTACAATTGTATAGGTAGCTACAGCTGATGTTCCTCCAACTATTTCAAAGATTAAATTAACTGCAATTGCAACAACTGCCATTAGAAGTTCTTCAAGCCCTGAGGGGAATCCCTACATTTAAAATTTCTTTATACATCCCCCAATTGATTTTAAAGTTTTTAAATGTATATTTGAAGTATGTGTCTTTTTAATAAACATCCAATAAAGAATTATCAGCAGTTCAATAAAAATACTAATTAATGTAGCTATTGCCGCACCAGTTATTCCTAAATTTAAAGTATAAATAAAAATAGGGTCTAAAATCATGTTTAGAATAGCTGAAATACACATTGGGAGGGTTGCCCTTTTAATATCTCCTTCAGCTCTGAATATTCCTGCATAAGCTACCGGAAGTATTGTAACCATTGAAAATATAAATAATGGTCTTCCGTAATCAATTGCATAGTTAAATACTTCCTTAGCACCCATGATATAAAGTGTCGGTTCTAGAATTACTACAAAAATAACTGTAACTATTATGGAAACAATAATACCTAAAACTACTGACTGAACAGCTGCTTCGTTTGCTTTTAACTGATTTTTGCTTCCGACATATCGGGAAATTAATGAATTTACACCGGCACCAATACCTGTTCCAATTCCTGCTAAAATAAGAAATAATGGAGTTACAAAACCAATTGCAGCAAAGTGGTTCGGGACCTAATCCAGCAACCCAAATACTGTCAATTAAATTATTGCTCATTATAAGAAGCATACTTATTATAATGGGATAAGCCAGTTTTTTAACAGCTTTTTAGGGTCGCCAGTAATATCTTTCATATTATTGTTTAGTTCCATTCGATTTCCCCTTAAAATATAGGTAATATATTTTAATGTCAATTTATATAAATCTATAATATATTAAGAAATTGGTGAATTATTATGAAGGTCTTAGTAGTTGGAACTGGTGCTCGTGAACATGCAATAGCAGATGCACTTAAAGATGATGTTGAGTTATATTGTTATATGAGTAAAGTAAATCCCGGTATTTCAAAAATAGCTGAATTTGCACAGGGTGATGAAGGAGAAATAGAAAAAAGTAGCCAAGTTTGCTGTTGATAACAATATTGACATGGCATTTATTGGTCCTGAAGCTCCTTTAGGTAAAGGAATTGTTGATGAACTTGAAAAAAATGGAATTAGCTGTGTCGGACCGTCTCAAAGTGCAGCCAGAATAGAAACTGACAAATCTTTCATGAGAAAATTATTTGAAGATTATAATATTGAAGGATCTCTTGTTTACAAAGTATTTGACAATTATGAGGATGTTAGTGCATTTTTAGATGACTTTGACAGGGATGTTGTAGTAAAACCTGTAGGTTTAACTGGTGGAAAAGGAGTTAAAATCGTAGGTGACCACTTAAAAGATAATCAGGAAGCTAAAGAATATTCCAAAGAAGTAATTGATAATGCAATGGGTGGTTTTACTCAGGTTATCATTGAAGAAAGGTTAATTGGTGAAGAATTTACTATTCAGGCTTTTTGTGATGGAACTCACCTTGCACCAATGCCTGCAGCACAGGATCATCCTCATGCTTTTGAAGGAGATGTGGGTGCAATTACTGGTGGAATGGGTTCTTACTCTGATAAAGGAGGATTATTACCATTTTTATCTCAGGATGATTATGATGAAGCAGTAAAAATAATGGAAGCTACATTGAAAGCTATTGCAAAAGAAGCAGAACCATATAAAGGTATTCTTTATGGTCAATTTATGTTAACTGCAGATGGGCCTAAATTAATAGAATATAATGCAAGATTTGGAGATCCTGAAGCTATGAATGTTTTACCATTACTTAAAACTCCATTGGCTGATGTATGTCAGGCTATTGTTGACGGTAATTTAGATAAAGTGGAATTCAATGAGAAAGCTAAAGCGTATGTAAATATATAGTTCCTGACGGATATCCTGAAACTTCTCATGCAGGCGAAACTATTGAAGTGGATGAAAAAGCTATTGAAGATTTAGGAGCTAAAGTATTCTATGCAGCAGTAGGTCTTGAAGATGATGAAATTCACCTTTCAGGTTCTAGAGCATTAGGTATTGTAGCTAGTGGAGACAGTATTGAAGAAGCTGAAAAAATAGCTGAAAAAGCATGCGCTTGTATAAAAGGTAATGTATATCACAGAAGTGATGTGGGAACTACTGACCTTGTTAATAAAAAAGAGTAGAACACATGAAAGAAATCCTAAATTAAATTTTAGGATTATTATTTTTTTAAAAAATAGGTAAAAAAGATTTTTAAATTCTTTTTTAATCCTTTTTTTAAAACTTTAGCTTTATTTTTTAGGGTTAAACCTTAAAAATCCTTTTAGCTTTATAATATGCTTTTATTTCTGTTTGTTATATTAAATGGTATAGAAAACTTTAATATATAATAATTATATATATTTTATTTTGTTAAGATTAAAGAAGGGTTAAACTATGAGCAATTTATTGTCTGTTTGTGACATCAAAGATGAAGTACTGGATATTTTAGAATTAGCTAAAAATTTCAAAGAAGGAAAAATGGAAGAAAAAACCTTTAGCAGGTAAATCATTAGCTATGATATTTCAAAAATCATCTACAAGGACTAGGGTATCTTTTGATGTAGGTATGTATCAGTTAGGTGGTCAGGCATTGTTTTTATCCTCTTCAGAATTACAAATGGGTAGAGGAGAACCTATTCCGGATACTGCAAAAGTTTTAAGTCGTTTTGTAGATGGAATAATGATACGTGCTATTGAACATGATGATGTTGTGGAATTAGCTAAATATTCTGATGTTCCGGTTATCAGTGGTTTAACTAACTTGGAACACCCTTGCCAAGCTTTAGCTGATATGTTAACTATTCAGGAACATTTGGGTAAATTGGAAGGCAAAAAACTTTGTTTTGTTGGTGATGGAAACAATGTATGTAATTCTTTGCTTTTAATGGCACCTCTTGTTGGAATGGACATGTCTGTAGCATGCCCTGAAGGTTATGAACCTAACGAAGACATTGTTAATATGGCTAAAAAATTAGCAGAGGAACATAACAAGGAAATTACTATTAGTTCTGATTTAAAAGTCGCTCTTGATAATGTGGATGTAGTCTATACTGATGTTTGGGTAAGTATGGGCGATGAAAAAGAAGCAGAACAAAGACAAAAAAGATTTTGCACCTTATCAAGTTAATTCTAATTTAATGAGTTTAGCTAATGATGGGGCTATTTTTTATGCATTGCTTACCGGCTATTCGTGGTCAGGAAGTTAGTGGTGAAGTTATTGATGGTCCTCAATCAGTGGTCTTTGATGAAGCTGAAAACAGACTTCATGCACAAAAAGCAGTTCTTTATCACTTTTTAAAATAACTTTTTTTCAAATTTTAATTTTCATTATTTTTTCTTAAAAAACTAAGATACTTTTATATATTTTCATTAATAAACTTTAATCATTAAATAAAAAAAAAAATTAAGGTTTTTATAATGAGAGGCGGAGAAGCAATAATTGAATCCCTAAAAAGAATGGGGGTAAATACAATCTTTGGTTATCCTGGAGGACAAACCATACCGTTTTATGACATGTTATATGATGCAGACATGGATCATATATTGGTTAGACATGAACAGTGTGCAGCTCATGCAGCAGATGGATTTGCAAGAGCTTCTGGTAAAGTGGGTGTGTGTTTGGCTACTTCTGGCCCTGGTGCAACTAATCTTGTAACCGGTATTGCTACTGCTTATATGGATTCTTCTCCAATCATAGCTATTACTGGTCAAGTACCAACACATTTAATAGGTAATGACGCTTTTCAAGAAGCTGATATTATAGGAATTACTATGCCTATTACTAAACACAGTTTCCAGCCAAAAGATCCTAATTTAATACCTTCCATTGTTAAAACAAGCTTTGAAATAGCTGAAAGTGGAAGGCCGGGTCCGGTTTTAATTGATGTTCCAAAAGAAATTCAGGAAGGAGAATTGGATTCTTTTGATGATTCATTAATTTCAACACCAGGTTATAATCCAACTTTAAAAGGAAACATTAAACAAGTTAGAAAAGCCCGTGATTTAATAAGGGAATCTAAAAACCGATTATCCTTGCAGGTGCAGGAGTTATATTAGCTAATGCTTCACAGGAGTTGAAAGAATTATCTTACTTAATTAATGCTCCGGTCATGACATCATTACTTGGTAAAGGAGCTATTGATGAAACAGATGATATGGCATTGGGCATGCTTGGAATGCATGGAAGAAAAGTAGCTAATGATTCAATAAATGAAAGTGACTTGATTATAGCTGTAGGTATAAGATTTTCAGACAGGGCAACAGGAAGATTAGACAGTTTTGCACCTAATTCTAAAATTATCCATATAGACATTGATCCTGCTGAAATAGGTAAAAATGTAGATGTTGATTTGCCTATTGTAGGGGATGCTAAAAATGTTTTATCTTCATTAAATAATGTTTTAAAAGATTATGAAAGTAACGAAGATGCAAAAAAAATGGGTTAAACTTCTTATAGAACGTAAAAAAAAGAATGTTTCCACAGAGTTACTTATGATGATATTCCATTAAAACCACAAAGTGTTATCCGAGAAATCAGTGAAGTTTTAACTCCTGATTCTATTTTAACAACTGATGTAGGTCAAAATCAAATGTGGGCGGCTCATTTCTATGATACTCAAAAGCCACGTAAATTCATATCTTCCGGTGGTTTGGGAACTATGGGATTCGGATTGCCTGCAGCTATTGGAGCTAAAGTAGCATGTCCGGAAGACCCTGTTGTATCCATTAACGGTGACGGTGGATTTTTAATGGTTTGTCAGGAGTTAGCTACTATTAAAGATTATGATATTCCTGTTATTGCAGTTGTTTTAGAAAATAGAACTCTTGGAATGGTTTATCAATGGCAAAACTTATTATATAATGGAAGATATTCTGAAACTAAATTAGGAACAAGTCCGGACTTTGTTAAATTAGCTGAAAGTTTTGGAGTTAATGCAACCAGAATTACAAAACCTGGAGAAACTAAAGAGGCATTAAAATCAGCTATTAAGGATAATGAACCTATTTTGCTTGATGTTATAATTGATAAAGATGAAACTTTACCGATGGTGCCGCCAGGTGCAGCTATTGATGAAATGATTGGTGAATATAAACTTGAAAAAGATGTATAGGTGAGTTAAATGGCTTTAGAATATCATGTTATAAATGCATTAGTTGAAGATAAGCCGGGAGTATTGCAAAAAGTTGCTGGCCTATTTACAAGAAGAGGTTTTAACATTGATAGTATTACAGTTGGAGAATCTGAAGTTGAAGGATTGGCCCGTATGATTATCACTGTTAAAGCAGATCAAAAATTATTGGAGCAAGTTACAAAACAACTGAATAAGCTTGTAGATGTTATTAAAATAAAAGATATCACTGAAAATGCTGTTAAAAGAGAGTTATGTCTAGTTAAAGTTAATATTCCAAATGAAAAAGCTAGAGCAGAAATAATGCAGTATGTAAACATCTTTAGAGCTAAAATTGTAGATGTTTGTGAAGAAGCTTTAATTATTGAAATTACAGGTGACATTGAAAAGATAGATGCATTCCTATCCCTTTTAAAAGGATATGGTATTAAAAAGATTTCACGTACTGGTCTTACTGCAATGTCCCGTGGATTTCGTTCATGATGATCCTTAATGAAATTTTGGAGAATAATAAGAAATTTGTAGATGAATTTGAAGGTGAGGAATTATCCCACCATCCCCAAAAAAAAAAGTTAGCTATCTTAACTTGTATGGATTGTAGATTAACTGGATTTTTAGAACCAGCACTTGGTATTGGAAGGGGTGATGCTAAGATAATCAAAAATGCAGGAAATACAATTGTAGGTGAAGATGCTATTCGTTCAATAGCTGCTGCAATTTTCTCACTTGGTGCTGAGGAAGTTTTAGTTATTGGCCACACCGAATGTGGAATGGCAGGTTCTGACCCTGATAAATTAAGAAATGCTATGATTGAGAGGGGAATCCCTCAAGAAGAAATTGACAAAGTTGATTTAAAATCTTGGATTGGCGGATTTGAAGATGAAGAGAAAAATGTTATAGACACAGTTGAAAAAATTAGAAATCATCCTCTTATTCCAGATGTACCAATTCATGGTCTTATGATGAACATTGTTACAGGTAAATTAGATGTTGTAGTAGATGATAGATAAGTATCGTCTACTTTTTTTTCTATTTTTAGCTATTTTAATTAAATATTTCACATCTAAGGCAATTTTTTAAGGTATTATCAATTTTTCTTTTGTTTAAACAGAAATATATATATATATATATATATTATTGACTACTAATTAATAAGCAAAGCCAAAGGGGTTTGCTTATACTTTCTTATAATTCAAGTATGAGAAAATAGTCTTATCTAGACAATGTTGTTATTAAGGGGATTATAGGTATGAACTTATAATCTAACAACATTTTTATAATTTTAATCTTATTTTAATAATTTATTATTTTTTATAAATCGTAATGGTAATGTTTTTGAATTTGATTTATTTTGAGAATTAACTTGGAAAAAATGATTAGACTGTGCTAAATAAGGGTTTCAGCAAAGATAAAAAGCCAAAAATAATTCTCTTATTCTATAATAGTTATTATAATATTTTTTCAAGAATCATAATTATGAAAAAACATATAATTATTGGAATTATAGAAAAAATACTCATAATTCAAGATGGATTCCTCCTTCTTATTTAGTAGGAGGTATATGACATAATTTTATTATTCATATTTAATTGTCCTCATCTAGATGGAGTTCAGTCTATATTTTTAAAATATAGTTGTATTTTAACTTATATAAATTTAAACGTATTTTAACCAGTTAAAATTACTTTTTAATTGAGATATTGTTCTTATAATTTAAAATTAACCTGATTGGGAAATATTGATGTTAAATCAATAAGTTTTGTATAAAATAATAATTTTTCTTAACATTAGTTACTTTTATAAGTAGAGAAAATAATATATACTACTTGATATTTGAAGTACTTTAAATATCTCACATTTATCAATTATATAGGAGAAGTTAAAATGAAAATGTATTACGAATCAGATGTAAATACTGATGCTCTTGAAGGTAAAACCGTAGCTGTAATGGGTTATGGAAGCCAAGGTAGAGCACAATCTAGAAACATGGCTGACAGTGGTGTCAATGTTATTGTTGGACTTAGAGAAAATGGTAATTCTTGGAATTTAGCTAAAGAAGATGGTATGACTGTAAAAACCTTCTCTGATGCAGCTAAAGAAGCAGATATCATCCATATTTTACTTCCTGATGAAATCCAAGAAAAAGTTTACAATGAACAAATTGCACCTTATGTTGAAGCTGGAAATACCATTTCCTTCTCTCACGGATATAACATTCACTTTGGATTAATCAAACCTGATGAAGATGTTAATATTGTAATGTTTGCTCCTAAAGGACCAGGTTCTAGAGTAAGAACTACTTACTTAGACGGTTTTGGAATTCCTGGATTAGTAGCTATTGAACAAGACGCTACTGGAGATGCATTACAACTTGCATTAGGTATGGCAAAAGCTTGTGGTTTCACTAAAGCTGGTGTAATTGAAACTACTTTTAAAGAAGAAACTGAAACTGATTTATTTGGTGAACAAGCTGTTTTATGTGGTGGACTTACTGCATTAATTAATGCTGGTTTCCAAACTTTAGTAGAAGCTGGTTACCAACCTGAAATTGCTTACTTTGAAACCTGTCACGAAGTAAAACTTATCGTTGATGATATTTATGAACATGGTTTCGGCGGAATGTGGAAAGATGTAAGTAATACTGCAGAATATGGTGGATTAACCAGAAGGGACTATGTCATAACTGAAGAAACTAAAAAGGTATGAAAAAAGTTTTATCTGAAATTCAAGATGGTACTTTCAAAAACAATTTGCTGATGAAAATGCAACTGATGCAGCAAACTTAAAAGAAATGAGGGCTGCTGAAGACCAAGAAACTATTGAAGTTGTTGGAGAAAGACTCAGAAAAGCTTGTGGATTACAAAAGATGATTAAATAATTTATCATTATTTCTCTTTTTTCTCTTTTTTTTATAATTATTTTTTGGATGCAATTATTATGGTTTTTATAGGAATGGATCATGGAACTACTGGAATCTCTTTTTTGTATTATGTCTGATGATGGTGAAGTTATAGATGTTTTTTAAAATTGGAAGGGAAGAAAGTAAACAGGGCAAAGTATCGGCTATTGAGGAATTATCTAAAAGAGTTGATTTGAACTCTATTGATTTGATGGCGGTTACTTATGCAATGGGTGATGGGATAAATAAGATTCAAAACATTACTCAGGTAAAAAATAGGGGAATTCTATCTATTAATGGAGCCGGAAAGGTCACCGGCGGAGGAACATCTGTTTTTAGTGAAATAGAAGACTCAAATATTCCGGCTGTTATGATACCTGGTCTTCATAAGGATTCTGATTCATTGGATAAATTATTCAGAGCAGCTTACTCTCATCAGGCCAGTCCTGAAAAAGTTAGCATATGCTATAATGCATTTTTAGAAACTGGCTGGAAAAATATGATTGTAGCAGATATTAGCTCCAATAGTGTGGATATTTTAATTGAAAACGGTAAAATTAAAGGGGCTATGGATGCTTGTTTAGGTGCGATGGGTATTGTCCATGGACCAATTGATCTGGAAATGATAAGACAAATTGATGAGGAAGATTTTTCAGCAAATAATCGTTTTTCACATGCAGGTGCTATAAAAATAGCTGATATTGACGGTAAAGTAGCTAATATGAAAGATCAATTATTGGATAATTATGAATCAGGGGATGAAAAAGCTAAATTGGCTATTGATACTTTAATAATGACTGTAGCTATGGAAATTGCAGGTTTGGATGTTGTTTGTGAAAATGAAATTGAAGGTATTGTTTTAACAGGTTCTGTAGGCAGTGCAACCAAACCTTTTAATTTTGAAAATGAGATTAACAAGTACTTTAAAAACAAGTATTCTTTAAAAATTATTTCTAAAGAATCCGGAGCTATTGGTGCAGCACAAATAGCTAGAGATGTTTATAATGGTAAAAAGGAGATTTTGGGGATTTTAGTAGATTATTAGCTAGTCTTTTAAACTAACTAAAACTACATTTCCACCTTTTATAGTTTCTAATCCGTTTTCAGTTTCAAGGACTAGATTTAAGTAATTATCAACAGCTATTACTTTGCCTTCACTGCGATTATCATCTCTAAGATCTACACTAACATTTTTACCTTTAAATTGTAAAAATAATTTATTAATTTCATCATTGTTGTTCATTAAATCAACCCTTGATTTTTATACTATAATATTAATTTTTTAGCTTTATATAACTTATGCAGTTGTTTGTTAATAAAGTTCATATACTTAATGTTTACATAAAATAGATTATGGCAATTAATTTATTAGAACAAAATTTAGAAGCAATTACACAAACTTTAGCTAGATTGCAAAAAAAGAAGGGTGTAATGACGAGAAAATTTTAAATGAACTTCGTGAAGAAAGAGATAAAATACTTAAAGATTTAAAACTTTAAGCTATTTTAACCATTCTTTTATTAAATCCATTTCTCCGGTTAAATCAATTGTAAGTGGGGTTATGGTTGCTTTATTTAGTTTTTTAAGGCAATGGCCATCTGTACCTTCACAGTCTGAATTGTAAGGGTCTCCTCCAATCCAATAAAAGGTTTTCCACGTGGATCAATCTTCTTTGAATTATTGGAGTGTACATTCTGTTTCCAAGTTTTGCAACTTCAAATTCTTCATCTACTGGATTTTCAGGTATATTTACATTTAATAAGTCAATGCCATCAGGCAATCTTTTTTCAATACTATTTTTACAAGTTTTCTAAGCATTTTACCTGCAAAACTAAAATCAATATCTACGGTTCCATTTTCAAATTTAATATAATCTCTTGTAACTTCCTGGGAAATAGCTATTGAAGGAATTCCAAAACTTGCAGCTTCAAGTGCAGCACCTATTGTTCCGGAAGTTGTTAATTCAGCTTTTCCAATATTGAAACCGGTGTTTATTCCAGAAATCATTATATCCGGTTTTTCTCCCATAATTTCAAATAATCCGAAGGTAACTGCATCAGTTGGTGTTCCAGTTACTCCATAAGCTTGGCTTTTATCTCTTAAAGTTGTTGGATTTATTCTTAAAGGATCATAAAGAGTTATTGCATGTCCAATTCCACTTTGTTGGGTTTCAGGGGCCACTACACAAACTTCACATAAATCTTCAATTGCATTTTTGGCAGCTAGTATTCCTGTTGCATTTACTCCGTCATCGTTACTTATTAATGCTTTCATATATTTTAATAATATTTTGGTACTTAAAATAATTTATGCTGATATGATAAACTTTAATAACAATTTCATGTATAAATTATATTAATAGATTTTTTTTTTGAAATAAACACTTACGGGTGGAAAATTGGAAAAACCACAATTGATTAATTTTATAGCTAAAGTGATGGAGGATTCAGGTTTTAAAGTTTATAAGAATTTTAAAACTTCACAAAGGGTTATAGATATTTATGCAATTTTACCTACAACAATCGGGGATTTTGGTGTAGTTGTAGCATGTAAAAACTATGATAAAAATTTTGAAGTTGGCGTTGATGTATTAAGAGATATGGAACGTGTAGCTGAAAGTTTAAAAGCTTCTAAAGTAGCTATTATTGCATCATCTAGTTTTACAAATCAGGCTACTAATTATGCTCTTAGAAAAAATATCAAGCTTGTTGATAGGGATGATTTAGTTGAACTGGCTAAAAAATATCAGGATAAAACAGAAACTCAATCAACTTTGGATGTCGGAAAAGAAGAGGAAGTAGTTAATGAAGATTATTATGATTATTCATATGATTCTGATGATATGGATTATTTAATGAGAAAACAGGATGAAAAAGAATTTATTTATAACAGCTCAAATTCTTTGCATGCTTATGATAATTCTCATCGTTCTCATGGATTGCTGTCTAAATTTGAAGGTCATAATAGGTCTCAACAAAGAGCAAGTTTAGCTCCTGTAAATTCTTATTATTATGATTCTAAACCAAAAATGAGTTTTAATATTGGTGAAACATTATCCAGACTTTTAGCTAACCCTATAGCAGTTATACTTTTAGTTGTAATTGTCTCTTATGCATTATCTTATCTTTTAGGCAATGTTTTAAACAGCTGGTGGTGGAATTGGCGGTTTAGTTGAAATGCTTGTTGCATTAGTAATGTCTTATGGATTAACTTATTTCTTTTCAGAAAGAAACAGGTATTTCATTATTAGAGGAACCGTTATATTCTTTGTTTCATTAATTATATTGATTATATTAATTTTTGTTTAAATTTAATATTTTTATAATTTAAAACAATCACAATAAATCCCAATAAATACAGGAACCATATCATAATATCTGTAGGTCCTGTTTCAATCCAGATTAAGGTATGTGTTAAAATTATGGAATAGATTCCTATTCCAACTTCTTTTTTATATTTTCCAACTATATTGAGGACTTTTAAGAATATCCCCATGAAAAACATTTGTATTAAAACACCAGTTAATCCAAAATCAAGATATGCCGGTCCAAACATGGTGGAAGTTATACAAACATTGTCTGTAAGGACATACAGTCCAATAAAAGTTCTTGGGCTGCCACTTGAAAAAATCATAGATAAAATATGGCCATGAGTAGTGCCTCCCAAGGTTAAAATTCTTTGAAATACTTCTAGAGTAAATCCTGCTCTGTAAAATATTAGCTCAAGAGGATTCAACATCCAGTGCTGGCCTGAAATAGACTGTGATGCAATATATCCGATAGCAAGTAAACCGATCATGATTAGTCCCACAAATAAAATTCCTATTTTTCTATTTATTTTATTGATATAATACATTGTAATAAATATACTGGCTAAAATTCCAAGTACTGATGTTCTATATCCATTTAATCCAAATATTAAAGCTCCGATTAAAACCAAAATCAGATATCTTTTTTTATAATATTTGGCTATTAAAAGATTTATCATAATTAAAAATAATGGATAAGCTATTCTCCAGATGTTTGTAGTTGCATTTGATTTCAGTACGCTGTTGAAAAGTGGAATTCCTCCAATAAGAATCATATTTATTGATTGAAGTATAATCGCTATTAAAACAAGTGTAATTAATATTTTTTGGTTAAAAAAGTTGTTTATTTTTGTATATATTGGAGAAGATGCATTTTCATATATTGTAACTTGAGATTTTATAATTCCTGCTCCAATTAAAAATACCAGTGTTGCAAGTAAAACTGTTCCGATTGTTTCTGCACTTAAAGGATACTCGAATCTGTAATTAAATGATCCGATATATCCCATTGATAAAAAAAAACCATTATTGCAATTGCTACAATATATGGTGAAAAAAAGTCAAAGTTTTTAAAGTTCATAAAAATTATCCTCCAACTTCTCTTGCAGAAATAGCTAAATTCCCTCCGAAATTAGGCATAGCTGCTACATGCGTATGTACATAGCTTGCAAGTGTGTTTTTTTCCATAAATCCGTCTTGATTATTATATGAACCTTTTCCTCTTAAAATATTAAAAAGCTAAATCATGTTTTATATTGGAATTGTCTACTAGAACTTTTGAGTAATGGAATTCATGTCCATTGAATTTTTCACCTTTTTTAGAGATTATATTGTCTTTCTTAACTTCAGCTATTGTATATTTTAATGCCTGAACTTTATCAGTTAAAATTGAATTGTAAGGATAAACTCCAACTTGTTTGTCTTCATGAATGGAATTCATAAGATACATTAAACCGCCACATTCAGCAAAAATAGGTCTGTTTTCCATATGGAATTGTTTTATCTGTTTTAGCAGGGCCGTGTTTTGGGATAATTCTTTAGAAAATAATTCCGGATATCCTCCGCCAATATATAATCCGTCTACATCCGGAAGGGATTCATCTTTTAGAGGTGAGAAATATTCCACTTTACAGCTATTGGCTTCCAGAGATTCAATATTTTCCTTATAATAAAAATTAAATACTTCATCATACGCCACTCCAATTTTAACCTTCTGTTTATTCAGTTTATTCCAGATATCTTCTCTTGGTGAAGTTAATTTTGGAGCCTCTTTAGCTATTTCAACCAATCTGTCTAAATCAATAGATTCTTTTATTATATTTGACCAAAGTTCAATAAAAAGACAGGGAATTTTCTCTTTCAACTGCAGGAACTAATCCCAAATGTCTTTGCTCAATGGATATTGAATCGTCACGGATAATTCCTCCGATTACTTCAACACCAGTAATTTCTTCAATGGATTTTTTAGTCTTTAAGTAATGGGCATTGTTTTTTACTTTATTTAGTATGACTCCAGCAATATTAATTTCAGGGTCTAATGCTTTAAATCCTAAAACTAAAGCAGCAGCACTTTTTACTAAACTTCTAGAATTAATAATTAAAATAACAGGAGCATTTAAAGATTTAGCTATTGATGCTGTACTTCCAATATCATTTATAGAGTCAATACCCTCATAAAGGCCACGGACGCCTTCAATAATTGCAATGTCTTTTTTTTTCCATGGCTTTTAAAAATGCATCTCTTACCTGTCCCTCTTTCATAAAAAATGAATCAAGGTTTCTTGAGGTATTTCCGGTAGCTAATGTGTGGTAAGTTGGATCAATATAGTCTGGCCCTACTTTAAAGGGTTGGACATTATATTCTTCGCTTAATGCTTTCATAATTCCAGTAGCTATTGTTGTTTTTCCAACTGCACTACCAGTTCCTGCTAATATAATTCTCATAATATTATTTTATGGATTGTTGTGGTATAATTATTTATCGCATAACATGTTTTAAATAATATAATCAATATAATTTAAATTAATATATTTATGGTGGTTAAATGAGAATACTACTTATTCATTCTGATTATTTAAATTACAATGTAAAAAATAAAACACCTGTAGCTGAAGAAATCGAAGATGCTAAAAAACAAGGAGCATTTGATGAATCTTTAGTTGTATTTACAGCTGTTGAAAAAGACGACGAAAATAACCCACAAGGGATTGTTAAAAATTTAGTTAAAGAGGTTATTAAAACTAATGACCAAGTTAAAGCAGAAAATATAGTTTTATATCCATATGCTCATTTATCTTCTTCTTTAAGCTCTCAAAAGTAGCTGTTCAAGTATTAAAAGATGCTGAAGAAGCTTTAAATGCTGAAGGATTAAATGTTAAAAGGGTACCATTCGGATGGTATAAGGCATTTGAAATTTCCTGTAAAGGACACCCATTAAGTGAACTTTCAAGAACCATTACTGCTGAGGAGGAAGATGAAGAGGAAGTAGAGAAAAAACCTTCTTCATGGTCTATTCTTGACGGAGATAAAATTATTGATATTGATGATTTCAAATTTGAAAATGATCAGTTGGAAAAACTTGTTAGCTATGAACTTGGTACTGGTGCATCTGATGCAGGAGAGCCTCCTCATGTTAAATTAATGAGGGAAAAAGAGTTATGTGACTATGAAAGCGCATCTGATGTAGGAAACCTCAAATGGTTCCCAAAAGGACGTTTAGTTCGCGATTTACTCGCTGATTATGTTTATAATTTAGTTGTAATCAAGGAGCAATGCCTATTGAAACTCCAATTTTCTATGATTTGGACAACGAAGCTATTAATGTTCATCTGCTAAATTTGGGGAAAGACAATACAGAACAGACACCAAGAAAAACTTAATGCTTAGATTTGCATGCTGTTTTGGTGCATTTAGAGTAATGGCTGATCCATTTATTACTTGGAAAAATTTACCTGCAAAACTCTATGAATTATCCACTTACAGTTTCCGTTTTTTGAGAAAAAAGGAGAAGTTGTAGGTCTTAAAAGATTAAGAGCATTTACTATGCCTGATTTCCATAGTTTCTGTGCTGATATGGAAAGTACTTTAGAAGAATTCTCAAAACAAACTGACATGTGTATTCAGACAGGTGTAGATTTGGATGTTAATTATGAAATAATTTTCAGAGCTACTAAAGATTTCTATGATGAAAATAAAGATTGGATGTACAGCATCGGTAAAAAAAATAGGTAAACCAGTTTTACTTGAAATTTTACCTGAAAGAAAACATTACTGGTCTTGTAAAATAGACTTTGCAGCTATTGACTACTTAGGAAGACCAATTGAAAATCCGACTGTTCAAATAGATGTTGAAAGTGGTAAAAGATTTGATATTACATATCTTGGAGAAGATGGAAAAGAACATTATCCAACTATTCTTCACTGCAGTCCAACTGGAAGTATAGAAAGGGTTATCTGCAGTTTACTTGAAAAAACAGCTATTGAATTAGATGAAAAAGCTCCAATGTTACCTACCTGGTTAAGTCCTATTGAAGTAAGGATTATAACTGTTGGTGAAGATCACAAAGACTTTGCTAATGAATTATATGATAAAATCAATGCTGAAAATATTCGTGTTGATGTAGATGACAGGGATGAAAGTGTTGGTAAAAAAATAAGGAATGCTGCTACTGAATGGATTCCTTACATATTTGTTGTTGGAGACAATGAAAAAAGAATCTGGTGTGTTCTCTGTAACAGTTCGTGAAACTGGTGAAAAGGTTGACATGACTGTGGATGAATTAATTAAAGAGGTTCTTGACAAAACCAAAGGAATGCCTTATAGAGGATTACCTTTACCAAAAGATATCTCAACAAGAATTAATTTCCAATAAACCTTCTTTTTTGAAGGTTTTCAATTTTCTTTTTTGAAAAATAAACTTTTTTCAGTTATGAATGTGTCTGATTATTAATTTTCATAATCTTCGGTATTGGATAAAAAAATTATAACTATTTTTTCTCTCATGAATTTAACTTCTTTTAGTGTAAAATAAGTGTTGGATAAATCAAACATATTTTTATGAGAATTATAGATATGTGGGGGGATAAATCCACATATCTATTTATTCAAGGTGATGTGTTTATTGAATATATGGAGGTTTGATAAGACATTCATGACTAACCTTTCAATAATTTTGAAATATGTTTTAGTTACATATTCCAGATTATACTTTATAAGGACTTATATATATTTTTTATCTTTTTTTTTAAGCTTTAATTTCATGTTTTTAGGGCATTATTGTATTTTAAATCAAAATTTACACTTTTAGAGCAATATTATCAGTAACTTGTTTTTTAGTAGTTAGCTTTATTTAATTAAAAAAATATAATTATATATTGTATATAATATACGGAGGAACTATTTAATGTACAATATAGGAGAAGCTCTTATTGGTGATGGAAACGAGTTAGCTCATATTGATTTAATAATCGGTGAAAAAAGAAGGACCTGTAGGTCAAGCTTTTGCAAACGGATTATCAAATTTATCTGTTGGCCACACTCCATTAACCACTGTAATTAGACCAAATTTAATGACTAAACCAGCAACTTTAATTATTCCTAAAGTTACTGTTGGAGATTTAGACGATGCTGCTAAAGTATTTGGACCTGCACAAACTGCTGTTGGTAGAGCAGTAGCTGATGCAGTAGAAGAAGGATACATTCCAAAAGACATCGTTGAGGACATCGTAATTAATGTAAGTGTATTTATTGACCCTGCTGCAAAAAAATTATAGGAAAATATATCAATACAACTATGGAGCAACTAAATTAGCTATTAGAAGGGCTATGGAAGGTTATCCATCTATTGACAAAGTACTTGCAGAAAAAGATCGTGGAACTCACCCAATTATGGGCTTCAGAGTACAAAAACTTTGGTCCCCACCATATTTACAAGTTGCACTTGATTTAGACAACTTAGACGCTATGGAAAGAATCATCAACGATTTGCCTGATAAAGAAAGAGTTCTTATTGAAGCGGGAACTCCACTTGTTAAAAAATTCGGTGTCGGTGTTGTTGGAAAAATTAGGGAATTACGTCCAAGTGCATTCATTATAGCTGACTTAAAAACTTTAGATGTTGGTAGGGTAGAAATAAAAATGGCTGCAGATGAAACAGCAGATGCAGTAGCTATTTCTGGTCTTGGAACTATCGAATCTATTAAGAAAGCTATTCAGGAAACTCAAAAACAAGGTATTTACTCAATCCTTGATATGATGAATGTGGCTGACTTTGAAGAAAAATTATCTGCTCTTCCAGATGACTTAAAACCGGATATAGTTTTATTACACAAATGTGGATTTAGAAACTTACAAAGCTGAAAAAGGTGAAGATACCAGTGAAATGACTGAATGGGGTAATATTAAATCCATTAAAAAACTCATTGGTGACGGTTTAGTTGCAGTAGCTGGAGGAATTACTCCTAATAAAGTAGAGGAAGCTACTTCAAAAGGTGCAGATATTATTATTGCAGGTAGATACATTATTGGTTTAGAGATGTAAGAAGAGCTGCTGAAGACTTCTTAGCACATTTCCCACAAGATCCAGATAGTATGAGACTTGCACTTGATGAAGACGAACAAGTAAATTAAATCTTTTGATTTAATTTATTCTATTTTTTTTTTAAAAAAGGAGATTATAATATGGGATTTTGTAATTCTTGCGGCAGGCCAATTGTAAAAGCAGATTATGGTACTAACGCAGATGGTAGTTTAAATGAGGAATATTGTAAAGATTGTTTTCAAAATGGGGAATTTACAGAACCTGATATAACTCTTGAAGAAATGATTACAAGAAAAACAAAAGAAATGATGAAAAAAATCCTAGATTGCCTGAAAACCAAGCTACAGGTATTACTGTTGGATTTATACCAGGTTTAAAAAGATGGTGTCCAGAAGAGTTTTGGGATGATGAATTTTAGTCTTTTTTTAAAATAAATTCTTTAATTCTATTAGCTATATATTCATCATGACTTTTATTTGATTTGAGGAAGTAATTTTCTTCTTCTAATTCATTATATTTATCAACTAATTCGTTGTATTCATCATACATACTTTTAAGTTCTTTTTCTAGGTTTTGATTACTTTCAAAAATATTTGCATAGCTGGTTTTAGTATTAAGTGTGTCCTGTTTTAAGCAGTGTATTTATTGCTTATTCTTTCGTAGCTATCTTTAATGCTTTTGTTTTCATCTTTTATGTATGAACATTTGTCCTTGAGGTTTTTGTTTTCGTCTTTTATGCTTGTGAATTTGGTTTTGATGTTTTCAGTTTCCTGTTTGATATTCACGAATTTGGTTTTGATGTTTTCGTTTTCTTCAATTAATTTCGAATGCTTGTCTTTTAAAGTTTCTAATTTTGAAGATTCATTTTCAAGAGTAGATAATAATTGATCTTTTTTTCTTGTTTAAGCTGATTAATCTCATTTTTAAATGCTTCAACATTTACTTTTGGTGTGGTTTCTATTTCATTGGTGTAGATATAATTGGCTATTTCAAGTGCACTAACTTTATCTTCCAAGTTCTTAAACTCTTCAATTTCACTTTGAGGAATAATTAAAACTTCTTCTTTATCTTCGTATATATCATCATGTTTAGGTATTGTGATTTGTATCTGTTTTGTTGTGTATTTTTTCTTTTCACCATTTTTAAGAGTTCTATTGTATTCCCTAGAATATTTTTTTTACAACACCTTTTCCAGTTTTCATATTTTATTCCTCAATAATTTAACATTATAATTTTGTAGTTTAGTTATTATATTTTTTTTCTAATTTTCTCATCGTGTAAGGTTAATGTTAGACACAGTCCGACTGTCAGCAGGATTGCCGTAACATCCATCACAAGTTTCATTGCATCTTTTAGTATGGTATTTACAATTTTTTCAGTTAGGCTGTTTTCATGTTTCAGTTCTGTTGTGTTTACATGACCTAATTTTTCAAGATATTTTCCACTGTGGTGGGTAATATTGTTGTCATCTAAGTAATCCGGAGCATAAGTATCTACTGCATCATGCAATCCGCTAAACGCTCCAATTATGAGAATACATCCGATTATGGCAGTTCCCATTGATGATCCTAAAGTTTGGCTTGTTGTAATAAGTCCTGATGCTGTACTTTGTTTTTCTTCAGGAGTAGTATTAAGTGAAATGTCCACACCAAGTGAAATGACAAATCCTAATTCCAGTCCAAAGACAGTTAATCCGGGTGCTATGGCTATGAAGTGTGTAGTTAATCCAAATGGGTGTTTAAGTAAAAATGTTGATCCGATAGCCAATATGAATCCTATAATCATTATAATTTTATGATTAAATTTCATAGCTAATTTTGGAGCAAGTAATGAAGTTATTAGAAGGCCAACTGTGGACGGAAGTAAAGTTAATCCGGTTTTAAATGCACTTAAATGCAATACACTTTGCAGGAATACAGACACTGCAAATAATGCTCCGGCAAGTGATAAATTAGTTATCAAACGTATTCCCATTCCTGTTTTTAAATTATGATTTTTAAGTAAGCTGATATCTACTAAAGGTGTTTTTCCTTTTTTTCTTTTGTTTATTTTCAAATATTCCGAAAGTTACAAGTAAAATAACTGATAATGAAATTCAAATCAATGTTGTTAACTGGTGGTGTTTTAAACATAATATTCCCAAAACAAGACTTATCAATCCGCTTACACATAAAATAGCTCCAATTATATCAAAATCACTTATGGTAAGGTGAGGTTTAAAGTTTTTAATTTTATATGAGAATAAGAATATGAATACAACTATTAACAGTTCAAGTACAAATCCGAATCTCCAGCTTAAAAATGTAGTTACAACTCCTCCAAATAATGGTCCGATAGCTGCAGCTATTCCTGCAATTGCACTGCTGATTGCAAGGGCAAAAAAAGTACGTTTGTTATCTTTATATGTTCCACTAATTATGGAAATTGTAGCAGGAGTCATCAATGCACCGCCTAATCCTTCAAGTAAAGACCATCCAATAAATAATGTTGTTGCATTTTGACTTACAGATGCGATTAATGCACCTATTCCGTAAATTAGTGCACCTATTAAAAATATTTTCTTTTTTCCGACAATATCCTGCAATTTAGATCCAACAAGCATCAATGAAGCAGTAATTAAAGTATAAAAACAGATAATTAATTGTATTGTGCTTAACGAAGTATTTAAGTCTAAAACTAGTTGTGAAATACTTACATTCATAAAAGTCGAATCTAAAGTTATTATAAATGAAGCCAATGCAACCAATATAAGTGGGAGCCATGTTGTTTCATCTTTTGTAATAATTATCACCAGTTTAATTTAATATTTCTAAATTTGTTTAAACTATTTAAAGTATTTAATTATAAACATTTAATTGAGGTTGATTAAATGAAAGTTTTTGGTATCTGTGGGAGTCCTAGAAATGATACAACATACCATGTTTTGAAGGAAGCATTGGATAAATTAAATAATCAGGGATTTGAAACAGAGCTATTTAGTTGTTTTGGAAAAGATATTGGTCCTTGTATGCATTGTGATTATTGCTTGGAACACAAAAAATGCATTAGTCATGATGACATGCTGGAAGTATATGAAAAACTTCAGCAATGTGACGGACTAATACTGGCTACTCCTGTTCAAAGCGGAGGTATAAGCAGTAACTTGTCAGCTATTATGGACAGAACACGTGCTCTGGAAGCTGTTGATTATAATATTTTAAGAGGAAAAATTGGAATGAGTATTGCTGTTGGTGGAGACAGAACAGGAGGTCAGGATTTTGCCCATTTAAAAAAAAATATAACTTATTTCATGATACATGGAATAATCCCGGTAAGTGGTGGACCTTTTGGATCTAATTTGGGAGCTTCTTTTTGGTCTAGGGATTCTATTGAAGATATAAAAAAAAGATGATTACGGTTTTGAATCATTAAACAGAACATTAACAGAATTTGAAAAATTTTTAAAAAAAAAATACATTGATTAAGTTATTGCAATGAGTATATTTATATAGTAAAATTAATTTATATTAGTATAGTTTTTTTTATTTTAATCAAATTTTTTTATTAGGTTATGTTATGGCAAATAAGTTAGTTAGAGGTAGCTTTATTATTTTTATAGGTAATATTATCTTCCGTATTGGGGGGTATCTGTACCGTTTTTTAATGGCTGCTCTTTTAGGCCCAACCAGTTGGGGTATTTTAGCTACTACTTTGCCATTTCAGGGAATATTCCAAACATTGTCTGCTGGTGGACTCCTCCGGCAATAGCTAAGTATGTTGCAGAATATGAAGTTGTAAATGAACATGACATGGCCCGTAAAACGATTTATGTAGCTTTAAAAATCATGGTATTTCTGGGAATATTCTTTGGAGTAATTATGGTTTTCATTGTTGCTCCATGGCTTGCTTACGATTATTTGGGAAAACCGGAAACACTTGTTCCCCTGCAGATTGTAGGTCTTATTACTCCGTTTAGTGTTATTGTCGGTGCTTTTAGAGGAGCATTCCAGGGAGTATATAAAATGGAGTATATTGTATATACTCGTGCTGTAGAGCAGTTAGGAATGATTTTATTTGCAACTGCATTTGTTTTAATTGGATTTTCTGTTACTGGTGCACTGTGGGGTACTGTAATAGGTTTTGCAGCAGCAGCGGTTTCTGCAGTATATATTTTCAGACATCATATGGCAAAATATATTCCTCCCGCCAGTGTAGATTTTAAGTTTACCTGGAGAGATGAATTGAATTTGGCTACTACTTTAGTTAAATTCTCTATTCCTGTAATTATTACAGCTATTGCTGAAATGCTTATTTACAATATCTGTACTATGGTTATGGGTAAATTTTTAGCTTTAGAAGCTGTTGGATTTTTTGCAGCTGCTGATCCTATATCCAGATTGCCATTAATGATTTCTATTTCAATAGCTACAACAATTTTACCTGCTTCTTCTGAGGCATTCAGGGCTGGAAATAAGGTAGCACTAGAAAAATATGTTTCTGAAGCATATAAGTTTTCTTTACTGTTCGTTGTTCCGATGTGTATAGGATTAGCTTGTTTTGCAGCTCCTATTTTAAGATTGCTTTATTTCACTAATCCTGCTTATGTTGCAGGTGCATCTGCATTAGCTATTTTATCTATTGGTATGACATTCTACTCAATATTTTCAATTTCAACAAGTATTGTTCAGGGTATTGGTAATCCGAGAATTCCTATGTACATATTAGTATTTGGAGCTATTTTGACAGCTATTTTAAATTGGGTTATGGTTCCAACTTTAGGTATTGCAGGCGGTGCTGCAGCTACTTCAATAGCCTGTTTTGCAATGATGGTGCCTATACTTTATATGGTATTCAAATTAACTCAGGTTAAAGCCCCTAAAGTTTCAGTAGTTAAAATATTGGCTGCTTCAATGATAATGGGTGTTGTTGCATATATTATGCCTAAGACAACATCCTGGTTGTTTGTAGGAATTATTGTCTGTATGATTGTGTACTTCTTTGCATTAATACTTGTAAGATTCTTCACTCAGGAGGATATTGTAGGTTTAAGAGCATTATCCTCTAAATTCGGACCTTTGTCTAAAGTTATGGGTAAAATGTTGGATTTAGTTGAAAAAATAGAATTCAGATAAAATTTGCACGATTATATTTTTCAAATTCTTTTTTATTTATTTATATTTCTTAAAATAACTAAAAATGAATATAACAACTTTTATTTTTGATTATTATGATTTATTTTATTTTTATTTTAATTTTTTTAATTTATTTAGGTAGTGTTTAAAGATATTAAGAAAAATATCGATAATTAATCAGCATTGCTTTTTTAAAATAAGTCTATGTTATTATTCAATAACTTTTTACAGGTATTTATTTAAATAATCTGTTATTTTTAATATTTTTTCATCGAAACATTATTTAATTATAAAAATCATAATATTCTTCATTATATTTTGGAGGAATATTGATGACCGATGTGAAGGCAGGTGTTGAATATAAAATCAATGTTGATGGGAATTCTTTCTTATTGGACGGTAAAAAATATCAATTATTGGAAAGTATCCTGGATACTGAGTCAATGACTGAATCCGCTAAATCAATTAAGGTTTCTTATAGAACTGCATTGAATTATATTGATAAAATAGAATCAGCACTTAATGTCAAAATTGTTAATACGACTAAAGGTGGAAAAGGTGGAGGTGGGGGAACTACCCTTACTGATGAAGGTTATTCTATTTTAAAAGAATGTAAGAAAATTAATGCTATTATGGAATTGCATAAGGATGTTAATGAAATTGAATCTGAAGTTTTAGATATTGATGAATCTAAAGGAATCATGACTGTTAAAATGAAACAATTTGAAATTAACACTCCGTTAAATAGAAATTATAAAGTGGGAGACAGATTACTGGCATTAATCAGTTATGATAATATTTTTGTCATGCTGGAGCCTCAGACTTCCAGTATTCGTAATATTATTAAAGGAAGAATCATTGAAATGAAACTGGAAAACGAGGTTATTCGTGTAAAAATAGATGTTGGTGGACTTAATTTATATTCTGACATAACTCTATCTGCAGAAAAAGATTTAAATCTTACAATTGGTAAAGAAGTATATATTGGATTTAAAGCAATGTCTGTTGCCACTTTAAAGTTATAATTCTGGGGGAATTTTTATTTTAAAAATTGAAGTTGATGAAAGCAGATGTACGGGGTGCGGTTCCTGTTATGACATTTGTCCAAAAGCAGGCAAAATATGGAAAATAAATGATGTTGCACATGTATTGGATTTAAGATATTGTCATGTTTGTACTATATGTGCGATGGCATGCCCTGAACACTGCATTAAAATTATACGTAATGCTCCGGAAGAGTGAATAATTTACTCTTCTTTTAATTTAACAATAGTTTGAGGAATAGTTATGGATAGAAAATCAAATGTTTCAAGAACTACATCTGAAACAGATATACAAATAGAAATGAATCTTGACGGAAAGGGAAAATATAATATTTCAACAGGTGTGAATTTTTTTAATCATATGTTGGAGGCATTTTCAAAGCATTCAATGATTGATTTGGTTATTGATGCAAAAGGAGACATTGAAATTGATGACCATCACACTATTGAAGATGTCGGCATATTGTTGGGTGAAGCTTTCAGGCAAGCTATTGGAGATAAAAGAGGCATTAAAAGAATGGCTGATGCTACAGTACCTATGGATGAGTCAGTAGCCAAAGTAGCTATTGATATTAGTGGGCGTAGCTATTGCAATATGGAATTTGATTTTACTAATGAAAAAATTGGAGACATGACTTCTGAAATTGTTGTTCACTTTTTTGAGTCATTTGCATCTTCAGCTAAATTAAATATTTATGGGGTTTCAAAAGGAGCAAATGATCATCATCAGGCTGAAGCGGTCTTTAAAGCTTTTGCTAAATCATTAAAAGAAGCAATAAAAATAGAGCATGATGAAATTCCTAGTACAAAAAAGGTGTTTTATAAGTGGCAGGTGAAGATTTCTCTCAACGGGCATCTCATGATCGTTTAAGTGCAATAACTGATGGGGTTTATGCTGTAGCTTTGACTTTGCTTGCTTTGGAGATTGTTGTTCCGTCAGCTAATTCAATACATTCTTCTGCCCAATTAAACAATTATATGGTTAATAATCTGTTGCCGCAGTTATCTCTGTATTTAATTAGTTTCATTATTCTTTCAAATTTTTGGGCATCTACTAATGCTATTCCGATGTATAAAAAAGTGGATAATACTATTCTTACAATAAATTTGGCTATTTTGGCATTGGTGGTTTTAATACCGTTTTCAACTTCTTTTGTATTGTCTTTTTTATCATTACTCTCAAAGTGTAATTATTTTTAGTTTGATTATCCTGTTGGTTGGATTGCTTTATCTGATTTTATATATTTATTTATTTAAAGAAAATTTAGTTAAAGAAAGGATTTATAAGTTTATAGAACCTCATAAAAGGATTATGCTTATTGAATTAAGTATTCCACCAGTGTTGGCTTTGATATCAATAGTATTGGCATTGTTCAATCCTTTAGCAGGTATGTATGTTTATGTTATTGTGCTTTTTGCAACAATGAAAAAAAAATAGCTAAAAGATTTATAAAGAATTAATTTTTTTTAAAAAATTTTGTTGTAAAAAAAAAGAGAATGTAAGTAGCTAAAAAGCTACTTTTAATTTTTATATTTATTCTGGTTTACTGATTAAGTCGGTTTTGTGACCGGTGTTACCCTCTTTCATGTGAGGGGTTCTTAAAACAGAATCGTTTCCTTTTTCATTTTCTCTAGCTTCATCAGCTAATGCTGCTGCAGATGCTGCCATTTCGTGTGCTGCTGCTACTAATGGGATGAAGTTTTCGAAACCTTTGGTCATGAAACATCCTTTCATATCTAAGTTTGCAACAGCTCCAGCCATTTCATATGCTGCAATAGCTTTTGCTTTTGCATATGGGTTTTCAAATCCAGCTGCTTCAACAGCTTTTTCAGCAGTAATTATAAGTTTAGGTAATTCGATATTTCCTGCTGCAGCTCCGTCAATTACACCGTCAATTGTGTTTTGAACTAATCTTAAAGCTCCTGTTTCTGCAAGCACTTTGAGAATATCTGCGTTGAAAATAGCCATTTCAGTTGGGTCTAACCATTCTCTTTTTGCACCAATCATAGGGTCAGACATTACAATAATGTATCCTAAGCCTTGTTCATCCATTTCATCTTTTTTACCTTTACCTGGTGCATCACCAATGATAATAGCCGGGATGTCTTTTTCAGATAACAATTCTCTTGCTTTTAGCTGGTCCAGGTGCTCCTGGGTTTGGACTAATGAAGATACAGAAATCTGGGTCAAATTGATCAACTTTTGGTACAACGTCTTCAACTTGTTCAGGATTCATTTTTGCTCCAGATCCGAATACTCTTACATCAATATTTGGTCTGTCTGCTCTTTCATCTAAAAAAGAAGGTCTAATACTGGAGAAGTTCCAATATTTCCACTTTTTATAATTCCTATTTTTACAACCATTTTAGTTCACCTATTATTTCTATACAATTGTTTATAGAATTGTATATTTATTAATCTTTTGATTTAGCTCTGTTTAATAAATTGAATATTTTCCATAATTCTATTCAAAAATTTTAGAAAAAGTAGTTAGAAAACGATAAAATATTCATATAATAATAGTTAAATTTTTAAAAATAGTTAAGAAGTGGTTCCGACGAGATTCGAACTCGTGATCCCCTCCTTGTAAGGGAGGTATCATACCACTAGACCACGGAACCATAGTACATCATTATTTATTGATATTATCATATATAAAGCTTTTGGTTTTTTAAGTAATTTAGATTTTATTTCCACAATTGAAGCAAAAAGTATCATCTTTATTTACTGTACTTCCGCAATTGCTGCATTTCCATTCATGATTTAATTTGTTTCCGCAGTTGGTGCAGAATATATCATCGTCATTTACTGGATGTCCGCACTTATTGCATCTTAATTCCGTTTTTATTTTTTTTCCGCAGTTGGTGCAGAATATATCGTCTATTTTTACAATATTTCCACAATATTTGCATGTATTTGCAGAATGGCTATTTTTAGTTGCAGCTATTCCAGACACTCCTGCACTGGGTGTTTCGAATGTAGGTACTTTTTCAAGTATATTTGAACTTGTTGATGTACTGTCGGATAAAACTGGCTGACTATAAAAGTCTGTTCTGTTTTCTATTTCAAATATCATTTCATTCATTGCAGCAATTCTTTTTTATCATCAGAGGGGTGGGTAGAAAAGAAATCAAAATTATTAGCATTTTCTTCACTCATTGATTGCCAGAATGCCGGAATTCCCCTTATATCATAACCTGCCCAATGGATTATCATCATTCCAAGTTTGTCAGCTTCTATTTCTTGGGATCTTCCAAATGGTTGTATTAAAAAAGTTCAGACCCGATATCTGCTATATTTGTAATTGCACTTGTAGCAAGTCCTAATTCTTCTTCACCTAAAAGAATAAGTCCGAGGCTTCCAATTCTGGAAAGGGTTGTTATTGTATTTTTTGTATTTCGAACACTGGACTGGGTTCTGCTGTGGTCTAAAAGAGCATGTGCCATTTCATGACCAGGATAAATGCTATTTTTTCTTCAGTATTGGCTATTGGCAGAATTCCTGAAAGTACGATGATTTTTCCTCCAGGGATGCACATTGCATTTTCGGCCTCATCTGCGATTAAATGGACTTCCCAGTCATAATAATCTGCTGTATAATCTGATCTTCCAATTTTAGCTAAATAATCTTCAACAGCAGTTATTAGATTTGAAGTAACATTTAATATTAATTGGCCTTCTTGTGTCTGGTCTAATATTTCATGGCCATCTATCTTATTGTAATACTCATTATAACATTCATTTAAGAATTTGTCATCATCTATATTGTCATAATGAGATTTTCCAGTGAAAGGGTTAAGGCCACTTCTGTCATCTTTACTCATTTTACCACCATATTCTATTATTAGTTTATTTTTTATACTTTATAAAATCATGGGTTTACTTTGTGTATAAAATTCGCATCTGTCTGATAAGTAAGTTATAAATAAAAATAACACTATAATATACACTAATGAATTATTAATTGAAAGTGATATAAATGGCATGGGACGATTCTGATAGTAAAATATGGATGGACGGAAACATGGTTGATTGGAAAGATGCAAAAATTCATGCACTTTCACATGTAGTCCATTATGGTACAAGTGTTTTTGAAGGTATTAGAGCATATGACAATAAAAAAGGCACTTGTATTTTTCGTTTAAATGAACATGTAAAACGTTTATTTAATTCAGCAAAAGTTTATAAAATTGATATTCCTTATACTCAAGAAGAAATTGCACAGGCAATTAGGGATACTGTTAAAATCAATGAGTTAGCTTCCTGTTACATACGTCCTGTTGTATTTAGAGGATATGGTCAGTTAGGAGTTAATCCGTTATCCTGTCCTGTTAATACTGTAATTGCTGCTTGGGAATGGGGATCTTATTTAGGTGAGGAAGGAATGGCTAACGGTGTAGATGTTGGAGTTTCATCCTGGAGAAAACCAGCTCCGGATACTTTCCCAACATTAGCTAAATGTGGTGCTAATTATATGAATTCTCAATTAGCTAAACTGGAAGCTATTGACCATGGTTATGAGGAAGCTATCATGCTTGATTATGAAGGGCATGTTTCTGAAGGTAGTGGGGAAAACATTTTCATTATTGAAGATGGAGTATTATACACTCCTTCAATGGATTCTTCCAATCTTAAAGGAATTACAAGGGAATCTATTAAACAATTAGCCAATGATTTAGGCTATGAAGTAGTTGAAGAAAGAATTTCAAGAGAAAGATTATATTTTGCTGATGAAGTATTTTTCAGTGGAACTGCTGCTGAAGTTACTCCTATCCGTTCAATTGATCATAAAATCATTGGTGCAGGTAAAAGAGGTCCAATTTCAGAAGAATTACAAAAAACTTTCTTTGACATTGTTGAAGGCAAAAAAGAAGATAAATTTGGCTGGTTGGGTTACGTTTAAATGGTGTGAGAAATGGATATAATTCAGGCAATTATTATTGGTATTGTTCAGGGATTAACTGAGTTCTTACCGGTAAGTAGTTCAGCTCATTTAATCTTTGCTCAAAATGCATTAGGGGTAGAATCCTCTCTTGCTTTTGATGTTTTTCTTCATTTAGGAAGTTTAATAGCTGTATTGTGGTTCTTCCGTGCAGATATTATCAGAATGATTCAGGCATTCTTATTAAGTATTGGAGATATTATTCAGCATAGATTTAAGGAAGGATTTTACTCTGATCCTTATAAAAGATTGGTCTGGTATGTAATTATAGCTACTATTCCTGTAGGTTTAGTTGGTGTATTATTTGAAAGTCAGGTAGAGTCATTGTTTGCAGGTGCATTATATGTTCCGGCATTTTTTCTTATTTGTAACAGGTACTATTCTTTACTTATCTCAAAGAATGAATTCTGGTGAGGTTGATTTATCAAATCTTTCACTTAAAGAATCAATATTTATGGGATTAGGTCAGGCATGTGCTATATTGCCTGGGCTTTCACGTTCAGGTACTACAATAGCTGCAGGACTTGTAATAGGATTAGATAAAGAATTTGCTGCTAAATTCAGTTTTATATTATCTATTGCAGCTATTTTGGGAGCATTTGTAGTTCAACTTAAAGATATTGGAACAATCACAGATTTCAATGCTTTAGCTGTTTTATTCGGATTTTTAGCAGCATTAATATCTGGTTATTTGGCTATTAAATGGTTACTTGAATTAATTCAAAAAAGAAGTTTGGATATTTTTGCATATTATTGTTGGATTGTAGGAATAATAGTATTTATGGGTTCAATAACCCATTTATTCTAAATACTATTCACTGCAAACCTTTTCTATTTTTTTTTCTTAATCTTTCAACAGAGTTTCCTCTAATTAATGCTGTAAACATTGCACCGCCGGCCCCAACACCTTCTTTAACAAAACCGTCAAGGTAATTTTTTAATCCAGGGTACTCTGCATCTTCAAAATTAGGGTCTACAATATTGATTGTGATGTCTTCATCAATCTGTTTTATAAGGTCAAATAAATCAGCGGTTTCATCATTGGCTACAAAAACTGTAGTGGCTAAGTTTATCCTTGAAAAATCAAAATTGGGGTTTATGGATTTTACAATTGCACAAACAGCAGCCATTTGTGTTCCACCGCCTAAAATTATTGGGATGTCTGTAGAAATTACAAGTCCAGCCATTCCTGCAAGGGGTGGATCTCCAACCGCTCCAATAGCTTGCATTGCATCAATTTCATCAGTTTCAGGATTAAGACCTGCATTTTTCAATCCTTCATCCACTACTTTTGTTTTTAAATCATGAGGATTTGTAGGCATACTTCCACTGACTTTCTCATTAGCATCATATCCAAGAGCTCTTAAGACTCCAAGAGCAGTAGTTGTTCCTGCAGCTATACTTTCTCCGATTACTAGATAGTCATGCATCATTGAAAGCTTTGATCCAAGTTCTTTTGCATTTTCATAAATTTCCAATGGATTTAAAACTCCTTTTCCAGTTCTGATATCTCTTCCGTATTCCTTTCCAAGTCTGTTGCATTCTAAGTCAGGAGTAATTTTGGAACCTGCATCTACTATAACAAATGGGATATCAGCAAGTTGTAGGGATGCTTTAGTTAGCATTGATGGTGTTGGTGCAGCAGTTTCTCCAACTACTGTTTGGGGGATTTCGTCCATACAATGAACACTTCCGTGAACCATTATTTCAGCATCTGCTGCAGGTGTATATTCAGTTAATTCGGGGGTTGCTCCAGCTCCGGATATTCCAGGTATTTTGGAAGTTTCAGTTGTACCTATCACACATATAAATACAGGTTCTGCATACTTTATCTGGTTTATTAATTCATCAGAACCGTATGTTGTTATTCCGTCAATCATTTATTCACCTTTTTTAATTCTTCAATAATAATTTTATTTTGATTTATAATTTTTGATTTTGCTTAATAATTTTTTCCAACATCTCTTTTTGAGTCAAATCCGTGCTGAATGTTTTTCCGTCTCTGGCTCTTGGAGGTATTTTAAATTCATTTGTTTGAGGTCTTGGGGGATTCTGTTCGGACTGTCGGAATCTTTTTTAATTTCCTGTGTGTAGATATTTGAAACATTATTTTTACTGTTTTCTTCTAACAGTTCCATTAATCTGGAATCTACTTCATCACCTTTAAGCTGTCCCTGTTCAACTTCAAATCTTAATCTTTTTTGGATATTATATCCCTGATAAATTGGGATGTCTCTATTTTTGATTTCTTCTTTAAATTCCTCACTAAGATGTATGTCTCCCGTTAATTGTTTAACTCTTTTTTTCTTCAGAAGTTTTTGTGCTATAAAATCCCATGGTTAGTAATTTATTTTTGAAATTTAAATATTTGTAGGAAGTGTGATATTATAAAATGTGTGTTTTTGCAAATTTTAAAATAGTCGTGAACTGTATCTTATTTATATTTCAAATGACCAATATTAAATTAAATTATTTTTTAAGTTGATTGTTTTGATATGTTTAGGAATTGAAGGAACTGCTGAAAAAACAGGTGTAGGAATAGTTGATAGTGACGGAAATATATTGGCTATGGCGGGAGAACAATTATTTCCTGAAAAAGGAGGTATTCATCCTAGAATAGCTGCCGAACATCATGGATATTGGATTCCAAAGCTAATTCCAAAAGCTATTGATGAAGCAGGAATTTCTTACGATGATTTGGATTTAATCTCTTTTTCACAGGGTCCTGGTCTTGGACCTGCTTTAAGAATTGTAGCTACTTCTGCAAGAACACTGGCACTATCATTAAATAAACCGATAATTGGGGTTAATCATTGTATTGGGCATGTTGAAGTGGGAAAATTAGATACTGGTGCAGTTAATCCTGTAACACTTTATGTAAGTGGTGGAAATAGTCAGGTAATCTCTCATGAAAGCGGAAGATATAGGATTTTTGGTGAAACATTAGACATTGCTGCAGGAAACTGTCTTGATCATTTTGGCCGTGAAACTGGTTTGGGTCATCCGGGAGGTCCGGTAATTGAAAAATTGGCTAAAAAAGGGTCTTATGTTGATTTGCCATATGTTGTAAAGGGAATGGATTTCTCATTTTCAGGATTATTGTCTGCAGCTTTAAGGGAAGTTAAAAAAGGCACTCCAATTGAAGATGTTTGTTTTTCACTGCAGGAAACCGCTTTTTCAATGCTTGTTGAAGTAACAGAAAGAGCACTGTCTCATACACAAAAAAGATGAGGTCATGTTATGTGGGGGAGTTTCTGCAAATTCCAGACTCAGGGAAATGCTTAAGGTAATGGCTGAAGAACACGGAGCCAAATTCTGCATGCCTGAGATGAAACTGTGCGGTGATAATGGAGTAATGATTGCATGGTTGGGATTAATTATGCATAATCAATTTGGTCCTTTGGATATTAAAGATACTGGAATTATTCAGCGTTTCAGAACTGATGAAGTAGAGGCACCATGGGTTAATAATAATGATTCTCATTTAAAATTACCTGATAATTTAATAGCTAAAGGTGCTGAATCGGATATTATTAAAAGTTCATATTTAGGTAAAAATGCAGTATTGAAAAGTAGAATTCCGAAAGCTTACAGAATTGCTGAGATTGATTCCAAAATAAGAAAGTCAAGAACTAAACTTGAAGCTAAATTGCTGTCTGATGTTAAAAAATCAGGTGTAATTACTCCTGTATTGTATGATGTTGATTTGGAAAATAAATCTATATTGATGGAAGCTATTGAAGGTAAAATGCTTAAAGAAGTTATTGATGACAATTTAGCTTATAAAATTGGAGTTGAGATAGCTAAAATACATAGTTTGGATATTATTCATGGGGATATTACAACTTCCAATATGATGCTTAGAGATGGAAAATTAGTATTTTTAGATTTTGGTCTTGGGAGACATTCTGATTTATTTGAAGATAAGGCAGTTGATTTGCTTGTGTTGAAAAAATCATTGCAAAGTATAGACAACACTACAGCTAAAAGCAAATACTTTGATAATGTCTTGGAGCGTTATGCAGAATCATATGGAAAAAATAAAGATAAAATAATTGAAAAAATAAAAGAAATAGAATCTAGAGGGCGTTATACTCATTAGAAAAGTACAGGTTGTGCTGACCTTATTTTTATATATGTGAGAACCTCTTTTTTTTTTAGTGTATTGAATGTGGGATTGACACAAATTTCTAAATCCGTTTGCATAAAACTTATAAAAAGTTCCGGTGCTTATAGATTTTAAGCACCAGAAATTATGATACAAAATTTCTTTTGTAGTTATAATTAAATTTTTTGGAACTGTTGGAAATTAAAAAATAAATGTAGTTTGATATTTGAATATTGCTTTTCACTTCGTAAATTTATTATAACTCTCTAATTGTTTTAATTTTAAATAAATATTAAATGCTATTTTAAACAGCCGATTGGAATTACTTTAACGCCATCCGGACGAGTGTATGCATATTTTCCACCAGTAAGCACTGCAAGAAATGTAGGATTATCCAATTTTTTATTCTTTTCAATTAACGCCTTGATTTTAAGGAGATTTTGGGCACCTTCGTTTATTCTTTCACTTCCAAGCTTGCATTCTATTAATGCATATCTTCCGTCCCTCAAGTGAACAACACAGTCAATTTCTAAATCTGACTTGTCATGGTAATATGAAACTTTTCCGCCGTGGGAATTTGTATAAACACTTAAGTCACGAATGCATAAATTTTCAAAAATAAATCCGAATGTTTCCAAATCATTCTCCATTGATTTAGGATTTGCATTCAATGCTGCTACGGCAATTGAAGGATCAATGAATACTTTTTATTTCCTGATCTGATTGCTGATTTGGATTTGATGTTTGGGGACCATCCTCGGTTGTCTTCAATTACAAATAATTTTTTCAAGGCATCAACATATGAATAGTATGTGGGCTACTTATATTCATAAAATTAGCATTAATATCATCTATAATGGTTTGGTCTTTAGCCAGTGTGGAATTATTTCTTGCAAGCGAACGTAATAATACTCTTACCCTATCAGGGTCTCTTTTAACCCCATCAACAGCAGAAACATCTGTGTTACAAATATTTTCCAAATAATTATATGCAACAAAGAGTTTGCCTTCTCGGGTTTTTTGATTCAATGAATCTGGCCAACCCCCACGGCAGGCAGCAAATATCAAATCATCTATTGTTAAAGAGGATTCACAGTCATTAATGTTAATGTCTGGTTTGTCAAATAAGTCCATAATTGAAATCTGCCCGTTTGATTCACCGCTTTCATACAAACTCATAGGCCTCATTAACATTCTATGGATTCTTCCGGTTCCTGAGTGCATAATGCTGTCTTCATCAACCACTGTTGAACCGGTTAGAATATATAATCCATATCCTTCGCTTTCATCTACGCTTGTTCTGACGGAATCCCACAATACTGGAGCCACTTGCCATTCATCAATCAATCGCGGTTTGTTTCCTTTTAATAATCTGGAAGGCTCTATGTCTGCCCACATCATATTTGTTTTATAATTATCTTTGTCTTGTAGTTTTAATACACTTTTGGCATGCTGTTCGGCAGTAGTTGTCTTGCCACACCATTTTGGTCCAACAATGAGAATTGCACCAATCATTGTAAGATATTTTTCCAAATCTTCATCCAATATTCTCGGCAAATACTTAACAACCATAATGATTACTCCTTAATTTTACAATTTTTCTATATATTACTTTACAATTTTCATTAATATACTTTACAATTTTTCCATATATTATTTTACATTTTTTCAGCATATTATTTTACAATTTTTCTAACACAAAAATCTGTTACTTATTTTATTTAGAGCATTTTGAAAAGCAATATTTTTTTCGAAAAATAGGTATGTTTTCTTGTCATATCGATTGTTTCATCATTTTGGTTCATTTTCATTTTTTGTTTTTTGAATATGTTTGTTTTAAATAATATTGGATAGTGTAACTTAGGTAAGTTTATCACTATCTAATTAATCCAGTATCCTGATTTATACGTAAATTTTGCAGGTATAATTTGAAAAGATTACTTTTTAATTTGTATTTGCCTCTTGCTGGTTTGATTATCATGTTTTTGTTAATTAAACTTTTTAGCAATGCTGAGGGTTCTGAGTTTAGGTGAGCATTATCTTTGATATAGGAATAGGATAAAATTGTTTCGTTGCTTTCAGCCATTAAGCATAGTATTTTTCGCTCTTCCGTAGTGGATTTAGAGAATAATGATTTAAATTCACGTTGGGCCAAAATGTTTAAGGAATACACAGATGCCTTTTTAAACTCATCCATAGTCACTTTATCATCTTCATTTGTTTCTTCAAAACAGCTGTAAGCTAGGATTTGCATGTAATATGGAATTCCGTTTGATAATTCATATTCTTTTATGACATTCTCTTCAAAGGCCACATTTTGTTCTTTAGTAGGAATATTGATTGCATCATATACTTCGCCGTAGGATAATGGTCCGATTAAGTAAGGTTCGAATATCCGTACTGCTGAGTCAAGTTTGTCTTGTATTTTGTTGAAAATGTCTTCTGAACCAGTAGCTACAAACATTATGTTTTTTCCTTTTAGATTTAATTCTACAAGAGCATTCTGCAAGATACTCAATATCTTCATTGTTTCATCATTGCCCATAATCCTTTGAAGATCATCAAACAATAGGATTAAAACAGGATTGTCAGAGCCTCCAGCTCATCATAAATCACATTTAAAATTTTTTTCAAATGCAACTGCAGGGCTGGTTTGGGGAATTTCACGTGATACAGATATGCCTCCGATAAATGGTATATTAATACCTAATGAACTTATTTTCTCCCAAAAATGGCCAATATTAATATTTAACGTGTCAGAACATTTTTCTATTATTAATGAGTAAATGTCTTCAAAATTTCCTTCCATTAATGGAATTCTAACTGAATATACATCATCAAGATTAGTTATTTCCTCTTGAAATTTTAATAATAAAGATGTTTTTCCAATACCTTTTGGTCCATATAATATTAAATGGCCGGGAATTCCTATTTTAGTTGAGTTATATATTTTTTTAAGTTCATTTAATTCATTTTCACGGCCAGTGAAATACGAAGGCAAAATTCCAGTTCGTTTTCTAAAAGGATTATTTTTCATGTTTATAACCTCTGATAATACATTTCATAAAAAACATAAAAAACATAAAAAAAATTTATGTTTCTTATGTTTCTTATGTTTTTCAGAATATTTAAAAATTCTCATTAGAAAACATAAATTCCATAAAAACATCTAACAAATTAGATAACTGCTGCTGACAAATCAATCCCGAAAAAATTTAAAAATTAGAATCTTAAAGTATCTATTATTTGATTAAAGAATATTCAGTAGTTGACTATTAATTTTTTAAAATTCTTTAAATTACTTATTTTATGATTTAAGCTATTTTAATTAAAAATAAAAAATTCATGTTGGTTGATGATTAAGGTTGATGATATGTGTTTTATTAAAAAACATAAAAAACATAAAAAAAATTTATGTTTCTTATGTTTCTTATGTTTCTCAAGAATTTTGAAATTTACATATGATAACTGCTATTCTAATAATTTTTTAAGTCATAAAATAAAAAGTATCAATTTTCATAAGAGTATTCGCTAAAGGATTAAGTTTGTAAGAAAAGCAAATAAAAGAATAATGTTCAAGTTTTTTACATATTGGGAAATGATAAAACTATTGGAAACCATTATTGAAGATTGATGATAATATATAATTACTTTAGACCAGCTGAGCTTTCCTAAACAATGAATTGTTCATTTAAATCTTTTAACTGATTATGAGTTAATTTTATAAAAAATTTAATTCATAATTAATTTTATGATAACATTTATAACTGGTAACAAACATAAAGTTATAGAAGCAGAGAATATATTTAAAGATTATGACATTAACTTAGAGCATATTGATTTAGGTTACTGTGAACCTCAGGGAACTCTTGAGGAAGTAGCTATATCCGGTGCAAAATATGCCAGTCGTAAACTTAATAAACCTGTGATTGTTGAAGACGCTGGTTTATTCATAAAAGCTTTAAAAGGTTTTCCTGGAACATATTCTTCTTATGTTCAAGAAACTCTTGGAAATCAAGGAATATTAAAGCTTTTAGATGGTGTCAATGACCGTTATGCCGAATTCAGGTCAGTTATTGGGTACTGCGCCCCCAATTCTGAGCCCAAGATCTTTTTAGGTAAGGTCATAGGTGAAATCGCAGTTGAAGAAAAAAGGAGATTTAGGTTTTGCTTTTGATCCTATTTTCTATGTTCCGAATGAAGGTAAGACTTTTGGAGAACTTACAACTGAAGAAAAAAACCAGTTTTCACATAGAAAAAATTCTTTAGAAAAATTTATTAAATGGTATTCTATTCAATAATTTTCTAATTTATTATTATGGGCTTACTTTATAACTAATATTAAGAGGTAATTATTATGGCAAGACCAGAATGGGTAACTTACAGTGATGAAGAAATTGAAGAAATGATTTTAAAATTTAACAAAGAAGGAAAAAGTACCAGTGAAATAGGTATTATTTTAAGAGACCAATACGGTATTCCCAGTGTTAAAGAAGTAACCGGTGAAAGAATCACTCAAATCTTAAAAAAAGAAATGATCAAGCTGGAAAATACCCTGAAGATTTAATGAACTTAATCAAAAGAGCAGTAAATATAAGAGATCACTTAGCTGAAAATCCTAAAGATTTACACTCTAAAAGAGGTTTAACTATCATTGAATCTAGAATCAGGAGATTAGCTTCATATTATGTAAATGAAGGTGCATTACCTGAAGGATGGAGATACAATCCAAAAGAAGCAGCACTCCTTGTTAAATAGAGCTAAAGTGAAGCTAGTAATGTGCTTAAAAAGCATATAGAAAACAATAACGTTATAAGAATTATTTCTCATAACGATGCTGATGGAATTTCAGCAGCAGCTGTATTAGCTAATGCTTTAAAAGAAGAAAATGTTCAGTTTCATACTACAATTGTTCCTCGTCTTAAGGAAGATTTAATAAATCAGTTAAGGCATGAAAAACATGATTTGGTCATTTTTTCAGATATGGGAAGTTCTTTTGTAGGGGGAACTCAATTCTTTTTAAATGTGATGTTATTATAGCTGATCATCATCAGGTTAGTGATGTTGAAGCAGAAAGCATGTGGTTCACATAAATCCTCATTTATTTGACATTGATGGAAGCAGGGATTTAAGTGGGGCAGGTTCCAGCTATTTGGCAGTTAGGGATCTTGATAAAAAACATTTGGCTTATTTTGCTTTAATTGGTGCTTTTGGTGATATGCAAGGTCAAGATGGATTTACTGGAGTTAATAAACTCATTGTTGATGATGCTAAACAAAGTGGTAATTTGGAAATTCATGATGGTTTGAAAATAGTTTCTAAATCATCTGAACCACTTTTTAAATCTTTAGCTTACACTTTTTCTCCTCCGCTTCCAGGAATAACTGGGGATTTGGAAGGTTCAACTGAGTTTTTAGAAAAGATGAATTTGTCTTATGGAATAAAATTCACTGATTTAGGTGAAGAGGAAAAAGATATTCTTAAAGATGAACTTATTAAAATCAATCCGGATATCTTCGGGGATTGTTACACAGTTCCAAAAGAAATACCTTTGCTTCGTGATTTGGAAGAGTATTCATATATTCTTGATGCATGCGGTAAAAATAAGAAGTTTGGATTAGGTTTAAGCATAGCTCTTGGAGAACGTGAAAAAGCCTTAAAAACAGCTACTGATTTGCAACGCAAATACCGTGATCAACTTGTTAAAGGATTGGAATGGATTAAAAGGGAAGGTTCAGTTAATCTTTCTAATATTCAATATTTATACAGTGAAGATAAAGTGTTGAAATCTGTAATGGGTACAATAGCTAGTATAGGTTTGTCTATTAACTTGTTGGATGATTCAAAACCTGTTTTAGGATTATCTAGACTTCATAAGGATATTAAAGTTTCTGGAAGAACAACCAGACAACAAGTTGAAAAAGGAGTTAATTTGGGAAAAGCCTTACAGGACAGCTCCAATAATTTCGGTGGTCAGGGTGGAGGTCATGATATTGCTGCAGGGGCTATGATTCCATTTGATAGTAAGGATAACTTTTTAAACTTAGTTAATGATATGGTTGAATATCAAATAAATAATGATTAATATGTTTTTAACAAAAAAAAAGAAGAACAAATGTGTGACGGGGAGTTTGGAGAAACTATTAGAAAAAGCATGGATATATTAGTAGCTTTAGGAGATATTTATGGTGCTTCTAAATTAGTGGATATCACTTCAGCACAGGTTTCCGGAGTTTCTTATAAAACTATTGGTGATGCAGGATTGGATTATCTTCAAGATTTAGCCAGTGATGATAAAGGGGTAGCTAAAGTGTTAATTCTTCCCTAAATCCTCCTGGAACTGATTTGGATAATTGGGAAGCTCTAGGATTTCCAAAGGAATTTTCAATTAAACAAAATCAAATTGTAGAAGCTTACGGTAAACTTGGAATCTCAAAAACATGTACTTGTACTCCTTATCTTGTTGGAAATGTTCCTAGATTTAGAGACCATGTATCATGGTCTGAATCTTCAGCAGTAGCATATGTTAATTCTGTAATTGGTGCTAAAACTAATCGTGAAGGCGGTCCTGCAGCATTAGCAGCAGCTATTGTTGGTAAAACTCCTCTTTATGGATTCCATTTAGATGAAAATAGGACGGCTAATTTAGTAGTGGATGTTGAAACCGAACTCGCAGGTGCTGATTTCGGAGCTCTCGGATATATTGTTGGGAAAATTGTCGGTGGTGGAGTGCCTTACTTTACTCTTAAAAATATTCCTGATAATAATAATTTAAAAACATTAGGAGCAGCACTTGCGTCATCAGGTTCAGTAGCTCTTTATCATATGGAGAATGTTACTCCGGAATATGATGTGGCTGCTAAAAGTGAAGCTGATGATCATATTGCAATCTCTGAAGACGACATTTTAGACACCCGTAACAAACTATCTACTACAACTGATGAACCGGATTTAATCTGTTTGGGCTGTCCTCATGCTTCCTTGGAAGAAATAAAAGAAGTTGCAAATATTGTCAAAGGAAAATCAATTAAAAACAAATTATGGATTTGCACATCAGTTAGTGTAAAAGCAACAGCTGATAGAATGGAGTATACAAAAGTTATTGAAGATGCAGGTTGTAATGTGGTCTGTGATACCTGTATGGTCGTAGCACCTATTGAAGATATGGGCTTTGAAGTAATTGGTGTAAATTCAGCAAAAGCAGCTAATTATGTTCCGTCTATGTGTGGACTTGATGTTGTTTATAATGATGTAGAAAACTTGATTCAATTTGAATAATTTTTTCTACTACTTTTTTTTAAATTTCAGTATTTCTATAGAATGTTTTTAGCTATTTTTCTTAAAAGTGTATTTTATAAGAAACTATTTATGTAAATAATTTGATAGGGTATTCTATAAGACACTCATTAGGTTGTTTTTAATACTTAGTCGAAATGTAATCAACTTTTTAGGGTGTTGTCTTCAACTTTAAATTTAATAAAATCATATAATAATTATAGGTGAATAAATTTATGAATTATTTAGTTATTGGTGCAGGAAATGCTGGTAGGCCTGTTGCAAGGTTACTTAATAATCAAAATCATAAGGTTATTATAACTGATCCAAAACAGTTATCTGATTTTAAACAAGATGTGCAAAGTATTTTAAAACAAATGGAAAAAGAGGGAGTTATTTTAGATTTAGGCAATGATAATCCTTCTATTGATGGTATTGATAAAGTTTATAAGGCTCCAAGTTTGCCTGACAGTGCACCTATTGTAAAAAAAAGTTGCTGAAGCTAATTTAGAGGTTATTACTAATGAAGATTTCTCAAAAATGGTAAATGATTTAATTCCTGTTGATATTATTGGAATCACGGGAACTATGGGTAAAACAACTACTACATTTATTACAACAAGCATTTTTAAACAGGCAGGTTATAAAGTATGGTCCTGCTCTTCTTTAGTTAATAATTTAGTTAGTGAAGCTATTATTGATGGTATAGTTAAAGGTAAAGCTCAAAATTGTGATATGGCTATTTTTGAACTTCCTCATGGAACTATAGGGCTTCTAAATGAATTGGATATTAAAATTGGTCTTTTAACCAATATTGCTGAAGACCATCTGTCTGAATTTGGAGGTTCTCTTGAGAAATATCAGCAACGTAAATTGATTTTGGAAAAAATGAGTGAAACATTTATTGCAAATAATTCCTGCAGGGATATTATAGCTCCGGTAAGGGCAATGCTCTTTATTATGCTTTAGATGATGATTGTGATTTTATTGGAACTGCCGGTGATGAAAAAAAATTAACCATCAAATATTCTAAAGGGGAATTTACAACACCGTTCCACATGGTCAGCTATTTCTTTGAAAACTCTGTAGGGGCCAGCAGTGTTGCTTTAACTTATGGTGTTTCTCCGGAAGATATTACTGATGCATTATCTGAATTTAAAGGACTTCCTGCACATATGGAGGATGTTGGTGAGTATAATGGAAGAAAAGTTATTTTGGATTCCGCATTTTTATATGATGGAATGAAAATCACTCTTGAGTACTTTAAAGACGACAATGTTGTACTGTTTCTAGATCATTTTGATACATTATCTAAAAGGGATAAGGCAGAAGTCGGTCAGCTTGTTGGACAGTATGTGGATGTTATAATAGCTAAAGTGGATTTAATGAGGTTAACCAAACAGTTGAGATGGATGCTGCATATGAAGTTTTAGATGCTATTGAAAATCCAAGTGCAATTAAAGTAGCTACTAGGGATATTACTGAAGCAGCCGCACTTACATTCAAATATTCCAAACCTGGAGACATTATTCTGCATATGGGACCACTTATAGCTTATGATAGAATTACCACTGTTGAAAAAAATCATGAAAGGACTTGAAGAGGGAAGTAAAAAATATGAATGAGTCTGATTTTCCGGAAGATACAACATTTGGAGTAATTGGAATTTGTGGAGCTAATTGTAATCTGGTAGCCAGAATTCTTAAAGACCGTGGATTTGATGTTATTGGAACAGATATGTCCTCTGGTGATGATTGCAGGTTTAAAAAATCTTTGGAAGGATATGACATTGAAGTATTTTATGAATCTCATCCTGAAGAGTTTTTTGAAAAAGCAGATTATATAATTCCTCCAATAAGTTTACCTAAAACAGCTGAAGTATTTGATATTATTCAGGAAAAAACATTCCAGTTCTGGAAGTTAATGATATTATTGATATTTTTAAAGTAAATAAACCGGTATTTGGAATAACCGGAACTAATGGTAAGACAACTACCACAACCCTTCTGAAAAAAAATAGCTTATGATAATAATATTGCACCTGTTGAACATAATTTAGAAAAAATGCAGGGGGAATGCTGAATATATTCCAATTTTACAGTCTCGTTTAAATGGGGATGTTGGAATATTGGAAGTAGGCACATTTGGAGTTCCGGGCACTATTGAAAGAATAGTTGGAAATTCTGAATTAACTTCCGGATTAATAACAAACATAACTCCTGATCATTTAAATGATTTGGGAGGATTTATGGAGTATGCGCATGTTAAAGCAGAATTTATAAAAGGATTGGCTGGAAAACAACTTATTGTAAACGGTCAAGATCCAACAATCATGGGGCTTTTAAGGGGAATTGAACTTTGAAGGTGAAATAATTACTTTTGGAGTAGATGAAATGCCTGTAGGTGTAGCTTCTAAAGAATGTGTTTGCGGAAAAACTATTGATGTTAAAGAGATTATTTCAGGTTCCGGCTATTATTTATGTGAATGTGGTCTAACAACTCCTCAACTGGATTATATTGCAACCAACATTAATTTAAAAAACAGAACATTTGAATTACATACTCCTGATGAAAAATTAGAAGTTAAAATGCTTCTTGAGGGAATTCATAATGTATATAATGTTGTGGGAGTAATTGTTGCAGCTCATGAATTTCTAAAATTACCTTATGATAAAATATTGGAGTCAATAGCTACTTTTGGCGGGGTTTCCGGAAGGATGGAAAAAGTAGCCACTATTGGCGAAAAGGATGTTGTTGTAGATTTTGCACATAATCCTGCAGGTGTTGAAACGGTTTTACGTGAATTTAAAAAATTATATGGTGATATCACTACAGTTATTACAATTTCCTCTGAATCCGGTGCTGAAGGAGATTTGGAAATATTTAATAAAGTTTTAGAGTTTTCTAAATACATTGTTCCGGCATCCAGTGCTTCTCAAAAAATAGCTAATGATAAAATAAGTGAACGTCCTGAACTTAAAGAAAAAATTATATTGATCATGGTGTTGATGATTTTGTCAAAAAAGGCACACTTGGTGCAACCTTTGATGAAGTTCAAGAAGGAATTAATCAGGCATTAAATCTGGATTGTAATATGATAATAGCTATTGGTGAGGCTGCTACAAAATTTAAAAAATGTGTCAATAATTTATGAATTAAACAATCATATGTTTAATTATTTTTTCTAATTTTCAGCTATTTTAATAATTTAAATTTTTGTTTTGTTTACACTTGTTATTATTGTTATTATCTTTGTGCATAATTTTGAGTTTTGTTTGTTGGTTTGGGTACTTTTTTCACTTATTTTTACTGCTCGTTTTATTTTTTATTTTGTTCATTTTATTTTTTAAAATTATTTGTTTGTTTAATTAATAATTTAACTAAGTAGATTATATTTTTATTTTCTATTGTTATATGTTTATTTATTCAAATCAATAGGTAGTTTTATATAAGTTGTGTTAAAGATATATACATTGTCTAACTGATTGTTAGTTCAATGTACATTATAATTATTTTTAATAATTATATTGTTAATGGAGAATAATCTCATGAGTATAAAAAAAGAATATTGGTGTGTTAGTTCTTTTATTAGTACTTTTTTTAAGTATGTCTGCAGTTTCTGCTGAAGACGTATCTATTAATGCTAATGATACTTACCAAACGCCAAATGAAATTCAAAAAAGATTTCACGTCTTTACAAACAGACATTGATAATTCTCAAGGTGTATTTGAGCTTACTTATGATGTCAAACATGGAGATGATGAAATAGATAATTATGGTATTTCTATTACAAAGACTACTATAATTAACGGAAATGGTCATACAATTGATGCTAATGGTCATGGAAGTATTTTTGTAGTAAAAGATTCTTCTGTTACATTAACATTAAATGATTTGACTTTGATTAATGCAAATCCTGTTTCTGATAGTTCAGGAATTGTAAGTAATGGTGGGGCTGTTTACTTTGATGGTTCTACTTTAATAGTAAATAATGTGAATTTCAAAAACAATACGGTCTATAAATCTGGTGGTGCAATTTACAATACTGGAACTTGTATTGTAGACAGTTCTGTTTTTGATGGAAATGATGTGCAATTCAGAAGTCAAAATATTGACAATGGTGGTGCAGCTATCTATGCAGATAATGGTGCTTCATTATTAATCTCTAATTCACAAATAATTAATAACCATAAAAACATGGTTATTCGTGACAATAATGTTGGTGATCTTGTAGATGGTGTAGTAGTTGCAACAGGATATACTAAAATTTCAAAATCTTACTTTAGAAATAACAGTGGATGTTATGGTGGAGCTGTAACTTCTTTAGGTTACACTAATGCGGGTAAAAATCAGATTATCATTGAAAATTCAGTATTTGATGCAAATAGAGCATTCCAAGGTGCAGCTGTAAATGTCATAGGTTCTACTTTCAAAATATCCGGAACCAATTTCACCAACAATAAAGGTGTTGGTTATGGAAGCGGAAATCCTAATGTCGGTGCTCTTCTTACATGGTATAGCTGTGAAGGTACACTATCTGATTGTAATTTTATAAACAATACTGCAGATAATGGTGCTGCTTATAGATTAGAGATGATAATAATGGTGTTTCCAGTGCCAGTGTTGACAGCTGTACTTTTTATAAACAATACTGCATCCAATCAAGGTGGTGCTGTATATGAAGGTGGAAAAACAGGTAAAGCTACTTTAGATATTAAAAATTCCATATTTACCAATAACTCTGCAAAAAAAAAAGAAGGTAGTGCTATTTATAGTGGATATACTTTAAATATTGATGATGATACAACATTTACTAATAATATGGTTTATATGTATTATACAGGTACTTTAAACATAAGTGAAATTAAAACCTTTACCGATTTGCAAAAAGCTATAAACATGGTTGAAGGTGATATTCATTTAAGTTCTAATGTAACTATGTTGGCTGGTGAAGCTGATAACTTTGTAAATGGTATTGTTGTTGACCATCTTGTTAATCTTAAATGTGATGGTTTTACTATTAATGCTAATAATTTAGGTAGAATATTTAATGTTACCTCAACAGCTGATAAATTAAATATATATAATGCTAATTTAATTAATGGTAATGCAGATATAGGTGGTGCAATATATAACACTGGTTCTGTATATGCATATAACACTAATTTTATAAACAATACTGCTGCTACTATGGGTGGTGCAGTATTCAACAATGGTACTTTAACTATTCAAAAATGTATTGTAGATAATAATGATATAACCAAACGTACTTCTTCTGACTCTGAAGATTATGGTGGTGCAGCTATCTATAACTGGTATGATAGTACATTATCTATTAAAAATAGTACTATTTCCAACAACCTTAAAAATTATAAAAATGGGGATTATGTTGTTGGTGCTGTAACTTCTCTTGGTAAAACTATAATTTCACAAAATTCTTATTTTGTTAATAACTCTGGCCGTTGGGGTGGAGCTATTACTACTTCAGGCAGTTCATTACCTGGTAAGAAAGTTAATGAATTAAGCATTAGTGATTCTACATTTAGTAAAAATGGAGGATTATATGGTGCAGGTATATTTATACAAGGTTCTAAGTTCTCAATTACTAGTTGTGTATTTGATAGCAATACCGCATCTGGTAAAGGTAATATGACTCCAAATGATAATAATGGTGCAGCTATTGAAGTAACTAATACTGATAAAGCTATTACTGGAACTATTTCTAGATCTACATTTACCAATAACAAAGCTCAATATGGTGGAGCTATTGATATTTGTGCAGGAACCATTAAAATTACAAATTCAAAATTCATTAATAACTCTGCTGATGAGGAAGGTGGAGCTATAGATATTAATACTTTAAATGGTAATCTTAAAGTTACAATTTCAGGTTCTAAATTTATTAACAATAGTGCACCACTTGGTGGAGCTATATTGAATATAAAAAGATTTAACTGTTAAAGGATCTACTTTTATTAACAATACTCCTAATACTATATTTAATTGGATAGGTGCTGGAGGTAATCTTAATTTAAATATCAGGACTTTCACTGATTTACAAAATGCTATTGGTCTTGTTACAGGTACTTTAACTCTTAATCAAAATGTTGCAATGACTACTAAAGAAGCAGCTGATTTTACAAACGGAATAACTATTAATAAAGATATTACTATTGACGGTAAAGGCCATACTATTGATGCTAAGAATTTAGGTAGGATTTTTAGTATTGGTGAAGGATTTACTGTTACTCTAACTAATGCTACTTTGATTAATGGTAAAGCTGATAAAGGTGGAGCTATTTATAATGATGGTTCTTTAACTTTAAGTGATGTTAAATTAAGTGATAATGCTGCTGATAGTTATGGTGGTGCTGTATTCAACAATGGTGAATTGGTTGTTTCTGATTCTGTATTTGATTCTAATGATATTGTTAATCGTGGTTCTGCTAGTGTTGATTATGGTGGTGCAGCGATTTATAACTGGTATGACGGTACTTTAACTGTATCTGGTTCTAATTTTACTAATAATATTAAGAATTATAAGAATGGGGATAATTTAGTTGGTGCTATTACTACTATTGGTAATGCTACTGTTATTGGTTCTAACTTTGTTAATAACTCTGGCCGTTGGGGTGGAGCTATTTCAGCTACTGGTGCTGAATTAAGGAAAAATTCAAGTACTTTAACAGTATCTAATACTATATTTAAAGATAATTCTGCTTTATATGCGGGTGCTGTTTACATATGGGGATCTAATTACAATATAGCTGATTGTGTATTTGATAACAATACTGCATTTGGTAAAGGTAATATGACTCCAAATAATAATAATGGTGGTGCTCTTGTTGTATCTCAAGTAAGTAGATTCAATGAACCAATCACTGGTACTATTTCCGGTTCTAAATTTACTAATAATAAAGCTCAATATGGTGGTGCTGCTTACTTCAATAAAGGATTTGTAACTATTACTGATTCTGTATTTGAAAATAACGTAGCTACTGCTGAAGGTGGAGCTGTTGACTTTTCTCATGCAAGTGTTAAAGATTTAGTTGTATCCATAAATAATTCTTCATTTGTAGGTAATAAAGCACCTGTTGCTGGAGCTATTTTTACAAATGTTGATTCAAAGATTACAAATTCAAACTTCATTAATAACTCTGCTGCTAAAATAGGTGGAGCTATATGTAATGTAAATGATTTAACTGTTGAAAATTCTAAATTTGTTAATAATACTCCACAAGCTATTCATAACTCTAAAGAATTACATTTAGGTATTGAAACATTTACTGATTTGCAAAATGCTATTGGTCTTGTTGATGGTATTTTAACTCTTGATTCTGATATTGCAATGACTGATGATGAAGCTGCTAACTTTGTAAATGGTGTTGCTATTAATAAGGATATTGTTATTGATGGTAAAGGCCATACTATTAGTGCAGAAGATTTAGGTAGGATTTTTAGTATTGGTGAAGGATTTACTGTTACTTTAACTAATGCTACTTTGATTAATGGTAAAGCTGATAAAGGTGGAGCTATTTATAATGATGGTTCTTTAACTTTAAGTGATGTTAAATTAAGTGATAATGCTGCTGATAGTTATGGTGGTGCTGTATTCAACAATGGTCATTTAGTTGTTTCTGATTCTGTATTTGATTCTAATGATATTGTTAATCGTGGTTCTGCAGTGTTGATTATGGTGGTGCAGCGATTTATAACTGGTATGACGGTACTTTAACTGTATCTGGTTCTAATTTCACTAATAATATTAAGAATTATAAGAATGGGGATAATTTAGTTGGTGCTGTAGCTACTATTGGCGATGCTACAATTTCTGATTCTTACTTTGTTAATAATGCTGGCCGTTGGGGTGGAGCTATCTCAGCTTCAGGTTATTTGATTGCTGGTGATGATGTAAATACTTTAACTGTATCTGGTTCTACTTTTAAAGAAAATGGTGGATTATATGGTGCAGGTATTTTTTGTAGCCGGGTCTGACTTTACTGTGTCTGATTGTGTATTTGATAAGAATACTGCATTTGGTAAAGGTAATATGACTCCTAATAATAACAATGGAGCAGCTATTGTAGTAACTGATACTGGTAAAGATATTACTGGAGCTATAACTGGTTCTAACTTTACTAATAATAAAGCTCAATATGGTGGAGCTATCTATATTTGTGAGGGTAATATTGCAATTTCTGATTCATTATTTGTTAATAACTCTGCTGATGTTGAAGGTGGAGCTATTGATATTGATTCTGCAATAAATAATCCTGTAGTTACTGTTGAAAATTCTAAATTTGTTAATAATACTCCACAAGCTATTCATAACTCTAAAGAATTACATTTAGGTATTGAAACATTTACTGATTTGCAAAATGCTATTGGTCTTGTTGATGGTATTTTAACTCTTGATTCTGATATTGCAATGACTGATGATGAAGCTGCTAACTTTGTAAATGGTGTAATTATTAATAAAAATATTAGAATTGATGGTAAAGGTCATACTATTGATGCTAAGAATTTAGGAAGAATTTTCAAGATTAATAACTGGTGTGACGTTACTTTAACTAATGTTACTTTAACTAATGGTAACACTACTGTTGGTGGAGCTATTTATAACTTTGGTAATTTAGATTTAGTGCATGTTAATTTTGTTAATAATACTGCAAAATATGGTGGAGCAATCATGAACTATGCTTATGGTTTAGTTTTTAGATGATTCTACTTTTACTAATAACACTGCTAAGATTGGTGGTGCAATTTATAACTCTGAGGATTGCTTTGTTGTAGATAATTCTACTTTTACTAATAACACTGCTAAGATTGGTGGTGCCATTTATAATTATGGTATTGGTTTTGTTGTAGGTAATTCTACTTTTTGTGAATAATAGTGCTGCAGACGGTGCTGGTGCAATCATGAATGGTGGCCGTGGTTTTGTTGTAGGTAATTCTACTTTTGCTAATAACACTGCTACAAGTAAAGGTGGTGCCATTTATAATTATGGTATTGGTTTTGTTGTAGGTAATTCTACTTTTGCTAATAACACTGCAGAAGATGCTGGTGCAGTTTATAATGAGGGTGATAACTCTGTTGTAGGTAATTCTACTTTTGCTAATAACACTGCAGAAGATGCTGGTGCAGTTTATAATGAGGGTGATAACTCTGTTGTAGGTAATTCTACTTTTGCTAATAACACTGCAGAAGATGCTGGTGCAGTTTATAATGAGGGTGATAACTCTGTTGTAGGTAATTCTACTTTTGTTAATAATACTGCAACTTCAATAGGTGGAGCTATAATTAATAATGGTAAATTAGTAGTTGATAATTCTGCATTTGAAGATAATGCTGCTAATTATTATGGTGGAGCTATACTTAATAATGGTAAATTAGTAGTTGATAATTCTGCATTTGAAGATAATGCTGCTAATTATTATGGTGGAGCTATCTTTAACTGGGATGATTTACAAGTTACTAACTCTGCATTTGATGGAAACGATATCCTTGTTCGTAACATCCGTGCTATGGATAATGTTGATCATGGTGGAGCAGCTATTTACAACTGGAAAAATGGTAAATTGGATATTTCAAAATCTAATTTTACTAATAATATTAAGAATTATAAGAATGGTGATCGTTTAGTTGGTGCTGTAGCTACTATTGGTGATGCTACTATTTCTGATTCCTATTTTGTTAATAACTCTGGCCGTTGGGGTGGAGCTTTATCTGTAATGGGTGGAGAATTTAGTATTGCTACAAATTTCATCGACATAGATGGAACTAAATTTGTTAATAACTCTGCTTTATATGGTGGAGCAATGTTTGTATGGGGATCTAATTACTCTATTTCCAACTCTGTATTTGATAATAATTCAGCATTTGGTAAAGGTAATATGACTCCTAATAATAACAATGGTGGAGCTCTTGTAGTAACTCAGGGTAATATACCTATTTCAGGTACCATTATAAATTCCAACTTTACTAATAACAAAGCTCAATATGGTGGAGCAGCTTGGATTAATGAAGGAACTGTTGATATTAGCAATTCTAACTTTATAAACAACACAGCTACTGTTGAAGCGGGAGCTATTGGATTTGAACCTGCATATACTAAAATAACTGCTACTGTTTATGGTACTAACTTTATAAACAACACTGCTGGTGTTGATGGTGGTGCTATTTATAGTAATGGTGATTTAAGAATTAGTGATTCAGACTTTGATAATAATAAAGCACAAAAAGCTGATATTATTTACAGCAATATAAATGGCTTATTGAGTATTAATGGTAATAATTATAGTAATTACACTGAAAATAAAGCTCCAATTATTAATTTGGCTGGTATAGAAACTATTTCAAGTGATGGTGGAGTAATTATACTGTTTTAGATAATAAAACTGTAAATGTTTGTTACGGTGATGTTGTAACTTTACATGCTATTATTACAGTTGATGGTGTTCTTGTAGCTAATCAGGACTTATCATTTTCAGTTTATAATGGTGAGGATGTTGTTGTTTGTAAAGCAAATAGCTTGTTAAATGGTTCTTATGTTGCAACTTACAAAATAAATGATGTTATTAATAAAACAGTTAGTATTGTTTATGATGGACCTGAAGTTCATATTAACACAGGTATCTTAAATGTATCAAAAGCAAATCCTGATTTAACTGTTGGTGCATTAAATATTACTGTTGGAGATCTTGAAATAATTACTGTAACCGGACCTAAAGATGCAACTGGTCTTATAACTTTAACTTTAAATGGTATTGATTATATATTGCCGATTTACAATGGTGAAGCTAAATTCTACTTCAAGATTTAGCTTATGGTACTTATGATGTATCTGCAAGTTATTCTGGTGATAATCATTATGTTGCTGCTGTAGACTCAACAGTCTTTAAAGTAGATAAAGTTTCAGCTAACTTAAATATACATGTTGAAGATATTACTTTTTGGTGAAAACGGACTTGTCATAATCACTTTACCTTCTGATATTGACGGTTCAATAGTTACTGTTAATGTAAATGGTAAAGTTTATCCTGTAACTGTTGAAAATGGATTTGCAAAACTTCCATTACGTGAATTAAATGCTGGTGATTATACTATATCTGCAGTATTTGCAGGTAATGATAAATACTTGCCTGGTGTAAGCAATGTTTTATTAACTGTATCTAAAGCTGACCCTGCATTAAATGTGCTTATTTCAGATGTTGGTTATGATGGAGTATTTAACATTAATGTTGCTTTAACTGGTGTTGATGCTATTGGTTTAAATGGTAATGTGATTGTTACTGTTAATAATAAAGATTACTCTGTAAATATCGTTAATGGTAAAGGTACTGCTGTTGGTGTTAAATTAGCTGCTGGTACTTATGACTTTACTGCTGCTTGGGCAGGAAATGATAATTACAATGCTGTTGGTGATTCTGGTAAATTTAGTGTTGCTAAAGTAGATTCAATTATTGATGTTGCGGTTAGTGATATTAAAGTTGGGGAAGATGCTGTTATTAGTGTTAAATTGCTTAGTGATGCTACTGGTAGCGTAACTGTTACTGTAAATGGTAAAGATTATACTGAAACTGTTGTTAATGGTGTAGCTAATGTAAAAGTGGCTGATCTTAAAGCAGGTACTTATGATGTAGCTGTTAAATATTCTGGTGATAACAATTATAATGCTGCAGTTGCTACTTCCAGCTTTACTGTATCTAAAGTTGACTCTACTATGGATGTAACTGTTAATGACATTGTATTTGGTGGAGATTTAATTGTTGATGCGGTTTTACCTGATGATGCTACTGGTGAAGTAGTTATTACCGTTAATGGTGTAGATTACCATGTATCTATTGAAAATGGTAAAGCTACTGGAACTATTAGTGGTTTAGCTGCTGGTGATTACACTGTAACTGTTAAATATGTCGGTGATGATAAATACACTGGTGTTGAAGTTGCTGAAAATGTTAATGTTGCTAAAGCACAACCTGTTTTAGGTGTTGTTATTGCTGATGTGGATTATGGTAACGGATTTGTTATTGAAGCTACCTTAACTGGTGTTAACAGTGCTCCTTTATCTGGTAATGTGATTGTTACTGTTGCTGGTAAAGAGTATATTGTTGAAGTTACTGACGGTAAAGGTATTTTCACTGGTGATAAATTAGCTGCTGGTACTTATGGTTTTGCTGCTGCTTGGGCAGGAAATGATAATTACAATGCTGTTGTTGAAAACGGTGATTTCAAAGTTAATAAAATAGATTCAACTGTTGCAGTTAATGCTGATGACATTAAAGTCGGTGAAAATGTAACTGTAACTGTAAATGTGCCTACTGATGCTACTGGTGATGTGATTATCATTGTTGATGGTGTAGATTACACTGTAGCTATTGAAAATGGTAAAGCAGTTAAAACAATAGCTGATCTTAAAGCAAATGATTACACTGTAACTGTTAAATATTCTGGTGATAACAATTATAATGCTAATCAAAACACAACTGAATTTACAGTATCCAAAATATCTGACTATAATATGAATATTACTGTTCCTGAATTTAAAGAAAGAGTAAACTCTACTATTAATGTAGTTTTACCTAAAGATGCAACTGGAACAGTTACTGTTGAAATTGGTGGTAAAAATTATACTGCAAATGTAACTGATGGTATTGCAAATGTAATTATTCCTGGATTAGGTGTTGGAGATTATAATATCACTACAACTTATTCTGGTGATGCTAAATATGATTTGATGACTAAAAAAAGGAAACATAACTGTAATTCCAAATGTGGATGTAAACTTGGATGTTGATGATGTTGTAATGGTTTATCATGATGGAACTCGTTTAGTTGCTAAATTAACAGATTATCAAGGTAAACCAATAGTTAATGCTACTATATACTTTAATATTAATGGTGTAAACTATGTAGAACAACTGATGCTAATGGTACTGCATCTATAGCTCTTAATTTAGAGTCTGGCGCATATCCGGTAATTGTGGCTTATAATGGTTCTGCTAGCTATAGTAAAATCTCTAAAAATATCACAGTTACTATTAATCCAAGTATTATAGCTGATGATTTAGTTAAAATGTATAAAAATGATACTAAATTCAGTGCTAAATTCTTAGGTAGTGATGGAAAAGTATTAGCTAATACTACTGTTAAATTTAATATAAATGGTGTATTATACACCAGAACTACTAACAATGATGGTGTAGGTAGTTTGGCTATTAATTTAAGACCTGGAGAGTATGTTTTAACTGCTTACAACCCTGTAACTGGTGAACAACAAGGATTTAACATAACTGTAAAATCTTTAATTGTAACTCAGGATTTAACTAAGTATTATATGAATGCATCTTCATTCCAAGCAACTATCTATGATAAAAACGGAAGTTTGGCAGTAGGTAAAAATGTAACTTTCAACATTAACGGAGTATTCTATACTAGAACTGCTGATGAAAATGGTGTAGTAAGTTTAGCAATTAATTTAAGGCCTGGAGAATATATCATTACAACAATATATGAAGGATTAGACATAGGTAACAATATAGTTGTTTTACCTACACTGGTTACTCATGACATTAATATGACTTATATGGATGGCAGTAAATTTACTGCACAGACATTAGACGGTCATGGTAAACCATTAGCTAATCAAAACGTATCATTTAATGTAAACGGTGTATTCTATCACAAAGTAACTGATGATAATGGTTTTGCTTCATTAACTATCAGGTTAATGAGTGGAAAATACATCATTACATCTTCTTGGAACGATTTCCAAACAGGAAACAACATAACAATATCTTAATTTAAGAGATTTTAATTAATCTCTTCTTTTTTTTTTTTTAACAAGTTTTTTACTTTAAAATTAAATCGTGCTGTTTTTATAATTACTTTTCATGTGCTCTTATTAAACATTTATAAACATTTAATTACTATGTTCTATCATGGCACATTATATTGACCACCCTTTAATAAAATCTAATGCTATCGAGGCTAGGTTATACCAACAGGTTTTAGCTGCTGATGTTTTAAAAAAAGGAAATACAATGATTGTTGCACCTACAGCATTAGGTAAAACTATAGTAGCTACTTTAGTGGCGGCAGATAGATTGGAAAAAGTTAAAAACTCTAAAATATTGGTATTGGCTCCAAGTAAACCATTAGCTATACAGCATGAATCTACTTTTAAAGAATTTTTGACTGTTCCTTGTTCATCAATTACTGGTGCTGTTAAAACTGATGAAAGGGTTAAAAGGTGGGAAGAATCTCAAATAATCTGTGCAACTCCACAAACTGTTGAATCTGACTTATTAAAAGGAAGATATTCTCTAAAAGATGTGTCTTTAGTTGTTTTTGATGAATGTCATCACGGTGTTGGCTCTTATTCTTACGTATATTTGGCTTCAAGATATGTTAAAGAATCCAAATTTAACTTAATTTTAGGACTGACAGCTTCTCCAGGTTCTGATAAGGAAAAAATAAAAGAAGTTTGTGATAATTTATATATTCAAAGTATTGTAGTTAAAACTGAAGAGGATAATGATGTAAGACCTTATTTTAATCCGGTTGCAATAGATTGGGTTAGGGTTAAAATGAGTTCTGAGTTGGAAAAAAATCAAAACACATGTTGATAAAGCTCTTAAGATTCGTCTTAAAGGCCTTAAAAATATGGGAGTTATTAGAACAGTTTCAGTTAACAAATTAGATATATTAAAAGCAAGAGGAAGAGTTCAAAGTGCAATTGCAAGGTCTGTAAATCCTAAAAAGGAATGTTTCCAAGCTATTTCTATTTTAAGTGCGGTTATTAATATACAGCATTCTCAGGAACTTATTGAAACACAAGGAGTAGTTACATTTAACAAATATGTGGCAAGATTGCGTAAGAAGAAAACAAAAGCTGCTAAATCATTAATTCAGGACCCTAATTTTGGTAAGGCTATTTATCTTGCAAGAGAAGCTGAAAAACATGGTTTGGAACATCCTAAACTTAAAAAAGTAACAGATATTATTAAAAAAGAATTGGGACAAAACGGTCAAACTAAATTGCAGTCTGACAGATATGTTAAAGATGCTGACCAAAAAATCCTCAAAAATAATGGTTTTTACTCAGTATAGGGATTCACTTGAAATGATTCATCAGAAACTTGAAAAAGAAGGAATTAAATCCGCCAAGTTCTTTGGTCAGGCTTCAAGAGATGGTGAAAAAGGATTAACTCAAAAGGAACAAAAAGAAATCATTAAAGCCTTTAAAATTGGTGAATATGATGTACTTCTCTCAACAAGTGTAGCTGAAGAAGGAATTGATATTCCTGCGTTGATTTGGTTATTCTTTATGAACCTGTTCCGTCTGAAGTTAGAATGATCCAAAGAAGGGGAAGGACTGGCCGTAAACGTTCAGGTCGTGTGAAAGTTCTTATTACAAATGGAACCAGAGATGAAGGTTATTATTGGGCTTCAGTTAATAAGGAACGCAGGATGAAACATCAGTTAATTGATCCTGATGTATTGGAAGAGTTAAATTCAATGCTATTGAAAGAATGGAAAATGAAAAAGGGTAAAGGTTTTAGATCCTACTCCTAAAAAAAAGAAGAACTTCCGGTTGTTTTTGCAGATACTCGTGAAGGTAATTCAAAGGTTATACGTCATTTATCTGAAATGGAAATTGATGTTAAAGTTCAGGCAATGGCTGTTGGTGATTATCAGGTAAGTGATGAAGTTGTTATAGAACGTAAAACAGCTAAGGACTTTGTTGATTCAATTGTTGACAAAAGACTATTTAAACAGGCAAGATCTTTAATGGAGGAATTTAAACGTCCGTTAATTATTCTTGAAGGAGATGACTTGTATAATGGTATGATTAATCCGAATGCAATTAGAGGTTCGATAGCTTCAATAGCTCTGGACTTTGGAATTAGTATTATACCAACAAGAAATGCTCAGGACACTGCAGCAATGATTAAAAGAATAGCTATTAGGGAGCAAAGTGGTGAAAAAACACCAATTCAAATAAGAACAGACAAAAAACCTGTTAACTTGTGGGAGCAGCAGCTGTTTATAATAGAATCCCTTCCAAATATAGGTCCTGTTAATGCTAAAAACTTATTGGAGCATTTTGGAACAGTAGCTAATATTATTAACGCGTCTGAGAGTCAGCTTCAGGAAGTTGAAGGTATTGGTAAAAAAAAACAGCAGCCAATATTCGTAAGGTAGTTGATTCCAAGTATTTATATTTCCAAAATGAAATTAAAGAAAAAAAAAAATTATTGTAGGAAACTTGAAGGTAATTTAACCTTCAATCTCCCAAATCTTCACTATGTACTGGAGTATAATATTTTTCAGCTACAAATGTAGGTAAAATAGCACTTAATACAAGTATTCCAGTTATTACACTATATTCTGTCTGATTGATTAATGCATTATTTAGTCCGAATACTGCAGCGACAAGCCCAAATGTTAAACCGGTACTCATCATCATTGTAACATAGTTATAGTTTTGTTTTAAAAAGATTTTACTTGGATAATAAACTCCAATGTATTTGCTTAGTTGACGTAATACAAATAATGTTAAAAAGATTCCAAAACAGCTATATATTAAAGGTATGGAAACTTTCATTCCTCCAATTATGAAAAATATTGGAGTTATAATAGCAAATGCAACGGTTTTGAATCTGGATTTAACTTCTCCTTTTTGTGTGTTTTTAAAGTGATCGGAAAGTATTACTCCCAAAGTATAAATGCAGGTAATATGGCTTGCCCGCCTCCAAGACTTCCAAAGAATATAAATCCTAAAAGTAAGACAAAAACATATTTTATTTCCAGTTCTCCTATTTTATTTTTAAATAATGGATTTTCGAAAAATAAATCAGATTTATAATAAGCCATTACAAGAACTGCTAAAGACACTACATAAAATAATAATGTATAAATGTCAAATTTTGTAAATAAAACACTTAAAGCTATTGCAGTACATATGTCTGTTATAAATGTTGCAACCATTATTAATTTTCCGATTTTGTATTTAAATAGTCCTTTTTGAGTTAAAACGGAATAAACAACTGCAATACTTGTTTCAGATAATGCCGTACTTGTTAATAATGCAGGATTTAATTCCCATCCTATAATGTAATAAGTTACTAAAAACACGATTACGAAAGGAATTAGAAATGATAAAAATCCAATTGTAAAACTTTCTTTAAAATTATCTTTCATTAAGTCAACATCAATTTCGACTCCAGCTAGAAATGTAAGCAATATTCCTCCAAAACTAGCTATATAAATCATCCAAGATTCGCTGTGGAAGAATCCTAGATTTCCTATTATTACTCCTATTGCAATTTCAACTACTGTTACACTAATTCCAGTTTTAATAGAAATTACACTGGCTAGAAGTATTATTATCCCTAAAATTAATGGAAATACATCAGCCATTAAATTATCCTCCTAAGTATTTTTTATATAACATAGGAGTTATCAGCAATTTTGCGGTTTGAAAATAAGTTTCTGGTGAACCCCATCACCAAGTTATTATTTTAAATATTTTATTATTTAAAACTTTCATTATGATTTGTACAACTTGCTATGATTCTCCTTTGGGAAAGTTAACACTGGCTGGTAAAAACAATAAACTGATTGGTTTGTGGATTGAAGGTCAAAAACACTTTTTTGGAAATTTTAAAGATAAAACAAAGAAAAATGATGATTTGGCTATTTTTAGAAAAACTGAAAAATGGTTAGATAGCTATTTTAACGGAGAAAACCCTTCAATTAAAAATTTAGATTTAAATCCTCAGGGAACGGATTTTAGATTAAAAGTTTGGAAAATACTTGAAGGGATTGCCTATGGTGAAGTGGTTACCTACGGGGATATTGCAAAAAAGATAAGTTATGATATGTCTTCTCAGGCAGTTGGCGGTGCTGTAGGCCATAATCCTATTTCAATTATCGTCCCTTGCCATAGGGTTGTTGGTTTTGACGGTAAATTAACTGGTTATGCGGGAGGTTTGGAAAATAAGGTTAAATTATTAGAATTGGAAGGTGTAAAAATAAGGGATTTAAAAGTTATTTTTTAAATATTCATAACTTTTTTAACCCAATCCTTCTCATTTACTTCTATGATATATGTGCCATCATACTTTTTATCTTCAAAAGTAGAGATGATGCTTTTTAAATCAATAGAGCCATCACCTAATGCATAGTGTGAGTCATCATCACCATTATTATCATGGGCATGTATGTGTTTAATGGAATCAAAGTACATGTCCTCTGGTCCATATCCTGCATGGTTGGCATGACCGATATCCAGTGTCATAGACATATCTAGAGAAGTAACTAATTCGTTTAGTTCATAGGGATTTGAGTACATATATCCTTCAAAAGTAGGCATATTTTCAATAGCTGCATTTACACCTAATTCTTTTCCATATTCTCCAATTTCTTCAATGGACTGTTTATTTAATTCAAAAATTTTATCTTTAAAGTCTCTGCCTAAAAAAGGAATTGATCCTGGATGAACAACAACAATTTCTGCATCAATTTCATTTGCAAGGTCAATAGATTTTTTAATTTCAGCTATTGAAGCTTGTCTGATGTTTTCAGTCAATGATGCAATGTTTAAATTGATAATAGGGGAATGAACACTGTATTTTAAACTGTAATTCTCAAAAATACTGGTATCTAAATCCTGATTTGGATATTGATGCAATATTTCTGCATAATCCAATCCTAATTCTTCAAAATATTCTAAATTTGTTCCTATATCATCTTTAAATCCTGATAATGTTGATGCACCTATTTTCATTTATTTCACCTATTTTTTAACTGCAGTTATATCTAAACCCATTTCTATGGCATCAAGCAATATGTCAGATAATTCGATGCCTCTTTTTTATTTTAATTTCTCCTTTTCTGCTTGTTGTAGCTGTAAGTAAATATTCTCCTCCAACAAAAATATCAAAGTTTTGTGTACCGTTAACTTTTCCCAAATCTAAAATTAGCTGTTTTTTTGTGTGGATAATGTCCACTTCAAATTTTTCACCGCGGGCCATATGTCCTGGTGTGTTTTCAAGAATTTCAACACCTAAGCTTATTCCAATATCCTTTTCAATCTCAGCTATTCTTTTTCCATTTTTACCGATGATTTTTGGAATATATTTTTCATTGATGTAAATATTGGCTCTTTCAGGAGAAATTACTTCTACCCCTACTTTTGATTTAGGAATTAATCTTTTAATTTTTCTAAGGATTTGCTGTTCGGCTAGCCTGTCTACGGCAGATTTGGCAGTAGTTGGATTGCTTGAAGAATTGTTAACTAAATCAAGGTCCATTACAATTGTTTGCTCACCGTATGTGTAGATTTCATTTTTAAGTTCTCCAGTTTCAAAATCACGAATTTCAATAACTGGTCTGGCTAAATCTGCTTCTTTCATACCTGATGGAACTTTAACAGTCATTTTTGTTTCAAATACTTCTTTAATATCTCCATCTTCAATGTAAATGCTGGTGTCTACTACTGAAGTAATTATTCCAAGTTCCACTCTTGATGAAATTCTTTGTATGGCATCAATTGGTCTTGTAGCATGAACTACTCCAATCATTCCGACTCCTGCCATTCTCATATCTGCAAATATGTTAAAATCGCTGTTTTTTCTAAGTTCATCATAAATTGTGTAGTCTGGTCTGACAAGCAATAAAACATCAGCAGTATTTTCCATACTTCCTTCTAAAGGAGCATACTGCGTAATTTCTGCTGGAAGTTGCAAATCTCTTGGGGATTCCATTGTTTTTACAATTTTATTTAAATCTTCAGCATAATATTTAGCTAATGCCTGAACAAATGTACTTTTCCCGGCTCCTGGAGAACCTGAAATAAGTATTCCTTCAGCACTTTTGCTTATTCTTTCCATTAGCTTTTCGGAAATATTATATTCATCTAGACTGACATTAGCTACTGGTCTGACGGCAGTTATTTCAAAAGCTTCTGAAAATGGTGGTTTGGCCATTGAAATTCTGTATTCTCTGGATTGAATAACAGTTGATCCGTCTTTGTCTGATTCCAGATAGCTTTTAGGGTCGCTTCTGCTTTTTTCCAGGATTTCATTATAGATATCTAAAATATCTGAATATGTGTAAGGTTTATCTCCAATTTTTACAAATTCCACATGTCCAGGTTTTCCTTTTTTAGCCATTGGAACAACATTTTCTTTTAAATGAACTGACATTGTGTCGTCGTCAAATAATTTTTCAATAGATAATTCTTTGTGTTTATATTCCTGTTTAAAGTAGTAAACAGATATTCCCTGTGCTTTTTGCAGTTTCGGCCTGAACTTTATCATTTGTAACTAATGTTCCAAATTCGCTTCTGGCCAAATCTCTAATTAAACTGTCAATTTCTCCGCTTTTTGCATATTTGATGTCGTAATTGGTTGGACGTTTTCCTTTAAATGTAATGGCCAATTCACCATTGTCCTGGGCTTCTTGTAATTTTTGAAGCTCTTTTAAACCATTTATTCCTTCATTTCTGTTGGCATTTGCTTGATGTTCAAGTTCACAAACAACAGCTTCAGGAACAATAATCTCAGGATAATCCAAATCTTCTTCAGCTATTATTTTACTTATAGCTCCTTCTATTACGGCACTTGTATCTGGTATTATTGTTTTCATTTTAATACACATCATCAGGATTGAAAACTTTTTCTAAAATTGTTTCAAGATCCTCTTCATTAAAGTTTTCAATGTTTTTAGTGTTTAGTTTTCTAAAGAAACATGAAAAGTAGCCTTCATGACATGCAGCTCCGTTTTGTTTGACTTTTAAAACAACTGCATCCATATCACAGTCAACAAGTATTTCTTTAACTTCCTGGGTGTGGCCTGAACTTTCACCTTTTAGCCATTGGGAATTACGGGAAGTGCTCAATAATGAGCTTTTCCAGTTTCAATTGTTTTTTGAAGGGCATCTTTGTTCATATTAGCTACCATAAGTATTTGCCCGGTTTTCCAATCTTGGGCAATAGCAGTAATGACTTTTTGACCATTTATTTCATGTCTAAAATTAATTTCCATTGTTTATACACCTTTAATATATTCCACTACATTATCAAGGTCTACTAATTCCTGGTTTCCGCTTTCCATATTTTTAATGGTAATCTGGTTGTTTTCTAAATCTTTAGCTCCAATGATGGCTACTTGTTTTACTTTGATTTTATTTGCATGATTCATTATTTTCTTGAATTTTTTACCGTTTAAGTCAACATCACAGGCTATTCCTGATGATCTTAAAGTTTGGGTTATTTCATAAGCTTTAAGTCTTACATCATCAGAAATTGGAGCTACATAGATGTCAATAGGGCATGGAAGTTCTTCGGGAGTTGCCAATTCTTCAATTGCATTCATTAATCTGTCAAAACCAAATGCAAAACCTGTGGAAACTACTTCTTCACCACCAAAGATTTTAATTAAACTGTAAGTTCCTCCTCCACAAACCTGCTTTTGAGCTCCAAGAGATGGGATATAAACTTCAAATACAATTCCTGTATAATAGTCAAGTCCTCTTGCCACAACTGAGTTTAAAGTGTAATTTTCCATTTTAAAAACTCTAGCTAGTGTATCAATAAGCTCTTCAAGCTCATTTAAAGCATCGTGAGATTCAGGATATGGTGCAACCAGTTCTTCAATGTCTTTGATAATGGATTTGTCTCCAACCATATCAATTAATTTAAATAAAACATGGTTTAATTCTTCATTGTCAATAATAGGGTTTTCACCGGTTAAAGATTCTTTTAGAAGGTCTTTATCTCCTTTATCAATAACAACCATAACTTCTCTTTGGGTGGCTGTATCTATGTTGAAATGTTTGAATAAACCGCGGATAATTCCCAAATGATTTATATTAACATCTGCACCAGGAATTCCAAGTTTTTCAATGGATTCTGAACACATTGCAATAACTTCAGCTTCTCCTTGTGGTGATTTAGCTCCAATTAATTCGCAGCCAAATTGCCAGAATTGTCTAAATCTTCCTTTTTGTGGTCTTTCATATCTAAAACAGCTTCCGTAATAATAAAGTTTGATAGGTTTGGATGCAGTTTTTTGAAGCTCATTTAAGTATAATCTCCAGCTACTGGAGCAGTAATTTCTGGTCTTAAAGTTAATTCTCTATCAGATTTGTCTTTGAAATTGTATAATTGATCTACAATTTCTTCTCCAGATTTTGTTGTAAATAATTTCAATTCTTCAAATAAAGGTGTTTTAATTTCCTGATAAGCATAATTTTCAAATACATTGCGTAATATGGATTCTGCTTTTTTTTCTTTCTCTCATTTCATCAAAAAGAAAATCTCTAGTTCCTCTAGGTCTTGTAAATTCCATGATTGCCCTCCATTAATTTATCAATAATTTCATAATATTATAGATTTTATTATTTAATATATTTATAAGTGGCAGTTAACAGGTTAAGAAAAGAGGACTGAATAAATAAAGTATGAATTTAAGTAAGGGTTTTTACCTTCTTAAATCCTTTATAAATGTATAAAATTAGCAAAACACTTGATATTAAACATATAATTAATGTTGGAATTATCCAAGGAAATTCTAACATTATTGTGTCAATATGTGTTGATTCTAAGAGAGTTACAACTAAATTATTAATGAAATGAACTGTTATCGGAATTAAAATGTTGTCTGTTTTTAAATAGAGGATACACATACAAATTCCAAATAGGAATGCACTTATCATTCCTCCAAATTCATGTCCAATTCCAAATAAGAATGAAGAAACTAAAATAGCAGGAATAATTCCGATTCTCAGTTTTAATCGATTAAGCAGCACTCCTCTAAAAACTAGCTCTTCAACAATTGGTGCAAGAATAATTGTTCCAAGTGCATCTATAAAAAATGCAATTGGTGTGAGGCTTACATAGTCAAATTCAAATCCTGTTTCCCAGCTGGGGTCTAAAAATCCAATCATAATGTCTAAACTGGAAAATAATGCAAGAAAAACCATTGCAAAAAATATGTTTATTAAAAATACATAAATGATTTCTTTTTTGATTTCCAGTTTCAAAAACAGAATGAATATTCGTTTTTAATCCATATGTGCCTTTCAGAGCATAAATGAAGAATACTAATATTAATATTGTAATTACAACAAAGTATAAATCATCAGAATCATAAATAGCTGGAAATATTTCACTTAAAATTACTCCAAGGATTATGGCTGCTATTCCTACAACTATCAACTCTCTAAGTTTTATTGATTTTAATCTTTCGTTGAAATTGGTGATATTAAAATCCATAATTAATTATCTGTAAAAAGAAATATTTATACAATTAAATAAATATCACTTTAGTATATGATTAATGGAAGTACAAAAATTGTAGGTTTGATAGGCCATCCTGTAGAACATAGTTTTTCTCCACCTATGCACAATGCGGCTTTTTTTGAAGAATTGGGGCTGGACTATGCTTATGTTCCATTTAATGTTTGTCCTGAAAACTTAAAATCAGCTATCTTGGGAGCAAAATCTCTTAATATAAAAGGTTTTAATGTAACTATTCCTCATAAAATCGATGTAATGAAGTATTTGGACAAACTGGATCCGATAGCTAAATTAATTGGTGCAGTAAATACAATTGATTTTAAAGAAATGAAAGGATATAACACTGATGGGATAGGATGTATTAAAGCTATTGGGGAAGTAACTTCGATTAAAGATAAAAAATATTGTAGTGGCTGGTGCTGGTGGGGCTTCAAGAGCTATTTCTTTTTATCTGGCTCGTGAAAATCCTCAAAGTATACATATTTTAAATAGGGATGTAAATAAAAGCAAAATCATTAGCAGAGGATGTTAAAAACTCTAAATTAACAGATAATGTTGGTTTTGATTCTATTGATAAAATAGTTGGCTATGTAAGTGATGCGGATATTTTAATAGATACTACTCCTGTAGGAATGAGTCCTCATGTAAATGATGAAGCTATTGTTAAAGCAGAGGATATGCATTCTGATTTGGTTGTTAATGATATTGTTTATAATCCTAATGAAACAGTACTTCTTAGTGAAGCCATTAAAGCAGGTGCAACTCCTGTTTATGGAATTAAAATGTTATTGTATCAGGGTGCAGAGAGCTTTGAAATCTGGACAGGAGAGAAGGCACCTGTTGATGTTATGGAAAAACACTTAGAAAAACACTTGATTTATGAGTAGATAAAATGGATTCTATATTTAATTTTGCCATTGAACAGGATGAAGATGAATTTACAACATCTAAAAGGATGTATTGAAATTTTTAAAAATAATTGGTGTTGATACACGTTTTGTCAGCTATACTGCTGAAAAAATTTATATTAATAACCTGAGATTTTCCAAATTCTCAAGAAAAAGACAATCCACATTTAATAAAGAATATCCAGGTATTGAAGTAGTTAGAAACTCCCTATTTCAAAAAAAAATATGTTCCAAATCTTCTAAAGTGCTGGCTGATGAAATAAAACCGAACAGCACAATTTTAATTCCTGAAAATAATGATTTGATTGAAATTATATTGGAACCATATACTCGCAAATATGGTGTAAAAATTGGTTTATGGTGGAAGTTATGATTTGATTGTCAATCCGATTATTTTGGACAGTAAAGTAAACTCCATATTTTCGGATATTTTCAAGGGAAATGGATTGACATTTAGCAATAAAACCAATGAGATTTATCCGCTGATTAATGTACCTCTTAATTGGATCAATTCATTTTTGGAAATGGACGGTAAAAAAATAATTGAAACCAAGGATTATGATGATTTGTCTACATCTTTTATGGAATTTTTAGAAGATGTAGCTCCTCAGTATCGTGAAAATGTTTTAAAAGCTTATGAGTATATTGAAAAAGAATTAGAAGTTGAATAAGGAAACTTGTTTGTCAGTTTTCTTTTTAGGTTTTTCTTCAACTTCTTTTTGAGATTCTTCTTGTATTTCCTCAACAGTTTCTTCTTTTATTTCATCAACAACTTCTTCTTGTATTTCCTCAGCAGGTTCCTCTTTAACTTCTTTTTGAGGTGGGATTGTAGCCATTAATCCGTCTTGGATTTCCTGAGCTCTTGCATCTCTTTGTTCAACTCTTTTTTTGAGCTTTCTGTTTTTCCATTTTTCAATAACTTTTTTAGGTATTTTTCTGGTTCTGAAACGTTTTATTTCGTCTTCTTCAAAACCTAAAAAGTCAGATATTTCCCAGGCAAGTTCATTGTTTTCAAACATGATTTCAAGATAGGGGAACATTGAAATAGCTACGCTGTGTGAAATATGTAGTTTTTGAGACATTTTTTCAGCTATTCTGTCTCTGAGGTTTCTTTTTCCTCTGTTTCGTCCCATTAATGTAAATATTGTGGGGAAGTGATTCTTGTAAACTTTTTGTAAGTTTCGTCTTTTGCATCACTGACTCCAACTCCCATGAAATCAGTTGCATATTTCCAATAGCCGTAGTATCTGCTGCTTCTAGCTCTTCCAAAGTACAAATCCGCTTTGGCAATATTTTCATATGCCTTTTTGATTTCCTTTTTTTCTTTGTGTATTCACGAGGAATATTTTCTGCAATGTATTCCATTACAAGTGTCGGGTCTTCTTCAACCATCAATGCTTTTTAACATGATTAGGATTTTTACTTTTTAAAACAGCAGTAACTCCATTGATTATTGTTGACCTGTCATCTTTTGTAGTTATGTTTTCAATATCACTTAGTTCAAGAACTTCATTTTGATTAGCCAGTGCTTGGAATGTGTTTATTGCTGAACGCATATCTCCATTAGATTTTTTAGCCAGTTCTTTAAGTGCTGCAGGATTTGCTTTAATTCCTTCATTGATGGCTATTTGTTTAAGTAATTTGTTAATACTCGGGCTTCTGACTTTACTCATTTTTAAAACATCACATTTTGTTTTAAGTGATGCAATACGTTTTGAATAAAAGTCATTAGCTATTAGAATCATTGGATGTTTTGCTTTTTTAATGATGTCTCCAATAGCTCTTACTCCTCCTCGGTCATTAGTTCCGTGAATTCCGTCTACTTCATCAAGAATAAGTAGTTTGTAGTCATCTCCAAATAATGATTTGCTGGAAGAGGATTCTCCAATAGTGCTTTTAATAACATCCTGAGAACGTTTATCACTTGCATTTAGTTCTATGTATTCTGAGAATTCTCGGGCTATTGCTTGAGCAAGTGTTGTTTTTCCAATTCCTGGAGGTCCAACTGGGAGTAATGGCTTTTGCGGATTTCCTGCTTTCCAGTTATCCACCCATTTTTGGATTAATGCTTTTTCTTTGTTATTGCCAACCACTCCAGTGTTTTTGGTCGGTATTTGTCTGTCCATAACATTTCTATACCTTATAAGAATTGAGTTAAAAAGAGCTTCTAGTTGGATTCTTGGATTTGCTCCTTCTCTTATTCTAAAATCACAATCTGCTATTGCTTCAATTAAATCAATATAAATGTCTGCTTCCATTTTTCCTTCAAATACTCTTTTGGAAACATCCTGGTAGATTTGACTAACCATGTCTTCTCCGCTTGTTCCTTGCAAAACCATGGTTTCTCTTAAAAGATTACGTGCACCCATAAAATCTCCAGACAATGCTTTTGTTATGAGATTATGAACATCCTGAGGTTTTGCTTTTGAAACAACTTCGTAAACTGCATCTTCATCAACTTGTTTTCCTTCAGAAGCAGCTGCCTGAAGTACATTCACTGCTTTACGCATGTCTCCTTCTGCAAAGTATTCAATAGCTTCAATTCCTCCATCAGTGTATTCAAATCCTTCTGATGTGCAAATGTATTTTAATCTGTTTGCAATTTCTTCTCCTTTAATAGGTCCAAATCTGAATATTGCACATCTTGATTGAATAGGGTCAATAATTTTAGAGGAGTAATTACAAGAAAGTATAAATGAAGCAGTTTTAGTATACATTTCCATTTCACGACGAAGAGCATGCTGAGCATCTTTAGTCATGTTATCTACTTCATCTAAGAATATTATTCTAAATGGGGCTCCGACAGGTTTTAATCTGCAGAAATTTTTAATGTCATTTCTTACAGTATCGATTCCTCTTGCATCTGATGCATTTAATTCTAAAAAGTTTTCTCTCCAGTACTCCCCAAGAATAGCTTTTACAAGAGCTATTGCAGTAGTTGTTTTTCCAACACCTGCAGGTCCTGTAAACATTAAATTAGGCATGCTTTCTTCGCCTACATATTTTTGGAGTCTGTTTACAATCTGTTTTTGCCCGATAATGTCATCTAAATTTTGTGGTCTATATTTTTCTACCCAAGGTCCGCTCATTCAATCACCGTAAGTTATATGCTAATAATTTATGTATTTTTTATTAAATTAAGATTGTGGTACTGTATAATTTAATAATTATAAAGTTTATATATTTATTTTAAGATGTGTTAATATGGATAATAAGAATGTGATAATTATAATTCTGGCTATTGTGTTAGTTGTGATTGCTGTTGGTTGTCTTTATTTTGTTTCAATGCCTACTGCAGGTGATAATAATCATGTAAATGAAACAAATATAACTAATAATGTTACTAATGTTTCTCAGGAAGATAATCAGATTTCAACTTCTTCAGATAATTCCGGCAAATCTTACGGCTCACAAAAAGAATATGATGACTGGCAGGAAGATTATGAAACTGGTGAGTATGATGAACACGGAAATCCAATTTATAGAAGCGTATTTTCAACTTCAGGAGGCCAGTATAATCCTGGAATATATGAATCATATTGGTCTTCAAGCGGACCAATTTCTGAAGAAAGAATAGGTTAATAAATAGGTAGTTATAAAATATATAAAAAATTTATAAAATTATGAGGCGTATTAAATGAAAGGTACATGGAAACTTAAAGTAAGAATGGCACTTACTATGATTATATTGTTCACTATTGTGTATTTCCTTGTTATATTGGCTGGTAGCTATTTGGGAATTGGTGGACCATCATTTTACTTAATTATAAGTCTTTGTATTGTAGCTGCACAGTACTGGTTTGGCCCTACATTAGTTAAACATTCTATGAATGTAAGGCCGTTGTCTGAAAGTGAAGCTCCAAATATTCATCAGATGGTTGAAGAATTTGCACGTGAAGCAGGTGTTCCAAAACCACAGGTCGAACTTTCTGAAATAAATGTTCCGAATGCATTTGCATATGGCAGGTCTAAAAGAAGTGGACATATAGCTATTACTCGTCCAATTTTAGGTTTGCTTGATAGAAATGAGTTAAAAGCAGTTTTAGGTCATGAAATGGGTCATATTAAACATAATGATATGATTGTTACAGCTATTGTAAGCTTAGTTCCAATGATTTGTTATTATATTGCATTATCATTTATGTTTTCACGCAACAACGAAAACAATGCAGGTATTATTATCGGAATATTGGGTTATGTATTCTATCTTATAGGACAATTGCTTGTATTATTTATATCAAGAACAAGAGAATATTATGCAGATGAAGCTAAAGTGTGGAATATGGAAATCGTCCAGCAGATTTAGTTTCAGCTCTTTATAAATTATCTTACGGAGCTGCAAGATGTGACGATGAAACAATTAAAGATGTAAATACTGTTCGTGCATTTTTTTGTTAATGATGTAGATAATGCTACAAGAGATTTAAATGACTTCAGACAAATAGATTTCGATGGTGACGGATCCATTTCCGAAGAAGAGTTAAGGGAACTTAGTCAAAGAAATGTTGATGTTTCTACATCTAATAAAATTATGGAATTGTTCTCAACACATCCGGATTCATTAAAAAGAGTAAAAAGACTTTCTGAATTAGAAAATTAGGTGATTAATTTGAAAATGATTTTAGATGAACGTGGTAAGAAGTATCTTCTTAAAGAAGACTGTGAATTTCAAAGTGATTTAGGTATTGTTACTAAAGAACAGATAGCTAATTGTGAAATAGGTGATGAGCTTAAAAGTCACTTGGACCACACATTTAAAATTGTTAAACCTACTGTTAATGATTTCATTGATTTAATGGATAGACGTTGTTCAATATTAGTTAAAAAAGATATTGGAACTGTGCTGGCTTACACGGGTTTAGGTTCAGGAGACAGAGTTGTTGATTCTGGAACTGGTGCTGGAGCTATTGCACTGAATTTCGGAAATGTGGTGGGCGACACCGGTAAGGTTTATACCTATGAAATAAGGGAAGATTTTGCTAAAGTAGCTCAAAAAAACATTGAAACTTTTGGAATCAATAATATTGAAGTTAAAAACAAAGATATTAAGGAAGGAATCGATGAACAAAACATTGATCTGGTCTTTTTAGATTTGCCAAAGCCTTTTGAAATTTTTGAAGATGTTTATGAGTCTTTAAAAGTAGGCGGATGGTTAGCAGTTTATGCACCATATATTGATCAGGCAGAAATAGCTTATAGGGTAGCTAAAAAACTTAATTTTTACAATATCGAAATATTGGAAACATTGGAAAGAGGTCTGGAAGTTAGACCTCAGGGAGTCAGACCAAAAACCCGTATGGTTGGTCATACTGGGTATTTAGTCTTTGCCCGTAAATTATAAAAATATTAAAGGGTAATTGAACTCTTTAATTAATCTTTTTCTAAAAAACCGTCATATGGTATCATTTATTTTAGGTTAATAACAGTTTGAATGATTAATAATATGATTTCTTTGCATTATCTGAATTGATTGTTAGAGCAAAAAGAAAAATTAGTAATCTGATATAGCTAGTTTATACTTTTTATTCAATTTTCATCTCTCCTATTAAAAATTTTAAAATAATAACTATTTTTTAATAGGAGTTATGGTGATGGTTGTATTTTAAATTTATCAAAAAGTTATTTAATTAAAGCGGAAATGTTAAAGGTATATTGAAAGGTTCTATGTGAAGAATCATATACGGTCCGTTTTCATAAAGCAGCACACAAAGCAGTACTAAACATATTATGCTAAGGATTATTCCTGAGTTTTCATGGTGTTTAATGCACAAAATAAGATAAATAGCTACTAAAAACATTAAAATTATCTCTATAAAGTGTGAAATAGGAAATGTCATCCAGTCTATATGTAAAATCATTGTGATGATACTTAAAACAATTAATAAAATAACAATTTTATTGCAGTTTTGGAAGTTCATAATTATTATTATATAAGTATATATATAATTTTGTTTAGCGGATTTAAAAAATAAGTAAATGAAATAAGGTTTTTAACCCTATTCCATAAAAATAGCTGGTTTGTAAGGCATTGCATTTCTAGCTTTGTTTTCAGGGTCATAGCTATCGTCAGTATGTACAATGACTTTATCGCCAGTTTCTTCCATAATGTAGTCTATCGCATCGCTAATGATTTGATTTTCATCAATTTTACCTACATATTTGGTTTTAGTCATTTCACGACCTATTTTTTTAGCTACTGCAGCTATTTCTTTTTTATCATCATAAATATTTGCTCCAATAGCTCTTCCCATTATTTGACCAATATCCGGTTTTACAATTTCTTCAGCTATTTCATATAAATCCCATTTCCAATCAGGAGCAAGGTAAACATGGATTTTTTCCACATCTCCTTTAACTATTTTCTTAATCTGGTTAATGTCTTTAATAATGTTTTGAACTAATTCTTCTGATTTTTCAATTTTTGGACTTACTTTAGGCTTTCGTCAGCTTCCGGCCAGCTAGCCTTGCTTACATAACCTTCTCCACCATAAGTTGCCCATAATTCTTCACAGGTATGTGGAGTAAATGGTGCAAGCAGTCTGATCCATGCTTCAAGAACTGTTGAAAGTACATAGATTATAGCCGGGTCTTGAGAGTCAAGCAAGTGTTTTACCCTGTATAAGTAATGGTCAACATCTTTTTTAAGCAAGAATAAAGATTCCTGAAGTGCTTTTCTTGTTTGGAATCCATCTAAAGCTTCAGTAGCTTCTTTAATATGTTGATTTAATTGGCTTAACATCCAAATATCGATTGTACGGTTTAATTCAACTTTTTCGATATTGGTTAAATCCAATGGGGAGTTTTTAACTTCTTCTACTTTGGCGGCAAATTCCCTAAACCATTCCAATCTTCTTTTGGTTCCAAGAACTTCTTTTTCTCTCCAGTCAAAGTCTTGCCATGGTTCAGCTGATGCCATTAGGAAAAGTCTTACAACATCTGCACTGTACTGTTCAATAGCATCTTTTAATAAAATAACATTTCCTTTTGATGAGGACATTTTATTTCCTTCTAAAAGACCCATACCAAAGACTACAGTTCCTCTAGGCCATTTTTCTTTAGGATAAATCGCACTGTGGTGGAACATTAAAAAGCTTAAGTGGTTTCCAACCAAATCTTTTGCAGATAATCTCCAGTCAAGAGGGTACCAGTAATTGAATTCGTCCTGAATTTCTTTTACAGTTTCGTCGTCGACTTTTACATCATCGCTGTCAATATCTAAAAGAACTTTGTCAAAGAATGCAGGGTTTAAATCATCAGCATTCATGTTTCTTAAATATTTGGCTATTGTATAATAGGACATGTAGATAGTTGAATCTGTAAGAGGTTCGATTAACCATTGGTTATCCCAAGGCAGTCTGGTTCCAAGTCCGACATTCCTGGAACAGGCCCAATCATCTAACCAGTCAATATAATATTCAAAGTTGTTTTTAACTTCTTTAGGAATGATTGTTTCACCATTAAGAACTTCATGTGTTTTTGCAGTCCATTCTTCATCTGAATATTTAAGGAACCATTGGTTGTCCATTATTTTAACAACACAGTCTTCACCGCATCTGCAAATAACAGGTCTTTCAGCAAAGTCATACATAGTGGTAGCCATGTTTTTATCAATCATATCAGCTTTAAATTCTTCTCTAGCTATTGCTACTTTTTTACCACCATATTCAGGAATATGTTCGCTGATAATACCTTTTCTGTGCTCTACTTTGTATAATTCGTTAGTTGCATCATGAAGTTTAGGGTCATTTTGGTCTTTGATGCCTAATTTTTCAATTATTTCTGCAGCCGGAATTTCTCCATATCCTTTTACACTACATACATTAATCGGATTTACATCATCAATAATGTCTTCCAAATGATATTTGGCTATTAATTCTTTATTGTTTTTTAAGTCTTGAAGAGCAATGTAGTCTGCAGGTGCATCTGCAGGTTCTGAAAATACTACTCCACTACCATATGAACCGCTTACAAAGCTAGCCGGGAATATTGGTAATTTGTCACCTGTAAATGGATTTTCAACAAATCCTCCAATTAAATCATTAGGGTCCACTTCCCGGATAATGTTTAAATCTTTAATTTGATGTTTTAAATTGTGGTGAGCTTCTTTTGTAATAATCCAGTGTTCGCCTTCAGCATCTACTTCAATATATTCAATATCAGGATTTAACCAAATGTTGGTAGCTCCGATAATGGTTTCCGGTCTTAATGTAGCTGTAACAAGAATTTTATCATCCATTTTGAATTTAAGTAAGGTTAATTCATTAACTCCTACTCCTTCACCTTCAAGTAAATCATGATCTCCAACAGGATTTTTATCTCTTGGACAGTATTTTACCGGATGTTCTCCTTTTATAATCAGTCCTTTATCTTTTAATTTGCTAATTTGCCATTCTACAAATTTTTTGTAAGTTGGATCAATTGTTCTAAATTCCCTTCTCCAGTCAATGGAATATCCCATATCATGCATTACTTCATTATATTCACTACTGAAGTACCTTACAATGTATTCAGGGTCTGCTAAATTAGGAAGTTCTTCTTTAGGAACTTTATGAACATTTTCGTATAAATCCAAGGTCCATGGGTCTTTTCTTCTAACTCTTTCAGCTATTCCAATAACCGGAGCTCCGGTTACATGCCATGCCATTGGGAACAATACATTATAACCTTCCATTCTTTTAAATCTTGCATAAACATCTGGAACAGTATATGTACGTCCGTGTCCAATGTGCATAGCTCCACTTTAGGGTATGGAAATGCTACAGTAAGGAATAATTTTTTCTTTATCATTAGGGTCAGATTCAAAAAGTTTATCATTTTCCCATTTTTTCTGCCATTTTTTTTTCTATATTTTCTGTCACTAAATCACCATTACAGTCTTTTCAGGGCTTTCAGGAACTTTGCTTTTATGAGCATTCCTTTTTACTTTATTTATAATCATATCAATTTCATCAATTGAAATATCTAAGTTTTTAGCTATTTCATCTTTTGAAGTTTCTTTATCGTTATACTGGTAGAGAATTTTATCTAAGTTTTCATAGGTCATTCCTATTTCATCTTCATCAGTTTGATTATTCCATAAACCTGCACGAGGAGGTTTATTGATTATTTCTTCAGGAACTCCCATATATTTGGCTAATTCAAACACGTCAGTTTTGTATAAATCTCCAATCGGTTCAATATCACAGGCTCCGTCTCCGTGTTTTGTAAAGTATCCGATTAGTATTTCACTTTTATTGCCGGTTCCGCTTACAAGGTAACCTTTTGAATTTGCGTAATAATATATGATGGACATTCTAATTCTAGCTTTAAGGTTTCCAATAGCTAATTGTTCGTTTTCTGTTTTATATTGTGTAACATATAGAAATTCGTTTAAAACACTGTCAATAGCCATTTCTTTATAATCAATATCTAATATTTTAGCAATGTCTGTTCCATGAATTTTATCTTCTGTTGGGGTGGTTGTAGATGGCATAATAATTCCAAACACGTTTTCTTTACCAACAGCTTCTGTAGCTAAATATGCAGTTAATGTTGAATCTATTCCGCCACTTAATCCAACAACAAGTCCTTTTGCATTAGCTTCAGATACTTTGTCTTGAATGAATTTAATTATGCTTTCTTTTGTTGTTTTAGTATCTAATTTCGGAAGCTCGTTCATGCTTTTACACTCCTTGGAAAATTTTTAATGATAATTATTATGATTTTTTAACTTATATATTAGATAGTAAACGTTTATATAGGAAAAAATTATAAAATTACTTTTTAGTTACTAAAATTAATTTTTTAATATGGAGGTAATTTTCTTGGCATTTAAAGATTATTTTAAATTTAACAAAGATAAAACAACTTTTATGTTTATTGGGGGAAAAGGTGGGGTTGGAAAAACTTCAATTTCTTCAGCAACAGCATTATGGTTAGCAGAACAAGGTAAAAAACATTAATTGTATCAACTGATCCGGCACATTCATTGTCTGACTCTTTGGAAGTGCCTATTGGCCATTATCCCAGGGAAATTAAAACAAACTTATTTGCAGTTGAAATAGATCCTGATGAAGCTATGGCTCAAAAACAAGCAGTTCTTGATGCTCAAAAAAGCTAATTCCACTTCAGAAAGTTTAATGGGATTAGACTTCTTGTCTGACCAAATGGATATTGCGTCATCTTCTCCTGGTGCTGACGAAGCAGCTGCATTTGAAGTATTTTTTATCTGTCATGACTTCAAATGAATATGATGTTGTAGTATTTGATACCGCACCGACAGGACATACCTTAAGATTATTATCATTCCCTGATGTAATGGACTCTTGGGTAGGTAAAATGATGATGATTAAAGCCAAATTAGGTTCTGCAGCTAATTCTTTAAAAAATCTTATTCCGTTTATGGATGCTGCCGATAATCCACAAACTAAAGTGAAGAGCTAAAAAGAACTAAAGAGCAAATTGACGAAGCTAAAAAAGTTTTATCTGATCCTGACAGAACCACATTTAAAATGGTTGTAATTCCTGAAGAAATGTCTATCTATGAATCTGAAAGAGCATTAGGCGCCTTAGAAAACTATAACATTACTGTAGATAGTGTAATTGTAAATCAGGTAATGCCGGATATTACAGATTGTGATTTCTGCCATTCCAGACACAGACTACAACAAAAACGTTTAGCTTTAATTGATCAAAAATTCCCAGAACAAATTATAGCTCAAGTTCCTTTATTTAAAGATGAAATTAAAGGTCAGGAAAAATTATTGAACTTAGCTAAAATATTATACGAAGACCAAGATAATACTGAAGTTAAACAAGAAGCTATTCAGCTTTAAAAAAAGAAATAAAAAGTTAAAATATAACATTTTAACTTAAATTTTTTATTTTTTAATTTATACACTATTTCTACCAGGATAAATATAGCTATTAACACCCAAAAGACCATGTTTAGGGTTCCAATATCTATTGGGAACTGTAATCCGCAAAGTTCTACAAGAATAATCAAAACCAATACAACAACTGTTAAAAAATAAAGCACTTTTGATATTGCAGGTTCATTTTGAAAATTTTCTTTTATTTTTTTCCAATTATCTCCCATAGCACCACCATTTAATATTTTCCTAATTTTCTAGGAGTGTTAAGAGGATCCCAATATTCTTCATCAAAATACTGGTATGTTTCTTCTTTGGTTAAGTTTCTTACATTACCGCTGCTTATATATTTCGCTTGGCTACGGTTTAAAGAATTGTCCGAATTGATATGTACTTCGACATAGTCCACTCCCTGGTTTCCTTTAGGAATTAAAAACAACTTGGTATCCTGAAAATAACCTGGTCTGCTTGGTGTAAAATGACTGTACCAATAATGGGTGTCGTCTTCATCAACAAATGTCACTCTGTATTTGTTGGCCACTGATTGAAATGCTATTGCAAAGGTAGCTGGGAAAAATACAATTGTTGAAATTCCTGAAACAGCTCCTCCAAGAATTTTTAGAGATAAAACACCAATATTGTATCCTATTATAGTTGATGGGTGGATATTTTTCATAAAATTATCAATATTTTTATTTATTTGGATTATTCCGTTGTCTACAAATTCTCTGTTTGTTTTTTAGTTGATTAGTTAAGCTTTCTTCAAACAATTTGGGAATTATGCAGACTGTACATTCACCTTTGTCTGTTTTTTTTTGAGTAGCTCCTTTATATGCAAAATCATCATCAACCAGAACAGTTTTGCAGATTCCTGTTGTTGTGTTTAGGATAAGTACTGATTTGTTTCCATTTTTGCAAAATACATATATTGAATCTCCATGATTGACGAGGTTAACTTCTGATTTTAGAAGGGCATCCATCACTTCATCAAATGAACTGGTCATGTCATTGCTGTAAATAATTCCAATAGGGTTCATTACCTGCTGTTCTATTTTTGATAGAAGTAGAGATGTTATGAAGTTGAATTCAGTTATTTTAGTTGCATTTTTTCCAATTACAGACATCCCCATATTTGGATTGGCTATATGGATATAAAGTTTGTCATTATCAATTCCACCTAAAACAACTGCTGTTTTTGTCCGCTGCCAGTTAAGGGATAACTTTTCAGCATATTTGTCAGCATTCAAATCACTTAAATAAGCAGTATTTAGTCCGGATAAAAACATTCCCTGCACATATTTTAATTTATAGCAGTTAAATAATCAAGTCCAAAAGCTAAGTTTTCTATGTCTGTTGGGGTAATTTTGGAGTTGATAATAGCATAGGACTGAACTATTTCAAAGTTATTGTTTGCATTATACTTAGGATGGGTTCCGTAAGTTATGGTTTCTGTTTTTTCAACTAAATTGTTGTTTGTTTTAAATATAGTGTTGATTTTTTCATTGGTTATGTATCCGATGATTTTTTCTCTAGCTGTATTTAATGTTATTGTTTTATTAGTTGATGTGAACTTTATTGGGCTTATTTTATTATTTGTAAGTATTATATAATTGGAATTTAATTCAGTTTCAGGATCTAAGCCATTAGCAGTGCTAAATTATATCTGATTCCATATTCATCAAATCCAATAGTGTTAAATAGGACACTTGCTCTTATTTCACCATTTTCAATGTAATTGATTCTTTCACCCATTTTGCCTTCTTTATCTATAGTGACTCCGAATTGACTGATGTCTCTCTCAGCACTATTATAATATTGAATATAGGTGTAATTTTCGCTGGAATAAATTAAAATGCCGTTGCCTTTTTGGATTCTTGCGGTTTTGCCAGTTTTGATTTTATTTTCACCAAGAGGTATGAAAACATATTTGTCATTAATCAATACACTTGTTTTATCGTTTGTTTCATAATTTGAAAGAATATAATTTTTCAATCCGTTATTGATTTCAAATATCTGTTTTTTTGGCAGTTTTACAATTCCCTTTTCTCCAAGTTTAACTGTATAATTATTTTTGGCTTCTACTTTAGGAAGAGTTACATTTACATAATTCGGAATAGCTATTTCATAGGTAAAGTCTCTGTTTAAGTTTTCAGATATGGCTGTTGAATTTGCAGGGTGAATAATTATTTTATTTCCAATTTGAATATTCTTGTAATGGGTGGTTATTATGTATTCTCCGGGATTTAAATTAATATTTAGAGCTGCAATACTGTTTGAATTTGTAGTTTTGGTGTAAAATACTCCATTTATATTAAATGTAACATTTTCTCCAGCTCCTACAGGTTTTCCTTCATTAGTTATTACAAATGTTTTAAAAGTGCTCCCGTCTTTAAAATTCATTTCTAAATCATTTGTCTGAATTGTAGGTTTAACAAGTATTTTATTTGAAACAAAACAGCTGTTGTACATTGCCGTTATTATATAATGGCCTGGGTTTAAATTAATATTTAAGAATGCATAACCTGTATTGTCTGAAGTTTTGGTATAGAATACTCCATTTATGTTGAAGGTTACTTTTGAATATTTGGCATAGCTGCCGTCTAAATTGTGTAGGTAAACTGAATATGTTTTTTTATTTTTGTAGTATTTGACCAGGTCATAGTTGCAGCTAATTGTCGCCAATACAGTTATGTTATTGGAACGCTGTTCGTTAGTTTTTGGATTGTACGAAGTTATTATGTAGTTTCCGGGATCCAAATTTATATTTAGTTTAGCTATTCCGGCCATATTTGTAATTTTTTTGTAAAATACTCCGTTTATGTTAAGTGTTATTTCGCAATTGATTATGGGGTTTCCTTTTTTGTCGCTAAATTCAACATAGTACTGTGTATCATTTTTATGGTATTTGACAATGTCATTACCATTTATTGTAGGTTTGATTGTTACTTTGGAATTTGAACTTGAGGGATGATAAAAATCACAGCCTTCAAATATTATTTTTTGCCATATACTCTCCGGATTCCAAATTTAGGGATAACATAACCTGACCCCTTGAATCTGTAATTTTGGTGTAGTTAACTCCATTAATATTAATTATAACTTTGGCATTACTTATTGGATGGTGCATATAGTTATTATTGTCGGTCAATGTTGCTATAAGTTTGCTGTCGTCTTTATAATACATTTCAACGGGTGGTGAATTAATTATGGTTAGTGTTTTAGCTTTTGGTGTCGAAAGTATTTCATTTGATGTTTCTATATTATCTATTGCTTGAATGTTCTCGTCGTCACTGATTTCTAAATCATTGTTTATTGTTTGAGTTTCATTTTCAATTGTTGTGGCAGAAACAGTGCCTATCAAAAAAATAAATAGGAAAATGAAACTTATTAAGTTTATTTTTCTAATCATAGTATCTACCAACTGTTAACTTTTTTAAAAAATTAACAGTTAAACTATGATTAACTAATTATAAAAGTTTTAATTTTAAAATTAAATGGTAAATGGTTTTTAAAATGAATTTAAAGGGTAAATATTTCTAATATATTACCATAATGCACATGTAAGTAAATTCGCTGTTTGCAATGTCTTTTAATGTAGACCGGACAATTTTTTCATCATCATAACTTAAACGTTCACAGACAACTACTTCACGGTGTTCGTCCACACCGTTATCCAATAAAAACTGAGCCATGTCTCTGACTTTTTTTTAGACAGGAGGGCTATTGTTGTTTTGCCGTTATTTATGACTTTTAAAATGTCTTCTATGTTTTCTCTACCGTGAAAAGTCATAACATTTGCATTGTCCCACTGAATGTGGTTACGGGCAGCACAGCTGAAGAGAGCTGATTCCAGGAATAACTTCTATTTTTTCTTCAGGAAAATTTTTTTTCATTAGCTATTCTTAAAACAGTATTTAAAACACCTGAAAATCCGGGATCTCCAGTAGATAATATTGACACGGTATTTCCTTCAATAGCTAAATCCACTCCTTTTCAAGTTTATCTAATAAATCCTTTACATTAAATGCAATTTTATTGTTAACATCATCAAATAAATCTATTGCTCTTGTACTTCCAACAGTATAATCGCTGGTTTTTACTGTATCTACAGCTTTTTAGTTAAATATTCACTTGATCCTGGGCCGATTCCTATTATATAAATTTTATTTTCCATTTTATTCCTCTTTTAGTTTTTTTCATTCCATTTTTTAATAAGTCATATATTGATTTAGCTCCAACAAGCTCGTCAGGACAATCCCAATCAGAAGGATATAATATAAACGGTTTAGTTTGAGTTCCACCAAGTCCTCCGTGGCTGCCTATCAGTTCTTCAAATGCACAGATATCTCCACTTTCAGGGTCATAGAAACTATTTACAAGAATATCTGGCATATTTTTAAAAAGTATTGTGTCTTTTAAGATGTTTGGGAGCATTTTTTCCAAAATCAGCTAATGGATTTTCTCCGATTATTTCATCACTTTCCAAATAGTAAATACCATTTTTTCCAATAACCATTCCTCCATTAGCTGAGTGAATTAATTCAGTATAAATCCAATTCCAGGATGTTTTACAAGTCCGGGAATTAAATCAGGGAATAATGATATTATTTCTTCGTAGGTTAATCTATGTTTCCATTGTGTTAAGTAAATTAAACCTAAGTTTCCAGATCCTAAAACAATCAATTCAGAGTCAGATGCTTTTTTAGTAGTATGTTGTGAAGCTTCGTATCCTCTAATGTAATCTAGACTATCACTATATTTTTTTCTGAGTGTCTGGATTTGTTCGCTTTTTGTATAATTCGTCGATTTTTAAAAAATCAATACTTTTTTTCTTTTTATGTTTTGTAGGGATTCATACTCCTCAAAAATGTCATGATTTTTTATATTGTCCATTTTTTCCCTTATATTTTCAATAGATTCATTTTTAGGAATATATGAATTTCTGAAGTGGTCTGATTCTTCATCTGTCCTTAATGATTTCATATCTTCAGGTAAAAATCTTCTTACAAAGTTTCCTAAAGTTATTCCATATCTTTGTTTAAATGTAGCTCCGTTTCCCTGTCCATGGTCTGAAAGAATTACAAATTCATAAGGTCTTTTGGAAATACTTTCGGCATTTTCCAGGCGATTAATTTCCAAATCAATTTCTTTTAAAACACTCCAAACATCATTATCCCGTATTCCGGAGTGATGAGCCACTTCATCATAGCCTACATAAGTTGCATAGGCTGAATTTATTTCTCCATTAAGAATATCTCCGGCCAAGGTTTCTGTTACAACTTCTCTTAAAAACACATTTCCTCCAGCTCTTAAAGTTGCATATATAATTCCCCTTTTCATTCTGGGCTGTATATTCTTAATTTTGTGGACTATCTGGGATTTTAATTCCTTAAGAATGTCCCATAAGAATAATACAAATATTCTCTGAAAGCTATTGGATGTGGTAAATACTGAGTACCATGTTTTGTTATATAATTTATTAAGTTCTATGATTTTAGATGATGTAAATATGAAATCATCACTGTCTCCACTAAACATATTTGCTCTGCTGGCTCCTTTATCACTTAAAAGTCCGTTACCATCAGATATTTTCTGTTCAATTAGTGGTGCATGGGAAAAATTAGATGAAACTATAATCTTATTGTTGTTTTCTTTTTTCAACCCATCTGTATGCTATAATGTCTTTGTTATTTCCATGTAAAATTCCTGCCTGGCTTGCGCCTGTTTGACTTGACAGGTCGGTTTCCCATTCTTTTAGGGTATGTGTTTTATTTTCAATCCACCTTTTAAGTGTAGGCATATATCCTTTCTCAATAGCTTCATCTAGGATTTCCTTAGCTAATCCGTCAATTTCAAGCATTATTAATCCCGGATGTTTGTTGGCCGCTCTTTTTTTATTTTTAACTTTTTAGAAAGCTTTTTGATGATGTAGCTATTGTAGAAGTCAATATTTGCTATATTGAATATAAGTGTTGTAGCTATGTTTATGAATAATGTTGCAATTAAAGCTCCCCCTATTCCTATTTTAACTTCCGGAAGGTAATATGCAACTCCATAAAACATAAGTCCGTTTAAAAGAAGAGCTCCTATTCCAAAGGTTATGATAAAAAACCTCATCAGGATTTTGGTAAAAATGGGCCATAAAATCGTGTTTGCAACGGTTAATAAAACAATTATGATTATTGCATTTGTCCAGGGACCTAAAACAAAATCAGCACTAAGCATTGGCATAGCTATGACTATTAATATGTTAATTATTCCGGTTATGATTGAAGTTAGGATTATTTTAGCTTTATTAACATTTGAATAGTTGGTATTTTCCATATTAATCTAATTAATTTCTATTTTTTGTTTTTCATTGCTTTTTAAGTGGAATAATGTTATTTCAGGTTTGCAGTTTATTCTCATCCAAAACATATTTGTTCCAAGGCCTCTGCTTGTATATTGAATCATATTTTTAACTTTATACTTTCCAACAGGGTACCTTGTTGATTTTGGACCTCTGAAGGGTGCTATATTGGTTCCGGGAATAATAAATTGTCCGCCATGGGAGTGTCCTGATATCTGAAGTCCGAATCTTCCACTTTCACAGGATATTTTAGCAAAATCCGGTTCATGAGCAAGTAAAATGGCAGCTCCTTGATCAGGTAATTTGTTTAAAACACTATTCAAATCATCAGCACCAACAGTATAGCTGTCTACTCCTGCAATATTGAGCAGTTTTTCATGGTTGTCGTTTTTCCAGTTTTTTAAGCGTGTAGACATCATTGCTTAAATCTTTAACATCAGCTTTTTTTAGGATGTCTCTCATTTCACCAGCTCCAAGCCAATGGTCATGATTACCTAAGACAGCCAATTTCCCATCTTTGGCTTTTAATTTTTTAAAAGATTTTTTTTAAATCTGTTTCATAGCCTTCTAAAATATATGAAACATAATCTCCGGTCAGTGTTATCATATCTGGTTTTAAGGTGTTTACATACTCAACAACTCCGTCCAAATACTCGGGATTTAACCATTGGCCAATGTGTATGTCTGTTAAATTGATTATTTTATAATTGTTAAATGCAAGGCCTAAGTTGTCTAATTCAACATCAACATTAACAACATCAAAAGAATTCTTTGCTAAATTCTGTTCCAAAGCTCATTTCTCTTGACTGGGTCATGAATTCCTGTAATCCTTGACGAACTTTTAGAGCAGAGGGTTTATTGCCATCCATGTTATTTCACTTATATTTTTGTATTAGATTTATATAATTTAAATCTTAAATATATAATTAATTATTTATTTTTATTGTGATATTATGCTTCAAATTGCAGTTACTGGAAAACCAAATGTTGGAAAATCTTCATTCTTTAACTCTGCAACTTCTTCAAGCGTGGAAATGGCTAATTATCCATTTACTACTATTGATGCTAATAAAGCAGTTGCTCATGTTATTAGTGAATGTCCTTGTAAAGAATTGAATGTTACTTGTAATCCTAGAAATTCCATATGTATTGATGGAAAAAGATTGTTGCCTGTTGAATTAATAGATGTTGCAGGACTTGTTCCTGGAGCTCATGAAGGTAAGGGATTGGGTAATCAATTTTTAGATGATTTGATGCAGGCTAAAGTTTTAATACATGTTATTGATGCTTCTGGATCCACCGATGCTGAAGGACAAAGTGTAGAAGCCGGATCTCATGACCCTTTAGATGATATTGAATTTTTAGAAGATGAAATCGTAATGTGGATGTATGGAATTCTTAACAGAAACTGGGTCAGACTTGTACGTAAAATTGAAGCTGAAAAATTAGACATAGCTAAAGTGATTTTTGACCAGTTGTCTGGTACTGGAATAACTCTGGAAGATATTATTGAAGCTAAAAGGAAAGTTAATCCGGATTATACCAAATGGGAAAAAGAAGATTTCATGGAACTTATTCGTAATATATTGCATATAGCTAAACCAATGCTTATCGTGGCTAATAAGGCTGATTTGCCAACTGCTGAGGAAAACATTAAAAGAATGCAGGAAAAATATCCTTATGTTATACCTGCATCTGCAGAATCTGAAATAGCTTTAGTCAAAGCAGCCGAAGCAGGACTGATTAGTTATACTCCTGGAGATTCTGACTTTGAAATTTTGGAAAAAGATAAATTGTCAGATAATCAGCTTAAAGCTTTAGAGTATATTAAAGTTAATATTTTAGAAAAATACGGGGGAACAGGTATTCAGACAGCATTAAATGAAGCTATATTTGGTTTGCTTAATATGATTGTGGTTTATCCGGTTCAGGATGAACACAAATACACAGACCAAAAGGGAAATGTTTTACCTGATGGAATTTTAGTGCCTAAAGGTGCGGTTCCTAAAGAATTGGCTTATCTTGTTCATTCGGATATTGGTGATAACTTTATGCATGCAGTAGATGCTCGTAAAAATATGAGAATTGCTGCAGATTATGAATTGCAGGATAAGGATGTTATAAGTATTGTTACAAGAGGTTAACTGCCTCTTTATGTAATATCTTTTGAATTTGTGCATAAATCTCTTTTTTAACACTTTCAGGTTCATCTAATTCATTTAAAATTTTTTCTTAAAGTATTCCACCATATGTCTTCTGGTGTAAGCCAATCAAGAGGCAATTGCCCATAAACATCAAGAACTTTTTTTCATTAATGTCTGTGCTTTTCATAATTTTATTTTAGTTTAATAAATAGTATTTTCTTTTTCTAAGAGTGTTTGAAAAGTATTTATGAAAAAAGTAAAAATAAGAAGTTATTCTTTTAATAATTTTATTGCTTCATTAGCTGCATAAACACAGCAGTCAACACATGGAGATTTGTCTTCTCCATTTTTTGAAATTATGCCGCACTGAACTGAACCATATTCTTTTTTAAAAGCATCATAGAGTTTTTTAGCATCCATTTTTATTTTAATTTCATCATCTTCCAAAAATCCCAATGCTATTAATGCTCCTGTGAGTGCACCGCAGGTTCCTTCATCAAATGTGCCTCCGATTCCTCCTGAAAACCCGCAGCTAATGCACATAATCTTGCCTGACTCATTGGATGGTTGGCTACTTCACAAAGTCCCATAAGGGTTGATTGGGAACAGCTTTTAAAAACACGGTATTGTCTGATTTTTTCTTCTACTGATTTTGAATTCAAGTCCATACTATCATCTATAAAAAAAATAATTTGGGAAAGTTACTTCCCGCATTTCACATATGTCTAGAAATCAAAGCTTTCCATATCATAATCAAAGCTTTCCATATCATATGCATTTAAATCTGAATACATGTCTTCATCTGATTCTTCAGGAATTTCAAATTCTTCTGTATTCATTTCTCCTGTTTGTGAATCAACAGTTATTACTCCGGCACTTTGACCGTCCTGTGTTTCTATATGGAATGTGTATACTCCATCATTTTCATCTACACTGCTTATGGAACAGTTTGTGTCTTCCAAGTAATCATTTACCATTTCTTCACATTCTTCCTGTGTAAGGTTATTCTCTTCCGGAGCAGTCATATTTTCAGATGACGGATCTGAAGTTATGTTTTCCTCAAAGTTGAAATTATTATTGTCTATAATAGTATTAGTTTCAGTTACTGTAGCAGCTATTGCTGTATTATATAAATTAATGTTAAATTCAGAATTGTCTACTATAATCATAAGCCCAACCATAAGGTTGAAATCTTTATCTTTATCAAGATGTTTTTGACCTACTCCCATAACTCCGTGATTTCTTTCAGATGGATGTCCGTTGCTGAAAATTACACTGTTTGCCATTTTAAGCACTAAATTTTGGTCACTAAAGCACCAACACATATTCCTTCTTTTCCATTAGTTACTAATATGTTTGTAGTGTCGCCTTGGGTAAATGCAACAGATTGTGGTGGTTGATCTGCTAAAGATACAATTTTTGCATCTTGCAAACTATTTAAGAAATTAACCATTGACTGATTGTCTTTAAATGTGTGAATTGTTATTCCGTATGTATTTTCTTTAAATCCGTCGGGTATTTGTATAAATTCGGTATCATGGGGAACATTTATCTTTATTCCGTCAAATGTATTTTTTGTTTCATATCTACGTCACTATTAATCACAGTTGCTCCAACACAGGTTGCTGTAATGAATATGGCGGCTATTGAAAGAATAATCGCTACATTTTTATTCATTTTATCTCCTTTTTTTTATTTGACATAATTTGTATACATTAGATATATGTTATTTATACTATTAAAACTTAATTTTATAAATTAAGAAAATTTAATATTATATATAAAAAATTTAGTGAATAGGTGAAAAAATGCATCCAAGACCAAGTCCCATAGCTGCATCTCTTTATACTTTAAGAGACATGAATGTTGATGTTATTATAATGCATGGACCTCATGGTTGTTGTTTTAGAACTGGCAGGCTTTTAGAAAGTGACGGTGTACGTGTTTTAACTACAGCAATGGCTGAAAATGATTTTATTTTAGGAGCTAGTGAAAAACTAGAAAATACATTAAAAGAAGCTTATGATATGTTTAAACCGGAGTTTATAGGTGTTGTAGGTACTTGTGCTAAGTATGATTATTGGTGAAGACTTAAAAGAAGCAATAGCTAATGCTAATTTAGATTGTACAGTTATTCCTGTTGAATCTCACGGGGGATTTGGTGAAGGAGATAATACTGAAGGAGCAATAATGGTTTTAGATTCTGCTGTTGAATATGGTATAATTCCTCGTGAAGAGGCAGACCGTCAAATTGAAATGCTTAAAAAGCTACTGAAATAGAAAAAACCAGGGGAATGGCTCAGGGAAAATATATTCAACCTAATTTTGGTGATAATAAGGAAGAAGTAGCTAAAAAAATCATAAAGGCACTAAGAGACAATAAAAAAGTCGCTTTTGTATTGAATGCTAAAAAAGAAACTTCTTATTTATTTGCAGATATTTTAAACTTTGATTATCGTGAAATCAATCCTGAAAATAAACCAATAATTGTGGCTAATTTAGATGAAAATATTGGTCTTTCAAGAATTAGGAATCATGCAGTTAATATTAAACAGGAACTGAAAACGGATATTGATTATATTACTGGAGGATTGGACGAATATCCTGTAACCGGAAAAGCTGCTGCAGACTACTTAAAGGAAAACCCTGTTGATTTGTATGTTGTATGCGGTGTTCCTCATGCATTTCCTGTTGAAGAAATTGAAGGGGAATCAATAGCCGTAACTGATGGTCCTCGTTTAGTTGAACCATTAAAAGATTTGGGATATGATAATGTAGTTGCAGAACTTGATGCTCACTCAAAAACTTTAGGGACTGATAAAATTGTTTTTTCTGACTTTGGAGGAATGATTAGATCAGCTATTGACTGGAAGTAGAATTATGATAACAATTATTGATTATAAAAGCGGAAATTTAAAAAGCATTTCCAATGGATTTAAAAAAATCGGCTGTGATGTTGAAATTACAAGCAGCATTGAAAAAATAGCTGATAGTGATTATTTGGTTCTTCCGGGAGTTGGAGCTTTTGGCAGTGCAATGGAAAATCTTGAAGAATTTAAAAAAGTAATTCATGAACATGTAGATGATGATAAACCATTTTTGGGAGTTTGTTTAGGTCAGCAGGTTCTTATGGACTCAAGTGAAGAAAGTCCTGATGTTGACGGTTTAAAATTATTTGAAGGTCATGCATGCTATCTTCCAGAAGGACTTAAAATACCTCATATGGGATGGAATAAATTAGATGTTGTTAAAAAATGTCCAATTTTGGAAGGTGTTGATAAAGAGTACTTTTATTTTGTCCATTCTTATCATGTTGTTCCGGATAATGATGAAATAATTGCAGGGACCTGTGATTATGGAATTGATGTTGTTGCAGCATTAAGTAGGAATAATTTATTTTCAACACAATTTCACCCGGAAAAAAAAAGTGGAGTTGCAGGTTTAAAGATATTAAAGAATTTTGTTAATTTAGAGTTATAATTGGAGATTATATTTATGGATATTGAAGGTTTTGTAAGAAAAAGAATTGATGATTACACATATGAAGATTTGACTGCTCTTTTGGCAAGTAGAATTAGAGAATACAAAGATTTGTCTGAAGAAAACTCCTGTAAAATGGCTGAAGCTGTTATTGATGAAGTAAAAACTACTTTGGAATTGAATTCTCTTGATGATGATTTTTTAAAAGAAATTGTAGATATTCCGAAAGCAGATGTGGCTATGGGAAAAATGGGAGTAGGTTCCAGGGGAGCCGGTGATTTCTTTGTTCACAGAAAAATTGCAGAAATTGTTTCAAGTACAAATACTGCTTCATTAGTAAATCCTTCTGAACAGGACGATGGAGGAGTAGTTAAAGCACCAGTTAAAAACGATGATGTTTATGTAACAACTGCAGTAGATGGAATACACTCACGTTTAAGTGACTATCCGTTTTTAGGAGGATTTCATGTTACAAGGGCTACTTTAAGGGATGTTTGTGTAATGGGGGCAGATCCTGTAGCTATTTTAAGTGATGTTCACTTGGCAGATGATGGGGATGTTGGTAAGATATTTGACTTTACTGCAGGTGTAGCTGCAGTGTCTGAACTTGTTGATGTTCCAATAGTGGCTGGAAGTACATTGCGTGTAGGTGGAGACATGGTTTTAGGTGATAGATTTGTTTCTGCTGTAGGAAGTGTTGGTGTATCCGATTATCCGCCAACTGCAAGGAAAGGAGCAACTGAAGGTGATGTAATTTTACTTACAGAGGGTTCTGGTGGAGGAACCATTACAACAACTGCATTATATAACGGATTTTTTGATGTAATATGGGATACATTAAATGTAAACTTTGTTCAGGCATCACATGCACTTTTTGAAGCTGATTTAATTAAAGATATTCATGCAATGACTGATGTGACAAATGGGGGATTGCGTGGAGATGCCCACGAAATATCCAATACAACAGGAGTAGGTTTGGAGTTCTATGAAAAAGAAATTCGTGACTGTGTTGCTCCAAAAGTATTAAACATGCTTGAAACATTAAATATAGAATCCGTTAGGAGTTTCAACAGATTCATTAATGCTGATTGCACCTCCTGAAATTGTTGGAGATATTAAAAAAGGCAGTAGCAAAATATGATGTTCCTATTCGTGAAATAGGTAAAGTTGATAATTCTGGTGAACCGAATTTAATTAAAGAAGACGGAAATGTTGAAAAGCTGGTTCCATTATTTAGGGAAGCTGCTTATACTAAAGTTAAAAAGTTCGTTGGAGACACAACACCTGAAGACTTTGAAATTATGAAAGAAAAAGTCCAAAAGGCATGTGACGAATCCATACTTAAAAAAGAAAAAGTGGTAAAACACATCCGTGAAAATTAACTTTTTCACACTTCTTTAAATTTTATCTATTTTTTATTATAATCCTTATTTATGAAAGATGAAAAAGGATATTTCTACATTATTGATGCATTTTTAGCAGTTCTGATTTTACTTATAGTTATTTTAATGGTTAATTCAATTGTTTCTATGTCTAATCCGAATTATTCCAGTGATTCACATAATTTCAAATCAGCTCAGGATACAATGGAGTTATTAAGTTCAGGGATTAATTCTACAGACAGGGTTTTCATAGAAGATATTTCCAGTATTTTAGATGAAAATCATAATTCAAAATATTCTGTAAGGAAAGTTTCTAAGCTGTGTCGTGAGAAGTTCAAGAAATTAGGTCTTAAGAATTATCAGTTTAAGGAAAACAATGTTTTAGGCGGAAAAGTACTGGCCAGTTCCGGAGCATTAGGTGAGGATGTTAGTGTAGCTAGCCGAAATTATGGCGATTATTCCTATACTTTATATATCTGGTAGTATTTTTTTTATAGAATATAATAGTTTTATTTAAATACTATTAAAATCATAATATTAACTGATAACTATTTTTAATGTCGCCCCGATGGTGTAGTTTGGATAACACATAGGACTGCGGATCCTATTCCCCGGGTTCAAATCCCGGTCGGGGCATTATATAATTTTTTTTAAATTCCGTGATACAATGTTAAATGCTAATACTTATGTAACTAATGAGAAAGGGATTGGCGGAACTATTAGAAATCAGTATGAAGATTTTTATGTTGAAGAAATCCCTGAAATGACTCCAACTGGTGAAGGGCCTAATATTTGGATTTGGATTGAGAAAGTAGGTAGGACTACTTTAGATGTTGTTTTGGATATTGCAAGAGATTTACATATTAGTAGAAAAAGAATGGGCTTTGCAGGAATGAAAGATAAAAAAGCCCGTACCCGTCAGTGGATTTGCATATCTAATATGGAATCTGAAGAACAGTTCAGGCAAGTTAAGGATTTGGAAGGAACCATTTATAAAACTGATTTTTTAAAGGTTGTTCGTGGACGTAAAAAACTTAGGATGGGACAGCTAAAGGGAAATAAATTCCAAATTCTTATTCGGGATATTGATGATATTGAAAAAAGTGCTGAAATAGCTAATAACATTTTAAAGGAATTGGAAGTTACTGGTGTTCCTAATTACTTTGGCTGGCAAAGATTTGGTAAGCCAAGAACAAACACTCACTTGGTAGGTGAAGCTTTAGTTCAAAATGATTTAAAAGAAGCTGTTAGAAGATACATTGGAAATCCTACAAGTGAAGAACACGAAGAAAACCAAAAAGCAAGACAGGCTTATGATGATGGAAATTTGGAAGAATCTTTGGAATTGATGAGTAAAGGAATGCGTTATGAGAAAATGATGGTTCGTGAACTGATTAAAGATGCTAAAAAGGACCATTAGATGATAAAGCTTATAAAAATGCTTTGCATGCACTTCCAAAAACCTCTCCAAAGGATGTTTGTCCATGCATATCAATCTTATTTATTTAATGATGCAGTTAGCAGAAGGGTAGCTATGGGAATTAACAGATATGTTGAAGGAGACATTATCATTGACAATGAAGAGAGAATAATTCGTGATAAAACTCCTGAAGAGTTCCAAAACTTAATTGATAATTTTGAAGCTAATCCTACTTCTCCATTATATGGAACTAAAGTACCTTTTGCCGGTGGTGAAGTTGGTGAAATGGAAAAATCAGTTTTAAATAGCTATAATTTAACTAAAGAAGACTTTGAAGTTCCTAAAATGCCTCGTTTAGGAAGTCATGGTTTAAGAAGGTCTATGAGAATTCAAGTTTGGGATGCTTCAGCTATTCCAACAGATGAAGGTGTTTTGACTGAATTTTCAATAAATAATAAAGGTTCTTATGCTACAGCTGTTTTAAGGGAAGTCATGAAAAAAGATGTTGTTTAGATTTATGGCTCTTTTTCATTTTTTAAATTTTTAATAAATTCATTAAAATCATTTATGCATGATTTTTTTTTGGTTTTGAAATTTTCATATAATTCATTTTATTTTAATATGCTCTTTAATTTTAAGTAATAGTTTTTATAAAATTATATCAAAGAATTATTATTTAAGTTGATTTTTATGATTGATTGTAGAAATATTGCTAAGGGAAAAGATAGTGGAGAATTAATAGTAAGCAGTGAGCCAATTAGTTTTTGGGAGGTGTAGATCCTAAAACAGGCATTGTAATTGATCCAAATCATGAACTTAAAGGCCAATCCATTAAGGACAAAGTTTTATTCATTCCTGGTGGAAAAGGTTCAACTGTTGGTTCTTATGTTATATTTCAAATGAAAAAGAATAATACTGCACCTAAAGCTATTATATGTTTAAATGCAGAACCGATTATTGCTACTGGTGCTATAATGTCTGATATACCTATGGTCGACTCTCCGGAAGATACTGATGAACTGAAAAATGGTGTTTTAGTTGAAGTTGATGGGGATAATGGTAAAATAGCTATTTTATAAATAATGTGGTTATTATGGAAACTTTAATTAAAAATGTAAACATTTTAAATCCGAATGAAGAAATTCAAACTTCATGCAATGTTTTAATTGAAGATAAACACATTAAACAAATATCTAGAAAGAAAGTTTCTACTAAAAACAATGTTAAAATCATTGATGGACAGGATAATTATCTAATGCCGGGGTTTATAGATTGTCATGCACATATTATGGCTAATGGCTTTCACAAAGAAGAAAACATGGCAAATCCTTTAGCACTACATTTTTACAATGCAATTAAACATGGAAAACAGACAGTTGATGCAGGTGTTACAACAATTAAAGACTGTGGCCCTGCAGATATCGGAGTTAAAATAGCTCAAAAAAAAAGGTTTATTTATAGCTCCTAAAATGGAAATTTCAGTTACTCCTTTAGTATCAACAGGAGGACATTTTGATTTATTTTTACCTTCTGGTTTTGATATGGAGATAGTTTATCCGGGATTTCCTAAAGGAAGGTGTGACGGGCCTCTGGAAGTTTTAAAAAAGACCCGTGAAATAAAAAAGAGCAGGAGCAGACTTTATTAAAGTAATGGCTAAAGTGGGGGAGTCTTAACAACAAACACATCTCCAGATTATCCTCAGTTCAATGTTGAAGAACTTAAAACAATAGTTGAGGAAGCTCATGTTAATGATTTAAAAGTTTCAGCTCACTGTCACAGTCTGAAAGGAATCAATAACTGTGTTGATGCAGGTTTTGATTCAATAGAACACGGAACATTCATTGATAAAAAAACATCTCATAAAATGGCTGAAAATAATGTAAAATTAGTTCCGACAATGCTTGTTCATGATTTTTTATATCATAGTGGATTTCCTGCATGGGATAATTATGCAGCTGAAAAAACAGCCAAATTAAAAGAAATAGTTAAAGTTCACAAGGAAAACATATCTGTTGCTTATGAAGAAGGGGTGGATTTGTTAATGGGAACTGATAGTGGAGTAATTGCCCACGGTCATAATCTGGAAGAGTTGATTCATTTAACAGATATTGGAATGAGTAATGATGAAGCTATAGCTAGCGGGACAATAAATGCTGCTGAATTTATAGGTAAAAAAGATTCATTAGGTTCAGTTAGTGAAAATAAAATAGCTGATTTAATTTTAGTCAATGGCAATCCTTTAGATGATGTAAGTATTTTAGCTGACAATGACAATATTCTAAAAGTTATTCAGGACGGATGTCTTGTTAAAAACATTTAATTTTATAGGTGATGGTGTAATTTCTCTTAGTTTGCATTACTTATTACATATTCAATTTTATCTACACTATCTGAGTCAATAACGATTTCTACGCCATCTTCAACATACCAGAAACTATATTCAGAGTGTCCTAAACTTCTATCTTCTACTAATTTTCCAGTTTTTCCACCAATATTTTCAACTGTACTAGTCATATATTGATTATTACTTCCAGCATCTAATGCATCTTCTTGTGTAAACGGTTCTGAATATCTTGTCATAATAGAAATTGTAACACTCCCATCCTCTCCATTAAAACTTACAGTATATGAATGTATTGGGTCTCCATAGAGGTTAGTACTATCTTCATTAATAATTGATTCGTAATCTTGTTCATAACCATTAATCATGTTAAAATTGAAGCCATTAACATTAATAGTATATCCTTCGTATTCTGTCGCATTTATTGGGCTAAATGATACTGTAATAAATAATAACAGCAATCCCCATAATATTATTTTTTTATTAAACATTTTTTCACAATATTAAATTTCATTATTTTTCAAATTCATCTAATTGGGTTCCGCACTTTGGACAAAATTTAGTGTCTTCTAATAAACCCTGTCCACATTTGCTACAATATTTAGAATATTTTATTCCATTTTGAGTTGAATATAAATTTTTTAATTGTTGTGGTTTAGTTGGGATGGTTAATGAAAATGCACAAAATAGTGCATAAAAACCTAAAACTAAACCACATATATCTCCTATTAACCTCATTTCAACATATCCTGGTGCAAATGCAAAACTCATTGGAAGATACTCACTAATGGTAATCCATGTTGAGAAAAGCCCTCCAATTAACATTAATGATACCAAAACTATTAAAATAATGCCTATTATTTTACTATTTTTTATGTTTTCATCAGGTATTATTAGTAAAATTGCAGGAAGAATCATTATCACAATGACTATAATCCCTACAGTACTAACTCCAAGTATAAATGTTAAAAATCCTATAATGATGCCTATTATTCCAATAGTGGTTTTATTTTCATAAGTAATTTTAGATTTCAACTCATCTATCGTTTTCATTTAATCACCTGTTTTTTCCATTGTTTGTATATTATATATAACAAGATTATATTTACTTTTTCTAAATATTCTTTCATTGGAAATTGTGCTGGTTATTTTATATAATAATTGATATGGATATGAAGTTTAATTAGTTGAAAAAATTTATTTTAAGGTTATTACTAGTTTAAAATCATATTTTAAAAAAGTTAAATATAATATATCATTATTTCAAAATCTAATTTAGGTATACATAAATTTTTATTTAAGAAGTATACAATTTATATATGTATGATTATTAATTTTAATCTGAAAATAATCTATTAAAATTTGGTTGTGATATAATGGCAAAACTTAAAGAAATGGATTTGCCTATTGAAGGGATGCATTGTGCTTCCTGTGTTTTAAGTTTAAATAAAACTTTTGAAAAGGTTGAAGGAGTGGAATCAGTAGATGCAGATTTGGCTTCAAATAAATTACATTTAACTGTCAATCCAAAAAAGCTCCCATTTGATGAAATTGAAACATTAGTTAAAAATTTGGGATTTGAACTTCACACAGATGAGGTTACTCTTAAACTTAACGGAATGCATTGTGCTTCCTGTGTCATGAATGTTGAAAACTTTTTAATACGTTTAGACGGCATTTTTGATGTTAAGGCAGATTTAACTTCACAAACAGCACGTATCAATTATGATAAAACAAAAGTAACTGTCAAAGACATGGAAGAAGTTATTAATTCTTTGGGATTTGAAGTACTTGGAATTGATGGGCAACTTGAAATAAATGAAGATGAAATTTATAAAAAATGATTTAAAAGATAAAAGAAATAGGATTATAGTTGGTTTTGCAGCATCAGCTGTTTTAATGGCTTTAATGTATATTCACTGGCATCCGTTTGGATTGTCTATGGGAATAACTTCGTTAATCATAAGTATTCTTCCATTTCTTTATGTATCTTTACCTACACTTAGAGCAGGATTCAACGGTCTTGTTCATAAGAATTTAAACATGGATGTGATGTATTCGATGGGTATAACTGTTGCATACATATCAAGTATTCTGGGAACATTTAACATAGTTCTTGATCATTCATTTATGTTTTATGAAACAGCTATTATGCTTCCATCATTTTTACTTATTGGCAGATATTTGGAAGCAAAAGCTAAAAAAGAAAACTTCTGATTCAATTCGAGAACTTATTGGTCTTCAGCCAACAGCAGCTACTTTAATAGAACTTGACAGTAATGGGAATATAGTGTCTCAAAAAAGAGGTGAATATTAAAGAAATCCAAATTGGCGATATTTTACTTGTTCGTCCGGGAGATAAAATACCTGTAGATGGTGAAGTAATCGGCGGACATTCTTATGTTGACGAATCAATGATTAATGGTGAACCAATTCCCAAAGCTAAAAGAGATGGTGAAGAAGTATTTGCAGGCACTATTAATCAGGATGGTGTTTTACACATTAAAGCTAAAAAAAATTGGCAGCAAAACTGTATTGTCAAATATTATCCGTTTAGTTGAAAAAGCTCAAAGTTCCAGACCTCCAGTTCAAAAATTAGCTAACACTGCAGTTAGCTATTTCATACCAACAATTTTAACAATAGCTGTTGTTGTATTCCTGCTGTGGTACTTTGTATTTGACTCTACTTTGTTGTTTGCACTTACAACTTTAATTTCAATTTTAGTTGTGGCCTGTCCATGTGCATTAGGTCTGGCCACTCCAACAGCAGTAACTGTAGGTGTTGGAAGGGCTGCAGAATTCGGAATTCTTATTAAAAATGGAGATACTTTAGAAAATGCAGGTAAAATTGATGTTGCAGCATTTGATAAAACTGGAACTATAACTGAAGGTCAGCCTGAAGTGGATGATGTTATATGTTACGGAATTAGTGAAAATGAATTGGTTGAACTTGCAGCCAGTGTAGAGAAAAATTCCAATCATCCAATAGCTAAGGCAATTGTCAGAAAAGCCAGTGATATGAATCTGGAACTTATTCAAACTTCATCATTTGAAAATATAACGGGTAAAGGTTTAAAAGCTCAGGTTAATGATAAAGATATTTTAGCAGGAAATAAAAAAGCTTTTTAGAATCTCAGGATATTGAAATTCCTCAAAGTGTTTTGGAAGAGTATGGAAGACTGGAGGACCTTAGTAAAACTATAATTTTAATAGGTGTTGATAGGGAAATTAAAGGTATTTTAAGTTTATCTGATAAAATCAAAGCTAATTCTAAAAGAACCATTGAAGAATTGCATAAAATGGGCATTGAAACATATATGCTTACAGGAGATAACAAAAAAACAGCATCAACTGTAGCCAGTGTAGTAGGTATTGATAATGTATGTGCTGGAGTTTTACCTGAAAACAAATTGGATATTGTTAAAAATCTTCAAAAGAAGACAAGACAGTTTTATTTGTTGGAGACGGTATTAATGATGCACCTGCACTTACACAGGCTAATATTGGTGTAGCTATGGGTAACGGAACAGATATTGCTATGGAAAGTGGTGATATTGTTGTAATGGAAGGTGATTTGGAAAATGTAGTTGCTGCTGTGCAGTTTTCTAAAAAAGGTAATGACTAGAATTAAAGAAAATTTATTCTGGGCATTTGCATATAATGTTATACTGATTCCACTTGCAGCAGGAGCACTTTATGCAGGTTTTGGAATAATGTTCATGCCTGAATGGTCTGCTCTTGCAATGGCATTAAGTTCAGTAACAGTCATATCCCTGTCACTTGCTCTTAAAGGATATGTTCCCGCAATAAAAAAAAGAAACAAAAAGTTAATTGATTTAATTGTCAATTAACTCTATTTTTAATTTTCCAAGTTTTGTAGCTAAGAAATTATAGAATATAGCTAAAAGACCTCCACCTATAACTCCATTTATTAATCCGCCAACAATATTACCTAATGCTTGGTAAGCATTTCCACCACTAATTAAAGTAATGATAGCTAAAATAATGTTGAATATTAAGCTGATTACTGTTAATACAATAATTAAACTTACTGGGTCAATAGAATTTAAAGAGGTCATGTCACCGTCTTTGGATAAATCAAGGATAATTCCTTTGCCTTTACTTCCAAGTAAATTATAGATGTATGTAGCAATTAAGGTAAATACAAAAGTTATGATGAATGATCCGATTATGGACATTGCAATAAATGATGGTTGCATTATCATTGCTGCAACTTGGTAAAGTGCAAATGCCATTACAGTTTGTCCACTAAACATTAAAGTTTGAACTATTGCTGATATGATAATTGGAGCAATGAATATAGTTATTGCACAAAAAAATAACAAGAATTGTTGTTATAATTGATGCAATAAGTGCGGTTGGCACAGTTGAAATTTTAGTAATCTCTTTTTCATCGTTTAATTCAAAAGTAATTGGATTCATTCTTTTTTGTTAACCAATTGTAAAGATATCCTTCTGCAAATCTATTATATATAGAACACATTATGGTTCCAACGATTATTGTTGGGATAATATAAGCTACTACTCCAATACTTTGAGCGTTTAATATGCCTATAGCTATCAGTAGAATTATGGAGAATAAAACTGAGAATAATACTCCAATTCCAGTTCCCATAATGGTGTAGGATGTTATATCAATAGATTTTAAGATTTTTACATCACTCATATTTTTCACCTCATTACTTATTATGTATATGTTCTATTTAAACCATTCTTTAGATTGTTCAAGTAATTCATTAATAATGGTTTTAGATGAACCTATGTAAGTATGAGGATTCATAATTTTTTCAACATCTTCAGGAGTTAAGTATTTTTGAACATCTTCCTCTTCTAGGATAAGTTCTCCTAAAAGACCTCCTTCTTTATTAGCTTTAATAGCATTTCTCCTTACAATTCCGTATGCGGTTTGTTTTCCCATTCCGCTTCTTGTAAGTTCAGCCATTAATCTTTCAGCCATGATTAATCCATTAGTTAAGTTTAAATTTCTTTCAATATTTTCATCATAGAATACTAAATTGCTCATTAATTTAATAGTTAAACTGAGGATGTAATCAGTTAAAATACAGCTTTCCGGAAACATTATTCTTTCACAGGAGGAATTGGTTAAGTCTCTTTCATGCCAGAGCGGATTGTTGTCAAGTGCAGCATTTACAAAGGATTTTACAATTCTTGCAACACCACAAATACGTTCTGCTGTAATTGGGTTCATTTTATGAGGCATTGTACTGCTGCCTACCTGTTTTTCAGGATCAAAGTATTCACCAAGTTCCATAAGTTCAGTTCTTTGTAAGCTTCTGATTTCCAGAGCAATTTTATCTAAAGTACTTGCAATATTAGCTAATGTTGAAATAAATTCCACATGGTTGTCTCTTTGAACAACCTGGTTAGTAATTGTAGCTGCAGGCAATCCCAATATATTAGCTACTTCTTTGTGGATTTTCCATCCGTCTTCACCAAGAGCTGCTGTGGTACCAACTGCACCGTCCATCATAGCTACACAAACATTTTTTTGAGCATTTTCTAATCTTTCATATTGTCTGTGAAGTTCATCAGCCCAAATACCAAATTTCATACCGTATGTAGTAGGAAGTGCATGTTGACCATGTGTACGACCAATACAAACTTTATCGATATTTTCTTTAGTTAAATCAAGCATTATTTTAGTTAATCTTTCTACTTTTTCTTTTAAAACTTCAATTGAATCATTTAAAAGTAAAGAATTTGAACTGTCTACAACATCATTGGAAGTAGCTCCGAAGTGGACATATTCTCCGGCGTCATTATCACAAACTTCTCCAATAGCTTTAACTAATGCAGCAATGTCATGTTTGGTTTGAGCTTCAATTTCATCTACTCTTTCTAATTTAACATATTTGGTATTAGCTTTAGCTGCTATTTCATCTGCCACTTCCTGAGGAATTATACCAAGTTTTCCTTCTGCCTGAGCTAGAGCAGATTCCACATCTAGTTTTCTTTGTAATTTGTTTTCAGTTTCCCAAATGGATTTCATTTCGGGAGTACCATATCTGTATTCGATTGGATGTATAGCCATTTTATATCATCTCAGTTTATTTAATAATATTATATATTGATTTTTTTAGTATTTTATATTATTCTTAATTAACCATTTTCTGATGCCGGTTGGTGGTTAAATTTATAATATAGAATACTAATATATATTAGTAAATTATTTTTTACTAAGTATAAAAAAACTTAGGTGATTTTTTGGAAACTAAAATTAAAGAATTTCGTAATGAAAAGGGATTAAGCCAACAAAAATTGGCAGATTTGACTGGTGTCACAAGACAAACAATCAATGCATTGGAAAATGCTAGATATAATCCTTCTTTACTTTTAGCCTTTAGAATAACTAAGATTTTAGATAAAGAAAACATTGAGGATGTTTTCATCATTGATGATGGTGAGTGAGAGATGATATTAGATATTTATAAAGATTCCTTTGAATATGCATCTAAAAATGTAAAAAATCTCTTGATTTTAGGAGTGTTTTACTTATTTGGTTTTTTTTTAGTCATTCCTATGTTCTTCATTTTAGGTTATAATTATAGAATTATTAAAATAGCTACTGAAGGAATGATTAATGGTAATGATGAACTTCCTGAATTTGAAGACTGGACTTTGATGCTGGTTGAAGGAATTAAATGTTTTGTTGTGTATGTGGGTTATTTAATTATTCCAATTATTGTATTTTTAGGTATTCTATGGGGCTGTGGCCAAGCCAATAATATTTCTTTAACTATTGTTGGATTTATAGTAGGGATTGTTATTTTATTAGTATTTGCATTGTATTCATTTTTAGCTATTTCTCATATGGCTACAAATGACGGATCAATGAAAGCTGCATTTGATGTAAAAGAGATAACAAATATTGCTAAGTCTATCGGTTGGTCAAGATGTTTTACAACATATATTGGAATGATAATACTGGTTAGTGTAATTATTTGTGTTGTTGTAAGTATAGTTTTAGCAGTTTTAATGATTTTAGGATTTGCTACTGTTTCTGCAGTTCCTATAATGGGTGTAGCTACTGCAACCGGTGTTGTATCAACTTTAATTATTAATTTTGTAATAACATTTATTGTAATCCCTTACTTCCAGATATTCCAAAGCCGTTTTCAAGGTTTACTTTATAATATTAGGTGATTTTTTCACCTTTTTTTTTATTTTAGGATTTCATTATTATGCCATCATTTAATAAGGCAATTAAACGCACTACTTTAATTGAACTGTTAATTATAATTTTGTGTTTTTATTCAGTATATATGGTAGCTAGTTTTTATGGATTTAATGTAGATATGGAATGGATGTATGTAACTATTATTGCTTATATTCTGATTAAATCAAGGAAATATTCGGCTGAAACTAATCAGAATATCTTTTCTAAAATTGAATTTCGATATGTGTTTTTAATTGTTATTGTAAATGTCTTTTTTTCATATGGGATGTTGTATTTGGCCAACAGCATAAATATTGAAAGTTTTTTAAGTTTTAACTTAATTCCAAGTTTAAAAAATCTGGCTTTTATTGGTGGCCTAATTGGAACTGTTTTAATTTCTCCAATTTCTGAAGAAATAATTTTCAGGGGAATTATCTTAAACAGATTGAAATTGGTTGTCCCTGTTAATGTGGCTATTTTAATATCTTCATTGTGTTTCGGTGTTCTTCACGGATATGGAAGTATTGTTTCAGCATTTGTCTTCGGATTATGTATGTGTATTTTGTATATCAAAACAGACAACATTCTGGTTCCTGTTGCTGCACATATTATGAACAATTTCTTTGCAGAAACTTTATTTTATTTGGACAAGGATGCAATACTTTTTAGCAATGATTTAATAATGATTACAATTACAGTTTTAGCTATTATATCTTTATATTTGATATTAAACTCTTTAAAGATTGAGTGGAAATTTTTAGATAAAAAATAATATTTTATATATACTGAAAATTAATTATAAATTAGGTGTTTTTGATATGGATACTAAAAAGATAGGAATTGCAATAATCGTTGTGGGTTTATCTTTGTGTGTAATGTTTATTGATTCTTACAAATATCTGGTTTCTGCACTGACTGTTGTTATTTTAGGATTTCTTATAACATTAATAGGATATTTGGCGGATGTTAAAAAGCAAAAATTCATTAATGATAAGTTAAATGAGGATATTGAAAGGATTATTCAGCCTTTAATAACCAAATATTCTAATTTAAATAAACAGTATTCTAGCCAGTATGACGGTGAAGAATATATTCAAAAAAGGATGGAAATAAATCGTAATTTGGAAAAGGAACTTACTGAAAATCTTCCTTATTTGGAAAGCAGGCAAATTAAAAAAATCGTCATTGATTTCAGTAAGGAACAGGACAAATTATAATTTTTTTTTCAAATATTTTAAAATGTACAAAAAAAGTACAACGAGGATTTAAATAGTACATTATTCTAATTATATTATAGTGATTAAAATGTTTTCCCCAAGTTTGGAAGAAGTAAAAGAAATTGCAAAAAATAAAGAATATAAAAGAATTCCGGTAGCTTATGAATTATACTCAGATATGGCTACTCCAATAGAAGTATTAAGGATTTTAAAAGAAATCAGTAAACATTGTTATATGCTGGAAAGTGTTGAAGATTCACAAAAATGGGGAAGATACAGCTTTTTAGGATTTGATCCGCTTTTAGAGTTTACCTGTCAAAATGGATGTGTTCAAATTAAGGGAGACAGCAAATTTGAAGACAGTTCCAAATTAACAGATGATGATAAGGTAATTATTGAAACAAACAATCCCGGTGAAATTATTAAAGATTTGGTCAGGCAAAACAAATCTCCAAAATTAACTAATTTGCCTCCATTTACTGGAGGATTTGTGGGATATTTTGCTTATGATTATATTAAATATGCAGAACCTTCCCTAAACCTCGATGCTGAAAATCAGGATCAATTTAAAGACATTGATTTGATGTTGTTTGATAAGGTTGTTGCATTTGATAATTTCAGACAAAAAATTGTTTTGATTGCAAATATGAAAACAGACAATTTGGATGAAAACTATAAGAAAGCCTGTGATGATTTGGAAAAAATAGCCAGATTAATTAAAACAGGTAAAAAAGCAAAAATAGAACCTCTGACATTAAAATCTGATTTCAAACCAGTATTTTCACGTGAAAAATATTGTCAAATGGTTAATAAGGCTAAAGATTACATTAAAGAGGGGGATATTTTTCAGGTTGTACTGTCAAACAGGATTGAAGCAGATATTTCAGGAAGCTTGTTTGATACATACAGAGTCTTGAGAACTACAAATCCTTCACCATATATGTTTTATTTTTCAAGTAATGACATTGAAATAGCTGGTGCTTCACCTGAAACTCTGGTTAAATTAAACAATAGAAAATTATACACTTTTCCACTAAAGCGGGAACAAGACCTAGAGGAAAAACGGAAAGTGAAGATTTGGCCCTTGAAAAGAGCTTTTAAGTGATGAAAAAGAATTGGCAGAACATAATATGCTTGTAGACCTGGGACGTAATGATATTGGAAAAATATCTGAAATAGGATCTGTCAATGTTGATAAATACCTGTCAATTGAGAGGTTTTCTCATGTAATGCATATTGGTTCAACAGTAACTGGAACTTTAAGAAAAGATCTGGATTCACTTGCGGCTATTGATTCCATACTTCCTGCAGGAACACTGTCCGAGCTCCAAAAATAAGAGCATGTGAAATTATTAATGAACTTGAAAATAATAAAAGAGGTATTTATGGTGGTGCTGTGGGATATATTGATTTAAGTGGCAATGTAGACACCTGTATATCAATCAGGATTGCTTTTGCACGTAATAATAAAGTTTTCATAAGGTCAGGTGCAGGAATTGTAGCTGACAGTGTTCCGGATAATGAATTTGACGAGTGTTTAAATAAAGCAGCAGCAGTTATTGATGCTTTAAAAATAGCTGATGGGGGAATTTTATGATTTTATTAATAGATAACTATGATAGCTTTTCATATAATTTATATCAATTAATCGGACAGGTAAATAGGGATATTGAAGTTTATAGAAATGATAAAATCACTGCGGATGAAATTAAAGATTTAAATCCTGAAGCTATTATTTTATCTCCAGGTCCTGGAAGGCCCGAAGATGCGGGAATCTGTGTTGATGTTGTTAGAAAATTTTATGATAAAATACCAATTTTGGGAGTTTGTCTTGGACATCAGGCAATATGTGATGCATTTGGAGGTAAAATATCTTATGCCGGCAAATTAATGCATGGAAAATCATCAACAGCTAAATTAAATAAAGACCCTATTTTTAAAGGTTTAAATGATGAGATTGCTGTTGGAAGATATCATTCTTTAAGTTTGGTTGAAAATACTTTGCCTAAAGATTTAAAAAAATAATTTCAAAAACAGCAGACAACGGAGAAATAATGGCGATTAAACATAAAAAATATAATGTTTACGGTCTTCAATTTCATCCGGAATCAATATTAACACCTGACGGAATTACAATAATTGAAAATTTCATAAACAAAATTAAGGAGGATAATTAAATGATTAAGGAAGCTATTTTAAAAGTTGTAAATGGAAATGACTTGAATGCGAAGGAAGCTTATGGGGCAATGGATGAAATAATGTCTGGAGAAGCTAAAGTGAGGTTCAGATGAGTGCTTATTTAACTGCACTGTCAATGAAAGGTGAAACAATTGAAGAAATCACAGCTTCTACAAAAGCCATGAGGGCTCATTGTGTTAAATTACTAAATGATGAAGAAGTCTTGGAAATAGTTGGAACTGGTGGAGACGGATCAATACTTTCAACATATCAACAACATCTTCAATTGTAATTTCTGCAGCTGGAGTTCCGGTAGCCAAACATGGAAACAGATCAGCATCAAGCAAATGTGGGGCGGCAGATGTTTTGGAAGCTTTAGGTGTAAATATTTATATTGAACCGGAAAAAAGCTTGAAAATATTAAAAGAGATTAATCTGTGCTTTTTATTTGCTCAAAATTATCATTTGGCCATGAAATTTGTAGCTGGAGTCAGAAAAGAATTATCTATAAGAACAATTTTCAATATTCTGGGGCCTCTGACAAATCCTGCAGGTGCTACAATGCAGGTTTTGGGGGTTTATGATGAATCACTTGTAAAACCTCTTTGTGAAGTGCTTAAAAACGTAGGAGTTAAGTCTGCATTATCAGTATACGGTCAGGACGGATTGGATGAAATTTCAGTTAGTGACAAAACATCTGTTTGTGAACTTAGGGACGGCAGGTTAAAATGTTATGAAATAGCTCCTGAAGATTTTGGAATGGAGAGATGTTCTAAAGAAGACCTTGTAGGCGGAAATCCCAGGAAAATGCAGAAATTACATTATCTATTTTAAATGGCCCAAAAAGGACCTAAAAGAAATGCTGTAGTTTTAAACTCTGCAGCTGCTTTATATGTTGCAGGAAAAGCAGATTCTATAGAAGACGGTGTTAGATTAGCCAGTGAAATTATTGATTCTGGCAGGGCTAAAAAACAGCTTGAAAAATTTATCGAATATACAAACAGTTGATTTCATGTTAGATAAAATAGTTGAAAAAAAAACAAAAGAAAGGGTATCTGAAACTAAAAAGGTTAATTCATTAGACAGACTCAAATATAAAATACTCAATATTGAGGTCAAATTCAATTATCCTTTTAAAAAAGCTTTAAGCAGTGATGATATTGCAATTATTGCAGAGGTTAAAAAGGCATCACCTTCTAAAGGTTTAATAGCTGAAAATTTTGATTATGTAAGCATTGCAAAAGAGTATGAAGCTGCAGGCGCATCAGCTATTTCAGTTTTAACAGAACCTTACTTTTTTCAGGGTTCTGATGATTATTTAAAGGAAATAGCTAAAAATGTTAAAATTCCATTACTCAGAAAGGATTTTGTTGTTGATGAGTACATGATTTATGAAGCTAAATTACTTGGAGCATCTGCAGTATTGCTGATTGCAGCTATTTTGTCTGATGAACAATTGGAACAGTATTTGACTATAACTCGTGTTTTGGGAATGTCTGCTATTGTTGAAGCTCATGATGAAAATGAAATTAAAAGGGCAATTGATGCAGGTGCAGATATTGTCGGTGTAAACAATAGAAATTTAAAAGATTTCAGTGTAGATATTGAAAATAGTATTCGTCTACGTAGATGTGTAGATGAAGATATTATATTTATTTCTGAAAGTGGTATTAAAACAAAAGAAGATATTGCCAGATTAAAAGAAAATAATGTTGATGCAGTTTTAATAGGTGAAACTTTAATGAAATCACCAGACAAAAAGGTGATGATTCGGGAGTTGAAGAATGGTTAAAATTAAAATCTGCGGACTTAAAAGACTGGAGGATATTGAACTTGCAAACAGGTATAAAATAGATTATGCAGGTTTTGTATTTGCTGAGAGCAAAAGAAAAGTAAATTATGATCTTGCAAAACAAATGAAGGAAAAACTCTGCGAAGATATTCAAAGTGTTGGTGTTTTTGTAGATGCAGACACTGATGAAATCCTAAAATTATACAATGATGGTATAATTGATATGGCACAGCTTCATGGAATGGAAAGCGAAGATTATATTAAAACTTTGAAAGAAAAAACAGATTATAAGTTAAAGATTATTAAAGCTATTGAAGTATCTGAAAATACGGATTTGTCTAAATATGATGATTCATTAGCTGATTATTTGTTGCTTGACAGTGGAAAAGGATCGGGGAAAACCTTTGACTGGCATTTGATTAGAAAAGACTTGAAAAAAGAATTCTTTTTGGCAGGAGGATTAAATAGCAAAAACATCACTCAGGCTATTGGAGAATTTAAGCCATATGCAATTGATTTAAGCAGTGGTGTTGAAAGTGACGGATTTAAAGATGAAAAGAAAAAAAAAAAGTCATGGAGGCTAAAAACATGAATAATGGAAGATACGGGGAATATGGGGGACAATATATCTCTGAAACTTTAATGAATGAATTGATTTACTTGGAAGAACAGTATTACTACTATATGAATGATTCTGAATTTGTAGAAGAATTAAATACACTTTTAAAAAGAATATGCTGGCAGACCTTCTTTATTATACTATGCAAAAAAGAATGACTGAAGATTTGGGAGGAGCTAAGATTTATTTAAAGCGTGAAGATTTAAATCACACTGGAGCTCATAAAATCAACAATGTGCTTGGTCAGGTTTTACTGGCTAAAAAATGGGAAAAACAAGAGTAATAGCTGAAACTGGAGCAGGTCAACATGGGGTAGCTACAGCAACAGCAGCAGCACTTCTGGATATGGAATGTGAAGTGTACATGGGTGAGTTAGATACCAAACGTCAGGCTTTAAATGTTTATAGGATGGAATTGCTTGGAGCAAAAGTTCATCCGGTAAAATCAGGAACAAAAACACTAAAGGATGCAGTTAATGATGCATTTAGAGATTGGATTGGGAGAGTTCATGATACAAATTATGTAATAGGTTCAACAATGGGGCCGCATCCTTTTCCAATGATGGTTAGAGACTTCCAAGCAGTAATAAGTGCTGAAGCTCGTGAACAATTTTTGGAAAAAGAAGGAAAACTTCCAGATGCAGTTTTAGCATGTGTTGGTGGTGGAAGTAATGCAATGGGAGCATTTTACAATTTCATAGATGATGCGGATGTTAAATTAATTGGATGTGAAGCAGGAGGAAAAGGAGTAGATACTCCTTATAATGCAGCAGCTTTAACTAATGGGCAAATCGGAATATTTCACGGAATGAAATCAATATTTAATCAGGGAGAATATGGGCAGATATCTGAAGTCTATTCTGTCTCAGCAGGTCTGGATTATCCGGGAGTAGGGCCTGAACATGCATATTTAAGAGATATTAAAAGAGCAGAGTATGTTCCTGTTACAGATGAAGAAGCAGTCAATGCTTTTGAATACTTGTCAAAAATGGAAGGAATCATTCCGGCTATTGAAAGTGCTCATGCAGTAGCACATGCAATGAAAATAGCTCCGAAAATGGATAAAGACGAAATTATCATGGTTTGTCTTTCTGGAAGGGGAGACAAAGATGTAGCATCAATTGCAAAAATATAGGGAGTTGAGTTAAATGAGTAAAATAGCAAATGCATTTAAGGACGGTAAGGCATTTATCGGATTTTTAACTGCAGGAGATCCGACAATTGAAAAAACAGTAGAATATATTTTGGCAATGGAAGAAGCAGGTTGCGATTTAATAGAAATTGGAATTCCGTTTTCAGATCCTATGGCTGAAGGAGTTGTAATTCAGGATGCAAATATAAGGGCATTAGGCCATAATACAACAACTGACGATGTATTTGAAATAGTCAGGAAAGTTCGCCAAAAAACAGATGTTCCATTAGTATTTTTAACTTACATTAACCCTGTTTTCTTTTATGGTTATGAAAAATTCTTTAAAAAAATGCGGTGAACTTGGAATCGATGGAATTATATCACCTGACCTGCCTTATGAAGAAAAAGGTGAAATCAAAGACATTGCATTATCTAATGATGTTGATGTCATTTCTCTGATTGCTCCAACTTCAAAGGAAAGGATTCAAAAAATAGCCAGTGATGCAACAGGTTTTATTTATGTTGTTTCTTCTTTGGGAGTTACTGGAATGCGCAGTGAAATAAAAACGGATCTGAAATCTATTTTAGATGATATTCGTGCAGTCAGTGACTTGCCATTAGCTGTTGGATTTGGTATTAACACACCTGAACAGGCTTCTAACATTGGGAAAATAGCTGATGGAGTTATTGTGGGAAGTGCTATTGTAAAAATCATTGAGGAGCATGGTGAAAATGCAGCAGAACCATTAAAAGAATATGTGTCAGCTATGAAAACAGCCTGCAATGAATAAAAAGGATAAACCTGAAATTACAAAAATAATATCGTATACATTTTATTGTATCAACAGCAGGTGTTACACACCACCCCCACATCCTTCATCATCATAATTTTTTGTAGTTAGGAAACATATGAATCAATTTTACAATTATAATGCACTGGTTAAATTCATAGTTGTATACAATAATATTTTATATTTTGACTGAAAAACACATTAAAATCAAATAAGCCTATAAAATTTTACAGACTCCATTATTTATAAAATCACACAAATTTTTTAAAGAGCAAAAAATAAAGAAAAAAAGATAGTTATAAAACCAAATATTGTATTTGGATTCATTTCATAATCAAACAACTCCCCAAAATACTTCTTGAACAATATTTTTTAAATTTAAATCCTATAATTTCATAATTCATTTATCAATCTAAATAACAGTTAATTAAGAAAACTCAACTTATTAATAAATTATTTCTTAATAATGACTAATACAATAAAAAACAATTATTCATTAAACTAACCAAACACCAGTCACTAACCATTCCAATAGTAATGTAACTCCAATACAAATACCATTTGCAACAGTACAGTAATTCCAATAATTTTCAAATTCTGTTAAGTCCCATGGAAGTATTTTATTCCATAAATCAATGCATAATGACATTGAAAATAAAATAAATGCAATTATTGTTACAATTATCAAAGTAGTTACTGGTATGGGATCAGTTCCATTAAAACTATTAGCAATTAGATAAAAACATGCTCCAACTGAAGCACATCCACAGATTACTCCTCCTTCACCTGACAATATATTGATAAATTTTCGTAATTTCACTGGGTCTGGATCTTCTTCAAATGTAGGTTCAAACATCGCCCAGTATTTTTTTTTCTTCGGAGGAATATGAATGTTACTGTGTAAATCATGGAAAAAGCTACACAAAACCCAGGTAATGTTGCTTTTATTGCTATAAAAAAGATTAAAAATGATGAAGAAACACTAATTCCTCTTATTAGGTTTTCTAATGCATATCCATCAAATGAAAATTTGTCGGGTCTGATTTTATCGTATACATTGTAATATTTGTCTATTTTTTTTAGGAATATTTTAAATATAAATTCAGGTATACAAAAACTGATTCCAATTACAAATATGGGAATAAAAAATTCATAATTCTGTTTAAAAGTCATCATAGTTGAAAGGAAAATGTAAAAAAATGTTACAATAATAATTTGAAATATAACATTTATTTTCCTTTCTTTATCAGTTAACAAATCAATAGAATGATGATATATGAAAGTTTTTATAAATCTAACCATTATTCTTCTCTCCAATATTATCTGCTACTTTGTTAGATGCAGTTTTTAACATATTGACTGGATTTTCAACATTCACATACCATAAACCCTCAGCTATTGCATGATTTAACTTAGTATCTTTACTATATCTAACAAAATAATTCACTGAATTACGACCTGCCCTACCAACAAATAAATCAATTGCAACACCACTCCATGCTGTTCTATCCATTGGATTTTTAATAATTCCATTAGACCATAAGCTTGATCCCACTTTAAGTGCAATTGCAGTCATTGCAAATTCTGGGAATGCTATTGTAAATCCTATGACTGCAACAGAGACTGCAACATCCAATGTAAAAGATAACATGGTTTTTGCTCGTTCATCCCAGCCCAATTGGTCACAAATGTATCCAGCCATATCATCAGGTGATTTAATAACATTATATACATTTATTAAATTGTCACAAAGAGTTCCAATATTTAAAAATGAAAAATCACCTAAATATACTCCTCCATTTTGAGTTTGATTTACCATAATATCTGGTCTAATTAAACTATTTACCCCACCACTGATTAGATTAAAGATTAATGTTGCAGAATCATCAGTTAATCCTAATGTAAGATTTCTTGATGAGATATTGCAATACATATCTTTATCATTAATTAAACCATTGATAACTTCTTTAACTCCGCAAGTACTATTGCCTCCATGCAAGTACATTATATATTCTTCTAATACACTTGATTTAAGATAATACTCATTATTTGCCTTATAACTTACAATATTATCTCCTTGGAAAATTACATTATCGATATCGTCAAAATTTATACCATCCAAACCTATACTGGTTCTTGTCATTCCTGTAGATCCGCTAAGCAGAAACCATTTTACACCATAGTTTTCACTTATTTCATCAGCTAATTTATCAGCTAACCATCTGAATCCGAGGTTTGTTAAATATGCAGTATATGCAATATACTCTGCTCGTGTATTAAAATGGCTTTGGTTTAAGTTTTTTGCTAAAAATTCATCAGTTACTTTAATATTTTTAATATTTAAAAAGCTTTCTACTGTTTCATAACCTAAATTAGAATTCCAATTCATACTTCTTAATTTATTGTCATAATCAGTGTCACCATATCTCAATGTTTTAACACTAATGGAATTTATTTCATTCCAATATCCTGGATTTAAAGTTAACTTTGTAGTAATATCATTATAATATTTATAATTTGTATTTATGCCAATGTTTTTAAGATATGTTTGGGTATGTGGAGTTATTAACTCTGAGCTAAAATAAAATATGCCAACAGTATTTTCATTTAGTATTAAAGTTACATTTTCTATTTGTTTATTGAAGTATTTTTTACCATCATAAATTGCATCAAAACGTGTTAAATTATTATTTTTATAACCATAATATTTAACTAAAACATTTTCACCATTACTGAATAATGAAAATCCACAACTACAAATTTCAGATTCAGAATTTATAATTTGAAGTTGGTTATTGTCAGTTAATGAAATAAAATACAATTTGTTATAATCTAATTTACTGACACCAGTAGTTGTATAATCATATCCAAATTTGTACAAATTGTTATTTTTGTAAATTCAATTTCACGGCCATAAGGCACGGAATAATATTTATTATTAAATTGTATTGGATTTTTTAAAGATATCTTCACACTATAAATAAGATTGTGAATATGTGAAACATTTAACAACACATGTGTAAAACATGAATCATATTTGTTATTATTATTGAAATTACAAAAAACACTGTATGTTCCCTTATTTAATCTTATTTTTAATTTAAATTCTCCTTTACTGTCTGTTGTTTTTGTGTAGGTTACTCCATTTACACTTATATAACATGTAGCATTAGAAATTGAATTATCTAAACTATCTTTAAGAATACCTATAAAATACTCTCCGTTTTCATGGATTATATTAGTGTTGATTTCAATATGTGTATTAATTTTTGTATCATTAGGAACTATGTAAATTGTAGATGAAGCATGAGATTCTAAGTATTTGTTACTACCATTAAATTGGTAGAATATTGTGTATTTTCCTGGATTTAATGTAATTGGTACATTTATAGTTCCATTATTGTTTGTTATATATTCAAATGAACTTATTAAATTAAGTTTAGAATCTAATATTTTTAATTGAACAATTTTATTAGATAAAATTTTGTTATTTGAATATAAATTAATTGTAAATTTATCACCATTATTCAATAATACATTTTTTTCCATTTATTTTTGTATTATTTTTGACAATTAATTCCAATTTGGAAGATATTGGACTGTAATATTTATTTCCATTAAAAATACAATCTACAACATATTTTCCATTTGTTAAGTTGAGATTAATTGAAGCAAAACCAATATTATTAGTTTTTAAACTATGGTGGACATTACCTATTTTTAATTCGATTACTTGATTGGAAAGTGACTTTCCGTATTGATCTTCTAAATATATTTTAAAAGATTTACCACTTTGAATTACATTATTTGTAATTAAATTGGTTTTTGTTTTAGTTACATTTAACGTAAGGTCTTTTTTCTATTGCAGGATATTTTCCATCACTTTTAAATGTTGCAGTTATTTTATATGTTCCAAGTGTTAAATCAACATTATTAAAGTCAGCATACCCAAATAAATCAGTTTTTTGCAGTATAAAGTTTTCCTAAAACTGATAAGAAAATAGTTTTATTAAATAATGGTATGTTTTGGTTATCTGTTAATTTTAAATAAATACTTGGAGAACCATAACTTGCATTAGTGGTTGTAAATTCAAGTTTGGTATATGAATTTGAATTAAAAATAGGATTTATAATGTTGCCGCTGCTTGATGTTGAATAAGTAAATGTAACATTTTTATCTTGTATAGTTTGTTGTTTAAATGGTCCATTATAAGTTAAACTGGTGTTTGTTAGGTTAGAATATAAGTTTCCTTGGGAAAAATTAGTTATTGTGTTTGTTTTCCAATTATTTACTGTTCCTATTGAATTTTTATAAGTTGATGTGTCTGCAACATACCACCAATCATCAATTAAAATCTGACTCCAAAGATGATTCAAACTTCCTGAATTAAATTTTGCATGTCCTGAGTTATATTTTGCTGGAATATTACATGCTCTACAAAGAGCAACAAATAAATTAGTTTTATCAATATAATTTCCTTTACCATTGTTTAAAACATAATCTATTCCTTTTTTAGGGTAATAAGCACAATATGGGATGTTTTGAACATATTGGTATAATATTTTTACTTTATCTTTAGTTAAAGTCATGTGATTTACTAGATTATTAGCTAAGTTTGTTATTCTTTGTGTGATTTCACAATCAGTACCATTAATCAAATATAATTATATTTGTATCATAATTATATTCATTTAATCCTTTACCAAATTGTGTAATTTTATCTAAATCATTAGTGTTAATATAAGTATAATTTTGTACTGTTGATTCAAAATTACACTGTGAAGGGAATGTTTTTGTTATGTTATAATAACTTAATATTTTTGCAAGTGCATATGTGTAAGTTTTAAAATCGATGCTTTTATTTATTAAGGTTATATTGTTGGGCATATATCCATTTATGTTAGTAAATAGTAAAATTGAATCAATTAAATTAAGGTAAGTATATTGGTTCAGTTCGAAATGGGTGTAATGGTTTTCATATACTATATTTTTTGATAAAAATGGAACATACAAACTTGATTCGTTTGCTCCATTATTAATATTACTAATAGTATTTGCCATTAAATATGAAAATTCAAATATTGTTAATTGTTTTCCTAAAATATTGACTTTTTCTGGTAAAATTAAATATGTATTGATATAATTGTTTAAATTAAAAGCAGTATTTATAATATTTTTTAATAAAACAGTATTTGATTTGTTAAAGTAAAGATTATTGGCAAATGGTGAACTTTGGTTCGTAATTATAATTTTATTGGATATTATGGCATCATTATGTTGTATAGTTACAATATACTCTCCAACATCAACAAAATTAAGATTTAAATAGGCCATACCTTTATCATTAGTTGTTTTTTGATAGAAGATACCATTAATATTAAATGTTAAAATTTCACTTGAAATTGAGTTTCCTTGTCCATCTACTAGTCTTACGGGGAATATGCATTTTTCAGATTTGTTAAGTCTCAAATCGTTGGTTATTATAACAGATAAAACTTTGATATTATTTCCAATTTTGCAATTATTATATATTGTAGTTATAATATAATCTCCTGGCATTAAATTAATGCCTATACTACAATAACCATTGTTATCTGTTTGTTTTGTATAGAATACTCCGTTAATATTAAATGTTACATTTTCACCAGCATGTGCTGGAGTTCCATCACTACTTAATATTCTAACATTAAATCTTGATGCATTTTTATAGTATTTAATCAAATCAGAGTTTTCAACAATTGGACTGTTGACTGTGATATTATTTCCTTTTTGTTCACCAGTGAGTGGATTAATAATTGTTATTATATAATTTCCAGGATCTAAATTTATTTTTAATTCTGCCATACCATCATTATTGGTCATTTTTTTATAAAATATTCCATTTATATTAAATGTAATTTCAGTATTTGTTAAAGGCATTCCGTGAGGGTTTAAAAATGTTGCATGAAATTGTGTATTATTTAAATACATTTTAACAATATCGTTACTTTGTATTGTTGTTTTAACAATTACATTTGCAACTGCACTATTGTGCATATAGTTATCACAGCCTTCGTAGTAGATATTTGCAATATATGTTCCTGGAAGTAAATTTATAGTTAGAGATGCAATTCCTTTGTTGTTTGTTGTTTTTGTGTAGTTTTTGTTATTTATTTCAAAAATTATGTTTTGATTTACAAGTAAATTATTTGATTGGTCTTTTAAAACAACATTTAAGGATGCTCCACTTTTATAAAACATTTCTAAATTATCAACAATCAATATAGTATTTTTTTTGTCCTTGAATTGCAGAAACTTTAGAAATGGAATTGTTTATACAATAATTATCCTCAGAAACAACAGTTATGGTTCTTGATTCATTTGTGTTTTTATATTTGCAATTGCCTTTAAAAGCAAAATTAATGGTGTAAATGCCTTTAGCTAGATGGATATTTAGTTTAGCATTTCCATCATTGTCAGTTATTTTATTATAACTTACTCCTTGTATTGTGAAAATAACACTTTCATTAAATAAAGGATTTCCATAATTATCAATTAATTTCACAACGAATGGTGTTTCTTTTTGGTTTAATATAATATCTTGGGAGATAAAGTGGCATTCATTGTCTGTAGATAAGTTAATATTATTTTCCTTTAAATCATTAAAAGTAGTGGAATTAATATAATTTATATTATAATGTTTATTCGGTCTTTTAATGAGGATATTCTCATTTATATCAGGTTTTTCTTGCGAATTGGGGGTCGTGTCAATATTTGATGTATTTTCTAAAGTATAATTATTATTTATATTTAAATTATTTTCGTTATAACTATTATTAATTTCTTTATTTTCATTCACATAATTTTCACTTTAGCATTTACTGTAGCAATTATTGTAAATGCTATTAGTATGCAAATGAAGAATTTTAGAAAATTTTTCATATAACTATTTTTAAATTTCATGAAAAATTTGCTCCTCTATTATATTTTTTCATTTTGTAATTATGTTTAATTTAGTATATAATCATTTTAATTTGCATTTAACTCTTTGAAATATATTATTTTTATTTAAAAATATAAAAAAATCAGTTTAACTTACTAACAATGATAATTATTTTTGAATAAATAATAAAATGGAATATTAATTGAGTAAATTGTTTGAAAGTGAACAGTGAATATTTGAAAAGTAAAACTGGTGCTAATTTTATAGTTTAATTGTTTAATAAAATTAAAATTTTACACAGTTTTGTAAATAATAAATCATTGATTTATAATGAAAATCTAATTTATAAAATATTATTAAATAAATGTTGATAATAGATTAGTACAGCTCAAAAAATTAAAAATTAGTTAATGAAATTATCTAAACCAAAGTATAATTAATTAAAAAACAGTTATTTTGAATTGATTAATTATTGTAAAATGGCACTGTAAAAATAATATTTAAACAAATATTTTTTAAAATAGTTATATATTCATCACTATTTATGCATATTTGCTGTGTTTTTTTAGCAAAAATATAAATATGATGCCTATTTAATATATAAATTTAGAGAATAATTTAATACTCTTATATGAGGCATATTAAATAACAACTTACCCTAATTAATCTTATGTTGTGATTAGAAATGAGGTCAAAAATAGCAATATTGGCTGGTATGATTGGAAATAAAGTTGTTCAAATGGCAGGCAGAAAAGGAACATCTTTAACTGGAAAAATAGCCCTTGCTGTTAAACCAGATATTTTAAATGATTTTGCAAAAAAAATGTGATAAAATAGCGCTTATTACAGGAACAAACGGAAAAACAACTACAAACAATTTAGCAAATCACATTTTTAAAGGTAAAGATTATGATATTGTATCTAATTTAAATGGTTCTAATATGATTACAGGAGTTACTAGCTCTTTTTATTCAAAACCATCGTGGTCATTATAACTGGGGAATATTTGAAGTAGATGAAGGCTCCATGCCTAATGTTACCAGATATTTGCCAAGTGATTACATAATTATAACTAATTTTTTTAGAGATCAGTTAGACAGATACGGTGAAGTGGAAAACACAATTAATTTAGTTCAAAAATCAAGCAAAAGACATAATTCCACACTTATTTTAGATGCAGACAGTCCGATTTCTCTTTATTTTCAAGACTTGGACCAACCAAAAGTGTACTATAGCTTAAAGAAAAATCCTTTCAGTAAAGATAGTGCAAATGTTGAAGAATCAGTCTTCTGCCCGGTATGTGGACATAAATTAGATTATGAATATATAAATTATGGAAATCATGGTAAATTTTCATGTTCCAAATGTGGGGCTAAAAACCATGAAGCAGATTATGTGATTGACGAGGTTACCTTCAAAAACGGAGGATATGAGTTTACAGTTAAAGATAAAAAGGAATCAGCTAAAATCAACTTAAATTTACTTGGAATCTACAATGTTTCCAATGCTCTTGCAGCTATTGCTCTTGCAAGGGAAAACGGTTTCAGTTATGATTTAATAAAACAGCAAATTGAAAATTTTGAATATAAACTTGGAAGAATGGAAAGGATATCTGTAAATGGCTGTGATGTTGTTTTGGTTTTATCTAAGAATCCTGTTGGTTTAAGTGAAGTTTTCTCAACTATAAAATTTGATGAAGATAAGAAATCATTTATGTTTATTTTAAATGATTATGCTCCTGACGGTAAAGATATTTCATGGATTTGGGATGCATACTTTAAGGAAATAGCTGCCACTCCAAACATTGATAAATTTTACTGTGTTGGAACAAGAGCTGAAGAAGTAGCTTTAAGATTAAAATATGCAGATTTTCCAACATCAAAAATCAAAATTTACCATTCAAAAGATCAAAGCGATGTTGTTGGGTGTGTAGAAGAAATTGTGGCTGAAAATGATAAGGCATATATTATTGGAACATTCACGGCAATGCCTGAAGCTAAAAAAAAGTACTTATGAAACTTAAAGGGGAAAAAGCATGAGTTTTGAATTGAACATTGTTGATATGTATTCCGATATTTTAAATATCTATGGGGACATTGGTAATTTAAAATGCATTAAAAAAAAGATGTGAATGGAGAGGAATCAAGGTTAATCAAAAAAGTTACTCTCTAAATCATGATATGAGTTTTGATTATGAGGATATTGACTTAATTTTAATTGGAGGAGGTTCTGACAGAACTCAAAGTATTGTTTCCAATGACCTTTTAAAACAAAGAAATGACCTGGAAAATTATGTGGAAAATGACGGAGTCATATTAACTGTCTGTGGCAGCTATCAGATGTTTGGGCATGAATATTATGATGTTAATGGGGATAATGTCTCTTGTCTTGAAATATTTGATATTAAAACGGTAAGTCAGGAAAATAGGTTAATCGGCAATATTTTAATAGAAAATAATTTAGGTTTGGCCCCAAAAGAAGTTGTGGGATTTGAAAATCATGGTGGAAGGACATTTCATAATTATAAAACCTTAGGTAAGGTTATAGCAGGGCATGGCAATAATGATGAAGACGGTGAGGAAGGAATGATTTATAAAAACTTTATTGGAACATATTTGCACGGTCCTTTTCTACCAAAAAACCCTCACATTGCGGACTATTTAATATTGAATGCTATGAAGAATAAGTATAATGTAGATTCAATTGAAGAGTTAGATGATGAAATTGAATTTAAAGCACATGATGTTATGGTTAACAGATTGAAATAATCTGTTTAATCCTCTTTTTAGAATTGCTGTGGTTTTTTAAATACTGACCTAATGTTTTATAAGTAATAAAGATAAAAATATAATTATCTAATTAATAATTAATAAATTCTTATTAGAGGATTATATATGTTCAAAGCGGAATTAAGTGATTCTAAAGTATATTAAAAACCAGTTTTGATGCTATTTCATCTATTGTTGATGAAGTACAAATCCAAACTGATAGTGAAGGTATGAGGTTAGATGCCTTAGACCGTAGTCATATAACATTCGTACATTTAGAATTAAAAGCAAGTTTATTTGATGAGTATGTTTGTGATGTTCCTGAAAAGATTAATATCGATACTGGGGAATTCATGAGTGTTCTTAAACGTGCAAAATCTCAAGATAGAGTTATCATGTCTTTAGATGAAGGTAATTTCATAATTACTTTTGAAGGGGATGCTACAAGAACTTTCAAAATAAGATTGATTGATATTGAATATGATAATCCTACTCCTCCAGAACTTGAACATCCTGCATCTTTCAAAGTTCACTTTGGAATTTTAAAGGATGCAATTAACGATATTGATATTTTCTCAGATAAAATAGCTCTTCAAGTTGATGAAGATTACTTTAGAGCATCTGCTGATGGTGAATTTGGTGATGCAAGTGTCAAATACCTTCATGGTGAAAATATCAACACTCAGGAAAAATCTTTATTCTCACTGGACAAAATTAGGGAAATGCTTAAAGCAGACAAATTCTCTGAAGAAGCTGAAATCGGTTTAGGTACTGACATGCCATTAAAATTAACTCTCAATATGGTTACTGGTGATGGTAAACTTAGTTTCTTACTTGCTCCAAGATTAGAATCAGATGAATAATTATTTCATCTATAAACTTTTTTTTTTATTTTTATATTAAACTCCTCAGAGATGGTATTAAGTGGATCAATTCTTTCAACAATTACGTAAAATTCAAAAAAAAAAAGAGCGTAGTAACGGTACATTGGCTCGTGTAGAAGACTCTTTTTATAAGGATATTCATAAATATTTGGATGAGTTAAGAACCCATATAGGCAATGATCCATTTGCTGCAGAACAGTATCTGCTAAAAGATACTCAAAGAATAGCTACTGAAATTTGTGAAAGACGTGAACACAAAATTACTGATGCAGCGGTTGTTAATATTCATCGGTCTTACCATTTATTTGCAGGCAAACCGCAATTTGATTTAATTGACACAACACCTCTTAATTTAACTCCCGAGGAAGAAAAAATTTTACTTTTCTTTAATTGATACTTTAACAAATCATAGAAAAAGCATTTCACTTGAAAAACTATCTTCTGAAGAAGATATTCCAAATGAAACCAAAGCTCCTATTAAAGAAACTCCTAAACCTCAAAGCACTACTTTAGATAATGGAGTTGAAAGTTCTCAGGATGATGCGGTTTTAAATAGAATCGATGAAATTTCCAAAGCGAAAGTAATTACTGATGAAAAGGCAGAGCCGATTGAAAAACAAATTCAAAAGTCAAATATTAAACCTGCTAAAGTTGAAGATGATATATCTGAGTTAGCAAGAGATAATGATGAATTTGTTGACTTGGAATCTATAAAAATAGCTAAAGATTCAGAACTAGTTACAATGCTTGTATTTGATGATGTTGATTCTATTGTTGGAGTTGATGAAAGAGTTTATGGTCCCTTCAGACCACAAGATTTGGTAGTTTTACCTAAAATCAATGCTAAAATTTTTGTTAAAAATCATAAAGCCCGTTTTGTTAAAATCTAAACCTTTAAATATTGTAAAGAATATAAATACAAACCGTATCTATTTGTGATAATAAGAAATTATATTTTTTATATAATTTGGATTTCTGCTTTGTGTAAACGGAGTATGTTACAATAAAGTTTTAATCCTCTGAGATCTTTGATATTTTTCAGACTGGATAAAATTCTCATATAGATTTATAATAATTTAATTAATCGGACACTTTTTAGTGTAAAATTTAATGGTGGAAATATGAAAATACCAAAAAAAAAAAGAACTTACTGTCCACATTGTAAAAAAACACACAATGCATGAAGTACATACTGCGAAAAAAAGAAAAGCTAAAAGTGAGTTAAAATGGGGACAAAGACAATTCAGACGTGTAACTGCTGGATATAGAGGTTACCCAAGGCCTTTACCTGCCGGAAACAAACCAGTTAAAAAATTAGATTTAAGACTTAAATGTAAAGAATGTGGAAAATCTCAAATTAAAAAATCATTCAGAACTGGTAAAGCAGAATTTGTAGCTAAATAAGGTGGTTAACATGGTTAGTAAAGGTAGAGGAAACTTTTTAAAAGTAAAATGTTTAGATTGTGACAATGAACAAATCATCTTTGATCGTGCTGCATCAGATGTAAAATGTATCATTTGTGGTAAAACACTTGTCAAATCTCGTGGTGCTAAAGCTAAAATTATGGCACATATTGATAAAGTTTTAAACTAGATTCAATCGAAATTTTTTAATCAGCTTATTATTTTTTCTATTTTTTTTAAATTTTTATTTTATTTTTGGTGATTATATGGTAAGGAAAAATCAAGAATGGCCTGACGAAGGAGAACTTATTATTGGTACTGTTTATAAAGTTCTTAACTATGGGGCTTTCGCAAAATTAGAAGAATACCATGGTAAAGAAGCTTTTATTCACATTTCTGAGGTATCTTCTGGTTGGGTAAAAAATATCAGAGACCATGTAAGAGAAAATCAAAAAATAGTTTGCCGTGTTCTTAGAGTAAATCCTAAAAAAAAGGACATGTAGATGCTTCTTAAAAAAAGAATTAGGGAAGATCAAAGAACTAAAAAAATCCAGCATTGGAAAATTGAACAAAAAGCTGAAAAATTCCTGGAATTATCCGCTAAATCATTAGGCAAATCTTTAAATGATGCTTACGATGAAGTAGGTTATGAGCTAATGGATATTTTCGGTGATGTTTACGGTGCTTTTGAAACAGCAGCTGATGATGGTGCAAAATCTCTTACTGATGAAGGTATATCTCAAGAGTGGGCTGATGCTATAACTGAAATAGCTAATAAAAATATTACTCCTCCTGAAGTTCATATCAGCGGGTATGTTGATATTGAAACTTTCGTCCCGGATGGTGTTGATGTCATTATTGAAGCTCTTAAAGCAGCTGAAGATAATGGTGACGAAGAGGAAGAAATCAAGGTTCAATGTGTTGGTGCACCAAGATATAGGATAACTGTAAAATCCACTGATTACATTTTGGCTGAAAAAGCTCTTAAAGCAGCAGCTGACAGATGTATTGAAATAGTTGAAGCTTCTGAAGGAAATGGTTCTTTCTTAAGAGAGTTGGATAGCTAGATTTTTATGAATATGAAAATGAACAAATGTCCTGATTGTAAAATTTATACAATGGAGGATGCTTGCCCTCAATGTGGCGGTGAGCTTAAAGTTATTTATCCTCCCAAATTTTCTATTGAGGATAAATACGGAAAATATCGCCGCATATTAAAAAAGAAGCTATGAATAAAAAGGATGATTAGATGGAAATCACACAAATTACTGTTTTAGAGGATGTTGAATTAAACAATCCTGTTTTTATAGAAGCATTGCCAGGTATTGGTCATGTAGGTAAATTAGCTGCAGATCACATGATTGATGAATTTAATGCTACTAAATTTGCAGAAATTTATTCTCCAAGTTTTCCTCCTCAAGTTTTTGTTGGGGAAGAAGGATTAATTGAAAACATGATTAATGAATTATATTATGTTAAAAATGTTGGAGAAGACAATTTGGATATCATTATTCTTGTTGGAAACACTCAAGCTTTATCTCCTGAAGGTCAATATGGTGTATGTCAGGATATATTAAACTTTGTTAAGGGTAAAGGAGCTAGTAAAATATTTACATTAGGTGGAATGGCTACTGGTCAACCTGTTGAAGAATCTAAGATTTTTGGAGCAGCTACTGATGAAGAAAACATAGAACTTTTAAAAGAAGCGGAAGTTGAAATAAGATCTAATGACGGTGGAATTGTTGGAGCTTCCGGTTTGTTTTTAGGTTTAGGTCTTCGTCAGGAAATGAATGGTATCTGCTTAATGGGTCAGACTCCAGGATATTTCATTGATGCGCAGTCAGCTGAAGCTATTTTAAATAAATTGGCTGTTTTACTTAATTTTGAAATTGATACTGATAAATTGGAAGAAAGAGCTGAAGAAACTAAAGAAATGTTGGCTAAAGCTCAACAAATGGAACAAGACATCATTAACAAAGCTAATGCTAAAAGCAGTAGTGATGATTTAAGATATATTGGATAAATATATCATTTTTTTACTTTTTTTTAAGATTTGGCTGTTTTAATAAAATGAGGAGGTATTAATCATGAAAGTAGCTGTTATTCCAGATGCTGCTATGATTGTAGTTCCATTAATTGAAAAGAACGGTCATGAATATATATCACCAACAAATTTCTCAAAGTATAATAATATGGATGTTTCCGGTGGAAAATGTGATGGTACTCAGGCTCCATATACTTTAAATAGAGATAATATTTTACTGGGCGGTTCTTATTTTTCAAATGAATTGCCTTCAGGAATCAAAGGTCGTTTAACATTATTTTCCAGGGTTTTGGAATTGGCAGATGCGTTTATTGTCATTGGAAAAAGACCTGATCATTATAAAAAAAAAATGTATGATGTATTAAATGAATTGATTTTATTTGGAGGTTCGGGATGTTCTAATGAACGTAAATTGGTAATGGCTTTGATTAAAGATAAAAAAGTACCTATTTTGGAATTGGCTTATCCAACAACCAGAAATGATTTGATTAATGTAATTGCTTAGAGCTAATGATTTTTTAAAAAATTTAACTTCAATTAATGGAATAGTTAATGAAGATAATCTGGATGCTGATTTAAAAAAACATGAAGGAAGTCTGGATTACAAAGAGTTTAAGAAAATATTAGATGATTTAATATATTATTAATAGCTAATTATTATCCATGTTAGTTAATGCTGATTTTCATGTTCACAGCTGTTTTTCAATGGCTTCATCTAAAGACATGCTAATAAAAAATATGGCTCCTAAATCAAAACTTAAGGGATTGCAACTTTTGGGAACTGGAGATGCATTTCATCCGGGCTGGTTAAACATTATTGAGGAAAGTACAACTTGTAAGGGAGATGGAATTTACACTGCAGATGATATGGATTTTGTTCTAACAACAGAAGTTGAAGGAAAAAACAGGATTCATCATTTGATAATAATTCCGGATATTGGTACTGCAAGGGAACTGTCTGAAAAACTGGTTTCTAAAAATAAGGAAAGTGACGGGAGACCTAGGACAAAGTATTCCGGAGCAGAACTTTTAGAAATGGTTAAAGAGTATGATTGTTTAATTGGACCGGCTCATGCTTTTACTCCATGGACAGGAATGTATAAATCTTTTGACAGTATTTATGATTGCTATGGCAAAGCTCCTGATTTTGTAGAGCTTGGATTGTCTGCAGATACATTTATGGCAGATACTGTAGCTGAACTTAAGGATTTCCCGTTTCTTACAAATTCCGATGCACACTCTCCGTGGCCACACAGATTAGGTAGGGAGTTTAATCAAATTGAGCTTGAAGATATGTCATACTCATCAATAAAAAAGCAATAAAAAACAAAGATATTAAAGCAAATTATGGGTTGGTGCCAAATCTTGGTAAATATCATATGACTGCATGTACCAAATGCTACAAATTAGTTGATCCGTTAATAGCTAAGGAAAATAAGATGAAATGCAGCTGTGGGGGAACAATTAAAAAAAGGGGTTGATTTCAGAATAAGTGAAATAGCTGATTATGATGAACCGAAACATCCTGATTTCAGACCTAAATATGTTCATTTAATGCCTCTGGCTGAATTAATATCAACAGTTTATGACAAGGGAGTTACAACAAAAACAGTTCAGAGAAAATGGCAAAACCTGATAGATAACTTTGGAACTGAAATTGATATATTGATTAATGCATCTATAGAAGAGATAGCTAAAACAGATTCGTCAATTTCTCCGGCTATTGAGGCTTTTAGGAATAAAACCATACACATTACTCCAGGAGGCGGAGGAAAATACGGTGAAATTTCTTTTGATAAAAAATTAGAAAAAAGAGAAGCTGAAACTTTAATTACTTTAGATAACTTTTAAAAAATAGCTAAAGTTCATTTAAGTATTTTTAATACTTTTTAACTCTTTTTTACACTTCAGGCCTTTTAGTCCAACAATTTCAACATAATATACCGCATTTTCATTAGCTTTGTATGTAACTAATTTTGATTTTTCAGCTTCTGTCAGAACGCAAAAATGTGTTGTTTTGGATTTTTTCTCTTTAGTGTTGTCGTAAAGAATCAATCCGGCCATAAATTCTCTTTTTTTCATTATATGTTAATGGAGAATTTGGTGTTTTGCACATAATGTAGCAATCATCCATTTCAACAATTTTGAATTTATTAGCAGATGATTCAAATGAAAAATCATCATCTTCATCAAATAATTCAATTTCTTCGATTTCATATTCATTTTCATTTAAGATTGTTGGATTATTGCCTTTCATTTCAGATTCCAGCAGCATTAGGATTTCTATTTTCATAAATTTATCACTTTTTAAATAATTAATTTGCAAGTTTAGTTTACTTTGTAAATTATTTAAAATAGATAGTTTTTTATAAAAACAATTTTTAATTCTTAAAACAATATTTTAAAATGAAATCAATAAAAAATAAGAAAAAATAGATAATTTGACCATATCTATTTTGCAAGTAACAATGAATTACCTACTACAAGTAAAGTAATTCCCATATCTCCAATAAGAACTGCTTCCCATAAGCTGATGTATCCTGCGATACCGAGTATCATTAATATTACTTTTACACTTAAACAGAAAGCAACATTGAATTTGATTTTACCCATTGTTTTTTTTGGCTAAATCAACAAGTAAATTAATTTTGGATAACTTGTCTTCAAGCAACACAATGTCTGCTGTTTCAATAGCTACATCTGCACCTTCAAGACCCATAGCTATTCCTACATTTGCACGGGCAAGAGAAGGAGTATCATTTACACCATCACCGACCATAGCTACATCATGATGTTTGGAAACGGCATTGGATACTATATTGACTTTATCCTGAGGAAGTAAATCTGCATAGTAATTACTTAATCCGATTTCATCGGCCACTAATTTGGCAGTTGCCTCATTGTCTCCTGTAATCATGGTTGTTTTGATTCCTTTAGCATTGAGGCTGGCTATTGTAGATGGAGTTTCGTCTCTGATTTTATCTTTTAGGGTAATCAAACCATAAATTTCATTTTCAGTTCCGATGATTACTGTGGTGCTCATTTTATTGTTTTCAAGATTTATATCCTGACTGAATAAAGTTTTTGTTACCTATAAAGTAAGTTTGTCCGTTGATGTCTCCTTTTTAAACCTTTTCCAGCTATTGATTCAAAGTTTTCCACTTCTTCCAATTCTAGGCTGTGGTCTTTTTTTATATTGGACAAATGTATGTGCAATAGGATGTTTGGATTTGGATTCGATGGAGCAGGCTATTTTAAGTATTTCCGCTTTATCATATCCGTCGCATGCCTGAACTTCATTTATTTCAAGTTTACCTTCAGTTAAAGTACCTGTTTTATCAAATAAAACTTCTTTAATTCTGGCTAATTCTTCAATATATTCTCCACCTTTAATAATAATACCGTTTTTAGTACCTTTGGTAATAGCTGATACTATGGATACTGGGGTGGATATTACTAAAGCACATGGACAGGAGATAACTAAAAGTGTTAATGCTCTGTAAGTCCAGTCAGTTATTGAAGCTCCATATAATATTGGAGGCAATATAGCTACTAAAATAGCCAGTACTACAACAATTGGAGTGTAGTATTCAGCAAATCTGTCAATAAATACATCGATATGTGCCTTGTTTTGTTCGGAATTTTAATCAATTCAATAATTTTAGCAAATATTGTATCGTTGTTGTCCTTGTTTACTTCAATTTCGATATATCCGTCTTCATTTATTGTAGATGCATATACTTCATCCCCAATACTTTTACTTACAGCCAGACTCTCACCGGTAATTGAAGCCTGATTAACAGAGGTTGTTCCTTCAACAATAATTCCATCAACAGGTATTTTATCTCCAGGTCTTACAACAACAATGTCTCCGATTATAATATCAGATACTGCTTTTTCGTGTTCGTGGTCACCATGTTTTACCATGGCTGTATCGGGTGTTAATTTAACAAGTTCTATTAATGAGCTTTTAGATTTGTTTAATGAGTAATGTTCCAAATATTCTCCTAAATAGAAAAGAATCATTAACATTGCACCTTCTTCTCCAGACTGGAGAAGGAATGCTCCAAAAGTAGCTATTGTAATTAATAATTCAATTTTAACTTTACCTTCAAATAAATGTACAATTCCGTCTTTTATTATATGTCTTCCTACGTAGATTACAGCTATTAAGAAGATTACTTGACTTACAACAGGATTAACAACATTAAATATTTCTAGACCATATCCAAATGCTAAAAGGATTATTCCTACTGCGAATATTCCCAATGGCTTTTTAGACTGTTCTACATCTACTTCTTTATCAATATTTTCTAATAAATCTGCTTCACAAGCACATCCAGGACCATGATCATGTCCACAGCAGTCATCATCATCGTGATGGTGATGTTCATGGTGGTGTTCCTCGTGGTGGTTGTGTCCGCAGCAATCATCTTCATCATGGTGATGATGATGTTCTTCTAAATTGTCATGCTTATGTGCACTATGATTGGTTTGCATATTCTTCGCCTTCTTCAAGGATATTGAGTATCTCTTCATCAATTAAAGAATAGAATATTTGTTTGTTTTCTTTTCTAAATTTAACAATGTTACTATTTCTTAAATGTCTTAATTGATGTGATATACTGGATTGGCTCATATCAAGAAGTAATGATAGTTCACAAACACATAATTCACCATATTGGAGAGCTAAAATAATTTTTACTCTGTTTGCATCTCCTAATATTTTAAAGAGATTACATGTTTTCTGAATAATGTCATCATCTTTCATCCTGTGAGCAATATCATCAACAATATCTGTTCTGATACTTTTGATTTCACATACATCATTTGAACTCATATGAACATATATTCATATGAACATATATAAAGTTTTTTCTTTGTCTCAAAGTTATTTTTTTTAAAGAAAGCTATCGCTAAGGTTTAGTAAAATTAGTAAAAAATACGGACTTGGAGGATTTGAACCCTCGATCTTAAGATTAGGAGTCTTACGCCCTTCCAGACTAGGCTACAAGCCCATGTTAAAATAATATTTGTTAATAAGTTTTGTATTTTTAAAAAAAAGATTTTATAAGAAATACGGACCCGCCGGGATTTGAACCCGGGGTCTTCGGATTAGAAGTCCGACGCCCTATCCAGCTGGCTACGGGCCCTTATATACAACAATACTAAATTTTGTATGTTTTAGTATTTATAGTTAACTATATTTAAAGTTATTATTTTAAATTTGAAAATTTTTAAAAATAAAATAAAAAGGATAATTAAATTATCCTTTTCCAATAAAAGTACTCCAGTATTAGCATTTATTTCCATACTATCTACAGTGTTACCACTTTGATCATAAATAGGAACATACCAAACAGTTCTGTCTGCAGATAATGTTGGTGTTCCTGCATACCATCCAGATTGCTCAATATGTTGATTAGCTATTTCTTTTTGCTTGTTCTGAAGTTATTTTTGGACTACTTGGGTGATGAGGGGTATATGGGGTATGATGACTGCCACCTCCGGATACAGATCCTGATCCAGAACCTGATCCTGATCCGGAACTTGAGCCTGATCCTGATCCGGAACTTGAGCTAACTCCACTTCCCTGACTGCTGGTACTTGGGGAATCATGGTGTGTTGTGTTGTTTCCAATACCGTTGCCAGAATCACCACTACCAGAGTCTAAACTATTTAAATTACTGAAAATTGGATTTTCACTATTGGTTATTCCATAAGCGGCAACTCCAGCAGCAATACATATAACAATTATGATAGAAATTATTATATTTGATTTATCCAAGGTATTACCTCCATTTTAATTAATAAAATTGTAATTAAATTTTAATTAATGGTACAGTATGTACTTTTTTTTACAATAATATTATATTAGGTTAATTTAACTTATAAATTTAATCCATGTATTAATTATCGTAGATTAGTTAATAAAATTAATATTATGTTATTTATAGTTTTCTATTTGTAATTTAAACTATATTATATATAGAATATTGGTTATAAATATTAAATGTTAGTTTCTAATTTTTTTTTGAAAAGAGAGGTGACACATTTGAAAGACAGAATAGTTATATCCCCAACATCTCGTCAAGAGGGCCATGCCGAACTTGTCATGGAAGTCGATGATGAAGGGATTGTTACAAAAGGTAGATATTTAAGTATCACTCCAGTTAGGGGTTTAGAAAAAAATGGTTGCAGGTAAAAATCCTGAAACAGCTCCTGTTTTATGTCAAAGGATTTGTGGTGTCTGCCCAATACCACATACTTTAGCTTCTGTAGAAGCTATCGACCATTCATTAGATATCGAAGTTCCTAAAGCAGGAAAATTATTAAGACAGGCTACTTTAGCTGCACATGGTGTTAACAGTGCTGCAATTCACCATTTTTAATTGCACCTGACTTTGTACCTGAAGAAGATTTCACTACTGCAGTTAAAAGTGTATCTGCTGTTAGGAAAAATGTACAGTATGTAGTTGATATGCTTGCTGGTGAAGGTATTCACCCATCTGATATTAGAGTAGGTGGTATGGCAGAAACATTACTTCAGCTACAAAAAGATAAATTGATTGATAGGTTAAAAGCTTTTTAAACCTGATATGGAAAAACACGTGGAATTAATGAAATCTTTCATTGCTGCAAGAACTTCCTGAAGGTTTAGGAGTTGTAGATGCACCACTTTTAGCATCTAAAGTGCATCATACGGTAATCTCGATGAATTTGATTATGATAATTTCTCAGAAGTTTTACCTGAAGCTTGGTATGATGATCCGGAAATAGGTAAAAAAGCATGTACCACCATTCCTTTAATCAATGGTAAAAATGTTGAAACAGGTCCTAGGGCAAGAATGGATAAATTCAACGGATTTAAAGATAAAGGTGTAGTTGCTCAACATGTAGCTAGAGCTGAAGAAATGTTAAATAATTATAATTTAACTATTGATCTTCTTGAACAAATTGATACTTCCGCTCCAGCTAGAGCAGATTATGATGACAGAGGAACTGGTAAATTAGGTATTGGTGTAATTGAAGGACCAGGGGTACTAATGTACACATGGCTAATGTTAAAGATAGTAAAATCCAATTCTATTCAGCTATTGTACCAACTACTTGGAATATTCCAACAATGGGACCAGCTACTGAAGGTTTCCATCATAAATATGGTGCAGATGTTATCAGAGCTTACGACCCATGTTTATCATGTGCAACTCACGTAATGGTAGTTGATGATGAGGATAAAAGCATACTAAAAAAACGATATGGTGAGAATATAAGGAGCTAGGAGGAAATTATATGCCTTATCATGCAGAGACAATCGTAGTGGGATGCGGAAATATTTTATTTAAAGATGATGGTTTTGGACCATTTGTTATTCATAAATTAGAAGAATATTTCGAAGACAAAGAGATGCCTGACGAAGTTATGTTTATTGATGCTGGAACCGGAGCAACACACTTTATTTTTTCTCTTCCTGATGAATATTGGAAAAAAAGTTATTGTAATTGATGTTGTTGAGTTTGATGCAGAACCAGGGACTGTTAAAATATTTAGCCCTTATGACATGCCCAGAGGAAAATATGAAAAATGTTCATTCCTGGCCTGTTGAAGAGCCTCTTCACGAGCTTGCTAAAGATTGTGAGGTGATTATTGTTGGATGCAAACCTCAAGAGATTTCCTCTCCTGATGTTGAAATGGGTTTAACTGAACCTGTTGAAAAGGCAATTCCTGAAGCTATGGATATTATTTTAAAAAGAAATCGGGGTAAAATAATGTTTGATAAAATTAGAAAAGCTTTTGGTGGTTCTGAAAAACCTAAAGCAGAAACCAAACAAAAAAATAGAATCTGCTCCTGAAGTTGAAGAAACAGCAGCTCCTGTAGCAGAAACCAAACAAGAAACAGCAACCAACAAACCACGTATAGGTTACATTCACTTAAGTGGTTGTACTGGAGATGGTATGTCCTTAACTGAAAACTATGACATTTTAGATGTTGTACTTACAGAGATGGTTGATATTGTATATGGTCAAACTTTAGTTGACTTATGGGAAATGCCAGAAATGGACTTATGTTTAATTGAAGGTTCTGTATGTTTACAAGATGAACACAGTGTACACGAACTTTTAGAAGCTAGTGAGAAAAAATCTGCATTAATTTGTGCATTTGGTTCTTGTGCTTTTTAAACGGTTGTTTCACAACTTATGCTCGTGGTGGACAACAAGCTCAACCTAAACATGAATCTTTCTTACCAATCAGCTCATTAGTAAAAGTGGATGTAGCACTTCCAGGTTGTCCAGTAGCTCCTGAAATGATTGCAAAAACTGTTGTAGCATTATGTAATGGAGATATGGAATACTTACAACCTGCACTTGATTTAGCAGCTTGTTCTAATGCATGCGGTTGTGATTTATTAAACAACATTATCCGTCAAGGATTATGTAGTGGTTGTGGAAGTTGTGCTCTTGCATGTCAAACTAGAGCTATAGATATGGTTGAAGGCAGACCAACTATTAATACTGACAGATGTATTAAATGTGGTTCTTGTTACACAATGTGTCCAAGATCATGGTTACCTTTAACACAAATTAAAAAGGATACAGGACTTTAGGAGGAGTTGATTATGGTATTAGGTACTTACAAAGAAGCTGTAGCAGCTAGATCCACCGATAAAAGAATTCAGGAAGTAGCTCAAGACGGTGGTATTGCTTCTGCATTACTTATTTATGCATTAGAAAATAACATTATTGAAGGTGCTGTTGTAGCTGGAGACCCAGGTGATGACTGGGTTCCTATTCCAGAAATAGCTACTACTGCTGATGAAATTCTTTCAGCTGCTGGAACTAAATATTCAATGTCTCCTAATGTATGGGGAATAAAAGAAGCAGCACGTCAACATGGTATTGAATCAATCGGAACTGTTGTTACTCCTTGTCAAATGCAGGGTATTAGAAAAATGCAGGCATATCCATTCTCTACAAGATTCATCGCTGATAAAATTAAATTATTAGTCGGTATCTTTTGTATGGAAAACTTCCCAATGGCTTCATTAGATACTTTTACTAAAGGTTTAATGAATGTTGATTTGGATAAAGTAACAAAAATGGATATTGGAAAAGGAAAATTCTGGATATACACTGAAGGCAGTGGAACCTCAAGGTATTCCGATTAAAGCTACTCACGGATATGAACAAGCAGGATGTAATATCTGTAATGATTATGTCTGTGAATTTGCAGATATTTCAACCGGATCTGTTGGTGCTCCTGACGGATGGTCTACTGTATTAACCAGAACTGATGCTGGAGTAGATATTTTCTCAGCTGCAGTGGATGCTGGTTTAATTGAAACAAAACCTATGGATGATGTAAAACCTGGTCTTGGTTTACTTGAAAAATTAGCTAAAGGTAAAAAGACAAAAGTAAAAAAGAAATAGAAAGAAGAGCAAAAATGGGAGTTATGACTCCTACTTATTACTAAATCTTCTTTTTATTTTTTATTTTTTTTATAATGTTGTAACTGTACAGCCTTCTTTTTCAACAATTACTGTGTGTTCTTTTTTGACTTACAAGACATCCTGTTTTTTTTCTTTAAGTGGATGGTATGGATAAATTGCCATTGCTTCTGATAATTGTTTTAAAGACACATTCAGTCTGTTTTCTTTAAATTCTTTTTTGTTAACCATCTTCCGGAAAATGGTAAATGAGGGTAGTTATGTTTAATATTGGTTAATACGTTTTTAGTGTGTTTTAATCTAAATGGTTTGTTAGCTAAAAAAGAATAAATGTATGTTCCAGGAGCATCATTTACGAATCCAAGTCCGTCAGTTGCAAATGGTTCAATAGCTACTGCCTGACCCTCTTCAAGGACAGTTTCATCATGGTTGTCTATATTTGGAACTGAAATCCCTGCATGCAGGTTGTATTGTTCTAGGCTGTGTCCTGTAAGGTTAGCTATTGGATTTAATTTATATTCGTTTATGGCTTCTTCAACAGCAGCACCAATTTCTCCTACAGTTACTCCTGCTCTAACAGTACTTATGGCTGCATCCAGTCCTGCTGCAGATGCTTCAATAATATCCTGCCTTAAATTTATTTCGTCCTGGGTAAAACGTTCATCTAAATTTTTTCCAGGTGCCATTACTGTAATAGCTGAATCTGCAATATAACCGTCAATTTCTGTACCTAAGTCTAATTTAACTAAATCTCCAGCATAAATCATTGTTTCATCGTTTAATGGAGAAGTATAATGTGCAGCTACTTCATTTATTGATACATTGCATGGAAATGAAATTCCTGCTCCCTGTTTAATGGTTTCATTTTCTACAAATTCAACTAAATCGAGTACTAATGTTCCTTCTTTAATCATTTTTGAGGCTTCTTTTTCTTATTTGGGAAAGAATTTTACCTGCTTTTAAATAAGAATCAATCATCTTAACAAACCTTTCTTTTAATTATAATAATATTTATATACTTTATTTTATATTAATTATTAATATACTAAATTAATATGGAGGCAATTATGGATATTCCAACAATACCTGACCAACTTTTTTATTTTGATTATATTGGTTATAATAGCTTTTGTTGTGATTATTGTTGCTGTTCAATGGAAGAGTGTTGCTAAATCTAAAACTTCTATAGTACTTCTTGAAAAGAAATAGAACTTAAGAAGATGTCAATGATTGAAAAAGATATTGAATCTAAACGTTTAATGGATAATCCAATTCCATTACCTCAAGAGCAACAAGACAGCCTTTCAGCTATAAGACAATCAACAACACAAGTAAGAAGTGAAGTTGGTTACTTGCACAGTGAAATTAATGAACGTTTAGCTCGCCTAGAAGCACAGACTGAACAGAAAAAATTAGAAAAAATGCTTAAAGAAATCGAAGCTAAAGAAGCTAAACTCAAAAAACAATAAGGTGATATTATGGGTCCTATTGATGTTGTTGCAATTGTAATTTTAATAGTAGCTATTTTAGTTTTAGTTTATTACTATTTACAAAATAATCCTGCATCTGTTCAGAAATTACGTAATTATGTTCCAGCTACTGCAGATCCGCATATGGGTGAAATATTGCAAAATGATTCTGACTATGATGATTTGTCTGCAGAGAAAAAGACACAGTTGAAGAGTCTAAAGAAGAATCAATGAGTAAAAAGAATTAAAATTAAATTAAGTGATATTGATATGTCTGGATTAAATACTGATGCTTTTTCTAATAAAATCGATGCTTTTTTAGATGAAAAAAGCGAAGAATTAATTCAAAGCTGGTCTTTAGCTACTACTAATGATTTAAAAGACCTTGAAGACAGATTTGATAAAACCACTCAATCTGTTGATGATTTAGAAAAAAAGCTTTAAAAAATTCAAAAAATCTTCTAAAGCTTTCCAAAAAAGAGACTGAGGAAAAATTAGAAGAAATTGATAAAAGAATTAAAAGTTTAGAGGATAATTAATCATTATCTTCATTTTATTTTTATAGAAACATTTATATAGTGTGTTTCATATATTATATATTGTAGTTTTAAATTACTATCTTTTTTATTCGTATAGCAGGGTGGGGTAGTCTGGTGATCCGCTGGGGCTCATAACCCCGAGATCCCTAGTTCAAATCAGGCCCTGCTACTTTTTTATAAATATGGCAAGTTAAAGACAGCTGTTGGTTTTTTAACTAAGGAAACTCCGCCCATCATTACAGACTATGGCGTTGAAAAACGTATACTGAGAAGTATGACTCTGGAGCAGAAACGACACGTCTTTTAATGGTTGACTATGATATTTAATTGAGGACATTAAAAGAATCGGTGAAACGGCCATTCCATAGGATGCAAGAACAAAGAATGCTGATGACTACTGTACGAGGCAAAAAGTAGTTCGCTAAGATGAATGCTGTCAAACAGAAGGTGGGTTACTCTTAACATGCCATAATATTTATTTTAATATTTGCTGATTTTTTTTTTTATTTTCATTTGGATAACAATTTTTTTATGTTGTTTGGTTGAAACTCTTTTTTTAGCTGTCATTTTATTTTGTGTATAATTTATTAACATTTTTTAGCAATATTTAAGACAATTTGCAAATTACTTTTTATTTTATTATTTTTTAATTAGTAAAAACTTTAGCAAATTTTATATATTGTAAAGTATTATTTACAATTATAGTAATTATAATAAAATATTGCTATAATTTTGAAATAATTCAATGGAAGAGGGGGTGAAAATATTAAAAGATTAGGTAAAAAACATTTTTTATTTTTTGTCTATTAATGTTGTTTATTGTTACTATGAGTTTGGTATCTGCTAGCGATGAGGTTAATAATGAAACTATTATTGCTGATGGCATTGTTGGTACTTCATTAGTTGCTGACGGTGTTCAAATAGCTAATGATGTTAATGTTGATGAAATTGGCAATATTTATTATACTAATTCAATTTACAGTAGTAGTGACTATGGATTTATTGATATTCATGTTAAGGATTCCTATAATCCACTTACTAAAAATTGGACTGAAGATGGTGTAGATTTAGCCGGCGCGGATATTAAAATTTTAGATTCATCTGATAATTTGGTATTTGAAGGTAAAACTCTTGCCGGAGGTGCTTACTCTATTGGTAATTTGCCTTCAGGAAGTTATAAAGTACAGCTTAGTTATTCTACTTATGAGGTATATACTGAAAATGTAAATGTAGGTGCTAATTCTGCTGTAGCAGTTAACCACATGTTTGTTCCAGATATTTTGTTAATTGTATCATACAATTCACACAGTGAAAAAAGTAGATTATCTGATGAGTTTATCTAAAAGAGTAGCATATATAGACACTGGAAATTTTGACAAGACTAGAGAATGGTTATTTGAGTATGCAAAATACATTCAAATTGACATGTTTTCCTCGACATATAAGGATTTTGGAACTGCAGAAGCAAGGAAATTATTAAGTAAATCTCCAGCTAATGCAAATTATAATGTGGCATATACTTTTGGTTTCTATGATAAGAATACTCTTGATAATTTGGGTATTCACTTTGTAGGTGGATCTGCATCCAACAACAGTCCTAATACTGTTGAAAATACTTATGTAGGATCATATTTCCAGGCTCCGGATATTGAGTCTTCTGAAGTTTTTGTAGCTAATATGAATAATTACTTAAAATATATATTTTATTTAATTAATCCTCAAAAATACATTAATCCTACATTGGATACAGCAACTACTCCAAGAATAAGTCCCGAATGTGGTATTTATCATCCTGTTTTAGGTACTTATACTGTTGTTCCTGATGCCGAATTGATTAATAAATGGATTATAGCTAATCCCGGATATAATAATGATGGGAAAGGCAGTTTAAATTGGATGTTGAAAGAATATGTTGTATGGCAAGAAAAAAAAGAGTTAAATCCAACAGAATTATTTAGGCTGTTTGAAAATGATTATATGAACAGATATAATACTGACACTCCTTTTGTAGCTATTGCTACTTATTACTGTGGAGGTCCTGTAGTTGATGCATTAATCAAATGTTATGAAGCAAGCGGCAGACCTGCATTTAATATATTTAAATTAAGCACTGCTCCGGCTATGTCTTCAATTTTATTAACATTAACTAAAACAACTCAAATTGGAATTTCTGCTGTGGCATCTTTATATAGCTGGTCTTTAAATTACGGTAATCATTCTGCATTAAATGATTTATCAGAAATGAATTTGACAGTAGTTAAAGGTCTTTTTTTGATGTTTCACAACAAAGTTATGAAAGTGAAACTGGAGCTCAAGCAGAATGGACATATTCAGTAACTATTCCAGCTTTGAAGGAGTGTTCAGTCCAATTATATTGTCTTACAAAGATTCATTGGGCAAATCTCATGTTGTTCAATCAGGTATTGAAAAAATGGTTAAATTAACTACTGGTTGGGCTAATTTAAAGGATATGGATAACTTTGATAAAGTTGTTTCTATTGTATTATATAATTATCCGCCAGGTAAAGGTGAGATTGGAGCATCTTATTTGGATGTTTTCCAAAGCACTTATGATTTATTAGTTCATTTATCTGATGCAGGTTATGATATTGGAATGAACAAGTCTGACTTGCCTTCAGTTAAAGAATTGTCTGAATGGATAATTTATATGGGTAACAAAGGTACTTGGGCACAAGGTGAATTAAATAAATATGTTGAAAGTAACTGGGAAATGTTAAGACAACATCATCAGTTAGTAACCCAAGAAGAGTTTGATAAGTTAGTTGCTACTAATATGAATCAGGACTTGTATAAAAAAGATGGTTGATTACTGGGGTGACGGACTTGGAAAAATAATGGTTTACAATCAAACTTATATTGTAATTCCGGGTTTATGGTTCGGTAAAATATTCATTACTTTCCAGCCAAGTAGAGGTTGGGAAGAGGTTAAAATTGAAAATTATCATGATTTAACTTTACCTCCACATCAGCAGTATGTAACTTTCTATAAATGGTTAGATGAAGTTGCTAATTGTGATGTAATTATTAATTTAGGAACTCACGGTACTTTAGAATGGTTGCCTGGTAGAAATGTAGGTGTTCATGAAGGAGATTGGTCTTTTGAATTGAATTTAATTCCGACAATCTATCCATATATTGTATCCAACCCTGGTGAAGCTATGGTAGCTGAGATAGGATTGGAGCAATGATGATTACTCATATGACTCCTGCAATGGCTATTTCCGGATTATATGGTAATTATACTAAATTGTTAAATTACATTGACCGTTATAATGACCAAGTAGCAAACAATGTTTCAGGTAATGCATATGAATATAAAAAGTTAATTTTAGAATTAGCTCCGTCATTAGGCTTTGAAAAACCTAAAAATGGTCAAACATTTGAGGCATGGCTTGAAGATTTACACACTTACTTGGATGACATGCAAAATGATTTCAACACTTATGGCTTACACACTATAGGTAAAATATTAAGTGGTGAAGAGCTTATTGAAGAAGTAATAACTATTATAACTTCCAGAACTACAGTTTATAATCATATATTGCACATGATTTATCCAAATCTAAAAGATAAAAATTATTACAATGATATTAGAGGTAATTCTCAATATTATGCTCAATCAGAAGTTGTAAAAACATGGTTAAGAACATTTATTGGTGATCTTGTAAATAATACATATACTTTTGATGAAGTAGCTAAGATGTATGGTATTACAAACAAATCTTCTAAGTTATATCAATCATTAAACTATTCCACAAAGGTTATTGAGAATATTAAAAATAATAATGAGTGGAATGCAATAATGACTGCATTGTCTGGTGGTTATGTTACTCCAGGATTATTTGCTGATCCTGCTTATGCAGATTCTATACCTACTGGGCATATGGGCCGTACTTCTGATACTACTAAAATGCCTACAAAAGCAGCTTATGAATCAGCGGTTAAAGTTGTAGATTTATTGCTTGTGAATTATTATGAAAAACACGGCAAATGGCCGGAACTTACTGCTTTAATATTATGGGGAACTGAAATATTAAGAACAGAAGGTATTGGTGTTGCAGAATTCTTATACTTCCTTGGTTGCAGACCAACTTGGAATGAGGGAGATGAAGCTGTAACTGGTGTTGAATTGATTCCTATTAATGAATTAACTGTGACTTTAAGTAATGGTAAAGTTGTTAACAGACCTAGAGTAGATGTTTTTGCAAGTATGGTTACCAGTAATGTCGATTGGATTAAATTAATGTTAACTGCTGTTGATTTAGCTTTAAATTCAACTGATGATACTGTTGCAAATAATTTCTTGAAAAAAAACATTATGCTGAAAATCCAATGAAAGATAGGTTATTCGGTCTTCCTGGTGCAGTTTTAGAAGGTACCGGTATGAGTAATACAATTCCGAATACTGCAAACTGGAATCTTACAACTCTCAATGAGGATTTGGCCAGAATTTATCTTGGACGTGTATCCTACTCATGGACTCTTGATGACCATGATAATATTGTTATTACCCAACAAACAGAAAATTTCAAGTATCTGCTAGGTAAAACAGATTTGATTACTCAGAACTTTGACAGTTCTTGGAGATTATTGGATTCTGATGATTACTATGATTGGTTTGGTGGATTGCTTAATGCTGCTAAAATTTTAGGAGCTAATCCTGATACTGCATTTGTAGATATAAGAAATAAAAATAATTACATTATTAGAACTTATGAAGAAGAATTTGAATTGGAAATCCGTACTAATTTGTTAAATCCTAAATTTGTAGATGCATTACTTAGTACTCAGGCAGGTTGGATACAGTGGAATTCTAAGTTCCAAAATGCATTTGGTTCATTATATGTTAATCCTGGTATGACACTTGGTTCTCAGTTAGGTAATGAGATGGTCAGCACACTTCTTAAATACTCTGGTAAGATTGATAGTTTAGCAGCTGCAACTTCTTTCCAGTCTGCAGGTGCATTCATGTTTTATATGTATTATCAGGGAAAATGGGAGAATCCTGATCCTAAATTAGTTCAGGAGTTGGCAGATGAAATTATTAGGAACGCTATTAAATATGGTGTTGCTTGTTGTCACCACACCTGTAAGAATTTGGATTTTAACATGAAACTTATACAGGCCAGTTCATTATCTGCAGCAGATAAGGCAAAATATGCCGAAATATTATCTCAAGCTACATTAACTGATCCTCTTTACAAAGATGATGGTAGTACAGATAATCCGTCTAATCCTGATGCTTCAGATAAAAACAATACTGAAGATAATAATCAGCAATTAGTTAATGGAACCACTGATGATCAAAGTAGTGGGGATATGGCAGGTGGAGCAACTGCAGCAGGTTTGGATACTTCTGTAGATCCATCCAATGCAAAATCTGCATCATCTCAATCTAAAAATGATGCATCTAAAGCAGATTCTTCTAAAGGTGAATCTGGTGCAGCAAAGTGTTCATGAAATTTCTAAAAGTTCAGCATCTAAATCTGCAGCCGGTCAATCAAGCACTCCTATTGTGCTTATTATTGCAGTAATATGTTTAATTGCAGTATTTGTTGTAGGTTATGCTGCTTTTAGAAACAAACGTGACAATGATGAAGATGATTATTAATCATTTTTCATTTTTTCATTTTTTTTTTTTTTTTTTTTTTTTTTTTTAATTTTATCGCAATTTTTAAATATTTTTTATTATAATAATTATCATTATAATGTACTTTTCGTAAAGTAAAATTTAATAAGGATAATTGTACTTTGCTTAAATTATGTTTTTAATATTAACTAATGATGTGATATAAAATGGTTAAAAAGATTAAATTTTCTTTAATTTTATTATTATTGGTTTTTATAACTCTTGGAGCAGTCAGTGCTGCAGAAGATGTTAATACAACTGCTGATAATAATTTAATTTCAGATAGTGCAGTATCTTATGAGCCAATCAGTTATAATTATTTCTCAGACAGTGATATTATGACTGCATCTGTGTCTCATAGTGTAAGTTCATCTAATTATGGTACTTATTTTGATAATGAGGGTAATCTTAAGTCTTCTTCTGTTAATTCTGGAGACACTATGAATTTAGATGGATCTTTTAGCGGTAAAAAATTTATTTTAAATAAACAGTTAAATGTTGTAGGTACTTCAACTAACAGTATGAGAGATTGTACTGTTGTTCTTTTAAGTGAAGCTTCTGGAAGTACTGTATCTCATTTAAATATTGTAAATAATGGTGTTGATAAACAGGGGGTATTTATTGTTGGAGCTACAAACTGTAATGTTCATGATAATAAAATAACCTGTTCTGGAGTTTCTTCATTCCCAATTGCATTAAATCCTGGTTCTCATCACAATATAATTTCAAATAATATTATATCAAGTTCCGGAGATACTGGAATTCATAATAAATCACTTTGTTCTATTGTTTTTGGAGGAGCTAACTATAATACTATAAGCAACAATCAAATTAGTGTTGCAGATGCTAATGCAATCTATGGATCTGCATATGATAGTGGTGCTTTTATAGGTGCCAGATCATATAATAATGTTGTTTTCAACAATACCATAAAAGTAACTGTTATTCCAACCAGCTGGAATTATGCTATCCAGTTTATGGGTGATAATAACACTGCTGATTCCAACACCATTATCGGTGCATTTAGGGGAATATCCAGTGATGGTTCAACTATTGTTAAAAACAATAAAATAATTAATTCTACAGGTGTTGATCATAATAATAAAAGTATAGTTATTGGAGGGGAATACGGTATTGTTGTAGGTCAGAACTCCATAATTTCCAATAATTTAATTCAAAATGCATTGTTAAGCGGTTCTGGAATTTGTGCAGCTGACAGTTCTAAAGTAACTAATAACACTGTTGATGTTAAAGGTAAGGGATATGGTATTGATGCTAACGGTAATTATGTTTTAGTTGATAAAAATAATATAACTACCAATAATGGTGCGGCTGTTTATCAAATGGGTCAATACGACTTTTTAACAGTTACTAATAACAATATAGTTTCAGTTAGTGGTGTCGGTGTTTTACTTAAAAAACAATCCAGCACTAAATTCCCTGCAAATATTGTAATTACAGATAATGATATCAGAACTTCCAATATTCTTGCAATTGATGCTGCTGAAGCAAGTAAAGACTCTTTTACTATTGAACGGAATAATTGTCACGGGTCTATGGTTGCAACTCCTGTAGGTACTGTTGATCCATCCAAACCGGTATATGTTTTCAACGGTACTGTTTACACAGTTACTGAAGATAATTATTACACATTCTTCGATGAAAAGGGTAATTTAAATTCATCTATTGACATGGGAGATACTTTAAAATTTGTCGGAACTTTTACAGATAAATTAATGCTTATTACTTCAGGTGTTAAAATTATTGGTAATGATGCTAAATTTATAAATTCCATGTTTAAAGTAACTACTTCTCATGCATGGATTGAAAATGTAACTATTATTAATAAAAATTCCACTTCTGAAAACAGGTGGGGAGTTTATATTGTTGATACCAATCAGGTTAAGCTTTTTAAATAACAACATTTCTGTTGCTGATAAAAATGCAGCTTATGCAGTTTATATTTACAGGTCAGGAAATGTTGAAATAATCAATAACACTTTATCATCTGGCGGTAATTATTTAACTTATACCATACTTGTTATGGTGCAGAAAACTGTGAAATTTCCGGAAATATAATCAATACTTTAGGAACTGGTGAATTGCATGCATATGAATCTTCTAAATGTATTGATGGTGTAAATGATGTTAAAGAAATTTTCAGAACTTATGGTATTTTGATGATTTATTCATCTGATAACAAGGTATTGAATAACAATGTAACTGTCAAATCTTTAATAAATCAATCTAAAGCAACTATAGGTGGTAATTTATCTACTAATTCATTAGTTGGTATTGATTTCTATTTTGATTCAAATGATAATGTAATTTCTGGAAACAATATTCTTGTTGAAGGTAAAGACAATTATTTATATGGTACTGGTGTAATTGGTGCTCCAACAGGTTCTGGAGGTTCAAAATACTCTAATAACAACCAATTCATTGGTAATGATATAAAAATTATTGGTGATTATTTTGCAACAGGTATTATTGCAGGATATCACTCTAAGAACACTATAATTAAAAATAATAATGTTGATGTTAAAGCTAATAATGTGGCATATGGTTTAACTTTAGAGTTATCTCAGGCTTCCACTATTTTAAACAATACTTTTGATTTAGCTGCAGAAGTTATTTATGGAATTGAAGGGTTTGCATCCAATAACAATAAAATTTCTCAAAACACAATTACCGGTAATGGAAAAGATGTTTACGGAATAGCTGCTGCTGGTTCAAAATATAATACTATCAGCGAAAACAAAATCACAGCTAATGGTAACGGAGAAAAATTATCATTTACTAATTATGATTCAATTAAAGAGGGAAATGCAGGTATTTTCTTAACAGGTTATTCTACACACAATACAATAATTGATAATGAAATCACATCTAAAACAGGTTTTGCTGTAAATCTCAATACAACAGCTAAAAACAACATTATTTCCAACAATTTCCTGTCTGCAAAAAGAAGGCAGCGGAAATGACGGTGTAAATAACACTAACGGCAACACTGTTGAAAATAATTACAAATATATTTTCAGCGATATTGTATTTAATGACATTACAGTAGCTTATCTGGATGAAACTACTATTAAAATAACTGCTAAACTTCCGTTTGCTGGTGGAATTCAGGTAAAGCTAATTTCTACATCAACGGCATAAAAATTGGTGAATCTACTTTGTCAAATAATGGAGTAGCTACTTTAAAATATCAATTAAATGCATCTTTTGTTCCTGGAAACTATAAAATCACAGTAACATTATCCAAATCAAATTACAAATCCGTCAATGCAACTGCTGATTTAAGTGTAACTAAAGGAAAATTAAATATCAGTGTTGATGAAATAATTGGAAAAGCAGGCAATAAAGTTTATTTCACTGCCAGCGTTAAAAATGTTTTAGGTGAAGGAGTAAAAGGAATTGCTGTTGAATTCTACAGAAACGGAATCTATGCTGGAAAAGCTGTAAGTGATGAAAACGGAATAGCTAAATTTATTTATCAGATACCTGCTTCATTTACAGGATCATATTCAATATCAGCTAATGCAAGTGGAAATGATTATTACTTTGCTAATTCTGCTACTTCAAAATTAACTATTGGAGATATGGTCTACACTGTAATTTCAGCTAAAGATGTTGTAATGTATTATAAAAACGGAACCCGTTTGGAAGGAACTCTTAAAGATTTAAACGGCAATGTAATTTCAGGGGCTGATGTAAAAATAACTATTAATGGTGTAACATATACCAGAACTACTGATAAAGATGGTAAATTTGCAATGAATATTAATTTAGTAGCTGGGGAATATCCAGTTTACATTAAATTTGACTCTAATGATAAACAATGGGGAAGTGATGCTAAAGTAAATGTTTTAATAAAATCCACTATTGCAAGTAGAGATGTTACTAAAATGTTTAGAAACGGCACCCAATTTTATGCTGTATTCTATGACGGGCATGGTAATTTATTAAAAAATACTGATGTCAAATTTAATATTAATGGTGTATGGTATATTAGAAAAACCAATGATTTAGGTACTGCTTTAGGTTAAATATTCAGTTAAATCCGGGCAAATACATTATTACATCTGTTGGCCCTAATGGTGAACAAAAAAGGTAATGTAATTACAGTTTTATCATTACTTACTGAGAATCAAGACCTTGTAAAATACTTTAAAAACGGTTCTTCATACACTGTTAAAGTAATTAAACAGGATGGTACTGTTGCTGGAGCTGGTGAAAAAGTAACATTTAACATCAATGGTGTGCTCTATGAAAGAATGACTAATGCAAATGGTGTAGCTTCTTTAGCGATTAATTTACTTCCTGGAAATTACATTATTACTGCAATGTACAAAGATTGTATGGTTTCTAATGATATTACTGTTAAACAAATAATGTTTACTAGTGATTTGGACATGAAATATAATGATGGTAGTAAATTCACAGCTACATTAATTGATGGTCAAGGTAAGCTATATGCAAATCAAATTATAAAATTTAATGTTAATGGTGTATTTTATAATAGAGTAACTGACAATAATGGTATTGCTTCTTTAAATATTAGATTATTGCCTGGCAAATACATTATTACTTCCATATGGGAGAGTTTACAAATTGGAAACACTATTACTATTAATCCTTAAGTAAATAACTTTTATTTACTTAACTTTTTCTTTTTTTGAATATTCTTGATATTTTTTTTAATTTAGGGTGTCCGCCAAAATTAAATTTTGGTTGACTTGTTGATTTTTTTAAAATATTGTTACATCGAGTTTTAATTGATTTTTAATGGATGTGCTTTCGCAGAAATCTTCTAAATCTTCGGTTGTGTTTTCTATTTCTTGTTTAATATTATATAATCGTATTAAATTGTATGCTAGTGCGTCTAAGTTTATTCTTTCTTCTGTTTTTACCATTCCGATGACTACTTCTTTTTCTATTTGGAATTGTTCTTTGAATATTCCAAATGGTCCTTCAACACTTGATCTTTTGGCATATTCGTCTTTATATTCTTGTTTTTCCATTTTTTGGTTCATTGCTTTTTGCATTTCTGAACCGTATTCTGTGATGGTTTTGTGTGTTTGTGGGGATGAACAGCATTTATTTCTTGCAGGACAGTGTTTACATGCTTCATAATTATTGTAGAGTCTTTTTTATTTTGTCTGGTTTTTCTGGGTCTTTGTGTGGTTCTATATATTTTGCAAAAAAGTGTAAGTAGTTTCCTTCTGGGCATTTGAATGCGTCTAATTCATAATCATATTCAAAATGGTCTTTATGATATGGATTTGGGTTTAATTTTCCTATTTTTTCTTTGGATTGTTTTCTATTTGGTATTAATCCATCTATTTTTTTATCCGCCAAGTATGATAGACTTATTTGGTTTAAGTAGATTGTGTCTGCACTTATGTATTTTGGTTTGGTGTTAATGTTTCGTATTGCTCTTTCTGCGATATTTGGTAGTTCATAATGGTCTGTAGGATTTTGTGTGACGTTTATTGCACAGATTAATTTGGTATCGTAATCGACTGCAGATTGGATATTATAGGCAACCATGTAGTTTCCTTTCTTTCCTTTCATAAATCTTGCTTCAATATCGTTTACTGGTATTCTGTCTTGTCCTGTGAATGTGAATTGTGTTTCTATTCCATATAATAGTTCTAATTTGTCTTCGTCATCCATGTCTTTCTTTTTTCGAGTAATCTTTGGGCTGGTTTATGGAGTTTTTCAAGAGATTCTGGGTCAATTGGTCGTCCTTCGTAGTAATCGACCAATATTTGTGTTTCTTTTTTTTGGTGATGGTGTTGTTGTTGGAATTGTATGCTTTTTTGATGGTTCCATCAATGGCAACGTGATTAAATTCAGTGAATCCTTCATCAAAGGCCTTTTTAAGGTCATTTGCAATAATACTTCAAAATAATTGCCGTATTCTCTTCTGTATCTTTGTATTGATCTTTCAGAAGGTCGAATATCATCACACACGTATTTAAATATGTCATGGTATCTTGCCATGTCTGCGATTATTGATGTTCGGTCGATATGTTGTATTTTAGCATAAATAAGTAATTTTAGCATTGAATCTACTGGAAGGGAGCCTCTTCCTTTCTTTTTTTTCTTAGGCTCTTTGATATTTAAAAGTGGAAAAACTTCTTCAACAAATTCTACGACAAAACGAGAAATATGATTGGCTGGAACATTCCAATCAAGTGTCTTTATACCTAGTTTTTGCTTGATTCTTATCAAACTTTCTTTTAACCATAAATAACAACACCAAAATAACTTATACTTAATATAAAATATGTACAATCAAGTATATAAATTTAACTATCTTAAAATCATCTAAAACAAAAAATAAAAATCAAATAAACTTAAATATCAATTTATAAAATAATTAAATAGAATAAAATGAAATAAATAAAAATTTACAATAATATAAGAAAAATAATAAAAATTAGGCTAAAAAATTATTTGACGAAAAATCAAAAATCAATTTTGGCGAACACTCTTTAATTTAATTATTTTTTCATTAAACTTTTAGATTGTTTATTTTTTATTCATATTATACTCTTTTAAAATGTATAAAAATTTAAATATGATTCATGTCAGATATTTATAACATAGTCAATTTAAAAATATATTTATTCTATTTTGTTGGACTATATTTTTATTTAATTAATTTAAATGGAGGTGAAATAATTAAAAAAGAAGGTATATTGATTTTGGTAATGTTTTGTTGTTTTATTTTATCATTAAGTACAGTTAGTGCAATAGATGATGTAAATAATTCTACGATAGTTTTTGAACAAAGTGTGGTTAATAACTCGGAATCTAATGATTTAGATATTGATAATACTAATATTGTTTTTAGTCCGATTATTGGAGGTAAAACTATCGAAATTACTCAAAATAATTATGATGACTATTTTTATAAATTTGATGGTCAAATTAAACCTGACTCAGGGATTGTGGCTGGAGATATTTTAAAGATAGGCAATATTTCTGATAGGGGATTTGTTATTGATCGCCAACTTACTTTAATGCCTTTAGATAATACTTCTAAAATTTCAAATGGTTTCATTCATTTAGTTAAAGGTAGTGATGGTTCTACAGTTTCAGGACTCACAATTAATAATACTAAAGGATCATTATCAATTAATGGAATATATGTAAGTCAATTGCATGGTATTTGGATAACTAAATCTAATAATAATACAATCATGAATAATATAATTAGGATAGCTTATGCAGCGGGTGTTTATGCAATGCCTATGGGGGGTGGTCCAGTTATAATAGGATTATTGGTAATGATATGAGCACTTATTTTACCTGTGTAATGGTTATGGGGCAATGTCATTATAATTTAATCTCTAAAAATAAATTGGAAACTCTTGATTATAGTGATGAAATAGTCAGTAACTTGATTTATTTTAACCCATTTGGTCATGCAGATTATTCTGGTCCTGCTTTATGTGTGGGCAACATTATTTCAGATAATTATTTAAAAGCATTTTGCAATGGGGTTATGTCTATTGTGTTGCAATTGACTTATGAAAATCATATTAATACAACTATATTCAATAATACTATTATTCGGGGCAGTTATGGAATTAATGCTTTTGGTGATAATTTTACAGCATATAATAACAGTATTATAGAAAGCAGTATTTCAGTTTTTGCAATAGGTAAGAATATTCGTGTTATGTATAATAATGTATCAGGTATAAGTCAGGGTAATGGTATTTTAGTTACTGGTGAAAAAGGATATTCAACTATTGTTGCATATAATAATGTAACATATAATAATCTTTATTCTGCTATAGCTGTATCTAACTATACTGAAGTTTTTTAATAATACTATTACTATTAAAAACTATGGTGTAGGTATCAGTATTAGTGATAATTGTTCAAATATTCATAATAATATAATTAAAGTAAATCATGATGATGCTATTACATTTATTGGAAGCAACAATACTATTTCAAATAACATGATTGATACATATGCAGTAGGTATATCTATATCTTCTACATCTAATGTTATCAGGTATTATGATAATCATATTTTGAATAATGTTATTCGTAGTGAAAGTTATGGTATTTCTATTAAAGGTTTGGTTTATAGAACTAAATTGCTTGGTAATGTTATAGAAACTAATGCTACCATAGGTATTTATAAAGAAATTACTGATGAGCTTTCAAATAATGAATCTGACAATATGGTTAATGGAGTTATTTATGATTCAACAGCTTTAGTTGTTAATGATGACAATTTCCACAAATATTTTGATGAAAATGGTTATTTAAATTATACATTTGATGCAAATAAGACTAAAGTAATCTTTTTACATTTTTATCTAACAAAAATGTATTCATAACTGAAAAAATCAATATTATTAGCAATAAACAGAGCAATCTTTTATTTAATGTTACTATTTCATTAAGTGGGGATGCTTTAGTGGATCAGTAATTCAGGATTTTAACTTTTATAATATGAATAAAGAAGTTATTGTCTTAAATGGGGTAGATGATGTTTCAGTATCCAATAATAATATTACATTGATGTTGATGAATAAAACTCAAGCTAATTCTGCTATATCTGTATTTGATGTTTGCAATGGCATAATTCTAAAAAATAATAATATTTATGTTAATTCGAAAGCAGTTTATGCTTATGGTATCAGCATGCCTGCGTATAATCCTTTAAGATTAAATTATAATAAAGGAATGTCTTCAGGGTTTAAAATTTCTGGAAATACAATCATTATGATAGGTACTGGTGTAACGGAGGGTATTTATGCTGATGTTTTAAAAGAAAGTAGTATTGTTTCAAATAATATTAATATTATTTCCGACGCTGCGGCTTATGGTATAGCAAGCTGTAATATTATTGGCAGTCCACATGACTTGAATATTTCCAACAATAATATTGTTGTTCATTCTAAGGATATGGCATATCTTATTGAATTGCATAAGAATTATAATGTTACTTTTATGAATAATTATCTTTATGGTAATTCTACTGGTATTTATGGTATTGGTACCTATATGTCAGACAACATTTCTATTATAAACAACACTTTTGATATCTTTGGTGGAAATTTATCTGAAATTACTGAAATTCATGATGCACTGGGCATTGGTCAGGGAGCTGTTGCTTTAATTAAATTTACAAATAATACAAATATTACTGGTAATTTAATTTATGCTAATGTAGAAACTCCAATATTTGTAGGAAATAATACTTCTGTTGTTGAGTTAGGTGTTACTTATTATGTTATTGATGATAATAATTATGGAATATACTTTAATGATGCTATAAATTCTAAAATTATACATAATAATGATGTATTATTGTTGAATAATTTGACTAAAGGTCAGGATTTAAGTATTGATATTCCGGTTAATGTCACATATTACAAAGAAAATGTAAGTTCAATTGTTAACTTAATTCTCAATAGTGGTTCTTCATCAGTTAATATTACTAATTTGGTTTTATTTAACTCTACAATAACTCTAAATAATATTTCTAAAGTTTATATTAAAAATAATAATTTAACAAACTCTAGCATATCTGTTGTCGGAGGTAGAGGTAATTATGTAATTAATAATATGTTATCTGGTGAAAATAGTGGAGCATTTATTAAATTAGTGAACACTTCTTCAAACCATATATTTTCTAATAATATAACTTTTAATAATCTTGTAGATGTTATAATTATTAAAAATTCTAAAGATAATGAATTTGTTTATAATAATATCTCTGGAATAGCTAATAAAGTTGTTAATTCTGTTGATTCAAGTTATACAGAATTTAATCATAATAACTTAACAATTAGTGGTGTTTCAATATTTGGATATTATGCTTGTAATTCTGCTTATGATTCAATAAAATACAATGATATAAATATTGCTGGAAATTCCAGTGTTGCTAATCAATCAGCTATCTTTTTTTACTGGTAAATCATCAAGTAATACTGTAACTCATAATAATATATTTTCTTACTCCTTAAAAGGGGATGATTATGCAGTTATAATTATGGTGTCAAAGTGAGAATTTGTTTAATAAAGTTATAAACAATTATCTTATTAGTGGTAATGGATCTAAACGTGCAAATGCTGCGGTTTATGCATTGTATGATTTAGTTAAAGATAATACGCCATTTGCAATTTATGTTGCAGTTGGGGGTAGTGATATTTCCGGTGATGGTAGTAAAGAACGTCCTTATGCTTCTCTAGCTTTTGCTTTGGCCAAATCTTTAAATCATTGTGTAATTTATTTGGAAAATGGAGTGTTTAAAGGGTCTGATTTAATCATTGATAAAAACATTACTATTTTATCTATTAATCCTGGTAAGGTATTTGTTGATGCAAATAACAGTCAATTATTTACTATTTTAGCTAATGGTACTTTAACTGTTAATGGGTTAGTAATAGCCAATGGTCATAATATGGTTGGAGGTTCTTTATTTATTAATAATGGTACATTATATATTAATAATTCAATAATTTGCAACTCTTCTGCTTACTTTGATAATAGTAACCCAGATTTTGTAAATAAAACTGTAGATGACAGAGGTAAAGAGTATTGGTATACGGTTGACTGTAAAAATACTGGATTGGGTGGAGCTATCCTGAATTATGGTAATTTATTTGTTAATTTAACTGAATTGTCTGGAAATTATGCTCATAGAGGTGGAGCTATAGCTGATTTTGGTAAAACAGTTATTGAATCATCTTTAATTCGTAATAATAAAGGAGTTCATGGTGGAGCTATTTACACAGATTCTTCTAAAGTATTTACAATTAATAACACTGTATTTTACAGGAATGTTGCAATTCTTAATTTAGACCATTGTATGCTTGAAAAGTATTCTACTGGGTGGTCTATTGAGGAAGGTGTTCGCTATGAACATCGCTCAGTATGTGAAGTTCCTTTAGGTGCAGGTGGAGCATTATTTACTAAAAATACTGTTTTAGAAATATCTGATTCAATATTTGACCATAATAATGCTTATAAAGGTGGAGCTATTGGAACCATTTCAAACTATGGCGAATATTCTACATATAAACCAAAAGCTTCACTGTATTTGACCAATTGTTCCTTTACAAATAATGTGGCTAATTCCACTATTGTTGGTAATAATCCTAACTTAAATTCTTATGTTTATAGAAATTATGGAGATGGTGGAGTAATTTATGGAACATTTAATAAATTCAATCTTAAAGATTCAGCTGTCCGTTATAATAAGGCAGTAATTAATGGTGGGGCATTATCTGTTCAAGCAAATGATGGGCGTATTGATGGTTGTATAATTACTGATAATCGTGCAGGGAATAAGGGAGGCGCTTTAGACATATCTAATAACTTCTTAATTACTAATACGATTATAAGCAATAATTCTGCAAGTTATGGAGGAGCTATTAGTTACAGTTCATATGTTTACTATGGGCATACTCAAAATAACTTAAATATATTTAATTCAACTATCTCTAATAATCTTGGTTTGGAGGCAGGGGGAGCATTTTATTTAGGTTCTGCTAATGTTGTTGTACATAATTCTAATCTTGTGAATAACAAGGCCCCTAGAGATGCTACTTTCAGTGCATTTGATAAATCACATTTATATGTTGATGCAAGGTATAATTACTGGGAATCTAATGGTAAAAAGGTGTTCCTGATGATTCTCTATTTAATTTGGGAGATAAAATTAAATTTAAACCATTAATTAAGTCATTTATTAATTGGACTTCTGTTGTTGTACCAAATAATCCTCATGGAAATGGAACTGCTACACCGGGAGGTAATGACAAACCTGCTTCTGGTCCTACAGTGATTACTAAAACAAATCCTATTTGGTATACTGGTCCACAAATTGGAGGCCATGGTGAAGGTACTGGCTCAGGTCCTTTGAGTCCTGGTGGCGGAATCCCTGGTCCTGGAAGTAATTTGGGTCCTGGTGGCGGTGGCCAATATGGTCCTGTTGGAGGATCTGATTATGGTAATGGTACTTCCCAAGGAGGTAAACCAATTTCAAATCCTGGAATTAATGGTAGTTCTAATGCCAATAGTTTAAGTCAAATTGATGAATCTAATGCTAATAAAAACTTACTTACTGTAGGTTTAACTGCAAATGTTGCTTCTTTAGCTAAGTGTTGGAGGTTTTGCTTCTTCTGATGCAGGTAAATCTAGTTCGTCTAGTTCCAGTGAAGATGTTAAAGCATATGAACTTGATGAAGAGGAGGTAACTAAGCAATTAGATAATCCAAAAACAATATTTACATTTATTGGTTTAATCATTATTCTTATAATCTGCTTGTTTATAGGTTATAAACGCAGAAAAGATAAGGAAAATGAATAATTAAACCTTTTTTCTTTTTTTTCTAGATTTTTTTAGAAAGTTTTTTATACTTCTTTTTGATAAAAAAATAATAATATCTTGGTTGATTTTTAACCAAATATACTTTAATTAAGAGGTGTTAATTATTTCAGTTAAAAAAGAGTGCATTTGTATTGATATTATTTTTAATTTTCATGTCTTCAATATGCATAGCTAGTGCTAATGATGATTTTAATAATGGTGTTAGCATAGATGAGGGCATAATTTTTGAAAATAACTATGATGCAGACCCTATTATTGGAGATGATGGGGACAATAAGGTTTATGTAAATCCTTCTGCAAATTTGTCTGTAGTGCCGGATGGTAGCCGAGATAAACCATATTCTTCAATTGGTGAAGCAGTTAATGTGGTTAGTGATAATTCTACTATTATTCTTATGGATGGAATTTATAATGCTCCTGGTGATTTAGACATTGAAATAAATAAAAATTTGGTAATTAAATCCTTAACTGGTAATGTAACAGTTAATGGTAACGGTCAAAGTACATTTTTTAATATTTTTGATTCCAAATCATTAAGTTTGGAAAATATTAATTTTGTCAATGGAAAAACAACTGCATATTCCAGCTGTTATAGTGTTATTTGCAATAATGGGTTGTTAACATTAAAAAATGTTGAATTTGAAAATATAAATACATTTATGAGTGTTATTTACAATGAGGGAGATTTGAATATTTATAATTCTAAATTTTCTAATTGTGTTGGATTAAATCATGCAGCTATAATTTTTAATTTGGGAAATTGTAATGTTGTAAATTCTAAATTGTCTCAAGCAACTTCTAAACCATCAATTTATAATCATCATAATGTTTTTGTGAATAATTCTCAGATTTATAGCATTTATTCAAATCCTGATTATGATTATGATAATTTTAAAAGTATCAATATGACAATTATTAATTCACAAATAGGTGCATTACAATGTGGTAATGGTACATTTGCCATTAAAAATTCTAATTTTAGTGAAGGAATTGAAGCGAGATTTTCTATTGTTGATATTGAAAATGTATATTCAAAGCATTCTAGTAGCAATATTTATAATTCATTCTATGCTTCTAATATAACTATTAAATCATCATATTTTGATTCAAGCATATATGCTAATGCCTGTAATCTTAATATGACTTATTCTGTTATGCTGGGTGAAATTAGTGGTAATGGTGAATTTTCAACTAATGTTTCAGCAAATTATAATTGGTGGGGAGTAAATAAGGGTCCTGCTATTAGATATGCTAAGAATGATTCTAAATATTGGGTTGTAATGACTTTTGAATGTAAAGAATCTCCAATTAATATAGGAACCAATGCCGAATTCAGAGCAACTTTAAATAAGTATACTGATGGGGAATCTATGAAGTATTTGGATAATCCTTCTTTACTTCCTCAAATGAGTGTTAAATTTGAGTCTCAAAATGGTAAATTTATTTATAATGGTGGAACTTTGGTTAATGGTACATTTTCTAATTATTTAAGGAATAATAATGAAAGTTCATTAGTTTACGCTGTTATTAACTCTCAAAGATTAAGACTTGTTGTAGGTACAGGTTTAACGGGTTATGAATGGTATGTTTCCCCAACAGGTCACAATGGTTTTGGTGATGGAAGCAGAGATAATCCATATAAAACTTTAGATTATACAATAGCTAAAGCATTAAATGGTAATGTAATTTATTTGTTAAATGGTACGTATACGAATAATTGGAATTCAAATTTGGAGATTGTTAAAAATTTGACTATTATTGGTGTTGGAAATGCTATTTTAAGCAGAGAAAATGATCGTAATATATTCATAGTTAAAGAATGGGGTAGTTTGACCCTTAAAAACTTAAACTTTACTATTAATCTAAAACAATATTCTAATGAATTAATACTTGTTAAAGGGGAAATTTAACAGTTTTAAATTCTAACTTCTATGATATTCGTTCAATTGCGGTTATTTCAACATATGGGGGTGTTCAAAACAAAGGATATGTTTTTGTTGAAAACACTACTTTTAAAAGTATTGTAGGTCCTTTAATTAAAGGAGGAGCTAATATTATTATTGACAGAATATCTGCTGAAAAATGTAGTAACATTTATGATTCTAGGGGTATGGAGGCATATAATGTTTGTTTCCCGGTTTGGAATTATATTTCTATTTCTAATTCAATATTTAGAAACAATACTGTAGGTATTGTTAATTTAAATCCTACTACTTATTATTCTTCATCCGCATTAAGTAAAAATATAGTGGGTGATTTATCTAGTGGCACTGTCTTTGCTTACATCAATAATTCTTTATTCATTGAGAATAATTTCATACCTGGTGATTTTTATGCAAGCAATCGTGTTGGATTGGAGTTGGGGCGTAGTGTTTACGGAACTTGCCATGGGGAAGTAAATAATTGTTCTTTTATTAAAAACAAAGGTAAATTAATTGAGGGAGCTATTGTAAATAATTCCTTCTTTGATTCAAATACTGTTTGTCGGGTAAGTGCTGATTTAATAAATAATTCTTATTTCTATAAAAATGATAACTCAGCAAAGTGCAGATATGTATTCCACTTATCCAAATAGAGGAATAGCTACTGCTAATGAAATTTATTGTTCTGTTTTCATTGGAAATAAAGCACTTTACGGAGGAGCTCTTGCAGATACAAAACAACAGTTCATTACTCTGTATTTTTAAATAATTCTGCAACTTATGGAGGTAATGATATTTTTGTATATGATGGCGAAGTAGATTATTCAAGTAATTGGTGGGGATCTAATCAAAAACCGGATAATAATAGGATTTTTGTACATATTGGGTCTTTAACTCTTGATAATTGGGTAATCATGTCTTTAGATGCTGTTACAAATACTCATATTGTAGTTGCTTTAAATAAATTAACAGATAATAGTGGAAATATTTATGAATTTAACAGTACTCTTCCAACTAGAACTGTTTATTTCTCATCAGATTATGGAATAATAGCTCCACTTAATACTTCTCTTGAAAATAATAAAGCTGATGCATATGTTGTTCAAAATGAAACTACTGCTGACTTTAATATTTATGCACGGATTGATAATCAACTTTTGGATTTAACACTTAGAAATAATAACACTCAATTGGTAATGGATGATGTAGTATTTTATGGAAATAATAACAACTATGAAATCACTTTAATTAATGTAAATGGCCATAAGATTTTCAATCAAACTTTAACGGTTGTCATTACAACTCCAAAAGGTGAAAAAGAGTACTTTACTTTAGTTACTGATGAAAAAGGTCATGCTAAATTTGAAGTAACTTATCCTGTAGGAGTATATAATATATCTGTTTATTATGATGGTAACGGTTATTTTGAAGGATGCAATAAATCTGCTAAAATAGATGTTCAGCCATCTGCCACATATTTGATTAGCTATAATTACACATTTTATGGTAAAAATGTTAATTTTTATGCAGTTTTAAGTAATGGGCAAGTGGGAATCGTTAATCAAAGTATAAAAATCACTATTATTGATTCTAAAGGAGGAACAAGAACTGCTGTAATCACTACAGGTTCAACAGGTCGTGCAGATGCAATATTAAGTTTGGATGTTGGAAAATACATTATCAAATGTGAGTATGGAGGAGATGGATGGTATTTACCAAGTTCATCAGTATCAGATGTGGAAATTCGTCCGGTTAATTCAACAATTGAGGTGCCTGATGTTACTTTTTATGGTATTGGAAATGAGTATAATATTACATTAAAAGATGCACATGGTACTTTAATCCGTGGAGAATATATTAAAGTAGTTTTAACTCAAGGTGATTTATATGATGTCTTTACTTTGCAAACTGGTGATGATGGAGTGGTTAGATTAACTATTAATTATCTTCCAGGAACTTATCAAATAACTGCTTTAGTTATGCAGGAGATAATGTTTATGGTTTTGCAAAAGGTAGTGGAACTATTGTGGTTAATAAGGTTTTGACGGTTATTTCCGGATTTCATTATATTAAAATTCCATTAAATGGTGTTTATTCAGTTGTTTTAACTGATATGTTTGGCCATAGAGTAAATAATGCAACAATAAAATTAAATATCTACAAAGGGTCTTTATTAAAAACTTATACTGGTGTAACTGATGGTAATGGAGAAGTAACTTTTCGTATTTCTCAAAGTGAAGGTACTTATTTAGCTACTTTTGATTTTGATGGTGATGTATGGTATATTGATTCCACAGGTGCTGCCACTATTGTTGTTGATAGTAAAACTACACCAGGCCATGTTTCTATTAATGCCAGTGATTTTGTTCAGTATTATGGTGAAAACAGATATTTTGTGATTTCTTTCAATGATACTAATGCATACAGTTTGTACGGTAAGAATATTGTTGTTACAATTTCTTCTGGGGATTGGCAGCAAACTTATAATGTTGTTACTGACATTTATGGTTATGGCCGCTTGCAGATTACTTTAAATCCGGGAATTTATAATATTACTTACCAGTACACTAATCAGTATTATGGATTGTTTGCTAAAAATTCAAGCACTATTTCAGTTTATCGTATGCCTATTACGGTTCTTGGATCTGATGTTATCATGAATATTGGTGAAGCCAAATATTATGAGATAAAACTACTTGATGCCAGGAATGCTCCTGTTAAAAATATGCAAATAGTCGTTGATATAAATGGGACAAAGTATAATGCCACTACAAATAATGATGGTATAGCTCGTTTACTCTTGAGTCTTGGCCTTGGCAAATATTTAGTTAGTTATTATGTAGATAATCCAAATTATATTCCATCTTCTGGATCATCTTATATTTTGGTTGTTGATTCTAACAAGACTTCCACCAACATTAAAGGAGATGATTTAAACGGTTTCGACAATGAAACTTTAAATTTCACTGTTATTTTAAGTGATGTTTTAGATAATCCTATTGGTTATGCCACTATTTTAGTTAATGTATCTACAATTGAGGGAGATTTTGTCGGATCTTACAAATCAGTCACTAAAAAAAAGATGGCAGAGCAGTATTTAGTTTTGATTTGGAGTATGGAAGATACATTATTTCCACTTGTTATATAGGCAGTAATTCTTATCTTGGAAGCTATGGAATTAATTATATAAATGTGGAATCTGTTGGAAATACTACTAAAACAGTTTTAATTGCTGGAGATTCTGCAGTGGGTGGCAGCGATAAGTTTTATGTTGTTTTAATTGATGAAAATGGAACATATATTAAAGGTAAGGAAATTAAATTTACTGTTGACAATCAAAGTTATTCCGGCATTACTGATTCAAGTGGTAGGGCATATGTGGATGTTGTTTTATCTCAGGGGTTCCATGACATTGGGGCAATATTCAGTGGGGATGATACTTACAAAAAATCATCTGTAAAAACTACTTTAGTTATTTCAGGTAATTCTACATATTTATTTGCCTTAAATTGTACTAAAAATTACCGTAATGGAACACAATTTTATGTACAATTAGTGGATTCATATTCAAATCCATTAGCAAACCGTACAGTTTCTATAACAATTAATGGAAGAACATATAATCGTACAACTGATGTAAATGGTTGGGCAACAATGAATATTAATCTTCAACCCGGGGAATATGAAGCTTTATGTGCATATTATGGTCCTCAAAAGTCAGATAATGCATTTGCAAAAGCTGTGATAAAAGTTTTACCAACAATACTTGCAGATAATTTGGTTAAATATTATCTTAATGGTTCTCAATTTCATGTTAAAGTAATTGACGGATCAGGTAATCCGATTGTTAACACTAATGTGTCAATGAACATTAATGGGGTATTTTATGTTCGCCAAACCAATAGTGAGGGTATAGCTACATTAAATATTAAATTATGGTCTGGAAAATATATTTTAACAGTACATAATCCTTATGATGGTTTATTAAAATCATTTGATGTTACAGTTCTGCCAACAATAGAATCTAATGATTTAGTTAAGTATTATCATAATGACTCTCAGTTTTATGCCAAATTTGTAGATGGTGCAGGTAATCCGTTGGTTAACACTAAAGTTAAGTTTAACATTAATGGTGTTTTATATACTCGTGAAACAAATGGTGAAGGTGTGGCTAAGTTAAATATTAATTTAAATCCGGGAGAATATATTTTAACATCTATTCATCCTAATGGTCTTCAGGTGGGTAAAAAAAGTAACAGTTTTACCTACTTTGGAGGGTAGTGATTTAACCATGAATTATAAGGATGGAAGTCAGTTTAAAGCTCGTTTAGTTGATGGCACAGGTCGTGCATTAGCTAATAAGACTGTCACTTTCAATATAAATGGTGTGTTTTATAATAAGATTACTGATGTTAATGGTGTCGCTAGTTTAAATATTAATTTGGTGGCGGGTAAATATATTATTACTTCCATGTATGATGGTTATGCTACTTCAAACACAGTTTTAGTGAATAGATTATAATTTTATTCACATTTTTCTCTTTTTTTTAATATTCATTTTAACATATTTTAAAAACAACTTATTTTGATAAATTTTAAATATAATTTTATAGATAAATATTTTTTAGTTATGCTTGATATTTTTTAAGTATAATTTTAAATTTTTTTGGTGAAATTTTAATGAAATTAAATAAAATGATGTTGGTTAGTATGTTATTACTAGCTATTTTAACTCTTGGTGCAGTTAGTGCACAAGAAGATTCATCTGCTGATGTGTTAGCAGTTGATAGTGCTTCATCCCATGTTTTAGGTGATGGGATAAGTTATGATAAAACGATTTATGTGAATACTACTGGGGATGATTCAAATACTGGTAGTCAAAATAGTCCTTATGCTACAATAAATAAAGGTATTTCAAGTGTTAATGCTTCTGATAATGCTGTTATTTATTTAAGTAAAGGAACATTCACTGGAGATAATAATACTGATTTAAGTATTAGTTTAGCTCATGAAAAATATGGCGGTTCTTTAACTATTATTGGTCAGGGAAATGATAAAACATTTATTGATGGTGAAAGTGTAAGTTCATTTCTTAAATCTGTTAGTGGAGATACTGCTTTAACTTTGATAAACATTTCTTTCATTAATGGAAAAAAGTACTGGAAGTATGATTAATTGTGGAGGTAACTTAACTGTTGATAATTGTGTATTTGAAAATAATTATGCAACTGGTTCCCAAGGAGCTATTGTTTCTAAAGGTATGGATTTAAAAGTAACTAATTCTGTATTTAAAAACAACAAGGCTTCAAATCAGGGTCCTGACATTTGTTTTAATAACAATAAAGGTAATGTTTATATAGATAATTCTTCTTTTTACAATGCTACTAATACAGGATATTCCTGCGGAGCATCTGTATACATATCCAATTCTAAAAATGCTAAAATAACTGGAAATACTTTTAAAGATATTGTTGGTAATTACAATGATGCGGCTCTTCAAATTTCCAGCGGTAATGGTCAAATAATGAATAATGTATTTATTAATTGTACTAATTCCAATACTGATACTGGTAATTGGGCTCAATATGGGGTAATCTATTTAGCAGGTAATAATTTATTAAAACAAAACAAATTTATAAATTCTTCCTCTAATAAGGGATTAATCTATAATAATGGTTTTATGAATGCTGTTATTACATTTAATGATGTATTTACTGATAAAACTACTTTTACTTTAAGTGCTACTATAACTGATGATGTAGGAAATACTATTGCTTCTGCTAGAACTATTGAATTTGATATAGATGGTATGAAAGTAGGTGAAAGTGGTTCAAATAAAGGTGTTGCAACACTTTCTGTTTCTCAATTATTTGACAATGGTAAACATGAAATAAACGGTAATTATAATGGGGAAAATAATACTTTTAATCCTGCTACATTAACTGTAGATATTGATAGGACTCCTGTTGAATTTTGGGTTTCTACAAGTGGTAACGATACTACTGGTGATGGAAGTAAAAATAATCCATTCAATACAATTAATCATGCAATAACTGCTGCTTTAGATAAGTCAATCAACATTACTATTCATATTATGGATGGTACTTATTTAGGTACTGGCAATGTTAATTTAAAATATAGTAGAATAGCTGTTTTAAATTTAATTGGTGAAAATTACGGTAAAACCATTATTGATGGTCAGGATAATGATTATTTCTTCTATTTTGATAAAGGGTTAGATGTAGATATCACTAATTTAACATTTACAAATGGAAAAGCAGGTAATATTAATTGGAATGAGGGAATAATTTATGGGTCTTCATTAACTATGAATGATTGTATTATTAAAAACTCCGTTTCTAACACTTATTTGGTATATGATATTAATACTCAAAACTCAAAATTATTCTTTGATAATTTAACTTATATTAACAATAAAGGAAATATGTGGTTAGGTTATGCAACAATAAACAATTCCTATTTTGCAAATAACTCTGGTCAGGGTATTGGTGGACTTATAAGAGGAACTTATAATTTAACTGTTACTAATTCTAAATTTATAAATAATATTAATATTAAGAATTATAATGCCGAAGGAGGAGTTATTTACGCTCAAAATATTATAAGTATGAATAATATTTATGATTCAAATTATGCAGGAAATAATGGTGGGGCTGTTTATGTATCTGGTGCTGATAAAGCTACCTTTATAAATGATACATTTATGAACAATGGTGCTGACGGTAATGGTGGTGCAGTATATAGTTCTGTAAGTAATACTAAAATGCTTCCTGTTGTAACTTTTGAAAATGTTAAATTTATAAATAATTCAGCGGTTAATGGTGGAGCATTAGCTATTTCTGGCGCTACATTCAATAATGTCACTTTTAAAGATAACTCTGCTAAGGATATGGGTGGAGCTATTTATTTAATTTCTGTTCCTAATGGTTTAAAAAGCAATATTCGGATTTAATTATTAATGATTCTTTATTTGAAAATAGCAGTGCTTCTCAAGGTAAGGATATTTATATTTCAACACCTGATTCTAATAGTGGTATTGCAAATGTAACAGGACTTACAGTTACTTTCAATAATTTAACTACTCAATTTTTAGCAGATACTGTCTCTGCATCAGTATCCCATATTTCTGGTGCTGTAATAGGGGAAGTTCTATTAAATTTTACTTAAATGGAACTTATATGGGAACTTCTGGAGTTGTTAATGGTGTAGCATCTCTAGATTATCTTGGTTTTAAAAATGGAGTATATAATTTATCTGGGGATTATGTAGTTGCAGGTGCAAGAGATAAAATCATTAACGGAACTGTTAAAGTTGCATTAAATGCATTAAAAGATAATGTAACTATTTATGTTTCCGATAAATTGGGCGATGATGTAAATGGTGATGGTAGTTTAGACAAACCATTTAAAACTATTAAAAAAGCATTAAACTATGGATATTCTCAAAGTACTACTTTATTTGTCCATATTTTAGAAGGTATTTATTCAGGTGAAGGCAACACAAATATCGGCCTTTCATCTACTGTAAGTGTAACAATTACTGGTGCAGGTGTTAACAAAACTATTTTATGCGGTAATCAAATTAATGATTTCTTTACAGTATCTGCAGGAACTAATATAATTACTATTGAAAATATGAGTATGATTAATGGTTCAAAAGCAGATGCAGCTTCAGTATATCCTTATACAAATGTTAAAAATGTTCATTCTCCGGTTATAGCTTTACCAAACTCAAATGTTTATTTAAATAATATTTACTTTGAAAATAATAAAGGAAATCTTGGTGGGGCAGTATTAAACTCTGGAAATATGAAAATTAATAATTGTTCATTTGTAAGAAACGGCTTTTCATCATATGGTGGTGGATTAACTAACAATGGTACTTTAATTGTTGATAATTCCTACTTCTTTGCAAACTATGCATACAGAGGAGCAAATATTTTTGTAATTAAAGATATGACTTTACAAAATTCACTTGTTGAAGAATCATACTGGATTAGTGGTTCTCATTATGGAAACATTGTGGGAATTGATTCAGGAATAACTTTGATTAACACAACTGTTCAGAATCTTGGAAGAACTGCTGGTGAAGCAGGAAGAACTGATATTCAAGCTAATAGGCCAGGTCATATATACTTCGCTGGTTTAAACCGTGTTGAATCATATGGATGTATTTTTTAAATATGGCGAATCAGTAGCTGCTGGAGATATATTTGGATCTTTTTTATGGAGCATCTTGGGAATATAATTGGCAGGACTTTATTAAATTTGATAATTGTAGCTTTATAAATGTTAAAAATATTGACAGTGTTGGATTTAGAGCTAATTTAAACAGAACTGGTCATGTATCTTTAAATAATTGTATTCTTGATATTAAAGGTAAAGTTTTAACCACTTCCACTTTTGATATTCTTAATATTACAAATTGTTATATTCCAGATTCAAGTGTTGTTTCATGGTCTAGTTTAAATACTCCAAATGTAGGTATCATAGATTTAAATAATAATTGGTGGGGTAGCAATACTCAGCCAGTATTTACTATTGTTAGTACAAACAAAACCCTTGTTAATATGACTCCTGAAAATTGGTTAGTTTTAACTTTAGATGTTACTAACAAACCAGGTTTATTACAGGATGTTGTTTTAGCTTTCAAAGTATTTAACGGAACCAATTTAACTGATTATGTTGGCAGTTTACCAGTACGTGACTTTAATATGTCTGCAGCTAATGCTACTTTAAGTGTTGCTAACGGTACAATAAATAATGGTATTGTCAATGGTTTTGAAGCTAAAGAAGGTAATTACACTATTTCTGCTACTGTTGACGGTCAAACTGTAATTTATAATGGAACTGCTTCTTTAGGAAAAGGCATCATTAATGTTACAGATATTTCTCTTGATTATGGTGAAGTTGTAATGGTAAATGCTACTTTGGTAGATACTGATGGTAATGGAATAGCTAATATTAACATGACTTTAAAAGTTAATGGTAAAACTTATTATATGGTTACTGATGAAAATGGTGCTGTTAGTTTTGTGATTGCTCCGTTAGATAGTGGAAAGTATACTTTAGAATTCATTGTTCCTGCTTCTAAAATTTTATCTTCAGTTTCTAATAGTTCTACTTTAACTATTAATAAAGCTAAAAGATTTCATAAAAGCAGATATTGATGCGGGTGTAGCTGGTGAAGATGTTGTAATTGTCGTTAACGGTCCTAAAGATCTTAAAGAAAACATTACTGTAACTGTTGATAAAACTAATTATAATGTAGTTCTTGTTAATGGTTCTGCTTCTTTAACTTTAAAAGATTTAACTGCCGGAAATTATGATGTAACTGTTAGTTATCAGGGGGACAATAATTATGATAATCAAGTAATTAAGACTAATTTCACAGTAAATATCAATAAAAATGTTAATTTAAATATTTCAGATATTGTGATGATTTACAAAGATGGTACAAGGATGGTTGCTGTTTTAACTGATTATAAAAGGTAATCCTATAGCTAATGCTACTGTTTACTTTAGTATTAATGGTGTAACTTATGTTAGAACTACTGATGTTAATGGTTCTGCTTCTATAGGGTTAAACTTAGGTTCTGGTGTATATGGTGCTTCTGTTTATTATAATGGTTCTGATATGTATGATAAAGTAAGTAAAAAATATTACTGTAACTATTAATCCGACTGTTTTAGCTGATGATTTGGTTAAAATGTATAAAAAATGCTACTAAATTTAGTGCTAAGTTTACTGACAGTACTGGAAAAGCATTAGTTAACAGTGATGTTAGGTTTAATATTAATGGTGTTTTCTATACCAGAACTACTGATGCTAATGGTGTGGCTAGTTTGGCTATTAATTTAAGACCTGGTGATTATATTTTAACTGCATATAATCCTGTAAATGGTGAGCAAAAAAGGATTTAACATAACAGTGAAATCTTTAATAGTTCAAAATGACTTAACTAAATATTATTTAAATGCTTCCAGATTCCAGGCAACTATTTACAACAAAGACGGATCTTTAGCAGTAAATAAAAATGTGACATTTAACATCAACGGTGTTTTCTATATTAGAACTACTGATTCTAATGGTGTAGTTAGTTTGGCTATTAATTTGAGACCTGGTGACTATATTATTACAACTATCTTTGATGGTTTGGATATTGGAAACAAAGTCACTGTACTTCCAACATTAGTAACTAAAGACTTAAACATGAAATACATGGACGGCAGCAACTTCACTGCACAAACATTAGACAGTCAAGGAAAAGCATTAGCTAACCAAACAGTGTCATTTAATGTAAATGGTGTGTTCTATCACAGAATCACTAATGAAGACGGTATTGCAAGCCTAAGAATCAGATTAATGGCTGGTGAATATATAATAACTTCCTACTGGAACAATTTCCAAACAGGAAACACAATAAAAATTAGTCCTTAAGTAAATAACTTTTATTTACTTAACTTTTCTTTTTACATCTACATTAGTTAATTCAAATATCTTGTTTTTTATAATAGCTAGTCTTATAATCAAAATAGTATTATAAATTTTTAAAAAAGGTAGTTTAACTTATTGTTTAATTAACTGAAATTTCAATAATTTTATAAGAAAAAAGAGATGGAATAATTAGTTAAAATTAATTAACTAACTATTGATAACTTCTTTGACTTTGTCGAAAAGTCCTTTTTCAACATGGTGGATTTCATTTCCACTTATTTCGTCGAATTCTTTTAATAATTTTTTCTGTTTGTGGTTTAATTTTTTAGGAACAACAACTTTTACAGTAACGTAGAGGTTTCCTCTGCCTTTGTGTCTTACTGAAGTCATTCCTTGATCTTTAAGTTTAAATACTGTTCCGCTTTGAGTTCCTGGAGTTACTTTGAATTCAATGGTTTTTCCTTCAATAGTTGGGATTTGAATTACATCTCCAAGGGCTGCCTGTGGGAAACTGATTTGTTGCTCGTAATATAGGTGGTCTCCTTCACGTTGGAATTCTTTATTTCTGCTAATGTGGACACTAGCTATAAGATCTCCTTCGTATCCAGGTTGGTCTCCGCAGTTACCTTCACCAGATACTCTTAAACGGTCACCTTCATCAACACCTGCGGGAATTTCGATTTTAATGGTTTTGCTTTCCCCTAACATTACCTTTTCCATGACATTCTTCACATGGGTCAGTAATGATTTTACCGGTACCGCCACATTCCCTACAAGGTCTTACATTCATCATTTGACCAAGTATTGTGTTGCTTACCTGTTTTACTTGTCCTGTTCCGTTACATGTTGGACAGGTTTTTGGTTCAACACCTGGTTTTGATTTTTTTCCGTTACATGTTGGACAGATTTTACTTCTACGTATTTTAACTTCTTTTTCTACACCATTAAAAGCTTCTTCTAGTGTTATTTTGACTTCGGTGTATATGTCTGATCCTCTTTGAGGTCCTGTTGGTCCGCCTCTTCTGTGTGAACCTCCTCCAAATCCGAACATGTCGAATATGTTTCCTATATCGAAGCCCTGGAATATATCCTCGAAGTTGACATTTTTATAGAAATCTTCTGCACTAAATCCATCCATACCAGCATGACCAAATTGATCATATCTTTGACGTTTTTCATCATCAGATAAGACGGCATAAGCTTCACTTACTTCTTTAAATTTTTCTTCAGCTCCCTCTTCCTCACTTACGTCTGGATGGTATTTCATACAGTTTACGATAAGCTTTTTTTTGATGTCCTTTTCTGAAGCGTTTTTGTCAACTCCAAGAACTTCATAATAATCTCGCTTTTCTGCCATTTAGTCACCTTATAAGTATTATTTAAAAAAAATAAGAAAATAGAATAAATAATTTGTTTTATGTTTTTCCTGATAGCTAGCTTTTTTTTATTGATTCTGATTTTTATCTAACCTACTTGGAAATAATAAAACAATTATTATTTAATCTAATCATCTTTTACTTCGTATTCTGCATCGATTGTGCCGTCATCATCATCTGAGGAATTAGATTGAGCACCTGCATTTGGGTCAGCTTGTTGTTGTGCTTGAGCTTGTGCTTGTGCTTCTTGATAGATTTTAGCACTAATTCCTTGAACTACTTCAGATAATTCATCAGATTTTTCTTTAATAGCAGCAATGTCATCGCCAGCTACAAGATCTCTTAATTCACCAACAAGTTTTTCAACTTTTTCTTTTTCATCGTCACTTACTTTGTCTTTTAATTCTTCTAAAGCTTTTTCGGATGTGTAAATTAAGGAATCTGCATTGTTTCTAACTTCAATTTCTTCTTGTTTTTGTTTATCTGCTTCAGCGTTCATTTCAGCTTCTTTAATTTTTTGTTCGATTTCTTCGTCAGATAATTTGGTTGAAGAAGTAATTGTAATAGCTTGTTCCTTGCCTGTACCTTTGTCTTTTGCAGATACATTGATTATACCGTTTGCATCAATATCAAAGGTAACTTCAATTTGAGGAACTCCTCTTGGTGCAGGTGGGATACCTACAAGTTGGAATCTTCCAAGTGAGGTGTTATCTGCAGCCATTTTTCTTTCTCCTTGAAGAACATTAATGTCTACAGATGGTTGGTTGTCTGCAGCTGTAGAGAAAATTTGGCTTTTTTTGGTAGGGATTGTTGTGTTCCTTTCAATTAAAGTGGTTGATACTCCACCTAAGGTTTCAATACCTAATGATAATGGAGTTACGTCTAAAAGAACTAAATCTTTAATTTCTCCAGCTAATACTCCACCTTGGATAGCTGCTCCCATTGATACACATTCCATAGGGTCAATACCACGTTCGATTGTTTTGCCGATGAATTTTTCTACATATTTTTGTACAATTGGCATTCTGGTAGGTCCACCAACAAGAATGATTTTATCAATGTCGGATTTGCTCATTTTAGCATCATCTAATGCTTGTTGCATTGGTTTTCCGGATTTTTTAACAATGTCATCTACTAATTCTTCTAATTTAGCTCTTGTAAGACTTACGATTAAGTTTTTAGGAGATCCGTCTTTACCCATTGTAATGAATGGTAAGTTTACTTCAGTAGTTAAGGTAGTGGATAATTCGATTTTTGCTTTTTCAGCAGCTTCTCTTAACCTTTGTACTGCTTGATCATCATCCATAAGGTTAATGCCGTTTTCTTTTTCGAATTCATCAGATAAGTATTTAAAAAGAACATTATCCATATCGGTACCACCTAACTGTGTGTCTCCGCTGGTGGATTTTACTTCAAATATTCCTCCACCGAATTCCATGATGGTTACATCTAAGGTACCTCCACCTAAATCGTATACCATGATGTTTACATCATCGTCTTCTTGTTTGTCAATACCATAAGCTAAACTTGCTGCAGTAGGTTCGTTTACAAGTCTTACAACATCTAATCCTGCAATGGTTCCTGCATCTTTTGTTGCAGTCCTTTGGTTGTCGTCGAAGTAAGCAGGTACAGTAATAACAGCTTTTTCAACTTTTTCGTCTAAAAAGGATTCTGCATCTTTTTTGATTTTTTGCAAGATGAATGCAGAGATTTCTTGTGGGGAGTATTGTTTTCCGTGGATTGTAACTTTGTAATCGGTTCCCATACTTCTTTTGATTGCGCTGATGGTGTTTTCAGGGTTGGTTACAGCTTGTCTTCTAGCTGGTTCTCCTACTAACATTTGACCGTCATCAGTAAATGCAACATAACTTGGGAATGCTTTACCGTATTGGCTTGCACCTCTGCAGAAGGCACTACAGTTGGTTTACCTCCAACAAGTACAGATGCTGCAGAGTTACTTGTTCCTAAATCAATACCTATAATTTTTTCTTTTTTAGTATCAGACATAATTAATCACCTTTATTTTTTGATTATATAATAATTTAATAAACATTATTTTTTACAGACTCTAACTTTAGAGTATTTGATAACTTTACCTTTTAAGGTATATCCTTTCATCAATTCATCAATAATATATCCATTTTCCACATTTTCATCGTTTGCAACCATAAGTGCTTCATGTTTAAATGGATCGAATTTTTCCCCTTTTGCAGGGATTTCTTCTAAACCTTCTTTAGTTAAAACATCTTTAATTTTAGAATATATTAATTCAACACCGTCTCTTAATTCTTTTTCAGTTTTAGAATTTTCAAGTGCTCTTTCTAAATCTTCATAACTGTCTAAGATATTTTTGATAAGTGGTTCATTGGCAAATTTGATGATATCTTTACTTTTTTTTCTCGTTGATTTTTTGAAGTTTTCGAAATCAGCTTGAAGTCTTTGAGATAGTGAAATATACTCTTGAGTTTTTCTTTTTTTTTTCAAGGTCTTCATTTATTTTAGCTAATTCTTTATTTTTAGAATCTAATTCTTCAAGAAGTTCATCATATTTTTCCTGAAGAGTTTTAGTTTCTTCTTCTTTTTGGTCTTCATTTTTATCATTAGCCATTCAGTCACCTTTTCAAATTTTTAAAACTCTCTAAATAACCCTTGTGTAGAGAATTTTTATTTTTGATACTTAATATTGGCATATTTTGGAATTTATGGACATATAGGAAAATGGTTCAAAAAACAAGGGTTATTAATAAGAGTTTTTTGTACCAAATATTAAAGTAACAAAAAGTTATCTTTCTCGTATGTTATTATAGTAACAAAAAGTTATATAAAGGTTTCGGTATAATTTATATTTATGAAAGATACAAACGAATTTGAAAAAAAATAAGGACAAATCTAAAAATGTCAATCCACATTCAAATACTGTATCAATCATTGAAATAAATGGTAACTATGAAGATTCAGATTATGAGATTGACAAAGAGGATATACTTGATGTAATGGGCTGTAAAACAAGAAGGGATATTATAAATCTCTTAAGGGAAGAACCAATGTTTGTAAGTGAAATTTCCAATGAACTCAATATTGGTCAAAAAGCAATTATAGAACACCTGAGGGCTATGGAAAACATTGGAATATTAAGTTCTTCATATAAAAAAGATTCTTAGAGGTAGACCGCGTAAATATTATGATTTAGATCATGAAGTTAATATTCATATTACTATTAATAAGAATACATTCAATGTAAACTTCAATGAGGATATGCTGAATACACCACAATTGCCTTCTGGTGATGAGTGGTCTAAATTATTGGATATTGAAAAAAGAATTGATAATGGTCAAACAGAAGCTATTTCAGAACTTATGAATCAAATAAGATTATATGAAAATCTTAAAAACAGAGCGGAATATATTTTGGAACGAACTCTTAAAAATAAATAAATTAGCTGTTGTTTGTATCTATTCTTTTTTTTTTTTTTTTTAATTAAGTTTTTTTTTAGCTACAATGGCCTGGCCTAAAGTGAAACAGAACCGTCTCCGGCACAGGTATTTTTATGCTGGATGAAATTGTATCCGTTTTTTCAATGTACTTTTTACAGGTATCGGTTATTGCTTCGTTGTAGAATACTCCTCCTGTAGCTCCAATAACATTGACTCCTTTTTTATCTGCATTTTCAATAGCTATCTGGGACAGTCCTTTTGCTATTGTCTTTTGAGCGGCATTTGCAATATCTGATTTATTTTCTCCTTTTTTTGATATAGTCTGACAACTTCACGAAGGATTTCACGGGTGTTTAATATGTTGTCTTTAATTTCAAATGGAATTTCAATGTCATTTTTGGAGTAATATGCAACAGATTCCAATTTCATTGAACATTCTCCTTCATATGTTCTGGTGTTGCATATTTCCAGAGCTGCTGAAACAGAGTCCAATACTCTTCCGGTACTTGTTGTAAGGCCAACATTAATTCCGGCTTCCAATTGTCTGTAAATATTTTTAATTTCAGTTTCACCGTATTTGAAATAATCAACATATTTGCTAATTAGATCTTCATCATCTATAATACTTAAAAGCATTCTTATAGGATGTTTGGTGGCCATATCTCCTCCGGGCATTTTATGGGCCTGCAGATGACCTAATCTTTCAAAGTCAGTAATGTTGGTGTATAGGATTTCTCCTCCCCAGCTTGTAGCATCACTTCCATAGCCTACTCCGTCACATGCTATTACAATCATTTTATCTATACCATAATCATTAGCCAGTGCAATACTATGGGCATGATGGTGCTGCACACCTATTACATCACATCCAAATTCATCACTAAATTCATGAGCTAGTTTTTGTTGTAAAGAAATGAGGGTGCAAATCACATGCAATTGCATCAAAATAGTTTATTTTAGTGATTCTTTTCATATTTTCAATAGCTTCTTTCATGAATTTTAAAGTTTTTAATTTGTTGGTATTTCCAATATGTTGTGAAGTATAAATCATATGGTCTTTAGTCATTGCAAAGGTAACATCAAGTTCAGGTCCAGGGCAAGTACATTCAAATCATTTACATCATAATTGATTTTATATGGTTCTGGAGTGTAGCCTCTTGATCTGCGAATAAATGAAAGTGTATCGTTTCTAAATCGGATAACTGAATCATCGCATCTGTTTAAAATCTTACGGTTATGGATTAGGGAATAATCAGAAATTCCATTTAAATTTAGAATATCTTTATTTGTAATCATCATAGGTTCGCCAGGAGTATTGGCTGAAGTCATAACATATGTATCGATGTCTCCTTCATCAAAAAGCAGGTAATGCATTGGAGAGTAAGGCAGCATGACTCCGATATTGTGCAAACCGGGAGCTAATGACTCTGGGAAATTGTAATTGTCATTTTTCTTTAAAACAACAATGGGTCGTTTGTTGGAGGTTATAGTTGCAATTTCTTTTTTTTTACTTAATTTGGCATAACCTTTAACACTGTCCAGATCTTTACTCATAACTGCAAAAGCCTGATTCGGACGGTTTAATCGTTTTCTTAACTCTTTGACGGCTTTGTCATTATATGCATCAACTACTAAGTGTGTTCCACCTATTCCTTTAATGGCTATGATTTTACCTTCCTTCAGTTTATCTTCAGCTACTTTAATGGGATTGTTGCTATTTATTTCTTCCGGACCTTTGTATATTTTCATTTGGGGTCCGCAATCACTGCAGCATATGGCTTCACCATGGTAACGTCTGTTTAGAGGTTCTCCATATTCTTCAAGACAGCTGTCGCACAATGGAAATTCATCCATTGAAGTTCTGACTCTGTCATAAGGAACACTGTCAATAACAGTAAATCTGGGGCCGCAGTCAGTACATGCATTAAAAGGATACTTATAACGTCTGTCTTTCGGATTTCTAATTTCTTCAAGACAGCTGTCGCAGATAGCTATGTCTGGAGGTATTACAGATACTCCTGAAAACTCATCGGAACTTTCAATTATTGTAAAATCGTCAAAACCCTCTCTAGCTATGTCTTCGGTTTTCATAGAATCTATTTTAGCTATCGGGGGCAATTCTTTAGGCAGTCTGTCAATAAATAAGTCAATATTGTCTCCCTCAAGGATTATTTCAACTACATTTCCTAAATTTCTTACATATCCGTTTAAATTCAAATATTTTGCAAGTCTGTAAATATAAGGTCTGAATCCTACACCCTGAACAATTCCCTGAGTTAAAATCTTTTTTTTTGCCATCATAGTCAATATATATTTAAATATAATTATTGTATAAAATAGTTATGATAATATGAGAGAAATTCTTGAAAAGTTAATCAATGAAGAAATTAGTATTGAGGAATGCGAGAGGATTTTAAAGGCAGATACTATTTTAGAATTTGATGAAGTTGCTAAATTTGACAAATCACGCTCTTCAAGAACAGGTTTTCCAGAAGCGGTTTTTTCTCCAAGTAAAGATTACGGGGATCTTTTATTGATAATCAATAATTATTTCACCAGTGAAAATCCCGAAAATCTAATTGTAACCAAGTTATCTTCAGAAAGATATGAAAAATTAGCAGATGATTTGGATTTAGAAGGATTTGAATTGGACTATAATAAAAGAGCTCAGATATTGGTAATCAGAAACAGGGAAGTTCCTAAAACATTAGGTAAGGTGGGTATCATAACTGCGGGAACATCAGATATAAATATTGCAGAAGAAGCACGTGTAATAGTTGAAGAAGGGGGCTGTGAAGCAATAACTTCTTATGATATTGGTGTAGCTGGAATTCATAGACTTTTTTTCCTCAAATAGCGCATATGATTAAAGAGGGAGTGGAAGTATTAATCGTTTGTGCAGGAATGGAAGGTGCCCTGCCTTCTGTTGTAGCTGGTTTAGTCGATATTCCGGTTATTGGTGTTCCAACATCTGTAGGTTATGGTGTAGGTGAAGGGGGAGTTGTTGCTTTAAACGCAATGCTTCAGTCATGCGCTCCGGGGATAGCTGTTGTAAACATTGATAACGGGTTCGGTGCAGGAGTATTTGCTCTAACTATAATTAAAGGTCGATAAATTGATTTATGAAACATTTGATGCATCCAAACATGACACTTTAGAAAAGTGGCTAAATTAATCTATGACGTTGATTTTAGAACATTTGACTTGCTGTTTAAGAATTCTGATAAAGCTATTTCAACAATTGAAAAGCAATTAAAAAAAGAGGAATCTCTTGAGGATACCAAAGTTATTTTAGATGATGATAATAATATTATTGGTTTGCTGATATTCTGGATTTCTAAAAACCTGCATTTTATCATAGTTTAAAGACAGTCAGTTTAAAATTGCTTATTGTTGATATTTTAGACTATTTTGTATTATGTGATGTGGAGAAAGGAGATTTTCATGTTGCAGAATTAGCTATTGATGAATCCCAAAGGGGAAAAGGTTTGGGCAGTAAAGTTTTGGATGATGTAATTGGATATGCTAAAGGGAATAATCTAAAAAGAGTAACTCTTGATGCCGATTTCAGAAACACAGGAGCCAAATCATTATATGAAAGAATAGGATTTAAAGAATTCAATAAAAAAAAAAAGAGTTAAAATAGGAAGTTTTGAACGCGGAATGCATAATATGGAACTTAAATTATAAGTTCAATGTCTTCTACGTGCAAATTCTTCAAAAATTTCATCTATTTCTATTCCTTTGTAAACAAGGATAAGTAAAGTGTGGAATATTAAATCAACAGATTCATAAACTAAATTCTCATCATTTTTAGCAGCAAGCAATACTTCACCACATTCTTCTGCTACTTTTTCAAGTATTTTATCTTCTGCTTTTTTGTCACTGTCCTGCATTATTTTAGAGGTGTAGGAATCAATAGGATTGTCCCTTCTTTCTTCTAAAACTTTATAAACTTCTCTAATAATTTCCTCTGATGCCATTTAATCACTTTTCTCGTTGTCTTGTATACTTTCTGTAATAGCTATTAATGGATGTTTATCATCATCAATAATTTCAATATCATTGAATGTTTTTATTCCTGCTTTATCTGCTGTTTTTTCCAATCCTAAGCGGATATCTTTGCCTAAATCAATAACATATGCATCGATTGTTTTGCAGCCTAATTGTTTTGCAGCTACTGTTCTGTGATGTCCATCTACCAATATCCACCTGTCTCCAGTTTTAACAACAATTGCAGGTTCAGCTAATCCCATTTTAAGCTCATATGTTCTTCCTTCAAGTTCGTCAGCATAAACTCTGTCTTGAGTAGGTCTTATTTTATCAGTGTCAACTTGCATATGTTTTAAAGTACTTTTAATGCCATATAATTGGTCCATAGTACTTTTAAAGTAATCTACTTTATTTGGGGTGGAACGTTCAATATGTGAACGAACCATATCTGTGTTTGTAATAATTCCTACAATTTCGCCGTTTTCGTTTATGACTGGCATTCGTGAGATGCCTCTTCTGAACATAACTCTGGAAGCATCATTTATACTTAAGTTTTCATTAGCTACTACTAATTTTGTACTCATTATTTCTGAGACATGGTCTGCCCAGTCTTTTACTACAATATCAAAAGAGGTTACCATTCCCACTAGTTTGTTATTTTCTACTACTGGATAGCTATTGTGATCGCTTTCTTTCATTAATTTAATAACTTCTTCTGTTGTTGTTTGTGGTGATACTGTAACAACATTTTTTAGTCATATAATCTTTGACCAACGATTTACTTTTAGCCATAGTTTCCCTCCGATTTTATTCTATGTTTTCTTTTTAAGATTTTAACAGTTTCTCCAGGGTCTGCTTTTTCCTCTTGTTAATCTCATAACTTGGCCGACAAGGAAATTAAGTGAAGATTTTTGTCCTTCAAGTAATCATTTACAGCTTTTGGATTTTCTTCGATAGCCTGTTTTACTGCAGCTATCACTTCATCATCTTTTACAACACCAAGCAAACCTAATTCTTCAGCTATTGCTTTTGGAGTTTGTTTATTGTTTGGCATATGTTCAATGATTCTTTGACCTGCTTTGGTGGTTATTTCTTTATTTTGAAGCATTTCTAAAAAGTTCTACAATATCTTCAACTAATATTCCGCTATCTGCAAAATCAAGTTTGTTATAGGATAATACTCTTTTAAGTTCATCTCTCATCCACATTGAAGCAAATTTAGGATCCACTTGTTTAGCTACTGCTTCATAAGTTATAGCCAGGTCAAGTTCTGAAGTTAACACTTTAGCAGATTCTGCATCAATTCCATATTCTTCAGTAAATCTTCTTACTTTATTGTGCGGTGCTTCAGGCATTATTTCTAAAACATTTTCAATTTGAGCATCGGAGATTTCCATTGGTGGCAAATCAGGATCTGGAATGAATCTGTAATCATCAGCATCTTCTTTTAACCTCATACCTACAGTAATCATCTGAGATTCAAGGTATGCACGTGTTTCTTGTTTGATTTCAACTCCTCTTTTCATAAGGTTTTTCTGTCTAACAAGTTCAAATTTCAATGCTTTGTAAGCTCCTTTAATGGAGTTGATGTTTTTCATTTCTACTCTGTTTCCACCTTCAATAGAGATGTTTACATCAGCTCTCATAGTACCTTCTCCACGAGCTCCTCCACTATATTGCAATACACGGATGAGCTCTTTTAAGAAGGTTCTTGCTTCTTCAGGAGATTTTATATCCGGTTCTGTAACAATCTCAATTAAAGGAATTCCGGAACGGTTAAAATCAACAGTACCTCTGTCAGGTTTGTATTGGCCAGGGTCTTCTTCCATATGGATTTCTCTGATTCTGACTCCATTTAGTTCTCCTTCGTAACCGATAGGTACTGAAGTTCTTTGGTATCCTGAAGGCAAATAAGGATAATCGTAATGTTTTCTCATGAAGTAGGTGAAACCTTTATCGATTTTACAGTTAAGCATTAAAGAAATCATTAATGCATTTTCAATTGCTTTTTCATTTGTTGGATATGGTTTAGCACCTGGTTGATTTAAACAAACTGGACAGATGTTTGAGTTTGCTGGTGCTTCCTTATAATTTGTTGGACAATCACAAAATAATTTTGATTCAGTTTCTAATTGTACGTGGATTTCAAGTCCACACATCATATTGACACTAATAATAATTCCTCCAATTTTTTTGGAAAATCAAAATAGATTTATATTATGTAAGTATTTATAATAATAGATTAATAAATATTTGTGATTTTTATGTCTGATGAAGTTTTATTTACACAAAAATTAGTGTCAAAAGATAATGACAATAAAGTAACTATTGAGTGGATGGTTGAAAACAATACTGGGGGATTAATAGAAAATGCATTGGCACTATCCCAGTGTTATACTCATGATTTTGGAAACTTTGAAGATGGTGAGGTCAAATCAATTATTTTTGATGTAGAACTTCCGTCTGATGAAAGTTTAAAAATGGATTTTGGTGATGATGCAATAATTCCGGATAAAATTACATTTGGTGGTGCTTCTTTAACTTATAGGGCTAATGGAGTTTCATTTAAAACAAAATCTAATACATTGGAAATTTAATATTTGTTTTTTAAAGATTCCTTTATATATCTTTTAATAAATTTATTTAGTTCTGGATCAACATCGCTTTCCGGATTTCCAAGTTGTTTTTTTGTCAGTGAATGTTCCTTTAAGTTGACGTCCGGACCATTTAACTTCTTCTTCCACTCTTTTTCCATATTTTGTTCCAAACATTTTAAATAATGGGAATTTGGTTATTCCATTGGCTCCGCTTAAAATAAGAATACCTATGTTGGCCAGATTATCAATCCATGTTCCGCATATTATTGTAATGTCCGGAAATGTTAATCTGATTTTAGACACTACCTGGGCATAATAAAGTGAAGCTGGCTGTGAGCTGTTTGCATATGCGGTTTCTTTATGTGGGTTTAATGAGTAGAATATTACTCTGTCAATTTTGTGATCTTTAATATAATCAATTAAATAATCAACATCATCTAATGTTTCTCCAAGGCCTAAAATCACCGTAATAGCTTTTTTGGAATCCTAAATCTCCAGCTATGTCTAACATATTGCTTATTTTATCTAATGATTTACTTGGACATACTTTTTGATGTAATTCAGGATTAGCTACTTCAACAGCTCCGGTAATTCCTTTTATTTCTGAGCCATATTCTTCTAGTTCGTCTGTAATTCCTGTATTTAACCAAACACTGTCTCCAGTGATGTTTTTGATGGTGGTTGCTATTTCTTTAATTTCTGCGGTTGTAAATGATTTGTAACCACCTGAAAGAAATTCAATATTCCAATTTAGGCGTTTACACATTTCTGCTTCAGCATATATATTGTGTACATTACGTCCAGCTTTGGTGGGGTCTTTAATTTTATCTTTTGAGTAGACATGTAACAAAAAGCACAGTCTCCTTTATCGCACCACCAGGAAAGGAATATTGCTCTTTCAAGACTAATTTCATTGCCATGTTTTTTTAGTGTGGTTTCATTTGCCTTTTTATTAAATCAAATATGTCAGAATCCATTTTAATCATTATTCTTTATTGTTTGTTTTAATATTAATAGTTAAAGTTATATATTAGTTTATCCAAACTATATTATAGTTTGCTTCTAATTTTATTTAGATGTAATTTAATCAAAACATTTATATAGTATGAAAATCAAACTAATTAATACTGTTTGAAGTCTTTTGATTTGAATGGGTTTATTTGGTTAAGACTGGTGGGTACTCACATGCCATCGTAGCTCAGTAGGTAGAGCGTTCGGCTGTTAACCGATTGGTCACAGGTTCGAGCCCTGTCGATGGCGCTTTTGGGCCCATAGCTTAGCCAGGTAGAGCGTCCGGCTCATAACCGGAAGGCCATGGGTTCGAACCCCATTGGGCCCATTTCAATTAAATTATGTCATTTGTTGCTCCGGTGGTGTAGTCCGGCCAATCATTTCGGCCTTTCGAGCCGAAGACTCGGGTTCGAATCCCGGCCGGAGCATTTAAAAACTTGTTAAGATTTTTAATGGTTTCTATGTATCCTTTCTTTTTGTATAAGCGGGGGTGCCTGAGAGGCCAAAGGGGACAGGCTTAGGACCTGTTGACGCAGGTCTACCAGGGTTCAAATCCCTGCTCCCGCATTCTAACAATTTTTTATTTATTTCTTATGCCGGGGTAGGGTAGGCGGTCATCCTACGGGACTGTGGATCCTGTGACTCGGGTTCAAATCTCGGCCCCGGCCCCATTATTAAAAACTATTTTTTATGAGATTATTTCTATGGCTAAAAAAAGGGTCTGCTGAAGAAAGAGATTTAGTGCATAAACTTTGGGAAAGAGATTTTGCAGCTATGAGAGCTCCAGCTTCTGGAGGTGCAACTAAAAAACCTTTACCTGATGTTGTAGCAGGAAACGGTAAATTATATTTAGCTATTGAAGTTAAAACTACAACTAAAGATAAAATTTACATAGATTTTCCTCAAATTGATGCATTATGTGAGTTTTCTGAAAAATTCGGTGCTAAACCATATATTGGAGTTAAATTTAAGTACACAAAATGGTTATTTTTAGAACCTGAAAAAACTCCACGTACCAAAAGCGATAATTATAAAATTGAAAAGATTTTGCCCAGAAAAAGCTTTGGAAATTGATGAAATTACCGGCATTGATAGGCAAATGAAATTTTGATAATAACATTTATATAGTAATTAAATCATATTAATAATAGTATGTTATTATGACATATCTGTTGGGGTTATAGTGTAACCTGGCATCATCTGGGACTCCAGTTGTCTTTGAAGAAAATATACGCGTAACTGAACAGTATCCGTTGTGATGATCAATTGGAGTACTGAGGCAAGAGACATCCCAGGATCGGGGTTCAAATCCCTGTGACCCCATTTTTATAAAAAACTATTTTTTAAATATTATAATTTCAATACTATTTTTATGAATTCTAAAGATATTATATGGATTCCAGGTTATAATTTAGATTCTAACTGTTATCTGATTGATGATATGTTAGTTGATACTGGAGCCGGAGATAATAAAGAATACCTTTTTCTAAACTTAAAGAACATGATGTCAATCCTGAAGATATTAAATTAATTGTTAACACACACTGTCATTTTGATCATGTTAATGGTAATTGTTTTTTCCCTAATGCTAAAATAGCTATTCATAAAATTGATGCAATCGCTTTAATGGAAGATGATAATCCTGATACTGTAGCCAGTCATTTTGGCCATGAAATTAAATGCCATAAAGTGGATATTGAATTGGAAGAAGGGGATAAAATAAAGGATTTTGAAGTTATTCATACTCCAGGTCATTCTAAAGGAGCTATCTGTTTGTGGGATGGTGAAAATCTAATTAGTGGAGATACAGTATTTGGTCATGGTGGTGTTGGCAGAACTGACATTGGAGGCAGTTTTTCTGATTTGAAAAAATCTGTAGAAAAACTGAAAAAATTAGATGTTAAAACAATCTATCCGGGTCATGGGATGATTGACAATAATGGGAAAAAGAGTATTGAAATGTCTTATTCTCTTTTTTAAATTATTTTTCTAATTTTTTAGCTACTTTTTTAAATGCTCCTCTTTTTTACAAGAACAGTAACTTTTTTTCGCCTCGGCTTATAACGCTATCTGTTTGTGGTATTACCAGTTTGCCTTTTGATATGTGGCAATTATAATGTAATCTTTTGTTGGTGATATTTCCCCTATTTTCTTTCCAACAACCTTGTCATTGGTTATGGTCATATCGAAGATTTCAGCATCTCCTTCGCCAAGTGTAATTAGGTCTGCAACATTAGGTCTTGTTACAAGTTTTTTTTCTAAAAGTCCTGCAGCTGTAACTTCCGGACTGATTACATTGTCTATTCCGACTTCCATAAACGCTTCTTCGTGGTCAGGATTACTTACTCTGGCAATAATTGTTGGAACATTATATTTTTTAACTAAAATACAGGATAATAGGTTTGCTTCATCATTTCCAGTTGTAGCTATGAAAAAAGTCTGCATCTTCAATATTGGTTTCTTCTAATAATTTTGAGCTAGTTCCATTTCCACATATTACAAGTGCATCAAGTTCTGCAGCTACTTCTGAGCATAATGATTCGTCACTTTCAATTAAAGTGATGTCGTGTCCATCTTCTATTAATAAATTTGCAAGGTTAAGGCCTACACGACCTCCACCCATTATTATAATATACATTTCAATTCTCCCTCTTTGTAATACATTAAATTTATTTTTGAATATTATAAATATTTTCATTTTTTAAATATTTCAAAAATAGCTCTGAATAGGACCAGCACAGGATAAATTTCCAGTCTTCCTACCCACATGTTTAAAAAACAGATACTATTTTTAAAACAGGATTAAGAGTATTGTTCAATACTCCAATATCCAATCCGTTGTTTCCTTGGAGCGATATTATACTAAATAAACTGTCGAATGGTGGATATCCATAAAAACAAAATATAATCCAGGTTATTGCAATGATGACAAGGTATAATGTTATAAAGTTCCCGGTTTTTCCTATTTCTTTTTTCGGACACTCTTCTTCCAGATATTTTAATAGGGATTACTCTGCCGTCTGGTGAAAGGATTTCTTTTTTATGTGTCTGTAAATAGCTTTAACATAAGTTATTACTCTGTAAAGTTTAATTGCACCTACGGTAGATCCGCTTAGAACCACCCATCAACATCAAAATCATCAGGATAACTAATATAAATGATGGCCATCCTGCCATGGTGGAAGCCAGTTGGACATTAGCTCCTGTTGTGGTAATTGATGAGGTAACTGTAAATAAAAGGTCAATCGGCACAATATGAGATGCTAGATAAAGAATTATTGTAACAAAAGTGATTATACAGATTAATGTTTTAAATTGTAAATCCTGAATTAATGATTTTCCTTTTGTTTTGATAATTTTATAATGTGCTAAAAAGCTTGTAGCTCCTAAAATCATCAATACAATTGAAATAAGATAAATCAGGTCATTGTGATAATATCCGATATTTGCATTTTTAATACTCATTCCGCCAGTTGCAATCATACAAAAGGTATTACAAATAGAATCAAAAGTCGGCATTCCTGCTAAAAGATATAATATAATTCCTGCTATGGTATAAATCAGGTAAATTTCAATGGTTTTTTAAGTGTGGTTTTAACACTTGGTTTCAGGCGTTCTTCACGGGCTTCAGATTGGTATAATTTGGCAGTTGCAGTACCTGGTCTTGTTAAAACACCAATTACCATAACTACCACTCCTAATCCTCCAACCCATTGTTCAAATGCTCTAAAAAATAATATGCTGTGGGGTAATATTTCAACATTATCAAACATTGTTATTCCGGTACCTGTTAATGCTGAGGTACTTTCAAAAAATACCGTTTAAAAAATCAGTTCCTGTTGCAAGTGAGATTACGACTCCTCCAACAATACCTGCCCACATCCAGGCAATTGATGAAATCATCATTCCGTGTTTCAGTTTCATCTTGTTGCTGGAGTATTTGTCAAGAGTTTTCATACATATGTATCCTAAAATAACTGAAAAAACTCCAGGAATAATAAAACAGCTATAGTTAAATTCGAAATAGATTAAATCGATAAGTAATGGGGATAAGCACATTAATCCCACACAAATCATCACTACTCCGGAATATTTTGTAACTATGCAAAGATCTGTTTTAGTTATATATTTCATCATTTTATGTTTTTGAATAAATAGCTATATAAATATTAACTAAAGCAAATCTAAATTAAGTATATTCTATATTAGTTGTGTGAAATCATGAAACATAAATCATTAATATTTCTATTTATCAGTTTTCTTATTTTGGGAGTCATGCTCTGGTTTGTAGGGATCGGTGATATATTAGGAGCTTTAAAAATAGCTAATTTGTGGTTTATCGCATTAGCTGTTTTAATTCAGGTTTTTACTTATTATTTATACACTTTGCGTTGGCAAATCATTAACAAGATGGATGGTATTGAAATATCTATTAAGGAATTATTTCCTATTGTTATGGTTGGTTTAGCTACAAATAATATTACTCCTGCTGGAAGGGGTGGTGGAGAACCTGTAAGGGCATATATCCTGTCCAGAGATAAAGGATATCCAATGGAAGAGACCTTTGCAACTGTTGTGGCTGATAAAGCTTTAGACACTTTTCCATTTGTTTTCTTGGCTATTTTGACAATTATTGGAATCACTTTCTACTTTAAGCTGGATTTATGGATTTTAATATTGATGATTGTTGCAGTAATAGCTATTGTGGCTTGTTTAATTTTACTTATATATATGTCTGTAAATCCAAAATTCGGTAAAAAGGTTGATAATTGGATTATTGGATTAATTAGAAGATTTTATAAGAAAAATTCAGATGAATTGGAACAAAAGGTACACACTGTAATTGACGGGTTCCAGGATACAATGAAACTTGTAATTTCTGATAAAAAGGATTTTGCATTATGCTCTGCCTTTGTCATTTATCATATGGATATTTGAGATTTTAAGGGTTTATGTTGTGTTTTTAGCATTTGGAGCTCATGTAAGTCCGGTTATTATTGGTGAAGTATTTATTATGGCATCATTAATAGGTATGATTCCACTGTTACCTGGTGGACTTGGAGCTGTAGATGGAGTAATGATTTTATTTTACTCAACAGCAGGAATATCTGCTTCATTAAGTGCAGCTGCCACTGTTATTGAAAGGTTAATTTCATTCTGGTTAGCTACTGTAATTGGTATGCTGATTTTACCTCATTATGGCTCTTCAGTTCTTGATAAAATTTCATTAAGTTCAAAATCCGATGATGAATCTGATGATGAACTGCTGGAATAATTAAATAGAAAACTTTATTTTATTTACTTTCTATATTTTTTAGTATAGCAAAAAATTAATTTTTTGTAAAATATTTGGTGAAAATATGGAAATTAATGGCGTAGAAATTAAAGATAATTATGCAGAAGGTTTTGGAATTAAAGTGCTTTAGAATTTTAGTTACAGCAGCTACTAAAAGATTAGCTAAAATTGCAGCTACTGAAGCTACTGGATACGGAACTTCTGTTATTGGATGTCCTGCAGAAGCAGGTATTGACTGTTACGTACCACCAACTGAAACTCCTGACGGAAGGCCAGGTTATGTAATTATGCTCTGTCAAGGATCTAAAAAACAATTAGACCACGAACTCCTTGAAAGAATAGGTATGTGTATTTTAACTGCACCAACTACTGCAGCATTCAATGTTCTTGATGACGCTGATGAAGAACTCAAAACTGGTTTCAAATTAAAATTCTTCGGTGACGGATTTGAAGATGAATTAGAAATCGACGGTAGAAAAATGCATTCTATCCCAATTATGTCTGGTGATTTCTTAGTAGAATCTACTTTTGGTTTCAAAGCTGGTGTAGCTGGTGGAAACTTCTTTATCTTAGCTGAAAATCAAATGGCTGGTGTAATGGCTGCTGAAGCTGCTGTTGATGCTATTTCAGCTGTTGAAGGTGTAATCACTCCTTTCCCTGGAGGTATGGTTGCTTCAGGTTCTAAAGTAGGTTGTAACAATTACAAATTCTTAAATGCATCTACCAACGAAAAATGTGTGTAACTTTAAAAGACAAAGTTGATTCTGACATCAGAGAAGATGCTAATGGTGTATTTGAAATCGTTATTGATGGTATTGATGAAGAATCAGTACGTGCTGCAATGAAAGCAGGTATTGAAGCAGCATGTAATGTTCCTGGAGTATTAGAAATCGATGCTGGTAACTTCGGTGGAAACTTAGGAGCTTACAAAATCAACTTACAAGATTTATTCTAAGGGTATTATCCCTTTTTTTCTATTTTTTATTTTAATTTTCTTATTCTTGGATATTTACTCGTTTTTTAAAAATTGCTCTTACTTTGAAATATTGTTTTCAAATCCAAGTGAAATTATATATTTAACATGGAATATAAGATATTTTGGAGCATGTAATGGTGTTATTGCATGCTCTGTGTTTGCAGATATGTGGTATGAATATTGATGCAAATTCTCGGGTTAGTTTTTTGTGATACAAAAAGAGTTCAGTTAGGTATTAACTAGCTGGACATACTTTTTTGTATTTGGTTAAAATCCATAATCTGACCTTTTAACACTTTAAAACTGGTTATGTGTCCATTTTTATATGGGCACTACTTCTATTTTTAAATTTTAAAATTAAAAAAGAATTATTAAATACAATTTTTAAATGTATATCTGATTGGTGATTTTTATGGATCCTATAGATATGACTGTTACAGATTTAAATTGTGAATATTTAGGTTTATCAAGACTTTGTTTAATGGAATCTGCCGGAAAATCTCTCGCAGAAGAAGTTGGAAAAATAGCTGTTTATACATTTTCAAAACCTGTTAAAATAATTATTTTCACAGGATCTGGAGGAAATGGTGGAGACGGTTTTGTAGCAGCAAGATATCTTTTAAACAGAGGATATGATGTTGATATTTATATGTTAAAAGATAAAAACGGAATTCATTCAGCTGAAGCTAAAACTAACTATGAAATACTTGAAAACATGAAACCCCGCTTTTCTCATTTGACAGTTCATAATCTAAATACAATTGAAGATATTGATAACTGTGAAGTAGCAAATAGTGACAGCTTTTCAGAGTTTATCATTATAGACGGAATTTTGGGAACTGGCATTAATGGTAAATTGAGAGAAAACATTAAAAGAGCTATTGAAGTTATAAACAGTTCCAATGGCCTGACAATTAGTGTTGATGTTCCGTCTGGTCTTGACCCGTTAACTGGCCAGATACATGATGTAGCAGTTAAACCCCAGTATACTGTAAGTTTTCATAAAGTAAAAACAGGAATTCACAAGGCAGGCGAAGAAAAAGTTGGGGGAATTGTAACCTGCGATATTGGAATTCCTATTGAAGCAGAATACTTTATAAATCATGGGGACATGATTAAACTTAATAAAAGATCTTTAAAATCACACAAAGGAAATAATGGTAAAGTTTTAATTGTTGGTGGCAGTAAAAAGAGTATTCAGGGGCTCCAAGTATTGCAGGACTTGCAGCTATTGGTGCAGGGGCTGATTTGGTCTATGTTGCAGCTCCTGAATCTGCAGCTTTGGCTATTTCAACACATCCTGATTTGATTGTAAACTCACTAAAAGGAGATTACTTAACTACAGAACATACAGAAGAAATTTTGGAAATAGCTGAAAAGGTTGATGCTGTTTTATTAGGTCCTGGAGCAGGCATCAATGATGAAACTGGAAAACTGTTAAATATTTTGGCCAGTAAAATTAAAAAACCATTAGTTTTAGATGCAGATGCTCTAAAGCAGGTTAAACCTCAAATTATTAAAAATAGGGATGATGTAATTTTAACTCCTCATATTTTTGAGTTCAAGTCATTTTTTGGCAAAGACATTAAATTAGATTTGGACAGCTATGATTTTGCTGAAGTTGATGAAAACATCTCTGAGTTCCAGCAGGTTGTAAAACAAATCAGCGGTGCAGTTGTAGTTAAGGGAGCAATAGATTTGGTGATTCAGAAAAATAAATTTAAACTTAATAAATCTGGAAATCCAGGAATGACTGTTGGAGGAACAGGTGATGCATTAGCGGGAATAGCTACTTCATTATTATCCAAAGGCCTTAATGCATTTGATGCAGCTACTTTAGCTATTTTTATCAATGGTCTTGCAGGAGATGAAGCATATCTGGAAAAAGGTTATGGATTTGGAGCTACAGATGTAGTTTCACATATTGGAAAGGTAATTAAGGGATAATATGGATTATGTTAAAGGTATTTTTAAAAACAGGCCTAACAGATTCATAGCTGAAGTTGAAGTTGACGGAAAAATTGAAATAGCTCATGTGCCTAATACCGGAAGATGTAAAGAGCTTTTGGTTGATGGTGCTGCAGTTTATCTTAAACCTTCTGATAATCCGAAAAGAAAAACCAGATTCCCGCTTCACTTTGTTGTAAACAAAGAGGAGCTGGTGTCACTTTACTCGCAGGAAGCCAATGGTATTGTGTATGATGCAATATTAGATGGCAAAATAAAAGAGCTTCAGGGTTATTCATATCACCAAAGGGAAAAACAGGTTGATGATTCAAGAATTGATATATACTTAGCTAATCAGGAAGATGACTGCTGTGGAAGGGAGTTTTTAGTTGACAGCTGCTATATTGAAGTTAAGGGAGTAACTTTAATAGTTGACGGTGAGGCAAGATTTCCTGATGCACCAACTGAACGGGGAGCAAAACACTTAAAAGAATTAATTAAACTTAAAAATGATGGAAATCGTGCTGTAGTATTTTTTCTTAATCCAGCATCCTGCAGGCAATGATTTCAGACCTAACTGGGAAAATGATCCTAAGTTTTCCCAAACTTTAGTTGAAGCTGAAAATGCAGGTGTTGAAATACTTGTCTATAAATGCAATAATACTCTTGAAGGTATTGAATTAGTTCCTAAGTCTTTAGATTATGATTTAAATGCACTAAAAAATAAGTAAATTATCATGTTTATCATTACTAAAGTAAATTTCTAGTGTTTCATTTTATTTAAAAAAAATTGTTTAACAAGATTCGTGTAGCACTATAATTACATAAAATAAAAATATAAATATTTCTACTTTATTTTAGCTAATGTTTCTCCGATAGCTTCATTAATTACTAAAGTAGCTAGATTATCGTAGTCTGTCTGGCTTTTGTTAATTAAAACTAAATTTTTGCCTTTGAAATAATTTATAAGTCCTGCTGCAGGATATACGACAAGTGATGTTCCACCAACAATTAAAGTATCTGCAGACATAATGTATTGGGCTGATTTATTTAAAATATTCATATCCAGTGCTTCTTCGTATAAAACAACATCAGGTTTTATAATTCCTCCGCAGGTACAGTGAGGGATACCTTCACTTTCTAAAATAAAGTCCAGATTATATTCTTTTTTACATATTTCACAGTAATTTCGATAAACACTTCCGTGAAGCTCCAATACGTTTTTGCTTCCTGCTTTCTTGTGTAGGCCATCAATATTTTGCGTAATGATGGTTTTTAGTTTGCCTTCCTTTTCTAATCTGGCCAGAGTATAATGTGCAGGATTAGGCTCTGCTTCTGGAAAAATTAAACAGTCTTTATAATAGCTAAAAACTCTTCGGTATGTTCTAAGTAATAGCTATGTGAAACTAATCTCTCAGGTGTATCGCCATATTTTTCCAGGCTTTTAAAAATTCCGGATTCACTTCTGAAATCAGGAATTCCACTTTCAGTTGATACTCCTGCACCTCCAAAAAATACAATATTGTCTGAAGCATATATGATCTCTTGTAGTTTTTCTATTTTGTTCATAGTATAGCATTATTTACTATGTAATATATAGTTTTCAGTTAATTTTATAATTTATAAAGATTACATATATTAAATAAGTTGAATTATTTTAAATTCAACTTTTCTGTGGAGTGGGTTAAAATGAGAGAGTTATTTGAGAAAATGATTGATGAATCAATGGCTGCTCAAAGAGCCGACATTGACACAATTAAGAAAAAAAAGAGGGACTGATTTTAAAATAAAAGATGCAGAACCTTATGTTAGAGTAGCATCAAAAATGGAGGCTATTGATAATCAGGCTCAAAGTGTGTTTGATTTACATGTAAATTCTGTTAAAACACATTTTGATACATTGTGCAGTCTTACAGATACTGTTATACCTGAAGATGATCCTTTTTGTTGAGCATTATCAAACTCCTCCTGTTCTTGAGATATTAACTGAAGAAGATGCTGGTTTTTCAGATAGCTTAGATAAATTTATAGATAAGATAGCTTCATGTGAAGCATTAATTGGAAAAGAAGTTATAAGACGTTATGGAGGTTTTTATGGTCCTACATGTGTTGTTGATTTTGCTTTAATTCCTGGAAGTACAAGTAATGTTGTTAATCAAATACTGTTAGAAACAGATATTCCTGAAAATCATAAGCAAGCTATTTTAGCTGCTAAATCATGGGGTATGAATACTTCTTATGGTGTTGGGGAAGCTTTTGCTAATGCTTTGGAAGGCGGTTCAACAGCTGCCGAAGCAGTTAGTGAAGAAATAGCTACATTACAAAACATATATAAAAACCCAATTGAAGCCCAAGGCCAGCTTATGGATAATGCGGGTCACTCTTCTTTTGATGTAAGAAAATATATGAATTCCTATAAAAAAAAATGAGAAGTACAGTTATTGCAGCAATGGGAGATGATGTCCATTATGGTAATATTTTAACTGTTCCTGCATACTGTGTAGGCGATATTGCTCATCATATTTCTCAGTCAACATTCAATATGTGTAAGGATGACATGACGATGGGAATTATTGAGGCTACAACAGATGTTATTGAAACATCATTAAGAGATAATTTAGACAATTTTAAAAGCGTATTTGATGTATTGTCACTTGCTACTGGTTCATCAGCATGTGCAACTGAGTATATTCTTGAACTGGATGGTTTCAATGCAGTTATGATTGTTGATTTATTGACTAAACGTTTCCATAATTTTGTTCAGCAGTTTCCAACAAGAGGTGCTGCTGCAGAGCTGCACAACTGTGACTTTATGGACATGATTTACAGAGGTTGGGGATTTTTAGACAAAGCTAGAAAAGGAAGAGCTTCTGAATCAGGCATATTAAAACCATTAGTTTCTGGTTTTGAAGTTAATTTAAATTCTGTTGAAGAAAATGAAGTGATTATGAACCCTCAAAGGTATGCATATCCGGCATGTGCAATTTCTGTAAGGTTCTCTTCTTTAATGAGATTGGCAGATTATCCTTGTTTGCTTACCAGTGAACCAATAACTGCAACTATGATGACAAATATCATGGCTCTTAATAAAGAAGATGCTGGATCTCCAGTTAAAGGTTGTAAGAATTGTGCGTCTGCTTCATTAATTGATTTCAGACATGATTTCTGTCAGTGGAAAGATGCAGTATAAAGTAGGTGTGTTATATGGCGCCATGCGGTATTGGAAAAAAATTCATTGCTGAATTGCTTGGAACATTTTTCTTAGTATTTTTTGGAACAGGTTCTGCAGTTATCACATTGATGATATCAGAATCAGTTAATCCAAATAATGTGGGCATTGGAATTTTAGGCGGTTTGGGAGATTGGATAGCTATTGCACTGGCATTTGGTTTAACTGTAATGGTTTGTATCTATCTTTTTGGAAGAATTTCAGGAGCTCATTTAAATCCTGCAGTTACAATTGGATTGCTGCTTAGTAAAAATATTTCTTTAGCAGATTCTGTGTATTATATTGTAGCTCAGATAATCGGAGCTTGTTTCGGAAGTTTAGCAGTATTTTTTATGTTTAGGAATGCCTTCAGTAGTTGTTGGAGGTTTAGGTGCAACTGCTCCCGGCATGGGTGTAAGTTATTTACAAACAATATTTGCGGAATTTATTGGAACTTTCTTTTTAGTGCTTGTAATAATGGGTGTTGCTGTTGATAAAAAAGCTACTCCTAATTTTGCAGGTTTATCTATTGGTTTTACAGTAACTGCAGTTATTATCTTTTTAGGACCATTTACTGGAGGTTCTATAAATCCTGCACGTACATTTGCTCTCCTTATTTGATGGATTATTTGGTTGGCGGAATAAATCTTTGGATGTATTTCCCAATTTATTTAATAGGTCCAATTGCAGGAGCTATTGCTGCAGCATTGGTATATACTTATTTGGCTAAAGACAATGATGTTTGTGAAATACCTGGACCATTTAATTAGTTGCTATTAGTTTATAGTAACTAATTTTTTTTTTTTTTTAAAAAAAGTAATTTAAGATAGCTGTTAAGCTATCTGTTAAGTTTTTGATAGTTTGCAGCCTGCAAACCGTGGTATTTAATCATACCTTCAACTTCTCTTTGATCAGTTTCTTTATCTTCAAAAGTAATTTGTTCAATACTGGTAAGCTGAAAGGAGATTCTCTGGTTAATGGTGCAATGGAACCTTTAAAGAGTTTCATTGTAACTTCACCACTTACTCTTCTTTGCATATGGTCAATATTTGATCAATATCTTCTCTTAAAGGTTCTTGCCATAATGCTCTGTATACTAAATCAGCATAAAGTGTACTCATGTACTCTGCAAATCTTAATTCATCAGTAGTAAGCACTAATTCCTCTAATGCCTGGTGAGCTGAAATCAGTAATTTAGCACCTGGAACTTCATAGGTTTCCCTACTTTTAAGTCCGATCATTCTGTTTTCAATAGTATCTACTCTACCAATACCATTTTCACCAGCAATTTTATTAGCTTCTTTAATAATGTCAATAAGGCATCATTTCTCCATTTATAGCTACTGGAATACCTTCTTCAAATTCAATAGATACTTTTTGAGGAGTGTCAAGTGCATCTTCAGCAGAAGCAGTCCATGCATAAATTTCTTCAGGAGGTTCATTTGCAGGATCTTCTAAAATATCCCCCTCAATGGATCTTCCCCAAATGTTTTCATCAATACTGTAAATTTTATCAGAGTTTAATTTGATGCCTTTTTCAGCAGCATAAGCTTGTTCTTCAGTTCTTGTTAAGTTTAATTCTCTGATTGGTGCAATAATATCTAAATCAGACATAGCTAAAATAACAGCTTCAAATCTGAATTGATCGTTTCCTTTTCCAGTACATCCGTGTGCAATAGCTGTTGCTCCTTCTTTTTTGGCAATATCGATAATTTTTTGAGCAATTAAAGGTCTTGCAAGTGCAGTACTTAATGGGTATCCTTCATATTCTGCATTTGCTTTTATTCCTCTAGCTATGTATTCATTTGCAAATTCTTCTTTAGCATCAATAGTGTAGTGTTTATAGCCGCCTATTTCTTTTGCCATTTTTTCAGCTTTAGCTATTTCTTCGTCGCCTTGTCCTACATCTACACATGCAGTAATAACTTCAACATCATATTTTTCTTCTAATAATTTAACACAAACAGAAGTGTCTAATCCACCACTGAATGCAAGAACTACTTTGTCCATTTGATCACCATAATAAATATTATAAATTAATTTCTATTTTTAATAGTATTTAATATTAATTTAAAATCAGTGTTTGTAATTTATCAGTTAATTTTGTAATTTATTTTTTCTTTGTTTGTTGCAAATTTGTTTTATATTTTTAAAATCTAATTTTTTCCATTTTAGAAAATTATTTTGATTTTTTTAATTAAATAATATGGGAAGTGTCTTATTATATTGTTTCATTAATTAAAAAGTATGTTTAAGAAAAAGAAAAATTATTTATTATATTAAGTTAAAATAAATGTAAAAAATATTTGATATGTGGGAATATGAACAGAAGAAAAAACTGATTATACTTATCCTTATTGTATGTATTATTGGGATATTTGCATTTGTAGGAAGTTTATTTTTTAGGAGGTCCTAGTCTGGCTTCAGGTGATAAAAACATATTGGTCCTGGCTACAGTGACAAAGATGAACAGCCTGGTGGCGGTGTAGATATGGCATACATGGTTAAACTGGAAAATGGAACTATAGCTAATTATACTCCTGTCTATCCTGGTGGAATGACTCATCCTACAAAACAAGCTTTAGGTGGTCTTGAAGGGCCAATGCGTCTTCATGACTGTCTGTGGGATGGCCCGGAACAGGGTATGGAATATGCAAAGGAAATTGTAGAAGCTAATACTGGAATGCATGCTGATGCAGTAGTAATTATATATGATGACGGATTGGATGCAATTATAGATTCAATTAGGCCACTTAAAGTTGACGGGGTTGAAACGGATCTTGGTGCAACAGATATTGTAAGACAAAATGATAATTACTCTGGATATCATGGAAGGGATGATGGAATAACTGGAAATATGTCCAGGGGGATGCTGTAATGGTGTTAGTTAAAGCACTTTCTGAAGCATCTAAAGATCCAGTTAAGAAAAAGTACAATGACCCGAGTGGCTTTGGAAGAATATTCTAAAGGAAACATTGTAATGTCTCCAAGCGGTTCTTTTGTAAAATTACTGACTACAACAGGGTTTGAAGGTCTTTCATAATTAAATTGAAAAACCTGATTTTCTAATTTTTTTGCTTTCATTAATATTTTTTTATCAATATATAAACAAGAGTATAACAAAATAATTATATTATAACAATATTAAAATTAAAGTAATGTAAAAATATTTGAAAGTGATGTAGATATGAATGGGCGAAATAAAATAATCATAATACTTGTTATTGTAATTATTGTGGGAATTGTGGCAGTTATAGCAAATTCATTTTTAAGCACTCCTACTTTAACATTAGGTGATAAAAATATATTGGTTTTAGCTGTTGATAAAAAATGAACAATCTGGAGGTGGTTTGGACATGGCATTCATGGTTGAATTAGATAATGGTACTATAGCTAATTATACTCCTGTATATCCTGGTGGAATGATTCATCCTACAAAACATGCTCTTGGAGGTCTTTCAGGACCTATGATGCTTCATGACTGTTTGTGGGATGGTCCGGAACAGGGTATGGAGTATGCAAAGGAAATTGTGGAATATAATACTGGAATGCATGCTGATGCAGTAGTTATTATATATGATGATGGTTTGGATGCAATTATAGATTCAATTAGACCACTTAAAGTTGATGGGGTTGTAACTAACCTTAGTTCAGTAGATATTGTTAGACAAAATGATAATTATGCGGGATATGCTGGCAGAGATAGTGGAATAACTGGAAATATGTCTCGTGGGGATGCGGTATTGGTGTTAGTTAAAGCACTTTCTGAAGCATCTAAAGACCCAATTAAAAAGGACACAATGATTAAAGTAGCTATAGATGAATATTCTAAAGGAAACCTTGTAATGAGTCCTGAAGGTTCTTTTGTAAAACTGATGGCTACAAAAGGTTTTGAAAGTCTTTCATAAAAAGATTATTTTGAATTTCTTTGTTAAATTTAATAAAAAATAGTTTGACAGAAGAGAACTCTTAATTGGGGGTCTTATAATTGAGGTTGAAAAGTTATACGGGTTTTACATTTAAGAAAAAATCCCCCAATTAAGAGTTAGAGATTCAAAAGTATATTGGTACTTTTTCTCTCTACTATTTATTTAGTAGGTTATAGTATATAAAAGTTTAGGTATACCTAAAACTTATTAATAAATCATTTTTCGTACAAAATTTAATTAATTTTGAGTATGTGGGATTTCCTTTTAAAGTATTTTTTATTACCAATAACTATTAATTTTCTTTTTAGCTCTGGTAATTGCCACATTAAGTCTTCTTAAATCTTTTAAAAAATCCAATATTTCCATTTTCATTACTTCTTACAGTTGAAATGATTATAATTTCTTTTTTCACGACCCTGAAAACCGTCTACACTTTTTACTTCAATGGGGATTTTGTCCTGGATTAAATTGACTTGGTCGGCATAGGGACTTATAATTCCAATATCCTTTGGATTTATTCCAGTTCCCAGGTAAAATTTAGCTATTGAAGTAGCAATGTCTGCTTCGCTTTGGTTGATAATGGATTTGGAATCTTTTAAATGTTTTTCTTCATTGTTTTTTAAATTAGACGTGTCAATGAATAATAGAGGTTTCAAATTGTTGTGCAGCTGTTTTTCAACATCACTTTCTTTTAGACGGGACAACTCTTCCAAATCAATAATTTCGTCAAGATTTATATTATCAACACTGGAATCGCTTTTCAGATTGCCATTGTAAAATTCTAAATTTGGAAACTTCATTAAAAAGCTATTCATTCTATACTGAACATTCAGTAAACTTGATTTATTGGGATATTTTTAATTAGCTCTTCAAATAAGGTTTTTTCAAGAAAATGTGCTTTTTTTACTTATTATCGTTGGGGGCAATTGTTTATGATCACCTGCAAGAATAAATCTTCTGGCCTTGGATAATGGAATTAAAATGCTTGGAATTGTTGCCTGGGACGCTTCATCTACAATTACTACATTAAACTTTGTTCTGACTATTTCTTCAATAGCTGCTGTAGAGTTGGTTGATAAAATAATGTCACTGCTGTTAATAATGTCTTTAACTATTTTGTTTTCAAGTTTTTTAATTTTGTAATGAATCTCACTAATTTTTTCATTTTCTAAAAGCCAGTTAGCCATTGATTCCATTTTGGAAGAACTTATTCCACGTCCACCTTTGCCTTTTGATGCATTATTATAAAGAATATCTGAATCACTAAATCCTCTGCGATATTGGGGAGTTGGTTTGGTGAATCGGTCTCTTGTTTCGCTTATTTGTTCTATCCTTTTGTAATTTTTATTAATTTTACAGGTCAATTGATGATTTTCAGATTTATAAGCCAGAGAATATGCGATATTTTCTTTTGAAACTCTTTGAGGATGGCCTAATCTTGTAATTTTTAATTTTTTATTTTGGGATAGTCTGTCTAATATGTTATCAACTGCACTATTGCTTTCAGCTGTAACTAAGACTTTATTGCTCTGCCTTACTTCCTGTTGGATTAACTCAACTAATGTTCTTGTTTTTCCTGTTCCAAAAGGACCGTGTATTAAAAAGAAATTTTCAGTATTTACTGCATTTCTAACAGCATTTTTTGAGACTCATTAAGGGATTTGTCTATAAAATCAATATATTTTTCTTTCTTGTTTTCTTTAGGGTCTTTTTTTTCAAGGAGTATTCAAGAGCATTTTTCCTTTTTTGTGTTTAAATGCATTAGGTTATCTTCCATTCGTCTGAAAGTAACATCATTTGCATATAAATCAATTCTGACTTTCTTTTTAAGAGTCCATTTTGGAATTGATTTTTCAAAAGCTACTTTAATAAATCTGGCACCTTTTTCAACAACTGTTCCGGTTAAATCGCTTCTTAAAGGATAACCTGTACTAATTAGAACCATGTCTCCAACACTAATTTCTGTTTCGATTTTTTCAGACCTTCCGAACTGTACAATTTGAGAACCCAACTGTTTTCCTAAATATTTTCCTTTTACTTTATTGATGGCTCTTCCTAATGATTCTCTTTTCTTTGGAGACAAATTTTTTATTTCATTAGTCATTAATTCGATTTCAGCGTCTCTTTCATAGTTTATAAGCTTGATTAACTGTTTGATATATTTTTTCAATTTTATCCCTTAAATTATACTTTGTGTTATAATATAAATAAAAGTTTTAAAGTAAATATTAAGTAATGAATTTTGAAGTACTTGATGATTTTAACGGTTTGGAAATGGGTTTCATTTCAAACAATTCTGGGGGCTATATCTCTAAAAATAAATATCTTTTTTGAAAAAATAGAATTGACTCATTTAAATCAATTTATTTTAGAACAATCTGTTTTTGGAACACCTATATTTAAATTGGGAAGTGGTGGAGTAAATATTTTAATGATTTCCGGAATTCATGGTAATGAGCTTCCTTCACAATTGGCCAGTTTAAGGTTATTAAATGAATTAATCAATACTAAATTAGAGAACACTGTTTATATTATTCCATTTGCAGCTCCAAAAGCTACTATGAATAATGAAAGAACTTTTAAATTCAAGAGATTTAAACAGGTCAGCACATATTAAAAATTCATTAAGTAATTTAATCATGCAGGCTATTGATGAGTTGGATGTTAATTTTGTTGGTGATTTTCATTCAACAGCTAAAAATAGTAATCCTGGATTTGAATCAGTATTTTCAAGCAGAAATCCTTCTCCAGAAAGCTGTTTAATAGCCAATTATATTTCAGCACAAATGGGGAGTAAAGTAATCAGCTTTGAATTTGCAGGAAAAATTTACAAAGGAGCAGTTGAAGATGTTTGCAATTTAAAAGGAGTTCCTGCAGTTACTGGTGAGGTTTTATCTCCATTTGCTTTAGTTGGAAAAGGCAGTGATGAAAAATCTTTAATGCAAATGAAAAGTTTTTTATCTTATTTTGGAATTTTTTTTTAAAAAAATAATGATACAGTGCCTTTAATTTAGATTGTTATTTTCATTTTCAAATAAACTATTTTTTTAAATACTTTTCAAATGCTATCGCTATTAATTTGTAATATTAACTTATAATCTAAAGTTAAGGTGATTTTTTGTCTTCATATAAAGGACACACAATATTTGCATTGGTTTTGGCTTTAATGTTTTTTAATAATCCTCTAATTATTGCATTAAGTGTAATTGGTGCCAATATTCCTGATTTTGATCATAAATTTAAAAAGACAATGTCTATAAGATGATTATTTTGGGATTGATAGTGTTTATATCTCTTTATATCTTAAAATTGCCTTATTATTTAGGTTTAATAATAGTATTTTTAGGAACTGTCTTTTATTTTTCCCAGCACAGAAGTTTCACTCACTCTATTTTCGGTGTACTTACATTAACTGCGACAGTTTCTTTAATACTTATTTGGGCCTATGAAATTCTTATGGATATAACAATAATTCCTACATCTTATTTGTTTATGGCTATTCTGATAGCTCTTTTAAGCTTTTTATTCCTGAATAAGAAACTGCTCTTAATATTCTTGCCATTATTTTTAGTTTATTTTTATTTGGAACACTAACTGTAAATTATGTTGAAATAGCTGTAGGATTGTTTTTAGGATTATTAAGTCATATTGTTCTGGATTCATTCAGTCCTTCCGGAATAAAGTTATTTGCCCCATTATCTTCTAAAAAGTCCCATAAACAATTTGGAACTTTATCTATATTACTTTTGCTCATATTAGCTATTTATTTAAGAAGGTTTGAAATAATCATGTTGATGCAATACTTTTTTCCAAATATTTATTTTTCATAATGTGGGATTTATTTGATTAAATTAGTTTCTTTTAATATCTTTTTTTAATTGCTAATAATAGCTTTGATATTCCATATAAAACTGGTAATTCTATTAAAGGTCCAATTACCAGTCCAATTAATATTAATTGACTTTCAGGAAATGAATTTGCTGCAATAGCTAGGGCTAATGGAGAATTTCGAGCTAAAGTGGTCATTGTCAGACTTGTATAATTTTCATAATTAAATTTCATATTTTTAGCTACTATAAAATCTAAGATAAAATTTATGATAAAAAACAAGATTAATGGAATGAATATTAATAAAATTGAGTTTAAATTATTAAAAACAACTTCTCCTTCGCTATTGAATATTCCAAATACTGCAATAGCTAGAAATATTGTCTGATACTTTGAAAAAAGTTGGGTTATTTTTTTCATTTATTTTTGTTTTGTTTTTTAAGATGTATTTTGTTAGCTGTGCTAAAATAAATGGGATTACAATAACAATTAAAATTGAGTAAGCTAATTCATAATAATTCATGGAATTGCTGGTTGAAAAGAAGATTATTAGATATATTGGCAGTAATACAATCTGAAGTATTAAATTTATTGGAAGTATTGAAAAACTTAAATTTAAATTTCCTTTTGCCATTTTTGTAAATACTAAGTACCAATCAGTACATGGGGTTAGTATAAGCATAAAAAACCCGATTAGAATATCTATATTTCCTTTTAAAAATAGAACTCCCAGAAAATATCCTAGAAGCGGTGTCCAGATAAAGTTAATTATTAGGCTTGTGGATGTGAATTTAACATTTTTAAAGCTATTTTTAAATCTTTAAGTGGAACTTCCAGAAACAGCCCATATAACATTAAACATAAAAATAAAGTTATTAAAGATCCACTATTGGCTGTTAAAAGAGGGATATTACTTAATCCAAGTCCTAACAGGATGGCTAAAAAGATTATTGCCGGTTCACCTTTTTCTAAAATTTCCATTTACATCACTTTTTTAGGCGTATCTAAATTTTTGTATTTGTTGTTATTAAATCTTTCTACTTTAAAAATGAGCTTTATGATTTGTTTAAGTGATTATGTATGTGATGTAAATTTTTTAGATTAATTGTAATTATTTTTAAATAATTTGGGAAAAATTTATAGTTAATTTTTGTTTATCAATTATTTTCTTAAATTTGAATAATTTTTTATTGCTTCAAATTTAAATGCATACATTTATAATAAATAATCATGATAATTAATAATTGTTTATGTAGTCAATTTTATATTTTATTATTTTGACTTTTTAATCTACGAAATGGAGCTTATTTAATGTTTTTAACTAGATTCAGGTTATGGGATTATTTATTTCTTAGACCTTATTTATGAAATACTTAAAGCAACCTTTGATGTTGCGTTTAATGGAATTATGAGACAAAATATTGATCCTGTAGTTGTAGAAATCGAGACAGTTTTAGAGAGACCTGTTTCTCAAACAATTTTGGCTAACAGTATTTCTTTAACTCCGGGAACTTTGTCAGTTGATTTGGATTCTGAAAATAACATTATTAAAGTAGCTGCTATTTCTCCAAGAAGTAAGGAAGATATTATTCCTTTTGAACCATATATAAAGAAGATGTTAGAGTAGTTTTCTTTATATGTTTAAATAATTGTTGAGTGGGATAGTAATGGACATATTATTTATTTCAAAATATTTTGTGGTTATTGCATCAATGATAATGATGCTTGCTGCGTTAAGGGCAAGTGCTTATAAATCTACAACAATGGGGCTTTTAAGCAGTTCTGTTGTAGTTGTAGCTTTTGCATTATCTTTACTTGTTGTTGGGGATATGTATGACATATCATTCTTTTAAAGATATTTCATTAGCTTTAGTGCTTTTTGGATTTATAGGGACTGTTGCTTTTGCTGTTACACAAGGGGAGATGACTAATGTTTGCAGTTGAGTTGATTCAGTCTATTCTTCTTATTATTTCAGCTATTTTAATGATAATATCTGCAATTGGATTTTTAACCCTGGATAAAAATATGAATAATTTGATTTATGCAAGAATTCATATTGTTGGTGTTTTTGATGTTGCATTTATTATAGCAATGATTGGGTTGCAACAATATCTTTTAGCAGGTATTTATTTAGTTATAGCACCATTTACAGCACATGCAATAGCTAATGCTTTTTATAACTCAGAAGATAAAGTAAATAATTTAAAAAATAAAGAAGTGGAAGTTGAAAGTTCAGACGATGAAAATCCGTTTGTTCATAATATAAATAAAGTTAAAGAAATGGAAAATAAATCAGATGAGAGTAATGAGGATAGTATTAAATTTTCTATTTCTACATTAGAGATTAGTGAGGATGAATAAGATGTTGAGTATTATATTAATGATTATTACAGTTTTAAGTGCGATTCTTGCTCTTATTCAAAAAGATTTGTTAAAAGCAGCAATTTTAACAGGATTTTCTGGTGGTGCTCTTGCAGTGCTTTTCCAACTTTTACTTGCTCCGGATGTTGCTTTAACACAAGCTATTGTTGGTGCAGCTATTGTTCCTGTATTTTTAGCATTGGCTGTTAAGAAAACACAAAGGGATGGTTCCTAATGGCATATATGCAATTAGCAGCATTATTTACTGCAGGAGCATTGGTAGTTGTTGGTCTTTTTTGCAGCTATTTTCATTGATAATATTGTAAAGAAAATAATTGGTATTAGTTTTATTGAAGAAGGTGCAAATTTATTTATTATAGCTATTGGATACAAACCTGGAGGAGTAGTTCCAATTTTGATGCCTGGAATGTCTCCGTCATGGTTTGCTGTAAACTCTGCTTATCCATTGCCTTTTGGATTGGTACTTACCAGTATTGTAATCGGTGCAAGTACATTGGCTGTAATGTTGGCTATTGTAATGGTTATTTACAAGAAATATGGAACTTTAAGTACAAAAGTACTGTTGGCTGATACATCTAAACAGGAGGAATACGATGAGTAACTATTTGATTCCTCTTATGGTAGTAGTTCCTATGCTTTGTGCAATACTTGTAAATGCTTTTGCTAAATTTAATAAATCTATTAAAGTATTAACATTTGTAGTTGCTATCTGTTTACCGATTATTCCATTGCTTTCCAATTATGGATTGCACTTCTTTGGAGGATATACTCCGATGTTGGATAATGCAACTGGTGTAATTTATCATCCGGCTATTACTTATGCTTTTGACATGCTGCAACAGATATTCATAGTGGCAGTAGGTTTAATAACATTTTTAGTAGCTTTTATTTACTTGTCAAAATATAAAAAAGCATCCGGACAGTATTTGTTCTTATTGTTCATGGGTACAGCATCTGTAACTGCATTAATGCTTACTGATGATATATTTAACATGTTTGTATTCTTTGAGATACTTGCATTGGTTCAAGTAGGTATTGTAATTGCGTCTCCTATGGATTACAGTTATGAAATGGCTCTTAAATATATGATTTTAGGATTCATTGGAAGTCCGATAATGCTTTTAGGAATCGGATTCTTACTTGCAAGTACTGGTAATATTAACATTTCTGATATAATTGTGGCTCTTCACAATGGAACTTTAAGTTATACCTCCCCAGTATTTTTAATGTCATTTGCTTTAATATTCTTCGGATGGTTATATGCTTCAGGTTTGCCTCCGTTCCATATTATAAAATCCGGAATGTACAGTAAAGCAGAACCTCATGGTGCAGCTTTGCTTCAAACATTTACGGTTATTTCAATGATTTCCATTGTATTGATAATGTTTAGAATATTCCATGAATTGCCAATATTTGAACTGTTATTGGTTTTGTTTTCAGTATTGGCTATGATTCTAGGTGTTTCACTGGCTTTAACTCAAACAGACTTCAGAAGAATGATCGGTTATTTGGCAGTTGGTGAGCTTGGTTTTATCGGTTTAGGTATTGGTCTTGGAACTCAATTTGCAATTACTGCAGGTCTTTTCCAGGCACTTAATGAAATAATTACTACTGCATTATTATTTATAGGATTCGGACTTATTGCTTATGTAACTAAAGAGGAAGACACCCGTAAATTGGGAGGATTGCTTGCTTATCATCCGAAAGTTGGTTTAATGCTTTTATTTGGTGGTTTGGCAATGGCTGGTGTTCCTCCATTCAGCGGATTCCAAAGTAAATTAATGCTTGTTCAAGCTTCATTAAGTTGCGGATATCCGGAATTATCCATTCTTGCGGTTATAGTAAGTATAGCTACATTTGTTGTATTTGTTAAAACATTTTATGGAATGTTTTTAAGACCAAAACCAAAAGGTTTGGAAGTCCCTGACAATGAGGTTCCTAAATCCGCTGTATTTGCAATGGTTGTTTTATTGGCTTTAATTATTATATTGGGTCTTTGCCCAGGTCTTGTTACAAATGGAATTTATGAGTTTGTAGGAGGTATTTTATGAAACTTTATGATCAAATTTTCAATGTTGTAAAGGATTTTAGAAAATTCTTTTCTCCAGGTCCTGTAACTAATGCAGATGTTTCTGGAAGTATTACATCTGAAATATTATTGATTGTTTCATTAGTGTTGACATGTTTATTATTGAGACATGTTCATATATTGCTTTCAGGGCTTGTTACTTTGATTGTTCTTGTTGTTTTAATAAAGAATATGCCATTAATTCCTAAATTTAAAATAGAGCAGGATGATTCATTGGATAAAATGATATTTTATGCAGTAATGGTGCTGGGAATAGTTGTGGTATTTGTTTACTGGGGTGGTAACCTTGTCTAACAGTATTAGAACTTTAGTTGCATCAGTAGTGACTGTATTATTTTCTATATCTTTATTTGATGCATTAGTTAACTTAAATAAAGTCATTGTTCCTGGTGTAAGTAATATTTACAATGCTTTAGGTACCAGCATATCTCCAAACTTAATTACTGTTGTAATTTTTGATTTTAGAGGTTATGATACCTTAGGTGAGTCTATTATATTACTGACTGCAGGTTTAGTTGTTTTACTTGTATTTGGTAGAGGAAGATTAGGGGGTAAAGAAGAATGAGTCAGAATAGTGTGATTTTAAAGTTGATAGCTTTACCTATTGCAATTTTTGTATCATGTATGGGAATAATGACTATTTTGGGAGGACATATAACTCCTGGGGGTGGTTTCCAAGGTGGAGCTATGATTACTGCAGGTGTTATTCTATGTATTTTGGTGTATGGATTAGATAAATCCCCAATAAATTTTTCTCATAATTTTGTAGATATTGTAGAAAGTTTCGGAATTTTGGTTTATATTGGTCTTGGTCTTGTAGGTTTATTCTTTGCAGGTGCTTTCTTGTACAATGTAGGAACAGACCTTTCAGGAGTAGTTCCAGGATTTGTAAGAACAATTTTCCATTATCCTGATGTAACAAATGCAGGAATAGTCCCGTATTTAAATATAGTTGTTGGATTAAAAGTGTTTGTTGGTTTAAGTGCAATTGTTATAGCTTTCATGGGATTTAAAAAAATTTGAAGAGGAAAACTGAGGTGAACATATGTTAAATTTAGGAGCGATAATATTTGGATTTTTATTTGGAGTTCTTATAGGTTCTCAAATTAAAACTAAATCTATGGATACACAGTTCACTTTAGCATCATTTGTAATAATTTTCATTGTAGGTTTAGTTTCTGCATGGCAATTAGGTCCGTTTCCATTTTACACAGATATGCCAATAGCTTCAGGATTTTTCTTTGCATTAATTGGTATTTTTGTAGGTAAATTATTATTCGGAAGAGGAGATTGAGGGGTTTATAATGTTTGTATCAACTAATACATGTGATGGAAAAGGAGAATGTATTAAACAGTGTCCTACAAAAGCTATTCGTTTAATTAATGGAAAAGCTTTTAAGTTGCCTTACTTGTGGTTTATGTTATAAAAATTGTCCAAGTAATGCAATATTCATTAATAGCTATGGGGGTTATGTTGTAGACAGAGCCAAATGCAGCGGATGTGGGATGTGTATGTATAACTGCCCTATAGATAATATTAAAATTGAAGATGGGATTGTTTATGGTATTTGTTCACGTTGCGGAGTTTGTGAAGAAGCTTGCCCATCAAATTCCAGGATTGACAGCTTTAGATTAACTGAAGAAAAACAGTTGGAGTTTATAAAATCTTTAAGCAATGCATTACCAACATATAAAGGAGTACCTCATAAGCCCAGTGAAACAACAGAGGTAACCAGAAGCTATTTCACAACAGATTATGACAGGTGTATTTATTGTGGAAGATGTGAAAAGTACTGTCCGACAGGTACAATCCAGGTAACTTTAGATAGGGATGAAGGTATTTGCAGTGATTGTGGACTTTGTAGTGATGTCTGTCCTAATGGCGCAATGAATAAAAACCACATTGTTAATAAAAGCACATGTACACTTTGTTTAAATTGTTTGAAAGCATGTCCTCATAATGCAATATCTATTGGGAAGTTTAAAATAAATGTAAATCATATTAATCAAAAACCGGAAGGTTCAATTATCTCTTGTATTAATTGCGGATTATGCGCTAGTTTCTCTGAAAATGATTCTTTGAGATATGAAGATTCAAAATTAAGATATGATCCAACAGAAGATATTGGAGAAAATATACCAAAAGCACATAAAATAGCTATTGATTCTTGTTCGGTAGCTACATTAAAAGAAGATGATGAAATGCTTCTTGTTAATGAAATAACTGGCGAAGAACAAAACACACTTGCCGGATTTTGTGTATCCTGTGGAAACTGTGTTAAAGTCTGTGAAAATGATGCAAGGTTGTTTAAAGTAGCTACTTGGGATGGATCAATAACTGATGAATGTATTTCATGTGGAATATGTTGTGAAGTATGTCCTAAGGAAGCTATTACTCTACATAGAGGAACAATCTCTGTTGATTTAGATAAATGTATTTTATGTGAAAACTGTGGTGTGTACTGTCCAGTTAATGCAATTCCAAGAACTACTATGCATAAAAAAAAAAAGAGATTGTTGATGGATTCTGTTTCATTGAACAGCAATTATGTATGCACTGTGGTTTGTGTTATGATATTTGTCCATATGATGCAATTAATAAAAATAATGGCAAATTTGAAGTAGATGAAGACAAATGTAAATATTGCGGAGCATGTAAAAACGCCTGTCCTGCAAATGCATTTATGTTTGAGAGAAATTTTAAAGATTCTATAGAGGAGATTCTAAATGAGAAACATGCTTAAAATAGCACTGGAAGGAGCATTCACTAACTTTAAAAAGAATATTTTTCGCAGCAGATAGAGTTACTGACATGGAAATGCGAAAACAGATAAGTACACTTTCTGTTAAACCGGCAAAAAAAAAAGTAGATGAAGATGCCTGTATTGGTTGTGGAGGCTGTGCCAATGTTTGTCCAACCAATGCTATTGAAATGAAGAAATTAGCATCTCCGGTAAAATTGACTGACAGCTGGACAAAAACAGAAGTTCCTGAATTAAATTCGCTAAAATGTGTGGTATGTTATTATTGTCATGATTTCTGCCCTGTATTTTTATTATATGGTGAAAAAGGAACTATCCATCCAAATACTGTTGGAAATCAGGAAGTGGATGTTTCAGAACTTATTAATCAGCCAGTTAAAATATCTGATGATAAATTAAAAGTTATTTCACAGTATCTTTCAGATAAAACAATATTAAAAAATAGAGATGATTAAGGGGGATTATATGGGAATTAAATCATTTTCAAGAGCAAGAGCAATACATCTGATGTTGGTTTATACTGGTGGATGTAATGGGTGCGATATTGAGATTGTTAACTCTGTATTATCACCTAGATTCGATGCTGAACAGTATAAGGTTTTCTTAACATGGAATCCTCGTGAAGCTGATGTTTTAGTAGTTACAGGTCCTGTAACTAAATTAAACAGAAAACCGTTGGAAGAAATTTATAAGGCTATCCCTGAACCTAAATTGGTAGTAGCTGCTGGAAGCTGTGCTTTAATGGGTGGAGTTTATAAGAATATTCATGGAGATATTCCTTCTGAAGAAATTGAAGGGCCTGTTGAAAACATTATACCAGTAGATGCAAAAGTTCCTGGCTGTGCTGTAAGGCCTCAGGATGTTTTATCTGGTGTTGTATCAATTTTACCAAAATTACTGGATGCAGATTAAAAAGGGAGTTTAAAAAAATGGATGAAAAAATACCGAATAGTAAAATTATAGAAACAGAAATTCCTATGGGTACAGTTCACCCTGCTGCATTGGAGCCATACAGAGTAAGGCTTTTTGTAGAAGATGAAATTGTACAAGAAGCTGAAATAACTATTGGTGTTAACCATAGGGGTGTAGAAAGAATCATGGAAGGACTCCCTGTTGAAAAAGCCAATGCGTTAACTGAAAAAATATGTGGAATTTGTTCTAATGCTCATGTTTGGAATTCTGTAAGGACTGCGGAATTGGGTTTGGATATTGAAATTCCGGAAAGGGCAAGTTATATTAGGATAATTGTTGGGGAATTAGAAAGATTACATAGTCATTTCCTATATTTGGCTCATGGTTGTGAAGTTTTAGCTCATGAAACCTTTTCAATGAGAGTTTTCTATCTTAGGGAAATAGTAATGGAACTTCTAAACATGATTGGAGGTAACAGGGTTCAGTATGGTTGTTCTGTTATTGGTGGTGTTAGGCCAAGATGTGAGCTGGATTCTAAAAGACTTGAAAGATTAGCTAATGATATGGATGCACTGGAAGAAGGCTTAACTGACTTTGTAAACAGATTTACTTCTGATTCAATACTGATGTCAAGGATTACCGGAATAGGTGTACTTCCTCAAAAACAGGCTATTAAATTAGATGTTTCTGGCCCATCTTTAAGAGCTACTGGTGTGGTATATGATTTAAGAACAACAATGAGTGAATATGATCCGTTTGATTTTAATATTATAACTCAGGAAGATGGAGATGTTAAATCTAATTTGATGATGAGGGCATTAGAATCATTTGAATCAATAAAAATCATTCGTCAGGCTGTTAAAAACTTGCCTGAAGGTCCGGTTGTAACTCATGATTGGGAAATGAAAGACACAGATATTATTGAAAGCCGTATTGAAGTTCCAAGAGGGACATTATATCATTCATATGCTTTAGAAAGCGGAAGAGTCAGACATTCTATTATCAGGACACCTTCTATGGCAAATATAGGTGCAATGCAATATGCATGTATCGGCGATCAAATAACTGATGCACAGTTGTGTATTGTACAGTGTGATCCGTGTTTTACCTGTACTGACAGAGCAATTGAGATAATTAGGAGATAAAATTATGATTCAAAATACTATTATGTTTTCTATTTTGGCAGTAATTGCTACAGTAATTGTTTGTTTTGTTGTAAGTACATTTTTGCCAGGTATTGAGCGAAAATATGTTCATGCTAGAATTCAACAAAGGATCGGACCGCCAGTAACTTCTCCAGGAATCATGGCTCCAATTAAATTTGCATTTAAGGAAAATGTTGATGTGGTTTCACCTCTTCCAAAATTGTATAAGGCATTGCCGATTATATGTTTTATAGCAGTATTGTGTATATTGGTTGCTTTAACTCCTCAGGCATTTTATGTTCCTGCATTAGCTAGTTTAATAGCTGTTGTAGGTTTATTAAAAGTTGAAGAAATATGTTATGTATTGATGGGAGCATTATCCAAGTCCGTAATGTCTGTCAGGATGCCGTTTCCTGATTTGGCTAAAGGAGCAGCACATACAAATACTACAAGGTCTTTTATGGAAGATATAAGTGCAAGAAGATCTTTAAGGATGATTACTTATGGTTCATTCCCATTGTATTTGGCAGTATTTGCACCTATAACATACTGTGGAAGTATTTTCCTTAAGGATATAGTTCAATATCAGCAGGCTAACGGGCCGTTTTTATTTACTGTATCAGGTGCTATTGCAGCAATTGTGTTTTTCATGGGATACATGATTCTGTTAAATGAATATCCATTTTCAATTATTAAAGCAAAATCTGATGTAATTGAAGGTCCGTATATGGAATATGCTGCTAAATATAGGTCTGTTGTATTTGTTACTAGAGGATTTCTGATGTTTGTACTTGGTGCTCTGTTTTCAGTATTATTTATTGGAATACCTCCAAATGTATTTTCATGGGGAATTTTGGTTAATATTGTTGTAGCTTTAATATTTGTATTTATGATGGGTATTTTTTCAGCATTCACTCCGGTATTTACAAACAGACAATTATTGCCAACTATTGTTGGAACATCTTTGCTTGGAGTATTAGCTATTGTAATTGGAGTATTATGAGGTGATTATTTGAAATTTGTAATGCAGCCAAAACATATGGTAAGTCTTGGGGGATATATTGTAGAAACACAGTTTCCTTATAGGAATCTTATAGTTATAAATAAAACCTCTGAACCTATTAAAATTGAAATTCCGGTTTTTGATGAAAGCTGGATTGAAGAGCATAGGGAGTTAGGCCTGGAAGTAATTCCTGTATCAAAAGAGGATAATTATTTAAAAATGTGGAAAAGAGCACATGCTGAATTAGATAAAATAAGGAATTAAAATGGAAAATTATAGTTTAACCATTAAATCTGACGAAAAAAAAGGAGTATTGGATGATATTACTTCAATTATAGTTGCACATGAAGTTAATATTAGCTATACTCACCTTTTATTGAAAAAAATAATGTGGGTACAATAGATTTGGAACTTGAACATGTGGAAGATATTGATTCATTAATAGCTGATTTGGAATCTCTTAAAGAAGTTAAATCTGTAGAAATTCATTCTTCACAATCAAATATTTATGGAAAACGTATTATTATTGTTGGTGGTGGAGCACAGGTATCTCAAGTAGCTTTAGGTGCAATCACTGAAGCTGACAGGCATAATATTCGTGGAGAACGTATTAGTGTGGATACGCTTCCTATTGTTGGTGAAGAGAATATAGCTGAAGCTACTGATGCAGTATCAAGACTTCCAAGGGCGCATGTTTTGGTATTGGCAGGTTCTTTAATGGGTGGAGAAATATCTGAAGCTGTTAAAAAAATAAAAAAGGAAAAAAAGGAGTAATTGTAATTTCCTTAAATATGCCTGGAAGTGTTACGGAGCATGCAGATTTAATTATAACTGATCCTGTACAGGCGGGAGTGCTTGCTGTAATGGCAATAGCTGATACTGCAGTCTTTGACATTAAAAAGCTTCATGGGAATATTAAATATTAATCTTTTGTACAAATTGCATAATATTCGCAGTTTCTACACTTTTTTTTTTCATTTATTTTTACTTTTGGAATTTTTTTATTAATTATGATTTCTTTAACTTCATTCAATACACTAAACAGTCCTTTTCTAAGATTCATATCCATAATTACCGGTCGTTTATCGTCTATTTTTGAATATTTTACAAATCCTACAAAAACTTCGGTGTCAAATTCTTCTTCAATTAAGATGGCATTTGCAGCCAGTTCTATTGCATCACTGTCCCAAGTTCCTTTAAGTGGGGGTTTTGAACTTTTAAAACTTATTGGATAATATTTTCCATCAATAATTTCTATTTTGTCACATATTCCGATTAAATCAAGTTGTTTGTCTTTCATTAGGTATGAATACATGCAATTTGGAAAAAACATCTCGACAATTTCCATTCCGTCTTTGTCCAGAATATTCATGGCTTTTTTGGCTTTGAGAGCCAATATTTTCATGTTAAAATAAGTTTCATCTGTTATTTCGTCTGTCTGCTCTTGTGTAATGCCTAATTTCAAATTCTTTATGGTGCTGATATTATTTTCGGTGTATGTGGCTATATTTTGACCTAACGCAGTTTCTATTTCATCTAAATTCATAGTTTTATTTAGTTTGCGCATATTTTTCTGCAATAAATCCTGAATATCTATTTTGAGATTTTTAATTTCATTATATAATTGGTATTCGTCATTTTGAGAAATGTCAACATGTGTTTTTAGATATAATTTCATTGGGCAGTACATATGCATTTTTATAGATGATATATTTATCATTTTTTAACCTCTTTAAAATCGATATTATTGATTAGAATTAGATAATATAAATAATATGAGGTTATAAATGCCTTAATTTATTTAAAAATAAGTAAAAAAGAGAATAGCTAATAATATTTAGCTATTAAAACAATTTTATCATGCCGGACTTTCTTTGAGTTTAACATATTCGTCCATGGATTCTCTGGTAGTTCCAACAACAAGTCTGTAGGAATCTTTTTTTTACCTTCACTAATGACTTTTTCGACTTTTCCTTTAGCTAGGACATGTTCACCGTCAATAACTTCTCCGGCATATGTGTGGGTAAATGAAACAACTTCAGATATTGGTGCTTCAACTCCATCAAGTATTTTTAAGTTTTCAATGGTGTATAATGAAGGATTATCAAATGCGCCAAGTGCACTTACAATATCACATTCTATTTGAGCGATTCCTAATGGTTCATAAACAGTATCTCCCCATTTGCCGCTAATTTCATCATAATTTTTAGTGCATAAAATATCAAATAAAGTTCCGTTTATTGTTCCTCTGTTTCCTTTTCTGTTTTCGTACCATTTGAATTCGTCCATGGTTAAACTGGAATCTTTCATACGTTTGTTGTAGACTTTTTCCCAAAATTCATCTACAATTCCATTTACTGTAATATCTTTGTCAACTTCATCAATATGGACATTTTTACCTTTATTTTCCCTAAATGCTTTCATAGCTTTTCTGTGATTTTCCAGTCCGAAGATTACAAAGTCAATATCAGACACATCCTCTTTGTGAAGTCCGGGGAGGATAGATCCGGAAATTCCCAGGTTTTCATAAGGCACACCGGCAACATAATGGAAAAAGTCACTGACATCCATTAGTTTAGCCATTATTTCCGGATTTTTTAGCTTTTCACCTTTATTGAAAGCATCTCTAAGTTCAGCCAGTCTTTCTTCAGGTTTAATAATTTCAGCTACTTTATCTTTGGGAACACCCATCATTTCAACATTTGTCACATCACAGAAATATAGATAATCCGGATGATTTTCTCTTAAATAATTGTAAGCTTCATCAGATGTAACTTTCCTGTATTTTTTACCGTCTTTTTCCCTGTCTCCATTTGAATCTGGAATATATCTTAAAAATGAGATAAATCTATCATCAGGATGAACATAATTGGTAGAAGCAAAGAATAATCCATCTGTTGTATAAATAAAATCTCTTGTTCTAACTTGTTTCATAAAAATAACTTCCTTACTTTATTATTATGAAATTAATATTAAACTTGATTTTCTATTTAATTTTTAGTTGTGTTAAATTTCTTTTTTAAAGTGAAATTATTTTTCAGCACTTCACAATATTTTTATATAAAAATAGCATCTAACATTAAATCATGACTATTATTCATAAACATATTGATGATATTTTCGAGTATGATGGAAGTCAAATTAATCCTTCCTGGGCTTTTAATGAATTTGAAATTTATGGATCATCTATTATTACTTGGGTAGGTCCTGTAAATATTACTCCTGATAATTTAAAGGATTTTGCAGATGTTGGACTTGAAATCAAATCTAATTATATGATTAATTTTATTTGTGAATTTTTTGACTGCCAGCCTGCAAATATGAGAATAGCTTACCTTCGTCAAAGATTGCTTGTCATGATTTTTAGAGAAGTTCTTTTTGAAAAGGGAATTGTTTCTAAAAGAGAAGGTGATGATATATTTGTGGAAAATAGAAAATTAAGTATTTCAATAGCTAGTGCATCCTTAAGTTCTATGAAAATACATTTTGCTCTAAATCTTGAGGATAAAGGGAACTCCAGATGATGTTGAAACTATCGGTCTTTTTGATATTAAAGATAAAAATGGCAATCAAATATTCAACAAGGATAACTTAACTGAATTGGTTAATGATGTTGCTGGCAGATATATTGATGAATTAGAAACAATTGAAAAAGATATTAGCAAAACTAACTTATTATAGAATGGTGATTTTATGAAAATTATGATTAACGGTATACAATCAAATTTAAGGTTCTCTTCAGCTCATGTTATTCCTGGACATGAATCATGCGGTTATATTCATGGACATTCCTATTTTGTAGATGTGGAAATCGAAGGAGAACGTGCAGGGGATTTTGAATTTGTAGTGGACTTTAAAGATGTCAAAGCATACACTAAAGCAATTTGTAATGAATTGGACCACAGGTTATTAATTCCTGTTTACAATGATTTAATAGATATTAAAGATTTTAATAAAAAATCAGACTCTATTTTCGATTTAAAAGAAGAAAAAACAGTTTATTTTAAAATAGCTGGAAAAGGATATTCTATTCCTGGTGAAGATTGTGTTTTCTTACCTCTCCCTTATTCTTCTGCTGAAGAGTTGTCCAAATTTTTGCTGAAACATTAGCTAAAAAATTAGCTGAAAAATATGATAATCTGGAATATGTTGCAGTTGGAGTTAATGAGGGAATCGGACAGGGAGCAATTTATAAAAAAGTGCTTGATGATTAGTTATGAAAGCTCCAATAATCGAAATTTTTTCAAGTTTTCAGGGGAAGGCCTTTTCATTGGTCAAAGACAAATCTTTGTTAGATTTGCAGGATGTAACTTAAACTGTAACTATTGTGATACTAATGATAGCAAATCTGAAAAATCAGGTAAATTAATGACAGTTGATGAGGTTTTGGCAGCTATTGAAAAGGTTAGAACTCCCGATTGTCATGTAATCTCTTTTACGGGTGGGGGAACCTGGTTTATATCCTGAATTTATTAATGAAGTTGCTCGTCAGACTGATTTGAAAATTCTTTTTAGAAACAAACGGCACTTTACCTGAAAAAATTGATTTTATTGAAAAATTAGACATTGTATCATTGGATATTAAATTGCCTGAACATTTTAACAATGATTTTGATAAAGATATTTTTATCAATGAAATCAAATCAGTAAATTTATTAATGGCGAAGTCTATAATGTTATATTGTAAAGTAGTTGTATTGCCTTCAACAAAAACAAATTTAATTCAAGAGGTAATGGAAAAATTATCTAATAATATTTCAAAAAACAAACTTCAAATAATTATCCAGCCATCTAGTCCTTTAGAGGATTGGGGTAATTCTAATTCTAAATTATTTGAATTTTCAGAAATTGTTGGGCAATATTTTGAAGTATCCACCATTCCACAGGTACACAAGATATTGAATATTGAGTGAATGTGGAAATCTTTTTTGTTTTGAATTTTATTGAATTATTTTTTGTTAGGCGTACACTTAGAACTACTAGAGGTGTGATAAAATGAAAGATAAATCATCCATTTTAAGAAAATCTATAAAAATGGGCTCAGTCGAGCATGAAACAAAAGTTTCTAATAAAGAAGGAGAAATCATGGCTATTGCAAGCAAAGACGTGATTTCTATACCTCCAACTAAAAGTATCAAAGATACTGCTAAAGTAATGATGGAACATGAGTTCAGGAGGTTACCAATAGCTGATCCGGGTTCTGGTAAGGTTTTAGGTATTGTTACAGTAATGGATATTTTGGATTTCTTTGGTGGAGGAAAGAAATTTAACATTATTGAGAAAAAATACGAAGATAACTTCTTAGCAGCTATTAATGAACCTATTAGAGAAATTATGACTCGTGATGTAATTTGCCTTTCTGATAAATCTTCTATTAAGGATACTATTGAAACAATGTTATCTAATCAAATTGGTGCTATTCCTCTTGTAGATGCTGATGATAAGCTTGCAGGTATTGTAACTGAAAGGGATATTGTATTATCATTAGCTGGCGTATTGACTGAAGAAGTTGCACAGGATTACATGTCTACTAAAGTATTTACAACCACTCCTGGAACTCCAATTGAAAGTGCTTGTAAAATAATGGTTAGAAACGGTTTAAGAAGGATACCTATTGTTGGGGGTGAAGCTGACATATCTAAAGCAAGTAAAAAATTGTTAGGTATAGTAACTTCTACTGATATTATTAGGTATTTCAATGCAAAAGAATTATTTGATAACTTAAATTCTAATGCTGCTTCAGAAGTATTGAAAAACATAGTTTCTAATATTATGGCAGAAGATCCAATTACTGTATCTCAAACAGAAAGAATTGGAGATATTTGTGCATTATTTGCCGAGAAAAATATTGGTGGTGTGCCTGTAACTAAAGATGGCGAGATTATTGGTATCATTACTGAAAAAGATATATTGAACGCAATTAAAACATTATAAACTTTAAAAAATAGGAGTATTTCTTTTTATTCCTATTTTTTTAGATGACGTAGTTTATTCGTAACTAAATGGAGATGATAATATGCAAATAAAAAACTTGATGTCTGAAGATTTAATCACTGTTGATAAGGATCAAAAACTTTCTGATGGTTTAAAATTATTGGCTAAAAATGATGTTTCACGTTTGCCGGTAATCAATACTAATAAAGATCATCAAAGGGAATTAGTGGGAATTATTTCAGAAAGAGATGTAGCTGATAAATTAGGTTCTTCAAAATATGAAAATATGCCCGCATCAAGACTTCATATTTCATCTGTTATGGTTAAAGATGTAATCTCTGTTGTTGAAACAATGGATTTGGCAGATGTTGCAAATTTAATGTTGGAAAACGGTATCGGTTCAGTACCTATTGTATCTGACGATGATATGATGGTTGGAATAGTTTCAAAAGCTGACTTTGTAACTCTTGCAGTTGGTAGAGCATTTGATAAAATAACTGTTAAAGAAGTAATGTCTGACGATATCAAAGCAGTATCTTCACAGGAAAGACTGGTTCATGCAAGAAGAATCATGATTGATTCTCATGTAGGAAGGTTGCCTGTTATTGATGGAGATGAACTTGTAGGTATGATGACTTCAAAAGATGTTATGAAAGCATTTATCAATTTCAGAAAAAATGTTCCTGAAAAATATCAAAAAACTCAAATTAAAGAAATTTTAGTTGAGGAAGTCATGTCTGATAATCCGTTATCTATTTCAAAGGATGCATCTATTTCCGAAGTGGCCAACACAATGATGGATACTGGTTATAATGGGTTGCCTGTTGTTGAAGACAATAATGTAATTGGTATTATAACCCAAACAGATATTTTAAGACTTATAGCTAAATTAGAGTCTTAATTAAATTTTAATAGCTAATATTTTAGCTATTTCTTCTTTTTTTATTTTTACAATAAACTTTTTAACTGTCAAGCAATATAACACAAAGTATTATGTGTAATAATATTTCATTTTTAGGTCCGAAAGGAACTTTTACTCATGAAGCAGCTTATATACTTGAGGGAAATTTAATTCCATATTGCACGATTCCTGCAGTGATGGAAAGTGTTTCAAATGGGGAGTGTCAATTTGGAGTAGTGCCAATTGAAAACTCTATTGAAGGTCCGGTAGGACTTACTCTAGATTCTTTAGCTCATAAATTTGATTTAAAAATATTTAAGGAAATGGTAATTCCAATTAATCAGAATTTAATTGTCAATCCTAAAACAGTTATGAATGACATAACTGATGTATATTCTCATTCTCAGGCAATAGCTCAATGTCAGGAGTTTATTAGGGATAATGAAATACAGCCCCATTATGCTGTAAGTACAGCCCGTGCAGCTAAAAGTATTTTAGGCGATAAAACAAAGGCAGCTATTGGAAATTCTAAAGCTGCTGAGATTTATGGCTTGGAAATCCTCAAACCTAATATTCAGGATTTGGATAATAACGAAACACGTTTTGTAGTTTTATCGAAAAATGATCATGAGCCTACTGGCAGGGATAAGACTTCAATAATATTCTCTATTTATGAAGATAAACCGGGTATGCTTTATAAAATATTAGGTGTTTTTGAAAAAAGAAAGTATTAACTTAACAAAAATTGAATCAAGACCTTCTAAAAAAGGTTTGGGCAAATATTTGTTTTTTGTTGATTTTTATGGTCATAGAAAAGATAAAACTGTTCAGAATATTCTAAATGAACTGGATGGGCTTACTTACTTTTTAAAGGTTTTAGGTTCTTACCCGGAGTTTTAGAAAAACTTTAAATTATTGGTTTAATAAACTAATATTATGATAAGATTCAGGGATGGTATACATGCCAAATGATAAGGAGAAACTTCTAAAAGTTATGCGTAGTTTAGATGCAGACTATGCTCATGGCAAAATTTCTGAAGAAAAATACAGATATTTTCGCTCTAAATATGAAGATAAGCTCAATACATTAGATGCTCGTGATGCTACTAATAGAATTAGGTCTATGCAGGGTAAACCATCTGGTAAAAAAAGAAAAACTAACCCTAAACCTCCTAAACTTAATAAGAAGAAAAAAAGAGGAGCCAGATTTAGTTCAAAAATATATTATCAATCCAAAAAAAAGGAGATAAAGATTTTAACAAAAAGAAAAAACCTCCTATGGATAATGGTACTTTTAAATTAATTGCGGTTTTAGTTTTAGTAATCGGATTTACTGCAGGTATTGGTTATGGAGTTTTAACTTTTGACTTTGGAAACATTTCAGTAACTGATGCGCAGGCTATTGTTGAGGATACGGCATTTCCAGAGGTTGAAGAAGTCAAAGTAAATGATACGGATAATGATTCTGTTCAAGTTGGAGATACTTATACTTCAGATAACTCATACGATAGTGGGGATTCATCTTCTGGTCAAGGTTCAGGAAGTTATGATTCTGGAACTGGTGGTGAAGAGTCTGGTTCTGGAGGTAGTTCTGGATCCGGAGATTCTGGAACTGTTGAAGGAACTGTGACAGGATAGAAGTTAATTAATGGTGAATTTATGAAAAAAAATATTATATGTGGAGTTATAATAATTGTAGCAATTGTTTGTGTGTTCGGATACTTGATTATGAATAATGTATCTACAGCTGACCTTATAGGAAGTAGTGGTGATAATGCTACTAAAATGTTAAGTTCTTCTAAAGGGGGAGTCATGGTTCAATATCCTTCTGAATGGGTGCTTTCTGAATCAACTTCAAATTCTTCAGTAATTGCTCTTGCAAAATCTGACTCTATTGATTCATCTAAAGTAGGGCAAGTTACCATCAATGTTGAAAAACAGCCTATTGAGGGAAGTTTTGATTCATTTATAAATAAGACTTATACTGCAATGCAGCATGATTCATCTTTTAATTTGACTTCATCAGGTCAGGTTTTAATCAACGATAAAAATGCTACTGAATATGTTTATACATCTGATGTAGGTGGGGTAGTTAAAGAACATAAGGCTATTTGGTTTGATAAAGGAGATCAGGCTTATGTTGTATTGTATAGTGCTCCAATTGATAAATTTAATGAAAATCTAAATTCATTTAATTATATTTTAGAAAATATGCAAATTGGTGCATAATTCTTTTTATTTTTTTAGAGGTATTTTCATGATTATATTATGTGTTACTGGCAGTATTGCCGCTACTGAATCTATTAAATTAGCTAGGGAACTTAAAAGAAATGATGTGGAAGTTAAATGTTTTATGAGCGAAGCTGCTTGCGATATTATCACTCCAAATGCTATGGAATTTGCAACAGGTAATGAAGTGGTAACCAGGTTGACTGGTAAGATTGAGCATGTTAAATATTCACAAGAGGATTTGATATTAGTTGCTCCAGCTACTGCGAATACCATAAGCAAATTTGCATATAAGCAGCTGATGACCCAATCTCTACACTTTTGATTACAGCATATGGACATGACACTCCAATTTTGTTCGTTCCGTCAATGCATGATTCAATGTTTAAGGCTATTAAAGACAATATTGATAAAATTAAAGAAGAGGGTTCTGCTTCATTTATCAAACCTAAAATGGATGAAGGCAAAGCAAAATTCCCAGATAAAGAAGATATAGTTTTAGAAGCATTAAGAACAATTAATTTAAATAAATGAGGTGGTTTTATCCACGAAAAAGTTTTAATAAGTATGGGTGGAACTTATGAACCTATTGATCCGATAAGGGGAATAACCAACAAATCCTCTGGAAAAATGGGTTTGGAATTAGCTAAACAGGCTTATATTCGTGGATTTGATGTTACACTAATTGTAGCTAATGTTAGTGTAAGAATCCCTTCAGTATTTAATGTTATTAAAGTTGAAACAGCTGAAGAAATGAATAAAGCAATTAAGAAATTAATTCCGAGTCAGGATATTTTTATTTCAACAGCTGCAGTTTCTGATTTTAAATTTGAAGATAAGGACACTCATAAAATTGATTCTTCAAAGGCACTGTCTATAAATTTAAAACCAACCATTAAAATCATCCGCCAGATTAAAGAATTGAATTCGGATATTTTTTTTAGTTGGATTTAAGGCGGAAGTTAATATTTCTAAAGAAGACATAATAGCCAGTGCAAAACAACAGATTAAAGATGCAGGAACAGATTTGGTAATAGCTAATGATGTTAGTGATGAGAATTGTCACTTTGGTTCAGATAATAATAAGGTTTGGATTGTAGACGATGATATTGTAAGTGTTCCGCTGTCTTCAAAAAAAAAAGAAATAGCCAATATCATTTTTGATGTTATTTTGGAAAAGATTTAGGGATATGTGCAATTTTTAGGCCTTAAAAAGTAATACTTTTTAGTTAAAATAACTTTTTTAAACATTTATTGAAAATTTGGTAAAAATAAGTATTTTTTAAAAATAAGTTCATTCCTTTAGGAATTACCAATTTGAGTGATTAATAGAGTGATTTTTTTCCCTAAAGGCATTTAAAATGAACTTTTTTTTTTATTTGCATTAGCATATTGTATATTTCATTTTATGTTATAAATAGCTATCGAAGTAATACTTTTTTTTGGGTGTTTTGGCTTATTTTTTTTAATTTTATGTCTGTCCTTTTTTAAGGTTTTACAAGTGTGGTGAGGATATTTTTTTATTAAAAATTTTTCTCTACTACAAATGCAATATGGTCTTTTTCGTAAGGTTCCAGTTTTACTTTTTCAATAATTTTAAAACCTTTTTCTCTCAATTTTCTTTCTTCTTCTTTAAAAATCTTTTTGGGCTTTTGTACAACATCAATACTTCTGGCTTTAATCATTAATGCTCCTATAGCATCATCTTTCCCTATTAAGTTCATGTTTTTTCATAAACAGTTGACTTTGTGTTGGCTGAGCTACATCACAGTATACAATGTCTGTTTTTTCGGTTATATTCAAATAATTTTTTAGGTTTGGTTGCATCTCCCAAAATCGGAGCAATATTAGTCCTTTGTCTGGCAGCCTGACTAATTTTTTAGCTGTTGTTGGTGAAAATTCAACAGCATATATTCTTCCATCAGTTACTATGTCTGAAATGTGTGAAACTGTTGTTCCAGTTGATGCACCTAAGTATAGGACTTTTGCATCTTCAGAAATGTCCAGATTTTCTAATCCATTTAATAATGCTGCAGCTAATTTTGACCGTCTAGGATTCCATATTCTGTATTCTTCTTTTTTCCTGAATTAGCTCTTCACCATAAACTGAAATTCCGGGGGTTAAATTTTTGGTAGCTATTTGTCCATCTTTCAAATAAACTTTCATAGCTTATTTCCTCCTTTTATTTTTTTTTCTTTTTTTAGATTTTGGGTTTTTATTTTTAGATTTTGAGTGTTCTTCTTTTCGTTTTTTGGTAGTTTTTGTTGGGAACGGATTTTCTTTTTCTATCTGTTCTGCCTTTTCGATAAATTCATCATAAATATTCGGATCAAAATCTTTGGTGAAAATATCTTTTCTGCATGCTAATGATATTTTGGATGCAAGCATTCTGGCGATTTTTCCACGATTCCACCACTTGGCTCCTCTAATTTGCGGGTGTTGATAGATTAAACCATATTTTGGAGGTCTGTCTCCACTTTTCAAATGTCTAAACAATGCTTTTTCAGCACCCATTATCTGAACAGTACTTGAAGGATATGTTGCTTTAGTCTTTTAAGCCCTCCTGCATGTGATATTAATTTAGCACCAAGTGAAGCTCCAACCAATAATTTCAAATTCGGTGCTAATGATTCCATTTTATCTTCAATGTAGTTTTCAATAGATTTTCTGCTTTTCTGCAATTCATAAATGGAATTTGCATAATTGTTCATGATGTCCAAATCACTTTGGTTGATTTCTTCATCATAATCGGAATCTATTAAAAATACGTCTGGCTTTGCTTCAATGATTTTTTCTTTGGTTTTATTTTCAGCTATTAAACGAACATATGTTTCATTATTTTTAATTACATCCATTTCCGGGAAATACAAAGCGTACCATTCCCTAATGCGTTCAATTAATTTGCTGATTGATTCATCGATTTCATCAATAGAATTTATAGCTTGGATAAGATGTTTGTCTTCTGATTTTGATGCTTCTTTCATTTTAGCAATAGCTAACTGCTGATAAACTTCAAGATAGTCATCACCAACAAATTTTTCCAAATTACTTCTTAAATACTCTCCACCGGCATTTGGTGTTTTAATTTCTAGTTTGTCAAAGGATTTTAAGCAAGAATAATCGGAGATTCGTTTATTTGATTCAATAATGATTTTATCATAATCTTTTGAGACTTCTTCAATAATTTCCTTTTCCTGTGAAACTATTTTTTTATTCTCAATTTCCATTAGTGCAGTTACAATACTTTCTTTTGGAAATAATTTTTGAGTTATTAATTCAAAATCCTCACTAAAAGCTAAAAATCCTTTAATGCAATAGGTTATATAACATTCCATATTTATTCACTCAAAATGCATTTGTTAATTTAATACTAAATTTATTGTAACTGATATATTAATATAGAGAATTACAAACATTTAATTGATTTAAAAAATATAGTTTAATTGAATATTTTATGGAATTGGGAATCATGACTAAACCAAACTATAATAAAAAGAAATTTCAGGACCTTAAAGAAACAATTGAGCTAAAAAATGCAGAAATTGATGAGCTTAATATGCAGTTGGCCACTAAGGATAAGGAAATTAACAAATTTAAAAATTACATCACTAAACAAAAGTATGAAATCAAAACACTGGAACTTAAAGTGGACAGCGAGATTAATAATGAAAAAGCCAAGTTTAAGGAGTTAGATGATCTTCAACAAAAACTTAATGAAAAGCAGGAGATAATTGATGATAAACAGGACCAGATAAAATATTTAAGAACTTTAATCGATGATTATAAGTTGCAGGTTCATAATAATACTGAGAATTTGGAAGTTCAATTAAGAAAAATTTCAAAAACTTATGAGGGGCTTTAGCTCAAAAAAAGATTTAATAATCGAAAAACAGGATGAAAACATTAAATCTTTATTAAAAGATAAAGAAGAAATTATTAAATCAATAAAACCAATGTAATAAGTTTAAAATTACAGAATGATAAATATCGTGAATTGATTAAGAAATATGAAGAAAAACTTGATTAAAAATGTATAAATGTTTTATAATACATAATTAATATCATATAAAAATTTTTGGTGTAATCATGTTGAGGACAAATGTTTGTGGAGTTGAATTTAGAAATCCTTTAATGTTGGCTGCAGGAGTTATGGGAAGTAATGCTTCTTCCATGAATTGGATTTTAAAATCCGGTGCAGCAGGTGTTGTTTCTAAATCTTTTTTTCTTTAGAACCGAATCCGGGATATGCAAATCCTACAACAGTAGGTGTTGAATGCGGTATTATCAATGCTATCGGTCTTTCAAATCCTGGTGCAGAAAACTTTAAAGAGGAACTTAAAAGAATTGACAGGAAAGGAAATGTTTCAATAGCTTCAATTTACGGAGCAACTCCTGAAGAATTTAGCAAGTTAGTTTTGGAAATTGAAGATTATGTTGATATGATTGAGTTGAATATTTCATGTCCTCATGCTATGGAAGGTTATGGTGCATCCATTGGTCAGGATGTTAATTTAACTCATAAAATTGTTAGTGCTGCTAAAGATAGTGCAAATAAACCGGTAATAGCTAAACTAACTCCAAATGTTACTGATATTGTTGAAATAGCTATGGCGGCTCAGGATGCAGGAGCAGACGGATTGACTTTAATTAATTCATTAGGTCCTGGAATGAAAATCAATATTGATGTTGCAAGACCTGTTTTGTCAAATAAGTTTGGCGGAATGAGCGGTAAGGCTATAAAACCAATAGCTCTTCGTAATGTTTATACTGTTTATGATAATGTAGATATTCCAATTATTGGTGTTGGAGGTATTTCAAACTTTGAAGATGTTGTTGAATTTTTATTTGCTGGAGCTAGGGCAGTTCAAATTGGTACTTCTATTATGGATGAGGGTGTGGAAGTATTTGACAAAATCAACAAAGATTTAGAAAAATTTATGAATAAAAAAAGGTTATGAATCTATTGATGAAATGATTGGCCTTGCACATGGGGAGTTGTAATTTATGAATGATGTTCCACAAATTGTTGAAATTAATGAAATAATTGAAGAGACTCCAACAATTAAAACTTTTGTCTTTGATTGGGATATGGATAAGTTCGGTGTTCCTTCTCCTGGAGAATTTGTGATGGTTTGGAATTTCCATAATGAAAACCAATGTCCATTTCTTTAATTGACAAAGAAAATTCCAGAATGGCCATTAGTGTTAAAAATGTTGGTGAATTTTCATCACAGCTTCATGATTTAAAAGTTGGAGATAAAATAGGTATTCGAGGAAGCTATGGAAATGGATTTTCAAATGATTTAACTGATAAAAAAGTTTTAGCTATTGGTGGTGGAGTTGGAATGGCTCCTATTAATGCAATAGTTAGTGATTTGCTTAAAAAAGGCAATGCTGTTGATGTAGTTCCGGCAGCCGTTACAAAAGAAGAATTGCTGTTTATGGAGTCATTGGAAAAATCAGGTGCAAAGATTCATCCGTGTACTGATGATGGAAGTTTTGGATTTGAAGGATTTGCAACAGATTGTACTGTAAGTTTACTTGAAGATAACTCTTATGATTTTGCATTTGTTTGCGGTCCTGAGATAATGATGAAAGGAATCTATGAAATACTTGAAGATGCTGGAATAAGTGCAGAATATTTCTAGAGAGATACATGAAATGTGCTGCAGGTATATGTGGTCAGTGTTGTGTTGATAATACTGGATGGAGAATCTGTGTAGAAGGGCCTGTTTTTAAAAATGAGAAAATAGAAGAGATTTCAGAGTTTGGTAAATACAGAAGGAATGCTGCAGGAATAAAACAGTAATTAAATGTGATTCTAATGGAAAAAGACTTAAAAGAATATATAACTCCTCCAGTATTGCTGGTACTGTTCTTGCTTGGAATATCACTAATGATTGTATCTCCGGTTTTGAATATGGTTATATTGGGGGCAATATTAGCTTATGCTATCCGCCCATTAGCTAGAAAAATAACTTCTAAAATAAAAATCAGATCAGTTTCTATTTTTCTGGCTGTAATTTTGGTTATGATTCCATTGGTTATTTTAATTGCATATATTATTTCAGTAATATCTGGTGTTTTATCTGATGTGTTGGTAGTTAATCCAAGTGGTTTTAACTTAAATTTGGATACTGTAATTAATCAGATGGTTAATAGCCTGCCGGCAGATATAAGCTCTGGTATTGATACTGCATCAATTAAATCATCTTTATCTGGTTTTATAAAGGATATTGGAAATGTGGTGCTGGATTATATTGTAAGCTTGGCCAGCAAACTTCTTTCAATTTCTGTAGATTTATTTATTTTATTCGCATCAATATATTACTTTATTCGTGATGGAGATAACTGTTATGATTTCGTTGAATCATTCATACCTCAGGAAAGTAAAGATTTCTTTGAAAGAACTGTAAATTCCGTTAAAGAGGTTTTAAAAAGTATATTTTATGGACATTTTTTAACTTCTTTAATTATTGGTATTATTGCGGCTGTTGGATATTCTTTACTTGGATATTCTCAGGGAGTATTTTTAGGAGTGCTTACCGGTATTTTTTCAGTTAATTCCAATATTTGGACCTTGGCCAATTTATTGGACCTTGGCTATTGTTGATTTGATTTCAGGAAATTATGTAAGGGTTGTAATTGTAATTTTATTTGGATTTTTCCTTAGTTTAAGTGATATGTATATTAGGCCAGCATTATCCAGTCATTATGCAGATATCCATCCTTTAATTTTACTTATAGGGTTTTTGGCAGGTCCATTAGTTTACGGAATTGTAGGGTTTATTTTAGGTCCATTAATACTGGGTATAACTTATGCTGTTTTAGATAACTTTAGAATAGAACTTAATAAAAACAAAGGGGAATAAACAATGGAAAAAAACGTTGTTATTTTAGATATTGACTATGTTACTTATGAAAACAAGCCTGTAATTCGTTTATTTTCAAAAGATAAAGATAAAAACATTGTTTTGTTAGATGACACATTTGAGCCTTATTTGTATGTTGCTCCTAAAGATGATGATAAAGAGTGTCAAAAACAGATTCTTGATACTTTTAGATGATGTGCATATTGAAGAAGTTATTAAAAAAGGATTTTCAGGTGGAAAAAACATTTTTAAAAGTGACTTTTTAAATCCTCAGGAATTAGCTAAAAACAGGGATGCTTTTTACGTGATTTGGACTCTGTGGATCATATAAGGGAACATGATATTCCATTTTTTACAGAAGATATTTAATTGATCGTGATGTTATTCCAATGACTGAGATTAAAGCCTGCGGGGAAAAAATTGATTCATTTTTAAATTTGGATTCTAAAAAACACGATTTGGAAATTATTAAACTTACCAAACCTCTTGAACGAGTGAATGATGATTTGCAGGACTTTAGAATTTTAAGTTTTGATTTGGAAGTTAGAAATCCTCATGGGATGCCAAATTCTGAAGTTGATGAGATAATCATGATTGGAGTAGCCAGTAATTTTGGAATAAATCAGGTTATTTCAACCAAAACAAATTCTGAAGATAGGGATGATTTTGTTAATCAGGTAGAATCTGAAAAGGAAATGATTGAAACATTTATTGATATAGTAATAAAAAAAGCAATGTTGATATTATTGTAGGATATAATTCTGATAATTTTGACCTTCCATATCTTAAAGACAGAGCTAAACTTTATGGTTTGGAGTTGGATTTGGGAATGGATGATTCTAATATTAAATTTATTCGAAGGGGTTTTGCAAATGCAGCTTCTTTTTAAAGGACTGATTCATGTTGATTTATATCTTGTTATGAGAAGATACATGACTTTGGAGAGATATACTTTTAGAGAGAGTATACTATGAATTATTTGGTGAGGAAAAAATCGATGTTCCCGGAGAACACATCTGGGAGTACTGGGACAGTGATTCAACTGAATTAGATGATTTGTTTGATTATTCTTTAGATGATGTTGTATCTACATTAAAAATCGCTCAGCAAACACTTCCGCTTAACCTGGAACTTACTCGTATTGTTGGTCAGCCTCTTTTTGACTTAAGCCGTATGGCTACGGGTCAACAGGCTGAATGGTTTTTAGTTAAGGAAGCATATTTTGACAATGAGGTTGTACCAAATAAACCTGGAGGTTCAAACTTTGCACTTAGAGCTGCTGAGGAAGACAATGAAGGAGGATATGTTAAGGAACCCGAAATTGGATTACATGAAAATTTAGTCCAGTTCGATTTCAGAAGTTTGTATCCCAGCATAATTATTTCAAAAACATTTCTCCTGACGTGCTGGTTATTGGAGATGTTGAAAATAGACAGGATTACAATATTTCTCCGGAACATGATTTAAAATTTAAAAAAGAGCCAAAAGGTTTTATTCCGTCAGTTATAGCTAAAATTCTTAATGAAAGATTTAAAATTAAAAAAGCCATGAAAGCATCTGTTGATCCAACTGAAAAAAAAGACTTTAGATGTGCAACAGCAGGCTATAAAACGTTTAGCTAATACTATGTATGGTATTTATGGTTTTCCTCGCTTCAGATGGTACTCTTATGAATGTGCAAAAGCTATTACTTCATGGGGTAGGCAATATATTAAAAGAGCAATGAAAAAAGCGGAAGATTATGGTTTTTATGCAATATATGCAGACACTGATGGTTTTTATGCTAAATATAAAAATAAGGAAGAATAAATATTATTCTTCTAAATATGAATCAAAGTCAATATCTAAATCGTCGCAGATTTCTTTCAATTGTTCGTATAATTTTTCATCTATTTCCATTCCATTAGCTTCAGCATTAGCTATTTTTTTTAACTTCTAAGTCTCCTGGAATTGAAACATTTTCTCCTGCAGCTCTGGCTTGATTACAGAAATCTGTAGTTTTTGCTTTGAAATCTTCTAGTGAACCGAATTTGCTTGGATCAATAGCTATGTATAAATCTCCTTTTTTTGTACAGTTTTTAGTTGGTGAAGCTGTACCTGTTACTCCTTTTCCGTATTCTGCATTTACTAAAGGTCCGGTTAAAATTTCAATCATAAATGCTAATGCATATCCTTTAAATCCACCGAATGCTAAAATTGAACCTTCAAAGAGCAGCTTCAGGATCAGTTGTTGGGTTTCCGTCTTTGTCAAGTGCCCAACCTTCAGGTAATTCCAATCCTTTTCTTTTTGATTCTAATATTTTTCCACGTGCAGTAACTGATGTAGCCATATCTACTGCAATGTAGGAATCACTTGGAATACCAATAGCAATTGGGTTTGTTCCAATAAGTGCTTCACTTGCACCAAATGGAGCAATTGCAGGGTCAGTATTTGCGATTACAGTTCCGATAACACCTTCTTTAACTGCAATATCTGAGTAAAATCCGGTTACTCCAAAGTGGTTTGAATTGTGTACTCCCACACATCCGATACCTACTTCTTTAGCTTTTTTACAGCTAATTTCATAGCTTTGTATGCAACAGCCTGTCCGAATCCGCTGTTACCGTTTATTAAAGCAATAGCAGGAGTTTCTTTTTTTCAATAGTTATGTTGTCTTTTAAGTTTATGGTTCCTGATTCAATACTAATTAGGTATTGTGGGAATCTACCAAGTCCATGTGAAGTAAATCCTTTTAAATCTGCATCAATTGTAGCTTCTGCTACCAATTCGCTGTCTTCTTCACTTCAGCTCCTAATTTTTTTTAATATTTCTTTTACAAGAGCTATTTCATTATCTTTCATTATTTTCATTTTTTCACTCTCCTTATAGTTATTGAATCAGTATGTAACTGCACTGCCTTCAAAAGTTTTAACGGTAATTTTTTCATCATCAGTTACTTTACCGATAATTTGGCAATTACAGTAGTCTTTCAAAGTTTCCATTATTTTTTCAGCTTCATTTTCCTTGGTAATTACAACAAAACCTATTCCCATATTGAAAACTTTATACATTTCTTCAAGAGGAACATTTTGTTGATATATAAGTTTGAATATTTCAGGAGCCTCTGGGAGGTCATAAATATCATATCCGACACCTTTTTTCAAGCGTCTAAGGTTAGTAAATCCTCCACCAGTTATATGTGCTAATCCATGAATATCATATTCTTCTTTAAATAAAGCAACTATTGGTTTAACATATAATTCAGTTGGCCTTATTAGTTCCTCTCCAATAGTAGTGTCACAGTTAGGCATTTTGTCATCAATTGAAAAACCAGCATCATCAAACAATGCTTTTCTAGCTAAACTGTATCCGTTTGAATGAATACCATTACTTTCAATACCTATTAAAACATCTCCAGCTTCAATATCTTCTCCAGTAATAATTTTATCAACATCTACAAAACCTATTCCTGTTCCGGCTAAATCAAAGTCTTTTATTATTCCTGGAAGTGAGGCAGTTTCCCCACCAATTATTGAAATTCTGGATTCTTTTGCTCCTGTTACAAGACCTTCAGCTATTTCTTCAGCTCTTTCAGGATCAGGCTGTTCCACTGCAAGATAATCTACTAAAGCTATTGGTTCAGCACCAACACAAAGAATATCATTTACAACCATAGCTATACAATCTATACCAACAGTATCATATTTATTCATCATTTCAGCAATTAAAATTTTACTACCTACTCCATCAGTACTCATTGCAATAGCTTTATCACCTAATCTAACTAAAGCAGCATAATGTCCGCTATCAGTTATTATATCTCTATATTCCAATGTTGATTTAAGTTTTGATGCAAGTTTTGAAACAGTAATTGCTTCAAGATCAATATCAACACCGGATTCTGAATAAGTAACCATTTTTTTAACACCTAGTGGTATTTTTATTTTTTTAAAATCAATAAAAATTTAAATTATATTACTATATTTATTTCAATTAGTATTTATTTATTAGTGTATTCTTACACTATCTAAATTCACAGGACTTTTTTAGTTTCAATTTTATAACTTCTGTGTATTGATGAAGCTAAGTCTGTTGTTTTATAAGGGTCTCCATGACAAGTAATAACTTTATCCGGTCTTGGATTAAGTCTTTTTACATAATCCATTAATTGGCGTCTGTTGGAGTGTCCACTAAATCCGTTGATAGTTTTAATTTCCATTTTAACATTGAATACTTTTGTTTTATTGTCTTCTTCAAGAGGCACTTCTTTCCATCCTTTTTGGATTCTTCTACCTAATGAACCTTCAGATTGGTATCCTACAAATATTAATGTGTTTCTGTCATCTTCACATAACCATTTGAAGTATTCAACGGAATTACCTCCAGTTAACATACCTGAGGTGGATAAAATAATTGCCGGACTGTTGCTTTCAACAATATCTTTTCTTTGGTCAAGATTTTGAACTTTGTTAAACATGTCTGAGATAAACGGATTTCTGCCCATGTGGAATATTTGATCTCTCAAGTCTTTACTTAAATATTCTGGTCTTGCAGTATGGATAGCTGTAGCTTCCCAGATCATACCGTCAATGTAAATAGGAACTTCATCAATCATTCCATGTCTCATGTATTCCTCAAGTACTACCATAAGTTCCTGTGCCCTTCCTACAGCAAATACTGGAACTAAAACTTTTCCACCACGTTTTAAAGTTTTATAGATGGTTTTCATCATTTCTTTTTCTGCAGAGTTTCTTGAAGGCTGTATGTCTTCACGGCCACCATAGGTACTTTCCATAATTACAGTTTCAGCACGTGGGAATCTGAATGTTGCAGGTTCAAGTAATCTGCTTCTTTCATACTTGAAATCTCCAGTATAAACTAAATTGTGATCTCCGTCACCAATATGCATATGTGAAATAGCTGAACCTAAGATATGTCCTGCATTATGGAGTGTTAATCTAATATCTGGTGAGATATCAGTTACTTCACCGTAATCTAAGGTTATTGTATGTTTAATAGCTTTTTGCACATGTTTTACATTAAATGGTAAAGGATTTCCTTCTCTGTGAGCAATATCCAAGTGATCAAGTTGTAAAAGTGTTGTCAAATCTCTTGTTGGAGTTGTACAGTAAATCGGACCTTCATATCCATAATGATAAAGGTATGGCACAAATCCACAGTGATCCAAGTGAGCGTGTGAAATAATGACTGCATCCAATTCCTCAATTGAAAATTCAGGAACATTCAAGTATGGAAATGCATTTTTGTTGTCAGATGCAGCTACATTAACACCACAATCCAACAATACTCTACTGTTTGGAGTTTGTAAAAGCATGGAAGAACGTCCGACTTCTTTAAAACCACCCATTGAGGTTACTCTGGCCCAATCATTAGGATGTTTAGTGCCCTGATGTATCTGTCTACCGAGACGCTGCAACATTTTTTTCCTGTCTTTGCTGCTGTTTTTTAGTGTAGTTCTGATTTTTCCAATAACATCAGAGCTTATTGGGGGAGTTCTCAAAATTTTAGGTGCCCATCCGGTATTTTTAACGATTGTTCTGGAGGTCACACCATATTTTCCAATAACAAGTCCTGGTTTTTTTGCAGTTATAACTACTTCGCAGGTAACTGTATCAAAGTAAATGTCTGTAATTTCTGCTCCTTCCGGAACTATTTCATGAACTTTTTAATGGTTTCTTCAGGACCTAATAATGCACTTTTATCAGATCTGATAATGATTCTTTTTCTAAGTTCTTTAGCTAATGATCGTATAAGATCGCCGTTGTCAGTTATAATTTCTGGGTTTTTGGTGTAAAGTACCACTTCAGGACCTTCAAATTCAACTTTTGAAACCTGAGCATTTTTTGGTAACTTGTCCATTATTTCTTTTTTGATATCTTCTAAAATCTCTGAAGTCATATAATCCCTTCAAAAAAAAAAAGTATTGTGTAAATATAGTTCATGAAAAAGCTTGTTTGCTATAATTAGTTAAAACTTCATAAACTATTCACACTATTTATATAAAAGTAGTTAGTTATGAAAAATAGTCTTTATATTTTCGCTACAATATCATTAACCTTTTCCTTATCTAACATTTCAAAGCCGTCTTTAGTTACTTTAGCTACTAAATATCCATTTCCTGAAAATGTGTCACGTTCGCTAAAGCAGCTTTGATAGCTCTTACAGCTATTTCTAATCCTTCATCAGTTGTAATTTCTTCATGGTATCTGTCTTCGAGAACACCATATGCTACAATAGAACCTGATCCTGTGGATATGTATGTATCTTCAATCATACCTCCGGCAGGGTCAAGGGAGTATAGTGAAGGTTTATCTCCGTCCATTCCTCCAAGTAATGTTTGCACATACATTGGTCCGGAACGTAAAATGTTTGCTGTTACGGATGCAGCAGCTTTTACACTCATTTTGTCATTGTTTCTCATTTGATAAAGAGAAACTTCTGCTTCAATTATTTTCATTAAATTTTGAGCATCTCCGACACTACCAGCAATGGTTGTTACGATATGATCATTTATTTTAAATATTTTTTCTGCGACTTTATGAGCTACAAGGTTTCCCATACTAGCTCTTCTTTCGCTAGCAAATACAACACCATCTTTACAGGTTATTCCTACAGTTGTTGTACCTTCTAATATTTTATCATCCATGTTAAACACCTCATGTAAGTATTTAAAATATTTGTATTTTTTCAACTATATTGTAGGTTATACATAAATCTTATATAAACACGTAATTATTTAATTATTAATATTTATAAAATCAGAATCAATTAATTAGTATAAACTAACTAATAATACATTATGTATTTACATATATAAAGTTTTCTTTTTAAGATACTTTAATGGAGCTTTGTTAATGAAATGGAAAAAAAATAGGCAATATTTTAATATTGGATAATAAATTCACTGTACAATCAGATAAACAGTTAAAAGAACTTTCAGATAAACATAAAGTAAAAACTGTCATGAAAGTTGACCATATTCATGGGACTAAAAGGGAACCTGTTATAAAATTATTGTATGGTGAGGATACTGAAACAATCAATAAGGAAAATGGATGTCTTTTTTAAATTGGATTTAAAAAAAGTAATGTGGTCAAAAGGAAATAACAACGAACGAATAAGAATAGCTAAACTTGTTGAAGATAATGAAACTGTCATTGATATGTTTGCAGGAATAGGTTATTTTTCAATTCCGATAGGAGTTCACAGCAATGCAAAACAAGTTTATTCAATTGAAATTAATCCCAATTCATTTCATTATTTGAAAGAAAATATTAAATTAAATAAAATAAACAATATTATACCTTTACTTGGGGATTGCATGGACATAACTCCAGAGTATAGTGCAGATAGAATTATAATGGGTTATGTAAAAACAACGCATCATTATTTAAAGACAGCTATTGACAGCCTGAACAAAGGTGGAGTTATTCATTATCATGAAACAGTTCCCGAAAAATTAATGGATACCCGTCCGATAAACAGGATTAAAGAAGTGGCTGGAGATAGGTCGGTGGAATTTTTAAAATTAAATAAGGTTAAGAAATACTCTCCGGGAGTATTTCATGTGGTGTGTGATGCTTTAGGATAAATTAGCTATTTTTTCAAGCAGTGTTTCATTTAGCCATTTATCATTAACATATTTTTCATAAACACACATTCTTTCGATTAATTCAAATCCTGCATCCTGTGTTAGTCTGTTTAATTCATCTAGAGTTGGCCATGGGGATGTTGGATTTACATAATCAGGACTTACTGGAGAAACTCCTCCCCAATCATCTGCACCGCAAAGTAAAAATATCTGGGCAGTGTCATGGTTTAAATTAGGCGGAACTTGAATGCTAACATCAGTATCCCTAAATAACAGCTTCCCTGCTATTACTGTTCTTACCATATCTAAAAAAGTAGGTTCTTCCCAGTTTTCCATTTCAATTCCAGGGCTGGTGGTGAAGTTTTGAATAATTACTTCCTGAATATGACCGTATTTATCATATAAATCCCTGATAGCTAATAATGAGTCGGCTATTTCTTCTTTGGTCTCACCAATTCCAATTAAAATTCCTGTTGTATATGGTATTTTAAGTTTTCCGGCATTTGATATTGTTTTTAATCTAATTTCAGGATTTTTACCGGGGCTTTTATTGTGTGCTACTGTGTTCATTAATCTGACAGATGTGCTTTCAAGCATCATACCCATAGAAGCGTTAACTTCCTTTAGCTTTTTAGACTTTCATAGCTAAAATTACCTCCATTTGTGTGAGGCAATAAGCTAGTTTCTTCCAAAGTCATTTTACAGATATCAAAAACATAATCTACAATATTTTCATATCCGAATTCAGCTAATTTTTGCTGTACTGATTCTTCTTCATCAGCATCTTCTCCAAATGTAAATAAAGCTTCACTGCACCCATATTTTTCAGCTTCTTTCAAACTAGCCAATACTTCTTCTTTTGTTTTTAGAATAATTGCACTTGGATCATCTGGAGTTTTTTTAAAATTACAGTAACCGCAATCGTTTTTACAGATTTCAGTTAATGGAATGAAAATATTTTTGGAATATGTAATAAGATTATTCTCCCTGTATTTTGATGCTTTATTCATGAAATCAATGATTTGGTTGTCAGTTGATTCTAATATCTGGAGAATTTTTTCTTTTTCTTTGCATGATTTATTCTTCTTTTTCTGAAACTGTTACTTCAACATATAATGGAGGATATCCATGTTTGTCCTGCCATATTGCAATTACAGCATAACAGCAAGGTAATTCGAAAGCTTTGTATTCAACTACAAGACCCATGGCTTCAAGCTCTTCTTGCATTCTTTCTAAGCCATGTTTGTCTATATTTCCTGTTTGGCCTTCGCTTTCCTGTATACTTTTTATCACCAATTTCTAAAAGTTTGGCGATTTTTACAGAATTGGATTCGATTTCTTCACCGTTTATTATGCTTCCAATTTCATCAAGCTTTGAGTTAAAGTCATTAACATCTAATGTTTTTTCTTGATCTTCCTCTGACGATTAAGATTTTTTCATTGTTAATTGCAGGTCTTGATCCTTTAAATGCATCAAAAAACCCCATCACTTCTCCTGCTACTTCATAAAACTTTTGCATTTAATCATATCCTTAACTCTTCTTTTAATTCGCCCATTGTTGTTACTTTTTCTGCAAAAGCATTGTGTCTGTGGATACTTTCATGATTTTCTTGACGTGAAGTGATTATGGTGTCTTCAGGGAAATCAGCATATTTTTTAGCTATTTTTTCCATCATGTTTCTTACACAGTCTTCAACAAAAACAGGTTTTTTATGAGCATTTAAAACTGTAGCATTTTCATCAGGTCTTTTTAATAATTCACATACAGGAGAGCTCATGGATTCTTCAATTATTTCTATGATGTCTTCACCTTTAACTTCTCTGTCTTCCGGAACTTCGATTAATAAAGTTCCAACTCCTCTCTGATTATGGGAAGCAAAAGTTACAGTATCTAATACTTTAATGTAGTTTCTTCGTCTAAAAATTCCAACAATTTGTTTTTGTCAGATTCTTTCACAGATTCCTGTGCACATGGGCAAACAGTCATTCCGATAACTTCAGCACCAATACTTTTTCTAATTTTAATTTCACCGTCTTCTCTGTAACCTACAGCTTTAGCTTTAAGTTTAGCCATTTCCTGTGTTTTATTTTTGGTTACAGGTGATTCTTTCATAAACATATAATCAGTAGTCATTGATATTTCAACACGTTTTGCATATTCGTGTTTGGACATCATTTTACTTACGATTTTAGCACATAATGTTTCTACTTCCACTGAACTGTCATTAGCTACTTCGTCTAATACTTCACTGATTGCTTCAGGGTTTCTAGACATATGCACTCCCTTTTGATCGTTTGGTAAATCTACAAATGCATCAAATGTAGGTACTAAAATTATAGGTCTTTTGTTATTTCTTTCGAGTTGCAATAATTTTTTAACTCCGGTTACACCTACTCTTGTTAATTTGATAGGTATGCTGGGAGTATCATCTTGGGTGTCAGGTAAACAAACTGCCATTTAATAACCTCTATCATATAATTATTTTTTATATTATGTTTTTTGAAACTTATATATTTTAAGCTTATTTTCGGCAATTTTTACAAGTAAAAATAAGTTATTTGATTGAATATGGCTTGATTAATGTTAAATGAATGTTGTGATGGTTTGGTTTAATAAATTAAAAATTTGGATTATAATATATTTGAAGAACCCATATCTTCTTTTATAACATCCAATACAGTTTGAGTATATGTTCTTTCTATATTAGGGTCTTTAACTAAATCTTTAATAAATGTATTTAATTCATTTGTATCTTTGAATTTAGCTATTAAGAAAGCATCATATTCTCCGGTTACATCATATATTCCAACTACATTTTTATTAAAGTAAGTTTTTTTCTTCCCAGTTTTTGAGTTTTCCACCTTTAACCCTCACTCCAATTATAGTTGTAAGGACATATCCTAATATTTCATGGTCAATTACTGGTGAAAACTTTTTGATTACTCCGCTTTTAACCATTTTGTCGATACGGTTGTGAACGGTTCCAACAGATACATCTAAACTACGGGATATTTGTCTATAAGATGTTCTGACATCTTCATTAATGATTTTTAAAATGCTAACATCAATATCATCTAATTTGATAAAGTCTTTATTTTCATTAGCCATATTTATAACCTCTCTAAAAATGACTATATTAATTGATTATAAGTAAACAAATTAATATAGGCATATACATTTTTTATGTTTATATTATATAAACTATTCGTACATTTTTTAATTTTTTTAGTACTATTTTAAATATGATTCTAAAAATCAATAGTTATATTGTAAATCATTTGGTATGTATTTTTGAATATAATTAAAATATAATCCCTATTTTTTTGTTTTTATTAAATTAATATACCATTAGCATTATACTGTAGTTTATTTATTTTTTCAAATATTTTTTGAATGATTGTATGGTAAAAAAAAGAGATATTTATTTTGATATGTAATTTTTTTTTCAATTTTATTAAAAAAAAAAGTAGTGAAGATAAAGCAGGGATTTATTTAGTGTTCCTAAATAATTCATAAGCTATATCTCTAGTTTTTTTCACTATTTGTGTATTTTGGATATTTGTTTAATTTGAAGATGACAAAGTTTTTATGATTTCCTTAATTTTTTTTTTTAGTGGAGCGTTTGTTTTTTATTCAAGAGGGTTGAAATGTGTTTTGACAGCTTCAAATCCTTCTTTTTCAAGGTTGCCAAATACCAAATCTAATTTTGGTGCACTGATTTTTAAGATTTTGCAGATTTTATGCACATCATAAAATGTGGCGGGACTTTTGCTTCTATACGGCAGCTTTCCAATAGTTTCAAAACATCTTCTTTAGTATTTAATTTTTTATTTTCAGATTCTGCAATCATCTTTGAGATAAATTCTTCGTTTTGAATTTCTCCAAGCCATAATGGCCCTGCCTGAATTAATTTTTCACCACATTCTGGACAAATATTTGGTGTAGATGTAGCTAATCCTTTATTTTCTTCCCTATACAGACAATGTTTGCAGTGACTGATGTATCCGATATTTTTTAAACATTCATCACTTTTTTGGAACCTTTTTTGACTTCTATATATAATCTCATATAATGTTCAGTACTGTGGGATAATTTAACTTCTATGGATTTGCTGTATTTGGCCAGTGTAAGAGCTACAAATCCTGCCAATATACGAATACCTGTTTCATGACAGTATTCACTTTTGTAAGGTTTTGCATTGTATTTGCGGATACATGGTTCTTTGTAGGTTCCGCACAGTGCAGATGTGTCAGTAGCTGTAACGCATAATAATGAGTTTCTGCGGGAACAGTATCCTGCAGAGTCTAAAAATGGGGAAGGTGTTCCAAAGGGATCAATGTCTATAACATCAAATTCTCCTCTGTGCATTCTTAAGAACATACTTGCATCATGCTGAAATATTTCAATGTCTTTCAAATTGTTTAACTCAACATTGTGTCTTTCATATTCATTTGCAGTTTCACTAATGTCATTTATAAAAACATGTCCCACTCCATCAATTTCATTTTTATAACGAACACCGCGTATTCCACTGCCTCCGAACAAATCACATATGTTTATATTTCTGTCTTCTTGTTTTTGAAAAGTTTGAAGAGCTAAAATGGAAATGTCTCTATTTAGTTCCATATGTGGATTGTAAAAAACAGGAGCATCAGATGAAATTTTATCAAATTCAGGAAATTGAATTTTTGTTAATCCCTCTTCAACTGTTTTAATTTTATATTCGTCCATAGTTTATCACTTTTTTAAATAATCAAGTAATATTTTAAATATTATTAGATTTAAATATTATTGTAAGTTTAAATTAATCTATTTTTAGGATTTGGTGATAAAATGGCGGATATTAAAGTTCCAATTGCAAAACCAATAATTGGAGAAGAAGAAATTAAAAATGTTGTAGAAGTTTTAAAATCAGGTATGATTGCTCAAGGTCCTAAAGTAGCTGAATTTGAAGAAAAAATTTGCTGCTTGGATTGGAACAAAATATGCAATTGCAACTAATTCTGGAACATCTGCTCTACATGTAGCTTTACTTGCAGCAGGAATAGGTAAAGGGGATGAAGTGATAACTACTCCATTTACATTTATAGCTACTGGAAATTCAATTATTTATACAGGAGCAACTCCTGTTTTTGCAGACATTGACTTAAAAACATACACTATAGATCCAGACAGTATTGAGGCATTGATTACTGATAAGACAAAAGCTATTTTACCAGTTCAATTATATGGGCAATCTGCAGACATGGATAGAATTAATGAAATCGCTGATAAACATGGTTTAAAAGTTATTGAAGATGCGGCACAGGCTCATGGTGCAATGTACAAAGGTAAAAATGTAGGTGCACTTGGAGATGCGGGTTGTTTCAGTTTTTATCCTACTAAAAACATGACTACCAGTGAAGGCGGAATTATAACTACTGATGATGAGGAATTAGCTAAAAGAGCACGTATTTTTAGAGCTCATGGTTCCAGTATAAAATACACTCATGATGAAATAGGTTATAATTTTAGAATGACGGATATTTCTGCAGCTATCGGTCTTGCACAATTAAATGTAATTGACGGATTCAATGACAAAAGAATAGCTAATGCAGAATATTTAAATGAAGGTTTAAAAGATGTTGATGGGGTAGTAACTCCTTATTCTGCTGATGATTTTAAACATGTTTACCATCAATATACTATTCTTGTTGAAAAAGGAAAAAGAGATGATTGGGTTGATTTCTTAACTCAAAAGGTATTGGAACAGGGGTTCATTATCCTATTCCATTATATAATCAGCCAATTTATAAAAAATTAGGTATCGAAGGCAGTGCACCAGATGCAGAGCTTGCTGCAAATCATGTAATTTCTTTACCGGTACATCCTTCATTAACACAAGAAGATTTGGATTTAGTTATTGATGCTGTAAAACAAGCTAGTGACAGCTTTAACTAATCTTTTTCTTTTTTTATTTTAACATTTTATTTACTGTGTCAATTTTAGCATCTAAAGTTCTGTTTTCTAAATCACGTCTGTCATCGACTTTAATAACCGTGTAAACTCTACCGATTCCAGTTTTAAATACAGCTTCTTGTGCATTAGCTATGGCTTCGTATAATTCTTTAAGATTTTCAGCTTCTATTTGGGTTCCCATGCCTGTTAATTGATAGTTAAGTCCGGAATCTTTAATTGCTTGAACAGCAGCAGTTACATATTCTTTACATTCAGTATCTTCAGTTCCAACAGGTAATATTGCGAAATCTGCAGTTATCATTTTTAATTCACCTAAAAAGTAAAATTATTTATTTATCTTATTATAAATTTATTTAGTAATGGTTCAGTTAAACAAAAAAGAATTTAATGATAAGATATTTACAAGGATTAATAATTTAATTCATGATTATAATTTAATAAATGAACATGAATTGATAGCTGTTGCATTGTCTGGAGGTAAAGACAGTGTTTTGACATTGCATGCTTTAAAAAATTATCAAAATTATTTAGATTTTGATTTGGTTGCTGTTAGTGTTGATGAAGGTATTGAAGGGTACCGTCAGCATGGTATTGATGCAGCTATTGACAATGCAGAAAAATTAGATGTCAAATTAGTTCAAAAATCATTTAAAATAGAAGAAGGATTTGCACTAGATGACATTTATAGTGGATTTAAAAGTGCATGCATTCCTTGCGGAGTTTTTAGAAGAAATATTTTAAATAAAACAGCATATGATCTTGGAGCAGATAAAATAGCTACCGGACATAATCTTGATGATGAAATTCAGTCTTTTTAATGAGTTTTGCCCGTGGTGATTTAATTAAATTCTCAAAATTCGGGCCTGAACTTGATGTTATTCATCCTAAGTTGATTCCACGTATTAAACCATTGTGGAACACTCCGGAAAAGGAAGTTGGAACCTGGGCAATTTTAAATGATATTAATATTCATTTAGATGAATGTCCTTATTCTCATTTATCTCTGAGGGCTAAAATTAAGGAATTTTTAAATAATAATGAGGATATATATCCTGGAATAAAAAATAATATTATGGAATCCTTCCAAAAGATTTTAACCTTTGAAAGTGATATTCCATCTAATTTGAATGAGTGCAGGTTATGTGGAGAACCTACATCTTCAGATATCTGCAAGGCCTGTGAGCTAAAAAAAAAAAATTAATTTCTGAAAATCACGAAAGCCATATATAATATGAATAGTCCTAATAGGATTATTCCTTCTTTTCTATCAAATTTACTTTGTGTTTTACCAAATATAAGGCATAAAATTGTAACAATTATCATTAAACCTAAATCTGCAATCATATTTGTGTTTACAGGAATTGGGGTTATTGTACTGCTTAAACCAAGTACAAATAAGATATTGAATATGTTTGATCCGATTACATTTCCAATAACTAACTGATTTTCATCTCTTTTTAGAGCAGTTAGTGAAGTTACAAGTTCAGGCAGTGATGTACCAATAGCTACAATTGTTAAACCAACTAATGTTTCACTCATTCCACATGCCATTGCAATATATGATGATGAGTTTACAACAAGCTGAGCACCAAGAATAATTGCAGCAAGCCCTACAACAACATAAACAATACTTCTTCCAATACCGAATTTAGGCTTTTCAACAAAATCTGCCCCTTTTGATTTTTTAGAAGTATAAACTAAATGGGCCGTATATCCGATTATAAGAATCAATAATACAATTCCTTCAATTCTTGTTAAATCCCAGCTGAGTAATATAAATCCAACAACAAGCAGACTAACAATTAAAAGAAACGGCATATCTTTGTTAAGTACATTTTCTCCAAGTTTTAATTCTTTAAGTAGAGCACAAATACCAATAATTCCTAAAATATTGAAGATATTACTTCCAATAACATTACTTACAGCCAGAGCATTGCTTCCTTGAATAGATGATGATATGGATACTGCAGCTTCAGGAGCACTTGTACCAAAAGCTACAATAGTTAATCCCACAATAAGTGTTGGGATTTTTAAAATAGTAGCTATATTGCTTGATCCGCTTACAAAAATATCTGATCCTTTTATTAGAATTGCAAATCCCACAATAAGCAATACAATTTGTATTACTAATTCAATCATTCTTCTACCTCTTCTGTTTCTTCTTCCTGAGGACCTAAATCAGTTACAAGAATTTTGTCGATTTGATGCCCGTCAATATCTAAAATTTCGAAGTGGAATCTGTCCCAGTCATATATTTCTTTTTTCATCAGGAATTTTACCACTTAAACTTAGGATAAATCCAGCTATTGTAGTGTATTGGTCTTCTTTTTTCATAAGGGAACTCTTTTTCGTAATCGAAAAGTTCTTTAAATTTATCAATTTGGAATCTTCCATCAATTAACCATGTACCGTCTAATCTTTGGGTAGCCATTGGGTCATCAGTTTCATCAATGCCAGGAATATCTCCAACAATGCCTTCAAGTAAATCGTTTAAGGTTATTAATCCTTCAACACTACCAAATTCATCAACAGCAAGAGCCATATGGACATATTCTTTGTTTTCTTTAAATTCTTTTAATAATTCCAAAGTTTCAAGATTTTCAGAAACAACTAAAGGTTTTTTAATAATTGAATTAATGTCAAATTTTTCTTCACTAAATAAAAGTGCTAAAATATCTTTAGCTTGAACAACTCCGATAAAATCATCTAATTCTCCTCTGGCTATCGGGAAAATGGATCTTTTACTTTCCATAATCTTGATTTCATTAGCTCTTTTATCATCTTCTAAATCAACCCAGATAATTTCATTTCTAGGAGTCATTATAGATTCGACTTTTTTATCATCAAGTTTAAAGACTCTTTTAATAATATCTTCTTCTTCTTTTTTCAATAGTTCCGTCTTCTCTTCCTTCTTCAATTAATAACTCAATTTCTTCTTCTGTTACTATTGATTCGGATTTGCTTTTCATACCTATGGTCCATAAGACGAAATCAGTTGATTTGGCAAGAACTGCACTAATTGGTTTGCAAACTTTTGAAAGTACAGACATGCTTTTAGCTAATTTTAAAGAAACTTTTTCAGGGTTATTTAGAGCAATAACTTTTGGTACAATTTCTCCAATTACTAAAGTTAAGTAAGTTGTAATGATAACAACTACTAAAATACTTATTGTTCCGCTATATGGTACATATGGACCAATTACTTCTGATAACGGTTCAGCTAAAGTAGCTCCACCGTAAGCACCAGTTAAGATACCGATAAGTGTAATTCCTATTTGCACAGTAGATAAAAATTGATTTGGATCTTCTGCAAAGTCAATGATTATCTGAGCACTTTTGTGCCCTTCATTTAACAGTTTTTCTAATTTTGCTTTTTTTGTCGAAACAACGGCCAATTCAGCCATCGATAAAATCCCGGTAAGGACAATTAAAATTATTATTAATACTATTTCAAATATTACGTTAGCCATTTTTAAACAGACCTTTTGTTAAACTTATAGTTTATAATTCACTGGCTCTCTTAAAGTCAGTATTTCCATATATTTCATCCTGCATCTCTTGAACTGCCAGGGAAGCTTCTTCACGAGTTTCTACTTTTTTAAATATTCTGCGTTGCTTTACTTTGATTATTTTTCCACAAACGCACTTGCGGGTAGCCACTCCTTCTTTTGCATATAATACTCTTCCACAGTCACATCGAAATATGAAATACATAGTAATTAATTCCATTAAAATTTTTCATTTAATAATTATGTAAGTATACTTTATAAAAATTATTATTTTTCATCCGCCAAATATTTTCATAAATAATGGTATAAAGACTTGTGAAGGCAATATAACAAGTGTAGCTAAGCTAACTCCTAAATTAGTCCCAACTACAACAAGTAAAATTCTTACTATGTTGTTGTGCCACAAATCCTTTAAGCTTTCAATTTTAGTAAGATTGACCATATCTCTTTTTCTAACTTTTTTCTGTATTTAGCTTCAACCAGTCCTGAAAACCATCCTGCTGCAAGTAATGGGTGAATAATAGTCAAAGGAGCTACTAATCCTCCAACAACAGCAGATTGGATTTTTGATCCGGAAAGTATGGAACCGATAAATCCCATTATCATGCTTATAATTATAAAGTCATAGAGGTTCCAGGTTATATTAATCCCACTAATGTAGGCCAGAAAAAATATCACAACAAATAATATTGGAATTAAAGCTAAAATAATTTTAAACCATGGTATTCCTTTTTTTTTTCTTTAGTAATTTCCAATTGGCTTAAAGGAGGAATAGTTTCAGGATTGTCTAAGTATCTGTTGATTCCAGGTTTGTGTCCTGCACCTACAACAGCTATTACATGGTCTTGAGGGATTCTTAAAATATTTCCTGCAAGATAAGCATCTCTTTCCTGTACTAAAACTTCATATACTTTTGGAGATTCATCTTTAAAAAATTCCATTAATTCATCAAGGTTATCCGGATTTTTCAACTCCTCAATATCAATTTCATCTTCTTCATCATTTGAAAAAAATTGAAGTAAGTAAACTAAATGCAAATTTAAGTTTTTCTACAAATCCCATCTTATTAAGAGCCCTTTGTAGGGTTGTGTTTATTTCTCTGTCAATCAATGCTATTGGAATTTCCAAATCTTCAGCAGCTTCAATAGCTCCAATCATTTCTGATCCTGGTTTTACATCAACATCCTCTCCAATTTTTGACTGGAAATATGAAAGGATTGTTGTAGCTAGAAATAGCCCTACTTTTTCTTCTTTGATGATTTTTGAAACAGAAATAGTGTCATCTTCTTCAATACCCATCATTTCATTTTTCAATCGAGTATATCTTCCCCTATCTAATTCAATAGCTACTATTTCTGGATGTTGCTCATAAATTGTATTTTTAACTTCTTCTACACTGTTTGCAGATACATGAGCAGTTCCTATTATGGTTAAACATTCTCTTTTCAAAAAAAACACATCGGTTAATTTAATGTTATAATATATATTTTACAATTTGTATATAAATCTAATCTTTAATTAATTTCAATATATTATTTTCATAGATGGCAACATTTTCACTTATATTTTTTAACACGCAGCAATCGATGTCTTTTTTGGATTTAAGCCAGGACAGTTTTCTTCCGGAGTTACAATTATAAAATCCTTCTTTTAGAGCATCATAATCTCTGCTGGCCATGATGGCTGCTTTTGCATAATCGCTTATTTCGCACTCATTATTTAACCTGTCGCAAATCCAGTAAAGAATTTCGCCGGCTGCCAAAAAAGTCTTCTAAGGCAAAATTTCCTTTGTATCCTGCCATTACAACATCAATTTCATTTTCAGCTATCTCTACACTTTTATACCCAACTGCTTTTGCATTTACCATGGATCCTACAAGAACAGTTGAATTCATATCTTTAAGAATTCTTGTTCCATTACTTGTGGTCAGTATAAGTGTTTCAATATCAGTGTCATAATTTTCAACATTTTTTGGCGAGTTTCCAACATCAAAGCCTTCAACACGTTTTCCGCTTCTTTCTCCGGCTATTATTCCATTAATTTCTTTTTTTTAACTCAAATGCTTCTTCTGGTGTAAAGCATGGGATGATTTCATTAAAGTTATTCAAAGCAAGTGTAATTGTGGTACTTGCCCTAAGTGCATCGACCATTATTGATGTATCTTTGGTTTGTGTTTTTTCAAAGCTTAATGTAATTTTCATGATTCATATTTATAAAAATTAATTAATTTTAAATTTTACTTTTTATAATAATTATTAGTATGAAAATTGTCACAACACCCATGTGTGAAGAGCTTGTAAAGTTAGTTGGAATAAAAAATTATAAGGTTAACAAACACCCCAATAAGGATGATGGGGATTTGGCTATTTTATTGTCTGAAAGTAAGGTTGAAATAGATTCTATTCCACTTAAAGTTAATTCAGCAGTCCAGATTTTTGAAAGCATTAAAAAAATAGATTTTAACAATAATTTAACTGATGAGGAAATAATTTCATTTTTTGATAATTATCCATTAGCTAAAAAATATCTTAATAATAATGTCAAAAAACAGTATTCACATTAAAGTTTATTCTAACTTTTTAAAAGACACTGCTGAAAGTATGGGGTTTACTATTGATGATGAAAACTATGATTATGTAGTATATCCGGATTATTTGGCTGATGAAGTTCAAAATGAAACACAAACATTAATTGAGATTTCGTCACACAATTTTGTATCTAAAAATCCATTTGTAAGACTTGAAAAAAGATACGAAATTTTGGAAAAGTTAATATAGAAATAATGTAAAAAACTTACTTAATAAATTATATAAGGGATTTTTTTAGATGTATGAAACATTAACATATACTGGTGGAGTTCACAAAAGTGAAGAAGTCAAGGAACTTATTGAAGATTTAGGAGGTTTCATCCTTCAGGAAAACATTTTACAAATGGAATTGGTTTTAAATTTAGCTATTCCTTTAGAAGATGTTGATGTTATTAAAAATAAGGCTAAAGAATTGCTTGCTAAGGTAACAGTAGCTCCAATGGCAGGTTCTGAAATAGCTATTGTATCTCCAACACTTGCAAGACATCACCTGCCTCATGCAGCATGTGATATTTCTGAGTATTTGCGTGAATTTGGTGCTAAAGACAATATGATTGGATTGGCCAGAGGAGATGGGAAAGGAACTTCAGGAATCACTGAAGAAGAAAAAAGCTTAATTGAAGAACATGATGTGGCTGTTTTTGCATTAGGCAGTTTTAAAAATTGTATTCAAGAAAAATCCTTTTTATATGATGACATTAATGTTCCTGTTATTGTAACTGGAGCTCCAGAAATTCCAATTGAAGAACTTCCAGGTGCTGATGCATATGTTGGTGGGCTTGGCAGGATTCCAAGAAGACTTAAAAGAGGTCCAGATATAAGAGCTCTTAATAATTTAGTGGATACAATTGAAACAATTTTAAATAATAAAAAAGAGAAATGGCATTGATCCGCCACTTGTACCATCTATTGTAGTTAAAAATGCTATTGAAAATCAGGTTCCAGCTATTGAAGATATCATATCTCCAGCACCTATTACAGTGCAGCTTGATGGAGTCAGGGTAAAATTAAATTATGATAAATATCATGAACTAATTGAAAATGTAGTTATAGAAGGTAAAAAATTATCCGACTTGGCTGAAATTAAAAAAGTCTTTCATGTATGATTATATCTTAGTAAAAATCCACACTGAAAGTTCCCTTATTGATGATTCTTAAATCATCTACTTTTTTTATATTCTCATTCCAAAGAAGTTAATGGCATCAACCAAATCATTAAATTGTGTTAATTCTTCTTCAATAACATTTTCGTCTGTTTTATCAAAGCTGAGTTCACCGTCTATTGTTAAAGTATCCGGGCCGCGGCCAACAATACGTTCTACACCGTCAGCACTTAGAATTCTCTCAGCATCTAATTGATGAACAAAGGCACGTCCTGGAATAATAACTGCCTGTTTCACTTCACTTAAATCAATTTGTTCCAGATCTTCTTTTGTAATTAAACAAGCTATTTCTTTTGGAACTCCGATTACATTTACATTATCTGCATCTATTTTATCAAATATTTTACTTATAAATGGTGCAGCTATTTTAGATGTAATTATGGTAGCTTCTCCGGTCACTTTTTTAATAAATTGTAAAAATATTTCATTTTCATCTTTAGCTATTGCAAATGGGCCGCCAGTTTCAGGATCACATAATGGAGTGCCTGTTACTCTGAAATTATATTCTTTATTAATTTCTTCAACTAACTGACCAAATTCTTCAACAGGCTGTGATTCAATTCCTTTAAGAATAGGTTCATTTCCTAAAATTAATCCTTCATTGAAGGTGTTTGCAAATCTCATCAAGATAAATCCTTTAGCACCCCATTCTTCCAAGGTATTGCAGGTTTGTCTAAGTACATCACCGTCATTAACTCCAGGAATTATTACTCCAGCTCCTGTTAAATCAGCATTTTCACAAAAGATTTGACAAGCTTTTAGAGCTTCTTCAGGTTTTTTGTCTTTTACCCATTCTCTCCTAAGTTTAGGGTCTGTTGAAAAAACAGTAAATGTAACTTCATCGACACCATTATTAATTAATCTGGAAGCTATTTCACTTTCAGTAATGCCTTTTCCACAGGTATAACCTAAATGGGATTTAAGTGAAAACTGATTTAAATTAGCTGTTAAATTTTCAAGATAGGGATAGCAGCTAACATCTCCTCCTCCGCTAATATTTACTTTAATGTCGTTTTCTCTAAAATTAGGTTGCATCATCAAAGCATTTTGAACTTCAGTAATTACTTCAAATGGAGATCTAAATTCACTTTGTGAGTCGGTTATTCCCTTACTACATCTGTCACAGCCAATTTTATTAGGTAAGCAGTGAGCACAGCCAAATGCTTTAACTTCTTTTACCTTTCTGAAGTAACAGTACTTACAAAAACCGTTACAATCTTTTCCAGGAATTCCTCCAACATCTGCTACAACTTGCATAATATCTTTATTATGTTTTTAGTATTATATAAACTAATTCAGTATTATTTTTACCATTTTTTATAATAATTTTATTTTTCTGAATTGTTGATTATTTTACAGTATTTTTGATAAAATATGTTTGTTTGTTTAAAAAATTTCTCATTTCTTGTATTAAATTTATTAATTTTTTGTATTATTGGAGCTTTTATTTGATATATTTTTTTTAAATTTTGATTTAACACGGAATTTAAAGTAATTATTGTATAATAATAGTTGTCTAATAATTTTTGATAATAATATCAAGTTTATTTTTTTTAAATATGGTTTTTAATTGCTTTATTATTGAAATAAATATCAGATATCTTATGTTTAAAGTATTACTTTTGTAATTATTGTTCTTAAGTTTTTAGGAACTCTTATAGTTTATAAAGTTTTCTAAATTATTCCATTGGTAATGTTTATATTATATCTTAATTAAAATAAGAACTGTATACCATATGGTTAGCTATTCTACAAAATTATTGTGTATAGCTTTATCCAATTTTGTGTGAAAATTTCACTCAAATATAGGTGGTATATTAAATACTCTATTTAATTAGGAGGGAAAAAATGGCAAAGTTTGATGATAAAGTCGATTTATACGACGATAGAGGCTCATTAGTTGTATCTGATGTTCCAATCGAAGCTTTAAGTCCACTCAGGAACACTGCTATTCAAAACATCGTTAAAGGTGTAAAAAGAACTGTTGCAGTAAACTTAGAAGGTCTTGAAAAATCTGTCAAAACTGGTTCAGTCGGTGGAGACAAATCCAAAATATTAGGAAGGGAATTAGATATTGATATTGTAGCAAATGCGGGTGCAATTGCAGAAAAAATGAAAGAAATGATACAAATTTCTGAAGATGATGATACTAAAGTTGAACCTATTTCCGGAGGTAAAAGATTATTAGTACAAGTTCCATCTAAAAGAATTGATGTTGCTGCAGAATACTCTGTTGCTCCATTATCTACCGCAACTTCATTAGTACAAGCTATTATTGATGTATGTGACGTAAGTATCTATGATGCAAACTTCGTAAAAGCTGCAGTATTAGGTAGATACCCACAATCTGTAGATTACAAAGGATCCAACATTGCTACTATGTTAGACATTCCACAAAAACTCGAAGGTGCAGGTTATGCATTAAGAGGTGTTAAAGCAAATGATTTTGCTGCTGCTACCTTAAAAAAACACTTTCCAAGCTACTGCTTTAGCATCTATTTTCGAACAAACTGCTATGTTTGAAATGGGTGATGCTATTGGTGCATACGAAAGATTACACTTATTAGGTTTAGCTTACCAAGGTATGAATGCTGACAATATGGTTTTAGATTTAGTAAAAGATAATGCAAAAGAAGGTACTGTTGGTAGTGTTGTAAATGGAACTATCGCTAGAGCTGAAGCTGACGGAGTTATTGCTCCTCAAAAAGACTTAACCGATTTCTCAATTTATAACACTGATGACGCAGCTTTATGGAACGCATATGCTGCTGCTGGTGCTACTGCTGCTGTTATGGTAAACATTGGTGCTGCTCGTGCTGCTCAAGGTATTCCATCCACTTTATTATACTTCAATGATAACATTGAATTTGCTACTGGTTTACCAAGTATTGACTACGGTAGAGCAGAAGGTGTAGCTGTAGGATTCTCTTTCTTCAGTCACTCTATCTACGGTGGAGGAGGCCCTGGTCTCTTTAACGGTAACCACGTTGTAACCAGACACAGTAAAGGATTCTGTATCCCTTGTGTAGCTGCTGCTATGTCCTTAGATGCAGGAACACAACTCTTTTCACCAGAAGCAACTTCTGGTTTAATTAAAGAAGTATACAGTCAAGTTGATGAATTTAGAGAACCTCTCAAATATGTTGCTTTAGCAGCTGATGATATTAAAGGTGACATCTAATTAATTTAATATTTAAATCTAATTTTTCATGGACGGCAAAAAAATGGATATTGAAATATTCCCATACCGGGTGCTTGGAAGTGACACAACAGAAAAGTTGTTAAATGACATCGAATCACTTGAAGATGTTAAAAGGACTGTAATTCATGGTCCGAGATTTCCAAAAACTGAAGAAACTTTACCGCCACAATATAGAGAACGTAGAGTGATTAACATTAATGGCGAAGATGTTGTTCTTAAAGTTAAAACTGGTAGAATTTTTGTTGAATTGACAATGGAGTCTACAGTTAAAAAAATTGAAGAAATCTGCAAGAAACATATTCCTTTTGGTTTTGATATTAATCAAGACAAAACAAATTACATCAGAAAGGAAAGAACAGTTTCTGATAGAATTAAATATGGTGATGCAGATTTACCTGATGAATTAATTGGAATGACTGATCAATATTCAAGTTTTGAAGATCATGTAAATATTGTTAGAAAGGATGACTTTTAAAATGATTGGAAGATGTACTCACGTAGTTGATTGCAGAGCAACAGGTGGTATGGGCAAAGGTGGAGGTCTTGCACAAAGAGGCACATTTGCTGAATGTGGGGCTGAAGTTTTAGCTGTTGCTATGTCTCCAGGACGTAGACATATTACTAAACCTGTTTGTGAAATCACTTTTGGATTACGTGAATCCAATGTTTTGACTAGTACAATGGTATTAAATGCAGGTGCAGGTGTTCCTCATGATGCTCCAGCTTCTGGTGGTACATTATTTGGTCTCACTGATAAGGAAGTGGAACAAATGAGTAATTTTAAATTACTTGTTATTCATTTAGGAGGAGTTAAAAATCATTTAATCTACAAAGCTAGATTGATTTTAAGGAATGTAAACAAGCCTTGTATTATCATTTGTGAATCTCCAGTTGACTGTGAAGATTTTGCCAAAATTGGTGTAAAAACTTCTAAAGTCATGCCATCTGAAGAGGATGTTAAAACAGAAGGACGCATTGTTGATATTGTTAGTGGAGTTATTCGCGGAGAAACAATCTCACAGGAAAAATTAGATGAAATTATTAGAAAAGTTAAATTAGCATTAGGAGATGCATAATTATGGCACAAATTTATCCAGGTACTTCTCAGGTTGCTCAAAACAGAAGAAACTTTTGTAATCCAGATTACGAGTTAGAAAAGTTAAGAGAAATCTCTGATGAAGACGTAGTAAAAATATTAGGTCACAGAGCTCCAGGTGAAGAATACAAAAGTGTTCACCCACCATTAGATGAAATGGATGAGCCTGATGACATTGTAAGACAATTAGTTACCCCTATTGCAGGTGCAAAAGCAGGGGACAGGATTAGATACATCCAATTTGTAGACTCAATGTACTTGCACCAGCTCAACCTTACTTAAGAGCAAGGTCTTATTTAAACAGATTCAGAGGAATTGATACTGGTACTTTATCCGGAAGACAAGTTATCGAAGCTAGGGAAAGAGATATTGAACGTATTTCCAAATACCTCTTAGAAACCGAATACTTTGATACTGCAAGAACTGGTATTAGAGGTGCAGGTGTACACGGTCACTCTTTAAGGTTAGACGAAAATGGTTTAATGTTTGATATGCTTAGAAGACAAGTATTCAACAAAGAAACTGGTAACGTTGAAATGGTAAGAGACCAAATCGGTGTAGACTTAGACGAACCAGTAGTATTAGGTGAACCATTAGATGAAGAAACCTTAAAATCAAAAACCACAATTTACAGAATTGATGGTGAAGCATACAAAGATGATACTGAAGCTGTTGAAGTGTTAAAAAACATTCACGTATCCAGATCATTTGGTGCATTCAATCCAGTTAAAGGATGGGATTAAGTATGGCAGATAAAAAATTCTTAGATGCAATGAAAAACAAATTCAGTGAAGATCCAACTGATAAAAGAACCACTTTCTATAACATGGGCGGTTGGAAACAATCTGAAAGAAAAAGCGCATTCGTAAAAGAAGGTAAAGAAATCGCTGAAAAAAGAGGAATTCCAATGTACAACCCAGACATTGGTACTCCTTTAGGTCAAAGGGCTTTAATGTCTTACCAATTATCTACTACTGATACTTATGTAGAAGGTGACGATTTACACTTCATTAACAACGCAGCTATCCAACAAGCTTGGGACGATATTAGAAGAACTGTAATTGTAGGTTTAAATACTGCTCACAACGTTCTTGAAAAAAGGTTAGGTATTGAAGTAACTCCTGAAACAATCACTGAATACTTAGAAACTGTAAACCACGCAATGCCTGGTGCAGCAGTAGTTCAAGAACACATGGTAGAAACTGACCCATTAGTAGTACAAGACAGTTATGTTAAAGTATTTACTGGTGACGATGAATTAGCTGATGAAATTGATTCAGCATTCGTTTTAGACATCAACAAAGAGTTCAATGAAGAACAAGCAGCAGCTTTAAAAGAAGAAGTTGGTGGAAGTGTATGGCAAGCTGTAAGAATTCCTGCTATCGTAGGAAGAGTTTGTGACGGAGGTACTACCTCAAGATGGTCTGCAATGCAAATTGGTATGTCAATGATTTCTGCATACAACCAATGTGCTGGTGAAGGAGCTACTGGTGACTTCGCATACGCATCCAAACACGCAGAAGTTATTCACATGGGTACTTACTTACCTGTAAGAAGAGCAAGAGCAGAAAACGAGTTAGGTGGAGTTCCATTTGGTTTCATGGCAGATATCTGTCAATCTTCCAGAGTAAATGCTGACGACCCAGTACGTTCAACCTTAGATGTAGTAGCTTTAGGTGCTGCATTATACGACCAAATTTGGTTAGGTTCTTACATGTCTGGTGGTGTAGGATTCACTCAATATGCTACTGCAGCATATACTGATGATGTATTAGATGACTTCACTTACTATGGTAAAGATTACGTAGAAGACAAATATGGTGGATTAACTGAAGCACCTAACAACATGGACACTGTTCTTGATGTAGGTTCTGAAGTTTCATTCTATGCATTAGAACAATACGAAGAATACCCAGCTTTACTTGAAACTCACTTCGGTGGATCTCAAAGGGCTTCTGTTATTTCAGCAGCAGCTGGTTGTTCCACTGCATTCGCTACTGGTAATGCTCAAACTGGTTTAAGTGCATGGTACTTAGGTATGTACTTACACAAAGAACAACATTCCAGATTAGGTTTCTACGGATACGATTTACAAGATCAATGTGGTGCAGCTAACGTATTCTCCATCAGAAATGATGAAGGTTTACCACTCGAAATGAGAGGACCAAACTACCCTAACTACGCAATGAACGTAGGTCACCAAGGTGAATACGCTGGTATCGCTCAAGCTCCTCACGCAGCTCGTGGAGATGCTTGGTCTTTCAACCCATTAGTTAAAATCGCATTTGCTGATAAAAACTTAGTATTCGACTTCAGTAAACCTCGTGAAGAATTTGCTAAAGGTGCATTAAGAGAGTTCGAACCATCCGGTGAAAGAACTGTCATCACCCCAGCAAAATAAATTTGAAACAAATAGGTTAAATAGGTGATTTTTCACCTATTTATTCCTTAAATTTAAGTATACCTTAAAATTTTTTAGTAAAACATTTATATTAATATTGAAAAAAAGTTAAGTATCAATAGAAAATTCTATTGGTATCATTTAATTGATTTTTATATGGAATAAAAATCGCAATTTATCGCATATATTCTATTGAATATATCTCATGTTTATTAAATGATCAATTTAATAAAAAATATGGAGGAAAAAAATTATGGACCCTGTAACATTAGGTGTTGTCGCATTAATGGGTGCAGTTGCAACTATTGGTGGAGCTGCTGAGGATTTAGAATCTGATATCGGTTCTCAAAGTAACCCAAACTCTCAAGTTCAACTTGCTCCACAAATGGGACATTTACACCGTATGATAAACAAAGCGGCTTCTGGTGAACCAGTCGCTTATGGTGTTTGGTGTGGTGTTGCTGGATCTATTGCATATGTATTAATTATGTTAGGTTTCGTACCTATTATTTCAATTGCAATGGGATCTTGTGTCGCTGCTTTTGTTCACGCTATTTATACTGTCACATCCCATATGGGTAGGATTGTTGGTCAATCTCAATTTGAACAGCCATTATTTATGGATGTGTTAACTCAATCTTTAGGACCTATTGTTGGTCACGGATTTATAACCAGCTTTTTGTATTGTTGGAATTTCATATTTAATGATTATCCCATTAAACGGTACTACATTACATGTATTCCCATTACCACTCTTAGCAGTACTTTGGGGTATTGCTCTTGGAGCTATAGGTTCTTCAACTGGGGATGTTCATTACGGTGCTGAAAGTGAATATCAAAAGTTCGAATTTGGTGGAGGAACTCCTGTAGCTATTCAAGGAGATATTGTTACTAATGCTCCTATGGGTGCAAAAAACTCTATGGATGTAGTAAACTTCTGTGCTAAATTTGGTGGACCTTTAACCGGTTTCTGTTTTGGTCTTGTAGTATTCTTTAGTTTTTGGAATACTGTTGTATTCGGAATTTATGGTGGTTTAGTCGTTGGTTTCATCATTGTCATTTTATTAATTATTATGAATGACAGATTAGAAGTATTTGCAAGAAACCGTTACGGACCATATGAGGAAGATTAAGGAGGTTTCGATTATGGATCAATTTTTGTAATTTTATTCGTCGCTATAGGCGGAGTTATGATTGGTGCAGGTGTGCACTTTATTCCTGTAGGGGGAGCTCCTGCAGCTATGGCAACCGCTACTGGTGTAGGTACTGGTACCGCTATGTTAGCTGCTGGTGCAGGTTTAACAGGTCTTATTACTGCTGCAACTATGACTGGTGAGCCATGGTTTGTAGTAGGTATTGGTGGTGCAATAGGTGCTATGATTATGATGGGTATTACTATGCTCATTGCTAATTTCATATATGTATATGGTGTAGGTATTGTTCCTGCAGCATCTAAAGTGCCTGTTGATATAATTACCAAACGTAATCAAGAAAAGTATAAAACTCCTGGTACTGAAGGACACGGTGTACCTACTACTTGTTTTATTAGTGGTCTTATAGGTGGTCTCTTTGGAGGATTTGGTGGTGGATTAGTATACTATGCTATTGATGCTGCTGTTCAAAAATCTACTTACTTCACTGACCCTGCTATTAGTATAGGTTTAGCTGCTATATTAGGTGTAGGTGTGTTCTTTATTAATGCGGTTATTGCTTCTTATAACATTGGTGGTACTATTGAAGGTATGCACGATCCTAAATTTAAAAGGATTGGTAGAGGAGCATTATCTTGTGCTATTGCATCTATAGTAGTTGGAGTATTTTGTGTATTATTAACTGGAGGTATTTAAAATGTCTGCTGGTGGAAGTGCTGATGGTGCTGTCAGTTCAATAAACAATAATCATTTATTGATTTTAGGAATTATTGGTGGATTAGTAGGAATTTATTTATGTAATATCAATGATGTTATTGGTCCAGTTATTGCAGGTCTCGGTTCAGTATGTGCTACTGTATGGGGAGCTAATGCTATACGTAGTGTAGCTAGTTACGGTTTAGGTACTGGTGTACCTTCTATTGGTTACATGACATTATCTATTGGTATTATCGGTTCTTTAGCAGGTCTTGCTGTAGGTCTTATATACCCACAATTTAACATGTTAGGGCCTGTATTTGGTTTAATATTTTCAATGATTATCGGTGCTGTTGTTGCATTAATCGCTACTAAAATTATTGGTATGAAAATCCCAATTATGGTAAGATGTACTGTTGAAATTGCTGGAGCAGGTGCTTTATCTGTTTTATGTTTATCTGCTGCTGTAACTGGTGCTTTTGATGCAAATTCCATTTGTGAATATGTTGTAGCTCCAGGATTTATCGCAGTATTCTTTATAATGTGTACTATGGCAATTCAACATCCATTCAACGCATGTTTAGGTCCAAATGAAGATCAAGTAAGGACTCTTAAATGTGCTGTATCTACTGGATTCTTATCTATGATTATTACTGGTCTTTTATCCAGTATTACTGGTGGATTCGGATGGTTTGCTGTTCTTATCGTTGGATTAATTGGATGGGTCATTTCATTCAGATCATTTGTTCAAGCTTCATGCGATGCTGCAGCTTCAGTTAAATGGGCTGGATTATGGCCTAAATTAGAGGAATAAATGGGAGGTTTTATGTATGGCTCAAATGTTACCTATGATTCAAATTGTACCTAATATGAATTTGGCTCTTGACCCTGTTTCCGGAGTTATTGGTGCATCTTTAGGTGAAGGTGTTATTCTCCTCTCTATGGATGAAATAAACAATGAAGTAACTAAACTTCAAGGTGCTGCAGATGAATTAGTCAGTTCTTTAGATCCTCATACTAGTCCTGCAGGAGCTTATCCTGGAAGGGAAGGTTCATATGTTACTGCTGGTATGTTAACAAACGTAGTTTATGGATTTGTCTTGGCTATAATTATCATATTCGCAGCTTTACCTATTTTAATTAAATTGGGGGTTTTATAGATGGCTGATAAAAAAAAGAACCAGCAGCTGGCTGGCCGGTTATTAGTGGAGACTACATTGTAGGGGATCCTGAAAGTCCTGTTGCAGTAACAACATTAGCTTCACATATTGAAGCAGAACTTTCTGGAGCAGCAATCGCAGGTCCATGTAAAACAGAAAATTTAGGTGTAGAAAAAAGTTGTTGCAAACATTATATCTAATCCTAATATCCGTTTCTTAATTTTAGCTGGTGCTGAAGTACAAGGACATATTACAGGTCAATCTTTCAAAGCATTACACGAAAATGGTGCGGACCCTGATAAAAAGAAAATTATTGGAGCAACTGGAGCAATTCCTTTTTGTTGAAAATGTTCCTTTAGAAGGGGTTGAAAGATTCCAACAACAATTAGAAATAATTGATTTAATTGACACTGAGGATGTCGGTGCAATTCAAGCTAAAATTAACGAATGTGTTGAAAAAGACCCTGGTGCTTTTGAAGAAGAAGCTATGGTAATTTCCGTTGAAGGTGACGACGGAGAAGAAGATGACGGCGAAGAAATAAAAGTTGTTTCTGCAGAAACTGCTTTAATTGAAGCAAGAATGAGAAATATCAATACTAAAATAGATATGGTGGGATCAATTCAAAGAAACCTTGCAGGTAATTATGCTGGTAAAGTGCAAGGAATCATGATTGGTTTAGCATTCTCTTTAGTAATTGGAGCTTTATTCTTACTATTTTAAGGAGGCATGAATATGGTACAAATTTCTAATAAACCTAATATTAGTGGTATTAAAGATGTTTCAGAAGATGCTGAATACAGCTCAAAACTTCTTGCAAGGGAAGGTAAACTTTTTGCAGGTTTAATCACAACTAGATTCAAAGGATTTGCTATTGGTATTGTTTTAGCAGTTCTTTTACTTGTTGTCATTCCAGCTATTGCAAAATTATGTGGATGTTAGAGGTGTTTATTTATGAGTGAAAAAGAAAATCATTCAATACCTCAAGTAATGGTTTCACCCGATGATTTCAAAGACATTGTTGAAAAATTAAACGATGCTGAAGAAAAAGTTGATTTTACTGTGGGGGAATATTATCAACGTTTAGGCCAACAAACAGGTAGGGATGTTGGTATTTTATATGGTATGATAATAGGTTTAATGATTTTAGTAGTAGCTATGAAATATAATGTATTTGCTATGATAACTACTATGTTTTAGGAGGATTGCGTAATGTTTAGATTTGATAAAGAGCAAGTCGTATTTGACTTTGCTGGTGTAAAAATGGGAGGTCAACCAGGGGAATATCCTACTGTATTAGCAGGTACTATTTTCTACGGTGGACACAATATTATTAGTGATGAATTGACAGGTGATTTTGATAAAAGTAGAGCAGAAACTTTAGTTAATGACATGGTTGAAATGTCTGATGTAACTGGTAACCCATGTATTGTACAAGTTTTCGGTCAAACTGAAGAAGCTATTGTAAAATACATCGAGTACATTGGTGACATCTGTGATAAACCATTCCTTATAGATTCTACTTCCGGTGATGCTAGAGTTGCTGGTGCACAATATGCTGATGAAGTTGGCTTAACTGAAAGGGCTATTTACAACTCCATTAACATGGCTGCAGATAAATCTGAATTAGATGCTCTTGCAGAAACTGATATTTCCGCTTCTATCATCTTAGGTTTCAACCCAATGAATGCTACTGTTGACGGTAAAATGGCTATGTGGGAAAACGGAGACGATGGAGCTTACGAAAAAGGTTTACTTGAAGTAGCTGCTGATTGTGGTATCGACAAGTTCATGATGGATACTGCAGTTACTCCATTAGGACAAGGTGCAGGTATTGCTGCAAAAACCACTTTTGCAGAAAAAAGCTAAATGGGGATACCCAGTAGGTTCCGGTATTCACAATGTACCTTCCGCTTGGGATTGGTTAAGAGACTACAAAAAGCTGGAAACAAAACTGCTTACACTGTTTGTGATATTGGTGCAAACATTGTTCAAGTTATGACTGGTGGAGACTTCGTTCTCTTTGGACCTATCGATAACGCTAAAATAGCATTCCCTGCTGTAGCACAAACCGATATGTTCATTGCAGAAGCAGCTGCTGACTTCGGTACTGAAGCTGTTGAAGATCACCCAATCAACAAATTAGTATAGATTAGTTTATTCTAATCTATTCTCCAACTTTTTTATATTCATTTAATAAGTTTAAAAAAGATATTACTCACTTTTTTTTTCAAATTCATTTAATAAGATTTATATTATTATAAAAAAGATATTATTAACTAACTTTTAATACAGTTTATTGAGGTTTGAATAATGTCTTTTTTAGGTAAAATTTTTAATAAAGGTCCTAAACCTATAATAGCTAAGTCTCATGAAGGAAATTTAGATTCTTTAAGGGCTAATAGGGCTGGACCGCAAAGTCCTGGTGCTGTTAAAAAGCCAGATGTTTTTTATGTAACTGCTTCTGTAGAGTTGGGTAACACTACAACCAAATGTATTGTTATGGCTACTAATTTAAATACTAAAGTGAATGTTATCTGCTCAATAAAACAGTGAAAATGACTAGAGATATTCGTCCGCCTAAACCTAATGAAGAAGTTTTTGGTAAAACTGTTTGGGGTATTGAACTTTCAAAAGAAGCTGTCGCTGATTTAATTAAAGATACTGTTTTGGAATCTTTAAAAAAAGCTCATGTTGATAAAGATAATGATTTGGATTTTGTAGTTAGATCTACTGGTGTAACAGCAGGTTTTGCTACTGCTGAAGAAGCAGGTCAATTAGTTATTGCATTAGCTGACGGCTGTTTGGATGCGGGTATCCCACCAAGAAAAATGTCTCCGGCTATGAGTGTTTCCCAACTTCCTGAAAGATTGCAAAAACATTCTCTTTTAAATAATGTAATGTTTGACGGTGCTGTAGTTAGTGTTGTTCCTCCTAAAGGTAAGGAAACTGTTGCAAATGAAATGGAAGGGGAACTTGTTACTGCAGGTATTAAATTAGGTGCTAAATGGACAGATGTTGATTATAGAAACCCATGTATTTCTCTTGATTTCGGATCAACATTAGCTGGCCGTATTGTCAATGATAATCAGCCTTATGCAAATACTGTGGGTAATTTTTTAGGTTTGGCTGGTGTAGTTAGTGATTCTCTGGCAGAGGTTCTGGCGAAATCGATAAAAATAATGGTGCTGCTTTGGATTTGTATTCTGATAAGTTGATTAAGAAAGCCAATACTAAAAAGCTCAAGCTAATGCTGAAGAAGCTCATAAATTAATTGATATTCGTAAAGTTCCTATGGATGTAGATAGGTTCGGTACTGTTCCGTTAGATCCTGTTGCTTCTGAAAATGCAGGTACAACTTTAATTGGTTGTGATGTGGGGGTTAATGGTGATAAATTAGAAGATTTAATGGATCTTGGAGCTAAATTCTATGACAGAGATGGTCTTCCAACATTATTGTCTACTATGGATTATGTAAGTACTAAAATTGTTACACGTGCTTTGGATGTTGCATTTGAGGAAAATGTTGTTACTCCAGGTTCTGCATTAGGTATTACTGGAAGAGCAGGTATTACTGGACGTAAACCACAGCTTATTTTAGAAGCGGTTCAGGATAAGTTTGATAAAGTTGTATTTGTTGAAGACGGTTTGGCTTTAGGTTCAGCTATTATGGCTCGCTGTATGAATTCTATGGGAACTCAAAAATCACCTATTGGAGGCTGCCAAGGTCAGAAATGTATTCTTGGTAAGAGGATGAAATTGCAGGGCAGCAAATATGCATAATTAATTCTAAAGGTTTTGTCATGATTTATGCTATTGTTATGGCTGGAGGTAGGGGAACTCGTCTAAAAGTTAATGTTGAAAAACCTCTATTTAAATTACATGGTAAACCTTTAATTAAATATGTTCTTGATAATATTTCTTCATCTAAATTAGTTGAAGATGTTGTTATTGCCGTAAGTCCCCATACTCAGGAAACAATCAAATATTTAAAATCATTAAATGGCAATTTTCAAATTTTAAATACTTCTGGAATTGACTATTTAAATGATTTATCTTATATTTTAACTCTTTTTTTTGAGTCCAAATCAAAAAAGGACACATTATTGTTTATTAATGCTGATTTGCCGTTTGTCAGTGGTGAAACTATTGATTTTATACTGACTAATTATTTGGAATCAGTAAAGATTCACTGTCTGCACAGGTTCCAGTTGAAATTTTTAAAAAATTAGATTTGAAGTATTCTTACGAATTTAATGGTGTGGTACCCTCTGGAGTAAATGTTTTAAGAAGTGTTAATGAAATTCAGGATGAAGACCAGCTTATTTTGCCCAAAATTGAATTGGCATTAAATATTAACACTCTTAAAGATAGTATTGTGGCTGAAAAAATTTTATCAAGCATTTATTAATAAAACTATTTAAATTTAAATATGATGAAATTAAAATATTTTATATAATTAATGAAAATTTATCAGGTGATGTGATGGAAAACAAACAAATTCCTAAAAGAGAAGAAAAGTTATGGAGCGAAATTAAGAATTATCAGGTAGCTACCAACAATGCTCGTATTCTTGGTGTCTTGGATGAATTAATTATCAACGAAAAACTGGAAAAATTGTTGATATTGCTATTAGGGTGGAAAGCGGTCGTAATATTCATGTTAAAGGTGCTAAAAGAAATGGAGATATATTATTAGTTCCTTTTGCTAAAGTAGAAAAAGTCGGTGAATTCATTATTGTAACTGAATAATTTTTTCAGTTACTTGACTATTTTTTTTTTATTTGATTTATTCATTGATTGAATATTAACTTCTTTTAAACATTTAGATGCGGATTTATAATTATAACATATTTATATATCTTAATTTAAATGTAATAATGTTATATAATTTATGTCTTTTTTAAATAAGGTGATAAAATGTTACTTGAAATTGAAAATTTGGCTGTGGAAGTGGCCGGTAAAGAGTTCTGAAAGATATTAATCTTTCAATTGATGAGGGGGAGACTCATGTTCTTTTTAGGTCCGAATGGTGCCGGTAAAAGTACATTGTTTTTAACAATTCTTGGTTTTCCACAATATAATGTAGTTAATGGATCAATTAAATTTAAAGGTGAAGATATTACTAATTTAACTACAGCTGAACGTGTCCAATTAGGAATTGGAGTAAGCTTCCAATCTCCACCGTCTATTCGTGGAGTATCAGTTCGTGATTTACTTAAATTAGAATCCCATCAAGAAATTAATGAACCGTTAAATGCCAGAATGTTGGAATTGGCTCAAAAACTTAAATTCAATGATGAATTTTTAGACAGGGATGTTAATTTCGGATTTTCCGGAGGAGAAGTTAAACGTTCTGAAATTTTACAATTACTCGCTCAAATGCCTGATTTCACCATGTTTGATGAACCTGATTCCGGTGTGGATATTGAAAATGTGGAATTGATAGCTGGTGAAATTGGTACTTTACTTGATAAGGATATAAAGCATGATTCCAGAAAAAGAAGCGGTCTTTTGATTACTCATTTAGGTTATATTTTGAACTTTGTAAGTGCGGATAAAGCTCATGTTTTAATGGATGGTAAAATAGCTTGTTCAGGTAATCCTGCTGAGATTATTGAGGATATTAGGAAAGAAGGATTTAACGGATGTGTTGAATGTGCGCAATGTATTAAATGATGCCGAAAGAGCTAAAGATAAAAAAGCTCCAATTGGTGTAGATGTTACAATTGAAAATTTTTCAGATGAAATTATAGATGGAATTGATCTTTTAGATGATTTAGATGATGTATCTAAAAAACTAAAAACACTCTTTTGAAAGTTGGTGTGGATACTGAAGAAAAAAGGAAGGTCAGGTTCATTTTTACAAGTTGATCAGTCCAATATATTTACAAATAATTCAATGTCCAATTCAGTTGAAGTTATGAATATTGGTGTTGCTCTGGATAAATATCACTGGGTTAAAGATTACATGTGGAATGTTGTAAAACCTGATGCAGATAAATATACTGCTAAAACAGCTTTACGTGAAGAAAAAAGATGGAATTAAAAGCGGATATTTTGTAAGGTCTTTACCTGGAACTAAGGAAGTTTTTCCCTGTACAGGCATGCATGTTTATCAGTGATGAGGATATTATGCAAACTGCACATAATGTTATCATTGCTGAAGAAAACTCTGAATTACATTTGATTACAGGCTGTGCAACTGGTGAAGATGTTTCATCTGCAATGCATGTCGGAGTATCTGAATTGTATGTAAAACCAGGTGCTAAAATAACTTTCACCATGGTTCATAATTGGGCAGAGCAGGTTGAAGTACGTCCAAGAACCGGAATTAAAGTTGAAGAAAACGGTACCTATTTAAATAATTATATTTTAACCAGTCCTGTTAATACTTTACAGTCCTATCCTACTGCTTATTGTGACGGTGCAAATTCAAGAGCTATTTTCCAAAGTATTCAAGGAGGTAAAAAGATTCTATCATTGATGTAGGATCAAGAGCTTACCTTAATGCTCCTGGTTCAAGAGGAGAAATTATTTCCCGTGCAGTATCTCAGGATGAATCTCAAATATTTGCTAGAGGACATTTAGCCGGAACTGTTCCTGAAGTTAAAGGTCATCTGGAATGTCACGGATTAGTATTGTCTGATGATAGTATGATTTATGCGGTTCCTGAACTTGAGGCAAGTTCTGCAAATCTTGAAATGTCTCACGAAGCAGCAGTTGGAAAAATCGATGAAGACGAAATCAATTATTTAACTTCAAGAGGAATAACTGAAGAAGAAGCAGCATCCATGATTGTAAGAGGTTTCTTAAGTATGGATATTACTGGACTTCCTGATGAATTAGCTGCTGAAACTCAAAAAAATGATTGATATGAGCGTAGATGGGATGTAATCCCTTTTTTCTTTTTTTTTTTTTAAATTTTAACTTTTTTTATTAATTTCTAAAAATCTTGTTTTATAGTATATAAACTTTTTGGCTTTAAGTTCTAAGTAACCTTTATATTAATTATTATAGTAATATATTAATCAGTACGTTAATGTTATGCTGAGCTAGCTCATTAAGTACATAAAATTGTGAATTAAGGTAAAAAAAATTAAGGTATGACTAAATTTTTTGTCTTAAAGAAGAATTTAAAAAAATTTTTTAAATTTGAATTCACTGGTTTGAAAATAATTTCAAATTAGTAAAAATATTATAGAGGAGGATAAACTCTATGGCTGATGATGTAAAAATTGTAATGTTTTGTTGCAACTGGTGTTCCTATGGAGGAGCAGACACAGCAGGTACTGCAAGGATGCAATACCCACCGAATATTAGAGTTATTCGTGTAATGTGTTCTGGAAGAATTGACCCACAATTTGTGTTAAAAGCATTTAAAGAAGGGGCTGATGGTGTATTTGTAGCTGGATGTCACATGGGTGACTGCCACTATGATGCTGGAAATTATAAGTTAGATCGTAGAATGAGATTAATCTACAAACTTGTTGAAGATATGGGAATTGGAAAAGAAAGAGTTCACCACGATTGGATTTCTGCATCCGAAGGTGAAAAATTCTCTGAAGCTGTTAAAATGATGGTTAACAGAATCAAAGAATTAGGTCCTGCACCATTGAAAGAACAATTAGATGCTGAAAACTAGATTGGAGGAGTTATTATGGCTGATAAAGTAAAAAATAGGAACTATGTGGTTAGGCGGATGTTCCGGTTGCCACTTATCAATTGCTGATTTCCACGAATCTTTATTAGATGTTTTGGAATTAGCTGATTTTGAATTCTCCCCTGTACTTATGGATACCAAATACGATGAAGTACCAGAATTAGATGTTCTCATCGTAGAAGGTGGAATTAGGAACGAAGAAAACAGGGAATTAGCTGAAATGTTAAATGAAAAAGCTAAATTAGTTATTGCTTACGGAACTTGTTCATGTTACGGAGGAATTCCAGGACTCGGTAACTTATGGACTGTAGATGAATTAGAACAAGAAGCTTACATTAATTCATGCTCTACTGTTAACCCAGAAGGAATTATTCCTAATGAAGATGTACCAGCTCTTGAAAGCAGGGTAAGACCATTAAGTTCAGCAATGGATGTTGATTTAATTATTCCAGGTTGCCCACCTCGTTCTGATGTTGTAGCTGAAGCTGTTTTAACATTATTACGTGGAGAAACTATCGAATTACCTTCAACTAACCTTTGTGAGGTATGTCCTAGAGAAAAACCACCTGCTGGTTTAGCTATGGACTTCATTAAAAGACAATTTGAAGTTGGAGCTCCTGAAAAAGATTTATGTTTAATTTCCCAAGGTTTAATCTGTATGGGTCCTGCAACTGTTTCCTTATGTGGAGCAGAATGTCCTTCTATTGCAATTCCATGTAGAGGATGTTACGGTCCTACTTCTAAAGTATTAGATCAAGGAGCAAAAATGATTAGTGCTATTGCATCTGATTATGGTGTAGATGAAGATAAAACTGTTGATCCTGAAGCTGTAGCAGATCAATTAGATGATATTGTAGGTACTTTCTATACTTACACATTACCTGCTGCTTTAGTCCCTATGAAAATGCAGAAAGGAGGAGAATAATATGGTAAAACTTACTATGGAGCCTGTAACACGTATTGAAGGTCACGCTAAAATTACTGTACAGCTCGATGATGATGGAAATGTAGTCGATACAAGATTACATGTTATGGAATTCAGAGGTTTCGAAAAATTCTTACAAGGTCGTCCAGTTGAAGAAGTAGCTAGGATTGTACCAAGAATTTGTGGTATTTGTGATGTTCAGCACCACTTAGCAGCTGCAAAAGCAGTTGACCAAATTTTCGGTTTCGAAGATGAAAAAATCTTACCAACAGCATATAAAATGAGAGAAATTATGAACTGGGGTTCATTCATGCACTCCCACGCACTTCATTTCTACTTCTTAGCTGCTCCTGATTTAATCATCCCTGACGGAACCAGAAAAACCAGAAATGTTTTCCAAATTATTAAAGATCAACCTGAAATTGCACTTCAAGCAATTGAACTCAGAAGAAATGGTTTAGAAATTGTAAGAAAAATCGGTGGTCGTCCAATTCACCCAACTTCCTCTACTCCTGGAGGTATTTCAACTGAATTAGATGATGAAACTCAAAAGATTTATTACAAAGAGCTCAAAGAAACGTAGAATTAGCACAAGCTACTCTCGACTTAGCTAAACCTATTTTCGAAGAAAAAATAGACTTAATCAATTCTTTAGGTTACTTTGGTGACACCAGACACTGTGGTCTTGTAAATGATGGTGTATGGGATGTTTACAACGGTGACGTAAGAATAAAAGATGTTGATGGTAGTATCTACACTGAATACAAAAACTTAGAATACAAAGATGTTGTTGCTGAACATGTAAAACCTTACTCTTGGTTAAAATTCCCTTACATTAAAGAATTAGGATACCCAGAAGGTATTTACAGAGTAGCACCATTATCCAGGATTAACGTTGCTGATAAAATGCCAGATGCAGCACCTCTTGCACAAGCTGCATTTGAAGAATTCCATGACAAATTTGGATATGCACAAGCACCATTATTATTCCACTGGGCAAGACTTATTGAATTATTAGCATCTGCTGAATGTGCTGCTGATGCATTAGACCAAGATTTATCTGGTCCAAAATTCCCAGAAGAATTAGAAAGAACTGCTGGTGAAGGTGCAGGTATTGTAGAAGCTGCTCGTGGTACTTTAATACACAACTACGCATGTGATGACAATGGTTTAGTAACTGAAGCTAATATTGTTGTAGCTACTATCCAAAACAACCCAGCTATGGAAATGGGTATTCAACAAGTAGCTAAAGATTACATCAAACCTGGTGTAGAAGTAGACGATAAAATATTCAACTTAATGGAAATGGTTATCAGAGCATATGACCCATGTTTATCCTGTGCAACTCACACTATGGATAGCCAAATGAGATTAGCTGAAGTAGATATTGTAGACAGTGAAGGAAACATCATAAAAAAATTCTAATTGAGGGGTTTTAATAATGATAGTATTTAATGAAGATGGCTGTATTAGGTGCGGTGCTTGTGAAGGTACCTGCCCAACCTCAGCTATTGATGTAACACCTACTTCCATTATTCACTGTGATACTTGTGGAGGAGAACCAAAATGTGCTGATGTTTGTCCTGAAGGCGCATTAAAAGTAGAAACATATTCTATTGCAGAAGGTGCTGAAGAGCAAATAAGGTTAGTATTCAATTCTACTTTATGTAATTCCTGTGGTAAATGTGAAGAAGCTTGTCCACAAGACACTATTAAACTCACTGGAAACGATTTAATGGAAGTTGAAGGTTTCTGTGTAATGTGTCAAAAAAATGTGTAGACATCTGTCCTGTTGATGTAATTGGTATTCCAGGTATTGTAGAACCTAAAGGTGAAGTTATTGACCTTGACGGTAAAGGACCTATTTACATTAATGATTGTGTAGGTTGTGGAACCTGTGTAGATCCATGTCCTGTTAGCGCAATTACTCTTGATGAAATTGGAGGAACCATTTCAATAGCTGATGATGTTTGTATTAAATGTGGTTTATGTTCACAAACTTGTCCTTGGAATGCAGTATTCATTGCTGAGAAAAAACCTGCAAAACGTGCTAAAACAATTAATGCTTTCGATTTAGAATTATCTAAATGTATCGGATGTAATACTTGTGTTGAAGCATGTCCTGGAGACTTTATCAAAGCTAATTCTGCAAACTTGTCAGTTTTAATTCCAGATGCATGTGCTGCATGTCAATTATGTGTAAAACTCTGTCCTACTGATGCATTAAGTATGGATGTTGAATGGGCTGAAGGAGTTCCTGCAGATACTGAAGGATTAGGCTATGATGCTGAAAAAATGTGACTTTGTTGGTGCATGTGCTAATAAATGTCCTACTGAAGCAATTCGTGTAGTAACCAAAACTGGTATGTTATGTCCTGCATTAGAAGAAACAGATGCTGAACCATCTTTTTGCAAGCTGTATTAGATGTGGAGCATGTGCTGCAGTTTGTTCAAATGATGCTTTATCTGTTGGTTCAATAGAAAAAGTTATTGATGGCGAAACTGTAACCAGAGACAGAATAGAATTTAACCCATACAAATGTAACGAATGTGGTGACTGTATCGAAGCATGTCCATATAATATGCTCCATGCAACAGGTAATGAAAAATTCCCAATTATGGGATTCTGTACCTTATGTGGTCAATGTATTGATGCATGTCCTAAACACGCTTTATATGATGTATAGGTGTATTACACCTTTTCATCATTTTTTTTTTTTTTAAAAATTACTTATAATTTATTTGCTACTATTTTACCATTTATTATAGTCATTACTGCTTCTCCAGTATATTCCTGACCGTCAAATGGCGAATACTGTGCTTTTGTTTTGAAATTTTCAATATTGATTTTACCTTCTTTTTTTTTTCAAATCAATAACTGTAAAATCAGCATCTTTTCCGATAGTTATTGATCCTTTATTTTTTAAATTGTAAACTTTAGCAGCATTTTTGGATAATATTTTTGGAATCAGTTTCAAGTCAAGATTTCCTCGGTTTACCTGTGTCAATAAGAGTGGAACTACAGTTTCCAATGCAGGAATTCCCGGTGAAGAACTCCATACTCCCTGATTTTTATCTTCTAATGTATGTGGTGCATGATCAGTTCCGATAATTGTGTTTTCATCAATATCGCTTATGTTTATTTTATCTTTAGATTCTCTTAATGGAGGATTCGTTTTTATCATGGTGCCGTAAGTATTGTATGCACTGTTGTCTAACAGTAAATGATGTGGTGTAAATTCATAGCTTACATTATTTTTTCTGGCTAAATTTAGAGATTTTTTAGAGCTTAAATGACAAATATGCAAGTTTAAATTATTTTTACGGGCTAATTCAATAGCCTGTTTTACAGATTCATCTTCTGCTTTTGCAGGTCTGGCATAGCTGTAGTCAAGAGGGATATTTTCTTCTTTTTGTTTTAATTTATTGGTTTCTTCATTTATGATGGCTTTATTTTCACAATGTACTGCTACAAGACCGTTATAGGGGGTGCTTTCTTTTAAAGTTCCCAAATCTTTAAATATTTGCTCTAAAGTTTCATCATCTTCCAGATCCATAAACACTTTAAAAGCTATTGGGTTTAAGCTGATTATTTTTTCCATTTCTTCTAAAGTGTTCCATCCTGCCTGAAGCTCGTAATTTACAATGCTTTTTTCATCAGCTATAGCTATTTTTTCTTTTAGTGCATCGTAGGTGTTTGTTTTAGGGATGGTATTTGGCATGTCTATAACTGTTGTAAATCCTCCATTAGCCGCACTTTCACTGCCGGTTTTGAAATCTTCTTTTTTGTGTTAGTCCGGGGTCTCTAAAATGAACATGGGGGTCAATAAAACCTGGGAGAAGTAAATTTCCTTTAATGTCAATTTTTTTACTGCCTTCAAATGGTATTTTTGATATTTTGGCTATTTTTCCATTTTTAATTCCAACATTGAAATTTCCGGTTTTATTGATTAGCTTACAGTTTTCTATTATGGTGTCCATTTTTTATCCCTCTGTTAACTTTAGTTTTGGTTTTTTAAGTTAATATCTTTTTAGTTGTTTATATTTTATTAAAAAGTTTTAAATATTGTATATTGTAATACTTTAATTAATAGTCAATTTTTCTTTAATTTTCATTGACTATATTGAATTTAAATGGAGGTGAAAAGAATTGAATTTTAAATTAAAGATTTTGTTTTTAGGATTGTTACTGGTTTTATGTGTCAATTCAGTTTCTGCTGCCGATTCTTTGAATAATATAACTTTAAATGATGATGTTTTATTGGATGGGTCTGATTATGTCGTTGGTGAAACTATTTTGATTGATCATGATGTTTCAATTGCTGCTAAGGATTATTCCACTATTTCAGCGGAAAATAATAATGTTATTTTCAATGTTTCTTCAAATGCAAAGTTAACTTTATCTAATCTGAATCTGACTAATGCCAATGGAGTAAAAGGTGGAGCTATTTACAATAACGGTGTTTTGGTATTAAATAATTGTACTTTTGTGAATAATAAAGCAACTTTTGGGGGAGCTATTTATAATAATGGAACAATGATTTTAAATAATTGTACTTTTGAATTTAATATTGCTTCAGTTAGTGGTGGAGCTATATATAATCTTCAGGATGATTTAACTATTCATGATTCAGCTTTCATTGGAAATTATGCAAAAATTAAAAATGGTATTTTACAGGGAGGAGCAATAGCTAATTATGCTAATAATTTAACTGTTGACAACTGTTCTTTTGTTAAAAATCATCTGTTTAATACTAACTGGTATAAAAACGGAAAAATGTATGGTGGAGCTATTTATAATTCCGGAAACAATTTAATAGTTAAAAATTCTAAATTTAATGGAAATTATATTTATGGATATACCGACAGCATGAATAAACACGTGTGGATTTATCTGATAAATATGGTGGGGCTGTTTACTCAAATGCAGATATTTCAGCTTTTTTAAATAATGAATTTGATTCTAATGAAATATATTCCATGTTGTCTTCATATGTTACTAAAAAAAGTATACTTAAGCAATAAAGGTATAGCCAGTGCTATTGCAGCATATAATAAAGTAATTATAATCAATAACACTTTTTAAATAACTCTGCAGCCTGCCCGCCTATAAATATTGACAATGGTGAAAGATGCATTATATTAAACAATACTTTTATTAATAATAATGCAAGATCTCTTGCACAGTCCATAAAGATGGATGGAAATAATACTTTCATTGCAGGAAATACTTTTTATAGGAATGAAAATGCTGTTGATAAAGGTTATTTTGAAAATCCTGATTACTGGGAAGTATATGAAATTTTAATTGATGGAGGTGTAAATAATACAATTTCTTATAATTATTTTGAAAATTCCAATGGAATTCATTATCTCAATTCATTTGGTGAGGATAAAACTGCCAATTTAACTATTAGCAATAATGTGTTTAACAATTCTAAGAAGTCTGTTTTTGTAGAACATATAAATAATGTGGATATAACTTCAAATGTATTTATAAATTCAAATTATGCTATTAGTACTTACACTGGAAGACATATTAATATTAAAAATAATTATTTCTATGGTGGAGGTTCAGATAACAGTTCCCATAGGGGATATCTTGATATAAATTCTCATTTTACTGATATTTCCGGAAATGTTTTTAGAAAAATAGGTGCTGAAGACAGTTTAGGTCCTGTAATTTATATTAAAGTAAGGGATAATATTACTATTGCCGAAAATGCATTTATTGAAAATACTGTTGCTCATGGTAATGGAATTATTTCTTCATTGTTTGGAGGATTTTATTATATTGATGGTATAACTGATGTTGATGGTCCTTTAGGTAATGTTGAAGTTAATCATAATTATTTTGCAAACAATTACCTTAATGACGGTGCAATATTTGAGTCAAGAGCTTCAAAAATTAATATTGAAAATAATATCATTGAAAATAATGAAGGTTTAATAATTTTAGCTAATGAAACATACTACAAAACCCAATATATGAATTTTACTAAAAATCAGATTAAAAGATTTTACTGGCGATATAATGGATTATAGCTACTTCTATAATTCTAAAAATTTTGATGGTTCAGCTAATGAAGAATATACTGGGGACAGCACCTCATTTTTAGATAAAATATTTGATTTTGTTAAGAATTTATGGGATGAGTATGTCAAAGGTAAAAATTCTGTTAAAGATCCAAATAATGTAGATACTAATAAAAACACGACCAGTTCAGGTTCTGATGTTGCTGATAATACTGATGATTCAAGAGATGATATTAAAAGTAATTCTACAGATTCCAGTGGAGATTCCGATGTTGGTGATAGTTTAGATAAATCACATTATTCTGCTAAGAATAGCCTTAGTGAATCTGAATCAAATGTGGGTGATAGTTCATCCGGTTTGAGTAGTGATTCTTCTTCACCTGAAGTTCATGAACTTGAAAAATCCAATGTTTCTAAAGATATTGCTGATGATAATTATCTGATTTGGATTGTTTTGGTTATTGTAGTTATATTTGCATTATTGGCTATCGGATATAATAAAAGATAATTTTTGAGGTTTTTCACCTCTTATTTTTAATTTTTTTTTTTTATGGGGCTATTTAAATATAATCTAGTTTGAATATTGTATTTTTGTTTAATTATACTGTTTTTTTTTAAAAAGGGTGTCCGCCAAAATTAAATTTTGGTTGACTTGTTGATTTTTTTTAAAATATTGTTACATCGAGTTTTAATTGATTTTTAATGGATGTGCTTTCGCAGAAATCTTCTAAATCTTCGGTTGTGTTTTCTATTTCTTGTTTAATATTATATAATCGTATTAAATTGTATGCTTTAGTGCGTCTAAGTTTATTCTTTCTTCTGTTTTTACCATTCCGATGACTACTTCCTATTTGGAATTGTTCTTTGAATATTCCAAATGGTCCTTCAACACTTGATCTTTTGGCATATTCGTCTTTATATTCTTGTTTTTCCATTTTTTGGTTCATTGCTTTTTGCATTTCTGAACCGTATTCTGTGATGGTTTTGTGTGTTTGTGGGGATGAACAGCATTTATTTCTTGCAGGACAGTGTTTACATGCTTCATAATTATTGTAGAGTCTTTTTTATTTTGTCTGGTTTTTCTGGGTCTTTGTGTGGTTCTATATATTTTGCAAAAAAGTGTAAGTAGTTTCCTTCTGGGCATTTGAATGCGTCTAATTCATAATCATATTCAAAATGGTCTTTATGATATGGATTTGGGTTTAATTTTCCTATTTTTTCTTTGGATTGTTTTCTATTTGGTATTAATCCATCTATTTTTTTTATCCGCCAAGTATGATAGACTTATTTGGTTTAAGTAGATTGTGTCTGCACTTATGTATTTTGGTTTGGTGTTAATGTTTCGTATTGCTCTTTCTGCGATATTTGGTAGTTCATAATGGTCTGTAGGATTTTGTGTGACGTTTATTGCACAGATTAATTTGGTATCGTAATCGACTGCAGATTGGATATTATAGGCAACCATGTAGTTTCCTTTCTTTCCTTTCATAAATCTTGCTTCAATATCGTTTACTGGTATTCTGTCTTGTCCTGTGAATGTGAATTGTGTTTCTATTCCATATAATAGTTCTAATTTGTCTTCGTCATCCATGTCTTTCTTTTCGAGTAATCTTTGGGCTGGTTTATGGAGTTTTTCAAGAGATTCTGGGTCAATTGGTCGTCCTTCGTAGTAATCGACCAATATTTGTGTTTCTTTTTTGGTGATGGTGTTGTTGTTGGAATTGTATGCTTTTTTGATGGTTCCATCAATGGCAACGTGATTAAATTCAGTGAATCCTTCATCAAAGGCCTTTTTAAGGTCATTTGCAATAATACTTCAAAATAATTGCCGTATTCTCTTCTGTATCTTTGTATTGATCTTTCAGAAGGTCGAATATCATCACACACGTATTTAAATATGTCATGGTATCTTGCCATGTCTGCGATTATTGATGTTCGGTCGATATGTTGTATTTTAGCATAAATAAGTAATTTTAGCATTGAATCTACTGGAAGGGAGCCTCTTCCTTTCTTTTTCTTAGGCTCTTTGATATTTAAAAGTGGAAAAACTTCTTCAACAAATTCTACGACAAAACGAGAAATATGATTGGCTGGAACATTCCAATCAAGTGTCTTTATACCTAGTTTTTGCTTGATTCTTATCAAACTTTCTTTTAACCATAAATAACAACACCAAAATAACTTATACTTAATATAAAATATGTACAATCAAGTATATAAATTTAACTATCTTAAAATCATCTAAAACAAAAAATAAAAATCAAATAAACTTAAATATCAATTTATAAAATAATTAAATAGAATAAAATGAAATAAATAAAAATTTACAATAATATAAGAAAAATAATAAAAATTAGGCTAAAAAATTATTTGACGAAAAATCAAAAATCAATTTTGGCGAACACTCAAAATATAACATTTAAATATTTTAATTTTCCATATATTATATATCAAAAATATTTTAATTATTTACAAATATTTTTGATTAGATTATAAAATGGAGGAAACATATTAATGAATTTTAAGTATTTAATATTTTTATGTTTGATGTTTATTGTTTCAATGGGTGCAGTAAGTGCTGCAGATGATGTTAACAGCACTTTCAATGCAAATATTGATGTAAATGATGTGCCTGTTGATTCAATCATTATTGATAATCCTATTTGTGAAAATGCAAAGGAATACACAATAACAAATGACAACTATGGAAATTATTTTGATAATGAAACTGGTGATGCATTGGAAGAGGCTCCTTTTAATAATGGAGATATTTTAAAATTGATAATGTGTCTGATAAATATTTTGTAATAAATAAAAATTTAACTATCATGCCTGCGGGAGATAATATTACCTTGAAAAATGTAGGGTTTAATTTTGTTCCTGGAAGTTAAGGTTCTGTTGTAAATGTGGTAACTATTGACAAGAATGTTGGCAAATGGAGTAATAATAATGCTATACAATTAGTACCTATTTTAATTCAGCATGCCAAAGATATAACCGTTATTAATTCTTATATTCATTCATCAGCAGCTTCTGTTCCAGCAATTAACGGGGCGATTTATATGGTGAATGCTTCTTATTGTAATATCAGGAACAATACCATTTCTCAATCTTCAGGTAAAACTCCAATACAGATTGTTTCATCAAGTTATAATAATATGACTGATAATAAAATATATTCTAAGGCTTCAAATGTTATTTTTATAGGAATGGGTTTCAATACTTATAGTGTAGCTGGTATTAGTGAATTCAACATATTTAAAAACAACATCATAAATGGAACTACTGGTATAAGTTCTGCATGGTGTTATGCAATTAAGTTGCAGGGCAATTCCAACAGAATAAACTCGTTGGTCAGAATACTTTTATAGGTAATGTCATATCTAATGCATTTATAGGTGTTAATGCTGTGGCAGATGTTGGGGAAGTAGTTATAATTAATAACACTTTTGTTAATATTAAAACAGGAATTGATGTGTCCACTAATGTTGTTGGTGGGGGTATAGTTGTTAAAGGCAACTCTATAAATGTATCTAATATTGGTATTTCACTTAAAAAAGGATATGGTATAATTGAAAATAACACAATTGATGCGGTTGGAGATGGAATTCAACTTGCTGCAAATGCAAAAAAATATTACTGTAGACAATAATGTGATTATTTCCGGTAAAAATTATGCAGTATCTGTTGCAGGTACTACAGGTACCAATACATCCATAACTAACAATTATATTATTTCTAAAGATTATTATGGAAATGGTGCGGTTACTTCAAAAAACAATGATACATTAATAGAAAACAACACTCCTGCTGGTGCTTCTATTGATGCAGATATATCTGCTATCATAAATAAAAATGCTACAATCAAAATTGATGTTTTACCATTTGATGCTAATGGTAATGTAACTATTAAGTTTAATGGAAAATCTGAAACTATTAATTTCAACGCTTCACAAACTATTGTTTATGATTTGGGAGTTTTAGGTGTTGGAGATTATGAGGTTACTGTAATTTATAATGGCAATGCTAAATATAATGCAACCAACATTACTAAAACTTTTTCAATTGGCAAAATTTCTGATTATAATGTAACTTTAAACACTACTGATGTTGTTGCCGGTGAAAATTCAACTCTTGTTATAGTTTTACCTGAAGATGCAACTGGTGTTGTCAATGTTACTGTTGGAAAAAGATTCATACAAAGCAAATGTAACTGATGGAGAAGCAGTGTAAAAATCAACTCTTTAATTGCTGGTGATTATAAAGTAAGTGTTACATATTCAGGAGATAAAACTTATGAAGTTTCAAATAATGTATTTAATTTAGCTGTTAATCCAATGAAAGTTAATTTAAATATTTCTGATGTTGTAATGTTCTATCGTGATGGAACAAGAATGGTAGCTATTTTAACTGATATTAAAGGCAATCCTATAGCTAATGCAACATTATACTTTACAATTAATGGTAAAACTTATGCAAGAACTACTGATACTAATGGAACTGCTTCTTTGGCTATTAATTTAATATCAAAAATATATAATGCAACTATTTTATATAATGGTTCAGATATTTATGATAAACTCTCTAAAAACATTACTGTAACTGTTAATCCAACTATTTTAGCTAATGACACTGTTTTAATGTATATGGACGGCACGGTATTTGTTGCAAAATTCTTGGATAAAACCGGAAAAGCATTAACTAATGCTTCAGTTAAATTCAACATCAATGGGGTATTTTACACTAGAATTACTGATAATGATGGTGTTGCTAAATTGAATATTAGGTTAAGGCCGGGTTCTTACATTTTAACTGCTTACAATAATGTAACTGGTGAAGAAAAAGGATTTGATATAACTGTTAAATCTTTAATTGTAGCTAATGATTTGACTAAATATTACTTGAATGCAACCAGATTTGAAGCAACTATTTACAACAAAAATGGAACTTTAGCTATCAATAAAAATGTAACTTTCAATATTAACGGTGTATTTTATACACGTCAAACTAATGAAAATGGAGTAGTTGGTTTGAATATTAATTTAAGACCTGGAAATTATATAATTACTACAATGTTTGATGGTTTAGCTATAGGTAATAATATAAATGTATTGCCGACTTTAGTAACAAATGATCTCTCTATGAAATACCTTGACGGCAGCAAATTCACTGCACAAACATTAGATGGTCAAGGTAATCCATTAGCTAATCAGAATGTATCATTTAACATAAATGGTGTATTATATCACAGAGTAACTGATAAAGACGGTATGGCATCATTAAATATAAGGTTAATGTCTGGAGATTATATTATTACTTCATATTGGAATGATTTCCAAGTGGGAAACACTGTAAAAAAATAGCTTAAATGAGATTTAATTAAATCTCATTTTTCTTTTCTTTTTTTGAAATTTTAAATCATAAAATTTTTTTAATTTAACTTTCATATTATAACTCATGTCATTAACTAAAGATATTCTTGGGCGTGATGAGGAATTATTTTTTAATGATTTGAATATAACTTCCAAAAGTTTAGACAATAATTCTGAAACGAAATTAATCGCTGACTTTACTGAGTATAATCCTTTACATGATGGTCATTTTCATTGCATGAAAGTTGCAAGGTCACAAGTTCCAGATGCATTATTTGTAGCTATTGTGCCAGGACTGTTTGAGCGAAGTGGACGAGGTATTCCATATATACTTCCCCGTGAAATTAGGGGCAAAATTAGCTATTTCGGTAGGTGCAGATGTTGTTGTTGAAGGTCCTCCTATGGGAATTATGGGCTCTGGCCAGTATTCGCTGTCATTGGCCAAGATGTTTAAAGCTTTAAATACTGATTATATTCCAAGAGGTTATAAGGAAGTTCCAAATTTTGATTTAATAATGGATAGAATATCTGAAGGTCATTGGATAGCTCCAAAACCTTATAAAATAATTGATAAAACAGTTGATGAAGTTCTTCTAAGAGATAAGCTTGAAGAAGATAATTATGTCATAGCTTCTTTTTCAAATTCTTTAAGTAAGATCAATTTTGATTATAAAAACAAGTTTATTTTTGTAAAACGAATTGAGGGTGTAAGTGGAACTTTAATTAGACAATCTATTGTTGAAAATAATTTCGATAAAGTTAAAGACATGATGCCTGATAAAACAATTGAAGTTTTAAAACATGAAATAGCTAATGATAATTTAATTTATAATGTTAGAGATGAAGAAGCTATTTTAAATACTGCAAATACTTTTGATTTTGACAATTTACTTAGTTTAAACATGTTTAATGAAAGATTAGCTAATACTATTTTCAATAATGCTCCTTTTGATAATGTTGATGAAGTTCAAAAAGTCATTGGAAGAGGTTTTTCAACACATTTCGGTGAAAGAATACTTAGTATTTTGGAAATTCCCATTTTAAAAAAAGTGATTTCCGAATATATTGAAAATTATCCTGCAAAAATTAGAGTGTTGGATTATAAAAACAGTGAAGTTTTAGAAAAATTTAGAAAAAAAAGTAAATAATGAAATTGAATTATTTCATTAAATTACCTATTAATTCTCCAGGGTCTTGAAGACCAAATATAGCATCTAAAAATGTAGGGTAGCTGCTTTTAGTTAAGAATAACAGGTATACAATGTAGAATAATACGATTATTATAGCTATTATCAGTATAATAGTTAATATAATATCTACAATTCCAAAAGACTCTTTTTCATCTTCGTATCTGATGTTATGAATAGGTTTTTGGATTTTTTTGGTTGTTCTCTACGGATATTTAATTGTTCACGTATTTGTCTGTCTAATTCCTGTTCTTCTTCATAACTTCTACGTGGTTGCCTTATTTGGGGTTCTTGTTGGTAGTAACTTTGTTGTTGTCCATACATTTCTTTTTCATTAGCCTGTGGGATGTGTGTTTGTTCTCCAATTTTCTGAGGAGCATAAGCAGGTTCTTCCATTGTTTGCGGTGTATATTCTTCTATTGGTTGGGATGTTGGAGGAACATATGGTTTTTTAGTTAATGAACCGTATTCTGCTTCATCTTTAGCTAATTGTTCTTCTAAAGGAACTTCTGTTTCATCAAAGTATAAATCATCCAAATATCTTTCGTATTTTTCTTCTAAAGCTTTTCTTGCACTTGTTTCTTCCGGTTCGTAAGTATGATCTGGATAAATGTAATCCTGAGGTGCTTGTTGCTGCGGTGCTATCTGTTCCTGTGGATAGTAGTCAAATTCATTTTGAGCACTTTGTGGTTGCTGTCTCAATGTTTGCTGTTGATTTTCAACAATATTTTGACCCATACTTTGATCTTGATTTATATTATTGGACGGTTCTAAATAATGTGCGCTTTCTTTTTTAAAGTATGATTTTGGTGTTTCATTAATTTCTTTAGAATAATCCATTCCTTTTATATTGTATGGGGAATCCTCTGCAATAGCTTTGCTAACCTCTTCTTCAGGATAATAATCCTGTTGTGGTGAATTGTTATAAACTTGTGATTCTTTTTGCAAATCACTTGCATAAATACTTTCATTGTTCTGGTCTAAATTGCTACTTAAATCACTGGCAAAAATAGCTTTTTTCTTCTTTTGGAGATTGGTAAATAGATTCCTCATAAATATCTTGAGGTTCTTGGTATATGTTTGGTTCTTCTTTTTTACCAAGCCTTACAGGTTCAGGTCTTTCTGTAATTTCTTCAAGCAGCTGTATTCTGTGTTTCTTTTTTTTCATCAGTTTTATTATTTAATCCGATTCCTACAATTTTTTCCAAACATTCTTTACAATACATTTTGCCAGCAATTTCCAAACTGCATTCTTCACATACAGATTTTCCGCAGATGGCACAGGTATTAACACCTTCTTTGTTTGGATGATAGTAACATTCCATAAATATACACTCTCTAATTTGTATTTATTTAATAAATCAAGAAATTATTTATAAAATATATTTATATTTTTTATTTATATAAAAGTTCCTATTATATAGTTAAAATGTTTAATAGGCTAATATAAATTGAGTTTTTAAATAGGTGAATGGTTTTTTCATTCTTTTTTTGTTGTTTCAAGAATTTTTTCTACAACAATTTCAGATGCTATTAAATCGTCAGCTGTTGATAAAAAGTTTCAAGTGAATCATTGTCTAATTCATATTCAATTGTGTTATTTTTTCAACTTTGATTCTAAAAATCCAATATTGTCAACTTCTAAAGATTCATAAACAGTTTTAGCAGTCTTTGAATTTTTGTATTTAAGTTGCAGATTTCCTTTTATTTTCATCTTTAAAAATTATGTTTTTAAACTATTTAATATTTTTAAGTAAGTTTCAGCTAATCGTAACATTTATTTACTTCCTTGTCATAATTGTAACATGAATAATCATATTTAATTTGTTAATTTTTATAGTCATTGTATTATTATAATATAATTTTGTTGAATATTATTTAATTTTCAATATTTCTTTTATAATCCTTGAAATTATATAACGAAATAAATAACTATTTATTCAATTGTGATTATATTGTGGAAAATTATGGGTGAAATAAATGTTATCTGAAACATGGTCATTAATTGTTAATCAAAGTGATTTTTTTACGGATTTAATGATTCAGCATTTGGAAATTTCTTTAATTTCTGTTGTTTTTGCAATAATTATTGGATTGGGTTTGGGTATTTTTATAAGTGAGTATCCGAAAAATAAATGGGTTTTGGCAATTGTTAATCTTATTTATACAATTCCATCAATAGCATTATTCGGGTTTTTAATTCCAGTTTCCGGAGTGGGCAATACCAGTGCAGTTATAGCTTTAACCATTTATGGTTTGCTCCCTATGGTTAGGAATACTTACACTGGAATTCGAACTATTGATGACAGGATTATTGAAGCTGCAAAGGGAATGGGCAGTACTGATTTGCAAATTTTATTAAAAATTAAATTGCCATTGGCTTTACCTCATATTATGTCTGCAATTCGTAATATGGCAGTTATGACAATTGCTTTAGCAGGTATTGCATCATTTATTGGTGCCGGAGGTTTGGGGGTAGCTATTTACAGAGGTATTACTACAAATAATATGCCGTTGATTGTTGCAGGAAGTGTACTGATTTCTGTTTTAGCAATATGTATTGATTTGATATTGGGATACTTTGAAAAAATATCTGCTCCCGGTGCAAAAAGGCCAAAATTCTTAAAATATTTTAAAAAAATAAGAAAGTATGGGCTTGCATAATTATTGTTTGTATTCTTATTGGGGGATATGTTGCATATGAGCAAAACCCTGCAAATACAATTCATATTGCAAGCAAATCATATACTGAAGAATACATTACAGGAGAACTTTTAAAACAGGTTATTGAAGCACACACAGATTTAAATGTGGAACTTACTCCTGGAGTAGCTGGTGGATCAGGTACAATTCACAGGGGTATGGAATCTGGGGATTTTGATTTGTATCCTGAATATACTGGAGTAGCCTGGTTAGGTATTTTGCATAAAAACAGCACTTATGATGAAACACAGTTTGATGATTCAAATTCATATTATGAAGATAACTACAATATGACCTGGTATAATAAGTACGGTTTTGAAGATACTTATGGAATCGGAGTTACAAAAGAAGTTGCAGATAAATATAATTTAAAGACTTACTCTGATTTGGCTAAAGTTTCTAACCAATTGTCATTTGGAGCAGAATCTGATTTTTTTGCACGTGAATACGGTTATGATGCAATCTGTGATGATTATGGGATGAACTTTAAAGATACAATGGATTTGGATGTAAGCATTAAATATGATGCAGTTAAACAGGGTCAGGTTGACGTGATTGATGTTTATACAACAGATGGGCGCTTGGAAAACTCCAATATTGTAGTTCTGGAAGACGATAAGGATTTCTATCCTTCTTATTATGCAGGAACAGTAATAAATCAGCAAACTTTAATAATCATCCTGAAGTAGCTGATGCACTTGATTATTTGACTGGAAATATTTCAACTGAAGATATGAAACATATGAATTATGAAGTTGATATTGAAGGAAAAGACCCTTCAAATGTAGCACATGACTTTTTAGTAAGTAAACATTTAATATGAGGTGATTATATGAGTTCAATCATTGAATTTAAAGATATAAGTAAACATTATTCTGATAGTGATTTTTCAATAGATAATTTCAATTTAAGTGTTGAAAAAGGGATTTTGTCACGATGATTGGCGGTTCAGGATGTGGAAAAACCACTATTTTAAAAATGATTAATGGATTAATCACTCCTGATAGAGGTAGTGTCATTGTAAATGGGAAGGATGTTTCTGAATCTGATATTGTTGAATTAAGGCGAAGAATCGGATATGCAATTCAGGGAACAATGTTGTTTCCTCATTTGAATGTTCGGGAAAATATAGCTTATGTTCCTAATTTGATTCATGAAAATGACAGTGAAAAAAAACTGATGAGGCTATTGATAAGTGGCTGGATATTGTTGGGTTGGATTCCTCTATTTTAAGCAGGTATCCTCATGAACTTTCCGGAGGTCAACAGCAAAGAGTAGGTATTGCAAGAGCACTTGCTGCGTCACCTGCGATTTTATTGATGGATGAGCCTTTCAGTGCTGTTGATGAGATAACAAGAACTCAGCTGCAAAAAGAAATGAAAGAAATCCATGAAAAAACAAAAATTACTGTAATGTTTGTTACTCATGATATTAGGGAAGCATTGTATCTTGCTGATAAAGTATTGGTTATGCAGAATGGGATTGTTCATCAGTTTGATACTCCAAATGAGGTGTTAAATCATCCGGCAACTCCTTTTGTTGAAAAATTATTGGAAAGAACAAAATTTATTTTAAATAAATAATTTTTTTAATTTTTCAAATAGGACAACATTTATTAATAACTAAGTTTAAATAGTTAAGTATTCTATATATTGATTATATATAATTTTTACATAGCTATTTAGAGATACACTATAATTTTATTATAGATAGCTATTTTTTAATCAAACATATATAATTAGATGTTTGGATTATTTTCGGAGGAATTATAATGGTTCGTGCTTATACAAGAAGAGATTATATTAGAAAAACCCCAAATTCAAGAATTGTTCAATATGATATGGGTAATTTAACTGACGAGTTTCCAGTTTCAGTAAGTTTAGCTGTAAAAAACCTGCTCAAATTAGACATAACTCTTTAGAAGCAGCAAGGATTGCATCTAACAGGCTTATGCAAAGAAAAGCTGGAAGATTAGGTTACCACTTAAAATTAAACGCATTTGGTAAACCAATCAGTGTTGAAGCTATTGTTAAAAAGCAGGTCAAAGGATTATTACCATTGACACCAACAAGAAAAACTTTGAAGATGCTAAATTAGCATTAAAAAAAGAGCAGGGATGAAATTACCAGTTTCCTGTAGAATTGTTGTTGACAAAGGCGAAGAATTAGTTTTATAAATTTAACTAATTTTTACTTACTCTTTTTTTTTAAATTTTTTTCAATCACTTTTTTTACAGCTTCTTTTGATTAAATATTTAAGTGTTAAAATTTATACATTAAATATAATATTGGCGATGTTTTTTATTTATTGAGAACATGCTGTCAAGTATTAATATTAATTCATTTTAAACCAAAGAGGTTATAATTCATGTATGTTGTAAAATTTGAGGATTTAGGCAAATCTGATATTGGAATTGCAGGGGGAAAAAGGAGCTAACTTAGGAGAATTGACTCAAGCAGGCATTCCTGTTCCGCCTGGTTTTGTAGTAACTGCCGAAACTTACGGAAAATTCATGGAAGATGCTGGAATTAATGGTAAGGTATTGGATATTCTTGCTAAAAAACAGATATCAACAATACTAAAGAACTTCAAGCTGCTGCTGAAGAAATTAAATCCATCATTATTGGAACTCCAGTTCCAGAAGACATGTCCACTTTAATTATTGAAGCTTATAATCAACTTTGCCAAAGAGTTGATGAAGATGATACTGATGGGAAGCTATTCGTTCTTCAGCTACTGCAGAAGATTTTACCTGATGCTTCATTTGCAGGTCAGCAAGACACTTTTTTACATGTTTCAGGTAGTGAAGATGTAATTGATTACATAAGAAAATGTTGGGCATCTTTATTTGAAGCAAAGAGCTATTTTTTACAGGGAAGAAAAATGGTTTT